>PJUF01000011.1_pt1 | contig 427745 bp, 399 predicted proteins | sample 1512191 | NCBI WGS metagenome assembly PJUF01 (sample SAMN08177673, study PRJNA422409) | Feces metagenome, whole genome shotgun sequencing project. | isolation source: Chicken feces (3) enriched on wood chips | host: Gallus gallus | place: USA: Madison | collected 2015-01-15
AGCGTCGCGCGGCTCGATTTCGGCATTTCGACGGTGCAATTCCCCGAGCCGACGGCGTCGCTCCTGTTCTATGGCGCGACCTGGACGCTGGTTCTGGTCGGCATTGCCATCTTCTTCGCTTTCATCATCGGCTCGATGATGGGCATTCACGCAGCCTGGAATCGTGGTCGCTTCTTCGACAGCGTCTTCACGCCCATCAATGTGATGCTCAATGCCTTCACCCCGGCGGTTGTGGCGCTATTGCTGTTCTACGCGTTCTCGCTGCAGCTCAAATGGTTTCCACTGGGCAGGGCGCATGATCCGAGCCTGATGCCCGGTTTTGACCTGCGCTTTATCGGCAGCGTGCTCTACCACGCGACCTTGCCGGTCCTGTCCATTTTCCTCGTCAGTTTTGGCGGCTGGCATCTGGGCATGCGCAATGTGATGATCAATCTGCTGAACGAGGATTTCGTTATTCTGGCGCGCGCCAAGGGCCTGTCCGATCGGCGTGTTCGCTATCGCTATGTCGCGCGCAATGCCATTCTGCCGCAAATTACCTCGCTGGCGCTCTCGGTTGGCTTCCTGCTCGGTGGCGCGCTCGTGACCGAGCAGGTGTTCAACTATCCCGGCCTTGGCAAGTTCACTTTTACCGCCATTCAAAGCCGCGACTTCTCATTCATTCAGGGGCAATTGCTGCTGCTCACCATGTCGGTGCTGGTGGCCAATCTTCTCTCCGATATTGCCAATGTCATTCTCGATCCGCGGCTGAGAAAGGGCTGAGCCATGACCGACATTACCCAGACCAAGCCCTTCAGCCTCACCGACGCACTCGACCGCGAGGCGCTCGCCTCCGCCGCGCCCAGCCAGGCCCAATTGATGCAGGAACTCAAGGTGCGGCCCAAACCGGGCTGGACGAGCCGCCTACCGCCGAGCCTTGCCGCCTTCGTCACCAATCCCAAGGGCATGGCAGGCGTCATCATCCTTCTGGCGCTGGTGCTGTTCTCGGTATTTGGCCCCATGATGTCCGACTACAACCCGAACCGTCGCGCCGGTAAGCCACATGTGGCGCCGAGCTATGAGCATGTTCTGGGCACGACGCGCATGGGCAAGGACGTCTTCACCCAGCTCGCCTATGGCGGCCGCGTCAGCCTGACGGTGGGCTTCGGCGCCGGGGTCGCGGCGGCACTCATCGGCCTCGCCATCGGCATCTCTGCTGGCTATTTCGGAGGCCGGGTCGATGATGTTCTGACCTTCTTCGTCAATGTCATTCTGGTTCTGCCGGGCTTACCGCTCATCATCGTCATTGCGACGCTGGTGGAGCAAGCCAGTCCGCTGGTTATCGGCGTGGTGCTGGCGCTGACCGGGTGGGGCTGGCCTGCGCGCACCATAAGAACCCAGACCCTGACGCTACGAACCCGCGAGTTCGTGCTCTCTGCCGAGCTTATGGGCGAAAAGAAATGGCGCATCGTGCTGGTGGAAATCTTCCCCAATATGCTGAGCTTCTTCATGGGTGGGCTGGTGCTGGGCACCATTGCAGCCATCCTTGCCGAAGCGGCGCTCGAATTCATCGGGCTGGGCGACCCCAATGCTGTCACCTGGGGCACGATGCTGTTCTGGGCACAGAGCAATATGGCGCTACAAAGCGGGGCGTGGTGGGAAATCTGGCCACCGGCCATTGCCATCATGGTCACCGGCGCAGCGCTCGTTCTGGTCAATTTTGGCGTCGATGAAATCACCAATCCGCAACTCAAGGCCGGTCGCAAGATCAGCCTGATCCGCAAGTTCCTCAAGCGTCGGGGGAGAAGTGCCGATGTCTTTTGATCGCGCCATGCTTGAGGTGCGCAGCCTCACCGTCGACTATATCGGCGAAAACTCCGTCGCCCGCGCCGTTAACGGCATCGATTTTGAAATCCGCGAAGGCGAGGCCTTTGGGCTGGCCGGGGAGAGCGGCTGCGGAAAATCCACCGTCGCCTTTGCCCTGGCGCGCCTGACCCGTTTGCCCGGCCTTGTCTCCGGTGGGCAGGTGCGGCTTAACGGCGAGGACGTGCTCAAATTCGACAAGGCCCGGCTCAAAGCCTATCGCTGGAATGAGGTCAGCTTCGTTTTCCAGTCGGCGATGAATGCGCTCAACCCGGTCATTCCCGTCAGCGAGCAGATTACCGACGTCATCCACACCCATCAGCCCGAATTGGGAAATGAAGGGGCGCGGGCGCGGGCGGTGGAATTGTTCGAGCTGGTCGGCATTCCGCCCAAACGATTGGACGATTTCCCGCATCAGTTTTCCGGCGGCATGCGCCAGCGTATCTGTATCGCAATTGCTCTGGCGCTCAGTCCCAAGCTGATCATCATGGACGAGCCGACGACTGCGCTCGATGTGGTGGTGCAACGCGATATCATCGAACAGATCGTGGAGTTGAAAAACCGTCTGGGTTTTTCGGTCCTGTTCATCACCCACGATCTGGGCTTGATGATCGAATTCTGCGACCGCATCGGCGTGATGTATTCGGGCGAATTGGTCGAGGTTGCGCCTGCTGAGGCGGTCCTGACCAATCCGCTTCACCCCTATACCAAAGCCTTGGGCAATAGCTTTCCGCCGCTGACCGGGCCGCGTGTCCGGCTTGAAGGCATTGCGGGGACGCCGCCAGATTTGCGGGCTTTGCCGCAAGGCTGTCGCTTTGCCCCGCGATGCCCGCACGCCATGGATATCTGCCGCGAGCAGACCCCCGAGCTGCGTTACTACCCTGAAAATCGGAGCGAGGCCGCATGTCACTTGCTGAACTAGACGCCCCCGCCATGGCTCAAACTGTTGCTGCGCCGGTCATTGAAATGGACAATGTCGACAAGGAATTTGTCCTTGGCGGCGCTTTCCTCAATCAGACCTTTCTCCGGGCACTGTCCGGCATTTCGCTGAAACTGGTTCGCGGCAGGGCACTGGCTCTGGTGGGCGAGTCCGGGTCTGGTAAATCCACCTGCGCGCGCATGGTGGCCGGCGCCTATGAGCCAACCGGCGGCTCCATCCGCTTTCATGATGAAGATATCAGCCAGTTTCGCGGTGAGCGCCTGCAACGCTATCGCTCGCAGGTGCAGATGGTGTTTCAGGATCCGTTTGGGTCGCTCAATCCCACCCAGACCATCGGCTACCATCTGGAGCGGCCGCTGCGTCTGCATCGCCCCGATCTGAAGGGCCCCGCAATCCGGGCCGAAATGTTGGCCCTGCTGGAAAGCGTTGGTCTCAGGCCTGCCGCTGACTATCTGGCGCGCCGCCCGCATGAACTTTCGGGTGGGCAGCGCCAGCGTGTCGCCATTGCCCGCGCGCTCTCTGTCCAACCCGAAGTGCTGCTGGCCGACGAGCCGACATCCATGCTCGATGTCTCGGTCCGCCTCGGTATTCTCAACCTGCTCGAAGACCTCAAGCAGCAGCGCAATCTGGCCGCGCTCTACATCACCCACGACATCGCCACAGCTCGCTATTTCGCCGAAGACACGGCGGTAATGTATGCCGGTCATCTGGTGGAACAGGGGCCGAGCCAGCAGATTACCGACAATCCCCGCCACCCCTATACCCAGCTTCTCATCGAAGCCGTGCCCAATCCCAATCGCAAGATTGCCACGACACGGACACGCCGGGCTGCCGATATTCCGCTCTGGACCCGGCAGAGCCGCGGTTGTCCTTTCGTATCCCGCTGCCCGCGGGCAAGCTCGATCTGTTCCGAGGCCATGCCGGAGCCGACCTATGTGGGCTCCGGCCATTATGTGCGGTGTCATAACCTTTAGCGGAGGTGGGGATAAGTTTGGCAAGCGCCGTTCTGCACCCTCCCCGTTCAGGGGGAGGTGGGCATCGCGTTTGGGGAGAGCTCAGTGAACAATTCCAGACTATTGCGGCCCAACCCGCGATGCATCAACGCTCCCCGGACGTCCGGCGAGTGACAAGGCGCTTTCCCGGCGCGGAGCGCTGGCGATGACCTTGCCCGATTTGATGACCTTGAGGCGCGTGGCCTTGAGACGGATAGCTTCGATGGGATCGGCTGCCTGAAGCAGCACCATGTCCGCCTTGTTGCCGATTTCTATGCCATAGCCTTCCAGATGCATGATCTTTGCCGGGCCCGTGGTGACCGCTTCAAAGCACTGGCGCATGGCGTCGCGGCTGGTCATCTGCGCGACATGCAGGCCCATCGAGGCGACTTCGAGCATGTCGCCGCTACCAAGGGAATACCAGGGGTCCATGACGCAATCATGTCCGAAGGCGCAGGTGATGCCATATTTGAGCATTTCCGGAATGCGCGTCATGCCGCGACGCTTGGGATAGGTGTCCTGGCGTCCCTGAATGCCGATATTGATCAGCGGATTGGCCGTAGCGCTCACTTCAGCTTCGGCGATCAGCGGCAAGAGTTTGCTGACATAGTAATTGTCCATGGAATGCATGGAGGTGAGGTGCGAGCCATTGACCCGGCCATGGAGCCCAAGGCGTTGGGTTTCATAAGCCAGCGTCTCGATGTGGCGAGACAGCGGATCGTCGGTCTCGTCGCAATGGAGGTCCACCAACAGGCCGCGCTCCGCCGCGATTTCGCAGAGTGCCTTCACGCTGGCCGCGCCATCGGCCATGGTGCGCTCGAAATGGGGAATGCCGCCGACGACATCGACGCCCATATCGAGAGCGCGATTGAGCAGATCCACCGCGCCGGGATAGCGGAAATAGCCGTCCTGCGGAAAGGCGACCAATTGCAGATCGATATAGGGCGCGACTTGCTTCTTGACCTCAAGCAGCGCTTCGACGCCCAGCAGGCGCTCGTCGCAGATATCGACATGGGTGCGGATGGCGAGAAGCCCCTGTGACACGGCCAGATCGCAATAATCCAGCGCGCGCTGGATGACCGCGTCATGGGTCAGCAGTGGCTTCAATTCGCCCCAGATCTGGATGCCTTCGAGCAGGAGCCCGCTTTCATTATAGCGCGGCTGGCCAAGCGAGAGCGTCGCATCCATGTGGAAATGAGTATCCACGAAAGGCGGAGAAACGAGCTGCCCCGCCGCGTCGATGACCTCGCCCGCCTCACCCGGAAGATTGGCTTCGATGGCGGCGATCCGGCCATTCTGGATGCCGATGTCGATACCGGTACGGCCGTCTGGGAGAGTGGCGTTTTTGATTTTGAGGTCGAACATCGCGGCGATTCCAGTTGTCTCGTTTGTCGTCATTGCCCGGCTCGTCCGGGCAATCCAGTTTGCGGCAGGATGGATCACCGGGACAAGCCCGGTGATGACGAAGGTGGGGAGGGGTGCGGCCCTAGTGCCGCTGTCCCTTGGTCCATGGCTGGAGCAGGGCGCGGGGATAGTCGGCTTTGCGGGCGACCAGCACCAGCGCAAGGATGGAGAGCAGGTAGGGCAGCATCAGGAAGACCTGCCCGGGCACAATCTGACCGATTTCGGCCTGCAGCCTGATCTGGAAGGCGTCGAAAGCGCCGAACAGCAGGGCGCCAAGCAGGGCCTTGCCGGGTTGCCAGGAGGCGAAGACCACCAGCGCAATGCAAATCCAGCCGCGCCCATTGACCATGCCAAAGAAGAAGGCGTCGAATGCAGACATGGTGAGGAATGCCCCGCCAAGTGCCATCAGTGCCGAGCCCGCAACCACTGCCCCGATGCGCAAGCCGCGCACCGACAGACCCTGTGCCTCGACCGAGGCCGGATTGTCGCCAACAGCGCGAATGGCGAGCCCGAGCGGCGTGCGATAGAGCACGAAGGCGACGAGAGCCACGAAAAACAGCGCCAGCCAGGTCAGCGCCGTCTGCTGGAACAGGGCAGGGCCAATGAAGGGTAGATCGGAAAGGCCGGGGATATTGACCGGTTGGAAGGCGGCAATGCGCGGGGGCGAGGTGACGCTGGGCAGGGCCGTGCGATAGGTGAAATAGCTGACGCTGGTGGCAAGCAGGGTGATCCCGATGCCCGAAACGTGCTGCGACAGGCCGAGAATGACGGTGAGGAAGGCGTGCAACAGGCCGAACATCGCCCCTGCCAGCGCCGCGACCAGCACACCGCCCCAAAGGCCTGTGCCGAGATAGACGGCGAGCCAGCCCGCCATGGCTCCGGCGACGAAAATGCCCTCGATGCCCAGATTAAGAACGCCCGCGCGCTCGCAGATCAGCGCGCCCAGCACGCCGAAGATCAGCGGGGTGGCTATACGCAATGCAGCGGCCCAGAAATTGGCGGAACCAAAAATATCGAGCAGAACGTCCATCTCTATGCCTCCACTTGCCGATTGCTGGTGACGAAGCGGAAGCGCAGGAAGAAGCTGCCGATCAGCACGCTGAGCAGGGACAGCGCGACGACGAGGTCGGCAATATAGCTCGAAATGCCGGTGGCGCGGCTCATCGAATCCGCGCCGACAAACACGGCGGCGATGAAGATTGCGGCTAGCACGGCGCCTATTGGTGAAAGCCCGGCCAGCATTGCGACGACGATGCCGGAATAGCCGAATCCCGGCGAGAGATCGGCGGAGAGGTAGCCCTTGACGCCGGCCACTTCGCTGACGCCCGCAAGCCCGGCCAGCCCGCCGGAGAGCAGCGCCACCTTGAGCATGGTGGCATTTACGGGAATGCCGACAAAGCGCGCCGCCGCCTTGTTTTCGCCCACGGCCTTGACCTCGAACCCGAGGACGGTCTTTCGGACCATGAACCACAGCAACAGCGCCGAGACGAGACCGATGACCAGTCCCCAATGCATGCGCAGGCGCGGTATCAGCTTGTCGAACTTGGCTTCGGCCAGCAGCGGCACCGATTGCGGCCAGCCCATTGCCAACGGGTCTTTCAGTGGCCCTTCGATCAGCATCTGCACGAAGAGGATGACGACGAAATTGAGCAGCAGGGTGATGACCACCTCATCAGCCCCGAAGCGTTGCTTGAGGAGCGTGGGCACCACCATCATCAACCCGCCTGCGACGAAGCCGGCAATCATGATCGCCGGGATCATCAGCGGGCCAGGCAATTGCAGGAAACCCGAGCCGACCAGCACGGCGGCAAGCGCGCCCATATAGAGCTGGCCCTCGGCGCCAATATTCCAAAGCCGCGCACGAAAGGCGATGGCGGCGGCAAGGCCTGTGAGAATGAGCGGGGTGGCGCGATTGAGCGTTTCGGAGAGCGCGAACATCGAGCCAAAAGCGCCCTGCGCCATCAGCACATAGGCATCGAAGGGGTTGCGACCCGCCGCCATGACGGGGATGGCGACGATCAGCAGCGCAACGAGCCCGGAGGCAAGCGAAACGGCAAGGCGAAGACCGAGGGGAGCGGCTTGTCGCGGTTCAAGTCGGATCGTCATGAAGCAATGCTCTCCCGGTTCTGGGATTGTCCCGCCATGAGCAGGCCGATCGTGCCGCGATCGAGCCCTTCGCTGGGCCCGGCATCGATGACTTCACCAGCGTGAATGACAAGGAAGCGATCGGCGAGGGTGAAAAGCTCGTCGAGATCTTCGGAAATCACCAGCACCGCCGCGCCCCGGTCGCGTGCCGCCAATATCCGGCGATGCACTTCGCTTTGCGCGCCGATGTCGAGACCGCGTGTGGGCTGATTGGCCAGAATGATTTTCGGCTCGCGCTCCAGCACGCGGGCGAGAATAAGCTTTTGCACATTGCCGCCCGAGAGCAGGCGTGCTTCCGCATCAGGACCGGGGCAGCGCACATCGTAATCGGCAATGGCCGTTTCGGCCCGGACCCGCATGGCCTTGCGGTCGAGCAGGCCAAATTTGGAAAAGCCGGGAGATCGAACCTCCTCGATGGCAATGTTGTCTGCAACGCTCATTGTGCCGACCACGCCGTCGTGCTGGCGATCCTCTGGCATGCGCGCGACACCGCGCTGCACCAGATCACGCGGGCTGGCGCGGGTGATGGGCGTATCAAACAGCGTGAATGTGCCGCTGTCTGGTGTGGCGAGCCCCGAAATCAGTGCGGCAATGCCCGATTGGCCATTGCCCGAAACCCCCGCCAGCGCCACGACCTCGCCGCGGCGCAATTCGAGGCTGACATTGCGCAACGATTGCCGCTCGCCCGCCTTGCCAAGACTGACTTTGTCAAATTTCACCACGCTGCTGCCGGAGGTGCCGGGCGCGCGGATGATCTCGGCCACCGCCTTGCCCACCATGAGATCGGCGATGGCGCGGCGGTCGGCATCCTGCGTCTTCAATTCGCCTGCTTTCCGGCCGGCGCGAAGCACCAGAATGCGATGGGAAACCGAGAGCACCTCACCCAGCTTGTGGGAGATGAAAATGACGCCCAGTCCATTGGCCGCAAGGCGGCGGAGGATTGTAAACAGCCCCTCGGTTTCCTGCGGCGTCAGAACGGCGGTCGGTTCATCCAGGATGAGCACCCGCGCGTCCCGATAAAGCGCCTTGAGGATTTCGATGCGCTGCTTTTCGCCCACTGTGAGGCTGTCAACACGCCGGTCGAGATCGACCTCGAGCCCGCTTTCGGTAATGATCCGCGCGATCTTGTCTTGTGCCGCCTTGCGCTGGCCGAGGGAAAGCAGCGGTTCCGTGCCGAGGCGGATATTGTCGAGGCCCGAAAGGTTTTCGGCGAGGGTAAAATGCTGATGGACCATGCCAATGCCCGCGCCCAGCGCCGCGCCGGGTGAGCCTGGGGACAGGGTCAGCATATTACCATCTGTGCCGAGGACGCTGACCGAGCCTTCGTCCTGCACATAATGGCCGAAAAGCACGTTCATCAACGTGGTCTTGCCTGCGCCATTCTCGCCGAGCAGCGCAAGGATTTCACCCTTATGAAGGTCGAGGGAGATGGAATCGTTGGCAATGAGCGCGCCGAACCGCTTGGTGATGCCGGACAGCGAGAGCAGGGGGATGGGGTTCGTCATGGGCTCCTGCTCCTTGGACGGCGATGGAGGAGCGCCCCCACCTAACCTCCCCCTTAAACAGGGGGAGGAACAGATCGCGTGCGCTGATCCCTCAAAGGGCACTTCTTCTCCTCCCCCTGTTTAAGGGGGAGGTCGGGTGGGGGTTATTGGCTCGAAGTCGGCTCGTTGTTGTTGATCTCGACCACGAAAGACTTGTCCAGAATCTTGGCCTCAACCTCTTTCGCCGCTGCAACGGCTTCAGGGCCAGCCAGAGCCTCGTCCACGACGAGGCTGCCGCCGCCATGTTCCATAAAGGCATAGATGCCGTAATCGGAGGCGGTGAAGCTGCCAGCCTTCACATCGGCAATTGCCTGATCGATCATCGGTGCGCCATGCCAGAGGGCGGAGGCGAGGATGGTGCCGGGATAATCGGCAGCGGTGTCGATAACATTGCCGATGGCCAGAATGCCGCGTTCCTTGGCCGCGTCGGACACGCCGAACCGCTCGGCATAGAGGATGTCGGCGCCGGCATCGACCATGGCAAAGGCGGTTTCCTTGGCCTTGGGGGGATCATACCAGGAATTGATGAAGCTGACCGAGAACTTGACGTCCGGGTTGACCGAGAGAGCGCCCGCCATGAAGGCGTGCATCAGCCGGTTCACCTCGGGGATAGCATAGCCGCCGACCATGCCGATCCTGTCGCTTTCGGTCTTGAGGCCCGCAATGATGCCGGTGAGATAGCTCGGCTCATGGATGAAATTGTCGAAGGTGGCGAAGTTCGGCTCCACCGGCGGCAGGGACGAACCCATGAGGAAGGCGATTTCGGGATAGTCGGCGGCAACGCTGCGCGCAGGCTGCTCGACACCGAAAGCCTCGCCGATCATGAGCTGCACACCCTGCTCGGCATATTCGCGCATCACGCGCTCATAATCGGTATTGGTGATGTTTTCCGAATAGACATAGTCGATCTCGCCCCGCTCTTCGGCGGCGATCAGAGCATTATGCAGGCGGCTGGCCCATTGCTGCTCGACCGGCACCGTCCATACGGCGGCAACCTTGGTTACGTCCTGCGCCCAGCTTGCGCCGGTCAGTGACAATGCGGTGGTAAGGCCCAGTGCAGCAATCATGCTGCGGCGCGTAATGAAAGTCATCAAGTTCCCCTGTTGCCGTTTTGTTGTTCGCATCTCCCTGTTGCCTATCTAGAGGGCAGGCGAAGGAAATGGGAAGGGGTCTTGATGGTTTTTCCTCGCAGGATGCGACGCGGCGCGCCCGCCAGAGGCGGACGACCGTGTTGCAGTCCGGGCTTTGCAGGGTGCTTCTAGCCGAGGAAAATCGCTGGATTGTCGCTGATAACGCCGGTCAGGCCTGCGTCCCAGAACGAAACCAGTTGCAGCGGATCATTGCAGGTCCAGACGCGCACCTTGATGCCGCGCTCGCGCAGATGTTCGAGCAGGCCGATGCTGACGGCCTTATAATGCATGTGGATCGTGGTCGCCGGGATCGAGGCAAGAACGGCTTCCCAATCGGCGGGCACTTCCACCCAGAGCATGGCCATTTCCAGTTCCGGCTCCAGCTTGTGCATGGCCTTCAGCGCCTCGGCGTCGAAGCTTGAAATCATGATGCTGGTGGCAGCGGAGCGGTGCGAAATGGCGTCCTGAACCGCACTGACCAATTGGTCGAGCGAACCATGATGCTCATGCTGCTTGATCTCGACATTGGCGCTAAGACCAAGCTCGCCCAGAACCGTGATGGTTTCGGCCAGCGTTGGGATACGCTCACCTGCATAGCCTGGGTCGAACCACGCGCCTGCATCCAGCTCGGAAAGCTGCGCATGGGTCAAAGCGCCCAGCGAGCCTTTGCCCGAACTGGTGCGATCAACGCTGTCATCGTGAATGACGACGAGTACGCCGTCGGCGCTCAGCGCCACGTCCAACTCCACCCATTTCGCGCCTGCTGCGGCGGCAGCGCGAAAGGCGGCAAGGGTGTTTTCCGGCGCGATGGCCGATGCGCCACGATGGGCTTGAACTTCGTCGCGCGACGGGCCGGGCAGGGACGAATGGGTCATCATGTCAGCTCCGGCACCTGAATGGTGCTCTGCGTGGCAGAGGATAGGGTCTTGTCTATCCGCTTGCCGGTTTGTGAATTGAACGGGTGAAGATCACCATGGCGAATATGGATAGTGAGTCTGGATGCTTCGGCAATATCGGGCCGTCCGGAAACCACCAGAACCAATGCCTGATCTGACCCGTCGAGGCGCACATGCAGGTGGCTTTCCCCGCCAATCGGTTCAAGCAATTCGGCTGTCGCCGACAGCGAGATCGCCGCTTCGCTCGGACGCTCAAGGCTGATCGCGTCGGGGCGGATACCCACAATATCGGTCTGTGGCGGCAGCGCATCGGCCCCTTCAAGTCCGGGCAGGGCGGAAACTGGCAACAGGTTCATGGGTGGGGAGCCGATGAAACTGGCAACGAACAGGCTGGCCGGGCGGTCATAGACTTCCGTGGGCGTGCCGATCTGCTCGACGCGACCGGCATTCATCACCACCAGCCGATCAGCCAGCGTCATGGCTTCGAGCTGGTCATGGGTCACGTAAACACTGGTAGTCTTGAGCGAGCGTTGCAGACGGCGGATTTCGATGCGCATCTGGCCACGCAGCTTGGCGTCGAGATTGGACAGCGGCTCGTCGAACAGGAATGCCTTGGGTTGACGCACGATGGCGCGGCCCATGGCGACGCGCTGGCGCTGGCCACCCGAAAGCTGGCGCGGCTTGCGGTCGAGGAACGGCGTGATTTCCAGAATACGGGCGGCTTCATTGACGCGGCGGTCGATCTCATCGCGCGGCGTGCGACGGTTCTTGAGGCCATATTCAAGGTTCTGGCGCACCGACATATGCGGGTAGAGCGCATAGTTCTGGAACACCATGGCGATGTCGCGCTCGGCGGGTTCCTTGTTGTTCACGACGTCGCCGCCGATGGAAATCGTGCCATCGGAAATGGTTTCGAGCCCGGCGATCATTCGCAGCAGGGTGGATTTGCCACAGCCGGACGGGCCAACGAGCACCACCATTTCGCCATCCGCGATGGCAAGGTCGACGCCGTGAATGGCGGTGACATTGCCAGGATAGACCTTCTTGACGTGATTGAGGTCGATGCGTGCCATTTGGCTTATTTCTCCGTTTCCACGAGGCCTTTGACGAACAGGCGCTGCATGAAGATGACGATGAGGACGGGGGGCAGCATGGCCAGAACCGAAGCGGCCATGATGATGTTCCATTGCGGATCAGCGTCCGAGACAGCCGCCATGCGGCGCACGCCCATCATCAACGTGTAATAATTGCGATCAGTGGTCACCAGCGTCGGCCAGAGATATTGCATCCACCCGAAAATGAAGAGGATGACGCTGAGCGCGGCGATATTGGTGCGGCTGAGCGGCAGAAGAATGTCGCGGAAGAATTTCATCGGCCCCGCGCCATCGACACGGGCAGCTTCCATCATTTCATCGGGCACGGTCATGAAGAACTGCCTGAACAGGAATGTGGCGGTAGCCGAGGCGATGAGCGGCACGGTCAGGCCCCAATAGGAATTGAGCATGCCCAGATTGGCCACGACGGAGAAGGTGGGGATGATGCGCACTTCCACCGGCAGCATCAGCGTGATGAAGATCAGCCAGAAGGCGAGCTGACGACCGGGAAACCGGAAATAGACGATGGCAAAAGCCGAAATGATGGAAATGGCGATCTTGCCGACGGTGATGATCACCGCCATCCAGAGCGAGTTCCAGGCCATCAGCCAGAAGGGCGGTAGACCCGGCGATTGCCGCGTCAGCGTGGTCCAGAAATTGTCGATAAGATGGGTGCCGAACCACAAAGGCATGGTGCCGCTATTCATGGCGGTCACATCATGGGTGGAAGCGACCAGCGCGATATAGACCGGAAACACGATGATCACGATGCCGACGATCAGCGTCAGATGCGTGAGAAAGGTCAGCCAGGGGCGATTTTCAACCATGGTTCCGCTGCCTCAATATTGCACGCGCCGCTCGACGAAGCGGAACTGCACGATGGTGAGAAGAATGACGAACAGCATCAGCACGACCGACTGCGCCGACGACGAGCCAAGGTTGAGCCCGATATAGCCATCGGCATAGACCTTGTAGACGAGGATATTGGTGGACTGCGCCGGGCCGCCGCCCGTGGTCGCGTCCACAATGCCGAACGTGTCGAACATCGTGTAGTTGAGGTTGATGATGAACAAAAAGAACGAGGTCGGCGACAGCAGCGGCAGGACGATGGTGAAGAACCGCTTGAACGGGCTCGCGCCATCGATGGCCGCAGCCTCCGTCAGCGAGTGTGGCACCGATTGCATGCCCGCCAGGAAGAACAGGAAATTATAGGAAACCTGCTTCCATGCAGCCGCGAGAATGATCAGGATCATGGCGTGGTTGCCATTGAGCTGATGATCCCACTTCACCCCGACAAAACTGAGCATATAGGGCAGGATGCCGGTGCTCGAATTGAACAGGAACCACCACAATATGCCTGCGATGACTGGCGCCACGGCATAGGGCCAGAGCAGGAATGTGGAATAGACATTGGCGCTGCGCACCAGCCGGTTGACGGCGACGGCGAGGATCAACCCCATGCCCATCGAAATCGCGGTGACCGCGACCGCGAAGATGAGCGTGCGGCCAATGGAGCTGAGATAGAGCGGGTCCTGGAACAGACGCTGATAATGCAGCAGCCCCACAAAGGTACTGGAAAGCCCGAAAGGATCTTCGCGCATCACCGAGGACTGCATGGCTTGCCAGGTCGGCCAGATGAAGAAGATCAGGGTGATGAGCAATTGCGGCGCTATCAGCAGATAGGGCAGCGCCGTGGTGGGAAATACTGTGCGCTTGGTTTCCATGGCCGTCTGAACGCTGGGCGCGCTCACGCGCCATCATGATCCAAAAAGGGTAGGACAGACTGGCCGGAGCCAGCCTGTCCCTTATGCGTCGAACGCTTATTGGGCGTTGGCAGCTTCGAATTCGCGCAGCAGCGCGTTGCCACGGTCCACGGCGGTGTCGAGAGCCTGCTGGGCAGTCTTGTCACCGGAGAGCAGCGCCTGGAATTCTTCGTCCACGACGTTACGGACCTGAACGAAGTTACCGAAGCGAACACCCTTGGAATTGGCGGTCGGCGTGCCGCGGGTGATCTGCTGGATGGCGACGTCCGAGCCCGGATTGGCTTCGTAATAGCCCTGTTCCTGGCCAAGCTCGAAAGCGGCGTTGGTGATCGGCAGATAGCCGGTGGCCTGGTGCCATTCGGCCTGAACGTCGGCGCGGCTGAGATAGGTGAAGAATTCAGCAACGGCGGCGTATTCGGCATCCGGACGACCGGTGAGAACCCACAGGGTTGCGCCGCCGATGATCGAGTTCTTCGGCTCAGCGATCAGGTCGTCATAGTAGGGAAGCGGAGCGAAGCCGACTTCAAAGTCCTTGGCATTGGCGACCACACCGGCGCGCGAGGCCGACGAGTTCATGACGATCGCGCATTCCTGATTGTAGAACTTGGGAGCCGCATCCGGGCCACCTTCAGCGCCACCATAGGAGAACACGCCTTCATCGGACCAGGCCTTGAGGTTGGTCCAGTGCTTGGCGAGGCCTTCATTGTTGAAGGTGAACTCGGTGTCGAAACCGGCAAAGCCGTTTTCCTTGGTGCCGAATGGCAGATCGTGGATAGCCGAGAAGTTTTCGGTTTGTGCCCAGGTGACCCAACCGGTGGTGAAGCCGCAGGTGGCGGCGCCCGATTCAAGGATCTGGCGCGAGAAGGCTTCGACTTCGCCCCAGGTCTTGGGAGCGACGTCACGGTCGAGACCGGCTTTCTCGAACACGTCCTTGTTGTAGTACATGATCGGGGTCGAGGAATTGAACGGCAGCGACAGGATGTTGCCTTCCGGGTCCGAATAATAACCGGTCACCGGGCCAAGGAAACCAGCGGGATCCCAAGGCTGGTTGTTGTCTTCCATCAGCTGGTAGACCGGATAGACAGCGCCCTTGGCGGCCATCATGGTGCCGGTGCCGACCTCGAAGACCTGCACGATGGCGGGCTGTTCATTGGCGCGGAAAGCGGCAATGGCAGCGGTCATGGTTTCGGGATAGGAGCCCTTGAACACCGGCGTCACGACATAGTCGGACTGGCTGGCATTGAAATCAGCGGCGATGGCTTCGAGCTTTTCGCCCAGTTCGCCACCCATGGCGTGCCACCAGCTCACTTCGGTCTGGGCGAAGGCGGGGACAGCCGAGAGCATGGCGACCATGCCAACGGAGAGGCCGAGCAGGGCCTTTGATTTGTGTGACAGCATCGAATCTTCCTTTTGCAGGCAGGAAATGTTCAGGGAACATTTGAGGGAGACGGTGCGCTCCTTGGCGACCTGCGGAAGCTTCTAGGGGACTTAGCTATCAGTTATGTGACAGTGGAAAAAAGACGAACATGCGCCGGTTAAGCGCATGTTCTGAAATGGTTTTCTGGATTTCTAGCGAGAGATCATGCTGCGGCAGGCAGCTGCTATGGCCTGTGCATCGATCTCGAAATGACGATAGAGGTCGTTGACGGTGCCGGTCTGGCCGAAATGCTCGACGCCGAGCGCCATGGTGCGATGACCAAGGACGCTGCCAAGCCAGCCCAGTGTCGCCGGATGGGCATCTATGGCGGTGACGATACCGGCGCGGTGGGGGATTTCGGCGAGCAGATTTTCGATATGGCTCAAGGATTTGTCGCCATGCAATCGCGCGCGCTGCGCCGCTTGCCAACCCGCATTTAGACGGTCAGCCGAGGTCACGGCGAGCACAGCGACATTGCGCTTGTCCCCGCCCAGGCGTCCCGCCGCCTCGATCGCCTCGCTGGCCAGCACGCCCTGATAGGCGATGACGACTTCGCATTCGGGCGTTGGTTTTTTTAGCCAATAGGCACCACCAATGATCGAATTGGTCAGCAGACTGTTCACCTCTCGCGGCACCTGATCGATGCTACGGGTAGACAAGCGCAGATAAACAGAGCCGCCGGTGAGATCGCGCGGCCAATCGGCCAGATCGGGCCGCGCATCGCCTGATCGCTGCATGTAATCGAAGGCCCAATCCATGATGATGGCAAGCTCGTCGGCAAAGGCCGGCTCGAAGCTCGCCAGCCCATCCTGCGCCATGCCGATCAGCGGCGACGAGATCGATTGATGCGCGCCGCCTTCACCGGCCAGTGACACGCCCGATGGGGTGGCGACGAGCAGGAAGCGGGCGTCCTGATAGCAGGCGTAATTAAGCGCATCGAGCCCGCGGGCAATGAAGGGATCGTAGAGCGTGCCGATGGGCAGCAGGCGTTCGCCGAACAGCGAATGGGAAAGCCCCGCCGCCCCCAGCATCAGGAACAGGTTCATTTCGGCAATGCCCAGTTCCATATGCTGGCCATCGGGGCCGAAGCGCCATTTCTGGGTGGAGGGAATGGCTTCCTTCTGGAACAGGTCAGCCATTTCTTCGGGCGCGAACAGATGGCGTCGGTTCACCCAGGCGCCGAGATTGGTCGAGACCGTAACGTCGGGCGACGTGGTGACGATGCGGCGGGCCAATGGGCTATCGGTCTTGGCGATGGCATCGAGAATTTTGCCGAACGCGGCCTGTGTCGATGTCGCACCTGTGCCGATGAATTGGGGGCCTATTGTGGGCACGGCGGGGGAGGTGAGGCGGCGCGAGATTCTGGTGTTGAACGGCACAGCATCGAGAAAATTTTGCAGGGCAGCGGGATTGTCGAGCCCCTCGAACAGATCCCATTCATGCCCGTCGCGGACCTTGTGCGACTGGCGAAGCTGCTCGATCTGCGCCGAAGTCATCTGCCCGGCGTGATTGTCCTTGTGACCGGCAAGCGGCGTGCCCCAGCCTTTGACCGTATAGGCGATGAACACCGTCGGCTGATCGCTGCCTGCAGCCTCGAATTGCTCAAGCAGGCTTTCGACGCAATGCCCACCCAGATTGGCCATCAGCGCGGCGAGCTCATCATCATTGCGTCGGGCGATAAGCGCTGAAACCTCGCCCTGATCACCGATTTCGTCATTGAGCCGCTCACGCCACGCCGCGCCGCCACGGAACATCAACGCGGAATAAAGCGCATTGGGACAGGCGTCGATCCAGGCCTTGAGGCGTTCCCCGCCGGGCTCGGCAAAGGCGGCGCGTTGCAGCGCGCCATATTTGAGGGTGACCACCTTCCAGCCAAAGGCGGCGAAAATGGCTTCGATACGGTCATAAAGACCTTCGCGCACCACGCCATCAAGGCTCTGGCGATTGTAGTCGATGATCCACCAGCAATTCCTCAGGCCATGCTTCCACCCTTCGAGCAGGCATTCATAAATATTGCCCTCGTCCAACTCGGCATCGCCAGCCAGCGCGATCATCCGGCCTTCGGCAATATCGTTGCGCGCCCAGTCCTTGGCGCGAACATAGTCCTGCACCATGGAGGCGAAGGCGGAGAAGGCGACACCCAGACCCACCGAGCCGGTCGAAAAATCGACATCGTCGGTATCCTTGGTGCGCGACGGATAGGATTGTGCGCCCCCAAAGGCGCGGAAATCGATGAGCTTCTCCCGGCTCTGCCGACCCATCAGATATTGAATGGCGTGGAAAACGGGTGCGGCATGCGGTTTGACGGCAAGCCGATCTTCCGGCTTCAGCACGCCGAAATAGAGCGTTGAAAGCAGCGCGGCCATGGATGCCGAGCTGGCCTGATGCCCGCCAACCTTCACGCCATCGACATTGGGCCGAATATGGTTGGCATGGTGGATCATCCAGCTCGCCAGCCACAACGATTTGCGCGTCAGAGCCTCGATTGCCTCGACGCGTCCCAAAGCTGCTTTAGTCATCCCGATATTCCTCCTTCGGTCGACCAAGAATGCGTTTTGTTGCGAGGCAGTTCCTGTCTATCTTGAGCACTGTTGGCGTGATTTGCGCAGGAAGTACGAAGAAACGAATTAGAAAATGGCGGAAATCACCAAAACTAGTCTCGATCCGCAGGATCGTCGCATCCTGCGCGCCTTGCAGGAGGACGGGCGGATGACCGTGCAGGCGCTGGCCGACAAGGTGGGGCTGTCACCGTCGCCTTGCCTGCGCCGGATCAGGCAGCTCGAAAAGGATGGGGTGATTTCCGGCTATAGCGCCAATATCGAGCAGAAAGAGGTGGGCCTGCCGGTCTCGGTCTTCATCTCCATCAAGCTGGAGCGGCAACGCGCCGACAATCTCGACACTTTTGGGGCCGCGATCAGCCGATGGCCCGAAGTGATGGAATGCTATCTGATGACCGGCAAGTTCGACTTCCTGCTCCGGGTCGTGTGCGCCGATCTCGAATCCTATGAACACTTCCTGCGCGATAAACTCACCCAGCTCGAAGGGGTGGCGTCCATCGAAAGCAGCTTCTCGCTGGGCGCCGTGAAGTTCTCACGCGTGCTGCCGCTTTAGGTCGTTTCACGCGTCACTTGAAACGCTACCTACTCACCATCGTCACCACCGGGCTTGTCCCGGTGGTCCATGCCTCCGCCAGATGGATTGCCGGGACAAGCCCGGCAATGACGGCAAAACTTATATCGAGACCGGGGTGTTTCAGAGCGTGTGTGAAACGCTCTAGGTGGCATCGACGTTCAGCCTTTTCTCTGAATCTGGCGAGCCCCGATGGAGCCCCTCCCCCTTGAGGGGAGGGCCGGGGTGGGGGTGCTGCGGTTCCAACAAACGACCGCGTCTGCGGATAGTTCAGCACCCCCACCCTAACCCTCCCCTCAAGGGGGAGGGGACTGGATTGGGGCTACCGGTCCAGAGGGCAAATCTTCAATGTCGATTGACCCTAGCCGATCCTGCGGCCATCGGCGTCGAAGCGGTGGACGCGTTCCGCTGGATAATCATAACGCACATCATCCCCCACATTGGGCATTTCGGTGCGGGCAAGGCGCACGGTCAGCAGTTCGTCCGCGCCGATATCGATGAAGGCATAAATGTCGGCGCCCAGATATTCGACATAGGCGACCTTGCCTTGATGCGGTCCGCTGCCCAGCACGATGTCTTCTGGGCGAATGCCGGTTGTGGTGCCGTCATCGGCCTTGATGAGGTTCATTTTCGGCGAGCCAATAAAGCCAGCGACGAACAGCGATTGGGGGCGTTCATAAAGCTCTTCGGGCGTGCCGACCTGTTCGACGCGACCTGCATTGAGCACGACTATGCGGTCAGCCAGCGTCATGGCTTCCACCTGATCGTGGGTGACATAGACCATGGTGGTTGCGGGAAGGCTCTGCTTGAGCTTGGCAATTTCCAACCGCGTGGCGACCCGCAAGGCGGCGTCGAGATTGGACAGCGGCTCGTCGAACAGAAACACCTGCGGATCGCGCACGATGGCCCGGCCGATGGCCACGCGCTGCCGCTGGCCGCCCGAGAGTTCGCGCGGATAGCGGTCGAGATAGGGTTCGAGTTGCAGCTTGCGCGCCGCCTCGGCCACGCGCGTCTCGATCTCTGCCTTCGGCGCGCGCCGCAGCTTCATCGAATAGGCCATGTTTTCCCGCACGCTCATATGCGGATAAAGCGCATAGGACTGGAAAACCATGGCAATGCCGCGCTTGGAGGCGGGCAGGTTATTGACCACGCGCCCGCCGATTTCGAGCGTGCCCGAGGAAATGCGCTCCAGCCCGGAAATGCAGCGCAGCAGGGTGGATTTTCCGCAGCCGGACGGGCCGACAAAGATCACGAATTCACCGGATTTGATGTCGAGATCGATGCCCTTGAGCACTTCGACGACGCCGTAATTCTTGCGCAGATTCGTGACCTTGATGTCGGACATGGTCTGTCTCCGGCTCAGGTTGAAGTGAGAGCGGCGCGGACCTTGGTCAGCGCGTTGGCGGTGGAGCCATCCGGCTTGTATTCGAGCCCGACTGCGCCCTCATAGCCATTGGCATAAAGCCAAGCGAGGCGCTTGCCGAGGTCGATCTCGCCCAGACCCGGATCATTGCGACCGGGATGGTCGGCAACATGGGCGTGAATGACGCGCGAGACGCGATCTTTCAGCACATCCTCGATTTTCTCGCCCATCACATAGGAATGGTAGAGATCATAGACGATGCCGATTTCGGGTCGTCCCACCTCATCCACGATATTGAGCGCTTCGCGGGTGGAGGAGAGATAATAGCCCTTGTGGTCGATAAAGGTGTTGAGCGGCTCGACGCCCAGACGCACGCCGCTGCCTTCCAGCACATCGGCGGCGGCGCGCAGGCATTCGACCAGTGCGTCATGTTGATCTTCACGGGTGAAGTTCGCCAGCTCGTCCCCAGCCTGCGCGATCAGCACTTTTGCGCCAAGGCGCTGCGCCATCTGCACGGATTTTTCCAGGCCTGCGAGGAATTCGGCATGATTGGCCCGGTCGGTCAGCGCGATCATCGGCTCGGCAACAAAGCCGGAGAGCGAAAGCCCGGTCTCCTTGAGCGCGGCCTCGACGGCGTCGATATCCTTATTGGACCAGAACCAGAATTCGACCGCGTCGAGCCCGGAAGTCTTTGCGAGGCGGATGCGCTCGGCAAAATCGTCGCTGGCGTCGGAGAACAGCCATTCGATACAGGCGGATAGTTTCATGTGTCGGCTTTCGAATTAATTTCGGATTTTCTGGGAGGCCTGGTTTTCTGAGAGCTATTCCCCATCGTCAGCCCGGCTTGTCCGGGCAATTCATCTTTGCTGAGCCATCGCATGGACCACCCGGACAAGCCGGGTGGTGACGGCGTTAATTCAATCGTGTTCAGCAAGACAATCACTGATCTAGCGATAATCGATGAGCACCTGCATGACATCGGGTGAACCCTGATCGAGCAGGCTATAACCGCGCCCGGCTTCGGCCAGTGGCACGCGATGGGTGACAAAGCCCTTGAGCTCGGGCGCGAGCGTCGAGAGATATTCGCGCGCGATTTTGCCGCGCCGATCCACCGACCAGAGCGGGCCGAGAAACGGGTTCACCGTGCCGACCTGCGAGGAAATAATGCGCGGGCGATTATGGTGGAATTCGCCGGAGAGGCTGAGGGTCTCGAACGTGCCGCCATACCAGGACATGGCGATGACAGTGCCGTTGAACCCGGCGGCGCGAATGGCCTCGTTCAGCGCCGGAGCCGCGCCGGACACTTCGATTACCGTGTCGGCGCCACGGCCTTCGGTGAGGTCGCGGACGCGCTCGGCTACCGGCCCCTCGCGCGGATCAAGCGCCATGGTCGCGCCGCCCTGCAAGGCAAGCTGGCGGCGTTGCTCGATCGTATCCACCACGATGATCTGGCGCGCGCCATTGCGGGCGAGCAGCCGCGTGACCATCTGTCCGATAACGCCGAGCCCGGAAACCACCACATCCGCACCGAGCGGGATATTGGCGTCGAGAATGCCATTATAGGCGGTGTTGAGATTGGCGAAGAAAACGCCGATTTCCGGGTCTTCGAGATCGCCCAGCGGCACCACCGCATTGGCGTCGACCACCGCATGCTGGCCATGCGGCACATAGGCGAAAACCAGATCGCCCTTGCGCAGGCTGCCGACATCCTTGCCCAGCTCGGCCACGCGCCCCACGGCGGCATAACCATAGCGCGCCGGCCATGACCAGTCCGAGCCATGCGCGTCGGAAAACAGCCGGGTTTTTGGGTCCATCGATTGCCGCCATTGCGGGGCAAGACCACGGAAAACATTGAGCTCCGTGCCCGCGCTGATGCCCGACACCTCGAGATTGAGCAGAACCTGCCCCACCCCCGGCGCACCAAGCGGCTCGGAGCGGATTTCGACGGCGCGCGGCCCGGTGAAATACAGCGAATTGGTGATCAGCGACACGATTGTCACCCTTTGATGCCGCCAGCGGTCAGCCCGCCGACAAGTTGATTACGGAACAGGAGGAACAAGATGATGGTGGGCATGGCGATGACGACGCCGCCAGCCATGACCACGCCCCATGAGAAGGAATAGGGGTCGAACAGGGTTTGCAGCGCCAGCGGCAGCGTCTTGACCTCGGCGCTGGTGATCAGCGCCAGAGCGAGGATGAATTCGCCCCATGAGAGCACGAAGGCAAAGGTGCCCACCGCCACGACCGCCGGGCGGATGAGCGGCAGCGTGATGCGGAACATCGCGCCCAGTTGCGAGGAACCGTCGATGATCGAGGCTTCTTCCAACTCGCGCGGCACCGCGTCGATATAGCCCTTGAGCATCCACACGGCGATCGGCAGGCCCAGCGCCAGATGGGTGAAGGTCAGCGCCGTCAGCGTATTGGCCATGCCCAGCGAGCGGATGATGATGACGATGGGCACCAGCACGGCCACGGCGGGCAGCATCTGGGTGGCGAGGATCAGAAAGCCGATGAAATCGCGGCCAAGATAGGTGAAGCGGCTCAGCGAATAGGCCGCCGGAATGGCGATCAGCACGGTGCAGATGGCCACGATCCCGCCCACAAGCAGGCTGTTGCGCAGGGCGACGAGGAAGTCGGCGCGCGCAAAGATATTGGCGAAATGATCGAAGGTGATGCGCGTCGGAATGAGGCTGCGCGTCATGATGTCGGCGTCGGGCCGAATCGAGGCGATGAACACCCAGATGATCGGCAGTAGCACCAATGCCAGAACGGCGATGGTCAGCGCGTCGAGAACCAGGCTCTTGAGTTTGCTTTCCTCGTTCATTTGCGCCGCCCCAGTTTGAGCGAGAAGAAGGAGGCGACGGCGAGGATAGCCAGCATGACCACACTGATGGCGGCGGCGTAAGCGGGCCTGAGATCGGTGAACACGGCCTTGTACATGGAGATACCGAGCACGGTGGTGGCGTCCTGCGGCCCGCCGCGCGTCATGATCCAGGGCAGGTCGAAGCTGTAAAAGGCGAGAATGCCAAGGACGAGCCCGATGATCAGCATGGTGTTCTGGATAGAGGGCAGGGTGATGGTGACGAAACGCTGCCAGGGCGACGCGCCATCGATGGCGGCGGCTTCGTAAAGCTCGCCGGGAATGGATTTGAGTGCGGCCAGCAGGGCCAGCACCATGAAGGGCATGCCCTTCCAGCCGGAAATGAAGATGATGATGGCGAGCGCCATGTTCGGGTCGTTGAGAATGGAGCTATTGCCTGCGACCCCGAAGAACTGGAACACCGAATGCAGCGCCCCGACCTCGCTATCGAGCAGGAACCGCCAGCCATAGCCGAGCACGATGAAGGGCATGACCCAAGGGAGCAGGATCAGCGCCGAGGCCATGCGGGCAATGGCTGTGTCGCGGTTGAGCAGCAAGGCTAATGGCAGGGCGATGGCGATTTCGACGGCGACCGTGCCGATGGTCCATATCCATGTGCGCCAGAATGCCCGCCACAGGGCGGCGTCGGCGAACAGCGCCTGATAATTGATAAGCCCGCCCCAGACCGGCTGCGGATTGCGCAACAGATACCAGTCCTGAAACGACAGCCACAGCGCATAGAGCAGCGGCACGACGGCGATAGCCAGTGCCACCACAACCGCCGGAGCCACCAGCGCATAAGGCAGCGCGATATCGCCGAATGGTCTTGGCTCGGTATCGGATGCGGGAGCGGTCATAGGCGCACTTTCAAACGGTCCGGCCATCTGTCCGGTTGCCTCTTATTTCCCCACCCTCTCGGTGTCATCCCGGCGAAGGCCGGGATCCATCACGAGATCTGGAGATGGGCCCCGGCCTTCGCCGGGGTGACAATCGAGTGTGGGGAGGAACTGGATCAAAAATTACACCAGTCCCTGCGGTAGGTAGTCCCCGGGCGGTGGGAGGCCTTTGCCGCCCGGGGTATCTCGCTTTTAGCGGGCGAGAACAGTGTTGATGTCAGTGCAGAGATCAGTAGTGGCTTGATCTATGCTCTTCTGGCCCAGAGCCACAGCCTGCACCGCTTTCTGAATGGTGTCGACTTCTAGCTGACCCATCTGCGGAATGGCTTCGCTCGGATATTGATAAGCGCGGGCATCCTGAAGCTGTTCGACAAAGAGCGGGTAGGGGAACTCGGTCCAGGGTTCGCCCTGTGCCAGCGAGATCGAGCCGGGGATGAAGCCACCGGCAACAGCCAGATCCTTGAATGCCTCGCCATGGGTGGCGAACATGATGAACTGGCCCGCCGCCTCCTTGGCGTCGGATGCATCCCACATCACCAGCGGCCAGCCGCCGAGGAAGCCGGAGCGATTGACCGGGCCAGCCGGAACCTTGGCAATGTCGACCGCATCAAGCCATTCCGGCTTCTCGGTGACGAGATCACGGTAGAGGCTCGGATGCATGAGGATCATGCCATAACGGCCATCGAGGAAGCCGCGTTGGAAGGCGTCGCCATTCATGCTTGCAGCATCAGGATGGGTCGAGCCGTCGAGCGCGATGCCGGTATAAACGTCGAGGGCAGAGCGGAATTCCGGGCTGTCAAAGCCGCAGGAGCCGTCATCGGCCAACATGCGCGCGCCATAACCAAGATAGGCGCTCATGAAATTGTGGACGGTGAAATAATCGAGGCTGGTCGAGAGCGCGATGCCATAGGTGCCATCCGGCGTGCCCTCGCTCAGGGCCTTGGCGGTGGCGCGCAGCTCTTCCCAGGTGTCGGGCGGATCATTGGGGTCCAGCCCCGCCGCCTCGAACAGGTCTTTGCGGTAATAGAGGGCGCGGGTTTCCACCGCGATGGGCGATGCCCACCAGTGACCGCCGAGATTGTAATAGCCCTTGTCACCCGGCCAGATGTCGGAAGCGACATCGGTGCCATTGGCGGCGTCATAGGCAGCGAAGGCATCGTCGAGCGGCGCCAATGCGCCAATGGCTTGAAACTGGGCCACCACATTATTGCCAAGCATGGACACATCCGGCAGCCCGCCGGTGGTCAGCGCAGTAACGAGGCGCTGCTGCTGTTCGGACCACGGCACGATTTCCATGACCACATCCACGCCCTCATGGCTGGCCTCGAACGCATCGATGATGGCGTTCCAGGCGGCGATGTCATTTGGATTGGTGGAGAACTGCCAGAACGTCACCGTCTCGGCAAAGGCCGGTGCGGTGAGCAGAGTAGAGGCGAGTGCTGTCGCCGCGAGCAATGAATGCCGCATAAGAATTCCTCCCAGTGAACTCGTGCTTTGCGAGCTGCGCTATCCTCCCAGAAAGCGCATATGTCATCGTTGACATATTTATTGTTAACACAGGCTTTACACTGTGTCAAACTGTCGCTGGTCAGCGCGCTGGCCCTGTGGACTGGCGGATGACGAGGCTGGTGTCGAGAACGATTTCACTGGGCATTTCCCGGTTTTCGATTGCGGCAAGCGCCATGTCGAATCCGTGCCGTCCGAGCGCCGCCAGCGGTTGCGCCACGGTTGTGAGGGCAGGGGCGAGCGCCGGGGCCAGGGTGTCGTCGAAACCAACAATGGAAATATCGTCAGGAACGCGGCGTCCTGCGCGGTAGAGCGATTGCAGCACACCCGCCGCCAGAATATCGCAGGTGGCGAAAATTGCCGTTGGCGGGTGCAGCAGCGCCATAAGCGCATCGGCATGCTGCTGGCCTTCCAGCCCGGAAATGCCGCTATCGAGATCGTAATATTGCCCCAGCCGCACATAATTGGGGTCGATAGCAAGGCCATGTGCCTTCATGCCGTCGCGGTAGGCGGCAAGGCGGTCGTCTTCCACCGAGCGGCGGCGGGTCACATCCTGCGGATAAAGCGCCGGATCGCCGCCGACAAAGGCGATGTTCCGATGGCCCAGCCCGACCAGATGGTCGATGGCGGCGCGGGCGCCGATGGAATTGTTGACGCGCACGAAGCGGCCGGTTTCGGTCAGGGCGCGCTCGATTTCGATGGCGGGAATGCCGGTATCGGCAAGCAATTCGACATTGGCGGCGCTGGCGGCGGTGCAGAACAGCACGGCATCGACACGCTGGGCGATGAAGGTTTCCACCCCATGCCGTTCATGATCCTCGCTGCCGCCATGATTGAAAATCACCACCCGGTAGCCCGCCGCGATTGCAGCTGCCTCTACTGCATGGGCGACGCCGACAAAGAAGGGGTTTACGGTAATGGCCGTGATCATCAGCCCTATGGTCTGGCTGCGCTGGGTGCGCAGACCACGGGCGACCACATTGGGCCGATAATTGGTTGCGGCAACGGCGGCAAGCACCCGCTCACGCGCGTCGTCGGAGACATAGCCCTGCTGCTTCAGCACACGGTTGATCGTGGCCGTTGAAACGCCTGCCAGCTTTGCGACTTCGACGAGTGTCGTGGTCTTGTGTGCCACTGCTGCCTCCCCTCGCCAGTTGAGTTTGCAGAAGTGCTGCCTAAGCGGCAAGCCCGGTTTTTGATAAAAGGCGAATTATGCCGTCCAGCCACCATCGATGATGTGTATCTGCCCGGTGGTGTAGGTTGCGCCCGCCAGATAAACCGCGAGATCGGCGACTTCTTCGGGACGGGCAATGCGGCCAATGGGCTGGCGCGCGATGAACGCTTTCTTCGCCGCCTCGAAATCGCCGGTAGCGTGCCAGCGCTCGTGCAGGCTGGGGCTGTCCACCGTGCCGGGGCAGATGGCGTTCACGCGGATATTGCTGGTCGTATAGTCCGAAGCAATGGATTTGGTCAGCCCGATCACAGCCGCCTTGGAAATGGTATAGGCGGCACGATTGGGCACGCCCTTCACCGAAGAGGCGACGGTCGCCATGTTGATGATGGCGCCGTCCTTGCGTTCCAGCATCTGCGGCAACACCGCCTTGATGGTGCGGATCTGCGCCTTGACGTTGAGATCGAGCGCGAAGTCGAGATCCGTGTCGCTCATCTCCAGAACGGTGCCGGAATGGACCACCCCCGCACAATTGAACAGCACATCGATATGGCCGATTTCGGCAATCGCCTGGTTCACTGCATCGGCGGAGAGCACATCGAGAAGTCGGGTGGTGACGCCCTCCATCCCCTCCAACTCGGCCAGCTTTGCCGCATTGATATCGGTGGCGATGACCGACGCGCCTGCGCGCACAAAAGCCTCAACGGAGGCGCGGCCAATGCCCTGCGCCGCCGCGGTGATGAGTACGATTTTCCCATTCAGATCGGCCATTGCGTCCTCCATTCGACATGACTTGACCCTGCTATCTCATCGCTATATGAAAAACAATTGTTATATATGAAAAATGAGCTGTGCGAGGATCGCGGCTCTGGGGAGAGACTTCATGAAAATGACACTTGCCGCTTCTGCGGTCGCAATTCTTGCCGTGGGCATTGCCGCTCCTGCGCAGGCTCAGTCCGTCGTGCGTTTCGCGCATATGAATTCGCCCGAGCACTTCGTGCATGTTGCCGCTGAAGGACTGGCCAAGGCCGTCGAAGAGCGCAGCAATGGCGAGATCAAGGTGGAACTGTTCCCAAGCGGTCAGCTTGGCGAAAACGGTGCGGTGACCGAGCAGATGTCGTTTGGCGCCGATCTGATGGGTCAGGTGGGCATCGGCATGCTCGCCGATTACGCGCCCGATTATTCCATCGTGCTCTACCCGTTCCTTTACCCCGATTTCGATGGGGCCAAGCGCCTGCTGGCCAGCGATCTGATCAAGGAGCTGGAAGCCAAGGTCGCCGAGAACAACATCAAGGTCATGTGCTACGCCCATTTTGGCGTGCGCGATCTCTATACCCGCGACAAGGAAGTGCGCTCGCCTGCCGATTCCGCAGGTCTCAGCATTCGCGTGCAGCCGGTGACCATCTACACCGAAATGGTGCGGCTGGTTTTCGGTGGCGCGGCGACGCCAATGCCTTGGCCTGATGTGTATTCCGCACTGGCGCAGGGCGTGATCGACGCGGCTGAAGCGCCTCCGTCGGCCATGATCGACCAGAAGCACTATGAGAACACCAAGTTCTTCATCCAGACCAACCACATGACCGATATCGTGCCGGTCACGGTCAGCGCCTCCTGGTTCAACAATCTCAGCGAAGCCAATCAGGACATCTTCACCGAAGAAGCCAATGTGGCTTGCGACAATATGAGCGCCGCCTCCATCGCCAGCTATGAAGAAGGCATCGAGACGCTCGCCGCCAATGGCATGACCATCATTTCCGACGTGGATCGCGCGGCCTTCGCCGAGCTGGCCGGTGGCATTGCCGCTGCATTCCCCGAATGGAGCGAAGGTCTCTATGATCGCGCCAAGGCCATCGTGGACGGCCAGTAAGACTTGATCGGCCCGGGCGCAATGTCCGGGCCGTCTCATCTTTGAGAGGAGGGGAGCTTGCATTCAGTCTCCAGAAAATTCGACGCCGCTTTGGGCGGTCTCGACAAACTGCTGGTGGCGCTGACCGTCATCACGCTGGTCGTGCTGGTTGGTGTCGTCTTTGGCGCCGTGGTCATGCGCTATGTCTTCAATGCACCGCTGATCTTTTCCTTTGATCTGTCCACGCTGCTCTTTGCCTGGGTGGTGTTTATCGGGCTGACCATTGCCGACCGCGACGACGCCCATATGGGGCTCGATCTGGTGAGCAAGATCGGCAATGCCAATCTGCGGCAGGCGCTGATTGCCGTGCGGCTGGTTCTGGTTCTGGCGCTCTCGGCCTATCTCGCCTGGATCGGCTGGCAGATTTATCTGCGCACCGGCGCGCAAATCTCCTCGCTGCGCATCTCCGCAAAGTGGCTTTATCTTTCCATGCCGATCGGGTTCGGGCTTCTGACCCTGTCCTATATCGGCCGTATTATCCGGCTCGCTGCCGGTGGAGCGCGCTGATGCTCTGGGTCATTCTGGTTCTTTTCCTTCTTCTGTTGCCGCTGGGCGTTCCTGTCGGCCTCATCCTGCTCATGCTCTCGGTGGCCTATGTCATCATGGAGCCGGCGCTGATGGATGTGGTGCTGGCGCAGCGCATCGTGCAGGGCACGCAGAGTTTTCCGCTCCTGGCAGTGCCGCTGTTCATTCTCGTCGGCGAACTCATGAACATTTCCGGCATCAGCCGCCGGGTGATGGATTTTGCCGCCGTGCTGACCCGCCGCGTCTGGGGCGGTCTGGCGCAGACCAATGTGCTGCTCTCGACCCTCTTGGCAGGCATGTCCGGCTCGGCCAATGGCGACGCGGCCATGCAGGCCAAGATTCTCGTGCCCGAAATGACCAAGCGCGGCTATCCGCTGGCCTATTCGACGGCGCTGACCGCCGTGTCCTCGCTGATCGCGCCGATGATCCCGCCCGGTATTGGCCTCATCCTGTTCGGCTTTGTTACCAATACCTCCATCGGCCAGCTTTTCGCCGCGGCCATCGTGCCGGGCTTCCTGCTGGCGCTGATGATGCTGGTGCAGGCCTATTTCACATCCCGCATCAATAAGTGGGACCCGCCGCGCGAGAAATTGCCGGACGATCCCTCGCTTGGCCGGTCCTTCCTTGGCGCCCTCCCTGCCATCCTCTTGCCCGTTCTGATTATTCTGGGCATTCGCGGCGGTGTGTTCACACCGGCTGAGGCTGCAGGTGTCGCCGTGGTCTATACAGTCGTCTGCGTCCTTGCCTACCGAGAGGCCAATTGGGCTCAGGTCTGGAAGGCCCTGCGCTCCACGGTCTCCACCACTGCCGCCATTCTGCTCATTCTCGCTGCGTCCACTGCCTTTAGCTGGGTGCTGACCTTCGAGCAGGTGCCGCAGACCATCGCGGGTGGCCTCCTGTCCTTCACCGACAACCCGACCCTGATGCTGGCGCTTATCGCCGGGGTCATTCTGGTGGCCGGTGCGGTCATCGAAGGCACGGCGCTGATCCTCATTCTGGGTCCGATCTTCCTGCCAGTGACCAATGCCCTTGGCATCGACCCGGTGCACTACGGCGTCGTTTTCGTGCTCATGGCCCATCTGGGCGGCGTCACCCCGCCTGTCGGCACGATCATGTTCACCACCTGCACCATTACCAAGACCCCGCTGCTCGACTTCACCAAGGCGGCCTTCCCGATGATCCTGACCTATCTCGCTTTCGCGCTGGTCTTGATCTTTGTGCCGGTGTTCAGCACTGGTCTGGCCCATCTCTAGGGGGAGGATTGGGGATGGGAAAAGATGAGGGCGATCTGGGGCCGAGCTATTCGGCCCCAGCCGTGGACAAGGCATTCGAGATCATCGATCTGGTGGCCGGGGAAATTGCCGGGCTCAGCGTCACCGAAATGGCGACGCGGCTCGACCGGTCGACCAGCCAGATTTATCGGATCGTCGTGTCGTTGCATCGGCTTGGTCTGCTCCGGCGCAACGAGCAGACCGACCGCTATGAATTGACGCTGAAACTGTTCGAGATGGCCACCCGCCATCCGCCGACCCAGAGGCTGATCTATCACGCGACGCCGATCCTCGAACGGCTGACTGAAGATGCAGACCAATCCTGTCATCTGGCCAATGTCACCGGCACCTCGCTGATCATTCTGGCGCAGGCCGATAGCCCCATGCCGATGCACTATACGATCAAGACCGGCTCGCGCTTCCCGGCAATGGAAACCAGCTCCGGCGTGGTCATAGCCGCCTTTTCGGCGCCCAACCGGCAGGACATGCTGCTGGCCGAATTTTCGCCGGAAGAGCGAGAACAGTTTCGCGCCCGCTTTGAAGCCATCCGCATCAATGGCTACGAGCGCCGGGGCAGCGATGTGACGGCGGGGGTGATCAACCTGTCCAAGCCTGTGCTCGACGCCACCGGTCAGCCATTGGCTGCGATCACCGTGCCGTTCCTGCCGCAGCGCCGCATGCGCATGGAGGCGGACGCCGTACTCGAAAAGGTCGTGGCCGCCGCCGAAGAACTCACCTCGATCATGCAGAACGCCTGATCTCGTACTACCCTTCCGAATGGAGATGAACTTGACGACGCTCAAAGGCATGACCTGGCGCCATCCCCGCGGCTTTGACCCCATGGTTGCGACCTCGAAAATCTGGCTGGAAAAGACCGGCGTGACTATCGAATGGGAGCAGCGCAGCCTGCAGGATTTCGAGTCCTATCCGGTTGAGGATCTGGCGCGCAAATATGACCTGATCGTCATCGATCATCCCCATGTCGGCCAGATCGCCGAAGAGAATTGCCTCACCCCGCTCGACCGTCCCGAACGGCAGGCGGAACTGGCCCTTCTGGCGCAGCAATCGGTTGGCGAGTCCTTCCCCAGTTATATCTGGCAGGATCGGCAATGGGCGCTGCCCATCGATGCGGCAACGCAGGTTCTGGCCTATCGCGCCGATGCGCTGCCCGGCCCGGTTACGCAGTGGAGCGATGTCATCGCGCTGGCGCGTGAGGGCAAGGTCACGCTGCCCATGCGTGCGCCCCATGCACTGATGAGCTTCTACACGCTGGCGGCAAATCTGGGCACGCCCTGTTCGTCCGAAAAGGCCGATGAACTCATCAGCCGCGACGCCGGCATTTTCGTGCTGAACATGCTGGCGGAATTGCTGGAACATGTGAAGCCCGACTGCTGGGACATGGACCCGATCGCCGCCTTCGAGCTTGTCGCCTCCGGCGAGCGCGAAGAAGTGCTGGTGCCGCTGGCCTATGGCTATCTCAGCTATGCTATCGAAGGCTTCCGCACCCATCGGCTGGCTTTTTCCGACATCGCTGTCGCTGGCAATGCTGGCCCGCTGGGCTCGGCATTGGGCGGCACCGGCATTGCCGTCTCTGCCTATTCAAATAATGTCGATGCGGCACTCGATTATGCCTTCTGGGTCGCTGGCGCAGAGGTGCAGAAGACGATTTACGCACAGGCTGGCGGCCAGCCCGGCAATCTCGACGCCTGGCAGGACGATGCGGTCAACGCCCCCGTCCACGGCTTCTATCGCAATACGCTGGCAACCCTCGACCAATCCTGGATGCGCCCCCGCTATGATGGCTATATGGCCTATCAGAAAAAGGGCTCTGAAATCCTCGAAGCCGGCCTGCGCGGCGGCAAGGACCACGGCGCGATTGTCGATGAGTTGAACGCCGCGTTCGCCGCCAGTTAGGCGCACACCTTTCCGAACGAACCCCCACCCAGCCTCCCCCTGAAAAAGGGGGAGGAGCTTGTCCGTGGCCTGCAAAACTTTGAGGCAAACTCGATCTGTCCCTCCCCCTTTTTCAGGGGGAGGTTAGGTGGGGGTTGTAAAGCCGGACGACGGCATCCAGCCCCTACCGCCCGCGAAACCGTCTTTGATAATCCGGGTCGTAAAGCGAACTCTCCCGGAAATCCTCGGCACCCAGCCCTTTGCCGACAAAGATCAGCGCCGTGCGCTCCACCGGATTGGCCGCGAACTTTTGCTCAATATCGCCCAGTGTGCCGCGCAGGATCATCTGGTTCGGCCAGCTTGCATGCGCGACAATCGCCACCGGACAATCAGCCCCATAGAGCGGTGTCAGCTCCGCCACGATCCTGTCCAACGCATGAATGGCGAGGTGGATGGCCAGCGTTGCCCCGGTCGCCGCGAAAGCCGCGAGATTTTCATTTTCGGGCATAGGCGAGGCGCGGCCTGACACGCGGGTCAGCACGAGACTCTGCGCTTCGCCCGGAATGGTCAACTCGCGCCCAAGCGCCGCCGCTGCCGCTGCAAAGGACGGAACGCCGGGCGTCAAACTATAGGCAATGCCGAGCTGATCGAGACGCCGCATCTGTTCGGCCACCGCGCTCCAAACCGACAGGTCGCCCGAATGAAGCCGCGCCACGTCCTCACCCGCGTCATGGGCGCGGATATATTCGGCCTCGATTTCATCGAGCGACATTGGCGCGGTGTCGATGAGGCGCGTGCCCGGACCGCACCAGTCCAACATTTCCTTGGGCACGATCGAACCTGCGTAAAGGCAGATCGGGCAGCGAGCCAACAGATCGCGCCCGCGAACGGTAATCAGGTCCGCAGCGCCGGGACCAGCACCGATGAAGTGGATGGTCATGGTTGGGCTCCTGCGGTGAGGTCGTCAGGAACGCGATAGGCACCCTCCCCTTGACGGGGAGGGATGGGGAGGGGTGCGCCCCACGCTCGAAAATCGTGGCTCCCACACCCCCTCCCGGCCTCCCCCGTCAAGGGGGAGGTGGCGGGCCGGTGAGTGCTGCGGTATGGGGCAAAACCCGTCATCCCTTCACCCACCGCCATTGTGTGATCGGCATGGCCGGACGCCAGCCCGTCATGTTGCCGAGCGGTTCGGCCTGAGACACAGCGATACGTGTTAGCGCCCCGCCATGTTCGCCGTGCAAGCCAAGAAGCACTTGTTCCATTTCCAGCGTCACCGCATTGGCCACCAGCCGCCCGCCGGGGCGCAGGGCAGACAGGGCCGCATCCATCACCCCAGTATCGGAGCCGCCGCCGCCCACGAAAATCGCGTGCGGCGGTTCAAGACCGGCCAGCGCGCCCGGTGCGTTGCCCTCGATGATCTGCAAATCGGGCACGCCAAAATTCTGCGCATTGCGCGCTATACGCGCTGCCCTGTCGGGACGGGGTTCGATGGCGATTGTGCGCAGGCTCGGATCGGCCAGCATCCACTCGATGCCGATGGATCCGGACCCGGCGCCAATATCCCACAGCACCTCTTTCCGGCGTGGGGCAAGGGCGGCAAGTGTGAGTGCGCGGATATCCCGTTTGGTGATCTGCCCGTCATGCTCGAATAGCGCATCGTCCAGCCCCGGCGTCAGCGGCAGTACACGCGCGCCGGGCAGGGGCACGACGGTGATGGCGCAGATATTGAGCGGGTTGATACCACTCAGCGCGAACAATTCTGCCATTTGCGACAGGATTCGTTCATCAACCCCATCCAGGGCCTCCATCACGGTAATGATGGAGCGCCCAAAACCGGCTTTCGTAAGCAGCGCGGCAATCGCCGCAGGCCCATCACCATCCGACGTCAGCGCCAATATCCGAGCGCCCGCATGCAGATGCGGGCGGATCAGATCGACAGGCCGCCCATGCAGTGACAGGCTCACCACATCCTGCAAAGGCCAGCCCAACCGCGCCGCCGCCAGCGAGAAAGCCGAAGCATGCGGAATGGTCCGCATCTGCGCTGGATCGACATGGCGGGACAGGGTGGCCCCGACCCCGTAATGGAACGGGTCACCCGACGCCAACACGCAGATATTGCGGCCTTTCTCGGCTAGGATCGCGTCGATGGAAGCAGAGAAAGGCGAGAGCCATTGCCGCGCCTCGCCCTTGATTGCCGCCCCCGCCAACTCCAGATGACGCGCGCCGCCAAAGACGATTTCGGCCTCTGAAATAGCCTGCTGCGCTGCCGAGGAGAGACCGGACAATCCATCCTCGCCAATGCCGATAATGGTCAGCCAGGGTGTGCTCACAACCCCACTCCGCGCGGGGAATAGACCAGCGGATCCATGCCCGGCCGCTCGATAATCCGCGTCTCCGCCGAGCCGATAATAACGCAAGTCGCCATATCCGCCGCCTGCTGATCGGCCTCACCCAAAGGCGAAACCACGAACTGCTCTTCGGGCCGACCGATGGCGCGACCAAAGATCACCGGCGTGGTGACCGGCAGCACTTCTCGCAGGATTTTGAAGGCGGTAGCCAATTGCCAGGGGCGGGCTTTGGAGATGGGATTATAGAGCGCAATCACCAGCCCGGCTTCGGCAACGGCGCGCAGACGGCGCTCGATCACTTCCCATGGCTTGAGATTGTCCGACAGGGAAATCGCACAAAAATCGTGGCCTAGCGGCGCGCCGGCGCGGGCGGCAACGGCCAGCATGGCGGTGACGCCGGGAAGCACTTTTATATCGAGACGACGCCAGGTGTCGGGGCCGGTTTCGACGGCCTCGCAGATGGCGGCGGCCATGGCGAACACGCCGGGATCACCGCCGGAAACAACACAGACTTTCGCGCCCCGCGTGGCGGCGTCCAGCGCGGCGCGCGCACGATCGATTTCCTCACGATTGTCGGAGGCCATGCGGGTCTGGTCCGGGCGCAGGGAGAGACGGTCGAGATAGGGCCCGTAGCCGAAAAAGACCTCGCTGGCAGCAATTGCCTCTAACGCCTGCGGCGTGGTTTGACCCGGATTGCCGGGCCCGGTGCCGACAATGGTGAGGCTGCCGATCATGGGCGGGCGCTCCAGCCGGGCACGAGGATCAGCGAGAAATAGGGCGCACTGTCATCTGCCTTGTCCGTGAGCGGCGTCGAAAAACCGTTCTCCATCGTGCCGCGCTCGACATAGACCGCGCCGTCAAGACGACCCGCTTCGGCAAGGGCGGCGCGAACCTTGGGCAGGTTGCGGCCCAGCTTCATGATCACTGCGCCTTCGCTGTCGCCGAGGCGGCGGACGAGATCGGGTGCATCGAGCGTGCCGGGGAGAATGGTCAGAATATCATCGCCCTGCACCAGCGGCAGCCCGGCCTGCGACCATGAGCCCGACATGGCGGTAATGCCCGCGATGACTTTTGTGTCGTAGCGCGGGGCGAGCCGGACATGCAGATGCATATAGCTGCCATAGAGCAGCGGATCGCCTTCGCTCAGGACGGCAACCGAGCGCCCCGCATCGAGATGCGCCGCAAGGCGGGCGGCGGCTTCGTCATAGAAGGCGCTGATCTGGCTTTTATAGGTCTCGTCATGGCGATGGATTTCGGTGGTCACCGGATAGTCCAGCGCCTCCTCTATCTGGCCTGAGCGGAAATGGGCTGCGGCGATTGCGCGGGCATTGCTGGCATTGCCGCTTTTGGCGAAGAACGCCACCACATCGGCCTCGCCTATAGCGCGAACTGCCTTGAGTGTCAGCAATTCGGGATCGCCCGGACCTGTGCCGACGCCATAGAGTGTGCCGCTCATAGTCCCGGCCTCGCCAATGCGTTGAGGCAGGCCGAGGTGATGGCGCTGCCGCCCAGACGTCCGCGCACGATGGCATAGGGCACGCCATAGGAGTTTTCGGCCAGAGCATCCTTGGACTCGGCGGCGCCGACGAATCCGACCGGCATGCCCAGAATGGCTGCGGGTTTCGGTGCGCCGTCGCGGAGCATTTCCAACAGGTGAAACAGCGCAGTGGGTGCATTGCCGATGGCGATCACTGCGCCTTCGAGATGATCATCCCATAGATGCAGGGCGGCGGCGGACCGTGTATTGCCTATGGAGGCAGCAAGGGCCGGTGTGCGCTCGTCGCGCAGGGTGCAGATGACAGGATTGTCGGCCGGTAGGCGGGCGGCAGTGATGCCGCGAGCCACCATTTCGGCATCGCACAGAATAGGCGCGCCGGCCTGCAGGGCACGGCGCGCGGCGGTGACGAAATCGGGGCCAAAAACGAAATGCTGCGCCGCCCCCACCATGCCCGCCGCATGGATCATGCGGATTGCGAGTTCGGCTTCGTCCTCGGCAAAACCGGACAGGTCCGCTTCGCTGCGGATGATGGCAAAGGACTGGCGATAAATGGCATCGCCGTCCTTGATGTAGTCATATTGCGTCATCGGGCTTCCTGCCGAGCGGCGAGGGCAGGGGCCAGTCCCGCCTCGTCAAGGATATGCTGAGGCGTATCGCCCGCGCGGCCATCAATGACAAGGCCAATCCCGTCGCTGCGACCCACAAGGGTTATGGCGGATGGTCGCGGGTGCGCGCAGCCCTTGGTGCAGCCGGAGACGTGGAGGTGCTGATCGGGGGACGTCAGCGGCGCGAGTTCTGCGGCGAGACGGCGCGCTGGGATATGGCCGGACGCGCAGCCTTCAGTGCCGATACAGGCGCTGACGCGTCGGCGCGGGTCGGATGGATCGGTGATGAAACCGAGCTTGCCTGCGATTTCGATCAGCTTGGCGGGAGCATTATCGAGCAGCAATGTGTGCGCGGGGGCGAGACGGAGCTTGGTGACACCATTGGCCTCTGCGGCCTCGGCAAGAGCGATGAGGGCGTCGCCATGCATCTGTCCAAAGGGCAGGGCAACGGGGGATGTGTGGCCGGTGAGGGTTTGGAGCGTGGGGCTCCCCCCCTCCCAGCCTCCCCCGCGAGGGGGGAGGTGCTGCACCGAGTGTCCCGCAGTATTCTCGGCAAGAACCGGCCCGGCTCCCTCCCCCTTGTGGGGAGGGCTGGGGTGGGGGGTACTCGTACTGAATTCAGGAAAGAGGTCGCCCGCCCGCGCTTCCGGTCCGAGCGCGGCCAGTGCGCCAAGCACTGCCAGCGTCGCCGCAACGGCCCCTTCCGCGTCCATGATCTGTGGCTTGCCGCCGCCGAGATGCACAGCCCAGTGTGTCGCATCGAGCGCAAGCAGGCGAATGTCGGCTTTGAGCGAAGAAAGCGAAATCTGGCCACCGCCATCGATGATGACGGTCACTTTTGGTCCGAGCTTATCCTTCAGCGCTATGGCCCCCGCGCGAATCTGTGCGGCAAGGGGCAGCGGATCGGATATTTCGCTGGGGTCATCACCGGCGAGGGGGGAAGTGTCGACAACGAGGCCATTTTCAAGCGGCACGAGACAGGTGACGGCCTGTGCAAAGAGCGGGGCAGTCGCCGCCGTCAGCCCCCGCGCCTGAAGATTGCCGCGCGCGGATATTTCGAGAATGCCATTGCCATGCTGGATGGCGAGGCGGGCGAGCTGCGCGAGCTGGCCAGTCGAAAGAGTGCGGCTCTGGACTCTTATACGCGCCAACAGGCCATCGCCGGTTTGCATGGGCTTTTCCAGCGTGGGACATGCGCCGCGACGCTGCGCTGGAATGAAAGCGGGGTTGGCGGCACAAGTGTCCATAAAGATGGTTTAGCAGGCTCCCCGGGCGCGCACTACTGCGCCTTGCGCAGCAGATAAATATCCATGATCCAGCCATGCCGGGCGCGGGCCTCGGCGCGGGTGGCGACGATCTGCTCGGCGACATCGCCAAGCCGACCCGCGACAAGAAGCTGATCGGGTGTGCCGAGATAGGCGCCCCAGAAGATGGTGAGATCGGGATCGGCATCGCGGAAGGCCAGCCGCCCGTCGAGCATGACCACCGCGTCGGTATCGACCGGACCAAGCTGGCGGCCAGTGGTAATGAGAACCGCCTCCCCGATGCGGTTTAGCGCGATGCCGTGAGCGGCTGTCAGCGCCTGAATAGCGGTAATGCCGGGAATGACCTCGACCTGCATGGGGGTGTCGACGCGCTCAAGAATGCGCAGGGTCGAGTCGTATAGGCCTGGATCGCCCCAGACGAGGAAAGCCCCGGTGCCGTTTTCGGGGATTTGGGCGATGAGATCGCTGAAAATCCGGCCCAGCGCATCGTGCCAGTCATCGACGCCCTGACCGTAATCGGGATTGGCTGCGTCTCGGCTCGGCACTTCATAAGCAAGTTGCAGCGGGTCGCTTTTGACGAAGCGGGCGATGATGGTGCGGCGTATGCCTGCCAGATCGGCCTTGTTCGCGCCTTTGTCGGGCACGAACAGCACATCGGCGCGGTTGAGCGCGTCGATGGCCGCGATAGTCATATGGTCCGGGCTACCAGTGCCGATGCCGACAACGAGAATGGTCTTCATGATCGCGTTCTAGCATCCTGCCCGCGATTGGAAAATCAGCCGCGTGCGGCAAGCACCGCAAGCTTGGCAGGAATGGAGAGCACGTCGCGGATCGTCTGCAAACGCTCCTCGGTATAGTGGTGCGCCACATCGAGCAGGTTCATGCAGCCAACCAGCTCATCCTTGAGAATGATCGGGACATTGACCACCGACTGGCACCCCAGTTCATTGATCAATTCGTGGTCGAACAACACCTCGGCAATGTCTTCGATCGTGTTGGCGACGAAGAATTCGCGCTTGCCGTGAACGATGTCGAACCACGGACCATAATTGAGCGGCTTGGTGGCGGAGGTTGGGTAGCTGACCGGATCACTCGTATAGGCGCGGCGGGAGAGCTCGGCCTCCATATCGACCAGCATCACGGTGAAGAGCTTGGCGCCGACAGTGGCGCGGGCGAGGTCCTGCAATGCGATGAAGGCTTCGTCGGCGGTTTTCGCCTTGGCGATGGCAGCGTCGAAGGTGGCAAGGGCAGGGAGGTGGTCAGTCATATTGGTGGTCCTTGGTCGTATTGGGCTGGCAGCGGCAGCGAGTGCCGAAGCGGCACCTCCCCCTTCAACGGGGGAGGATGGGAGGGGCGCGGGAGCCGCAATATTTGGGCTCTCATCCCCCCACCCCAGCCCTCCCCGCGAGGGGGAGGGTGCGGATCGAGCGTGTGGAGGCTATGTGCCCTCGGTCGCCGCCATCAATTCTCTGGAATAGGGTTCGTTTAGCTGCCCTGACTTGAGTTGGCTCACATCCGCAATTTCCACCACCCGGCCATGGCGCATGACGGCGAGTCTGTCGCAGAGGAAGCTGACCACCGGTAGGTTATGCGTGACCATGAGATAGGTCAGGTTCTGCTCGCGGCGCAAGCGCTTGAGCAGGTTGAGAATTTCGGCCTGTACCGAAACGTCGAGCGCCGAAGTGGGCTCGTCGAGCAGCAGCACTTTGGGTTCGAGCATCAGGGCGCGGGCAATGGCAACGCGCTGGCGCTGTCCGCCCGAAAGCTGGTGCGGGAAGCGAAACCGAAAGCGCTGGTCGAGCCCCACCGATTTCAACACGGCTTCAACGCGCTCACCCCGATTGCCGATGCCGTGAATGGCCAGCGGTTCGGAAAGGGCGGCGTCGATGGTCTTGCGCGGATGGAGCGAACCATAGGGATCCTGAAACACCATCTGCACCTGCCGTGAAACGGCACGGTCGACATGGTGCGTGCGCGGCTGGCCAAGGACGGAGATCGCGCCCGTCCAGTTTGGTGCCAGCCCCGCTATGGCGCGCAGAATGGTGGACTTTCCCGAGCCGGATTCGCCAACCAGTGCAAAGCTCTCGCCTGTTGGAATGGACAGGTTCACATCGAAGACGACCTGGGTGTCGCCATAGGAAATGTCGAGATTGTTGAGTTCGATGGCGTTCATGTGCCGGCCCATTGCGTGCGGTCGAGCACGGGAAGTTCGTCGCGGGTTTCGTTGATCAGCGGCATGGCTGCGAGAAGGCCCCGCGTATAGGGGTGCTGCGCGTTTTCGAGCTGCCCGGCGGCGCATTCCTCAACCACGCGGCCTGCATTCATCACGATGATCCGGTCGCAATAGCGGCTGACCAGCGCCAGATCGTGGCTGATGAGAATGAGGCCCATGCCCTTGCGGGTGACGAGATCGTCGATGATGTCGAGCACCTGCGCCTGAACCGAGACGTCCAGCGCCGAAGTGGGCTCGTCGGCGATCAGCAATTCGGGTTCCGGGATCAGCATCATGGCGATCATGATGCGCTGTCCCATGCCGCCCGAAACTTCATGCGGGTAGAGTTTGGCAACGCGCTCTGGATCGTTGATACGCACGGCCTTGAGCATGTCGATGACGCGCGCCTGCACATCTCGGCGCGGCAATTTCTGGTGGGTTACCAGCGCCTCGGCAATCTGCTCGCCCACATTCATCACCGGATTGAGCGAGAATTTGGGGTCCTGCATCACCATGGAAATGCGGGCGCCGCGAATGTCGCGCATCTGCCGGTCGGACTGGGCCAGAATGTCGATACCGTCGAAATGCAGCTTGTCGGCGGTGACCTGACCCGGCTTGCGGATCAGCTTGAGAATCGAACGGCCGGTCATGGATTTGCCGGAACCGGATTCGCCGACAATACCCAGACGCTCGCGGCCCAGCGTGAAGGAAAGCCCCTTCACCACTTCGACGCGCCCGGAATGGGTCGGGAAAGAAACGCGGAGATTTTCGACTTCGAGGAGGGGCTTGCTCATCAGCTCTTCCCCTCGTTCTTGGGATCGAGCACGTCGCGCAGGCCATCGCCGAGGAAACAGAAGCCCAGCGAGACGATGATGATGGCAAAGCCCGGCATGGTGGCGACCCACCATTGGTCGAGGATGAAGGTGCGGCCACGCGAAATCATCGCGCCCCATTCGGGCAGCGGTGGCTGTGCGCCAAGGCCGATAAAGCCCAGACCCGCAGCGGTCAGGATAACGCCGGCCATGTCGAGCGTGACGCGCACGATCATCGATGAGGTGCAGAGCGGCAGGATGTGCTGGACGATGATGCGGATCGGTCCGCCACCGGCAAGCTGCACGGCCGAGATATATTCGGCATTGCGGATGGTGAGCGTTTCGGCGCGGGCAATACGCGCATAGGCGGGCCAGGAGGTAATGGCGATGGCGATGATGGCATTGTTGATGCCGGGGCCAAGCGCCGCAACAAAAGCCAGCGCCAGGATCAGCTTGGGCAGCGACAGGAAAATGTCGGTGAAACCCATGAGAATGCGATCGACCCAACCGCCGAAATAGCCGGCAATAGCGCCGATCAGCAGGCCCAGTGGCGCCGAAATCAGCGCCACCAGCCCGACAATGGTGAGTGTGATCTGGCTGCCCCAGACCACGCGGGAGAAAATGTCTCGCCCCAGCTCGTCCGTGCCCATCCAATATTCTGCGGACGGCGGCAGGAGGCGGGCCGACAGATTTTGGCCGGTCGGCGAATAGGGCGCGATCCACGGCGCGAAGGCCGCCGTGATCAGCAGGACGAGAATGATGAAGCCGCCCAATACCGAAAGCGGATTGCGGAGGAGGGCGGTGAACACGCGATAAGCGCGCCCCGCATTGGCCTGCATGCGGGATGTGGGGCTATCGGCTAGGAGCCAGTCGCGGGTGGTCATGATGCGGGCTCCTGATTCTTACACCGTTCGTCACCCTCGGGTTTGACCCGAGGGGACTGTACTTGATCTGGTTCGCTTAAGTGGAGAGCCCTCGGGTCAAGCCCGAGGGTGACGAGCGGTGGCCTTGATATGGTGAAGATCATCACTTCGCCCTCGGATCCAGCACGCGATACAGCACGTCCGAGACCTTGTTGATGATGATGAATACCGCGCCGATCACCAATGTCGCGCCGAGCACGGCGTTCATGTCGGCATTGAGCAGGGCGGTGGTGAGGTAATTGCCGATGCCGGGCCAGGAGAACACGGTTTCGATCATCACCGAGCCTTCGAGCAAGCCTGCATAGGAAAGGCCGATAACGGTGATGAGCGGTACCCGGATCGGGTTGAAGGCATGTCGCCAGATGACCACGCGCTCCGGCACGCCTTTGACGCGGGCGGTGGTGACGAATTCCTGGCTCAACTGATCGAGCATGAAACTGCGCGTCATGCGCGCAATATAGGCCAGGCTGAAAAAGCCCAGCACCGAGGCGGGCAGGATGATCCGCGATACCGCATTCCAGAAAATGGCGACCTCGCCGCGCAGCAGGGAATCGACCAGCAGGAGTCCGGTAATCGGCTGCACGAGGCCATCATAGAAAATGTCCACGCGCCCCGGCCCGCCGACCCAGCGCAACCGGGCATAAAACAGCGCGAGGCCGACCAGACCAAGCCAGAAGGCGGGCACCGAATAGCCGAGCAGGCCGATGACACGGATGATCTGGTCGACCCAGCTTCCCTGCCTCGCGGCGGCGGTGACCCCGAGCGGCACGCCCAGCGCCACCCCGATCAGAATGCCTAGCGTCGCCATTTCAAACGTGGCGGGGAAAAAGCGGGAGAGATCATCGACCACCATGCGGCCGGTCGAGACCGACTTGCCCAGATCGCCGGTAAAGACATTGCCGACATAGGAGATGAACTGCTGCCAGAGCGGGCGATCCAGCCCCATGGCTATCTTGGCGGCGTCATATTGCGCCTGCGTGGCCCGGTCTCCGACCACAGACAGTACCGGATCGATCGGGATGACCCGTCCGATGAAAAAGGTAATGGCGAGCAGGCCCAGAAAGGTGAGGAAAAGCGTAAGCAGAAAGCTGCCGATCGTGATTGCCGTACGGCCAAGGCGCTTGTTGCGCAGATTGGGCGCCAGAGGCGGCGGGGCAGTTTGCTGGTCTAGCGCCACTAAAATTTCCTCTTGAAAAACAGCTTTCTGGCACCGCCAGCAGATGTGCCGACAGGTTCCCAAACCCTCACATTTCGCTTCCACTATACAAGAAACTTTGCTTATATCAAAAAAATTTTGGTGGAGTGGGCATGGCCGAAGCTGCTGTGAAGAAGGACGAAGGGCATCCGAAAGTGGGTGCACTGATCCGTGCGCGCCGCCGCCAGCAGCATATGACGCTGATGGAACTGGGCGAAGCTGCCGAGGTTTCGGTCGGCTATCTCAGCCAGGTCGAACGCGACCATGCGACCCCGTCCTTGGGCACGCTGGCGCAGATCGCCAAGGCGCTGGGCGTGTCCATCGATTATTTCGTCGCCGCCCCGACCACGCATAACGCGCTCACCCGCGAGGGCGAGCGGAACCGCTTCTCGCTGGATGGCTCCTCGATCATCTATGAGCGCCTTGGTGCCGACTTCCCCGGCAATCAATTGTCGAGCTTTCTCATGACGGTGCCGCCCGGCTATCGCTCGGAGACGGTGGCGCATGAGGGCGAGGAAATCCTCTTCGTGCTCGAAGGCGCGATCACCCAGATGCTCGATGGCGAGGAAATGGTGATGAATGCCGGGGATAGCCTCCATTTCCGCGGCAACCGCCCCCATTCCTGGTCCAACCACACAGATAAGCCTGCCCGCCTGCTCTGGACGGGTACGCTTGCTCTCTTTCGTTCCACGGCCCGGCCTCGCCCGGCTTTGGCGAAACCCAAAACCGGCGCCAACAAGCCGGTCCGGAAAAAAATCATTCCCAAGGAGAAACGCACATGAAGCTCTTCCGCGCTGCCCTTCTGGCATCCGCGCTTGCCCTGCCGCTGGCGGCAGGTGCAGCCTATGCCGCGACCCCAGCCGATGCTCTGGTCATTGCCCAGAACATCGACGATATCGTCGCGCTCGATCCCGCGCAGGCCTATGAATTCTCGGCTGGCGAAATCAACGCCAACCTCTATGACAAGCTGGTGCAGTATGACGCCGTGGACACTTCTGTCCTCGCGCCCGGCCTCGCCGCCGAATGGATTGCCGACGAGGCCGCCAAGACGCTGACCTTCACCATGCGCGACGGTGCGACCTTCGCCTCGGGCAATCCGGTGCGCGCCGAGGACGTCAAGTTCTCGTTCCAGCGCGTCGTGACGCTGAACCTCACCCCCGCCTTCATCCTGACCCAGCTTGGCTGGACTGCGGAAAACATCGACGAGATGGTGAGTGTTGATGGCAATACCGTCACGCTCAAGTGGACCGGTGACTTCGCTTCGGCTTTCGTGCTGAACGTCTTGGCCGCTCGTCCAGGCGCCATTGTTGATGAAGTGCTGGTCATGCAGAACGAAGTCGATGGCGACTGGGGCAATGCCTGGTTGAACACCAATTCGGCTGGTTCTGGCCCCTATGTGCTGACCGATTACCGTCCGGCCGAACTCGTGCGTCTTACCGCCAATGAAACCTATTGGAACGGCGCACCGGCGATGAAGCAGGTGCTGATCCGTCACGTTGCCGAAGCCGCCACCCAACAGCTTCTGCTGGCCTCGGGCGACGTCGACCTGGCCAAGAACCTGACCCCCGACCAGATCGGTGGGCTCGGTGATGGCATCAAGGTGGAAGTCTATCCGCAGGCCGCCGTGCACTTCCTCTCGTTCAACCAGAAGACGGAAGAGCTGACCCCGCCTGCCGTTTGGGAAGCCGCCCGTTACCTCGTCGATTATGACGGGATGACCCAGACCTTCCTCAAGGGCCAGATGGAAAAGCATCAGGCATTCTGGCCGAAGGGCTTCCCCGGCTCCTATGACGAAACCCCGTTCAGCTATGATGTTGAAAAGGCAAAGCAGATCCTGGCGGATGCCGGTGTCGAAACCCCGATCAATGTCACGCTAGACGTGATCAATTCGGCGCCGTTCACCGACATTGCCCAGTCCTTGCAGGCCGGGTTCTCCGAAGCGGGCATCAACTTTGAAATCCTGCCGGGCACTGGCGCTCAGGTGATCACCAAGTATCGTGAGCGCACGCATCAGGCCATGCTGCTGTATTGGGGCCCCGACTTCATGGACCCCCATTCCAACGCCAAGGCCTTCGCCTACAATTCCAACAATGCGGACGACAATTACACGGCAACCACCACCTGGCGGAATGCCTGGGCCGTGCCGCAGGAAATGAATGACGAAGTGACCGCCGCGCTGGCCGAAGCCGACCAGAACGCCCGCAACGACCTTTATGTCGATTTGCAGAAGAAGGTTCAGGCTGAAAGCCCGATCATCATCATGTTCCAGGCCGCTCTGCAGATCGGCATGGCAAACAATGTCGAAGGCTATGTGAACGGGTCCAATTCGGACTTTGTCTACTATCGCCTCGTGACCAAGAACTAAGGTTCTTTCCGGTCCGGCCTTCTTTCCTGTTCGGGAAGGAAGGTCGGGCCGATTTTGTTTTCAAACAAGCGACGGTTTCGTTCCCTCGGGCTGTCGCTCGCGGAGCCGGGCACCTCCTCCTCCAGCCCGGCTCCGCTTTTTCATCAAAGGATAGCGCCGATGAATGCCACCCTGACTGCCCGCATGGAAAAACTGCGCGCCCGCATGGCCGAAACCGAAACGGACCTGGTGGTCATCGGCCCATCGAGCCATATGCGCTATCTCGCCGATCTGTCGCCGCACGGCGATGAACGGCCCGTCATGCTGATGGTGAGCCAGACCTATGCTGGCATGCTTATGCCCGCGCTCAATGTCGATTCCTCGCGCCAGCACACCGATTTGCCATTCTTCCCCTGGTCCGATGCGGAAGGCCCGGACGCGGCGCTGGCGCAGTTGATCGATGCGACCGGCGTGTCGCGCATCAGCCCCTCGATAGTACTCGATGAAACCATGCGCGCCGATTTCGCGCTGCTGGTGCTCGATGCGCTGCCGGGCGCCAAGCGTCGTTTCACCGGCGACACCGTCGGCTATCTCCGCTCCCGCAAGGATGAGGCGGAATATCGGCTGCTCAAGGCGGCACACCTGATGAATGACGGGGCCATGAGGGCCGGCTTTGCGGCGCTCAAGGAAGGCATTGCCGAAATCGAAATCGCGCAGGTCATCGCCGATTTCTACAAGGCCAATGGCGCGACCACCGAATTCATTTCCGTCTGTTTTGGTCCCAACGGGGCCTTCCCGCACCACCATACCGGCGCGACCCAGTTGAAGCAGGGCGATGCCGTGCTGATCGACATTGGCGGGCGTATCGACGGCTATCCTTCGGATATGACCCGCGTGGGCTATTTCGGCAGCAAACCAGAGGGTTTTGACGAGATTCATGGCATTCTTGATCGCGCGGTCGAGGCAGCGATCAAGGCCTCCGTGCCCGGTGTCAAAGCCAAGGATGTAGACAAGGCCGCGCGCGATGTGATCGCCCAGGCGGGCTATGGTGAGTTCTTCCTGCACCGCACAGGTCATGGCCTCGGCATCGATATCCACGAAGCGCCCTATATCACCGGCACCAGCGAGACCGTGCTGGACGAAGGCATGGTCTTCTCCATCGAGCCGGGCATTTATCTGCAGGGCCGGTTTGGTCAGCGGCTCGAAGAAATCGTCATCATCCGCAATGGCAAGGCCGAAATATTCTCGGAAATGCCGCGCGACGCAGTAGCGGCAGCCTGACTTCGCGGGTGCTGCGGACACGCAGCACCCCACCACCTTTCCCTTTCAAAAGGGCAGTGAGCCGAACCTCGGGCTCCTGAAATATCACACATCATTTTACCTCGATCCGCCGCCGCTCGGCAGCGGGGCTGTCGGCTTGACTCTAATTATACCATTTAGTATTATACTAACTAGTTTAATTAGGAGGCGGTTGATGACAGATTCCTTGAGTGCGACGCTTGGTGCGCTGGCGGATCCGACACGGCGCGCCATTCTGGCGCGGCTGACGCGCGGCGAGGCCAGTGTCAACGAGTTGGCGAAGCCCTTCGATATGACGCTGGCTGCCGTTTCCAAACACATCAAGGTGCTGGAAGGCGCAGGGCTCGTTACCCGCGGGCGCGAGGCGCAATATCGGCCCTGCAAGCTGGAAGCCGGGCCGCTGCGCGAAGCGTCCTCTTACCTGGAATTCTATCGCCGGTTCTGGGAGCAGAACCTCGATCAACTCGATGCCTATCTCACCAAATTGCAGACCCCCGAAACCGACACGAAAAACTGAGGAGACGTTCTATGGACGGCCAGAATTTCCCCAATCCCTTCAAAACCGAACTGCCCGACGACCAGCCGCTCATCATCATGTCGCGCACCTTCAATGCGCCGCTGGAGCTGGTCTGGAAGGTGTGGACCGAACAGGAACACGTCGCCTATTGGTGGGGTTTCGGCAACAATGAGGTCATCGAATACGACGTGCGCACCGGCGGCAAATGGCGCATCGAGGGTCTGTCTCCCGACGGGACGCGGTGGGTGATGTTTGGCACTTATCTCGCGGTCGATCCCAAGCGCATGATCCGCAATACCTTCGTTGTCGAAGGCATGTTCGATGAAGACGAGCGCTATTACGAGGAGCACCATTTCGAGGAACGGGACGGCAAGACCCATTACCGATCCATCTCGAATTTCCCAAATTTCGAGATGCGCAATGGAACGGTGGACACCGGCATGGAATGGGGCGCCAATGTCTCCATGGTCAAGTTCGACGAAATCCTGGACCGCCTATCGCGCTGAGCGGGCAGATGGCGCCAGGTCAGTGCGGTGAAAGAGCCTCCAGTTCACGATGGCGCCACACACTGCTCGTCACCCTCGGGCTCGACCCGAGGGTGACGAGCAGTGTGGCGACTGTCGCAAGAGCCCTCGGGTCGAGCCCGAGGGTGACGATCTGCGAGGGAAGTGTCCAGGCAGGAAAACTCCGCCGAACAGCTTCGGGAACTTTCAGTTTCCCGGCCGTGACACCGAGTTTCGCACGATCAATTCGGCCCGCAAGAGCACTTCGCGTGACTTCGGCTTCTCGCCTGCAAGCAGGGCCAGCAGCAATTCCATGGCGGCCTCGCCGATGCGGTGGCGCGGTTGCTTCATGGTGGTCAGCGAGGGGCTGACGAAGCTGGCAAAGGAAATATCGTCAAAGCCCATCACCGAGAACTGGCGCGGCAATTCATAATGGCGCGCGTTGAGCGCGATGATGACGCCCAGTGCCGTGGCGTCGTTGACGCATAAAAATGCGGTGGGCAGGACGTCGCGGACAAACATCAGTTCAGCAGCGGCCCGACCGCTTTCAGTCGTGCCATCGCCGTCGAGGATAAGGCGGGGATCGACTGCTATGCCTGCCCCTTGCAGCGCTGCGCGATAGCCTATTTCGCGCAGGCGATTGATCTCGCGGCTGGTGGAATGGCCGATAAAAGCGATCCGGCGATGGCCCTGCGAAATCAGATGCTCGGCGGCAACGCGCGCGCCTTCAAAATTGTCGACGCCTACAAAGGCAATGTCCTGGCCCAATACCGGCTCATTGACCGCCACCATGGGCGGCAGGCGGGTTTCGCCGCGATCCTGCCCGAAGCCGAAGGGTAGGTGCCCGGTGAACAGGATCAACCCATCCGCCTGATTGGACGAGATGAAGCGCAGATAATCGGTCTCGCGGCTGGGGTCGTTTTGTGTATTGCCGATCAGCAGGCCATAGCCGCGCTTGCTGGCCTCCGTTTCAAGGCCGACAAGAATGTTGGAGAAGTTGGGGTCGCCCACATCGGGCGCCAGGATCAGAATCATATTGCTGCGACGCATGCGCAGCGAGCGGGCCATGGCATTGGTGGTGTAGCCGGTGCGGGCAACGGCTTCGGCGACCTTGCGGCGAGTGGCGTCGGCGACCTTGGTCGGCTCGTTGATGGCACGGCTTACGGTGGCGATCGACACCCCGGCCATGGCCGCAACATCTTCAATCGTCGCCAGCTTTTGATGCTGCACTTCGGATCGCTCCACCCTCAACGTCGGAACTGAAAGTCCAACGCGGCCCTGCCTTTAGCAGATGCCGCGTCCTCCGCCACGACATTGCGCACAGGCTTATACACTTATGCCTCTATGTAAACCTTTACATCAATCATGAAAACCTTTACATCCTGGTTTGAGCAAAGAGCTGCACAGCAAGTGCGCCGCGCTCGGGGGAGGGGCTGCAAGCATGGTTGATGCGCCAGACGCGAACGTGTCGTCGATTTTGTCGGCCCACCGCATTTCCAAATCCTTTGGCGAAATTCCGGTGCTGTTCAGCATCGATTTCGACATCAAGCCCGGCGAAGTTCACGCCATTATCGGTGAGAACGGCGCGGGCAAATCCACGCTCATCAAAATTCTCTCGGGCATCGAACAGCCCACTTCCGGCACCATCACCTATGATGGCCAGCAAGTCGTGCTGCCCCCTAATGGGCAGGCTGCCGCCATGGGCATCGTGGTTATCCATCAGGAATTGCTGCTGGCCGAGCATCTCAGTGTGTCCGACTCGATCTTTCTGGGCCGTGAATTGCGCTCCGGCCCATTCCTGCAATTGAAGGAAATGCGCGCCCAGACCCGCGCCATTCTCGAGACGCTCCACGTCAATATCGACCCCGATGCGCGGATCAATACGCTGTCCGTGGCCGACAAGCAGATGGTGGAAATCGCCAAGGCCATCAGCCGCGATGCCCGCGTCATCATCATGGACGAACCCACGGCCGTCCTTTCGGTTGCTGAAACGCAGACCTTTTTCGAGCAGATCAGGCGGCTGACGGCAAAGGGCGTGGCGGTGGTCTTCATCTCGCACAAGCTCGACGAAATCATGGAGCTGGCCGACCGGGTCACCGTGCTGCGCGATGGGCAATTGATCGCCACGGTCGGCACCGAAAATCTGACACCCGACTCCATCGCCCAGATGATGGTGGGGCGCGAGCTGTCCAATCTCTATCCCCCCAAGCACGAGCCCGATGTCGACGCAGAAATCGTGCTGAAAGTGCGCGATCTGGCGGCGCCGGGAATTTCCGGAATTTCGTTTGACCTCAAGCGCGGCGAAATTCTGGGTTTTGCCGGTCTGATCGGGTCTGGCCGAACCGCCGTCGCGGAATCCATCGTTGGCCTGACCCGGAAAAGCGCTGGCGCCATCGAGGTGCATGGGGCGGCGGCTGATTTTTCCGATGTTTCAAAATCACTTGCGGCGGGCCTGGCCTATATGACCAAGGACCGGAAGGGGCGGGGGCTTCTGCTCGATGCAGGCCTCCAACCCAACCTCACTTTGCTGACGCTCAAAAAACACCTGCGCTTTGGCTTTCTCGATGGTCGTAGCGAGGAACAGGCGCTGGAGCGCGCCGTGCGCCGCTTCGACGTTCGCGCCCGCGATCCATCGGTGCCGGTCGGCAAGCTGTCGGGCGGCAATCAGCAGAAGCTGATGCTGGGCAAGACCATGGAAAGCGAGCCCGACATCGTCATCATGGACGAGCCGACCCGCGGCATCGATGTCGGCACCAAGCAGCAGATTTATCACATCATCGCGGCGCTGGCCGCAGAGGGGAAGGCGATCATCGTCATTTCCTCGGAAATGCAGGAAGTCATCGGCCTTTCGCATCGCGTCGTCGTCATGCGCAATGGGCGTATGGCCGGGGTGCTGGAAGGCGCGGAAATTACCGAAGCCGAGATCATGCGTTACGCGGCCGGCATCAAGCAGGGTGGAGAAAATGACCGTGTCAGCGCCTGAAACTGCGAGCAAGCCCGCCAGGGCCTTCAAGCTCGATCTCAAGACCGCAGGGCCGATGCTGGCGCTGATCCTGCTGATTATTCTGGGCTATTCGCTGAACCCGGCCTTCCTCAACGAAGGCAATATCACCAATCTGCTGACCCGCTCCGCCTTTATCGGCATCATCGCGGTGGGCGCGACCTTCGTGATCACTGCAGGCGGTATCGATCTGTCGGTCGGCTCCATGGCGGCGTTTATCGCGGGCATGATGATCATCATCATGAATTCGGCCGTGGACAGCATGGGAGCCTCGGTCTGGACTGTGCTGCTCGGTGTCGGATGCTCGCTGATCCTCGGCACTGGCGCCGGTTTCATCAATGGCTTCCTGACCACCAAGGCCAAGATCGAGGCCTTTATCGTGACGCTGGGCACGATGGGCATTTATCGCTCGCTGGTGACCTATTTCGCCGATGGCGGCACGCTGTCGCTCAATAGCGGCGCGCGCGAGATTTACCGCCCGGTCTATTATGACAGCTTCCTGCGCGTGCCCTATCCGGTCTGGGTGTTCATCATCGTTGCGGTGATCGGCTGGATCCTGATGAACCGCACCGCCTTCGGCCGCTATTGCATGGCCATCGGCTCCAATGAGCATGTGGCGCGCTATTCGGCCATCAAGGTCGATCGGGTGCGGACCTGGACCTATATCCTGCAAGGCCTCTGCGTGTCGCTTGCCACCATCATCTATGTGCCGCGCCTCGGCTCGGCCTCCTCGGCGACCGGCGTGCTTTGGGAACTGGAAGCCATCGCTGCGGTGATCATCGGCGGCACCATGCTCAAGGGCGGCTATGGCCGGATCGGCGGCACGGTCATCGGCGCGCTGATCCTGACGGCAATCGGCAACATCCTCAATCTCACCGATATCATCTCCAACTACCTCAATGGGGCGGTGCAGGGCGTGATCATCGTGGCTGCGGTCTATCTCCAGCGGGGCAGCTTCAAGCGCGCCATCCGCAAGAAGGCCGAATAGCCAAGAATTCCCGGCCCTGACGGGGCGGGCAAAACCGGCGCATCAGCGCCACTTTAGGGAGGACTAAACATGTCTATCAAGGCATTGACGCTGGCTCTGGCGGCAACGACCGCTCTGGCCATTCCGGCTCTGGCTCAGGACAAGATCACTATCGGTGTTTCCATCCCGGCGGCAACGCATGGCTGGGCCGGTGGCCTCAACTGGCACGCACAGGAAGCCGAAAAGCGCATCGAAGCGCTGCATTCCAATATCGATATCGTGCTGGTGACGGCCAATAGCCCCGCCGATCAGGCTGGCGATATCGAAGATCTGATCTCGGTGCAGCAGATCGACGCGCTCGTCGTGTTGCCGTTTGAGTCCGATCCGCTGGTCGAGCCCGTGCGTCTCGCCAAGGAATCGGGTGCGTTCATCACCGTGGTTGATCGTGGTCTGCCGGACACGTCCATCCAGGACGTCTATGTTGCCGGTAACAATACCGAACTGGGTTCGACATCGGCCGAGTACTTCAAGACCCGTCTGGGCGATGGCGACAATATCGTTATCCTGCGCGGTATCCCCACCGTCATCGACACCGAACGTTTCGACGCCTTCATGGCTGGCATCGAAGGTTCGGGCATCAATGTGCTGGACAACCAGTTTGCCAACTGGAACCGCGATGACGGCTTTGAAGTGATGCAGGACTTCCTCTCCCGCTTCCCTGATATCGATGGTGTCTGGGCGCAGGACGACGACATTGCCATGGGCGTAGTGGAAGCCGTCCGGCAAGCTGGCCGCGAAGGCGACATGTTCATCGTCGGCGGTGCTGGCATGAAGGACGTCATCAAGGGCATCATGGATGGCGACACCCTGATCCCGGTCGACGTGCTCTATCCGCCTGCCATGATCGCCACGGCAATGGATATCACCGTTGCCAACTTCACCTCCAATGGCCCGGTCTCCGGCGAATATATCCTCGGTGCCCCGCTGGTAACGCAGGACAATGCTGCTCAGTACTACTTCCCTGACAGCCCGTTCTGATCCCGAAAGAGGCCTATAAAGGCGTGGCTCCGCTGGAGCCGCGCCGGACAGGGCGACACAGAACTGAAAGGGGCGCCGCAAAGCGCCCCTTTTTGCGTCTCTGTGGGGGCGCTTTCAAAGACAGGCACAAACAAAAACCCCCGGACCAGCCGGGGGAAACCCATCACATTGAAGGTCGACTTATCCGCATAAAACCCTCAACCGGGCCAGATCGGGCACCGTCACCTGGCGGTAATTGACGATCTCGATCACCCCATCGGCCTTGAGCTTGCTGATCTGGCGGCTGACTGTTTCGATGGTCAGGCCCAGAAAGTCGGCAATGTCCGAACGGCTCAGCGGCAGATCGAACTGGGTCGCGGTCAATTCCTCGGTCGGATCGATATGGGTGGCAATCATGAACAGGAAGCTCGCCACCTTTTCGGCAGCGGTCTTGCGGCCCAGCGTCACCATCCAGTCGCGCGCTTCATCCAACTCGCGCAGGGCCTGCATCATGATGCGATGTTCAAGCGGCGCGCTGTCCTTCATCAGCGATTCCAAAGCAGGCTTTGGAATGACGCAGAGATCGACTTCGGAAGCAGCTTCCGCGCTCACCCGGCTTTCGACCGCAAAGGGGCGGCCGAGCAGATCGGGCGCAAATTGCAGCCCCACCACCTGCTGGCGACCGTCTTCCAGCACCTTAGTCAGTTTGATGACGCCGCGCAGCACATTGGAATAGGAATTGATGGGCATCGCATCGGCCATCAGTTCCTCGCCTGAATCCTTGCGAACCCGGCGCGTGGTCTTGGAGAGTGCAACAAGCTGTTCCGCGTTCAGGGCCCCGCAAATTCCCTGATGCCGCGACTCACAGCTTTGGCAAAGTATTGGGACTTCAGAGTTATGGATGTCCTTGCGAACCGTCTGCATATCGGCCTCCTGACAGCAATCCAGATATGCCATCCCTCACCCGACTATAACCCGAAGCAATGTCGCTGTGCCAAGAGGTCGCATTGGAAATGCTGCCACGCTCTCTTTGCAATACCTCTTGACCTTACCATTGTGGGAAGGTCTATATGCTGATGGACGAGGTAAAAGCCATGAACCAGCACGTCCATCCTGCACCCAATTCAACCAATATCGACATTACCGGCATGACCTGTGCCTCCTGCGTTTCGCGGGTAGAAAAGGCGCTGCTCAAGGTGCCGGGCGTCGAGACAGCGTCGGTCAATCTCGCCACTGAGCGCGCCAGCGTCAGCGGCGGCGACCCGGATGCACTTATCAAGGCCGTCGAGAAAATCGGTTATGCAGGCAGCATCCGCCAGCCCGATGCTCCGGCCCATGACCATTCCCATCACCACGATGAAGACGCGGCGCTGCTCAAGCGCGATGTGATTCTATCGGCCATCCTGACCCTGCCGCTCTTTGTGCTCGAAATGGGCGGGCATATCTATGAGCCATTCCATCACTGGCTGATGGGCGTGGTGCCGATGCAATGGCTCTACGTCTTCTATTTCGTGCTGGCGACGGCAGTCCTGTTCGGACCCGGCCTGCGCTTCTTCCGCATCGGCTTTCCGGCGCTGTTTCGTGGCGCACCGGAAATGAATTCGCTGGTCGCCCTCGGCTCCGGCGCGGCCTGGCTCTATTCCACAATTGTCACCTTCGCGCCGCAGCTCGTTCCGGCAGAAACGCGCTATGTCTATTTCGAGGCCGCCGCCGTCATCGTCACGCTGATCCTGTTTGGTCGCTGGCTCGAAGCGATTGGCAAGGGCCGCACCGGCGAGGCCATTCGCCAGTTGATGCAGCAACAGGCCAGAACCGCCAATATCGAACGTCAGGGCAAGATCGTCGAAGTGCCCATCGAACAGGTCGTGGTTGGTGACATCGTTCTGGTGCGGCCCGGTGAAAAGATCGCTGTCGATGGTGAGATTATTGAAGGATCGAGCCATATCGATGAATCGATGATCTCCGGCGAGCCGTTGCCCGTTTCCAAGACCATCGGCGCGGCGGTGGTTGGCGGTACGCTCAATACATCCGGCTCGTTCCGCTTCCGCACCACCAAGGTCGGCGCGGATACCATGCTCGCCCAGATCATTCGCATGGTGGAAGACGCGCAGGCGGGCAAGCTGCCCATTCAGGCGGTGGTGGACCGCATCACGGCAGTTTTCGTGCCCATTGTGATTGGCATCGCCCTACTGACGGCCATCATCTGGTTTATCGTCGGCCCCGAGCCGAAACTGACCTATGCGCTGGTCAATGCGGTGGCGGTTCTCATCATCGCCTGCCCCTGTGCCATGGGTTTGGCTACGCCAATGTCGATCATGGTCGGCACAGGTCGCGCGGCCCAGCTTGGCGTGCTGTTCCGCAAAAGCGAAGCCTTGCAGCAATTGCGTGACGCCAAAATCGTCGCCTTTGACAAGACAGGCACCCTGACGGCAGGCAAGCCTGTTCTCACCGACCTCATCCTCGACGATGATTTCGAGCATGACGAGGTTCTGGCGCTGGTTGCAGCGGTCGAATCCCGGTCGGAGCATCCCATCGCCCATGCCATTGTTGCCGCAGCCGAGAAGGCTGGCTTGGCGCTCGGCACGGTCACCGACTTCGCGTCTAATCCCGGGACGGGCGTCACCGCCCGTGTCGATGGTCGGCTCGTGGCGGTCGGCGCCCAGCGTCACATGAGCCATCTCGATTTCTCGGATTTCTCGGCGGCCATCGAAAAACTCGCCGAGCAGGGCAAGACCCCCGTCTTCGCCGCCATCGACGACAAGCTCGCCGCCGCCATCGTCGTGGCCGATACGATCAAGCCCACCAGCAAGGCCGTTATCGATGCGCTCCATGCCCGGGGCCTCAAGACGGCGATGATTTCGGGCGACAATCGCCGCACCGCCGAAGCCATCGCTGCCCAACTGGGTATCGACGCGGTGGAGGCTGAAGTCCTGCCAGCCGACAAGGTTGAAGCCATCAAGGCGTTGCGGCAGGCCCATGGCATTATCGCCTATGTCGGGGACGGCATTAACGACGCCCCCGCGCTGGCCGAGGCCGATATCGGTATTGCGGTTGGCAATGGCACTGATGCCGCCATCGAAAGCGCCGATGTCGTTCTGCTCGGTGGTGATCTGAAAAGCGTGATCAACGCGCTGACCATCAGCCGCGCCACGCTCCGCAATATCCAGGAAAACCTGTTCTGGGCATTCGGCTATAATGTGGTCCTGATCCCCCTTGCGGCCGGTTTGCTCTATCCGGCCTTCGGCCTGCTGCTCTCGCCGATGATTGGCGCGGGCGCCATGGCCCTCAGCTCGGTCTTCGTTATCGCCAATGCCCAGCGCCTGCGTGGAGTAAAGCCGTGAATATCGGACAAGCTGCTGAACAGTCGGGCGTTTCTGCCAAGATGATCCGCTACTATGAGCAGATCGGCCTGATCGTTCCGCCCCATCGCACCGACAGCAATTATCGGGTCTATGGCGCCGATGAGGTCCATGTCCTGCGCTTTATCCGTCGTGCCCGCACGCTCGGTTTCTCTGTTGAGGAAACGGGCACCCTATTGGCGCTTTGGCAGGACAAGACCCGCGCCAGCGCCGAGGTCAAGGATATCGCCAATAGCCACATTTCAGCGCTCGAAACCAAGATCGCCGAACTGGAAGGCATGGTGAAGACGCTGAAACATCTCGCCCATTGCTGTCAGGGCGACAACCGCCCCGATTGCCCCATCCTTGATGACCTTGCCGGAAAGAAGCACTGAAATGACCGAAAAGACTATTCTCACTGTCAACGACATGACCTGCAATCACTGCGTCGGCACCGTCCGCAGCGCGCTTGAAGAAGCCTTGCCCGGTGCGCAGGTCGAGATCGATCTCGCCACCAAAAAGGTCAGCTTCACCGGTGACAGGAACAAGGGCGAGGACGCCATCCGCGAAGCAGGCTACACGCCAGAAGCTGCATAGGTTCTGGTCGATAGACGCATGCAAAAGGGGCCGGTGAAAACCGGCCCCTTCGTTTATTCTGTGCTATCGCCTATCTGGCGTTCGTCACCGGTTCCTTGCCCTGTTCACGAGCGATACGCCGGTCTTCGCGCATCTCGAACCACATGGCATTGAGAATGCCGAACATGCAGGCGAGGCTGACGCCGAGGATCCACGAGAAATACCACATTTGCTGTTTCTCCTAGTAGGCATTGGGGTTTTTGGTGAGGTTGTCGCCGGTCACGGTGCCACGCATGACCCGGAACACCCAGCCGGTGTAAAGCACGATGATCGGCAGGAAGATCAGCGTGGCGATCAGCATGATGAAAAGCGTCAAATGGCTCGACGAAGCATCCCACAGCGTCAGGCCCGCATTCGGCATGGTCGACGAGGGCAGGAAGAACGGGAAGATCGAAAGCCCCGCCGTCGAGATGATGCCGAAGATGGCGGTGCTGCTCGACAGATAGGCCAGCCACTTCCGGCCACTGCTCAGGCCGAAGACGGCCAGTGCGAGACCGGCAAAGCCAAGAACCGGCGCAGCGATCATCCAGGGATAAAGCCGGTAATTGTTGAGCCAGCCGCCTTGCACCAGTTCCACGCTCTTGCTCAGCGGATTGATGGGCGCATTCGGATCGATCACCGAAGTGATCACATATCCGTTCATAAACGCTACCCAGGCCCCTCCCAAAGCGAAGAGGGCGATGGTGCCAAGCCCGGCCCAGATGCCATAAGTGCGCGCCCGTTCGGCAATCGCGCCCTCGGTACGACCGACAATGAGCGTCGCGCCGTGCGTGACGATCATCCCCAGACTGACCAGCCCCGCAAGCAATGCGAAGGGCATCAGGAGCTGGAAGAAATTGCCAGTATAGAAGATGCGCATGGTGTCATCGAGGTGGAAAGGCGCGCCGAGCAGGACATTGCCGACGGCCACGCCCATGATCAGCGCCGGCACGAAGCCGCCGATGAACAGGGCCCAGTCCCATGCCGAGCGCCAGCGCGGGTCTTCCACCTTGCCGCGGAACTTGAAGCCGACAGGCCGCAGGATCAGCGCCAGAAGAATGACCATCATGGCCAGATAGAAGCCCGAAAAACTGACCGCATAGAGTGGCGGGAAGGCGGCGAAGATGGCGCCGCCGCCCAGCACCAGCCAGACCTGATTGCCTTCCCAGGTCGGCCCGATGACATTGAGCAGAATACGGCGCTCTTCATCCGTGCGGGCAGCGAAGGGCAGCAATGCCCCCACGCCAAGATCGCGTCCACCCATGATGGCAAAGCCAATGAGCAGGACCCCCAGCAGCAGCCACCAGATCAGCCGCAGCGTTTCATAGTCGAGTGGAATGGTGCTCACGATCCGCGCTCCTTGGTTGCGGGCGTGGCGGGAAGGGCGGCAATCACGAAATCATCGTCATCGTCGGGCTGCCCCTTGCTGGTAAATATCTGATCCTTCGGGCCGGCCTTGATGACGCGAACCATCAGGATGACCATGATCACGATCAGCACCGAGTAGAGCAGCACGAAGAAGGTGAGCGAGAGAACGAGGTCGAGCACGGTGAGGCCCGAGGCAGCGTAGAAGGTCGGCAGAACCCCTTCCACCACCCATGGTTGTCGACCGAACTCGGCAATGAACCAGCCGCTTTCAATGGCAACCCATGGCAGGGGCAGCGTGAAGAGACTGAACCAGAGCAGGGGCTTGTTCGTGTCGATCCAGCCCCGCGATGCGCGATAGAACCACAGCGCGAAGAAGGCGATGTAGAAGAAGCCCAGACCCATCATGATGCGGAAGGTCCAGAACAGCGGCCAAACGCTGGGTACAGTATCGGCAGCGGCCATGACGATTTCCTCGTCGGTGGCGTTCTCGATATCGACACGATACTTCTTGAGCAGCAGTCCATAGCCGAGATCGGGCCAGTATTCATCGAATACGGCGCGCGCTTCCTGATTGCTGCCATCCGCCCGGATGTCCTGCAGCGCGTTATAGGCGACGATACCCGAGCGGATACGGTCCTGCGCACGTTCGACCAACTCATTGATACCGGGAAGTTCCTCGGTGAACGAACGGGTCGTGATCAGGCCGCCGACCCATGGGACCGATATATGGAAGCCCATCTGGCCGTTTTCGCCGGGGAAGCCGATCAACGTCCAGGGCGCGGGGGCAGGCTCGGTTTCATACATGGCTTCGAGCGCCGCGATCTTCATGATCTGGTGCTCGGTTGCGACATAGCCGCTTTCGTCACCAAGCACGACCACCGAAAGAGCCGCGGCGAGGCCGAAGCTGGCGGCAACCACTGCCGAGCGTTTCGCCAGCTCGACATGCTTGCCCTTGACCAGAAACAGCGCCGAAATCGCCAGCACGAAGACCGCACCGGTAAGGTAGCCCGCGCTGACGGTGTGCACGAACTTGGCCTGTGCGACCGGATTGAAGATCACCGCCATGAAGTCGGTGATTTCCATGCGCATCGTATCGGGATTGAACTTGGCGCCGACCGGGTTTTGCATCCAGCCATTGGCGACGAGAATCCACAGAGCCGAGAAGTTCGCACCCAGCGCGGTCAGCCAGGTGACGACCAGATGGCCCACCTTGCTGAGGCGGTCCCACCCAAAGAAAAAGAGACCAATAAAAGTCGCTTCGAGGAAGAAGGCCATCAGGCCCTCGATAGCGAGCGGCGCACCGAAAATGTCGCCCACATAATGACTGTAATAGCTCCAGTTCATGCCGAACTGGAATTCCATCACGATGCCCGTGGCGACACCCATGGCAAAATTAATGCCGAATAGTGTGCCCCAGAACAAAGTAGCTTTCCGCCAAATCTGGCGTCCTGTCATCACATAGACGCTTTCCATGATGGCCATCATGAAAGATAGCCCCAGCGTCAAAGGGACGAAGATAAAATGATACATGGCGGTGGCGGCGAATTGCCACCGCGACAAGTCAACGACGAGCATATCAATCATGGCATGAGGGCCTCGGTGTTGCGGCAGCCGGAGTCGGGCCACCCTTGTCTTCACGCATACGCCCGCAGCGTGATTGTTGCCTTGATGCAGATCAAGACGGCTTGGCACGCTTCGGACTAGGGTGCACGAGTATAAGAAGGAATGCCTCGTTTTGACTATGAATGACCGTGACGCTGGCAAGATGCTGAACCGCCTGCAACGCCACGGTGGCATTGCGATCTGGGTCGCTCTGTTTGCGCCGCTGATTGGCGGCGGACTGCTGGTTTGGCAGGCCTGGACGCTGGCCGAAGTGCTGGGGCGGACGATCGAAGGCGGCGAGGCACCGTCTTTGCTGATGCCAGCTGTAGGGCTCATTTTGGCTTTGCTACTGGCGCGCGCCGCTCTGGGTGCGCTGGGCGAGCATGCCGGAATTGTCGCAGCCGAAGCGATCAAACGTCGCGTGCGACAAATTCTCTTCACCAACCTATTGGCGCGCTCGCCCCGCGATGCCGATTCCGCACCCTCTGGAATCGCCGCCGCCGCTATCGTTGATCAGACCGAGGCGTTGGAAGGCTATTTTGCGCGCTACCTTCCCGCCTCCCTGCAGGCGGCACTGCTTCCGCTGGTCTTCGGAGCGATCATTCTGCCGCTCGACTGGGTGGCCGGCGTTCTGTTTCTTGTCACTGCACCGCTGATCCCGATCTTCATGGCGCTGGTCGGCTGGGGCGCGCAGACGGCCACCGATCAACAGGCGAGAGCGCTGAGCCAGCTTTCGGGACGATTCAGTGACCGGCTAAAGGGGCTTCTGACGCTCAAACTGTTTGGACGGGAAAAGGCGGAAACAGCGGGCATTGTCGATGCCAGCGAAGCGCTCCGCAAGCGTACCCTCAAGGTGCTGCGCATTGCATTTCTGTCTTCGGCGGTTTTGGAGTTCTTCGCCGCGCTGGGGGTTGCGGGCATCGCGCTCTATGTCGGGCTGACCTTTATCGATTACCTGCAATTGCGTGGCAGCCCGCTGACGCTGCATGTGGGCATGTTCCTTCTGTTGATGGCGCCCGAAATCTACAACCCGCTGCGCCTGCTGGCGTCGCATTATCACGACCGCGCCACGGCCAAGGCGGGTCTGCTCGAAATTGCCCGCCAGCTTGGCGACATGCCTGCGGAAGCCGCAACGCTGACCGACATTGCCCCGCGCCCGGGTCCGGCCCTCGATGTAGTGCTGAACAAGCTGACCTTGCGCACGCCGGACCGGATGCGCGCCGTGCTGGAGGGGGCCGACCTCACCATTCCAGCCGGGCAGCATGTGGCATTGCTGGGCGCAAGCGGCTCGGGCAAGACGACACTGCTCGAAACGCTGGCCGGGCTGCGTGTGCCCGATAGCGCCATTCGTATCGAGGGCGTGCCGCTGACCGAATGGAGCGAGGCCGATCTGCGCGCCCGTGTTTTTGTGCTGACGCAGAAACCGCGCCTGATCCATGCCAGCATCGCCGATAATATCGCGCTCGCCCGACCCGGTGCGACCCGGCGAGAGATCGAACGTGCCGCAGAGCGCGCCGCTGTCAGCGCCTTCGCCGATGCGCTGCCCGACGGACTCGATACGCTGATCGGCGAGGACGGGCTCGGCCTGTCCGGTGGACAGGCGCAGCGCGTAGCCCTGGCCCGCATGTTCCTGCGCGATGCCGCGCTGATCCTGCTCGATGAGCCCACGGCGCATCTGGATGCTGAACTCGAAAGCGAAATCATCGGCAATGTGCTCGACTATGCCGCTGGCCGCACGCTGATCGTCGCCACCCATTCCCAGAAAGTGGCGGATCAGATGGACAGGGCCTGGCGCGTGGCTGGACATGGCTTGCTGGAAGCGCCGATCCACCGGCAAAAGCGGGGCGTCGCATGAAAGCTCTTCTGTCCTTCCTGCCCCTGTTCCGCCAGCGCAGCCGGGCCTTCTCGCTGGCCCTCCTGCTGTCGCTGATTACCCTGCTGTCGGGCGTGGCTTTGCTCGGCACGTCGGGCTGGTTCATCACGGCGACGGCGCTGACCACGCTCGGGCTTGGCTTTAATCTGTTCGTGCCCTCTTCGATGGTGCGCGGCTTCTCCTTCATTCGCATTCTCGCCCGCTATGGCGAGCGGCTGGTGGGCCACAATGCGACGCTGAAGCTGCTTTCAGACCTGCGCGGCTGGCTGTTTGCACAACTCTTTCCGCGCCTGCCGCTCCCCGACCATTCGGTGCGTCATGGCGATCTCGTCAGCCGCCTCACGGCCGACGTGGATGCCCTCGACAATGCTTTTCTCGTCGCCATCGGCCCGTGGACTGCCGCGTTGCTGATCGGCAGCGGCATGACCGTGCTCTTGGGCTTTCTCCTGCCCGGCGCAGCGCTGATCTACGGCCCGGCCATGTTGGGTGCGGCGCTGCTGGTGCCTGTTGGCCTTGTCTGGCTCAGCCGGGAAACGGGGCGGGCCAGCGTTGAAGCCAATGCGGCTATGCGCATGTCGGTCCTCGATGGCGCAATAGGTCATGCGGACCTGACGGCCATGGGCGCTTTGGGCACGGTTTCCCAACGTTTCGATGAAGCCAGCGCTATAGCCGCAGGTCTGCGCCGGCGTTTGGGTGCCTATACGTCTGGCGCCGCTGCCATGGTGCAGGTGCTGGCGGCGCTGGCGCTGGTGGGTACGCTCTGGACAGGGTTGCTGGCAGTGGAAGCCGGGCATGTTGACGGACCGGTCATGGCCGGTTTGCTCCTCGCGGTATTGGGCAGCTTTGAAGTCACCGGCATGATCGTGCGCAGTGTCGGCAAGGCCAGCGCGGCCATCGCTGCCGCCGAACGCTTGAATGCATTGACCGCCCTGACGCCAGCGGTTGTGGAGCCCGCTGCGCCTGTTGCCCTGCCTGCCGATGGCGCGATCGCCTTTGAGAATGTGCGTTTCGGCTATGCCGGTCTGCCGCCGGTTCTGTTAGACCTGTCCTTCACCGTCGCGCCCGGCGAACGTCTCGCCATTGTCGGGCCGAGCGGTTGCGGCAAGTCTACCATTCTGCGGCTTCTGCTGCGGCTGGCCGAACCGCAATCGGGCGCCGTGACCATCGGTGGGACGGCGTTGGAGCATTTCCGCACCGCCGATGTGCACGCCCATATGGCCCTGCTCAGTCAGGACAGCCCGGTCTTCATCGACACGATCCGCAACAATCTGCTCATCGGTCGGCCCGATGCCAGCGAAGCGGATTTGTGGGCGGCTTTGGCAAAGGCTCAGCTGGACCAGCATGTCGCTGCTTTGCCCAAGGGGCTCGATAGCGTGGTGGGAGAGGCCGGGCGCACGCTTTCGTCGGGCCAGGCACGGCGGCTCTGTCTGGCGCGAGCGCTGGTGAGCAAGGCGCCGGTCCTGTTGCTGGACGAACCGACCGATGCACTCGACCGCGACACGGAACTGGCATTCTTCGCCGTTCTGGCCAAGGCCACGCAAGGATGCAGCGTCGTCCTTGTGACCCATGCCGCCATTCCCGAAGGCACTGTGGATCGGGTGCTGACCCTCAAACATGGACGTCTGGCTTAATATAGCTATCCCTAGGATAAGCCCTTTGTCGGCTTGACCGAAAGCGATGACCTATGGCTAGCAAGGTCTGGCCTGGCGCCGGTGGGTCTGGCCCTGATCGCTCCCCTTGCCAGCACTATTGGCGCCCAGATCATGCTCTTGCTGTGCGGCGTCGTCTGCCTTGCAGTGCCGCTGATTGCCATGCTGGGTAAGGGAAGCAGACGCTTCAGCGACACCGACCGCTGACGTCCTCCGGATTTGCATGGCTGTTGACCGGATGGTCAAAATTTAATGCCGCTTGGCTGTGCAGAAGATTGTTATTTAATTTCAGTGTTTTAAGTTCTGGTTTCTGCGCTTCAACCCCAATTGACTCCGTTTTCTCCATGAACCGTTTGTGAACCATATGCCTCTTCTGAATGCATCCAGTGCATAACGGATGTGCAGTTTGGCTATCTACTAATCACGACGGGCTGGGTCTACATAGGGGTCATCAAACGAAGGGGAACCGAAATGAACATTGCAAAGAAGATCGCCGACTACGCCCGCTACCAGCGCACCCTGCGCGAACTCAACAGCCTCGACAACCGTCAGCTGCACGATCTGGGCATCACCAAGGGCGACATCAAGTCGATCGCTCGCGGCACCTACGTCGCCTAAGCGACACCGACCTCCAAGTCGATCCGATGAAGGCGTCCACCAGGGCGCCTTTTGTCGTTTCTGGGCGTGACTTGTCGTCTCGGGCAACCGATCTCTCCGCACCGTCACCACCGGGCTTGTCCCGGTGGTCCATACCGGCCCTGAATGGATTGCCCGGACAAGCCGGGCAATGACGATGCTGGAATGCGGGATTACTGCTCTACCGCACCAGATCAGCGGTGGTGCAGCCCAGCGCCTTTAGGAGGTCGCCGGGTCGGATACGGATCTGTAGTCCGCGCTGCCCGCCATTGAAGAAAATCTCGTCATAAAGGCCCGCCAGCTCATCGAGTGCGGTGGGCACCATTTTGCGCTGACCGAGCGGGCTGATGCCGCCCACCTTGTATCCGGTGAGCCGTTCTGCATCGGCGGGCCTCATCATATGCGCCGACTTGCCGCCCAAAGCGGCTGCCAGCTTTTTCATGTTCACTTCCTCGTCCGAGGGCACGATGGCGCATACCGGCTTGCCATCAAGCTCCGCCATGAGCGTTTTGAACACTTCCGATGGCGAAACGCCCATTGCCTCGGCGGCCTGTAGCCCGACGCGCTCTGCATCTGGGTCGTAATCGTAATGCGCCAAAGTGAACGGGATACCGGCTTTGGTGAGGGTCAGAGTGGCGGGTGTGGTCTTGGACATAGCCATGTTTTAGCGCGAGAACTGACCATAGCAAAAGGCCCGAAGCGCAAGCTCCGGGCCTTTGTTTTCCGCGGCGGGGAGGTGCCTTGGAAATTTGCATTGGTCGAGCGTTGAAACAGAAAAGTGGTGCCCACTTTTCCTGCCGCTCTCCCGGTTAGACGATACCGCTCGAACCGGCGGCGATTTCCGGCCGGATTTCTGCGACCTTGGCGCGATAGCCAGCGGCGCGATAAGCGGAAAGCGGGTCGATGGCGCCGCCCTGTTCCAGACGCGCCTGCGCCAGAATTGGCTCCACATCGGTGCGATAGGCCTTGCGCAATTCCTGCGTGGCGGCGAGGGCGTCATTGCCCTCCTGCGCGGCCTTGAGCGCCTTGCGGTCCACCAGCAAAGCCTGCGCATAGGCGCGCTGCACATCGGCGGCAGAGAGCATCAGCGACTCGATTGGGTCGGTGACGTTGTGCGATTGATCGAGCATATGCGCGGGGTGGAAGCTGGCGTCGCGGCTTTCGATGTCCACCAACTCGTTGAAGACGAGGAACAGGCGGAACGGATCGATCGAGCCGGCGTCCAGATCATCGTCGCCATATTTGCTGTCATTGAAATGGAAGCCACCCAGCTTGTCGAACTGGGCAAGGCGGGAAACGATCATTTCGATATTCACGTTCGGCGCGTGGTGGCCCAAATCGACCAGGCAGAATGCCTTCTCGCCCAATTCCTTGGCGATGAGGTAATTGGTGCCCCAATCCTGCACGACCGTCGAATAGAAGGCCGGCTCATACATCTTGTGTTCGGTATAGACGCGCCAATCGTCGGGCAGGGCGGCATAGATCGCCTTCATCGAGTCGAGATAATGCTCGAACTGATTGGCGAAGTTGACCTGACCGGGGAAGTTGGAGCCGTCACCGATCCAGACTGTCAGCGCCTTGGAGCCGATGGTCTGGCCGATCTCGATACATTCCAGATTGTGCTCGATGGCCTGCTGGCGCGTCGGCGCGTCGGCAGCGGAGAGCGAGCCGAACTTGTAGCTCTGAAGCTGGCCCTTGGCGTCCGAGAAGGTGTTGGAATTCATGGCGTCAAAGCCAAGATTGAAGCGGCTGGCGGTCTGCTTCAATCGGTTCGGATCGGCCTTGTCCCACGGAATATGCAGCGAGACCGTCTTGGTTGCCTGCGTAAGCTGGGCAATGACGGCGCAGTCTTCGATCTTGTCGAAAATGTCACGCGGTTCGCCCTTGCCGGGGAAGCGCGCAAAACGCGTGCCACCGGTGCCTACGCCCCATGAGGGCACGGCGACGGAGAATTTGGCGACCTTGTCCTTGATGGCGTCGATGGCAATGCCGCGACGATCAAGGCGCTCGCCAAGGCTGTCATAGTCATTGCGCAGATCGGACGAGAGCTTGGCGTTCTCTGCTTCGATGATGGATGGGTCGATGATGTGTTCGGTCATGGAATGTGCCTCCCAAGTAGACCCCTCATCCGCCCTTCGGGCACCTTCTCCCTCAAGGGGAGAAGGGAGGCTCTATGCCTCCCCATCCTGGGTGCTCCCCTCTCCCCTTGAGGGAGAGGGTGGATCGGGCGAAGCCCGAGACGGGTGAGGGGTATCTACCCCTTGTTGAGATTACCGCGGGAACGACTGTGCGTTGCCAGCGTCGACGTTGAGAATGTTGCCGGTGGACTTGGCCGAGGCTTCCGAAGCGAAGAAGTAGATGGCTTCGGCGATATCCTCGGGGAAGACGGAACGCTTGAGCATGGAGCGCTCGCGGTACATTTCTTCGAGGCCGTCCTTGTCGGTCTTGTAGGTCGAGGCGCGCTGTTCCAGCCATTCGCCCGCCCAGATCTTGGAGCCACGCAGCACTGCGTCAGGATTGACGACATTGACGCGGATCTGCTCGCCTGCGCCCTCAAGGGCAAGGCAGCGCGCGAGATGGATTTCAGCGGCCTTGGCGGTGCAATAGGCAGCAGCGTTGGGCGAAGCGGCGAGGCCGTTCTTGGAGGCAACGAAGACGACATTGCCGCCAATTTTCTGGCTGCGGAACAGCCGGAAGGCTTCGCGGGACACGAGGAAATAACCCGTGGACAGAATGTCCATGTTCTTGTTCCAGAGCTCGAGCGTCGTTTCTTCGATCGGTGCCGAAGACGCGAGACCAGCGTTGGACACGAGAATATCGAGGCCACCGAATTCGACCACGGCATGGGCGAAGCCGGAAATGACCTGTTCTTCCTTGGTGACGTTGATATTCACCGGGCGGACGAAATCCTTGCCGAATATCGAGGTCAGTTCTTCGGTTGCGCCATCGAGTGCACTCTGGTCGATGTCGGCCAGAACCACGCAGGCGCCTTCGCGCAGCAGACGCGCTGCCGTTGCCTTGCCAATGCCGCCAGCGCCGCCGGTGACCAGTGCGATCTTGCCCGCCAGCGATTTTGGCTTGGGCATGCGCGACAGCTTGGCTTCTTCAAGCAGCCAATATTCAATGTCGAAGGCTTCCTGCTCGGGCAGGCCCTGATATTCCGAAACGGTCGACGCGCCGCGCATCACATTGATGGCGTTGACATAGAACTCGCCGGAAATGCGGGCGGTGGCCTTGTCCTTGGCAAAAGTGATCATGCCGACGCCGGGGATCAGATAGACAACCGCATTCGGATCGCGGATTGCGGGCGAATTGTCATGCTTGCAACGGTCGTAATAGGCCGCATAGTCAGCGCGATAATCGGCAATCTGTTGATCAAGACCGGCGATGACGGCATCCACATCCGGCTTCTGCGGATCGAAGTCGATAACCAGCGGACGGATTTTGGTGCGCAGGAAGTGGTCCGGGCAGGAGGTGCCCAGAGCCGCCAGCGGGCGCAGATTGTTGCTGTTCACAAACTCAAGAACGGCAGCGCTGTCGTCGAAATGGCCGAGCTTGTGGCTGTCTTCGGAGATGAAGCCACGGATTTTCGGCATCAGGCGGGCAGCAACGGCCCGGCGCGCATCGGCGGGCAACGACTGGACGGCTTCTCCACCGAAAATCGTCTTGCCTTCAGTCTGCTGCTCAAACCATTCGATGGCCTGATTGATGATGGCAATCGTGGTTTCGTAGCATTCCTTGGGCGTGTCGCCCCAGGTGAACAGACCATGGGATTCAAGAACCACGCCCTTAGCGTTGGGGTTCTCAAGGCAGAATTTCTCCAGCCACAGACCCAGCTCGAAGCCCGGCTTCTTCCAGGGCAGCCAGCCGATTGCGTCACCGAAAATTTGGCTCGTCAGCTCCTTGGAATTTTTCGACGCCGCGATGGCAATGATCGCGTCCGGATGCATGTGATCGACAAATGGACGGTTCACATAGGCGTGGAGCGGCGTGTCGATGGAAGAGGCGCGCGGATTGAGGTTGAAGGTGGCGTGGGGGAGGTAGCCAACCATCTCGTCTTCAAATTCAACGCCGCGATAGAGCCCCTTGAGGGCGCGCAGCTTGTCCATATAGAGCGTGGCAAAGCCATCGAGCTTGATCGAGGCATTGTCGCCGCCCGATCCCTTGACCCACAGCACCTCGACATCCTGACCGCTCAGCGGGTCTTTCTGGATGATCTTGGAGGAGGTGTTGCCGCCGCCATAATTGGTGACGCGCTTGTCCGAACCAAGCAGGTTGGAGCGATAGACGAGGCGCTCGGGCTCGCTCATCGAGGCGGCCTTGGCATCATCCCACAGGTTTGCAAGGCGCTTGGGCGCGGTGGACATGGACTTCCTCCCAGTAGAAAAGGCAGACGGATAATTGGCTGGACATGGCCATACCACTCCAAAGGTGTCAATCAGAAACAATCATTTTTCGTCAGATATGATCGAAGGTGATGGGAATGTGCAGAAACCTGATTGACTCTGCGTGAGATTGATGGGAACGAATGCATTCAGGGAGTATCAGCCTTGCACGAAACGGAACGCCATCGCGTTATTTTATCGGCCACACAAAGTCGCCCAGTGGCGACTGTGGCGGAGCTTTGCGAGGTAACGAATTCGTCCGAAGCCACCATTCGCCGGGATATTGCCGCCCTGCATGTTCAGGGCAGGCTGCGTAGGGTGCGCGGTGGCGCCGAGGCGATCAACCCGCCGGAGCAGGGCGGATTGATGGGGCGACCCTTTTCCGTCAATGAAACGATCAACATTGCGCAGAAGCGGGCAATAGCGCGCGCTGCGGCAGAAATGTGCCATGACGGCGAGCCCATTATCATCAATGGCGGCACAACGACCTATCAGATGGTGCATCACCTGATGGGTAAAAGGCTGAGCGTCTTCACCAACAGCTTCGCTATCGCCGAATTCCTCATTCACAATTCGCGCAATTCGGTCGTCATTCCCGGCGGCACGATCTACCGCGAACAGAACGTCATTCTCTCGCCCTTTGGCGGGGTGGTGGCGAGCCATTTTTACGCCAAGCGCATGTTTATCGGCTGTCAGGGCATCGGTGCCCACGGTCTGATGGAGGCCGACCCCATGGTCGTGCAATCGGAGCTGGCGCTGATCGGGCAGGCCGATGAATTGATCGTGCTTGCCGATAGTTCGAAATTTTCGGGACGCTCCAGCCTCATCTTGTGTGAGCTGGGCCGAATTGCCGCTGTCATCACCGATAGCGGTATCCGCGACGAAGACCGACAGATGCTGGAAACGGCAGGCGTGCGGCTCATCGTGGCGGACGCGAGTGCTCAGGCCGAGCCAGAACCTAAAACGGCCTGAGCTTTCAAATGACCCCAACCAGACTGTTCCTCGGGAGGAAATTTATGAAAATCTGGACATTGCTTGCTGCAACGGCAACTGCCGCTGTTCTGATGGCCGCTCCGGCTGCCGCCCAGACCCGCATCGCGCTGGTCGTCAAGTCGCTGGGTAACGGCTTCTTCGACGCCGCAGCCAAGGGCGCTGAAGAAGCTGCCGCCGAACTCGGCGACATCGAACTGATCTATACCGGCCCGACCTCGGCAACTGCCGAAGCACAGATCGAAGTCATCAATTCGCTGATCGCTCAGCAGGTTGACGCCATCGCTATCTCTGCCAACGATCCCGACGCTCTGGTGCCTGCTCTCCAGCGCGCTCAGGAACGCGGCATCAAGGTGATTTCCTGGGATTCGGGCGTTGCTCCCGAAGGCCGCGCGATCCACCTCAACCCGTCTGAAAACGCACTGATCGGCGAAACCATCATCAAGCTGGCCGCTGATTACCTGCCCGAGGGCGGCGATGTGGCCATTCTCTCTGCTGCCTCCACGGCAACGAACCAGAACGCCTGGATCGAAGAAGCCAAGAAGGCCATTCCGGCGAGCTTCCCGAACATCAATCTCGTCGCTACCGTTTATGGCGATGACGACTCGGTGAAGTCGACGGAAGAAGCCCGCGGCCTGATCGCTGCCTATCCGGACCTCAAGGCCATCATCGCGCCGACCACCGTTGGTGTCGTGGCTGCGGCTCAGGTCGTGACCGACCAGAACCTGATCGGCAAGATCAACGTCACTGGTCTCGCGCTGCCGTCCGAGTTCAAGCAGTTCATCGACAATGGCGCTTCGCAGGCCGTGGCTCTGTGGAACCCGATTGATCTGGGCTACTCGGCCGTCTTCCTGGCCAAGGCCTTGGTTGAAGGTCAGGAAGCTACGCCCGGCGCGGTCTTCTCGATCGGCCGCGTTGGCAAGGTGACGCTCGACGACACCAACTCCGCTGCGATGTCGTCGCCGTTCCAGTTCGACGCTTCCAACATCGAAGAATTCTCCAAGATCTATTGATCTCTTCTTCACCTCTCCCTCGGGGGAGAGGTCGACGCGAAGCGGCGGGTGAGGGGGCCTTTCCAGGAACAGGAAGGCCCCCTCACCCTAACTCTCTCCCCCCAGGGAGAGGGGATCGCATCGAGTGCCTGACAGCACCAAGGAACAAGTATGACAGACCCCATCCTGACCCTTTCGGGCATATCGAAAAGCTTTCCCGGTGTACGGGCGCTCAACGATGTGTCTCTGGAGCTTTATCCCGGCGAAGTGACCGCGCTGATCGGCGAGAACGGCGCAGGCAAATCGACGCTGGTAAAGACCATGACCGGCATCTATCAGCCGGACGCTGGTGAAATTCGGGTCGGTGGCAAAGTGGTGGCCTTGCCCACCGCCATCTCGGCGTCGAATGAGGGTATTACCGCGATCCATCAGGAAACGGTGCTGTTCGATGAATTGAGCGTGGCCGAGAATATCTATCTCGGACATGCGCCAACCAACCGCCTTGGCCTGATCGACTGGGGCAAGATGCGCCGGGAGGCGCAGGCCACGCTGGACTCGATGGCAGCGGGCATTGATGCGTCCATGCCGCTCAAGGAACTCGGCATTGCCAAGAAGCATCTGGTGGCCGTGGCCCGTGCGCTCAGTGTCGACGCGCAGGTGGTGATCATGGATGAACCAACTGCGGCCCTGTCGCAGAAGGAAATCGAAGAGCTATACGTGCTGGTAGACCTGCTCAAGCAGGACGGCAAGGCCATTCTCTTCATCTCGCACAAATTCGACGAAATCTACCGCATTGCCGACCGCTACACCGTGTTCCGCGATGGTGAGCAGGTGGGCAAGGGCTTCATCAAGGACACGCCGCAATCGGAAATCGTCAAGCTGATGGTTGGCCGGTCCGTGGATCAGATTTTCCCGGCTCGTGAAGCCAGCATCGGCGACACCGTGCTGGAGGTGAGCGGGCTCAGCCATCCGACCGAATTCGACAATGTGTCCTTTTCTGTCCGCAAGGGCGAGATACTGGGCTTTTACGGTCTGGTTGGTGCAGGTCGGTCTGAAATCATGCAGGCCGTGTTCGGCATGACAAGGCCCTCTGCTGGTACGATGGTGCTCGATGGCAAGGCCATCGCGCCGCGTTCGCCTGCGGATGCCGTGGAGGCGGGCATTGTCTACGTGCCCGAAGAACGCGGCAAGCAGGGTGTGATCACCGGCGAGCCGATCTTCAAGAACGTGTCTCTGCCCAGCCTCGGCAAGACCAGCCGTTCGGGCTTTTTGCGCATGGCCGAGGAATTCAAGCTGGCGCGGACCTATACCGAGCGGCTCGATCTGCGTGCATCCTCGCTGAGCCAGAATGTCTCCACCCTGTCCGGCGGCAATCAGCAGAAGGTTGTCATCGCCAAATGGCTGGCAACGCTGCCCAAAGTCATCATTCTCGATGAACCCACCAAGGGCATCGACATCGGCTCCAAAGCCGCCGTGCATGAATTCATGGGCGAACTGGTCGCGCAGGGGCTCTCGGTCATCATGGTTTCGTCCGAACTGCCCGAAGTGATCGGCATGAGCGACCGGATCGTTGTCATGCGCGAAGGGCTGGTCGTGGACATTCTGGAAAACAAAGATCTGCAACCCGAGACGCTAGTGCGTCTGGCGGCAGGGATCGTCGAGGTTGAGGCGGCATGAACCGGCTTCTGAAAAATCGTGAAATCTGGCTGGGTCTGGCTATTGTTGCCGTCGTCATCGCTGTGACGCTGCGCTTCCCGCGCTTTTCGCAGCCGGGCAATCTGCTTACTATTCTGAACGATACGTCGATCCTGATGATGCTGGCGCTCGGCCAGATGGTCGTCATTCTGACGCGCTCGATCGACCTGTCCATGGCCTCCAATCTTGCGCTGACGGGTATGATCGTGGCCATGGTCAATGCGGCCTTCCCCTTCATTCCAATTCCGCTGCTGATTGCGGGATGTGTCGTTGTCGGCGCAGCTCTCGGCGCATTCAATGGCATTCTGGTGTGGAAGCTCGACATTCCGCCCATCGTGGTCACACTGGGTACGCTGACCATTTTCCGCGGGCTGGTCTTCGTCATTTCCGGCGGGTCGTGGGTGAATGCGGCGCAGATGAGTCCGGAATTCATTCAGCTTCAGCGCGGCGCGTTCCTTGGTCTGCCGAACCTGACCTGGTTCGCCATCGTCGTCGCGGCGCTGTTCTTCGTGCTGATGACCAGCACCCCGATTGGCCGCGGCTTTTACGCCATCGGCGTCAATCCCACCGCCTCGGTCTATACCGGCATCAATGTGGGGCGTACGAAATTCCTCGCCTTCGTCATTTCCGGCGCTGTCTCGGGGCTCGCTGGCTATCTCTGGATTTCGCGCTATGTGATCGCTTCGGTGGAAGTGGCCAGCGGTTATGAGCTGACCATTATCGCCGCCTGTGTCATCGGTGGCGTGTCCATTGCTGGCGGCATTGGCACAGTTGCCGGCGCTCTGCTCGGTGCGCTGTTCCTCGGCGTCGTCAACAATGCCCTGCCGGTGATCGGCGTTTCGCCCTTCTGGCAAATGGCAATTTCTGGCGCAGCGATCCTGCTGGCGGTTGTGCTCAATGCCCGTGGCGAACGCAGCAAGGGGCGTATCATTCTCAAGAAGGCCGAGGTGGCGTCATGACCGATATTTCCGCAACCGGCCGCCGCCTGCCGAACCGGCTCGATAACCCGCTGAAATCGGCGGCGCTGAGCTGGGAAAGCCTGCTGGTGCTAGTGGCTTTGGGTATCTTCATCGCCAACAGCTTTGCCTCGCCCTATTTCCTCAATGCGTGGAGCCTGTCGGACCTTACGTTCAACTTCACCGAAAAGGCCCTGATCGCATTGGCCATGGCGCTTGTGATCATCACCGGCGAGATCGATCTGTCGGTAGCGTCCATCATTGCGCTTGCTTCGACGTTGATGGGGCTGGCGCTGCAATATGGCGCCGATACACCGACGCTGGTGGCGGTGGGTGTCGGGGTTGGCATTCTCTGCGGCGCCTTCAACGGCTTCCTTGTCACCGGACTGAAACTGCCCTCCATCGTGGTGACCATCGGCACGATGAGCCTGTTCCGCGGCGTGGCCTACATCGTCCTCGGCGACCAGAGCTTCAAAGGCTATCCGAAAGACTTCTCCTGGTTCGGGCAGGGCTATGTCTGGTGGGTGATTTCGTTCGAGCTGGTACTGTTCCTTGTCGCAGCGGTGATCTTCTATGTGCTGCTGCACCACACCAATTTTGGTCGGCGCGTCTTTGCCATCGGCAATAATGCGACCGCAGCGCAATTCTCCGGCGTGCGCGTGGATCGCATCAAATTCGTGCTGTTCTGCCTGACGGGCCTCATGAGCGGCATCGCTTCGGTGCTGCTGACGGCACGCCTGGGCTCGACCCGGCCTTCCATTGCGCAGGGCTTCGAGCTGGAAGTCATCACCATGGTGGTATTGGGTGGCGTTTCCATTCTGGGCGGTGCAGGCTCGATCATCGGCGTGGTGCTGGCGGCCCTGATCATCGGGCTCGTCACCTTCGGTCTCGGTCTGCTTAATGTACCGGGCATCGTGATGTCGATCTTTACCGGATCGCTCCTGATCGTGGTCATTGCGCTGCCGATCCTGTGGCGCATGTGGAAGGCGAAACGGGCATGATCACCGATAGCGGCTACGAGAAACACGCCTTCAAGATGCAGCTCAACCCCGGCATGGCGGCGGAATATAAAAAGCGCCATGACGAGATTTTCCCCGAGCTGGTCGACCTGCTCCATGAAGCCGGGGTGAAGGACTATTCCATCCATCTCGACGAGGAGACCAATATTCTCTTCGGCGTGCTGTGGCGGCGCGTGGACCACACAATGGCCGCGCTACCCAATACCGAAATCATGAAGCGCTGGTGGGCCCATATGGCCGACGTGATGGCGACAAACGAGAAAAACGAGCCGATTTCCATCGATTTACGGCCCATGTTCTGGATGAAATAGGCCATACCATCTGCCCACACCACTCCTCACCCCCGGATCTGATCCGGGGTGTTTTCATATGCGCCGTCGAAAGGGCCCGATACCTGAACCCAAACTGAACGTGGCTATCAGGGTGAGTTCAAAACCGCCGCGCTAGGGTGTCCCCAAGATGACAGTCCAGGGGGACGATGAAATGAACAAATCCCAGGAAAAAGTGCTCGTTGCCGTACTCTGCGGCGTGATCATGACTGCTGCCGCAGGCTTTGCCGTGCAGCCGGCCATGGCGGCGGGCTACAATGTCGAAAGCCCTGCTCAGGTCAGCGGCGTGCCACATTGGGACAAGCTTAACGTCCGCAAATGGCCCGCGTCCTACTCCCAGCAAACCGGTGTTCTCGCGCCGGGCACACAGGTCTGGGTCGAGCGCTGCATCGAGGTCCGCAATTCATCGGACTGGTGCCTCGTCAAACGCAACACGACAATGGGCTGGGTCAATTCCCGGTTCCTCGCTCCCACTGGCAACTGAAATTTCCAGACACGTCTTTCTGCCTCCTACCCATGCATGTTGACTTATCCGGCCCTTTTGCTGTTCGTGGCAGCAAACAGGGCCGGAGTTTTTGCCATGGAAGCCAATCCGATTCTTGCAGAAGCCGTGCGCGGCAATTGGGTCGAAAACCGCCATCGCGGCGCGTTCATCATCGTCGATGGCGATGGCAAGGTGATTGCCTCGGGCGGTGATGTCGAGCGCCCGGTATTCCCGCGCTCCGCCATCAAATCCATGCAGGCACTGGCGATCTTCGACCGGCACGCCACCGAGAAATTCCACCACACCGCTGAAGAACTGGCTCTGGCCTGCGCCTCCCATCATGGAGAAGAAGACCATGTCAGCAATGTCGCCCATTTTCTCGGCCGCATGGGCCTTTCTGCCGCCGATCTCGAATGCGGCGCGCATATGCCCACCAATGGCAAGGCCCGCGAAGCCCTGCGTGCTGCGGGACAAGATCCCAGCCCATTGCATAATAACTGCTCGGGCAAGCATTCGGGCATGCTCAGCGTGGCCTTGGCCATGGGCGTGCCCACACAGGGCTATGTGACCCGTGAGCATGACGTGCAGAAAGCCGTCCGCTCCGCCGTAGAATATGTAATCGGTGAAGACCTGACCGAAGACCGCTGCGGCACCGATGGCTGTTCCATTCCCACCTGGGCCGCGCCACTGCGCGCCTGGGCGACGGGCTTTGCCCGCATGGCGACGGGCAGGGGACTCGATACCGGTCACGCAGCGGGCGCACAGGCGCTGTTCGATGCTGCGACCAGCCACCCCCACCTCGTGGCCGGAACCGGACATCTCGATACGCTGGTCATGGAGGCCTTCAAGGGCCGGGTCATGCAGAAGGGTGGCGCCGAAGGCGTGCAATGCGGCGCCATCCGCGACAAGGGCTGGGGCTATGCGCTCAAATGTGATGACGGCAAGATGGAAGCCAGCCACGTCATGGTTGCCGCGCTGCTGCTCAAATATGCCGATCCCGACGATGCCCAGCGCGCCGTTCTGGAGCAATTCGTGCGCCTGCCGACAAAGAATGTGCGTGGGGCCATTGTCGGCGAATTGCGGGCGGTTGGAATTTAGCTGCCAAAAACCGCCGCTAATTGACGGTCACATGCGCATAGCGGTCCGCTGCGCTCAGAAGGTCCGGTTCGGAAATTTCGGTCCAGCGCATGCCGACAATGGCGTTTTCTGCCTGATCGACGCGGTTGCCGCTGATCGTCACCGCGCCAGCCCCTTCGGCAAGGCTGACCCCGATGCCGATTGTGCTGGTGCGCACGACATTGTTGGCCACAAGAACATTGCGCAGATAGGGGCCCCATCCGGCGCCAATGCCAATGCCGGGGACATTTTCGACCACATTTGAGGTGATGGCGGTGTCGGCCTCGGCGAAAATGCCCACCGGGCCCGTGTCCGGGTTGACGCTGGACGCCGGAGAGATATTGCGCACGATATTGCCGGTGCATACGGCCAGGTGACCGTCGCTGTCGAGATTGGTGATAGAAATGCCGTTGGCGGCGCCATCCACCAGGTTCTGGGCGATGATCGAGCCGGAAAAGCCGAACTCGGAGAAAATGGCGACTTCACCTGATTTGCGGCATTGATTGCCACTGATGATGCTGTTGCGTGTGGTGTTGAGACGAATGGCGGTGAAGGCGCAGTCGGAGATATGGTTGTCCGAAACGATCACCTCGTCGGCCAGATACACATTGATGCCATTGCCGTTCTGACCGTTGCCGCCGCCACGCCAGTCGATAGCCGAAATACGATTATTGGTGACGATGGAGCCATCGATCCCCTTTTCCGAGCGCCAGACGCGAATGCCTGCATTGCCGCAGCGCGCAATGCGATTGCCCGAAATCAGCAGGCCATTATTGTCGACAGCGTGGATGGCGGCGTCCCCATGATTGGCAAAATCGCAGTTTTCGATCGTGGCGACGGACGTGCGGATACCCAGCGCAATGCCCGGATTGTCGCGGAAAAGACAGCGCTCCAGCGTGATATTATCGCTCGCTTCAATGCCGAACAGCGCCTCGCTGCCGCTGTCCCCGGCAAAGCCGATATCGCGTAAGACAATGTTCGATTGAGCGGAAATGGCACCGATCATGGCGCCGGTGCCGATCAGCCATGTGGCGCCGGGTACGCCTTCGACCACCAGATTGCCCGGAATGCGAAGGCCGGAGACGCGGAACCGCCCTGCGGGCAGGGTGAGACGGCCGCTGACACTGGCATCGAGAAGTGCCGTTTGCAGCGCTGCGGACTGATCGGCACTGCCGGCAGGGTTGAGCGCCACGCTTTGCGCGCGTGCGGCCATAGGCAGGCTGACGGTGAGACCGGCTAATCCGGCAAGCAGGTGGCGGCGGGGCAGACTGGGCAGGGTTCTCATAGCGCTATTGTGCCCGATTTGCGTGTTTATGCGAGGCAAACCCAATGCTTTGGTGAACGGCTTTGCTTGTTTGGGGGGCGCACGGGTGGCTATAACGGGGCGAGTCTTCTTCTGACAGGTGATCCTTATGCTCGTTGACGGCAAGATTTATCTCGGGACGAGCGATCGGCCGGAATATCTCAATCTAAAATATGGCAACCGCCATGGGCTGATCACCGGCGCAACAGGCACCGGCAAGACAGTGACGCTTCAGGTGCTGGCCGAAGGTTTTTCGGCGGCGGGCGTGCCGGTCTTTGCTGCCGATATCAAGGGCGACCTGTCGGGCATTTCCCGCATGGGTCAGGCGCAAGGCTGGCAGACCCAGCGCGCCGCCGATATCGGCTTCGACGATTATCACGACGATGTATACCCGACGATGTTCTGGGACCTGTTCGGCAAGCAGGGCCATCCGGTGCGGGCGACAATTTCGGAAATGGGTCCGGTGCTGCTGAGCCGCATTCTTGACCTCAACGATACCCAGGAAGGCGTGCTGAACATCGCTTTCCGCGTGGCCGATGAAGAAGGCCTGCTCCTGCTGGATATGAAGGATTTGCGGGCGCTGCTGGCTAATCTCTCCGAGCGCAGCAAGGAAATTTCAGGGCGCTATGGCAATGTGACAGCGGCCTCCATCGGCGCGATTCAGCGCTCGCTTCTGGTGCTCGATCAGCAGGGTGCCGATAATTTCTTCGGCGAACGCGCCTTGGAAATTGCCGATCTCATGCGCACCGATGCCGATGGGCGCGGCTTTGTCTCGATCCTTGCCGCCGATCAGTTGATGCAGTCGCCGCGGCTTTACTCGACCTTCCTGCTCTGGCTGCTCTCTGAGCTGTTCGAGGAGCTTCCCGAAGTCGGCGACGTCGAAAAGCCCAAGCTGGTCTTCTTTTTCGACGAGGCGCACCTGTTGTTCGACGGTGCGCCAAAGGCGCTGATCGACAAGGTCGAGCAGGTGGTTAAACTCATCCGCTCCAAGGGTGTGGGCGTCTATTTCGTGACGCAGAACCCCGTCGACATTCCCGAAAGCGTTCTGGCGCAACTCGCCAATCGTGTGCAGCACGCCTTGCGCGCCTATACGCCGCGCGAGCAGAAGGCGGTGAAAGTGGCGGCGGATACGTTCCGGGCCAATCCGGCCTTTTCGACAGCGGAAGCGATTACCCAGCTCGGCATTGGTGAAGCGCTGGTGTCGGTGCTGGAAGACAAGGGCGTGCCATCCATTGTCGGGCGCACCTTCATCCGTCCCCCCTCCGCACAGGTGGGGCCGATCAATCCCGCAGAGCGCGAGGCCTCGATAGCCAATTCGCCTGTGGGCGGGCTTTACGACACGATCATCGACCGTGAATCGGCTTACGAGATTTTGCAGAAGCGGGCGCGTGATCGTGACCTGGCCGATGAACGCGCCAAATATGACGCCGAGCGCAACGCCGAAGCCGAACGTCTGGCCAAGGAAAGGGCAAGGGCCGAAAAAGCTGCCGCGCCACGTAAAAGCACGCGGCAGACGCCGGTGGAGGCCGCAACAAACTCCTTTGCGCGCACCATCGCCAATACATTGGGCCGCGAGTTGGTGCGTGGCATTCTTGGTTCGATAAAGGGTCGCCGCTAATGGGCGCGCTGACCGGGAGCGGGCCGCTCGTCGCCATCTTTGCCTCGGACAAGGGGCCGGGTGATCCAGAACGCGCCAGCCTGATGAGCGAAGTGGGGCGCACTTTCGCGCGCAAGGGCGCGCGGATTCTGTGCCTCGCAGAAGGCGGCATCATTCCTGTGCCATTGATCACGGCAGCGCGGACCGCGAAGGGAAGTGTGGAGGTGCTGGCCGATCAGGGCATCGTTCTGCCGCCAGCTTTGTCCGGTGTGCCGATCACGGTCTTGCCAGACCGGGGCGAGCGTCTGGCCTATCTGGCCAGCAATGCCGCCGCTTTGGTCGCTTTGCCCGGTTCTCTGGCTTCGGCGACGGCCTTATTCCAGACCTGGGCCAGCGGGGCAAAAGTGCCGGTGGTCATGCTCAATCGACACCGGGCCTTTGAGGTTTTGCGCGGTTTTTCCACCGACGTTCTGGCCCCCGCCGTGCCGGATTTCGACCGAAAAATCCAGTTCGCCGAGACGGTTGAGGATTTGTGGGCCAAGGTCGTTTGGGTTGGTGAGCAGCGGGCCTAGACACGGGTGGCGCGCCAATAGCGCGCTTATGCCAGCGGTTCCAGCTCGGGCCTTTTGGTGCGGCGGTCTGGAAATAGATGTACGACATTGTCGGTATTGCGGCGACCGGGACTGGCAGGCGGCCGCTGCATGGGCAGGCGGTCGCGGCGCTCGGGACCGCGATAGCCGAAGCCGAGGGCACCGACGACGCTGCGGCTGATTAGCCGGGTCTGGATGCGCTGCAACAGGTGGCGCGGCGACATTGGCTTGACCACGACTTCGTCAATCCCCGCGCTGATCGCCTGTTCACGCATTGGTGGCGTAATGGCGCGGGTGAGCGCGATTACCGGCAGATCCCGGGAGACAAACGAAGAGTCGAGGCGGATGGCTTCCACCATTTCATAGGCGGCTCGGCCCTCGCGGTCGAAATCGACCACCAGCATGTCGAGCGGCACGATACGCATATAGGAGAAAAGCTCGTCCTCGTCTTCGAAGGGCCTGACACGCAGGCGCGAGTCGCCGGCCACGACCATGCTCAGCACAGCGGTCAGCGCCGGATTGGCGGCGAGGATTGCAATTTTCTTGCCCGCTGCGGTCACGAGGTTCCCTCTATTGGTAAAGGCTTCGTTAACATGCGGGCGGGAGGCGATGAAGCGATGAGTTGGGCTTGTTCAGAAAGATCGGAAAAAAGGTAAACGTGCGGGCCGAATCTGCGCCCTTGGTTGCTTATGGCGGGGGCACCTGAAACAATGGGGCGAATAGTCTACTCAATGGCGACCGGGATGTTACGACCGATTTATCTGGCCCTCGGCTTTCTTATGTTGGCCCTTGGCATCATTGGGGCGTTCCTGCCGCTGATGCCAACAACGATCTTCCTGATCATGGCGACGTGGTTTTTTGCCCGCTCATCGCCGCGTCTCGAAAACTGGATTTTGTCGCATAAACGGTTTGGGCCGATCATCCGCGACTGGCGGGACAAAGGCGCGATTTCCACCAAATCCAAAATTCTCGCCTGTAGCGGCATTGCGCTGGGGATCGTGTTTTTCTGGATTGGCGCCCGGCCCGGCTATTGGCTCTGGCTCGGGGGCGCCGCTTTCATGGGTGGCTGCGCGGCCTATATCCTGTCGCGGCCCAATCCTTTGCATGTGGGTGCGCGAACCAAGCCCCAATAAGAAAAACGGCGGGATCGCTCCCGCCGTTTTCGAATTCAAAACCTGACCGGATCAGGAATTGGCTTCGCCATAAAGCTTTTCGACATATTCCCAATTGATCAGGCTATCGACGAAGGCTTCGAGGTATTTCGGGCGGGCATTGCGGTAGTCGATATAGTAGGAATGCTCCCACACATCGACGCCCAGAATGGGCTTGCCGCCATGAACCAGCGGCGATTCACCGTTCGCGGTCTTGGTGATTTCGAGCTTGCCGTCCTTGTTGACGGAGAGCCAGGCCCAGCCTGAACCGAACTGGGTGGTGCCAGCAGCGATAAAATCGGTGCGGAACTTGTCGTAACCGCCCAGATCGGAATCGACGGCAGCGGCCAGCTTGCCCGGCAGCGACTTGCCGCCGCCATTTGGCTTCAGCCAGTTCCAGAAATGCAGGTGGTTGTAGTGTTGACCGGCATTGTTGAACAGGCCAGCATTCTTGCCGAAGCTTTCCTTGACGATCTCTTCGAGGCTTTTTCCTTCGAGACCGGAATCCTTGAGCAGGTTATTGCCGTTGGTCACGTAAGCCTGATGGTGCTTGTCGTGGTGAAATTCCAGCGTTTCTGCGGACATGTAGGGGCCCAGAGCATCGTAAGCATAGGGCAGGGCGGGGAGTTCAAACGCCATAATGGCCTCCTTGGATCGGGTTGGGTGACGCTGGCGCGAGCCGGAGTTCGCGCCAAGTTATAAGGGCGGGGCGATGTCGCAACAATGTCGGCAGGAGAACTAAGCGTCCAATCCTGCTGACTTTATCGCAAAAGCATAACATTGAGCAGTTTCCTTGAGCCGGTCGAAGCGCCCGGACGCGCCGCCATGACCCGCGCCCATATTGGTCTTGAGATATAATGGCGCGTCCCCGGTCTTGGTTGCCCGAAGTTTTGCAACCCATTTGGCCGGCTCCCAATAGGTGACGCGCGGATCGGTCAGCCCCGCCAGCGCGAAGATCGGCGGATAAGCCTGCGCGCTCACCGCCTCATAGGGCGCATAGGCGGCAATGCGCGCATAATCGTCAGCCGAGGTGATGGGATTGCCCCATTCCGGCCATTCGGGCGGGGTGAGCGGCAGCGTATCGTCGAGCATGGTGTTGAGCACATCGACAAACGGCACCTGCGCAATGACGCCACCCCACAGCTCGGGCCGCATATTGGCGATCGCGCCCATCAGCATGCCGCCCGCCGAGCCGCCCTGCGCGACGATCTTCCCCTTGGCCGTATAGCCCTCGGCAATCAGCATTTCGGCGGCAGCGATGAAGTCGGTGAACGTATTGGCCTTGTGCTCGCGGCGGCCATTTTTATACCAGCGATAGCCCTTTTCCATGCCACCGCGAATATGGGCGATGGCGTAGACGAAGCCACGATCGACCAGCGACAGCACCGAGACGGAAAAGGCGGCAGGCATGGACATGCCATAGGCGCCATAGCCGTAAAGCAGGGTGGGATTGGCGCCGTTCAGTGCGATCCCCTTGCGATAGAGCAGGGTAACGGGCACCTGCTCGCCATCTTCGGTTTTGGCAAAGAGGCGGCGGGTTTCGTAATCGCCCGGATTATGGCCCGAAGGCACCTCCTGCGTTTTGAGCAGGGTACGGGCCCCGGTTTCGAGATCGACGTCGAACACCTGGCTGGGCGTGGTGGGCGAGGAATAGGTGAGGCGGAAAACGGCGGTGTCGAACTCATAGCCCGTCGACATGCCGAGCGAATAGGCTTCCTCCTTGAAGCCGACCACTTCTTCCTGGCCGGTCCGCAGGTCGCGGGCGACGATGCGCGGCAGACCATCTTCGCGCTCCAGCCGCAGCATGTGGTTCTTCAGCAGCGACACATCGAGCACCAACACGCCTTCGCGGTGCGGCACGAGATCAACCCAGTTTTCTGCACCAGGGGCATCGGCGGAAACCGTCACGATCTTGTAGTCTTCGGCCCCGTCCGCATTGGTGCGGATATAGAGAACGCCGTCGCGCTCATCGACTTCATATTCCCGGTCGGTGACGCGCGGTGCCACCAGCCTTGGCTCGCCGCCCTGCTCGGCGTCGATCAGATAGACTTCGGAGGTCTGGTGATCATGCGCATCAATGATGATGAACTTGTCCGAAAGCGTCTTGCCGACGCCGACGAAAAAGCCGGGATCGCTTTCTTCATAGATGACCGGGTCGGCGGATTGATCTGTGCCGAGGTCATGCCGACGGACGCGGTAAGGCCGGTGATTGTCATCATATTCGGTGTAATAGATCGCGCGGCTGTCATTGGACCAGACATAGGATCCTGCCGTTTCGCGGATCACTTCGTCACTGTCCTTGCCGCTGGCAATGTCGCGCAGCACGATGTCGTAATATTCCGAACCCGCACGGTCGGCCGCCCAGGCAAGAATACTGTGCGAAGGATCATGGCTTGCCCCCGCAAAACCGAAATAGCCGTCTCCTGCTTCTATGTTGCAATCGAGCATGATCTGCTCGTCGCCCCCGTTCCGCGCGGTGCGCACGATCAGCGGATATTGCTTGCCCTCCAGCATGCGCGAATTATAGGCGAAAGCGCCGTCGGGTGAGGGCACGCCGCTATCGTCTTCTTTGATGCGTCCACGGATTTCCTTGTAGATATTGTCCTGCAAGCCATGAGTGGGAGCGCCGAATTCGGCTTCGTAATAGTCGTTTTCCGCGTCGAGATAGGCCCGGATTTCAGGAGCCAGCGTCTCCGGCTTCTGCATCACTTCCTGCCAATTGTCGGCGCGCAGCCACGCATAATCATCTTGGCGGGTGATATTGTGATGCGTGTAGGAATGGGGGACGCGCTTGGCGGCGGGGGCCTTGGCCTGGGTCATATGATCTCCGCAGGGTGGCGCGGCTCTCTGCCGCGAAAAGAAGCTGAAATGGACATAGGCTGCGCGCGTGCGCTTTGCCAGCCCCGGAAACGGTTGAAAACGCATGGACCATTGGACGATTTCCGTCCGATTGCGCTTGTGCCTCCGGCCTGTGCCGTTAATGTCCCGACGATGAAATCCACTGAATCATGAAAACAGCCAGGGATTTTCTGGGTTGGAGATTTCCGTAGACATCGCCGTGGCCTCGATCGCTGTCTTGCCATTTCTTGCGGCAGCATTGGCACCGCTCCTGCATCGTTTTGCGGGTCGTTTCAGCGGCTGGATATTGGCAGTCGTCCCTGCGGCGATCTTTGTATATCTGCTCGGATTGGCTGAAACGGTCATTAACGGCGGCACGATTGCCACGGCGCTCGAATGGGTGCCTGCTTATGGGCTCAATTTGAGCTTCTTTATCGACGGGCTCAGCCTTGTCTTCGCGCTGACCATTTCCGGCATCGGTACGCTGATCCTCATTTATGCGGGCGCCTATCTCAACAATCATGAACATCAGGGCCGTTTCCTCGGCTTCCTGCTGGCCTTCATGGGCGCCATGCTGGGGTTGGTATTGGCCGATAGCCTGCTGGCCCTGTTCGTGTTCTGGGAGCTCACCTCGATCACCTCCTTCCTGTTGATCGGTTTCGATCACACGAGGCAGGCGTCGCGTCGCGCTGCCATACAGGCTCTGGTCATCACCAATATCGGTGGCATGGCGCTGCTCGCCGGTGCTGTGCTGGTCAATCTGCTTGCCGGCACCTGGGAGATGAGCGCGCTGCGCGATATGGGCGATCTCCTGCGCGATAACGCATTTTATGGTCTGGTTCTGGCCTGTTTCATCGCCGCCGCTTTCACCAAATCGGCACAGTTTCCGCTTCATTTCTGGCTCCCCAACGCCATGGAAGCTCCAACACCGGTTTCGGCCTTCCTGCATTCGGCAACCATGGTGCAGGCCGGAGTGTATCTGCTGGCGCGCATGAGCCCGGTTCTGGCTGGCACCGAAATCTGGACCGTTCTGTTGGTGGGTTTTGGCGGCGTAACTTTGATCTGGGGTGCGCTGGCGGCGCTCAAACAGACCGATCTCAAGCAAATGCTTGCGCAGACCACCATAGCCTCGCTCGGCCTGCTGGTCCTGCTGATCGGGCTGGGTAGCGAAGCGGCGATTGCGGCCATGGTGATTTATTTTGTGGCGCATGCCTTTTATAAGGCTGGCTTGTTCATGATTGTTGGCGCGGTAGATCATGAGACGGGCACGCGCGACATGACCAGTCTGGGCGGACTGGCTGACCGCATGCCGGTGAGTTTCATCGGTGCGGCGCTTGCGGCGCTGTCGATGGTCGGTTTGCCGCTCAGCATCGGCTATTTCGCCAAGGAAGAAATGTATCTGGCTTTGACCAATGGCTCCTGGCAGGGCCTGCTGGTTCTGGCTGTGCTGATCGCAGGCAACGCCATGTTGGCCGCTGTGGCGTTGATCGTAATGATCCGCCCTTTCCTGGGCGAAGCCGTGCCGACGCCGCGCCACCCCCATGAAGCCCCGATTGCCATGTTGGTCGGGCCCATTCTCTTGGGCGCGGCCGGCGTGATCGCTGGCGTTCTGCCCGACTGGCTCGGGCATGACATCGTCACGCCGGCAGCTACGGCCATTGTGGGCGCGTCCGTCGCAAGTCATCTCTCGCTCGGACTGGACTTTGCCAGCCTGTTGCTCTGGCTCTCCGCCCTGACCTGGGGCCTGGCTATTGTCATCTTCCGTCAGGCCGACAAGCTTCGCACGCTGCTGCGCCGGTTCGACAACTGGCTCGGCTGGAATGCCGATCAGGTCTTCGATATCGCCATGTTCGGGCTGATCCGTTTTTCTGGCGTGGTGACGCGCGTGCTACACCACGGACGGCTTGAACTCTATCTGGTGCTGGTTTTTGTCGTTCTGGCACTTGCCTTGTTCGGCCCCATGCTGGCCTTCGGGGGCTTTGACTGGATCAGGCCGGATGCTGATCTGGGCAATTGGTCGGCCCGTCTGGTCTGGCCTGATATGCAGCCCTACGAATGGGGCGTGATCGTTCTGGCAATCGCTGGTCTCGTCGCAGTTCTTGCCGCGCCGACACGGCTGCTCGCCATCCTTGCCATGGGCGTGCAGGGCGCTTCGCTGGCGCTGATTTTCCTGCTGTTTGGTGCGCCGGATCTCGCCTTCACCCAACTCATGGTCGAAGTGCTCTCCGTCGTGGTCCTCACATTTGTAATGACCCGGCTCAGGCTCGATGACCGCGATCCCCGCCCGTTTGAGGATTGGGCGCGCGACGGCACGCTCGCTATCGTCTGCGGGGCAGGGGTGAGCCTGCTGCTTATGCTGGTGCTCAACGGAACACTCGATACGCGACTCTCCGACCTGTTTACCGCAACCAGTGTGCCGATTGCCCATGGGCACAACATCGTCAATGTCATTCTGGTCGACTATCGCGGGTTCGATACGCTGGGCGAAATTTCGGTCGTAATGGGCGCTGGCATGGCCATCCTCGCGCTGCTGCGGCGGCGAAAGCCGCCGGTCACCCAGCCTGCTCCGAAAACCGGCCCCAAGCGCCGTGCACGAAAGGCAGTGTCATGAATACGCTGATTTTTCGCACGCTGGCCCCGCTGATCGTGGCGATCATGCTGATCTTCTCGCTCTATATCTGCCTGCGCGGCCATAACGAGCCGGGTGGCGGCTTTATCGGCGGATTGATTGCTGCCGCGTCGATGGCCGTGTTCGGCATGGCTTCGGGCGTTGCAGAAGTGCGCCGCGCGCTCCGGGTCGAGCCCATGGCCATTGCAGGATTCGGCGTTCTGATTGCCGGTGCATCTGGCCTGTTGAGCCTTTTTATCGATGCGCCATTCATGACCAGCATCTGGCTCTATCTCGATCTGGGCGAAGCCATCGTGCCCCTGTCGACACCCTTGGTTTTCGATCTGGGCGTCTATTGCGTGGTGTTCGGCACGTTGTCAGCCATCGCCCTGTCTCTGGAAGCCGACCGCGAGGAAGAAATGTGATGGAGTACATTCTCGCGGCTCTGGTTGGGCTGTTCATAGCGCTTGGCATCTACCTGCTGCTGTCGCGCTCGGTTATCCGCATGCTGATCGGCATGACCATTTTCGGCAATGGGGTCAATTTGCTGATCTTCACTGCCGGTCGCGTGACCCGCGAATTGGCGCCAATCATTCCGCCCGGCCTCGATGCACCGGATGGGCCTATTGCCAATCCGCTCCCGCAGGCGCTGATTCTCACCGCTATCGTCATCGGCTTTTCGATGTTTAGCTTTCTGCTCGTTCTGGCATTCCGCGCCTATCAGAGCCTTGATGCAGACAATACCGACAATATGCGCCTGGCGGAGCCGGAACGCGCTCCGCAGCCGCCGCTGAGCTATTGATATGGATAGTGCTTTGCCAAACGCCATGATCGAGACGGCAACACCCATCGGCGCATGGGTCATCGTTCTGCCAATCGTTCTGGGGCTCATGGGGGCGGCCTTGCTGCTCATCCTGCGCCGCAACGCGATTCTATCGCTGGCCGTTTCCCTGATTGTGGTCGCCGCCATCATTGCGTGCGAAATCGCACTGCTGCTCGCCGTGCTCGAGAATGGCCCGGTCAGCATGACCATGGGCAATTGGCTCCCGCCCTTTGGCATCAGTCTCACCGCCGACATTTTTGGTGCCAGCTTCGCGCTGGCGGCGTCGATCGTGACCTTTTTCATTCTGCTCTACGCCGAAATCGAGCGTACAGAGGCCGATACTGGCGACATGTTCCACGCCATCGTCCTGCTTCTGCTCGCTGGCGTCACCGGCACCTTCCTCACCGGCGACCTCTTCAACCTCTATGTGTGGTTTGAAGTGACGCTCATCGCCTCCTTCGGCCTGATCGTGCAGGGCGGGCGACCTGCCCAGCTCGATGGTGCGGTGAAATATGGCTTCCTCAATTTCCTGGCCACCACGCTCTTCTTGTTGTCGCTGGGCCTGCTCTATGGCCTGCTCGGTACCCTGAATATGGCTGACATCATGCGGGTTGCGCCGCTGGCCAACCCGGCGGCCATGGCAGGCGTGGCCGCATTGCTGCTCCTGGCCTTTGGCATGAAGGCAGCGGCTTTTCCGCTCAATGCGTGGCTTCCGGCGTCCTATCATACCCCGCCCGCTGCCATTTCCGCCGTGTTCGCTGGCCTACTCACCAAGGTCGGTGTCTATGCGCTGTTGCGGTCGCTGGTGGCTATACTGCCGGGCAGTCGTGATCTGCTGGAGCCTGTCCTGATTATCGTGGCGCTGGCGACGCTTTTGATTGCGCCACTCGGTGCGATCGCGGAAACCAATTTGCGCCGCGCCATCGGCTTCATCGTGATCAGCGGCATTGGCACGACATTTGTCGGTCTGGCCATACCCAGCGAAACGGGGATCGCCGGGTCCGGCCTCTATATTCTTCACGCCATGCTATCCATGTCGGCGCTCTATATGGTGGCCGGGTTGATCGAGAAGCGGACCGGCGCCACCGACACGCGACAGATGGGCGGGCTCTATGCCGCCAGCACGCCGCTTTCAATTCTGTTCATCACACTGGTCCTGGCCTCTGCCGGCGTGCCGCCGTTCCTCGGTTTCTGGCCCAAACTGCTCCTGCTCGAAGCCGGAACAACCCACGCCCTCACCGGTATTTCAGGCTGGGCCGGCACAGGTCTGGTCCTGGCTTTGCTCATCAATGCCGTGCTGATTTTGATAGCCGGAACAAGGCTTTGGGCCCATGTTTTCTGGCGGACAGCGCCTGAAGAACAGGCGCCACGCCCCCTCAACCGACGCGCTTTGGCCGTAACCGCCGCGCTGACTTCAGCGATTCTGCTGGCCGGCCTCTGGCCCGCCCCAATGATCGACATAATGCAGCAAGGCGCAAAAGATCTAACCAATCCAATACGTTACGTCGCCGCGACCGGACTGGCGGAGGATGGGCAATGAACGCGGCTTTCCTTGTCGTCATTCTCGCGTTGCTCTGGGCAGCAATGACGGGCTCGTTCTCGGGCGTCAATCTTGTCTTTGGCGCTGTGGTTGGCGGCGTGATCGTGCTGCTATTGCGCAAATCCCTGTTCGGCTCGGGTTCTCTACGGCGCGCGGGACGTATCTTGTCGCTGCTCGGGCTGTTTTTCTATGAATTGCTGGCGAGCGCTATACGTGTGGCGCTGATCGTCCTGCGGCCCGACATGCAAAAGGTGATCCGCCCAGCCATTGTTGCTGTGCCGCTCAGCGTCCGCAGCGATGTCGAGATTACGCTATTGGCTAACCTCATCACACTGACGCCGGGCACGCTCAGCGTGGATATATCCGCAGACAGATCAGAGCTTTATGTCCATACCCTGCTTTTTACCGACCGTGATGCGCTGATCGCCGAGATCAAGAATGGCTTCGAGAAAAAGGTTCTGGAGGTATTTCAGTGAGCCCGGATTCTTTCATCGACAGCGCCAGCCTTGTCGCGCTCGTTATGCTGACGCTGGCATTGCTGCTTTCCCTTACCCGAATTGTCATCGGTCCAACCCTGGCCGACCGCGTTCTGGCCCTTGACCTGCTGACAGTCGTCGTCATGGGCTTTATTGGCGCCATCGCCATAAGAACCGGGTTGATGCTTTATCTCGATATCGCAATTGCCATTGCGCTTCTGGGCTTTCTGGCCACGATTGCATTGGCCCGCTACATCTTGCTGCGCTCCGGCAAGGAAAGGCGTGTTTGATGGTCAACGCTCTTGTCTCTTACACAGCCGGAATCGTCCTGCTACTCGGTGCGGCATTTACTCTCGTTGCGGCGATCGGTGTTATCCGGCTACCTGACCTGCTCACTCGAATGCATGCTGCGTCCAAGGCTGGCGCAGTAGGGGGTGGATTGATTCTACTGGCCATTGCATTGCTTTCGCAGGATGTGTCCGTAGCAACCAGAGCAATTATTGGCATAATTTTTTTATTGCTTACAACACCACTGGCTGCCCATCTTCTGGCCAGATCAACGTATATTGCTGGATATACGCCTATTACAGCAAGTGTTGTCGATGACATTCATAAAAACGACGAACTAAATCTCGACAGTAAATAACGGTTCTGTTTGTTTTCGTGATCGGCCGTAGACTTGCATGCGACTTAAAAACGCCATAGTAAACTTTCAAGGCAGATAGCTCTCCCTGCTTCTGTCAATAAGAAAAATTTGGAAGGTTGAAAAAATGAACGACGATACCGGCGCGTTCGTAAATGTTGATGCAGATTTGATCGAACTCAGCACCGAAATCGTTTCAGCTTATGTTAGCCACAATGCTGTCAGCCCGAGTGACTTGCCGCGACTGATTGCTGAAGTGCACGGCGCATTGCGCGGACTCAAGAGCAACGACGTTCCAGCTCCTGCCGAAGAGCTGAAACCGGCCGTTCCTGTCCGCAAGTCCATTGCGCCCGACTACATCATCTGTCTCGAAGACGGCAAGAAATTCAAGTCGCTGAAGCGTCACCTGCGCACCCATTACAATCTCTCGCCGGAAGAATACCGCGAGAAGTGGGGTCTGCCGGCGGACTATCCCATGGTTGCGCCGAGCTATTCGGCCACGCGCTCCAAGCTCGCCAAGGATAATGGCCTCGGTCGCAAGGTCGCCTGATTTACGTTTGAAACCTCATGGTTTCCTGTGCTGGCCGCCCCATTGGGGCGGCCTTCGCTTTTGCACCTATCGCAAGCAATAAGAACTTATCCCCGGTAGCTAGCTTTCGACCAAGTTATAGGAATATTGTCCTATTAATCTTGGAGCTGTCATGGATATCAATCTTGCCTCTGGCTGTGGATGCGGAGGATCTCGTTTCCCTCTCTCGTCTGCAGCGGATCGTGCAGCGGCGCTGGTGGCCCGCGAGAAACATGTATCAAAAGTGTTGATTTTCAATCGTTCAAGATGCCGAGCCGATACGGCGCGCGCTCGTCAACTAGCGATGTATCTGTCTCATGTCGTCTTGGGGCAAAGCCTTACTGCCGTCGGGGTGGCCTTTGGTCGGGATAGGACTACGGTCTCTTATGCCTGCGCTTTGATCGAGGATATGCGCGACGATCCGGGCTTTGATGATGAAGTCACGCGGCTGGAGCGCCTGCTGGAAAATACTGGAGGGGATGGCAGTGAGTGAGCCGGTCACGCAGCGCGGAGATGAGGCGCCCGATGCCGTGCTGCGGCTCGTATCGTCGGGACGAGGTGAGGCTTTTCTTGCGGCACACCATGCTGAAGCCGCCCGGCGGCTTGCCTTGCTGTTTGTCCGCGCGCGGCTGACGCAACGGGTGACCATGTCCTATGATCCCACCAGAATCGGCGGCAGCCGGGATGGCTCCAGGCAGGGTGAGCTGGCCGACAGTGCTTTGCATGCGAGACGCCTGCTGGACGGGCTGGCCGGAAAGATGCCGCGAGATTGTTGGAGCATTCTGGTCGATATCTGCGGTTTCGATAAAGGCTTGCAGGAAATCGAAATAGAACGGAGCTGGCCGCGCAGGAGCGCTAAACTGGTCTTGCGGATCGGGCTCGACCAATTGGCAACAATTATGGGGCTGTCCGAATTTGCTCACGGCAAGGCTGATCAGAAACTCAAAGGCTGGTTGCCGGAGCGACCACCATTGTTCGCGGACCCCGCAAGTTAACGACGCAGCCGCTGGTGAAATTCGGCTCCAGAGCATGGGGCTGTGGATTTGGATTAATTTTGCAGGCCCGCCCCGACAAACGCCACGCTACAGGCCATTTAGTCGCTGCGTGCCACACCAGCCCTTGCCTCGTTTCGGATGCGATTGACCATGGCGACCAGGCCATTGGAGCGTTGCGTCGTGAGGTGCTCGCGCAGCCCGAGTTCGTCGAAAAGGACAATGGCATCGGTATCGGCAATGTCCTGTGCGGTACGGTCCGAATAGAGTGCCAGCAACACGGCCACGAGACCCTGGACGATCATGGCGTCGCTCTCGCCCCGGAATTTTAAGCCCGGCGCACCATTCACCTCGTACCGTTCTGCCACGAGCCAGACCTGTGACATGCAGCCATGAACCTTGTTGTCTGGCGAGCGCTCGGCTTCGGTCAGTTTGGGCAGGCCCTGCCCAAGCTCGATGAGATAACGATAGCGGTCCTCCCAATCGTCGAGGAAGGTCAGGTTTTCGGCAATGTCTTGAAAAGGCTGCGGCTGGGTCATGATGCCTATCTAGGCCATGAAAACGACCATTGCCAGCGTGGCGAAAAGAAAAGCCGCAGACACGGGGCGGTGTCTGCGGCAGGAGCCAGGGGTTTATGGAGTAGGCTCGCTTGGGGAAGCGATTAACCCCTGGGGATTTCAATCGGCGTCCTGAACGGCGCCATGCTTAGCCCATCCGGTCTGGTCGAGGTCTTGGCAGAGGAACCGAACCGAGAGCCGCCGGCTGGTGCATGGGATAGGCGGCTGACGGGCTAGTCTTGAGCGCGGCGCTGGCTATGGCCTTGCCGCCAATGCAGGTGATGTTGTCGCATTCGATGGTCTCGATCTGCTGGGCAATGAAATGGCTGCCGCGCGCCATGGCTTCCGACGAAAGCGTCGCTGCCGTGTCGCGCACGTCCACGCCCGGCCGGATGACCAGAAAGGCGAGGGTAAGCCAGAATGCCGATCGAATCAGAAACATCATTTTTCCAATGCAGCAGAGCCATTTCTGCCTGTTGGATAAGAGGTTAGGCGGCGCAAATTAAACGCTGCTGCGAGAAGTCGATAAAATTTGAAACAAATGCTCCGCGGCTCGTTTGCAAGTGCAACACCTTGTTTACGCTAAATCTCGAAAGCGGGACTGCAACGGCTCTCACCGGCACCCGCTTAATCCCGTCTTAGATGTTGAGGCGCGAGGCTGCGCACACGACCCGGATCCATCCGGGCAGGCGGCTCGTGAGCGGGTCGTGTCAGGAGCAACAGCTCCGAATTTGGCGTCTGTGTAGTGAGTTAAGTTGATGGGTAGCCTCAGGGTTTTTGCAGCCAGCAAGGGGAATGAACCGGCTTCGTTTGCGGCCGGAAATCGCCCTGAAATGCTGCGCCGCAAAACAATCGCCAATAATGCCCGCCTGCTCACAATTCTGGCTGCCCTCGCGCTCGTCCCTGCTATGTATCTGCTGATGAGCGGCGGCACCGTCCCCTTTCTCGTCGCCTGCCTGTTGCTGGCCGGCGGCATGATCAGCCTGTCCATGCACCATTGCGGGTTTTCCGACGCTGCTGCGGCTGGGCAAGTCGCAACCTTGATGGCGGCAGGATTGATTCTGACCATTGCCGATGTGCGACTGGCCGACGCCGGGATGGCCACGGCGCTGATGGGTGTGGTTCTTGCCGCCTTGACTGCGCGCCCCAGCCACCAGCGGATGAGCTGGCTTGCGCTCGTGTTCGTTCTTGTTGCCGGTGGCGTAGCCAGCATTGTCGATATCAGCGCCATCCGCCCTGGCGATAGCCAGATCATTGTGGCATCCATTCTCGGTTTTCTGGCCAGCTTCGCCATTGTCGTGCACAGCGCTCACCGCATCAGCGCAGCCTATGAAGTGCAGGACAAGGCGCAGCTCAGCGCCTATCGCCACCTGATTGAACATGTGCAGGACGCCGTTCTGCGCTTTAGTGCCGATGGCGCGATCATCCTTGCCTCGCGCTCTTCTGAAACCCTGTTTGGTTGCCCGCGCTATCAGCTGTCCGGCGATAGTTTGACTGGTCGTCTGCACGTGCTTGATCGGCCTGCATTCATGACCGCCTTTGCAGATGCCAGTCAGGGTGGGCGTAGCCGTACGATTGAGTTGCGGTTGCGTCAGGATGATCCGCGCGCAGCGACCAGCGTGCCTCGCTTTGTCTGGGTTGAAATGCAGCTTTCCCCGGTTCTGGACGAGACGGGGGCCGACAATCGTCACGAAGTGATTGCCCTGCTGCGCGATATCAGTGGGCGTAAGGACACGGAAGCGGCCATGGCCGAGGCTCATCGCGCCGCCGAAGACGCTTCGCAAGCCAAGTCTCGCTTCCTTGCCACTATCGGCCATGAGCTGCGCACGCCGCTCAATGCCGTGGTTGGCTTCTCGGAGATGATGTCTGGCGGTATCGGCGGCGAGTTGTCACCGACGCACAAGGAATATGCTGGCTTGATCCACCAAAGCGGCAAGCACCTGCTTGAAGTGGTCAGCATGCTCCTCGATATGTCGCGCATTGAGGCAGGCAAGTTAGAGATCAACGCCGCGCCCATGGCGCCGGGCGAGATCATGCCCTCCTGCCTTGCAATGGTCGAGACGATGGCCGCCGAGCACAAGGTGCAATTGGTCTCTGAGATTGAAGCTGATCTGCCTGTCCTGACCGCTGATGAACGGCTTTGCCGTCAGATTCTGATCAATCTTTTGTCCAACGCCATCAAGTTCAGCCACGACGGCGGCATGGTGACCGTGGCCGTGAAACGGCAGGGGCAATCGATTAATTTCTCGGTTCGGGATCGTGGCATCGGCATGGCCCCGGCGGCTTTGGCTCGAATCGGTGAACCCTTCTTCCAGGTGCAGGATGGGCTCAGCCGCAAATATGAAGGCACGGGCCTGGGTCTTTCCATTGTGAAGGGGCTGGTGGAGTTGCACGGTGGTACTTTGCGGGCCATGTCGGAAATTGGGGCGGGGACAACCATCACAGTTCTGCTGCCCATAAACGGTCCAGCAACCAAAGCCGGTGAAACTGCCGACATCGTTCATCTGCATCGAGAGACATTGGCGAGCGCCACTCCCTATTCATGGCAAAACGAAACAAGAAAAGCGCAATGAGCACAGCCACCCTTTCACAGCCGCTCCTGACGGCCGGAACGGCCCTGCTTGGCTCTGCCGTCAAGGCAGGGCAGTGGGCCATCGCGCGTTATATGCGGGCACCATTGGCCTCCACCGGCATTCTGGCCATGGTGACAATGACGGCGCTAGCGGGCAGCAACGCGCTCTACTTCCAGACGGCGGATCATCCATCGCCATTCTTTGCTACCGCGCGGGATGAGGTTGCGGCCTTGCCGACGCCGTCCGATGCGCGCCCAGTCTTGCCCCCCATCGCTGCGCCGCAAATCACACCTGCCGTCGCCAATGAGACGACCGGCAGTGTTGCCGTCAATGCGGTGGTGCCTGATACTCCCGTAGGCAACGCGCAGATGTTTGCGGTGCAGAAGCGCCTCTTCGAGCTGAACCTGTTTTCCGGCACGATTGACGGCTATTACGGCCCGAAGACAGCAGAGGCGATCCGGGCGTTTGAGACCCGCAATGGTCTGACGCCGACTGGTGCCATGAACCAGGCCGTAATAGACGCGATTATGGGCGCTGACTCGGCGGGCCGCACGGCACAGCCAGTTGCGCCGCAACCAGTGGTTCAGCCGCAGGCGGTGATCTCCCCGGTTGTTCCAGTCGCGCAGCAGCAGGATCAGCTTGTGCGACGCCTGCCGGAACTGTCGCCAGCCGAGCAGGCATTCGACAATGTCGCTCAAACCGCGGCCAATACGATCGATTCGATCCTTTCGACCGTAGATACTTCGCGCGGTTCGGCACCTGCTGCGGCGAACCCTCCGACGCCTAGTGCCAGCCTTCCGACACAGCTGGCTCAGGCCATGCCACAGCCCGTCATGGCGGCTGCTGTATCAGTGACCGCTCCCGCGACCGTTAATACAGTTCCGCGTACCCCGCCGGCCAATGATACTGAACTGGTTCGCCAGATACAGACCGGCCTTGCCAGTCTGGGGTTTTTCCAGACGCAGGTGGACGGTAAGCCGGGACCGGAAACTGCGCGGGCTATCCGCGAGTTTGAGAGTTTCTATCGCTATCGGATGACCGGCCAGGTGCAGCCAGATCTGGTTGATCTGCTCATCAAAGCGGGTGCGACAATCTAGGTGTCCAGTCTACGCAGCGATTTGTGGTGCATGGCCTTTGTGCGGCGTCACAATGATCTGGGGCATATGTGCGTCGTGGCGCGGCGTGGCGATCCTATCGCAGGGCAGGTTTTTATTGAAGTGGATCATCTCGATGGTACCCGGTCTCTCTATACGCCCGCGCCGGTTGTGAGCCGTGGCGATGGGGCAGGTCTGATGTTCCAGCGCCGCTTTGGGCGCGAGGAACCAGCAAAGATTATCGAGCGTATTCAAAGAGAAGTGGATTTTGATCCCGACCTTTGGGTGTTGAGCCTCGATATGCGGGGCGACGATCTCGGCATCGACCTTATACGCCAGATATGAAAAAGGCCCCGGAAGGGGCCTTTTGCTTGATCAGCTTGCGCGGCGCACGCCGATACGCGCGAGGGCCTCGATGGCCTGTTCCACCACTGGATTATGCGCGGGTGCAAGGCCCGGCGTGCGGCGGCTGGGCTCTGTAAAGGGCTGATATTGCGGCTTGCTGAGTTCGAGCAGGTTCACTTCACCGCGCCAGGCACTCATCAGATAGGCCATGGACTCGGCCGAGACACTGCTGAACAGCGTCGCAAAATCGGCAAGCGCCTTGGAACGCTCACTGTCATGGCTCGTGGCGTGGATCAGCACCTTCAGCCCATCATAGGCGGTGGCGCCAAAAGCACGCAGGATGACGAACAGCGATGCGCCGGTAACGTCATGGGCGATCTGCCCGCAACGCACTTCATCAAGCCCGGTGATCTGAGCGAGCAGACGCGTTACCTCGGGGCGACGGTTTTCAGAAAAGAGCTTCATCAGGGCGCGGGTCAATTCAGCGCTCGCAACGGAAATCTGCTCGATGGTGCGGGCAATGGGCGCGACCGGAGTGGAGCGATTAGCGAAGGCATGGATAACCTTGACGCGGTGCTCGTCGGATAGATCGAAAAAGGCGGGCGCGAGCAGCGCCGCGTCGAAATCGCTACGCTTGCCCAGAGATTCGGCCACCAGATGATCCATCTGTGCCGAACGGGCGAGTGCACTCAGATAGGCACCACGCGGCGCGATATGATTATTGGCAGCAAGGGCGCGATAGACCTTGCGCGAATTCATCTGGAACAGCTTGGCAAGAACCACATTGGAGAGGTTACTGCGTCCGGCGAGGCTGGCGCAGGCCAGAACATCATAGCGCCCGATAATATCGAGCATGGTCTGGTCGGACAGTTCGGCAGCGCCTTCGAGGAAGGGGATAAGGTCTTCCCCTATGTTCTCAACCACCAATTGCTCAAGCTTGGGCGAAAGCAGTTCGGCGCGGCCTAGAATTGCCGCGCCCTTCGCGCGGGCCTGCGGGCCTGCGGTGGGAAAGAGCCGGGTCGCAAGTGACTCAAACTGTTCCATTTCGGGAACAGTAGGCTTTCCACGACGCGCATAGGCGTCGCATGCCGCGATGAGAAGGGTGTTTGTGCGATCCACACCACCCGTTTCGATCAGAAGCTGGAAGGTCTCGTAAGGCTGAAAACCAAGCATTTTTGCAGGAACCGTCGACTCGCTTTTGCATCCCAAGCGATGCCTAAGCACTCTTGCCGCCAATTCGTTAGCAGACTGTTAACCTTGACGATCTCTTAATAGGGATGAAGCGCGTGGGGCGACGCGCCGGACTGCCAGTGATATTCGCGGCCCCCATTAGGGACGGGGGAGCGGCGCATCAAATGGAGGCCAGCTTGGGAAAGCTGCTAAGATTTGCCGGGCGGAAGAAATCCGCAAATGACGGAACCACAGCCAGCGGCGACGCTCAGATTCTGATATTTACCGGAGTGCGTTATGAACGCGGTACGCCGCCGCCAAAATCTGCCGTTGAAAGCAAGCGGCGCAAACGCAAGCTTGTCTGAGCGCGGCTGGCTTGTCTTTCGCTTTGCAGGGCTGGCGCTTCTGGCGAGCCTTGCTGCTGGCTGCGTCGCGCGGCCTGTTGGCGATTTCGGCCGGGCGCAACCCAGCGTCATGCATGATCAGGTCATGCCCTTTGTCGGCGACCATCTTGCGGCCAATCGCGGCGAACCGGTTTCCAGCCTGAACCAGACCGATCAGGAACGGGAAATGCACGACCGCACCTGGCGCTTTCTGGTGGCGGCGCATAGCCGGGACTGGATGTTTGATACCTCGGTCGAATTGCAGCGCACGCGGATCGGCAAGGCGGGCGACCACAAGTTTACCAACGAGCGCTATTACGATTGGCTGCGAGCTACGCAATATCAGTCCTCCCCGGTCCGCTATGCGACATTGGGACGGCATGTTCTGGCCGATATCGACACTATTCCATCGACCTTTCTGTCGATCTGCGCTGTGCAGGAAGTCGACCGGCAAAGGCGTGTGGCGCTGGCGGAATTGCCGGGGATTGAGCAATCCGTCGCCGCGAATGTGCAAGCGCGCCGAATCGAGAACCAATGGCATATCGACTGGTTCGTGCGGGCGCTGAACTATCGCTATGACAGCTACGTCTATGCGCTCGACCATCTGCTGGTGGAAACGCCCCATGAGCAGTCGCGCGGCGTGGACGAAAACCTGCGGCGGATGAAGCCGTTTGTGGATCGGGCCAATCGTGGCGATTTCTGCTCGGGCGCCGGGGGGAATGGCGGCAATAGCGGTGTCACCATACCGTCACGCTTCCAGACCATGGTGCCGGATCGAGAGATTATCCCGCAAAAATAGATTACGAGGCATTGGTGAGCAAAGAGCAGGAGCCCTTTGCGGGCCGATGGACCGAGGTTCTTCTGGCTTTCACCAAGCTCGGCCTCACCAGCTTTGGCGGGCCTATTGCGCATCTGGGCTATTTTCACGACGAGTTCGTCAAGCGCCGGGGCTGGATCAGCGAAGCGCGCTATGCCGAACTGGTCGCACTCTGCCAGTTTCTGCCAGGCCCCGCATCCAGTCAGGTCGGCTTTGCGCTTGGCCTGATGCGTGCCGGGCCCATCGGTGCCTTGGCGGCCTGGATCGGCTTTACCCTGCCTTCTTCTATTCTTCTGCTGCTGTTTGCCTATGCCGCCGCCTCATTGGAGGGGCCGCTGGCGCAAGGTGCCTTGCATGGCCTCAAGCTGGTCGCCGTGGCCATTGTGGCGCAGGCGGTTTTCGGAATGGCGAGAAGCCTGACGCCGGATAGAGAACGAGCGCTGATTGCGGTCGCTGCTGTGTTTCTCGTCGTGCTGGTCAGTGGAGCGCTTGGGCAGGTGAGCGCAATTCTGCTGGGCGGCTTGCTTGGACTTGTGCTGTGTCGTGGTGACGGTGGCCGTCCCGCCGATACCGCAGAGTTCCCGGTATCGCGCAATACCGGCATTGCGGCCCTGACGATCTTTGTTCTGCTGTTGATCGGCCTCCCATTCCTTGCAGGTCTGGGGCAGGGACTTGCCTTGTTCGATGGCTTCTATCGTGCCGGCGCGCTGGTCTTTGGTGGCGGACATGTGGTTTTGCCATTGCTCGAAGCGGAAACCATCGGGCGAGGGCTGGTAAGTCCTGATGGGTTTCTGGCTGGCTATGGCGCAGCGCAGGCCGTGCCGGGGCCGCTCTTTACCTTTGCGGCCTATCTCGGTGCGGTGAGTGCCGTTCCGCCAAATGGGGCTTGGGGGGCGGGCATTGCCTTGTTCGCTATTTTTCTGCCCGGCCTGCTTTTGGTTGTCGGCGTGCTGCCCTTCTGGAACCAGTTCCGGCGCTCGCCAGGCGCGCAGGCGGCAATGCGTGGTGCAAATGCTGCCGTCGTGGGTCTGCTTGGCGCGGCCCTATATAACCCGGTCTTCACCAGCGCCGTGCTCACCCCGCTTGATTTCGGGCTGGCGCTGGCAGGATTTGTGGCACTGGTGGCCTGGAAGCTGCCGAGCTGGGCGGTGGTATTGGCACTGGCTCTGGCGGGAAGCGCGCTGGCCCTTCTCTAGCATTAAGCCAAAGGCGGAACGCCGCTGAGTCGAGCGGCGGCTTTGGGAGCAAATTCGGCCAACGTGGCGACATCACGCCATTCGGCGGCGTGCACTTCCTCAAGCTGGGCGACGAGCGGCAGGGCAGGGTCGGCGATAAAGAGATATTGCAGGTCGTGGTGGATGTGGGGCGGCTCGTTACGCGAGGGCTTGCCGGGCACATCATGGCTGTCGATGACGAAGGGCAGGTCGCCATTTTGATGCCAGGGGTGCAGGCGCAGGTTTTGCACGCCGGTTTCCTCCACCGCCTCGCGCTGGGCGGATACATAGAAATGAGCCGCAGATTCGTAATGTCCGCCCGGCTGCAACCAGCGGCCAATGGTGACGTGATCGATTAGCAGGATTTGCCGGTGGTCGGATGACAGCACGATGGCGCTGGTGGTCACGTGACCTGGCAATGTCGTGCGTTGGTCAAGCGCATGATCTTGTTCCATCTGCCAGCGCAGCAGCGACAGATGCTCGCCCGACATGGCGACCTCGGAAAGGTAGCGGGCGACCAAGGCGGCGAGAGTTGCTTGGAAAGTTTCAGGCGTCATGGCGCGCTATCATTCGTTGCGTTTTTTCCGATGTTCAAGGCATAGCGCGTGTGGCGCAGCTTGCCCGACCTGACGAGGGCGCCCATCTGGACAAGTTCCTGCAGATCCCGCGTCACCGTGGCCCGAGAAGTCTTGCAGATCGAGAGATAGTTTTCGGCGCTAAGACCGCCCTCGAAACCTTCTGGTCCAGCCCGGAACAGGCGTTCCAGGACCTTGGATTGCCTTTGATTGAAACGGCCCCGGAAGCGGTCGTAGAAGCGCGTCTTGTCGATCTGAAAGGCGATCCGCTGCAGCGTTGCCTGCTGTGCTTGAAGGATCGTGTTTGCAAAATAGACGAGCCAATCGGTGACTTCGAGAGTGGATTGATTGGCTTGCAGATGATCGTAATAGGCTTTGCGGTTCCGTTCGATCATATGGGCAAGCAGGATCAGGGTCGGCTGACCGATGTTTTGAGCCAGCGACTTTTCGGCCAATGCGCGCCCCAGCCGCCCATTTCCGTCCTCGAACGGATGGATGCTCTCGAAATAGAGATGGCCAATAGCGGCGCGTGTGAGCGCCGGCAGGGGCGTGTGGCCGGTAGGGGCTGTATCGTTGAACCATTTAGAAAAGGCCATCATTTCGGCTTCTATCCGAGCAGAAGGCGGCGCTTCAAAATAGACTTTTGGACGGTCGACGCGGCCTGACACGATCTGCATGGCGTCTTCATGCGTGCGATAAGCGCCAATAGTGCCGAGCTGCGTATTGCCCGCCATCAGCATGCTGTGCCAGCGGAACAGGGTCTGGTGCTCCAGCGGCTCCGCATAGGAGTGGTAGAGATCGAGCATCATTTCGGCGATGCCACGTTCCTGCGGTCTGGCATCAGGTGTTTCGGCAACGAGACCAAGCTGGCGCCGAATGGATGACTGAACGCTGGCGCGATCCAGAATTTCGCCTTCGATCTGCGATGTCTTGATGGATTCTTCGCTGAGCAATTCGATGCGCAGCATGGTTTGGTCTTCGGCACTGAAGTGGCGGACGGCTCCAAGAAGCTCTCCGCTAGCCAGCATGAACCGCTGCTCCAACGGCGCAATCGCATTCGCGTCGTAGGTAAAGAGCGGCCAGTCCGAATGAGTCCAGTTCCACGCCATGAGCTATAGATTTCCTCTCTATAGCTCAAATAACATCGATTTATGAGTTATAGAACCGAATTTTATAACTCATGCGCCGTTACCTCGTCCCGCAGGTGAGCTTGGACAGAGCAGCCTCGAAGCGAGGGCGCATGATTTCGTGCGGGGGGGCGAGGCGGATGACGATGAACAGGTCGTTGCTCTGCGCCTCGACCACCAGTAGCCCCTCAGCGATATCGATCTGTTGCTGGGCGAGCAGCCGGGTCTGGTCGGCGTTGAAAATGCCGAGTTCGACATTCTGGCCGATGCCATCGCGGTTGGTGGTGGAATAGGTCACCGTGCCGGCGCGATCATAAACGGCAACGGACCAGAAAGCGTCGGGTAGTACGCCGCTGAGATAGGCCGGGCCTTCATTGAGGTCGATCTGGCAGACGCCATAAGCCAGTTCCGGGTCGAGATGCAGCGGGTTGGGTTCACCGGCGCGCACCGGCGGGAGAATGACGATGTCGTTTTTTGCCTCGAGTGCGGCGATGCGCGTCCATGCCGTGTCTTCGGCAAGCTGGGGCAGGGCGAGAATGACGATGATATGAATGACGCCGCCGAGCAGGAGCCCGCCGACAAGCCAGAGCAGGGTGCGGATCATCGGCAATCCTCTCTGGCGATGGAGGGCAGGATGGCGTCGCTTGAACCGAAACCGGTCAGCGCCATGGTGTCGTAAAGTGTGAGGACGAGGCTGAAGGCACCGGATCCGCTCAATTCCAGCCAGTTTCCGGGGCGCAGGCTGGTGCCGATATGGAGCCGCAGCGCGCCAGAATTCTCCCGAGCTAACTCACTCGAGCGGATGGCGGTATCGGCGTCTGGAGCGGCAAGATTGACCCAATTGGCATCGATGGCAGCAAGGGTCCAGAAGCTGGAGACCGGCACACGACCATCGAGACGATAAGTGCAGGACATATCCAGCGCTTCACCATCATCATCTTTGCCGGCGATGAATTGCAGGCCTTCGCTGCGTCCGAGCTGCAGCGCGGCTTCACGGGCGATATGGCCGCGCGTGTAAGGATTGGGAGCAGGGGCTCCTGCGTCGGGCCATGCCGTCCATGAACCCAATTGCACCGCGCCGAACAGCCGCCCATCGGTCAGCGCATAATAGGAGAGCCCGAAGCCGACCGCGAGCGCCACAAGGATCGACATGAGAAGGCGAAGGACGAAGCGCACGCTTTATAGCCCCGTTGTGGCCGAAGGCGTCGGTGCGCTGGCCGTGTCGCTCGGCGGATTGCTATTGGCCAAAGTCGTTTCAAAGCGGGCGGCAAGGTCGAGCAGCTTGCGCGCGGCTGCCGGCTTGAGGCTGGGCGGGCGCTCGGCGACAATGTCCTCCAGATCATCGGCTTCCGCATCGGCAATGATGGCGGCGGGCGGGATAAAGTCGATGCCGAAGACAGGATTGACCGCAATATTGGTGTGCGCATAGGCCATGAATTTTTGCCAGGCCACGGTGGGGAGCAGACCGCCGGTGAGATTATTGGTCGTGCTGTAATTGTCATTGCCCAGCCAGACCGCAGCGACATAATTGCCGGTAAAGCCCGCAAACCACGCATCACGGTAGGATGTGGTGGTGCCGGTCTTGCCAAGCGTGGGGACGCCTTCGATTTCGGCACGACGGCCAGTGCCGCTGGTGACCACGGCGCGCATCATCTGGTTCATATAGGCCACGGTCTGCTCGGAAAGCACGCGCGGCTTTTCCTCGTAGATATCGTGTTCCCAAACGAGGTTTTCATTGAGATCGGTCATGCGGGTGAGGCCATAGGCCTGCGTCTTGAGACCATGATTGGCAAAGACCGCGTAGGATGAGGTCATGTCCAGCACCGACACAGAGGCGACGCCGAGCGCCAGCGAGCGGGTGACGGGATATTCCTGCCGCAGGCCCATGCGATAGCTGAGCTGGGCAATGGCGTCGCGGCCGGTCTTGATCGAAAGGGTGACGGGAACCGTATTGATCGAGGAAGCAAAGGCGCTGATCAGCGATGTCTGGCCGCGATAGGAGCGACCATAATTCTGCGGGCACCAGTCGCCGATGCAGACCGGATGATCGGAAACCGTATCGGTGGGCTTGAGGCCAAGCTGCTCGAAGGCCTCGGCATAGACGAAGGGTTTGTAGGAGGAGCCGGGCTGACGATTGGACACGATGGCGCGGTTGAACTGGCTCTTGGCATAATCGGTGCCGCCGACCATGGCGCGAATGGCGCCTTCGGTATCGGTGACGACCATGGCACCCTGTTCGACACGATATTGCTCGCCTTGCTCGCGGATCACCGAATTGATGGCTTCTTCCGCATAGGCCTGCAGGGTGGTGTCGATCGTGGTGCGGACAATGAAATTATTGCCCTGCGGGTTAATCTCATCGATCAGCCGCTTGGATTCCTCGAAGGCGTAATCGAGAAAGTAGCCGGGTGAATTGGCGTCGGCGGTGCGGTCGACCGGCGAGGCCGGGTGGCGGCGGGCGGCGGTGACCTGGCCTTCGGTGAGAAAACCTGAGGCGACCAGATTGGTCAGCACAACATTGGCGCGGCCGCGCGCGGCAGCCAGATCGATATGCGGCGCCCAACGGCCAGGGGCCTTGTAGAGACCGGCCAACATGGCGGCTTCCGCCAGTGAAATATCCTGAATGCGCTTGCCGAAATAATAGTCGGCAGCGGCCACAACGCCGAAATTGCCCCCACCCATATAGGCCCGGTCGAGATAAAGCTTGAGAATCTGGTCCTTGGAATAATGCCATTCCAGCCAGACCGAGAGAAAAGCCTCAACGATCTTGCGCTCGATGGTGCGCTCGGAGGAAAGGAACATCTGCTTGGCGAGCTGCTGGGTGAGCGAGGACCCGCCATGCATGCTCGTGTCGCCGGTGGCATTGGTGAGCAGGGCGCGCATCGTGCCGACGATGTCGACGCCGAAATGCTCGTAAAAGCGCCGGTCCTCAGTAGCCAGCGTGGCCTTGATCAGATTATCGGGCATCTGATCGAGCGCGACGGAATCGTCCGAGCGAATGCCGCGCCGCCCGATTTCATTGCCGAAACGGTCGAGAAATACGACCGAATAATCCTCGGCCTTATTGAGCACGCCCCGATCGATAATGTCGAAGGCTGGCATGGCAAGGGCGGTCACCAGCACGCAGCCAATGGCGCCAAAGGTGAAGGCGTCGGAGAAGATTTCGACCAGAAAGCGCTTGAAGCCGGTGACGTGGAACCGGCTCATGAAATCCTGATAGCGCGTATAGGCCCGGCCAAGCGCATGCCAGAATTCGTACAGCGAGGAATCCAGCCATGCGTCGGCGGCCAGCATCCCGCCGGCAGGCCTGCGCTTTTTCTCTTTGGTATAGAACGGATCCTGCACGCCGATCCCCGGTGCCACCTTGGTTGCACAATTGTCGGTAAAAGACCGGCAAGGCAACACAATCGCTGGAATATGATTGCCTTTGCCGTCCGGCAAGCGCAAACCGGCAACATCATGCATTGCCAAGGGTAAACATGGCCTTCTGGGAAGAAAAAACGCTTGAGGAAATGTCGACCGCCGAGTGGGAAGCCCTCTGCGACGGCTGCGGGCGGTGCTGCCTGATCAAACTCGAGGACGAAGATAGCGGCACGCTGATCACTTCGGACGTACGTTGTCAGCTGCTCGATGGCGATGGTTGCGGCTGCACGGACTATCCCAATCGGCAGAAAAAAGTCCCCGATTGCATCAAGCTGACGCCGCAAAATCTGCGCGAAATCCCATGGATTCCAACGACATGCGCCTATCGCCGACTGGCGGAGGGCAAGGGGTTGGCTTGGTGGCATCCGCTGGTTTCGGGCGACCCGCAGACGGTGATCGATGCCGGCGTGTCCATTGCCGGGCGCACTTTTCTCGAGGGCGAAGTGGACCCGGAAAACTGGGAAGAGCATGCGGTGGACTGGCCTGAATGGGAGCCGCCGGAGCATCTCTGAGTGGCAATACTTACCTCCTGTTAACCATTCTGTGGCCAGATCGGGGCACTGGAAACTGGGCCCAGGACAGGCTTGATGAACAAAGTGACCATGAGCGGTAATGACGGCTTCTGGGCGCGGGTCCGTTCGGTACTCGGACGGAACGGCGCTGAGCCTGCTTATGGCCATTCGGCAATCGGCAATCCCGAGAAAAAATCCAGACCCGCCCAGCGGATAGACGAAGAATTGCGCCGTGGCTGGAACGAAGCCGGGCAGCGCAATGTGTCGCTCTGCGTGCTGTCCATGGATATGGACAATTATCCCGAATATTTCGCCGCCTATGGCCGCGACGCTGTCGAGCTGAGTCTCGACCGCCTGCAGGAAACCATCCAGCCATTGCTGCCGCGCGATTCGCTCGCCTGCCTGCGGCAGGGACGCGCCGGGTTCGTGTTGGTATTGCCCGACATGCCTGTGCTGATGGCGCGCGAACTGGCCGGGCGTATTGCCAAGGCGATCCGGCAGGAAAATCTGCCGAACAAGGAAAGCCATGCTGGACAGGTGACGCTCAGCATGGGCCTTGCCGTGACCAATCCGCAGGGCGGGCTCGACCGCACCGTGCTGCACAAGGCCAATCAGGCCGTGAAGCGCGCCCAGCATCGTGGCCTGGCAAGGCTCGAAGTGGTCGATATGCGCGGCAAGCCGGAAAAGCGGAAGAAGGCGGCGTAGGGGCGGCTGTTTGCGTGGGTTGCCTGCGTCTCAGCCGCTGACCCCAGCGCCCTACATAATCGCTTCGCTCGATCTCTTGATACTCACCGGCCCGGCACCTCCCCCTTGACGGGGGAGGTTGGAAGGGGGTGCGGGAGCCCCGGTTTCGGAGCGTGGGGCGCACCCCACCCCATCCCTCCCCGTCAAGGGGAGGGTGTCCGATCGAGTATGTTGCAACATCAGGTGGACGCCTGGTTGCCATCCCTGCCCATCTTGCCTAAAACGCCCGTCCCTCCGCGCCCCGCGCATTTCCCTTTTGATGGACGCTTCCCATGACCCTTGCTTGTGGCCTTGACTTCGGCACGTCTAATTCGACGCTCGGGCGCATTGGCACCAACGGGCAGCCGCAGCTTTTGTCGCTCGAAAACGGGCAGGCGACCATGCCCAGCGTGCTGTTTTTCGGCTTTGAGGATGATCAGGTCCATTTCGGGCGCGATGCCGTTGCCGAATATGTCACCGGAGCTGACGGGCGGTTGATGCGCTCGCTTAAAAGCGTGCTGGGCACGGCGCTTTTCGCCGATACGACGCGCGTGAAAGCCCGGCGCATGGGGTTTGGCGAAATCATCGGCATCTATGTTGGTGAGCTGAAGCGCCGCGCCGAAGCCGAGCTTGGCCAGGAGCTGACGCAGGTGGTAATGGGGCGCCCGGTGCAGTTTGTGGATGATGATGTAGAAGCAGACCGCGCGGCGCAGGGGCAGTTGGAAGCCGCCGTGCGCGCGCAGGGTTTTAAGGATATCGCGTTTCAGTTCGAGCCGATTGCGGCGGCGCTCGACTATGAGCGGCAGGTGACCAGCGAAAAGCTGGCGCTGATCGTCGACCTTGGCGGCGGCACTTCGGACTTTTCTCTGGTGCGGGTGTCGCCGGAGCGGGCCGGGGCAGCGGATCGCTCCGGCGATATTCTGGCAACGGCGGGTGTCCATATCGGCGGCACCGATTTTGACCGGCTGCTGGCCATGAGCCGGGTGATGCCCGAGCTTGGACTGGGTTCGCGCACCAAAGATGGCAAGCGGCACCTGCCGGTCGCCCCCTATTATGATCTATCCACCTGGCACCGGATCAACCGGCTTTACGATGCGCAAGCGCTGCGCGATCTGCGATCCACCATGCGCGAGGCGGTGGAAGCTGAGCGGGTGGAAACCATGGCCATGCTGGTGGAAGACCGGCTGGGCCATCGGCTGATCGGCGCGGTGGAAGCGGCCAAGATCACGCTGTCGGATGCGGCGGAAACGCAATTCTCTTTTCCGGTGCGGGACCGGGAAATTCGTACAGAGATTACGTCCACGCAATTGGGGGTGGCGCTCGCCGATTCCGTGTCGCGGCTGCAAGCGACGATTGGCGAAACGTTGAAGCGCGCGGGGCTGAAAAATGATGCGGTGGACAGCCTGATCCTTACGGGTGGTTCGACACTGGTGCCGGCGGTGGCGGGACGGTTGCAGGCCCTGTTTCCAGAGGCGGATGTCGTGCGCACCGATGTGCTGGGCAGCGTTGGACTGGGACTGGCGCTGGAAGCGCGACGCATCTTCGGCAGGTGAGCCGCTTAATCTGGCCGCATCCTTTTCCAGCGGAACCGCGTTAGGCGCAGGATGGTCAGGGGGGATTGGGGATGAGCTATCTGCGTTTCAAGCTGCGTCAATTGATGCAGCGCATGTGGTTTCTGCCTGCCGCCTTTTCGGCCATAGCGGTGCTGACCGTCATCATCGCCTATATCCTCGCCCGGTTCGCACCTGACGAACTCCCCTTTGTCGTTCCCGCCGAGGGCGTGAAGTCCGTTCTGCAGATTTTGGCGTCGAGCCTGCTGACGGTAGCGGTGTTCGCCCTCTCCACCGTGGTCGGCGCGTTCTCGGCCGCCTCCAATTCCACCACGCCGAGAGCGGTGCCGCTGATCGCCGGGGATTTGCGGGCGCAGACGTCGATCTCGGTTTTTATCGGAGCGTTCCTCTTTTCCATTGTCGGCATTATCGGGCTCTCCGCCGGATTATACAGCGAAGCAGGCAGACTGTTCCTCTTCGTGGTGACGCTGGGCGTTCTGATATTGGTGGTTACCTCGCTGATCCGCTGGATCGGGCAGATTTCGGCGATCGGTCGCGTCGGCAATACCATCGGCGTCGTGGAAGACGCGAAGCGCGGCGCGCTCAAGGTGATGAGCGAACATCCATTGCTCAATTGCCGCCTGCTGGAGGGGGAAGCCAGCGGCGAGCCGATCAGTGCCAAAAGGCCCGGCTATGTGCAGCACTGCGATGCTGGTGAATTGCAGGCGCTGGCTGAAAAGCATGATCTGACCGTGACGGTGATGGCCCGACCCGGCACCTATGCGACGCCTGTACGTCCGCTGATGCTGATAAAGGGCAATGTGGATGAAGCGCTTGAGGCGGAGCTGGTCTCCTGCTTTGTGCTCGGTGATCAACGTGCCTATGACAGCGATCCGCGCTTTGGCTTTATCGTATTGGGCGAAATCGCCGACAAGGCAATGTCGGCCAGCATCAACGATCCGGGCACGGCTATAATCGTCATCGATACGGTGACGCGGCTTCTGCTCGAATGGGAGCATGAGCAGAAGAACGGCGAACATGACCGGGTTCTGGTGGCGCCGCTGGTGCCCCGCGATGTGCTCGAGGATTTTTATCGGCCCCTGGCGCGTGACGGAGCCCACATCATCGAGGTCGTGTCGCGCATGCTCAAGAGCCTCGAAACGGTTGCGGCCTGCAAGCCTGTATTCGCCAAAGCAGCGCGGGAAATGGCCCGTGACGTCGTGGTGCGCGCGGAACAGGCTATGGTTGCCGAGAGCGATCTTGCTGTCCTGCACAAGGTAAGCGGCTGGATCGAGAAGAACTGAATGCGGGCAAGGCTGCTGCCTTTCGAGCATGGAGCTCATGGGCTTCTCCCCGAAAATTGGTCTATTGGGCCGATTTTGCGCGTAGCGCCGGATTGAACTTATCCAACTTCTCCCCGCGTCACGCTGGTCGGCTATGTTTAGTGCATGGTCGACAAATTGGGTCGGCGGCGGGTCTTGAATGACCTGAGCGGAACTTTCTCAAATGGATGACTACGACCCTCAACGAAACCGCGATGGCGATTTGGTGCCGTGGGATTCTGTCCGCTGCGACTACGAAGCCGGGCGGATGACCTGCAATGGCATTGCCCATCGCTACAAGCTCCACAGGGGGCAACTGGATGATCGGGCTCGCGCCAATAAATGGGTGAGGCCCGGCAGCAGCGCCGATATCGACCGGCGGCTGCTGATTGCCCGGGTGCTGGGCATGCTCGAACGGCAAATCGAACTTCTGGAGATACAAATGGACAATGGCGGCCCCGCTGAAAGCAAGGTGCTGAGCGATCTGGTGCGAGATCTCGACAAACTGATCTCAATTGAGCGTGCTGAAACCCGCTACAATGGCGCAGTGACCGATAGGGCCGAAATTTCCGATATTCGTCACAAGCTTGAGGCGCGGATCGACGCCATTACCAAGGGCCGCGCCTGATCCCATGACCACCATGCGATCCCATCTGCTCAGTCTGGCTGCCAGCCTTGCTGACAGTGAGTTGAGCGCAATCGCGTTCAACTGGCTGGTCTGGGCCATGCCGCATCAATTGCCGCCGGAGGGTGACTGGACAACCTGGTTGCTGCTGGGCGGGCGCGGGGCCGGAAAGACAAGGGCCGGCGCCGAATGGGTGCGGTCGCTGGCCGAACAGGGGATCGGGCCGATTGCGCTGGTTGGCGAAACCATGTTGGAAGCCGAGGCAATTATGGTGAAGGGCGACAGCGGCGTGTTGCGTGTTTGCCCGCCCGGCTTCAAACCCAAATTGACTGGCAATGTGCTGGTCTGGCCCAATGGTGTTGAGGCTCATATTCTGCCCGCCTCGGACCCGGAGCGGTTTCGTGGCCCCCAATTCGCAGCGGCGTGGTGTGACGAGACGGCAAAATGGCGCAAGGCGGAGGACGCCTTCGACATGCTGCAATTTGGCCTGCGTCTCGGAAAGCGCCCCCGGCAGCTTGTGACCACAACGCCGCGGGCGACGCGATTGATGAAGCGCCTGCTCGCTGACAAAAAGGTCGTCGTCACCCGGGCGGCCACCAAGGTGAACCCTCACCTTGCTGAAGCCTTTATGGCGGCGGTGGTCGAGCGTTATCGGGATACCCATCTGGGGCGGCAGGAACTCGATGGTGAACTGATCGAAGATCGGATCGATGCGCTCTGGCAGCGCGGCATGTTTCGGCGGGCAGAGGGGGCGGTGGATGGCCGAATTGTCGTTGCCGTGGATCCGCCAGTGACCGGCACGGCGCGCTCGGACGCCTGCGGGATTGTTGTCGTTGGGCGGCAGGGTGACGGCGCGGTGGTGCTTGAGGATGCGACGATGCAGGGCATCAAACCCGATATATGGGCGCGGCGCGCCATTGCCGCTTATCGGGCGCATGAGGCTGATTGCATTGTGGTGGAAGTCAACCAGGGCGGTGATCTGGTGCAGCAGATATTGGCGCAGGTGGATGCTTCCGTGCCGCTGCGACAGGTACGGGCCAGTCGGGGCAAATGGCTGCGGGCGGAACCGGCCGCAGCGCTTTATGCGCGGGGGCTGGTGAGCCATGTGCCGGGACTGACAGCGCTGGAAGATGAACTTTGCGCTTTCGGGCCGGATGGCAAGGCGGATGGGCATTCGCCCGACCGCGTGGATGCGCTGGTGTGGGCGCTGACGGAACTGGTGTTGAATGAGGTCAGGCCGCGGGTGCGTGGCTTGTAGCCGGGCCGAAGGCAAAATCGCTCCAGTGGAGCGATTTTAGGCTGCAAGGCCATGAGAGCTACGCTCGAATGGCGGGGAGACTGCGAACTTCTTCCCTTCTCCCCTTGCGGGAGAAGGTGCCCGAAGGGCGGATGAGGGGTTTGCAGTGCTACCACTCGCTCCTTTGCGGAGGAGAGAACCCCTCACCCTGCAATTTCTGCTGAACGCAGAAATTGCTGCCCCTCTCCCGCAAGGGGCGAGGGGTGGGCTGGTGGTCGAGACGACAAAGAGGACAAAAATGCCAAACATTCTCAACCGCCTGTTCGGCGGACGAACGAACACGCCCGGCGAAACCAAGTCCTTTGCCGGGCACACCATGCTCACCTTGAGCCAGCTTGGCCCGGCGCAGTGGAGCGGGCGGGGCTATGCGAGCCTGGTCAATCAGGGGTTCATGCGCAATCCGGTGGTCTATCGCTGCGTGCGGCTGCTTGCCGAAACGGCCAATCGGGTGCCGCTCAATGTGGTGATGGACGGCAAGGTGGTGAGCGAGCATCCGCTGGTCGCATTGCTGGCGCGGCCCAATGGGCGGCAGTCGGGCCCCGAATTGCTGGAGGCGGTCTATGCCTATCTCCAGACATCGGGCAATGCCTATCTGCAAGCGGGAATCGTCGATGGCGCCGTGCGGACATTGTTCGTGCTGCGGCCCGACCGGATGAGCGTCGTGGCCGGGCGGGATGGATGGCCTATTGCCTATGATTACAAGGCCGGGGGCAGGGCGGTGCGGCTGAGCCAGGAGGCTCTGCCCATCCCCGGCGTGCTGCATATGGCGCTGTTTCACCCCATGGACGACCATTACGGCATGGGGCCGCTGGAGGCGGCGCAGACCAGTCTCGATATTCACAATGCCAGCGCGCAGTGGAACAAGGCGCTGCTCGACAATGCGGCGCGGCCCAGCGGCGCGCTGGTCTATTCGGCGGGCAATGGCAGCCTCACCGATGAGCAGTTCAACCGGCTCAAGGACGAGCTGGAACAGCAATTCTCCGGCGCGGGCAATGCCGGGCGACCCATGGTGCTTGATGGCGGGCTCGACTGGAAGGCGCTGGCCATGAGCCCGCGCGACATGGATTTCATCGAGGCGCGCAATGCTGCTGCCCGCGACATCGCGCTGGCCTTCGGCGTCCCGCCCATGCTGCTCGGCATTCCGGGCGACAATACCTATGCCAATATGGCTGAAGCCAACCGCACGCTGTGGCGGCAGACACTGGTGCCGCTGGTGGTGCGCGTGGCGCAGGAGCTGTCAGGCTGGCTCGGCCCGGCGTTCGAGGGAGCGGAAGTGGTGCCCGATTTCGACAAGGTCGAGGCATTGGCCGAGGACCGGGCGATGCTCTGGGAGCGGGTGGGGAAGGCGGGATTTCTCAGCGACGAGGAGAAGCGGGCGATGGTGGGGTTAGGCGGCGCGTGACTGGCGGCGATTGCCAGCGAGCAGGCCAAGGACCGAGATGTCTTCATCCAGCTCCGGCCAATGAATGCCTTCGCCGATCCCGATCAGGCGCCAATTGGCGCGGTCGGTGCTGCTGGCGTCGCGCAGGCGGGGAAACCACTCGACCGGAACAGCCAGTTCCCGGCCATCGTCGAGGCTGACGCGCAGGGTCGTTTCGTTGACAGTGACGTCAACGGCAAGCGGTTCGGTCTCAAGCGTCAAAGTGCCCATGAAAAGCATTATAGCGCATTTGTCTTGCGCACATAGGACGATCGAACGAGTCAATTTTGCGCCGAAAATGCGCGCGCATTTGTCAACCAAGGTGTCCTTTGAGTGAGGTCTGATCCTCCCACTTTTGCGCTTTGTCATGCTGATTTTTGTAGCACCGGTTGACCCTATAAGTGGCGATTTAGCCTGAGGCATTGAGCAGGCCGCTCATTGAAGAAGGAAAGATATCATGGACAATCTCACCACCACCATCATCGAGCGCGGTGATCTTGCGCATCTGGCGCTGTTTCTCTGGGCGAGTGGGTCGAGCGCCTTGCTCGTGTGGAGCCTGAGGGAAATGGCCAGGGTGAATCAACACTTCAACGACTTCGTGCGGGAGATTGCCGCGCTGAATCGATTGTTCCGCAAGGAGGACTAAGCCTATGGCTGAAAAGCAGAATCGGGAGAGTGCGCAGCAGACGTTCCGGCAATTTGCCTGGAATTTGGCGGGCACGCTGGGCGATAAGCAACGTACGCCGCCCAAGCCGCGTTCGGGCGGAGCCAAGCGCTGATGGGCTCTATTGCCATCGACGCGGAGGGCCGCTTTGCCGGTTATGCCAGCGTCTTCAACAGGCTCGACAGCGGCGGCGATATCGTTTTGCCGGGGGCTTTTGCGAAATCGCTGGGCAAACGGCGCGGGCGTATCAGGCTGCTGTTTCAGCATGATCCCAAGGAGCCGGTTGGCATCTGGGAGAGCATTGCCGAAGATGGGCATGGCCTGTTCGTGACCGGGCGACTGGTGCCGGGCGTGCCGCGCGCCGAAGCGTTGAAACGGCTGATCGAGCAGAGGGCGCTCGATGGGCTTTCCATTGGCTTTCGCACCGTGAAAGCCAGCCGCGAGGCGGGCAGTGGACACCGGCGCCTGCATGAAATCGACCTGTATGAAATTTCCATCGTGACCTTTCCGATGATGGAGGATGCGCGTATCGCCGCCCCCCTCACCGCAGGCGCGGCAATTGCCGCCGCCACCAAGACTATCCGCAACCGATAGAAGGAAACCGACATGGATCGGATTGACGACGGCCTTGAAACCAAGGCTGGCGCGGGGACTGATATTGCCGCGCTGTTCGCAGAATTCTCGACGGCATTCGAGGAGTTCAAGCGCACCAATGACCAGCGGCTGGGCGAGATCGAAAAGCGCGGCACCGCAGATGGTCTGCTCGAAGGCAAGCTGGACCGGCTCAACGCCGTGCTTGACGGGCAAAAGGCTGCTCTGGATCGCGCCAAGGCCGAGCGCGCCCGCCCTTCTATCGAGGGCAAGGGGCAGATCGACGATGGCGAATATAAGGAAGCCTTTTCCGCATATGTGAAGCGGGGCGAGGAGAAGGCGCTGCAAATCGGCGTGCCCGCTGATGGCGGCTATGTGGTGCCGGGCGAGGTCGAGAACGAAATCACGAGGCTGATGACCCATATCTCGCCGATCCGCGCCATTGCGGGTGTGCGGCAGGTGTCGGGCGCGGTCTATAAGCGTCCGATCACGGTTACGGGTCCGCAGACCGGCTGGGTGGGCGAAACGGCCAGCCGCCCGACCACAACCAGCCAGACGCTGGCCGAGCTGAGCTATCCGACCACCGAACTCTATGCCATGCCCGCCGCAACGAGCGCCTTTCTCGATGATGCGGCGGTGGATGTCGGGCAGTGGATCGCCGATGAGGTGAATGCCGCCTTTGCGGCGCAGGAAACCACGGCCTTCGTCAATGGCGACGGCACCAACAAGCCGAGCGGCTTTCTTTCCGGCACCAAGGTCGCCGAAACGAGTTGGGCCTGGGGCAGCCTTGGTTATCTGGCGACCGGCACGTCCGGCGCGCTGCCCTCAAGCCATGCCTCTGATATTCTCATCGACCTCGTTTATGCGCTCAAGGCCGGTTATCGCCAGAATGCGAGCTGGGTGATGAACCGCAAGACGCAGGGCGCGCTGCGCAAGCTCAAGGATGCCGATGGCAATTACCTTTGGCAGCCCGCCGCCGCTGCCGATGGTCGCGCCAGCTTCATGGGCTTTCCTTTGGTCGAAGCCGAGGATATGCCCAATATCGCCGCCAATTCGTTCTCGATTGCGTTTGGCGATTTCAAGCGCGGCTATCTGATTGTCGACCGTCAGGGCGTGTCGGTGCTGCGTGATCCGTTCAGCGCCAAGCCCTATGTGCTATTCTACACTACCAAGCGCGTCGGCGGCGGCATTGCGGACTATGACGCGATCAAGCTGCTGAAATTCGGCGCTTCGTGAGCGTCGTAATCCTGGTCATCTAGCGCCGAGGCCCTGCGCTCCGGTGCTCACGTACTCATGTACGCTCCGCTCCGGTGCTCGGGCCTCGGCTCCATCTGACTCAGGCTGACGGCGCTCACTTCGCGTCGTGCCCAACACAAAATCAGGAACAAAAACATGACTTCTTATCTCCTGGCGGGGCCCGCCGAGGAGCCGGTTTCGCTTCCCGAGGCCAAGGCTTTTCTCAAGGTGGATGGCAATGATGAGGATGGGCTGATCACGACGCTGATCGGTGCGGCGCGGCTGCACGTGGAGGGTGTCACAGGCCGGGCGCTGGTGGCGCAGAGCTGGCGCATCGTGCTCGATGATTGGCCGGACAATGGCGCGGTGCGTTTGCCGGTGTCGCCGCTGATTTCGGTAACCTCTGTCACGGCAATCGATGGCAATGGCGCCAGCCACGATATCGGGCTGGCGCAGTTTTCTTCTGACAGGGACAGGCTATTCGTGCCGCGTGTCGTCGTCGGCATGCCGCCATTGCAGGAGCGGAGCGGCATTGAAATCGACTATGTCGCCGGGTTTGGAACCGACAAGGACGATGTGCCCGCCGATCTGCGGCAGGCCGTTCTGGGGCTGGTGGCGCACTGGCATGAGCACCGTGATGCGGTGATTGTCGCCGGGTCTGGTGCAGTAGTGCCGAGCGGTTTCGACCGCATATTGGCGGGCTATAAAAAGGTGCGGCTATGAGCGAGCGTATTCCGCCCGTTGGTACGCTGACTGACCGCGTGCAATTGCGCCGCCGCGAAAGTCTGGGTGACGGCACGGGCGGGCATGAACGGGTTTTCGTGCCGCTCAATAGCGTTTGGGCGCGGGTGCGCAGCCTGACCGGGCGACAGGGCATCAATGCCGATGGGCGGGCGGTGGCTATTTCCCATAGCGTGGTGCTGCGTTTCCGCGAGGATGTGTCGCCGGGTGACCGCATTGTCTATCGCGGGCGCAATCTGGATGTGGTGAGCGCTGCGGACCTCAATGGGCGGCGGGCCTATCTGTCCTGTGCCTGTAGCGAAACCAGTTTTACGGGGTAGGGCTATGCATCCGATTGCGCTTTTGCAGGCGGCACTGGTGGCGGCGCTGGATGGCGATGCCGCCCTGGTGGATCTGATCGGTGCTGGCGGTGTGTTCGACGCGCCGCCGCGCAGTCGCCCTGCGCCCTATGTGGTGATCGAGCGGCACGATATGCGGCAACGCGATGGTGACGAAACGCCGGGACAGGAGCATCGGGTGATGCTGCATTGCTGGAGCGAGCAGCCAAGCCGTAAAGCGGCGTTGGATATTGCCGAGCGGGTGGTGGCGGCGGGGCTGGCGCTGGTGCCGGTCGGATTGACGGTGACCCATGGCGAGCATGTGCGGACCGAGACGGTGATCGACACTGCGACCGGGCAGGCGCGGGCGGCGGTTTCGTTGCGGTTTTTGAGTGAGTGAAATTCTTTCCTTCTCCCCTTGCGGGAGAAGGTGCCCCGAAGGGGCGGATGAGGGGTTCTTCGGCGTGCATCCAGTATGCGGAGAGAACCCCTCACCCTGATTTTCTGCTGAACGCAGAAAATCTGTCCCTCTCCCGCAAGGGGCGAGGGGAGATCGAGCGTGGGGATAGGACAATGGCAGCCCAGAGTGGCAAGGATATGCTTTTGAAGCTCGACCAGACGGGTTCGGGCAGTTTTCTGACGGTGGCCGGACTGCGCACGCGCAGTCTCAACTTCAATGCGGCCAGCGTCGATACGACCGATCAGGAAAGTGCCGGGCGCTGGCGGGAATTGCTGGCAGGGGGCGGGGTAAAACGCGCTTCGGTGTCCGGCTCCGGCGTGTTCAAGGATCAAAATTCCGACGCGACGATCCGTAGCCTGTTCTTTGCCGGCACGATCCGCAACTGGCAGTTGGTTCTGCCCCATTTTGGGGTGGTGGAGGGGCCATTCCAGATCGTGGCATTGGAATTTTCGGCCGATCATGCGGGGGAAGTGACATTTGACCTAGCGCTGGAAAGCGCGGGGGAAGTGACGTTTACGGCGGCTTAGAGAAAGACACCCCTCACCCGTCTCGCGCTGCGCGCGATCCACCCTCTCCCACAAGGGGAGAGGGGTAAGCCGGTGTCTGTTTCAACTCGGTGCCCCCTTCTCCCCTCGTGGGAGAAGGTGCCCGAAGGGCGGATGAGGGGGCCATGGAGAAAGCAATGACCAATATTCATCGTGGTGAAATCGCCGCCGAGATCGGTGGTGAGACGAGAGTGCTTTGCCTGACGCTGGGCGCATTGGCCGAGCTTGAGGCGCGGCTGGGGGCAGGGGATCTGGCCGGGCTGGCAGAGCGATTTGGCGAAGGGCGGGTTTCTGCGCGGGATTTGACGGCTATTCTGGGCGCGGGCCTGCGCGGCGGCGGCAATGATGTGTCCGATGATGATCTGGCGCGGATGAGCGTGGAGGGCGGGTTGCGCGGAGCTGCCGAGATTGCCGTGCGGCTGCTTCGGGCGACATTTGGGGATGAACAATGAATCCCTTTCCCTGGAAAGATGCCATGCGCTTCGGGTTCGGTGTGCTGCGGCTGTCGCCCGATGCGTTCTGGAAGATGACGCCGCGAGAACTGGCTTCGGCCTGGGGCGCGGTGATGGGGGACCGCAATGGACCACTGGACCGGCGCGGGCTTGTGGCGCTGATGGAGACTTTTCCCGATGGCAAGTGACTTGTTTGGTGAAGAATTTCGCGGTGAGCTGAGCGATGTATCGGTGGAGCTGCGGCGTATCGGTGATCTGGCCGACGGGGTTGCCAGCTCGGTGAGCCGAGCGTTTCGCGGGGCGGTGCTGGATGGAAAATCCTTCCGCTCAATATTGGGCGATATTGCCCGCTCCTTTGCCGATATCGCGCTGAAAGCAGCGTTCAAGCCGCTGGGTTCGCTGGTGGGCGGACTGGTGGGAAACATTTTTGCTGCCACCAATCCGGCGCTGGGCGGGGTGACGCCGTTTGCCAAGGGCGGGGTGATCGCCACGCCAAGCTATTTCCCGCTCTCGCGGGGCATGGGGCTGGCCGGTGAGGCCGGGCCTGAAGCGATCATGCCGTTGCAACGCGGGCCGGATGGGCGGCTCGGTGTTGGTGGGGCAGCAGGCAATGTGAATGTGACGTTCAATGTGACGGCAAGCGATGCGCGCAGTTTCGCGGCGAGCGAGGCGGAGGTGAGCGCGATGCTGCTTCGGGCCGTGCGTAGAGGCACGAGGGGGAGCTGAGCGCTAATGCTCCCCCGAACTCGATGTGGCACCTCCCCCTCGACGGGGGAGGCTGGGAGGGGGTGGGCCACGCGCTCGGTGCCAACCATTCCCCCTCCCTGCTCGATTCAACGGACTTAGCTGGCGCTAAGCCCTATCTCGCTTCCCTCCCCGCGAGGGGGAGGGTGGCGAAGGAGCCGAAAGCCCGGAGCAATCAAAATGGCTTTTCATCATGTTCGCTTTCCGCTCGATATCGCGCTGGGGGCGCGGGGTGGGCCGGAGCGCAAGACCGATATTGTGACGCTGGCTGGCGGGGGTGAAAGCCGCAATGGCCGCTGGGCGCATTCGCGGCGGCGCTACAATGCCGGATATGGCGTCAAATCGCGGGCCGACATGCAGGCGGTGCTGGCGTTTTTCGAGGAAAGGCGCGGGCGGCTGCATGGATTTTTATGGCGCGATGGGCTCGATCATTCCTCGGGCGCGGCGGTGCCGTTGCCCAATGATCAGTCTATTGGCACCGGTGACGGCGTGCGGACTGAGTTTCAACTGGTCAAGCGCTATGGCGCGGCCTTCGATCCCTATCTGCGGATCATCGCCAAGCCCGTTGCGGGCAGTGTGCGCATAGCCGTCAATGGCGTTGAGCTGGTGTCTGGCTGGAGTGTTGACGTGACGACCGGGATGATCGGCTTTTCCGTACCGCCGGGTTCGGGGGCCAGTGTCAGCGCCGGGTTTTTCTTCGATGTGCCGGTGCGCTTTGACACGGACCGGCTCGATATTGAACTCAACGGATTTGACGGGGCCGAAGCGCCCTCGATCCCGCTGCTGGAGATCGTGCCATGAGAACGGTTCCGGCTGATCTTGCGGCGCATCTGGCGCAGGGCGAGACGACGACAGCGCAATGCTGGCGCGTCATTCGTAACGATGGGCTGGTGCTCGGATTTACCGATCATGACCGCGCGCTGGTCGTCGAGGGGACGGAATGCGCGCCCACATTCGGGCTGGACGGTGGAGAGGTTCCGGCACGGCTGGGGGCGCAGGTGCAGACCGGGGAAGTGCTGGGCATTCTCGACAGCGCCGCCATTGCCGAGGAGGATATTCTGCTGGGGCGCTATGACGGCGCACGGGTGGAAACCTGGCTGGTGAACTGGGCTGCGTCGGAACAGAAACTACTGCTGCGGGTGGATACGATCGGCGAGATCGTGCGCGAGGATGGTGTTTTTCGCGCTGAACTGCGCTCGCCACAACAGGCGCTGAACGTGACGCGGGGGCGGCTTTATCAGGGACTGTGTGATGCCGTAATCGGCGATGGGCGCTGCGGGGTGAACCTGGACGCGCCGGGGCACAGGGGAACGGCCACAATAGTGGATATCGTGGACCCGTTTCAGGTGCTGGTGAGCGGATTGTCCGGCTTCGATGAGGGCTGGTTTGCCTTTGGGCTTGGGCACTGGGGCAGCGGGAAACGCGATGGTCTTTCCGACGCCATCCTGACCCATCGCCGGGTGGCCGAACGCGATGTGCTCGGCTTTGCGGTCAAGGTCGGCGACTGGGTTGCGGTGGACGATATCATCTCGATGTCGGTCGGTTGCGACAGGCGGTTTTCGACCTGCAAGGCGCGGTTTGGCAATGGCGCCAATTTTCGGGGCTTTCCGCATATTCCGGGCAGCGATTACGTTTTGCGGCATCCGCGCCGGGGCGACGCGATGGACGGGCGGGCGGTGGTGCTATGAGCCCTGAAAGTGTGGTGCAGGCGGCACGGCAATGGCACGGCACGCCCTATCGGCATCGGGCGTCCACGCCGGGCGCGGGATGTGATTGTCTGGGCCTGCTGCGCGGTGTGTGGCGGGCACTTTATGGCGAAGAGCCTGTCGAGGTGCCGACCTATCGGGCTGACTGGCGCGACGCCGACAATGATGGTGCGCTGCTTGCCGCGGCGGAGCGCTTCCTGATCGCCGAAGCCGGGCCGGTTGCAGCCGGGCAGGTGGTGCTGTTTCGGCTGGGCGGGATGTCCGAGCCGCGCCATTGCGGGATCATGGTGTCGCCCGCGCGCTTCATTCATGCGCAGGAGCATCTGGGCGTGGTGGAAGCCAATCTGACCGATGGCTGGATGCGGCGAATGGCCGGACGGTTCCGGTTTCCGGACGTGCTGTAGAGGGGAAACCCCTCGCCGGTCTCGCTCCGTGCGCGCTCCATGCACCCAGAAATAATCCAGAAAAAGGAACAAGAGCATGGCCACTCTGGCACTCTCGGTCGTGGGGCAATTTGCCGGTGGGCTGGTCGGTGGGCCGATTGGCGCGACCATTGGCCGGGCGCTCGGCGCACTGGCTGGCAGCGCCGTCGACAATGCACTGTTCAGCGACAAGCGCAGCGGGGATGCGCCCATGTTCGATCTGCGTTTGGGTGGGTCGAGCGAGGGCGTGCCCATGCCCCGGCTTTACGGCTGGTCGCGGCTTTCGGGCAATATCATCTGGGCGCGCGAATTGCTGCGCCACGTGACGGAAACGGCGGGGTCGAAAGGTTTTGGCAGGCCGGTCGAGCAGCACGAGGAAATTCTCGCCAGCTTTGCCATCGGCTTTTGCGAAGGACCGGTGGCGCGCATGGGGCGTATCTGGGCCGATGGACAATTGCTCGACACGCGCGGGCTGAACCTGCGGTTTTATTCGGGCGATGAAGACCAGCTCCCCGATAGTCTGATCGAGGCAGTGCAGGGCGCGGGCAATGCTCCGGCCTATCGTGGGCTTTGCTATCTTGTGGTCGAGAACCTGCCGCTGAGCCGCTTTGGTAATCGCATTCCGCAATTGTCGGTGGAATTGTGCCGGGTGGTCGGGGAACTGGAACCGGCGATCCGGGCCATCACCGTGATCCCCGGGGCGACCGAGTTCGGCTATGACCCGGTGCCGCGCGTGCGAGTTCTGGGCGCTGGTGAGGGGGTGAGCGAGAACGCGCATCTGATGGCTGGGGTCAGCAATTGGACCTGGTCCATGGATGAGTTGACGGCGCTCTGCCCGAACCTCAAACACGTGGCGCTGGTCGTGAGCTGGTTTGGCGATGATCTGCGCTGCGGGTCTTGTACGGTGATGCCGCGCGTAGAGGGCGCGACGCGCAATATCGCGGGCACAAGCTGGTCGGTGGCCGGATATGGCCGCGGCGATGTGCCGGTCGTGTCGAGCCATGACGGCGGTCCGGCCTATGGTGGCACGCCCTCTGACGCATCCGTGCGCGCGGCGATTGCCGATCTCAAGGCGCGTGGCCTCAAGGTGACGCTTTATCCCTTGATGATGATGGATGTTCCAGTCGGCAATGGGCAGGCCGATCCCCATGGCGAATTAGAGCAGGGGGCTTATCCATGGCGGGGTCGGATCACCTGCCACCCCGCGCCGGGGCAATCGGGCTCGCCCGATGGCTCGGCGACAGCGGCGGCACAGGTGGCTGCGTTCGTGCCCGGCTATAGGGCCATGGTGCTGCATTATGCCAATCTGGCAAAGGCGGCGGGCGGCGTCGATGCGCTTTTGATCGGCTCGGAAATGCGCGGACTGACAAATGTGCGCGGGGCCGGAAACAGCTTTCCCTTCGTCTCGGCACTAGTGAATCTGGCCACCGATGTGCGGGCCATTGTCGGCCCGACCACCAAGCTCAGCTACGCCGCCGACTGGACTGAATATTCTGGCTATCAAAGTGCGGGCGAGAAGTTCTTTCACCTCGATCCGCTTTGGGCCTCACCCAATATCGATGCCATCAGCATCGACAATTACATGCCGCTCGCTGATTGGCGCGATGGCGAAAATCATGCCGATGCGGCGCAGGCGGCAAATGAATACGATCTCGATTATCTCGGCGGAAATATCTCCGGGGGCGAGGGATTTGACTGGTTCTATGCCAGCGATGCGGACAGGCGCGCGCAGATACGCAGGTCAATCAGCGATGGCGATTATGGCGAGCCCTGGGTCTGGCGCTACAAGGATTTGTACGCCTTCTGGAACGAGAAGCACTACAACAGGCCGGGTGGGGTGCGTAGCACCACGCCAACCGATTGGGTGCCACGCTCAAAGCCGATCTGGATGACCGAACTCGGCTGCGGCGCGGTCGACAAGGGCGCAAACCAGCCCAATATTTTCGGTGATACCAAAAGCGCAGAGGGCGGGCGTCCTTATTTCTCCAGCGGCCTGCCGGATGGATTGATCCAGCGGCAATTCCTGCGCGCCCACCATCGCTACTGGAACGACGGCGCTACCAATCCGCCCGGCATGGTGGATAGCGAAAGGCTTTATTGCTGGACCTGGGATGCGCGGCCCTATCCGAGCTTTCCTGCATTGGAGGATGTTTGGTCGGACGGACCAAACCACCGAAACGGGCATTGGTTGACCGGGCGGCTCGGCGGTCTGGCGAGCGACGAATTGGTGGAGGCGATGGCCCGAGATCATGGCTGCATGATCCATGCCGCAGCCAGCGGGCCGCTGATCGGGGGCTTTGTGATCAATGGTCCGGGCACCGCGCGACAGGCCATCGAGCCGGTGCTGGACATTGCCGGGCAGGCACTGAAGTCAGGCACAGGAGACATCCGCACTCTGGTTTTGGGCCGGGGTGAAGGCGCGGTGATCGACAATGACGATCTCGCCGATCATGGTGGGCCGATCCTGTCGCGGCGGCGCGGCGATATAGCGGAAAGACCGGCGCGTCTGGGTCTTGGCTATTTCGAGCGTCAGCGCGATTACCTAGCTGCGCATGCGACAGCTTTGCGCCCTGACACAGGACCATTGGTCAACGAAACACTGCCCATGGTGCTCGATAGTGCGGGCGCAAGGCGTGCTGCGGAACACCTGTTGGGCCATAGGGCGAGTGCGGGTGAAAAGGTGGAGTTCGCGCTGCCGCCCGGTTGGGTGGAACTGGAACCCGGTGATAAGGTCATTCTGCCGGGCCTTTCGGCTGGACCATTCGAGATTACAGAAATCCGCGATGGTGCGATCCGCCGTGTTGCGGCGGCGGCAATCGGCAGGCGCGATGCAATATCCAGCGATGCGGATATGCCGAAAGGTGCGACAGGGGCGTCCGTGCCACTGGTCGCGCCGCTTGTGGTGGTCGCCCATCTGCCGCCCAATGCCGAAGATGCTGCGCGCAGTCGGCTGTTGATTGCCGCCTATGCAAAGCCGTGGTCCGGGCCGGTTCGTATCCATGATGACGCCAGCGGGGCTATTCTGGGCGAGCTGGCGCGCCCGGCTTCCATCGGGGAAACACTCTCGTCTCTTTCTCCGGGTCCGCTGGCGCTGTGGGACCAGGCACAGGCGCTGGAAATTGAACTGGGCGCGGGGCATTTGGCTGATGTGTCCGATCTTTCGGCGCTGGCCGGAAATAACAGAATTGCGGTTGAGACTGACGCCGGGGACTGGGAGGTGATTGGTTTTGCTCGTGCAGAACTGATCGAGCCCCGTCGATATCGTCTCACACGGCTATTGCGCGGATTGGAGGGCACGGATTCCGCAATGGGGCCGATTTCGGCGGGGCGTAGGATATTGGTGCTGGATGGGCGTGCCAGCCTGTTGCCACTTGATGCCCATCGGATCGGGGAAAGCCGCACGCTACGTTGCTATGCTGGCCCGGCGGATATCTCGGGACAGACCATTGTTATTGCGCCGGATGTTGGCCCGGCCCTGCCGCTGGCTCCGGTACATGCGCGGGCGAGTCGGCAGGCCGATGGCGCAATCGAACTCATCTGGACCCGGCGCAGCCGCGCCGATGGCGATGGATGGGGGCTGGCGGAGCCGCCTCTTGAGCATGCGCCCGAGCGGTGGCGCGTGCGGATTTTTGATCACGGCACGCCGGTCAGGACGATCGAAACCGGAAGCGCCAATGCCGTTTACGGCATGGGCGAGCAACTGGCCGATTTCGACGGTCCTGCTAGCGCCTTCACCTTCACTATTGCGCAGATCAGCCCGGTGCTTGGCCCCGGGCATGCCGTCTCGGGAGCATTCGATGGCTGATACACGCTTTGAAATCTGCCTCGTCGAGGTGCTGCGGCATGAGGGTGGCTATATCGACCATCCCGCAGACCCCGGCGGCGCGACCAATATGGGAATTACCCGCAAGACGCTGGCACGTTGGCGCAATGTGTCTCCCTGGTGGGGCCTGCCCAAGAGCGAAGTACAAAAGCTGACGCGAACCGAGGCGGGACGTATCTATCGGGCGAGCTACTGGAACCAGTGTCGCGCCGGAGACATGCCGCCCGGTATCGATCTTGCGCTCTTTGACTATGCCGTCAATTCCGGTCCCGACCGCGCCATCCGTGCCTTGCAGTCGGTGCTGGGTGTGGTGGTAGACGGGCGGGTGGGGCCGTTGACCATCGGGGCGGCGGCGCGGGCCAATGCGGCTGCTGCCGTCAACGCGCTTTGCGACCGCAGGCTTGGCTTCCTGCGTGCTCTGTCCACCTTCGCCACTTTTGGACGCGGCTGGACCCGCCGCGTTGCCTCAATCCGCACGGCTTCGCTGGCCGTTGCACCCAAAATCAATTCACCGCAATCCGGAGATACGAATATGGACATGTTGTCTGGCTACAAAACCTATATCGTTGCCGCGCTCATGCTGCTGGCGGGGCTTGCGCAAATGCTGGGGCTCGACATTCCGGCCATGGAAGGCAGCTCAAGCGGTAGCCTGATGCTCGAAGCGCTGGCAATTCTGTTTCTGCGACGCGGCCTGAAGGGGGATATCGGGAAGGCGTGATTGCAACTGGATCATCGAAGGCAGGACGCATTCCAGATATGAAGAGTTTGACGCCCTGCCTTATTCATGTCCCATTCAGCTAGCGGCCGCTATTGATCGGAACCATGAAAACCATAGCCCCAAAACCATCTGCTCCCATCGCTCTGGCCCTCGCGCTGGCGCTCGCTCTTGCAGGCACTGGATCGGCGCAGGCTCAGGCCTGTCTCGACAAGCGCCAGATACAGGAGGCGGTCGCTTCCGGTCAGATCAAGTCGCTCGACGCGGTATTGGCGTCGGCCGGTGTCGATGCCAATGCCGAAATTCTCAATGTGCAGGTCTGTGATCAGGGCGGGGCACTGGTATATGTTATCGGCGTTCTGGCGCCGGACGGTCAGGCGCAGAACCTGACTTTGACAGCGAAATAGCGATACGCCGGGGCGGGGGCCAATATGCGAATTCTGGTTGTTGAAGACGATGCCAACCTCAATCGGCAGCTCAAGGAAGCGCTGACCGAGTCGGGCTACGCCGTGGACGTGGCGTTCGATGGCGAGGAAGGGCACTTCCTCGGTGATACCGAGCCCTATGACGCAATCATTCTCGATATTGGCCTACCGCAGATGGACGGGTTGTCCGTGCTTGAGGAATGGCGGCGTGCGGGGCGCACAACGCCGGTTCTGCTACTGACAGCGCGCGACCGCTGGAGCGACAAAGTTCAGGGCATCGATGCGGGCGCCGATGATTATGTGGCCAAGCCGTTCCACATGGAAGAAGTGCTGGCCCGGGTGCGCGCTCTGGTGCGTCGGGCTGCGGGCCATGCCAGCAATGAAATCATTGCCGGGGCCGTACGGCTTGATGCGCGCTCCGGCAGGGTCACGGTCGATGGCCAGTCGATCAAGCTCACCAGCCATGAACTGCGCCTGCTGAGCTATCTCATGCACCACAAGGGCAAGGTGATTTCGCGCACCGAACTGACCGAACATCTCTATGATCAGGATTTCGACAGGGACAGCAACACGATCGAGGTCTTTGTCGGCCGCTTGCGCAAGAAACTGCCCGATGACTGCATTCAGACCGTGCGCGGACTGGGCTATCAGATCGTCGAGGACTGATCGATTGAAGACCTGCATGGTGATGAGGCCCTGGTGTGCTGCGTAAGGGCTCCATAGCGATTTCCCTGTTTTGGCTGACGGCCGGCTGGCTGGTGCTGGCGCTGGTCACCACCGGATTTCTGCTGACCGATCTTTATTCCCGCGCGCTGGACACGACCTTGACCCAGACGCTCGATTTCCACGTCGAGAGCCTGACGGGCGCTCTGCTGGAAACGCGCGATCCGCAAGACCCCGACATCGCCCTGGCCGATCCGCGCTTCGAGCGCCCGCGTTCCGGCTGGTATTGGATCATCCGCGATGGGTCTGGTGACTTGGTCAACTTGTCCACCTCGGTTGTGGGGATCGATCTGCAGGCGGTCGGTGCTGCCGCAGATGCGCTGGGGCGCAGCACCGAGGTGATCGATGATCCCTTCGGCACGCAATTGCGCATGGTGGAGCGCGTCGTCACCTTGGGCGATGACAGCTATCGCATCACCGTTGCCGGCAATCTCACCGAAATCCTCAAATTGGTAGGCGAGTTCCGCGGACAGACCTTTATCGTGCTCGGCGCGGTGGGGGTGATGCTGGCTATCATGAGCGCCATTGTGGGCCGTATCGCCATGCGCCCGATTTCCCGGTTAAGTGCCGCGGTGGAAGCAGTGCGCGAGGGTGATAGCGCTGAGGTTTCAGGCACCTATCCCACGGAATTGGCGCCGCTGGCCGAAGAGGTCAATGAATTGCTTCGCTCCAATGCCCAGATTATCGAGCGGGCGCGCAATCAGGTGGGCAATCTTGCCCACGGCCTAAAGACGCCACTCGCCGTGCTGCGCAATGAGGCGCAGGCGAGCAAGGGCGCATTGGCCGAAGTGGTGTCGGGCGAAACCGAAAAAATGAGCAATATGGTCTCTACCTATCTGGAGCGCGCGCGGCTGGCGGCGCGCACCTCTGTGGTGGGCAAGAAGGCCGACGCGACCATGATCCTGCTGCGACTGACCCGCGTCATGCAGAAAATCCATCCTGATGTGACGCTTGCCTTCCAGCGCCCCGATGCCTCGCTTCCGTGGTTTCGCGGTGATGAGGCCGACCTTGAAGAGATAGCGGGCAATCTCATGGACAATGCCTGCAAATGGTCCAAGGGGCAGGTCGGCATACGGGTTTCTTCAGAGCGCGGCCCAAAGGGCAACCAGCTTCTGATCCGCATCGACGACAATGGACCCGGCCTGACCGAGGACGAGGCGCAGAAAGTGTTGCGCCGAGGCGTCAGGTTGGACGAGAAAACACCGGGAACCGGGCTAGGGCTGGATATCGTCAAGGAACTGGTCGATGTCTATGGTGGTAATCTCGACCTGAAGCGCTCGCAATTGGGCGGATTGCTGGTGGAACTGCGCCTGCCAGCCGCCCGGCTCGGAGGGCTGGTGCGCTCGATGGGAACCTGACGCACTTTTGCCGCATTACGCCAACATTTACCGACTGACCGTACAACAAGGCCACAATAGATGAATCGTTCGACGCTCTTTGCTCTCCCGCTCCTTGCTCTGGCGCTGGTCGGTTGCACCAGCACCGGCACGACGCAGACGGTTCAGGCTCCTTTGCAGACTCAGCCAGTGGTTGTGCAGCCCATGGTGCCGACCTCTGCCCAGACCGTGCAGACGGCGCGCCTGACGACATCCATTGCCAATGGCTTTGTCGATCCCGCCGCAGTCGCGCTGATGACCGCCAAGGACTCCAATGAGGCCAACAGCGCACAGTTCTATGCGTTGCAGTTCGGCCGCCCCGGCGCGCCGCGCCAATGGGCTGGTGATCGCGGCACCACCGGCTCGGTGGCCGTTGGTCCCTATGTGCGTGTCAACAATCTCGACTGCCGCGACTTCACCCACACCGTGAAGGTCAATGGTACCGATTATGTGCGCAAGGGCACTGCCTGCCGCGAACAGAACGGCAATTGGAACGTGGTGCAAGGCGCGGCCTGAGCCATTCGCTAATGCCCCGAAAAGGATTGTTTACCAGGGCTTGATAGGATCGAGGGTGAACTAGACCCCGCCTATGAGCCCTGATGAGCCAGTCTGCCCAGACCGATGCAGCAATTTCCCCGCAGGCCGCCAGGCCTGCAGGACGCGGGGTCACTGCTGCCCGTAAGCCATTTTGCGGCCTGATCGATCCCGTTCTGGTCGACGAGCCTGTGCATTTTTCCTTTGCCGGCTCGGTGGTGCGGGAAGGCGCAATGGCTGCATGGATCTGGGTCATTCGAGATTTGTGCCCTGATTTGCTTTCTGCCGAAGCGGCGGAAAGCGGAGTACTCAAACCGGCCGAGGTCGAGCCCTCGGTCCCCGAAATTCTGCTCCGTGCGAAGCAGGCGCTGGACAAGATTGACCGGGATACGGAGGCCATGCGCCGTTTTCGTGCACAGTTTGGCCGCGATAATGCCCGGGAAGAGCTCAATGTCGCGCTGGCCGCTTTGCGGGCGCGCGCCCTGCTTGCCAAGGCGCAGAGCTTCGGCAAGGCAGTCAACGCAGCCGGCGATGACAATGCGATTGGTGTAGCGCTGCAATCCATGCCGCTAGCGGACCCGCAGATGGCGTCGCTGCTGTTCCATGCTGCAACCGGGCAGGTGGCCAATCCCACTCGCCTTATTTCCGCAGCGATCAAGCTTTCCGGAAATGCCAAGGAAGCCTCGCTTGCACGCGCAGGATTTGCGCCGCTGATTGACGCCTATCTGGCCCACGCCCAAAACCAGTTGCACCAATTGCAGCTTGTCGGACCCTTCGCGGATATCGATCTGGTCTGTCGCAGTCTTGATCGGTTCCACCGTTTGGTGCGTGCCCTGACCGGCTATATCGAATTTGAGCGCGGCAGCAGAACGACGCAAATTCTGGCAACGATCACCAAAATGGTGTCGGACCGCGTAGAGCCACGGATCAAGGAAGTGGTCACGGACCTCAACCTCGCCATGCGTCGGCCTCGAGAGGGCGCGGATCGTATCGACAATGATCGCATGCTCGCCGCTGTGAACGGCGTTTACCTGCTCTCTGCTGTGCGTGACTGCCGCGACTCTCTCGCGCTTAACGCGGTTTTCGATCAGGCTTGGAGTCAGGCCGGGCAGGCGCTCGAACTCCATATTCAGCGCAATCTAGAACTGATCCGCCAGACCCCCGGCGATGCCATGACCGGGCAACGCCTCGACGCTGCGATCAAGATGGCCGAAGTCCGGTTCAATGCGGATTATGCCGAAACCTTGAAGCGGGCCCGTCTTGCCGCCGAGCGCCGCGCCTAAGCCAGATTGCCGAGCGGAATAATTTTGGCTGCGATGGAACGGCCAAGATCTTGGGCGGTGACAGATAGCTGACCATGAGCAGCTTCCTCGTTCACAAGGGCAATGGCATTGCCGTCTCCGTGACGAAGAATAACCCCAACAGCATCAAGCGGATTTGTCGAATCTGCTGTGCGATAGAGCAAGGCGCCACTGCTGAACTGTCGCGGTTCGGCGGGCAAAACCTCTACAAGCCGGGCGCCTGAACCGAAGCGGCCCGCGAGATAGGATGGGATTTCAAGCGATGCAGGACCATCGTCCTGAATGCTTGTTGTTGCCGGTTCGACGGAAACGAGAGGTACCAGCGCGACACGCTCCTGCGCGACGCGTCCCGCGATTTTGGACGGAACCAAGCCCAGTGCGACGCCTGCAACAACCTCGCCAATGGAAAGTGCCTCGGGCGCTTCCGAGAGGTTCTGAATGTTATTTTGTGGGCGGTTGCGCCTGATCCTGTCAGCCCATCTTGTCTTGGGTTCCGCCGGGCGTTGGCGCAAATTCGGGCCGCTGTCGACAAAGGCCGCGGGGCCATTTTCTCGCGGTCCGGCTGTCGGCAGTGTGGAATCGGAGCTTTCCCAAAGCGGGTCGATTACTGGGTCTGCGAACGGTTTACGCTTGCGCTTCAGCAGCAGTTTCACCGCGTCGCGCCCACTTTCAACGCAAGCCAGGCGAGTGAAATAACCGGCGGCGCTGCCCGCCAGCGCGATGTTATCCAGATGTCCGCGCGCTTCGAGGCGATCGTGCAACGCGCACCATTGGCTGTTGCCACCTGCATTGTGCCAGAGTGTCAGATCGGGTTGCCAGCCGCCACAGACCAGCAGGCGCTCGGTGAGTAAGGCGCCAGCGCCCGGTCGCCCGGTATGAACAGCAAGGGTGCGGCCAATCTTGGCGACACTCGCCATCTGCGGCTGCGCGCCCAGCATTTGAACCATGCCATAGGCTCGGCTGAATTCTATAAAGCGCGAGGCGGCCCGATCTCTGCTGTCGAGAATGCGCGTCACGGTCAGTCCAGCATCGCTGGCGAGCATGGCGAGCCGATAGCCAAAATTGCTGGCCGTGGAAACAAGGGCCGATTGACCCGGCCAGACCCCATATTGTGTGGCCAGTTGATAGGCGTCCAGCGTGCCGATTACGCCCGGAAGACGGTTCCCCGAAAAGATCGGCAATTTCTCTTTAGAACCGGTCGCCAACACGATATTACGCGCCGTAAGGTCAATCACATTGCCCTGGGGAATGCCGTCGACAAGCGCGGTGCTGTGAACCCGCACCAATCCCGCTCTGATGGCAAAGGCGCGGCTATTAAGCAGAACTGTGATCGCATCGCTCGTTTCGATGGATGCACGTAGACGCGCTATTTCCAGCTCTGGCGCCAGTTCACCGTCCTGAGTTCCAAAAAGGCCGGAATGCCCGCCAAGTGTAGCGCTGGCCTCTACCAAAGTGACCGCCAAGCCGCTCTTTGCGGCCGTGAGAGCGGCCTCCATGCCAGCCACGCCTCCGCCGACGACGATCAGGTCACTCGCTCTACGTTCACTTGCGTGTACGCCGCGCCATGGGCGGGCGAGTGCTGGCGTGCCACCAAGTTCTACGCCCAGCGTTCTGCCCGGCAGGAACAGGCGAGCGAGGGGATTGAGACTGCGGGCCCCCAATGCCACGAATTCGGCACCGTCTATTGCGGGCGTCCTCACCATGGACAGGCTGTGGAGGGGGTCTCCGGTTCGTCCGGCCAAACTGATTGATGGGCTGGCGCTGGGGGTGAGCGCGATTGGCCAATCGCTCTGATTTCCCAGCGTGTCGATGCCTGATGCGAGGACGGCGCTGAGCACGCTGTCTCCGACAAAACCTGAGATCAGCCGGCCATCGAGGCGGAAGCGGAGAGGTTGGTTTCGATTGATGGCGCTGCCGGAAAATGTGCCCGAACCGGCCTCCGGCAAACGGTTGATCTGTGGTCTCATTGTGTCACGCCTTGAAAGCTGGCGCTGTATTCGGTTACTGGGACGTCCGTATCGGTGCGGGATACAAGCCTGGCGCCGAACCAGCGTGCCTCGGCGCTAGTCGAAGCGTCGCATAGCCATCTCGCCAATGCAGGGACCATGAACACGCCGGTGTGCCCCATTCCGGCGACCACATCTGCACCCACGCCGCCAATTCGTCCCAAAGCTGGCGCGCCATCACGCGTCGCAATGGCTCTGAAGGCGGTCTGGCCGGTCTGCTCGATTGGTCCATTCTGACCGAGCAGGCCCTGCACACGTGCTGCAAAAGCCGCCATGCTCTCCATTCCGATTGCCGCGACGCCGCCTTCCTCCTGTTTCAACAGCGTCAGGCCGGACTGGATTTCCATCATCACCGGCGCGGCTAGCAGGCGCGCTGGTGCGGTGAGTATGGTCGCGGCGGCATGGGGCACCAATATTTCTGGCCATTGGCTTTGGGAGAGATGCTGCAAAATGGCTTCATCATCGGCCAGAATGGTCTGGCGTGCCCAATAGCTGGTGCCGTCAGCGCGCAAAACTGCACTGCCATCATCTGCAATATCGATGCTCTCGAACAGGGGTCGTTCCACGCCGGATTTCTTAAGCCAGGTATCGAGATGTGGCGCGCATGCAGCCCGGTCTAGGGTCAGCGCATCGCGTATCGTGACGCCGACGCGTCCATCGCCCAGCAATGACGGCAGGGTCGGCTCCGCTGCAATGCCAAAACCCAGCGCCACATGGCGCATGTGAGACAAGGCCTCAATGGCGCGAGGCTCATCGGCGAAAAAGATCGGATCGGTGTGACTTAATGCACCGCGACCAGCGATGCGGCCCAAAAGTTTCGTAACTTCACCAATGCCTTCGCCGAACAGGTGCCAGCTTTCGGGGCGCGTGATTGGAGCGACCGACAGGTCGATGCTGCGCGGCAGTCTTTGAGAGGGCTGCCACTGATTGACCAGAATGATCCGGCGACCATGAGCGGACGACAGCAGCCCAGCCAGAAGGTGCGCAAGCGGGGTCGACCCAATAACCGCAAAATCGGCGATAGTGTTGGTCATGCGGCGAACTGACCTGCGGCGAGCGGTCCCTGTGGCAATGCGTCCTTGTATTCACGCGCTGTTTTTATGGTTTTTCGCCGTATTCGGCTTATAGAGAAGCCAGCCTTGTCGCGCGAAGCATACGAGCATCTGGGGCCGATGATTTTCTGGTCGATCGCCATAATTATAACTGCCATTGCCTGCGCTGCGTTGTTTTACGCGGCGGGCTCCCGCGCGGTCAACGCAACTGCGCCTGAAACGGACGATCCCAACAGTCATTTCCGCCTCTTGTTGGCTGGTATCGACGCCGATCTGGCAAGTGGCAAGCTCGATGAAGAGCAGGCGCTTGCTGCAAAGGGCGAATTGGCGCGCGAAATGCTGCGCAATAAGACCGATTCTGCTGCGGTCCCACAGGCCGAGCTTGGGCGCGGCGTACTTCTGGCTGGGCTTGGCGGTGTTTTCGCCATAGCCATAGGCTTATATGCCGTTCTTGGTCATCCCGATCTTCCCGCGCGGCCGCTGGCTGAACGTCCCGAGGTCGCTGCGCAAAACATCACTCTCGATGATGCCATCGCCCAGATCGAAGCCCGGCTGACACAGGTCCCGGACGATTTGCGTGGCTGGACGGTTGTGGCTCCGGTTTACATCGAGGCTGGCCGCTATGCCGATGCGGTTAATGCCTATCGGCAGATTCTCGCGCTCTCGGAGCCAAGTGCTGTTCTGCAGACGAATTTGGCTGAGGCATTGCTGCTTCAGGCAGGCGAGAACGGTTCAGACGAGGCAATGGATCTTTTGCGCGCCGCCGCAGACGCCGATCCCGCTGATGTGCGCTCGCGCCTTTATCTTGCAGCGGAATCCATGCGGGCCGAAGAGTATGAAATCGCCGCCGATTACTGGCAGCAGGCCATCGATCTCGCCAATGGCGATGAGGCATGGTTACCGGCCGCGGAGCAGGGTCTTGCAGTGGCGCAGGCCGATGGCGTCGATACCTATGCCGAGCAGCAGTCGGACATGATCCAGATGATGGTGGGTGGGCTTGCTGACCGCCTTTCCAGCGAAGGCGGCACGGTGGACGAATGGATGCAATTGCTGCGCTCCTATATCGTTTTGAACGATCTGGATCAGGCTCAGGCAGCCTATGACGCAGCGGTTGTGGCCTATCCGGCGGCGTTTGACCGTGGTGAACTCGACACGCTCGCGCTGGGCGCGGGGCTGGTATTGAACGGAGGCTCGCAATGACCATGCAGGCTGGCGCGCGGCGCAAGGGCATGACTCGCAAACAGAAGCGTCTGGCGATCATTGCCGGTCTGGCTGTGGTGCTCGCCATAGCAACAACGCTGGTTCTTGTGGCCTTGCGCGACCAGATCGTTTTCTTCTATTCGCCCAGCGATATTGCCGCGCGCGAAGTGGAACCGGGTCATCCGATCCGCCTTGGCGGACTGGTAAAGGAAGAAAGCTGGTCCCGCGATGGCCAGTTGAACACTTTTGCCATTACCGACGGGGGCGAGGATATCGTCTCGCACTATAATGGCATCCTGCCTGACTTGTTCCGCGAAGGGCAGGGCGTGGTGGCCGAAGGCAGCATGAATAGCGATGGCGAATTCATCGCCACCAATGTGCTGGCCAAGCACGACGAGAATTACATTCCCAAGGAAGTTGTCGATGCGCTCAAGGCGCAGGGCGAATGGCGGCCGGAGGCCGGTAGCCAGTGAGCGTCGAACTTGGCCATTTCTCGCTGATCCTGGCATTCGCCATCGCGGTGATGTCCGCTGTGGGCGGGCTGTTGCTGTGGCGGCGGGGCGAACAATTGTCGATGACGCTGAGTCAGGCCGCGATATTGCAGTTTGTGCTGGTGGCGATGGCGTTTCTGGCGCTGGTACATGCCTTTGTCGTTTCCGATTTCAGCGTCGCCCTCGCGGCCAACCATTCTCATTCACTCAAGCCATTGATTTTCAAGATTTCCGGCGTGTGGGGAAATCATGAAGGATCGCTCCTGCTCTGGATTTTGATCCTCGTGCTGTTTGGGGCGCTGGTCGCTGCTTTTGGACGCAGTTTGCCGTCCGACCTGCTCAATCTGGTTCTAGGGGCGCAAAGCCTGCTGACGGCTTGTTTTGCCGGATTCACGCTTATCACCTCCAATCCGTTCGAGCGCCTGCTCTCGCCGCCGCTCGAAGGCGCAGACCTCAACCCCATCCTGCAAGATATCGGGCTCGCCATTCATCCGCCTCTGCTGTACGCGGGCTATGTCGGTTTCTCGATCTGCTTTTCCTTTGCCATCGCCGCGCTGGTTTCGGGCCGTATCGATCAGGCCTGGGCGCGTTGGGTGCGTCCCTGGACGATGCTGAGCTGGGTATTTCTCACTCTGGGCATCGCAATGGGTTCGTACTGGGCATATTACGAACTTGGCTGGGGCGGCTGGTGGTTCTGGGATCCGGTGGAAAATGCCAGTTTCATGCCATGGCTGGCCGGAACCGCCCTGCTGCATTCGGCGCTGGTGATGGAAAAGCGCAATGCGCTGAAGATCTGGACCGTGTTCCTTGCCATCATCACGTTCTCGCTGTCGCTGCTGGGCACTTTCCTTGTGCGCTCGGGCATTCTGACTTCGGTGCACACCTTCGCCAGCGATCCGACGCGCGGGCTGGTCATTCTGTCCATTCTCGCGGTGTTGATCGGCGGCGCGTTCATCCTTTTCGCTATACGCGCGCCATCGCTCCGGCATGGTGGGCTCTTCGCGCCGATTAGCCGCGAAGGGGCGCTCATTCTCAACAATCTGTTCCTGGCAACCGCTGTTGGGGCTGTGTTGGTCGGCACCCTTTACCCGCTCTTGCTCGACGCGCTGACTGGCACGACGATTTCAGTTGGCGCACCGTTCTTCGACTTCACCTTCGGCGCGCTTATGGCGCCTCTATTGTTGGTACTGCCATTTGGGCCGCTGCTGGCATGGAAGCGTGCCGATCTGGTTTCAGCCGGACAGCGGCTCATGGGCATGGCCGCGCTTGCCGTGTTTCTTGCGGTGCTGATCTCCGCACTGGGCGGTGTTTCGATCTCGCTTGCCCCGCTCGGTCTGCTGCTGGGCTTCTGGGTGAGTCTGGGATCTGTCGCGGAACTGATCGAGCGCGCCAAGCTCGGGCGCATCCCGCTTGGTGAAAGCCTGAGGCGTTTGGCCGGCCTGCCGCGGAGCATCTGGTCGACCGCGATCGGTCACCTTGGGCTGGGGCTGACGGTTTTGGGCATCGTCTCCGTGACTGCGTGGGAGACCGAAACCGTCACGACGCTCAATCCGGGCGAAGTCACCGAGCTGGCAGGCTATTCCATCGCCTTTGATAGTTTTGAGCAGGTTCCCGGACCCAATTATCTGGCCGATACGGGCATATTTACCGTTACCGCGCCCGGCGGTGGCACGGCGCGGCTTGAGGCCGAGCGGCGCGCTTATGTGGCAAGCGGCATGCCTACCACCGAGGCCGCAATCCAGACCTATGGCCTGTCCCAGCTTTATCTTCAGCTCGGTGAACCCCTGAATGACACCCATGTCATTCGTGTCTGGCACAAGCCCTATATCCTGCTCATCTGGATTGGCTGTCTGGTGATGGCGGGGGCGGGCGTGTTGTCCCTGACAGACCGTCGGCTTCGCATCGGTGCCCCGCAACGGGCGCGCAAAACGGTGCCGGAGGCTGCGCAATGAAAGTGCGGGCTATCTTGCTTTGCATCCTGATGGTGCTGTCCACACCCATATTCGCCGTGGGGCCGGATGAAATCCTGCCAGATGCGGCATTGGAAGCACGTGCGCGGCAATTGTCGGCGGGCCTGCGCTGTCTGGTCTGCCAGAACCAGTCCATCGATGACAGTGATGCCGACCTGGCCAAGGATTTGCGGGTGCTGGTGCGCGAGCGCCTGGTCGCAGGCGACAGCAATGACGAGGTGGAGCAATATATCGTCGATAGATATGGCGAATATGTTCTGCTCAACCCGCGCCTGAACGCGCATACACTGGTGCTCTGGATCGCAGCACCGGGCCTGCTGATCGTCGGGCTTGGCGCTTTGTGGCTTGCCGGTCGCAAGAAGCGTGCTCCCGCGCCGGTTGGCCTTACAAAAGAAGAGCAGGCCGCGCTCGACCAGCTACGGGCCGACACAGATCGGCAGTAAACCCGCCGCAATCTCGCCAGCAACATTGCCAAACCTTAATGTCGGCGCAACTTCACAGAAAGGCTTGCCGGTCCATATCTATCGTCACAAGCTGTTGAGGGCTTAACGAAGGAGACTGGTTCCTATGCGTTCGACTCTAATCTCGCGTACAAGCCGCTGGCTCGGCGCTTCGGCACTGGCGCTTCTGGTGGGCATAGGCGGTGTATCCACTGCTTTTGTCCTGACCGGACAGGTCGCCAATGCGCAGGTGCAGAATGCAGCGCAAATCATCGTGCCGCAAACCTCTGTCCAGCAGGGTTTTGCCGACCTCGTCGATGCTGTCAAACCGGCGGTGGTATCCATCCGTGTCGAGGCCGAAGCGCCCGGACGCAATGTGCAGCGTAGCGGCCGTGACTTCAGTTTTGAGTTCAATTTCCCCGATCTACCCGACGATCATCCGTTCCGCGATTTCTTCGACCAGTTCGGCAATAACGGACCTGGCAGTCGTGGCGGGCAGGGCGGTGAATCTCAGCCGCGCCAGTTCATGGCCGCCGGTTCCGGCTTCATCATCTCTGAAGACGGCTATGTCGTTACCAACAATCACGTCGTCGAAGATGCAACCAAGGTCACCGTTGTCTTTGAAGATGGCAGCGAACAGGTTGCCGAAATCGTCGGGACTGATGAGCGCACCGATCTCGCAGTTCTCAAGATCGAAGGCGATAACCTGCCTTTCGTGACTTTTGAGGATGAGCCCAGCCGGGTGGGTGATTGGGTTGTTGCTGTCGGCAACCCCTTTGGCCTTGGCGGCACCGTTACGGTGGGCGTGATCTCAGGCTCGGGCCGAAATATCGGTGGCTCCAGCTATGGCGACTTCCTGCAGATCGATGCTGCAGTGAATACCGGCAATTCCGGTGGCCCTGCATTCAACACCAATGGCGAAGTGGTTGGCGTGAATACCGCTATCTATTCGCCTAATGGTGGTAATGTCGGCATTGCCTTCGCCATTCCCGCCCACACCGTCAAGCAGATCGTTGGTCAGCTCATTCAGGACGGTACCGTAACGCGCGGCTATCTCGGCGTGTCCATTCAGGACGTCAGCAAGGACATTGCCGACAGCGTTGGCCTGCCTAACGCCCGTGGTGCGATTGTCCGCGAGCCGACTGAAGACGGTCCTGCCGGTGCGGCGGGCGTGAAGTCGGGTGACATCATCCTCAAGATCGATGGTGATCAGATCGACGATGCGCTGGACCTCAGCCGCACCATTGCGGGCAAGGCACCGGATTCCACCGTCGAGGTGACAATCTGGCGTGACGGCGCAGAGACGACACTGTCCGTGCAGCTTGCCCAGCTTGAAGAAACTGTCCAGGCCGCCCCGGAAGCTCCCGTGCCCCCGCAGGCTTTGCCTGAAGCAACCACCAGCCTCGGTATGACGCTGGTGCCCAATGGTGATGGGTCGGGCGGTCTGCTGGTGCAGAATGTCGACGCAGGCAGCGTTGCCGGTCAGCGTGGCATTTCGACAGGCGATGTCGTGCTCGAAGTCGACAACCAGGCCATTCAGAGTGCCGGTGATTTCGATCAGGCCATTGCAGGCGTCAAGGATAAGGGCCTCAATACGGCTCTGCTCAAGGTGTCTCGCAACGGCGAAGCCCGGTTCATCGGGTTGCCGATCACCGAATAATCCTGCGGCCCCGGAGCTAAACCTCCGGGGCCATTCTAACCGGAGGGCCGGCCTTGAAGATCCTGCTGATTGAGGATGATCGGGAAGCAGCAAGCTACCTTATTCAGGCATTGGATGAGGCTGGCCATGTTTCCCATCACGCTGCCGATGGCGAAACCGGCTATGCCATGGCCTCGGGCATGGATTATGACGTTTTGGTCGTGGACAGGATGCTGCCCCGCCGTGATGGCCTATCCATTATCGAAAGCCTTCGCGCCGAAGGCGACAAAACCCCCGTGCTCATCCTTTCCGCTCTGGGTGAAGTCGATGACCGCGTTACTGGTCTGCGTGCGGGCGGCGACGATTACCTGACCAAGCCCTATGCCTTTACCGAGCTTCTGGCCCGTATCGAGGTGCTTGCCCGCCGGTCGAGCCCGGCTGAGGCCGCAACGGCATATTCGGTCGCCGGACTTTCCCTCGACCGCCTGAGCCGCAAGGTAGAGCGCGATGGCGAATCCATCCTTTTGCAGCCGCGAGAATTCCGCCTGCTCGAATATCTTATGAAAAATGCCGGTAAGGTGGTGACGCGCACCATGCTGCTCGAAAATGTCTGGGACTATCACTTTGATCCGCAGACCAACGTCATCGACGTGCATATGTCCCGCCTGCGCTCCAAGATCGACAAGGGTCATGCCATGCCGCTTTTGCATACCGTTCGTGGCGCTGGCTACATGATCCGGGAGTAGCGATTGGCCGGCTTTGCGCAGGTCTGGCGGACCTCGACAGTTCGCCTGACAGCTACCTTTATTGCGATCTTCGTTGTCTTCGCCATTCTGTTGATGGCCTTTATCGGCTGGCAATCGAGTGTGTCGATCCAGCGCCAGCAGACTGACGACATCGACCGCGAAATTGCCCAGTTTCAGCGTATCGAGGCCCATCAGGGCATCAGGTCGCTGGCATTTGCGGTCAATCGCGTTTCTTCCCAGCCGGGGCCGGGTCTCTATTTTCTGGGCGACGCATCAGGGCTCATGCTGTTGGGCAACCTCAACGACGTGCCGCTCGAAGTCCTGGTCGAGCCGGGTGTTTATAGCTTCGACTATGACCGGCCAGACCCGTGGGGCGACGATAGTGCCAGTGTCGATATGCCGAAGCGCGCGGGTGTTGCGGTGGTGCGTTCCGTGGAACTTGGCAACGGCATGAGGCTCGTTGTGGGGCGCGACGTCGTTGAGCGCCGTGGTTATTCTGCGATTATTCTTCAGAGCTTTCTCGTCGGTGTCGTTGGCATCATCGTGTTCTCGGTCATTGCAGGTGGCTTCACCGCCAGGCGTGTATTGCGCCGTATCGATGCAATCCGCGATACCTCCACCAAGATCATGTCCGGCAACCTGTCCGAGCGCGTGCCCATCACCCGCCGCAATGACGAATTCGACGGCTTGGCAACCAATCTCAACGCCATGCTCGATCGCATCGAGCAATTGTTGCAGGGATTGAAGGAGGTTACCGACAATGTCGCGCATGACCTCAAGACCCCGTTGACGCGCCTGCGAAACAAGGCCGAAGCAGCTCTGCGCGAAAATGCCAGCGAGACCACGCGTGAGGAAGCGCTTGAAACAGTAATCGCCGAAAGCGACCGGCTGATACAAACCTTCAACGCCCTGTTGATGATCGCCCGAGTGGAAGCCGGAGCGCCCTCCGGCGCGCTTTCAGAAGTCAATGTCAGCGATATTGTTGCTGATGTGGTCGAGCTTTATGGGCCGGTGGCGGAGGACGAGGGCATCGAGGTCGAAAGCGCGATTGCGCCCGCAATCACCCTCAAGGCCAATCGCGAATTGATCGGGCAGGCCATGGTCAATCTGCTCGAAAATGCGATGAAATATGCGCGGCCCGAACACGGTGCGCCCGGCAAAATTGCGATTGAGCTGACAAGAGATGCGGGCGTCGTGCGCGTTGTTGTGGCGGACAATGGTCCGGGCATTCCGGAAATAGATCGGAAGCGGGTTCTTGAGCGTTTCGTGCGGCTGGAAAAAAGCCGGTCCGAGCAGGGGTCCGGCCTGGGCCTCGCACTCGTCAATGCGGTGGCGCGCTTGCACGGCGGCACATTCAGCATCGAGGACAATGCGCCTGGGGTTCGTGCGGTGCTTGAACTGCCTGACGTTTAGCCCATCTTGTCGCATTCGGTGCGGCGAGCTAAGCCTTGGCAATGAGCATCATTCTCTCGCCCCTTCCGCCTATTTCCCATCCACAATTCGATGCCATGTTGGCCGAGTTGCCTGCTGATCAGGCTGCTATCCTTCGGGCCTCGGCATCTCTGCTTGGCCCTTTGCTGGAGCAGGCGCCCTATCTATTGGGTCTTGCGCGCGACCACGCTGAATGGCTTGCAGTTGCGCTAAATAGTTCTGCGGACGAGGCTTTTTCGGAACTGCTCGTCCAAATTGCCGAGACGGGAAGGACTGGGGGCGAAGCGGAAGTCGGTCTTGCGCTGCGCGTTGCCAAGGGTCGAACGGCGCTGCTGGCGGCTGTTGCGGAGACGGGCGGGGCATGGACGACGGCCCGGGCAACCGAGGCTTTGTCGGATCTGGCGGATGCGGCGCTTGAGGCTTGTCTCGATTTTCTGATGCGTCAGGCAGCGGAAAAGGGACTCCTGGACCTGCCTGATGAACGAATAAATGCTGCCAATTCGGGCCTGGCTCTGTTCGCCCTCGGCAAGCATGGCGGGCGGGAGTTGAATTACTCCTCCGACATCGACATCGTCGCTTTCTTCGACCCGCAAAAGCCGGTGCTCAAGGACCCTTCCGAGGCGACGAAGATTTACTCGCGCATGGTGCAGAAGCTGGTCGGCCTGATGGAAGATCAGCAATTGGGCGGCTACGTGTTCCGCACCGATCTGCGCCTGCGTCCCGATCCCGGCTCGACACCGGTTGCGCTCTCGGTCGATGCCGCAATCGCCTATTACGAAGTGCGCGGCCAGAATTGGGAGCGTGCGGCCTGGATCAAGGCGCGACCCTGTGCGGGCGACAAGCAGGTGGGTGAAGCCTTCCTCAAGGAGCTGGCGCCCTATGTCTGGCGCAAGCATCTCGACTTCGCCACCATCGCCGATATTCAGGCGATGAAGCGGCAGATCAATGTGTCCAAAAAAGTGGGCGACATTCGCGTTGAGGGCCATAACGTCAAACTTGGTCGCGGCGGCATTCGTGAAATCGAGTTTTTCGCTCAGACCCAGCAATTGATCGCCGGTGGCCGTGATAAATCCCTGCGCGTCCGCCCGACCTCAGAGGCGCTCGCCGCGCTCTGTGGTGCCAAGTGGATCAGCGCCCAGACCGCAGAAGAATTGACCCGCACCTATTGGTATCTCCGCGCCGTCGAAAACCGGCTGCAAATGCTACGCGACGAACAGACCCATATCATGCCCGATACGCCCGAAGGGATGGAGGTCATCGCCCGTCTGATGGGTCAGCAGGATCGCGCCGCTTTTGAAAACGACTATCGTGCTGCGCTGGAGCTGGTGGCTCGTTACTATGCCGAATTGTTCACCGAGGGCGAAACGCTTGGCTCCGGCGAGGGCAATCTGGTTTTTACCGGCAGCGACGACGATCCGGGCACGCTGGAAACCCTCACGATCATGGGCTTCTCGGACGCGCATAAGGTGATCGAGACGGTGCGCAAGTGGCACTACGGCAGCTATGCGGCCACACGGACCTCTGCGGCGCGGGCACACCTGACCGAATTACTGCCCTTGCTGTTGAAGACGCTTGGCCGAGCCGGGAATGCTGATGAGGCGCTGGCGCGCATGGATGATTTCCTGTCGCGCCTGCCCGCCGGGGTGCAGCTTTTCGCTCTGCTACGCAATCATGAGCAATTGCGCACGCTGCTGGTGCAGTTCATGGCGTCTGCGCCGCGCATGGCCGAGGCGGTTATACACCGCGCCCATGTCGTGGATGGATTGATCGACCCCGCCTTTGCCAATGATGTTACCCACCGGGACGTGCTGGTCGCCAAGGTCGATGCATTTCTCGCCGATGCGCGTTCGTATGAAGAGCTTATCGACCGCGCCCGTATCATTGGGCAGGAGCAGAAATTCCTCGTCGCGGCGGGGCTGCTTTCCGGCACCGTCAGCGCCACCGGGGCAGGGGAGCAATTTACGGCGCTGGCCGAAACCCTGCTGCATCGCCTCTTTGACAAGGTGCAGGACGAGTTTGCCGTTCGCCATGGCCGCATTCCCGATGCGGAAATAGCGCTGCTGGCCTTCGGCAAGATGGCAAGTGGCGAAATGACCTTTACGTCCGATCTCGATTTCATCCTGCTCTACGATGCGCCGGACACGGAGTCGGATGGCGAGCGGTCTTTGGCCACCCCGCATTACTTTGCGCGCCTGACGCAGCGACTGGTGGCGGCCATTTCGGCCCCCACCGCAGAAGGCGTGCTTTATGAGGCCGACATGCGTTTGCGGCCCTCTGGCAATGCCGGACCCTTGGCAACCGGCCTTTCCGGGTTCCACGCCTATCACAAAGATAATGCGTGGACCTGGGAACATCTGGCTTTGAGCCGGGCGCGCGTTGTGGCGGCGACCGGATCGATGGCCGAGAAAGTGGATGCCGAGATTGCCGAGGTCATGGGGCGGCAACGCGATGCGGCCAAGACGATCGAAGATGTGCTGTCGATGCGAGCGCTCATGGCGCGTGAACGCAAGCCTCGCCACGCCTTCGACCTCAAGCTGGCCAGTGGGGGTCTGGTCGATCTCGAATTCATCGCGCAATCGGCGCAATTGGTGGCGGGGGCCAAGATTGGCTTGCCGCAGGCCCCGACCGCGCGTGTTCTGGCGCGGCTTGGCGAAACGGGTCTGGTGCCTAAAGGACAGAGGCTTGCGGAAATTCACACCCTCTATGCGACGATCCTGCAGGTGATGAGTTCGGCCCTTGTCAGCCCGTTCAAGGAGGAAGCCTGGTCGCCTGCATTCAAGGAGTTGGTGGCCCAGCTTTGCCACTATCCCGATTTCAGTCGCCTGGCGCTTGATGTGCAGGACATGCAGGCGGAAGTCGAGGCGGCAGCGCAAGGCTGGTACGACAAAGCCGCTACGTTTTAGCGGGACGCGTCGGCAGATCGATTTTGCGATCGATCAATATCTGCCTGATGTTATCTGGCATGTCCCGTCAGCCGCATTGCCTAGCATGCTCAAGATGCCATTCTACGCGCTCATCGAGCGACGCTGATGGGTTGAGACGGTGTTCGTCGTGCCAGATGCGATTCATCTTATGCGGCGAGTTCTGCCGCTGCGGGCTCTGTCGGTAGTGAGATAGCGACCGTGGTGCCCAGAGAAGGGGCGGAGTCGATGGCGAGATGCCCGCCGCTCTGCTCGGCGATGGCGCGGGCTATGGAAATGCCCAGTCCCGGCCCGCACCCATTGCGTGCAAAAGTGGCGTCGCCCATGGCGAAAGGCTGGCTCAGGCTGGCAAGGCGTTCTTCGCTCATGCCAATGCCCGTGTCGCTGATTTCGATCACCACGCCATCGTCGGCTGCATAGGCGCCGAGAATAATGGTGCCGCCGGATCGGGTGAAACGAATGGCATTGTCGATCATATTGCCGACCATGCGGGTCAGCCCCAGCCTATCGCCACGCAGGACGGCACCAGTGGCCGGGCCGACCTTGAATTTTATACCGGCCCGGTTGATCTGATCCTGAAAGCGCCGGGTGACGGTGCTGAGGACTTCATCGAGCAACACTATGTCCTGTCTCAGGTTTTTCTGTCCGCTCTCCAATTCGACCAGATCGAGAATGGTGGCGAAGGAATTGAGCAGGTGTTGGCCCGAGCTTTTTATCGATTGCACATAGTCGCGGTAACGCGTGTCGCCCAGCTCCCCATAGGTCTCGTACTCCATCAATTCTGCAAAGCCGATGATGTGGTTGAGCGGGGTGCGGATGTCGTGGCTGACATGGGCGAGGAAATTGGTCTTGGCGCGGTTTGCGGCTTCCGCCTTGAGCTTTTCCTCATGGTAACGACGGGCGAGAAGTCGTTGTTCTTCCTTGATATTCAAGAACATTGTCTCGACCCGCTCCCGCTCCGACGCATCGTCGTTGCGGCGGCGGGAGGCGGCTATGGTGATAAGGCCGGCCAGCGCAAAGGCGATGCAGCCGCGACCGGCAATGCCAGCGAGAATATCATGCTGTTCAGCGGGGAAGGTCTGTGTGTTTGGGCTGGTTTCGCCAATCAGGCTGGCGCGTGACACCGTGCCGATGGCGGCTAAGCTACTGGCGGATATGGATGTTTCAAAGGCTGGATTGTTGCCAGCGTGCTCAAAGCTGCGCGCGGCGTCATAGGCGATGAACAGGCATGCGGAGAGAAATGCTGTAGCAGCAACGACGAAGCTTACCTGAGAAAGGCGCCAACCCGCCTGTTCCTTGCCGACGCGGAATCCAAGCGCGTCGGCGCCGGGTGCCTCCGACGTCCGCATAAAATTCTCCAATTTGAAGAGTGAGTTAGTCCCAAACCATTCAGCTCTTAACAAGGTATGAATCAGGTGAGGTGCGACTGTCCATAGGCACTTTTTGCCGGGTCTGTGGGCAAGGCGAAAAAGCGGAGTCGGCTGAATCACTTAGCGGTGAAGAAAAATTCTTCCAATCTCGTCGGGCGCTGTTCTGGACTGCAAATGTTCGCACTTGAGGCGAATTGGTCAGCAGACTGTTGACGTTGAGCGTAACAGGAATGCGAAACAGGGGCGCTGGCGAGAGCGCCCCTGCTATAATCGATCAACCAGCCAGAATGCGGTCGAGAATTTCCCCGACATTGCGGCTGAGACCCGGCTGGTTCTTGAGCGCTTCGAGCGCCGCCGTGCCGGCCTCGCGCCGACCGGCTTCGAGCATGGGCAGGACACGGAAGCCGGTGAGGATGCGCGAGGCGACCTGCGGGTTCACCTTGTCGATCTCGATGATCGCCTCGGTGATAAAGCGGAAGCCTGCACCATCGGCGCGCGTGAATTGCGGCGAACTGCTCATGACGAAGGAGCCAAGCAGCGAGCGCAGACGGTTGGGGTTGGTTTTGGGGAAATCCGGCGCGGCAAGAATGGCCCGCATCCGTTCAATGACGCCATCGTCAGGTGCCTGCGCCGAAGCCATGAGCCATTTGTCAAAGACCAGTGGATCACCGGCGAAGCGGGTGCGGAAATCGCCCAGCAGAGCCTGCGCCTGATCGGTCCAGTAGTGGGCCGAGATTGCCATGGCGGCGTAGCGATCCGTCATGTTGGTCGCATCGTGATATTGGCTTGCTGCCAGATCGCCGCGACCGGCACCGCCAACGATCAGATGCATCAGCCCATTGCGGAGGGCACGGCGACCTGCCTGCTTGGCGTCGGGGCTATAGGGCTCGGAAATGGTCAGCGCATCATATTGGGCTGCGAGCTTGTCTGCGATGGGCGTAACCAGCGTCGTGAGCAGGTCCTGACGGGCCTTGACGATGGCGTCCGGGTCAACGTCCTTGCCGATATGGCGCGCGACCGTTGACGCACCGGGAATGGCAATGGCCTGCGCCTTGAACGCATGGTCGAGATCGGGATTTTCGAGCGTATCCACCAGCGCCTGTTGCAAGGCGTCTGCATCGGTGCTGGACCAGAGACGACCGTGCGCGGCTTCTGCAATGAGATGGGTCGAAACCGTCTGCAACGCATCCCAGCGATTGAATGGATCGCTATCGTGGCGGGCCAGGAACAGCAGATCGTCCTGGCTGAGGCCGGAGTCGATCTTGACCGGGGCCGAGAAGCCGCGGAACAGAGATGGCACCGGCTTATTGGCGACGCCGGTGAAGGTGAGGGTGATGCTGTCCTTGTCGAGCAGGATCAGATCATTCTCGATTGTGCCGCCCGATACGCTATTCCAGCCCATCGCGCTGCCATTGGGCCCGATTAGGCCGAAGCGCACGGGAATGAGGAGGGGCTTCTTGCTCGGCTCGCCGGGTGTGGGCGCGATTGTTTGGGTGAGGGTCAGCGAATAGGTCTGGCTGGCCGCGTCATAGCGGTCGGAAACGCTGACCTGCGGCGTGCCGGCTTGCAGATACCAGATGATGAACTGGCTGAGATCGCGCTCGCAGGCATCCTCGAACACCTTGATGAAGGCTTCGATCGTGGTCGCCTCGCCGTCATGGCGCTCGAAATAGAGGTCCATGCCCTTGCGGAAACCGGCTTCGCCCAACAGCGTCGCCAGCATGCGGACGACTTCGGCGCCCTTTTCGTAGACCGTGGTCGTATAGAAGTTGTTGATCTCCCGGTAATGGTCCGGGCGCGGCGGATGGGCAAGCGGGCCACCATCTTCGGGGAACTGGCTGGTGCGCAGGTTCTGCACGTCATGGATGCGCTGCACCGGACGGCTGTGTTCGTCCGACGAAAATTCCTGATCGCGGTAAACCGTCAGGCCTTCCTTGAGGCAGAGCTGGAACCAGTCGCGGCAGGTGATGCGATTGCCGGTCCAGTTGTGGAAATATTCGTGGGCAATGACGCGCTCGATGGAGTGATAATTCGCATCGGTCGCTGTCTCGGGTTGGGCAAAGACCAGCTTGTCGTTGAAGATGTTGAGGCCCTTGTTCTCCATCGCGCCGAAATTGAAATCGGAAACGGCGACGATGTTGAAAATGCCCAGATCATATTCGCGGCCAAAGCGGCGCTCATCCCAGGCCATGGAGCGCTTGAGGCTGTCCATGGCGTGATGGCACTCGTCTTCCTTGCCATGACTGCAATAGATGGCGAGATCGACCTTGCGGCCGCTCATGGTCGTGAAGCTGTCGGTGATGGAACCGAGATCGCCGGCAACCAGCGCAAAGAGATAGGCGGGCTTGGGGAAGGGGTCTTCCCAGACGGCGTAATGCATGCCCTCGCCGGCATCGCCGTGCTCGACCGGATTGCCGTTCGCCAAAAGCACCGGCGCGACTGCCAGCGGCGCGGTCATCCGCACCGTGAAGGGCGCTAGAACGTCCGGGCGGTCGTAATAATAGGTGATGCGGCGGAAGCCTTCCGCCTCGCATTGCGTGCACCAGGTGCCGCCGGAGCGATAAAGGCCCATCAGCTTGGTGTTGGCCGCCGGGTCGAGCATGACTTCGGTATCAAGCACGAAGCGGCGGAAGGGCGGCTCCACCACGGTGAGATTATTCGCGTCGGTCAGATAGGCCGAGAGCGCCAGCGGCGCGCCGTCGATGGCGATGCTTTGCAGCTTGAGCTCGTCGCCATCCAGAACCAGCGGCGTGCCGGGCGCGGTGCCTTCGCGCGGCTCGATGGTCAATTGCGCCCTGACGCGGGTATTGTCTTCGAGGATACGGAAATCCAGATCGACGGACACGATCCGGTAGGGCGTCGGCGCATAGTCCTTGAGGTAGATTGTCTGTTCGGTGTCAGTGCGCATGAGGCGGTCCAGTTTCTTCTCTCTGCATCCGGTGCGCCCTGTGGGCACCGTGCCATCGCCACGAAAGTGATAACTCTCGTTTGGCCGTTTTAAGGTTTCCACGTTCGTGGAATGCCTTTGTGACAGAATGATATTTCGTCAATCCGATCAAGCTGTGTCTGTCCGGCTACAGCCGACTCGTCGTTCTTGTGTATTCTATGCGGCTCTCGGCTGAGTGGCAGCAGTCTTGATCGTCAAATGAGACGGATTGAGGGAGGATGCCACAACGCCGCCTGCACGCCGCTCCTCTGCGCCATAATGGGCCGCATGAGCGGTAGTTCCGAAATTTCCGCACGGGTTTTGCCGTCGGCCTGCTTGCCACTGACTTCAATTGTCATTGCGGTGGTTTAGCGCTGCGCCCAATCCCGTGAAATGAAGTGGTCTTGAAAGATGTTGCGCTGGTTTGAATCGCGGCTGAACCCCTATCCCAAGGAAGAGCCTGTCGAGCCGCCAAAAAGCCTTCTGGCTTTTTGCCTGTATTACAGCAAGGGTGCCAAGCGCTGGCTGGCATTGATGGCGGTGGCCGCTGCGGCGGTGGCCATCGGCGAAATCGTTATCTTCGGCTTCATTGGCGATGTGGTGAACTGGCTCGCGGGCGCAAATCCCGAGACCTTCCTTGAGACCGATGGCTGGAAACTGGCGCTGATGGGCGCGATGATCGTGTTCATCCTGCCTGCCATCGCGCTCGTCTCGACGCTGACCATGCACCAGACGCTATTGGGGAACTTTCCCCAGCGTATCCGCTGGATGAGCCATCGCTATCTCATTCGCCAGTCGATGAGCTTCTTCCAGGATGAGTTTGCCGGCCGCATCGGCGCCAAGCTGATGCAGACATCGCTCGCCGTGCGCGAAGTGGTGATGAAGCTGCTCGATATGCTGGTTTATGTCGTCGTCTATTTCACCGGCGCGGTCATTCTGGCGGCGGCGGCGGATTGGCGGCTGGCCATTCCATTCCTGCTCTGGCTCGCCGCCTATGTGGCGATGATGTTCTATTTCATCCCGCGTATGGGCAAGATTTCCCAGGAACAGGCCGACGCGCGTTCGATGATGACGGGGCGCATTGTCGACAGCTACACCAATATCGCCACGGTGAAGCTCTTCAGCCATTCCAACCGTGAAGAGACCTACGCCAAGGAGGCGATGGACGAATTTCTGGACACTGCCTATCGGCAGATGCGCCTGTTCACCGTGCTCAACACGCTGGTGCTGTGGTCCAACTCGCTGCTGCTGGCAGCAGTTGGCGGCACGGGCATCTGGCTGTGGATGCAGGGCCTGATGACGCCGGGTTCGCTCGCTGTCTCGCTGGGTCTGGTGATGCGCTTCCAGGGCATGAGCCAGTGGGTGATGTGGGAAATGTCCTCGCTGTTCGAGAATATCGGCACGGTGCGGGACGGCATTTCCTCGCTTTCGGTAAGCCGCGTCGTGTCCGACGCGCCGGACGCCAAGGCGCTGCCGCCGATCAAGGGCGACATCAAGTTCGAGAATGTCTCGTTCCACTATGGCAAGAAGGGTGGGGTGATCGACAATCTCAACCTGCATATCCAGCCGGGCGAGAAAATTGGTCTGGTGGGACGGTCCGGTGCGGGTAAGTCCACCTTGGTCAACCTGCTGCTGCGCTTCTACGATCGCGCCGATGGGCGTATCCTGCTCGACGGGCATGATATTGCCCATGTGACGCAGGATAGTTTGCGGGCCAATATCGGCGTGGTGACGCAGGATACCTCGCTGCTGCACCGTTCGGTGCGCGACAACATCATCTATGGCCGCCCCGATGCGACCGAGGAGATGATGCTGGCTGCGGCCGACAAGGCCGAAGCATCGGACTTCATCACGACGCTGTCCGATTTGCAGGGCCGCAAGGGCTTCGACGCCCATGTCGGCGAGCGCGGCGTGAAGCTTTCCGGTGGTCAGCGCCAGCGTATCGCCATTGCCCGCGTATTGCTCAAGAATGCGCCTATTCTGGTGCTGGACGAAGCGACTTCGGCGCTCGATTCCGAGGTAGAAGCGGCGATCCAGAGCCAGTTGCAAATGCTGATGGACGGCAAGACCGTGATCGCCATTGCCCACCGCCTGTCGACCATCGCCATGATGGACCGGCTGGTGGTGCTGGATAAGGGCCGCGTGGTGGAGCAGGGCAGCCATGCCCAGCTTCTGGAAACCGGCGGCATCTACAGCCAGCTCTGGCAGCGCCAGAGCGGCGGATTTATCGACGCCGATCAGGGAGAAGAGGCGGCGGAGTAGGCTTGCCTTTCTTCCTTCTCCCCTTGGGGGAGAAGGTGCCCGAAGGGCGGATGAGGGGTTTCAATCCCTCGACGAAAACAGAGTATGTGGTGAGAACCCCTCACCCGTCTCGGCCTGCGGCCGATCCACCTCTCCCGCAAGGGGAGAGGGGCAGGCCGGTGAACACCTTCTCCCTCAAGGGGAGAAGGGAAGAACAACCAGGAGGAGAACCCAGATGGGTGACATCATCAAGTTTATGGAACCAGCCAATCCCGCCAATGCGAATTTTGCGCAAACCAAGCCCATAGACCGTCACCGAACCTGACCGCACACATCTAAAGCGTCAGGCGCGGCTCGAAAATAAGAGCACTGAAAATGTTCAACCGCGTCGTCGATTTCTTCGACAATCTCTATTCGCCCGTCGCACTGGCCAAAGACCGCCAGCCGCCCACGGGCCTCAAGGCCTTTGTTGGTTATTTCGTTGGCCAGTTCAAAGGCGCCTTCATCCTTCGTTTCATACTGGTCGCCATCGGCTCGGTGGCCGATGCCCTGATGCCGGTTTTTGTCGGTCTGGTCGTTGGCATGCTCGCCACCACCAATCCCGGCGAAATTTTCGATCAGCACGGCACTACGCTGCTCTGGATGGTCTTCGTGGTTGTGTTCGTGCGGCCCATGGCCTTCCTCATGGACACGTTGATCCGCAATCACGGCATCGTGCCCAATCTGGTCGATCTGATCCGCTGGCAAAGCCACTGGCATGTCATTCGCCAGAGCTGGACCTTCTTCCAGAACGACTTTGCCGGACGCATCGCCAACAAGATCATCCAGGCCGGTGAAGCTATCGAAATCGGGGTGAATCTCACCATCGATGCCGCCTGGTATGCGCTGATTTTCGTGATCGTCGCGGTGGTCGTGCTGGCCCAGCTCGATCCGGTGCTGCTGGTGCCGATCGGGGTGTGGCTGCTGCTTTATGCGGTGCTGTTCACCATCACCATGCCGCTTATTGCTCGCTATTCCGAAACGCTTTCGGAAGCCAAGTCGGTGATGACGGGCCGGATCGTGGACAGCTACACCAATATCCAGACCATCAAGACCTTCGCTACCGGAGCGCATGAGGATAAATATGTGTCCGACAGCGTGATGGACCATGCCATCGAGTTCCGCAAGCTCATGCGGGTCTTCACCTATATGTGGTCGATCCTGTTCATGCTGAATGCGGGGCTGGTCGTATCCGTCACCTGGCTGGCACTGACCGGCTGGAATGAGGGCGTGCTGGGCGCCGCGGCGGTGGCAACGGCGATCCCGTTCGCGCTGCAGATCATGAACATGAGCGGGTGGATTCTCGAGATCGGCTCCAACATCTTCCGGCAGGTCGGAACGACGCGGGATTCGATGGACACGATCGCCCAGCCCCTCACCATGCTGGATGCGCCCGAGGCCAGGCCGCTCGACGTCAAGGCTGGTGAACTGGCCTATGACAATGTCAGCTTCAACTATTGGCGCGGCAAGGAAGGCTCGGTCATCGACGGCTTCAGCCTCACCATCGCGGCAGGGGAGAAGATCGGACTGGTGGGGCGCTCGGGGTCGGGCAAATCGACGCTGGTGAACCTGGCCCTGCGCATGTTCGACGTGCAGGACGGCTCGATCCGCATCGATGGCAAGGATGTGCGCGAGGTGACACAGGAAAGCCTGCGGGCGGCGATCGGCCTCGTCAGTCAGGATACCTCGCTTCTGCATCGTTCGGTGCGGGAGAACCTCAAATATGGCCGTCACGACGCCGGCGATGAGGAGATGATCCGGGCTGCCGAACAGGCCAATGTGCATGAAGTCATCATGGGCCTTTCTGATCCGCAGGGTCGCAAGGGCTATGACGCCCATGTCGGCGAGCGGGGCGTAAAGCTCTCAGGCGGGCAACGCCAGCGCGTCGCCATTGCCCGGGTGCTGCTCAAGAACGCACCCATTCTGGTGCTGGACGAAGCCACGTCGGCGCTGGATTCCGAGGTGGAAGCGGCCATTCAGGAGCAGCTGACGCATCTGATGGCTGGCAAGACGGTGATCGCCATTGCCCATCGCCTGTCGACCATTGCGGCCATGGACCGGCTGGTGGTGCTGGAAAAGGGGCGGATCGTGGAGGAAGGCTCCCATGCCCAACTCCTCGCCTCGGGTGGGCACTACGCCATGCTCTGGGAGCGCCAGTCCGGTGGTTTCCTGGATCTGGAGTCATCGCAGTGAGATGAAAGGGCGGGATGAAAATCCTGCCCTTTCCATTTGTAAGCGCGTATCTCTCCATTGTCGTCATCACCCGGCTTGTCCGGGTGATCCATGCGATCGTTCAGCGGAGATGGATTGCCCGGACAAGCCGGGCAATGACGACGGGGCAGGGTATGGCCGGAGCTTAAAAATGAGCGGGTCCGCTCAGCTTACAGCGCGGCTTTCGAGCCGACGCAGTGAGGCTTCGCGGGCGAGATATTCGTCGAGATCGTCGGCGCGCATGGGGCGGCCGAACAGATAGCCCTGCATGACCTGCCCGCCCAGCGAGACCAGCGCGTCGAGCTGCTCTTCGGTCTCGATACCTTCAAAGACGCAGGAAATGCCCAGATTGCGGCAAAGATCGATCATGGTCTTGACGATGGCGCGGCTGGCCGGGTCGCTGGTGACTTCCATGACGAAGGAGCGGTCGATCTTGATGCGGTGCAGGGGGAGTTTCTGCACATGGGTGAGGCTGGAATGGCCGGTGCCGAAATCGTCCAGCGCGATGCGCGCGCCCAGGTGAAGCAGCGCCAATAGCGATGTATTGGCCTGCTGGAGATCGCGCATGGCGGCCGTTTCGGTGATTTCAAAATCCACGCGGCAGGGTTTCCCCTTGGCCGCGACCAAAGCCACGATCTGCTGAATGGCGGTGGTCGAGCCGATATCATTGGCCGAAAGATTGACCGACAGCCGCAGCCGGGACGGCATGGTTTCGCTGACCTTGAGCGCCTGTTTGAGCACGATCTGGGTGATCTTGCAGATCTGCCCGGTGCGCTCGGCCATGGGAATGAATTCGGCAGGCGAGACTTCGCCCAGCACCGGGCTGCGCCAGCGGGCCAGCACTTCAAAGCCGGTCGTCGCGCCCAGAGCCACGTCGAATTGCGGCTGGATCAGAATGTAGATTTCATCTTCCAGCCGGGCGGTATGCAACAGGTGCTCCATGCGCCGGACCTTGGTGATCTCGCTGGCATGGCTTTCTGAGAACACGACGGCATGGCCACGTGTATCGCGCTTGGCCGCAGAGGTTGCATAATCGGCGCGGTCGAACAGGCTGTGAGCAGTATCGCCCGAAACGGAAGCGGCAAAACCCGCCGAAGCGGACAGGCGGATCGGCCCGCCCGGCATTTCAAACGGTTGCCGCATGGCCGAGCAGAGCACATTGCCGCAATGGGCGAGCGCGTCATGATCGGTGGGGCCCTGCATGATCAGCGCAAAGCTATTGCTTTCCAGCCGGGCGACGAACGTGTCGGGGCGGCGCAGGGCATTGATGCGCAGCGCCACTTCCGCAAGCACCCGGTCGCCGGTGATCTGGCCGAAAATCTGGTTCACGGACTTAAAGCCGTCCAGATCGAGCCGCGCGACGGCGATATGCTTGCCATCCCGGTCGGCGTCCTCCAGCGCTTTTGCCAGTTGATAATCGAAGCTGCGCCGGTTTGGCAGGCCGGTCAGGCTGTCCATATTGGCCAGACGATGATTTTCATCGAGCAGGCGCTGCGTGTCTTGTTGGCGCTGGGTAATGGCGTTGCGCGAGCCGACAAGGGCCGCAAAATCCCGATTGTTGTTCAGCAGGATGATCAGCAAGGCGGCGATGACCAGAACCATATTGATGGCAATGGCAATAAAGCCGTCATGGCCTGAACTGGCAAAGAAGACGGTGAAGGGCGCCAGAACGCAAATCCCTACGGCCAGCGCCGCAGCCCGCACGTGCATGAGGCAGAACATGCAGCCGATCGTCGTGATCCCCATATAGAAGGCGATCTGCGATTGCAGGTAAGCGTCGCCATACGGGAAAAGTCGCAGGCTCCACGCGGTGACGCCGATGGCCAATGCGGCGCCGCCCCATATCGTCGACCAGAGGCTGAACCGCACGCGGGTGAGCGATATTTCAATATCGCGGGACCGCGCCCATTTGATCGCCTGGACCAGGCAGAGCAGGGTCAACAGGGCAGGGGCGTAGATGGTCAGCTCGATTGGCGCGATATTGAAGTGGGTCCACGCGACGATCAGCGTGTTTGCAACCAGCATGGTGTAAAGCAGCGGCACCTGGCGCTTCAATGCGCGCCACTGGGCCAGTGTCAGCTCGGGGGTATCCGGTTTATTGGCCACTAAATCTTTTAAATACCGGAAAATAGTCATTAGTCTGGTCCCCTAGGTGGAAACCGTAAGCGGCAATACACTAATAGAGTGGTAAAATATTTCGGCATTTATCCTACTTATGCCGATTGGCGGCGGACCACGCCGATAGCCCGTTGAAATTCCTCAGCCCCCATTGGAAGCGCCATCTATTCCGGCTAAAAGGAGCGCCGAAATCGATTTAAGCCGCCTATTCGTCGGGCGGCTACGCCCGATTGCGCCGGGCGCGGAGGAAATTCATGGCCATCACTGCAAAAAACTCTGCTTTGCATCTCAACGGAAAATTCAGCCTGGTGGCACCAAGCCGCCAATTGTCGACCAGCATCACGCTGCCGGGCGATGTGCATGGCGCGCTGCTCGATGCCGGTCTCATTCCCGACCCCTATTTTGGCGAAAATGAAAAGCTGGTCATGTGGGTCAATGAAACGGCCTGGGGCATGGAGCGCAGCTTCACCGCCTCTGCCAGCGACATTGACGGCTATCTGACCCTGACACTGGCCGAAGTGGATTGCATCGCCACCATTTTCCTCAATGGCGAAGAAGTGGCGCGCACCGACAATTCCTTCGTGCGCAACGACATCGATGTCACCGGAAAGGTGCATGAGGGCGACAATACCCTGCGCATCGAATTCGACATCGCTTCCGATGTTGCCAAGGCACGCGCTGACGCGCATCCTTTCCCTATCCCCTTTACCTATAATTACCAGACCAACGGCCTGCCCGGCATTCATATGAACTTCATCCGCAAGGCAGCCTGCCATGCGGGTTGGGACTGGGGCATCTGCACCATGCCCATCGGCATCTATGGCACGATGAGCCTGCGCAAGTCGCGGCTGGCGCGGCAGGACAGCGTGCAGGTCGATCAGGTACACGGGACGAATTCGGTCGAGCTGTCGATCCTGACCCGGCTTTTCGCCTTTGCCGATGGCGTGGTGGAACTTGAGCACACGATTGACGGTCAGGTCATCACCGACAAGGTGGCGGTCAAACAGGGCGAAAACGCCTTTACCCACAATGTAACGATCCAGAATCCGAAAATCTGGTGGCCGGCGGGGCAGGGCGAACAGCCGCTCTATGAACTGACCACCAATCTTGAGGGCGAAATCACCACGCGCCAGATCGGCTTGCGCGATCTGGTGTGGGTGATCGAAAAGGATGAAATCGACCACTCGTTTAAATGCCGGATCAATGGCCGCGACATCACCATGATGGGCGCGAACTGGATTCCCGCCGACGCCATTCCGTCGCGTGTGACGCCCTCGGTCGTGCGCGACCTTTTGGAAAGCGCCAAGGCCGCCAATATGAACATGCTGCGCATTTGGGGCGGCGGGCAATATGAGCCGGACTGGTTCTATGATTTGTGCGACGAGCTGGGCATTCTCATCTGGCACGACTTCATGTTCTCGTGCATGAGCTATCCCTCGGATCGCAAATTCCTCGCCTCGGTGGAAACCGAGATTACCCAGCAGGTGCGCCGCCTCAGCCATCACGCCTCGATTGCGCTCTGGTGCGGCGATAATGAAGTCATCGGCTCGCTCAACTGGTATCCCGAAACCAAGGCCGATATGGGCCGCTATATCGCCAATTATGACCGGCTGAATTCGCTGCTGCACCGCATCGTAGAGGACGAAGACCCGGCGCGCCGCTTCTGGCCGTCTTCGCCGTCGCTCGGCTATCTCGATTTTTCCGATGGCTGGCATTCGGACACGCGCGGCGACCTGCATTATTGGGACGTATGGCACTCGGCCAAGAGCTTTGACGCCTACCGCACCATCAACCCGCGTTTTGCCTCCGAATTTGGCTTCCAGTCCTTCACCTCGATGAATGTCATCGAGACCTTTACCGAGGAAAAGGATCGCAATCCGTCTTCGCCGGTGATGGAAAACCATCAGCGCAACAATGGCGGCAATGCGCGCATCATCGAGACGATGAACCGCTATTTCCGCTTCCCGCGCGATTTCGAGCAGATGGTGTTTTTGAGCCAGATTCAGCAGGGGCTCGCCATTAAGACCGCCATTGAATACTGGCGCTCCACCAAGCCGCGCTGCATGGGCACGCTCTATTGGCAGATCAACGATATCTGGCCGGTGGCAAGCTGGTCGAGCCTTGATTATGGCGGGCAGTGGAAGCTGATGCACTACATGGCGCGGCGCTTCTATAATCTCGTCAATGTCGTGGCCGTGCCCAATGCGGACAATTCGGAAATTGCGCTCAAGGCCATCAACGACACCGGCGCGCCCGTTGCTGTGTCGCTGGAGGTCAAGGCGGTAAGCGTTGGCGGCGAAAGCCGGGTGATATTCTCGGGGCAGAACAAGGTCGGGCCGGACGCGGCTCTGACATTGGCGCAGATTTCCATTGCCGATCTCAAGGCCGATGAGTTCCTGTTTTTCGTCTGGACAGACGAGAAGGGTGCAGTGCTGGGCGAAAACGACTATTTCCCCAAGCCCTACAAGGCTTATGAACTGGTCGATGCCCATGTGTCGGCAAGCTGGTCGGACCGGGATGGTAAGGCGGTGCTGACGCTGGAGGCTGATAAGCCGGCCTTTTTTGCAACCGCCAGTGTCGATGCACCAGGCTATTTCTCTAACAATGCACTGACCCTGTTGCCGGGGCGTAGGGCCGAGCTGGTGTTCCAACCGCGCCATGGGGCGAGTGTGACTTCGGCGGAACTGGCAGGCTCGCTCACGCTGCGGCATCTGGCGGAGACGTTTTAATCGGGGAAGAGGGGCTGCTGAAAATTGGTTCCCGGTCTTGCAGCGCCCACCGGGGGGCACCTCCCCCTTGACGGGGGAGGTTGGGAGGGGGTGTGCAACATGTTGGATTTCTGCGCTTGTGAACACCCCACCCCGGCCCTCCCCGTCAAGGGGAGGGTGCTCGATCGAGCACGTGGCTCCGTAGGAACAAGGCCAATATCATCGGGTCATCAGAGCCCTTCCATACAAGTGATTGACTTGCCCGCGCCACTCCGCCAACCATAGCCTGCCGCCTCTCTGCGGTTCGGAAAATCTGATGTCTCCCGTCGCTCCCATAGAAAGCCGCGCCAATTTTGGCATTGCCATGGTGCTGCTGTCCCAGCTCGTGCTGCTGGTGCTCGATATTTCGGCCAAGTGGCTTTCGGTGGAAGGCATTCCCACCGGCGAAATCGTGTTTGTGCGCTATGGCATGCACATGGTTCTGCTTCTGCTGCTGTTCCTGCCGGTGACGGGAACAAGGCTTTTCATCTCCAACAACTGGAAACTGGAAGTCCTGCGCGGCACATGCCTTTTGGGCACGACGGGCCTCAATTTCCTTTCCATGCGTTACCTGCCGTTGACGGTTACCAGCGCGATCATGTTCACCTCGCCGCTGATCGTGTGTGCGCTATCCGGCCCGCTGCTTGGCGACCATGTGGGGTGGCGGCGCTGGGTCGCCATCGGGGTCGGCTTTATCGGCATTTTGATCATCGTGCGGCCGGGTTCGGAAGCGTTTCAGCCAGCTGCGCTCCTGAGCCTTGGCTGTGCGCTGTTTCTGGCGCTATTCTCGATCCTGACCCGGAAACTGGCCGGGGTGGATACGGCAATGACGCAGCAATTCTATGCCGGGGCAACGCCGATCATTCTGCTGCTGCCCATCGCCTTTACTGATTGGGTATGGCCGAGTCAGCCGATTTCATGGGTGGCGTTTTTCATCATGGGCGCGGCCGGTCTGGGCGGACACTATCTCAATTCGGTGGCGCACCGCTTTGCCACGCCCGCCATGCTGGCGCCGTTCAGCTATCTCAGCCTGCTCTATCTCTCGATGGCGAGCTGGCTGATATTCAACCAGCCGCCGGACCAATGGTTCGCGCTGGGCGCGGCGATCATCATCGCCAGCGGGCTCTATATCTGGCTGCGTGAGCGGCAATTGGCCAAATTGGTCAGTGTGGTGGATGTGGAGCGGTAGGCGGACTGACCCCCACCCAACCTCCCCCTGAAGAAGGGGGAGGGGCAGATCGAGTTTGCCGCGCTGTCCGTGAGCCGCCGACGGAATCCTCCCCCTTCAGGGGGAGGTTGGGTGGGGGTGCTCAGCGGCCGCCTGTCTGCATCCAGTCACCCCACGGCCTCTAATTCTCGTCCACTTCATCCAGCGGTTTCTTTTCCGGCGCCATGCCATGGGTGATGAGCCGCGCGCTGCGCTGGCCGGTGAGGTAAATCCACAGCCAGCTCATGGTGATGAAGATGCGGGTGCGGGTTTCGACCAGAAAATAGATATGGGCGAAACCCCATACCCACCAGGCGAACCAGCCCTTGAGTTTGATCCGGCCAAAATCGATCACGGCGGCGCTTTTGCCGATTGTGGCGAGATCGCCTGCGTGATTGTAGTGGAAGGGCAGCGGGGAACTGTTTCCGCTCAGCTTGTGCTGGATGAGGCGTGCCACATGTTGACCCGCCTGCTTGGCGGCAGGCGCGACGCCCGGCACGGTCTTGCCGTTGTCCTGCTTGATGCTGGCGACATCGCCGATGACATAGACATCCGGCAGGCCGGGCACGGACAGATCCGACGCGACCGCCACCCGCCCGGCGCGGTCGCCTTCGATGCCCAGCCATTTGGCGACTGGCGAGGCGGCGACCCCGGCGGCCCAGATGATGGATTTGGTCTCGATGCGCTTGTCGCCGAACGAAACCCCATCGGCATCGATCTCCGACACCATCTGTCCCAGTTCTACCTCGACGCCCATGCGCCGCATGGATTTGAGTGTGTAGGTCGATAATTCGGGATCGAAATTGGGCAATACGCGCTCGCCGCCTTCGATCAGCACCACGCGCAGATCATGGGGCGCGATTGTGTTGAATTGGCCTTTGATACTGGCATGGCCCAGCTCGATGATGGCGCCTGCCATTTCGATGCCGGTCGGGCCCGCGCCGATAATGGCGAAGGTAAGCAGCGCGCGGCGGCGGGCGGGGCTGGTCTCGCGCTCGGCGGCCTCCAGCGCCAGCAGTAATTTGCGGCGGATGGCGGTGGCGTCTTCGACGGTCTTGAGGCCGGGGGCAAAAGTCTCCCAACGGTCATTGCCGAAATAGGCATGTTGCGCGCCGGTGGCGAGCACGAGACTGTCATAAGCTTCGGTGCTGCCATCTTCGAGCACGACTTCGTGCCGCGCAGTATCCACCCCGGTAACCGTCGCCATGAGCACGCGAACATTTTGCTGCCGCCGCAGCAGATGGCGGATCGGCCATGCCACTTCCGATGGGCTCAGCGCGGCGGTGGCAACCTGATAGAGCAGGGGCTGGAACAGGTGATGATTGCGCCGGTCGATCAAGACGATCTCGACATCGGCATGTTTGAGCGCCTTTGCAGCAGCCAGACCACCGAAACCGCCTCCCACGATAATGACGCGGTGCTTGCGGTGGGTCATGGCGCTCTCCTTGTCGGCGCGCTTTCCCGCTATTGGGCCGTCTGTGCGCGCCAGCTTTCAATATAGGTATCGAATGCCGCAAGGGCGAGCGGCTCGAACGGGATGCTGCTACCCGTGCCGGGCATGCTACCCCCGAACAACAGGCTGGCGCCAAGGCTGGTTCCCGTCGTATCGCCCGATGCATGAACCGGCACACCTGCCAGGTGGGCCAACGCCGAGCCGAAGAGCCGGTTGCGTGCCAATGGGCCTTCAAGCGTTATGGAGCGGCCAAGGCCGCAGAGGTCGAGACAAGCGCGGGCCATCAGCGCCAGATAAAGCGAGGCGGCGGCGGTCCGCTGACCGAGGCTGAGCGTATCGGGATCAACGCTCCAGCGCCCGCTCTGCCCGCCGAATGGGCCGACGCCGGGAGCGAAACTGGGCAGAACCTGAATTTGGTTGGAGATGACAGAGGCAATATCGGCCGCGCTCGGATCGACGATCTCGGGCACCAATGCATCGAACTCGCGCCCGCCCATGAAGCGGGCAGTGGGCACGGGTCGGCCATAGGCGTCAACATTGGCGAGGCTGTCGCGGTTCTGGTCGAGCGCGCCCGTATCGCCACCGACCGTCATCAGAATGGTCCATGTGCCGGTGGAAATGATGGTGAAAGGCGGCTCTTGTCCACCCAGATGAGGCACCAGCGAGGCATTGGAATCGTGAATGCCGCAGGTGACGGGCGTGCTCTTCGGCAGGCCGGTGGCGGCAGCAATTTCGGGCAGCAAGGTACCGATCGCCGAGGCGGCAGGTTTGACCGGCGGAAACAGGTTTCGCCAGCCCAAGGCATCGACCATGCTGGAGAAATCGCCGCGATCGGGTGCCCACAGATCAGTGTGGCAACCCAGCGAGGTCACTTCGCTGGCCAATGCCCCGGTCAGCCGCCACGCCCAATATTGCGGATAGGGCACGATAGCCGTGACCTCGGCAAAATCCTCAGGGAAGGCCCGAGATTGCCAGTAAAGCTGCGCGCCCCAGTTCAGCCCGATGGGCAGGCGTGGCGAGAGCGTTTCCGAGAACGGGGGCCGCACCCGGTCATAGGCTTCCTCGGAAGCCTCGGGCGCATCGCTTTCATAATCGAGAACCGGCAGCACCAGCCCCTTGCCATTCAGCAGCGCACCGGTCGCACCATGAGTGGTAATCGAAATACCATCAATGCCATGCGCGGCATGAAAGCGCTTCAGGGCATCGGCAATGAAAGCCCAGAGCCGCTCGACATCGGCATGCGGATAGGGCCCGTCCCGCAATACGCTGTTCGGCGTCCCGTCCACGGCAAGCTGGCCGCGCGTTTGGCTATCGATCAGCACCACTTTGGCATTGGTCTTGCCAATGTCGATGACGGCGATATGGCGGGGAAGAGTCTGCGTCATGTCATGGCCCGATCTGGTTTGATCGGGATTTAGCGGATTCTGGCGCAGCGCGCCAGAACTGACATGTTAGCAAGGTGCTGGCACCAGATATTGTTTTTCGTCACCACCGGGACAAGCCCGGCGGTGGCGCGGGTTGAGGGGTGGCGTATCCCTACTTGACGATCAGCACCGGCAGGTCGGTGTGCGAGAGCACTTCTGCGGCCTGACTACCGAGCAGCAGGCGGCCAAGGCCACGGCGACCATGCGAGCCCATGACGATCAGATCGGCATTGGCCTGCTTGGCGGCATGAATGATGCCGTCGGCCGCAGTGCTATTGGCGACATATTGCTTGGTGATGGCAATATTGCTGGCCTGAGCGATCGTTTCGGCCTCTGCCAGCGTCGCCTTGGCGGATTCTTCCTTGGCCTTGTCCAGATCGGCGATGATGGAGGAGGTGTCTACCATCATCATTTCCGCGCCGGGCGCGAGGATGACGGAGGGCTCGGTGACGGTGACGACGGTAAGCTTGCCGTCCGTCTTCGCGGCCAGCGCCAGCGCATGCCTGAGCGCCTTGGTGCTCAGTTCCGATCCGTCGATTGCGCAGATAATATTCTGATACACGCTGGTTTCCTTTCCCGCTGAACTGCTTGCGACTGTAGCGCGGCTCGCCACGACCTGCTTTGATTCAGATCACGCATAGCCGATGCGAGCATGAACCCATGGGTGACGCCAGCACAAGTTTTTCTCGCAATTCACGAGCAGACGCCTGCCGGACAGGTTTGCCGAAGCGCTTTTCGGGGTGCGACCTTTGCCACAATTGTCAGCGGCGGGGCCCGGCTCTAGTGGTCGTGCATGAACGCGGAAAAACTGGTCCTCTGGGCCTTGATCATCGCCATCGTCTTTGCGACTGCCATTGGCTTTTACGGCATATTCGCCAGCTAGGCTGGCGCAGACGTGAACGGAATGCGGCCTTGCACCTGGCAATGATCTGCGCCAGATAAGCCATCAATCCTTCTTTCGCCCGGCAACAGGCCTTGATGAGCACGCAAACACAGCAGCAGACACCGATTGTTTCCGGCACGGCTGGCAATGCAGCGCATGCTGTCGCCTTGGACGTCGCTCGCCGGTTTTCCGTTGCCCCGATGATGGATTGGACGGATCGCCATTGCCGGGTATTGCATCGTCTGTTGACGCGCCATGGTCTGCTGTTCACCGAAATGGTCAATAGCGGCGCCATTGTGCATGGCGATGCGGAGCGGCATTTGCGCTTTGATCCGGTCGAGCATCCGATTGCCTTGCAGATCGGCGGGTCGAACCCGAATGAGCTGGCTGAAGCGACGCGTATTGCCACAACCTTCGGCTATGACGAGATCAATCTCAATGTCGGCTGCCCGTCGGACCGGGTGCAATCCGGCAAGTTCGGGGCCTGCCTCATGGCGGAGCCGGACCTGGTGGCCGAATGCGTGCGGGCCATGCGCGGGGCGACCGACAAGCCGATTACCGTCAAATGCCGGATCGGCATCGATGATCAGGATATCGAGGAGAGCCTCGACCGTTTTGCCGATGCCATGGTGGGGGCCGGTGTCGCCGCGCTTTACGTGCATGCGCGCAAGGCGTGGTTGCAGGGGTTGAGCCCCAAGGAAAACCGCACCATTCCGCCGCTTGATTATCCTCGCGTGCATCGGTTGCGCGCGCGGCTTTCGCCTTTGCCTGTCATGATCAATGGCGGTATCGAAACGCTGGAACAGGCCGAATTGCAATTGCAGCATATGGATGGGGTGATGCTGGGCCGCGCCGCCTACCACAATCCGATGCTGATGGCCGAGGTCGATGAGCGCCTGTTTGGCGATGATCGTGTCGTGCCCGATCTGGCCGCCATCATGATGGCGATGGCCGATTATGCCGAAACGCAATTGGTGCAGGGCGTACGGCTGAACAATATCGCGCGGCACATGCTGGGCCTCGCCAATGGACGCCCCGGCGCGCGCCAGTTCCGCCAGATCATGAGCGTTGACGCCTGCAAGCCCGGCGCCGGGCCTGAAGTGTTCGCCCGGGCGCTGGATGTTGTCGAGAGCCGGGAATATGCGGCTGCGGAGTAATCGCTGAACTTGTAGCGCACTCGGTGCACACCCTCCCCCTTGCGGGGAGGGCTGGGGTGGGGGTGAGAGCCACAATGCTGGGGCTCCCGCACCCCCTCCCATCCTCCCCCGTCAAGGGGGAGGTGTTGGGCCGGCGCAGTGTTGCCATTATGCCCGGCCAATTGGTTTCGCTTTCCCCTTATATCATTTTCGTTTTCGTTCGCTTTTCTTTCGTCTCCCGCTATAACGGTTGCGCGACAGGACGCAATTTTTCCTCTTGAGCGGTGTCCTGTGGGGAGCAAAAACATGAAAACCAATTCACGCCTGTTCCATGTGGGATGGGTCATCATTCTCATCGGCGCCTTGCTGGCGCATTTCATCCAGACATCAGGCGGCATTTCCATCCGTGACATCCGCTTCAACGGCACCAATGGGCAGGTGCTGAGCGGCCTGCTTTATGTGCCGCCCGGCGTTTCCGCCGAAAACAAGGCACCGGGCATTCTGGCTGTCCACGGCTATATCAATAGCCGCGAAACCCAGGCCGGTTTCGCCATCGAATATGCTCGTCGCGGTTATGTCGTTCTGGCGCTTGACCAGTCGGGTCACGGCTATTCCGACGCTCCCGCTTTCGCCAATGGTTTTGGTGGTCCGGGCGCGCTGGCCTATCTGCGCAGCCTCGACATTGTCGATACCGACAATATCGGCCTTGAAGGCCATTCCATGGGCGGCTGGACCGTTCTGGCCGCTGCCGCCACCATGCCCGACGCGTATAAGTCAGTCGTGTTGGAAGGCTCCAGCACCGGCGCCCCCTTTGCCATGGAAGGCTCGACCGAATGGCCGCGCAATCTGGCTGTCGTGTTCTCGAAATATGACGAGTTCTCGCAGCTGATGTGGCATGTCGACCGCGCGCAGGACACGCCTGATAGCCCCAAGCTGAAGGCTGTTTTCGGCACCGAAGAGACCGTTGTTCCCGGTCAGGTCTATGGCGACCTTGCTGCCGGCACCGCCCGTCTGTTGCAGATGCCGAACACCACCCATCCGGGCGACCACATTTCGCCTGAAGCCATCGGCTATTCCATCGACTGGTTCGCCCAGACGCTGGAAGGCGCTGAACCGATCCCGTCTTCGGACCAGATCTGGCTCTGGAAGGAAATCGGCACACTTGTTGCTCTGGTCGGTTTCGTCGTGCTGCTGGCCGGCACGTTTGAAATGCTGCTGGGCACGCAGGCCTTCGCCAATCTGCGTCAGGCGCCGGCCAATGCGGCCTATGCCAAGCGCAATGCGAAATGGTGGCTGACCTTTGCAATCAGCGCTTTCGTGCCGGTTCTGAGCTATTATCTGTTCCTCGGCTGGGGCGGACAGCTTCTGCCGGGCTCGGCGCTGCTGCCGCAGACCATCACCAGCCAGATCGCCTTCTGGGCGGTGCTGAACGGATTGATCGTCTTCCTCGTGGGCTTCGTGCTCAAGGGCGAAAAGGTTTCGGCGCGCGGCAATATTGTCGGCTCGATCCTGATCGCGCTGGCAACCGTGGGTATCGGCTATCTGTTCGTGCTTGCGGCGGATTTCCTCTTCAAGATCGACTTCCGCTTCTGGGTCGTGGCGCTCAAGCCGCTCAGCCTGGTGCAGGCCAAGATCGCGCTGGTCTATCTGGTGCCGTTCACCCTGTTCTTCGTGCTGGCTCTGCGTGGTCTGCACACTGGCCTCTCGGTAACGGGTGATAGCCGGGCCAAGGTCTATCTCGCCAATATCGGCGCGCTGGCGCTTGGCTTCCTCGTGTTCCTTGCCTTCCAGTATGGATATCTCTGGGCGGTCGGACACCTGTTCATGTTCAGTGATCCGCTGAACACCGTGATCGCCATGCAATTCCTGCCGCTGATGGCCATCATCGCTTTCCTGTCCACCTTCACCTATCGGCGGACGGGCAGCTATCTGCCGGGCGCATTCATCAATGCGCTGTTCGTGACCTGGTACATCGTGGCCGGGCAGGCGACGCAGTTCCCGGTGAGCTAAGGCAAACTGAAAGGGCCGGTCGAAAGACCGGCCCTTTTCAATCCACCAGTTCCAGCGAATTCTGCGTTACCGAATAGCGGCTGAGGGTTTCGAGGAAAGTCATGCCGAGAAGGCTGGTTTCCAGTGCGCCTTCATTGGTGACAAAGGCGGTAAGCCCACGGCGCTCAATACCACCCACATCTAGACTATCCAGCCGTACACGCGCAGCCATGCCCCGGCCGTTGGCGGTGGAAATCGGCACCACATAGCGCAATCCATCCGTGTCGATCCCAGCGGCGCGGGCATCCTCTACCGTAAGCACGACCGCGCTGGCGCCGGTGTCGAAAATCATTGGCGTGGTGTGGCCATTGATATTGGCCCTGACCTCGAAATGCCCGCCTATGCCGCGGCGAAAGGTTGCCGTTCCTGCATTGCTATCCACAATGGCGATGCCGGGCTGCATTTCGCCAGCCACGCGGCCAACGAGCCCCATAAGCTCGTCACGATAGGTATAGGTGACCATGACAACGGCGAATATGCCGACCCAGAGCAGCACGCCCCCGATCAATTCGGCAGCGCGGTGGCGGCGCGCAAACAGGCCTCCGGCAAAGATGATGAGGATGATGACCAGTGGCACCAATTGGGCCGTCTGGGCCTGCGTGAGACCGACCATGCTGCCCGCATCGGCGCTGATCATCAGGGCAATGCCAATGGCGATAAGCAGGGCGAGGCCGATAAAAATCATTTTGTCTCTTGTCCTTCGCCCAATCCTTGTCGCCTCGATAAAGGCATGAGGCGCGGCAAATTCAAGGCATTACAAAAAGATAAGCAGGGCAGTGAGCGCGGCGACTTCGCCCAATGCGCCGCCCGCGCCAATCAGATCGCCGGTCTGCCCACCCACCAGCCTGCGGCATATGGCGGTCCAGCCAAGAACGACCAGAGCAACGGCGACGAGGGCGGCTATCACCCCGACAAGGCCGGTCGTCGGAGCCCCGATGAGAAAGACCAGAAGCGCCGCAAAGACCGCGCCGACGAAAAAGCGAGATCGGTGCAGGGCTCCCGCAGTGGCGGATGCGCCGTCGCTGCGGGCAGGGGGCAAGGCTGCGGCCAGCCAGAGACCGCCGGAGCGCCCGGCAATATTGGCCGCAAGCCAGAGAGCGCCGGCGGCCAGCGGATTGAGCGCGGCGACGCTGCCAAGCGCCGTGACACGGAGGAGCAGGAACAGGCAGAGGGCCGCGACCCCAAAAGTGCCGTGCCGACTGTCCTTGAGAATATCGAGGCGTCGCTCGGGCGTGGCACCGCCAAACAGGCCATCGGCCGCATCGGCAAGCGCATCTTCCATCATCCCGCCACCCACGACGACCATGACGGCGACCGCGAGCGCGGCAGCGAAATAGGGGGGCAGGCCAGCCACCACACCGCCGATCAGCAGGGTGGCGGGCACAAGGCCCATCAGGACGGACGCAAAGGGCAGGGCCATGGCGATGCGCGCCATATCGGGCTTTTCATGGGGGCTGTCGCCGGTGGGCAGGCGCGAGAAAAAGCGCAGGGCCATCACCAGATCATCGGCAAGACCGAGCCTGCCACGCCGCGCTTCGGGGCGATATTCGTCTCGCACCTGCTGGTCTATCTGGTCGGGTTTTGCCGCCTCCGGCGCTTCTCCTGTCAATTGCAATTGGCTCCATAATGGGCAACAAGGTCGCGCCCCTCCCTACCATAGCATGCTGGATATGCCATGCCCGCTCTGAACTCTGCCTTTGCCGATATTGTCGAACTTCTGGTCGCTGTGCCGGATGGGGACGAAGCCGCCGTCGCTGCCGTGCGACAGCGCGATGCTCAATTGACCAAGCCGCCCGGCTCGCTGGGGCGCATGGAAGAACTGGTGGAATTTCTCGCCCGCTGGCAGCACCGCGCCAAGCCTCGGCTCGGCAATCCCATGGTCACGATCTTTGCCGGTAATCACGGCATTACCGATCAGGGCGTGTCGGCCTTTCCGCGCGAAGTCACCGCGCAGATGGTTGCCAATTTCACCAATGGCGGTGCGGCGATCTCGCAGATTTGCGGACTGCACGAAATCAATCTGCGCGTGTTCGAGCTGGCGCTGGAATTGCCTACCGGCGACATTACCCAGGAGGCGGCGCTGGACGACCAGATGTGCGCGGCCACCATCGCCTATGGCATGGAAGCGGTGGCGGGAAAGCCTGACCTGATCTGTATCGGTGAAATGGGCATTGGCAATACCACCATCGCCGCCGCCATCTATGCCGCCCTTTATGGCGGCAAGGGCGAGGATTGGGCTGGCCGGGGCACCGGGCTGGACGATGCCGGGCTGGCGCGTAAGGCCGATGCGGTCAACCGTGCGCTGGCGCTGCATGCCGGTCAGCTTGATCATCCGCTGGCCATTCTGGCGCGGCTGGGTGGGCGCGAAATCGCCGCCATGCTTGGCGCGCTGGTTGCGGCGCGGCATCAGAAAGTGCCGGTGATCATCGATGGCTATGTGGCGACCGCCGCTGCCGCAATTGCGCACGCGATCAACCCGGCCTCGATCAATCACTGCCTGTTCGCCCATGTCTCTGCCGAAGGCGCACATAAGCTGGTGCTGGAAAAGATGGGGCAGACCGGCCTGCTCGATCTCGGCATGCGGCTGGGTGAGGGGACTGGCGCCGCGCTCGCCGCCGTCATGGCCAAGACGGCGCTTCACCTGCACGACAATATGGCAACCTTTGAAAGCGCGGCGGTCAGCGGCAAATCGAGCTGACCTATCCGCATGCAGGCACTCAACCGGCTTCGGAGTAAATCTCCAGCCGGTTGCGTTTTTCAACGATGGGGGCCAATGCGTCCATGACGCGGGCGCGCGGGAACGTGGCGAACACCTCGGTGCCGAAACGCAGCTTGGAATAGAGGTCGAACCGGCCCTGATGCAGGTCCATGATCTTCTGGACGATGGGCAGACCGAGGCCCGCGCCCTGCTCGGCAGTCTTTTGCGCCAGCGAACCCTGACCGAATGAGGACAGGACGGTGGCGATTTCGCTCTGCGGAATGCCGGGGCCATTATCCTTGACCGAAATCATCTGCCCGCCATCGCGGCTGCGCTGCACCACCAGCGTTACCTTGCCATTCTGCGGCGTGAACTTGATGGCATTGGACAAAAGATTGAGCATGATCTGGCGGATGGCGCGTTCATCGCCCCACAGCTTGGGCAGATTGTCGCCATAGCTGAAGACCAGCTCGATCCCCTTGGCCTTGGCGCGCAGCTCCATCATGCGGCGGCAATCTTCGGCAATATCCACCAGCGACACCGCTTCTTCGTTCAATTCATATTTGCCAGCCTCGATCCGGCTGAGGTCGAGAAGCTCGTTGATCAGATTGAGCAGGTGCTGGCCGCTCGAATGAATGTCGCCGGCATATTCTTGGTATTGCGGCACCTGATGGGGCCCCAGAAGCTCGGATTTCAGCACTTCGGAGAAACCGATAATGGCGTTGAGCGGGGTGCGTAGCTCATGGCTCATGGTGGCGAGGAACTGGCTTTTGGCGACATTGGCCTGCTCGGCATGGCGGCGGGCTTCGTCGGACATGTTGCGCGCCTCTTCCAGCTCATAGATCAGCGTGTCCTTCTCGGACTGATGCGCGACTGTCTTGAGTTCGGAATCGTGAAGCTGGCGGGCGAGGAACAGGAAGAAAATCTCGCCGCAAATGGCGACAGCGGCCAGCATGTAATTCAGTGTGCCGCCAAGAAAGATCAGCGCTGTCGAAACGCTGAGCGTTACCGGAAGCGTGCTCGCCAGCGCGGCATGGGGCAGGGTGTGTGTTGCGATGGCATTGCTGGCGATGCCCACCAGCGCCATGGCGAACATCAGCGGCGCAAAATTGGCTGAACCGGAAAACAGCGCGAACAGGGCCAGGAGTGACAGCGCGATCCCGCTCACAGCCTCGGCGGCAACGAATGAGGTGGTCCAGAGCCGGGCATTGAATTTTGTCGGGTCCGACAGCGTGAAGCGTCGCGCCATCTGCGCCACGATCAATAGGCTCGCAATTACCAGACCCGCCCAGAGCGCGGCAATGGCAACGGGGATCCAAAGGCTGGCCATGACGGCAAGAATGCAGATGATCGCCGCCATGGGCAAAGCCGCGCCGACGCGGGCTGCGGCATAGTCCTGCATCAGCTCGAAATCGAACTCGGCACGCGTGCCTGAACTCGATGTAAGCCTCTGACGTGCTTCGCTGACCGCTTTTTGCGCATTGCGCTTGCCGTCGACGCCAATAGGCGCACGAATATCAGCATCGCTGATCGACTGAGACGGCATTGAACTCTTACTCGTTACTCAAAAAAACGAGCATTAACGCGCTCGCACCAGACGTTGGTCAGATTAGGGTTGGGTGGTTAATAGAGGGTGAAATCGGGAGCCTGAAGCTGGGCGGTTGCATAGGCCTCGCACCCCGCTTATGGTTAATTTTCTCTTTGACAGATCACGCGCTTCCGCTGCGCAATTTTATTGCGCGGGCGGGGCGTATATGGCACTCATTTGCGCGCGCTGGTCACGGATGGCCGGTGTTGATAAAATCTGATTTCATTCTGACCGCGTGGGGACGTTATGGCACTGGATAAGATCGACCGGAAAATTCTGTCGCTTCTGCAAAAGGATGCGACCATGCCGGTGGCCGAAATTGGCCGCAAGGTGGGCCTGTCCACGACCCCATGCTGGCGCCGCATTCAGAAGATGGAAGAAGACGGCGTCATTCAGCGCCGCGTTGCCGTGCTGGACCCGTCCAAGGTCAATGTCGGCGTCACGGTTTTCGTTTCGGTCAAAACCAACGAACACAATGACGCCTGGATGCGCAAATTTGCCGGTGTCGTCGATGAATTCCCCGAAGTGGTGGAGTTTTATCGCATGAGCGGCGATGTCGATTATCTCATGCGCGTCGTCGTGCCCGATATCGGCGCCTATGACACGTTCTACAAACGCCTGATCAGCAAGATCAACCTGACCGATGTCAGCTCGGCTTTCGCCATGGGGCAGATCAAATATACGACAGCCCTGCCGCTGGACTTCGCCATCATTTCTGACGACGACAAGTAAAAGATAGTGTCAGGCTGCGGCTTTGGCCTTGCGCCAGTCACGCAGCCTGCCGCGCGCATTGGCATAGGGCGATGACGTGTTGAACTGGATCATGCGGCCCATCGTCCATTTCGTGTACCAGTCACGCCCATAAAGCGCGTCGTTGTCGCGGGCCTCGATCTCGGTGACGATGCGGCTCTTGGCCTGCTCCAGCCTGCTGAGCAGGGCGGGATAGTCTAGGCTCTTATAATCGACATAGAATTTCTGCGCCAAACGGCCCAGCTCGTTCCACTTGAAGCCGGTTTCGGGAAAGTCGGTTTGCTGGCCCGTCCGGTCATGGTCGAGCCATTTCAGCACCAGCTCATTCCAGCCGATGAGATAGGCCACCAGATTGGCCACGCTCATTTGCGTACCCTTGGCGTGGCCGTCCATGGAAAGCACAAAGGCCTCGGTTTCGGGGACGGCCTTCAGGTCTGCGAGCAATTTGCCAAATGTCGTATCGATTGCCTTCAGCAGCTCGTCCTTGTTCTGGGGAACAGCCATTTAGCCTCCGGTGACACTCATATGGCGCGCAACGGCGGGCTCGGTGCGGGTGCGGTCGAGCACGAAATCATGGCCTTTGGGCTTGATGAGCATGGCGTGGTCCAGTGCCGCATCCAGACCGGCCGCGCCGCCATCGCGCCAGGCGTCGCGCAGATTGACCTGATCATCCTGCCCCAGACACAGGAACAATTGCCCGGTCGCGGTGAGGCGGACGCGATTGCAGCTTTCGCAGAAATTATGGCTCATCGGGGTGATGAAACCCAGAATGCCGCCAGTTTCGGCGACATGGACATAGCGGGCGGGGCCGCCGGTGCGCTTGTCCAGGCGGGAAAGGGTATAGCGCCGCGCCAGCCGGTCGTGCAGTTCGCGCAGGGGCAGATAGGTGTCGACGCGGTCAATGCCCACTTCGCCCAGCGGCATGCCTTCAATCAGGGTGAGGCCCAGCCCGCGCCCATGTGCCCATTCCATCATTGGCTCGATTTCGTCGTCATTGACGCCGCGCATCGCCACCATGTTGATCTTGATGGCGAGCCCCGCCGCCTGTGCCGCCTCAATGCCCGCGAGGACGTCGCCGAGCCGCCCGCGGCGGGTAATGGCGGCAAAGCGTTCTACGTCCAGCGTATCCAGCGAGACATTGATCCGCTTTACCCCAGCGGCGACAAGGTTGTCGGCGTGACGGGCGAGCTGGCTGCCATTGGTGGTGATCGTCAGCTCGTCCAGCCCATGCCCGATCCTCCGGCCAAGGCTGCGCACCAGATCGATAATGTCGCGGCGCACCAGCGGCTCGCCCCCGGTCAGTCGGATTTTCGTGGTGCCGCGCGCAATGAACGCCCCCGCAATGGCCTCGATTTCCTCAAAGCTCAGCACGTCCTTCTTGGGCAGGAAAGTCATGTCCTCGGCCATGCAATAGACACAGCGGAAATCGCAGCGATCCGTGACCGAGATGCGCAGATAGGACACGCGACGGCCGAAACTGTCTATCAGGGGATTGGCGGAAATGATGGGCGCAGTCATTGGCTAAATCTAGCCCCGCCGCGATAGGATTCAAAGGCATAAGCAAAAAGAAAAGGCCGCCCCGAAGGACGGCCTTTAAACGTCGGATCCAAGACTTAGTGCTTGACCACGATCCGGGCGCCGACCTGAACGCGTTCGTAGAGGTCGGTCACGTCTTCATTGGTCATGCGGATGCAGCCCGAGGAAACGGCCTGACCGATGGTCCAGGGCTCGGACGTGCCATGCACGCGGTAAAGGGTCGAGCCGATATAGAGGGCGCGGGCGCCGAGCGGATTGTCCGGACCGCCGGGCATGAATGCCGGAAGGTCGGGAACGCGCTTGCGCATGGCTGGGGGCGGGGTCCAGCCGGGCCATTCGGCCTTGCGGGTAATGCGGTTGGTGCCGGCCCAGGTAAAGCCTTCGCGGCCAACGCCGATGCCATAGCGCAGCGCCTTGCCGTCTTCCATCACCAGATAGAGGCGACGTTCAGCGGTATTGACGATGATCGTGCCAGCCTTCTCGGTGGTTTCGTAATCGATGATCTGCTTCTTGACGGGGCTGCCGCCGCGAATTCCCGTAGCAACTTCCTCGGGACGCTTGTTTAGCGAGTCGGTATTTTCAAATTTCTGCGTCTCTGGATTGTACCAGATTGCGGCATTTACTGGCGCGACGAGACCCGCTGAAAGCAGGATCGACATGCCGATCGCCAATATGACTTTGATGATGTTCATCTTTTACGTGGCCTCAGGGTGCGCGACAGGTCTGATTCGGGGAGTCGCTATATCTTGCGTAAATACTTCGAATGCAGCTGACCGGAAAGAGTTTGCCGCCTTTATCCGGCCATAGATGTGGCATCATGGCCATATTGTGTTGCCAGCAGGTTACAGTGTGCGTTCACCAAGTGGTGATCGAAGATTTCACCGGCCTTGACACACAAGTACCACCGCTGCCACATCGCCGCGAAAGCCGGGGAGAGCTTGTGCCATGAACGAGATCGAGATTTTGAAGCGACAGGCCGCTGCCATGGCGCTTTCCGAAGTCCGCTCCGGCATGCGGCTCGGGCTGGGCACCGGTTCCACCGCGCGGCACTTCGTCGACCTGCTCGGCGAAAAGGTGGCCGCCGGGTTGGAGGTGGTCTGCGTGCCCACTTCCGAAGTCACGGCACGCCAGGCCGCTGAACTCAATATTCCGCTGTCCGATCTAGATACGCTTGATCGTCTCGATCTGACCGTTGACGGCGCCGACGAGATCGATCCGGCGCTCAACCTGATCAAGGGTGGCGGTGGCGCACTGCTGCGCGAAAAGATCGTCGCTGCCGCCTCCGACGCCATGATCGTGATTGCCGACAGCTCGAAATGTGTTGAAGTTCTGGGCCGCTTTCCCTTGCCCATCGAGGTCAATCTGTTCGGGCTGGGCGCAACCCGCCGCGCTGTCGCCGAGATTGTGAGCGCTCATGGTGCAGAGGGTGGGCTCATTCTGCGCGGTGAGGACAAGGGCAAGGCCTTCGTGACCGATGGCGGACATCTCATTCTTGATGCTTTTTTTGGCCGCATTTCGCAGCCAGAAGCGCTATCGAGCGACCTTCTGAATATTCCGGGAGTGGTCCAGCATGGACTATTTCTCAATATGTGCAGCAAGGCTTATGTTGCGACGCCGAATGGCGTAGAAACACTGAAACAACAATAGACTGAGCGTGGATCGGGACATGATGGCATTCTGGACAAATGGAAACATGATGCGCGGCGCCAAGGCCGTGTTGGGTGTTGTGATGACGGCTGGCGTCATCGCCATGTCGGCACCGGCCTTTGCGCAGGAGGTTGCTCCCGAGCAGCTCGCGCTGGCCCGCAAATATGTGGACCTGACCGATCGTGGCGGCGTGTTCGAGACCACGCTGATCGAAGTCGGTATCCAGACCATGCGCCAGATCGTCAGCCAGAATCCTGAGCTCATGGAACAGACCAACCAGACCATCGGCGAGGTCATCAAGGAATATAGCGGCTCCAAGGGCGAGCTTCTCGACCAGTTTGCCCGCGTCTATGCCATGCGCTTCTCCATGGACGAGCTGAACGAAATCGTCGGCTTCTACGAGTCTCCGACCGGTCAGAAGCTTGCCAAGGCCAATGCCGAAGTGAACATCGACATCCGCCGCATCCTCGAAGTCTATACCAATAATCTGCGCACCGAATTCTTCGCCAAGGTGCGCTCCAGCCTGCGCGCCAAGGGCGTGGAAATCTGATAAGCGGCACATGCCAAGATTGACCCCGCCTTGTGCGGGGTCTTTTTTTATGCGAACCGCATGAATATATTCATCGGTAATTGACGATGGAAAGCAGGGGCACAGAATGACGTTCGACTACGATCTTGTTGTCATTGGCGCGGGTTCAGGTGGCGTGCGGGCTGCGCGCATGGCCGCGACCTATGGCGCAAAGGTAGCGATTGTCGAAGAATTCCGCGTCGGCGGCACCTGTGTCATTCGCGGCTGCGTTCCCAAAAAGCTCTATGTCTACGCATCCCGCTTCAAGGATCAGTTCGATATTGCCGAGAGCTTCGGCTGGCAGGTCGACGCCAGCTTTGACTGGCCGACCCTTGTTGCCGCCAAGGAAAAGGAAATCACCCGGCTCGAACACGCCTATTCGAGCAATCTCGAAAAGCCGGGCGTCGAGATTATCCGCGACCGCGCCGTGGTAACCGGCCCGAACAGCATCAAGCTGGTTCAGGGCGAGCGCGAGCTGACCGCGAAATATCTGCTGGTCGCCACCGGCGCCCGTCCCTTCATTCCCGAAATTCCGGGTTCGGATCTGGCTATCACCTCTAACGAAGCCTTCGATCTGCCCGCCTTGCCGCGGTCCATCCTCATTGAGGGCGGCGGCTATATCGCGGTGGAATTCGCCACCATCTTTGCCGGTCTCGGCGTCGACACGGCCATCGTCTATCGTGGGGATTGCATCCTGCGCGGCTTTGACGAGGACATGCGGCGCGGGCTGGAGGCCGGTTTGACCGAACGCGGCATTCGCCTCATCTATCAGACGACTATCGCTTCGCTCGCCAAGCCGGGCGACGATGTTCTGGTCACCTTCAGCGATGGCGTCACCGCCCCATTCGGCGCGGTCATGTTCGCCACGGGTCGTCGCCCCAACATCGATGGTCTGGGGCTCGAAAGCGCTGGCGTGAAGCTGGGGCAGGGCGGCGTCATCGAGGTCGATCAATATTCCCAGAGCTCGGTGCCCTCGATCTATGCGGTGGGTGATGTGACCGGACGGGCGCAATTGACCCCGGTCGCCATCCGCGAAGGCTGGTATTTCGCCGAGACGCTGTTCAACAACAATCCGCAAGCCGTGGATCATTCGCTCATCCCGACGGCGGTATTCTCCGAGCCTGAAATTGGCGTTGTGGGCCTGACGGAAGCCGAAGCGGCCACCCACGGCGATATCGATGTTTATGTCGCCCGTTTCCGCCCCATGCAGAACACCTTGTCCACACGCACCGAGCGCATGGTGCTCAAGCTGATCACCGAAAAGGATGGTGGCAAGGTTCTGGGCGTTCATATTCTGGGGCCCAGCGCCGCCGAAATGATCCAGCTTGTTGGCATTGCAGTGGGTATGGGCGCAACCAAGGCGGATTTCGACCGCACCATTGCGCTCCATCCATCTGCCGCCGAGGAACTGGTGACATTCAAGGCCCCCAGCTACATCTATCGCGGCGGCGACAAGGTCGGCGGCTAACTCATCGTGGGTGAGCGTTAGCGCGCTCGCGCAGATAAAAGTAGAGCGGCATGGCCAGGATCAGGCCGACAAAGGAAGCGGTCGGCAGCACAACCCACCAATGCGCGACGCCATTGCGCCGTGCATCGATGAGCGACCACACCCAGAACAGGCCAATCGACATCAGCAGATCGAGTGAAAAGCCGGTTCCAGGCGCGGTGACAAACAGGCTGCCGATGAACCCGGCCACATCAGGGCCATGGGCAACGAAATAGCTTCCGAAAAACCACCAGACAATGACGGTGCCCAGCACCGCGACGATTAGATAAATCCGTGCCATTCCATCCCCCAAATGCGGCGTGGAGCCTGCCGCGATTCGAAGCGCTCCACCATGGGCGTCTCATTTGTCGGCAGCCATCTCGTGACCCTCACCTGCCTTTGCCCTTGTCGCCCGCCGCTGGGCTTGATATGCCGCCCTCGCTGAACTCTGCCTGCGCAAGGAACTGCCCGACATGACCACCTGGACCCCAAGCTCCTGGCGCAGCAAGCCCATTCGGCAGGTGCCCGCCTATCCCGATCCTGCGGCGCTGGCGGATGTGGAGCGGCAGCTTGGCAGCTTCCCGCCGCTGGTTTTCGCCGGTGAAGCACGCGATCTGAAATCGCGCCTCGCCTCTGTCGCGCGTGGCGAGGCATTCCTGCTTCAGGGCGGCGACTGTGCCGAAAGCTTCGCCGAACATGGCGCTGACCATATCCGCGACTTCTTCCGCGTCTTTCTGCAAATGGCGCTGGTGCTGACCCATGGCGCTAGCAAGCCTGTGGTCAAGGTCGGCCGCGTCGCCGGACAATTCGCCAAGCCGCGTTCTGCCGATACCGAAATCATTGATGGCGTCGAGCTGCCCTCCTATCGCGGCGATATCATCAACGATATCGGCTTTACTGAAGCCGCGCGCGTGCCCAATCCGCACCGCTTGTTGCAGGCCTATCGCCAGTCAGCGGCCACGCTCAACCTGCTACGCGCCTTCTCCATGGGCGGCTATGCCGAGCTGACCCGCATTCACGAATGGACCATGGGCTTCATGAAGGGGTCCAATTCCAATACTCGGTATGAGGAAGTGGCGCGCAAGATCGACGACGCCATCACCTTCATGGGTGCGCTTGGCCTGAACCCCGAGAATACCCCGGCATTGCGCCAGACCAGTTTCTACACCAGCCATGAAGCGCTGTTGCTTGGCTATGAGGAAGCGCTGACGCGCCGGGATTCGATCAGCAATAATTGGTACGCAACCTCCGGGCACATGCTCTGGATTGGCGACCGCACCCGCGATCCCGATGAAGCCCATGTCGAATATTTCGCCGGCATCCATAATCCCATCGGCATCAAATGCGGCCCCAGCCTTGCCAGCGACGACCTGCTGCGCCTGCTCGATCGCCTGAACCCGACCGACGAAGCTGGTCGCATCACACTGATTTCCCGTTTTGGTGCCGACAAGGTGCATGAGCACCTGCCGCGCCTGATCGAAACCGTCGAGAAGGCTGGCCGCACCGTCGTCTGGTGCTGCGATCCGATGCATGGCAACACCATCAAGGCATCCACCGGCTACAAGACCCGTCCGTTTGATCGCGTGCTGACCGAAGTGCGCAATTTCTTTGAAGTGCATCGCCAGATGGGCACCTATGCTGGCGGCGTGCATATCGAAATGACCGGCGATGACGTCACTGAATGCGTCGGCGGCATGTCGGCGGTGACCGAAACCACGCTGGCCGATCGCTACAACACCTATTGCGACCCGCGCCTTAATGCCAGCCAGGCATTGGAGCTCGCCTTCCTTGTGGCCGAGGAAGTTCATGCGCAGAAGCCGCCACTTCAGCAGGCTGCAGGCGAATAAACTCATCGCCAAGGTGAACCGGATCGCTGGGCTGCGCGTTAAATATAACGGTGCGCAGCCTCTTTCCCCCGGCTAGCCTGCCAAAGCGTTGTTTTGGCAAAAGAGTAGGCTATGCCCAAATCCCTGTTCCCCCACGCAGCCCCAGAAACGCGCGAGCAACTGGAACAGGACGCTACCCTAAAGCTTTTCAATACCTACGATTGGGCAGCCAATCCGCTGGGGCTGATTCCGAACTGGCCCGAAACGCTCCGGGGTGCGGTGCGCCTCATGATGACCGCTTCGACCCCCATGGTCATGATGGTCGGAGAGCAAGGTATCCTTCTCTATAATCATGGCTATGCCGAATTCGCCGGGCAGCGCCATCCCCATATTTTTGGCCTGCCTGCAGAAGCAGCGTGGCCGGAAATTGCCCCCTTCAACCGTGTCAATATCGAGCGCGGCCTGCGCCGGGAATCCTGGGCGCTGCGCAATCAGGAACTGGTGCTCAACCGTCACGGCGACATGGAATCGGTGTGGATGGACCTCCATTACAGCCCCATTGTGGGCGGTGATGGCCGATCCCTCGGCACGCTCTGCGTGGTGCATGAAATAACCGACCGGGTACTGGCCGCGCAGGCGATGGCCCGCAGCGAAGAGCGCATGTCGCTGGCTATCAGCGGCACCGATCTCGTCGGCACCTGGGACTGGGACGTGGTCAACGACAAGGTGACGGCCGACGACCAGTTTGCCGCCCTGTTCAATCTGGATTCCCTGCGTGCAGGGCTCGGTGTGCCCATTCAGGATTTTCTGCGTGCTGTTCACCCCGATGATGTCGGGCGGGTCGGTGACGAAATTGCTGCGGCGCTCCGCGAAGGCACCATATTCAAGTCTGAGTACAGGCTGCAACATCCTGATGGAAAAGAGACCTGGGTCGTCGCCTCGGGTCGCCCTCGGCTGGACAGCGAAGGCCGGGTACACCGCTTCCCCGGTGTCGCCATCGATGTTACCGCACAACACCGCGCGGCCGATGCGCTTTCGGAAAGCGAATTGCGCTTCCGCACGCTGGCCGACACCATGCCGCAAATGGTGTGGTCGACCACTCCAGACGGCATGCACGACTACCACAATGCGCGCTGGTATGACTTTACCGGAATGCCGGTCGGCTCAACCGATGGTGAAGGCTGGAACGGCATGTTCCACCCCGACGATCAGGACCGGGCATGGGCCGAATGGCGGCATTCGCTGGCGACGGGCGAGCCCTACCAGATCGAATATCGTCTCCGCCATCACAGCGGCGAATATCGCTGGACCCTTGGGCGAGCGCTGCCGATCCGGGATGGCCAGGGGCAAATCCTGCGCTGGATCGGCACCTGCACCGATATTCACGAATCCCGGCTCGCGGCCGAAGAGCGCGAGCTTGTGGCGCAGGAATTGAGCCACCGCATCAAGAACATTTTTGCCGTGCTCAATGGTATTATCAGCCTGTCGGCGCGCAGCTATCCCGAAGCCAAGGTGTTTGCCGATCAGCTTCGCCAGCGCATTTATGCCCTGGGCGAGGCGCATGACTTTGTTCGTCCGCACGGCTATTTCGATGGTTCGACGAACGGGCAGGGGGCATTGTCGGCCCTGATTGACCGTCTGATGGTTCCCTACAATGCCGATGATGCAACCCGCGTTGTCTTTACCGGTGACGATGCCCGCGTCGATGATGCGGCGGCAACCCCGATGGCGTTGCTCTTCCATGAACTGGCAACCAATTCCGCCAAATATGGTGCGCTTTCAACATCCGGCGGTACCGTCACCATTACCGGGCGTGAAACCGGCGACGCCTATCATATCGAATGGCGCGAGGCTGGCGGGCCGCAAGTAGCCGAGCCGGAGCGGCTCGGCGGCTTTGGCACAAGGCTAGTGCAATTATCGGTAGAAGGGCAGATGCGCGGGCAGCTTGTGCGAAACTGGTTGCCGGGCGGGCTCGAAGTCCTGATCTCGCTGCCGCTCGACGCATTGAACAGATCGGCGCGGCTGCAATCAGGGTCGGAGAAATAGCGCGAAGATTAGCTTAGTCGCTGGCCAGACTATTGTCATCGCCCCACGAGAACAGCTTCAGGCGGCGCGGGGGCTTTGCGTCAGCGGCGATGCGGCGCGCAACGGCAAATTCAACCGTTTCCCTGATGTCGCGGTCGGTGGCTGGCTTGGGCATGACGCCAATCGTGCCCGGCACGCCATCGCCCAATTGGGCAGGGTTGGCAGTCAGGAAAACCACCGTGACCCCATGTGTCTGCGCCAGAATTTTGCCGATATGAATACCGGTGGGCCCATCGCGCAGGTTGAGGTCGACCAGCGCAATATCGGCCCGACTGGCATGGGCCAGTGCAGATTTCTGATCGGAGGCAATGGCGATTGGGTTATGGCCCATGTCGGAGACGACATATTCGATCTCCGTCGCGGCCATGATTTCATCTTCAACGATGAGGATATTATAAGTCATAGGCACGGCACTTCGCATTGATTTGGGGGGTATGGCATTTCGGACAACTCACCAGATGCGTGTTGGGTTGCCGCACGTTCCTCTTTGTGATCGGCATAAAAATGCGCCCGAGCTGTTACCAAAGCGACAACGGGCTTGTCTTGCCCTCCCGCAGGGGAGCGGATAAGTCTGCGCCAGCATTCTGCCCCTCGGGCAGATCGATTGTTTCTTGCATCAGGCCAGCATCATCGTGACCGATCAGCTTCGTATTGCGCTCGCCCAGCTTAACCCCAAAGTGGGCGACCTGTCGGGCAATCTGGCTCTGGCGCGCAAGGCGCTGGACGATGCCAGGCAGGCGCAGGCCGACATTGTCATGCTGCCCGAGCTTTTCCTGACCGGCTACTTCCCCGACGATCTGCTGTTCAAGCAGCAATTCGTCTCCGACGCGATCAATGCGGCGCGCGCTCTGGTGGCGGATACGGCGGGGTCGGACGTGACACTGATCCTGCCGACCATCTGGCAGGAGCGAAGCGAATTATACAATGCCGTGCTGGTGGCGGAAAATGGCGAAATCACTGCCGTCCGCTACAAGCGCGAATTGCCCAATTCGGATGTGTTTTACGAAAAGCGGTATTTCACGTCCGGCCCGCTGCCCATGCCGGTCGAGATCAAGGGCGTCGTCGTCGGCATCCCGATCTGCGAGGACATCTGGCACCGCTCCGTCTGCGAGCATCTGGCCATGCGCGGCGCCGAAATCATGCTCTGCCCCAATGGCTCGCCCTATTGGACCGACAAGCAGCATATCCGCAAGGAACTGGTCCGCGCCCGCGTCGCAGAAGACGACGTGCCCATGCTCTATCTCAATCAGGTCGGTGGGCAGGATGAGCTGGTTTATGATGGCGCCTCCTTTGCCATCGAGCCGGGCGACAGGCTGGTCTTTCAGGGCAAGTCTTTCGAGACAGATTTCATTGTCACCGACTGGACACGAACCGAAAACGGCTGGACCTGCATCAATGGCCGCGTCGAAGAACTGACCTCGACACAGGAAGCGCCGTGGCGGGCCTGCGTCCTGGGCCTGCGCGACTATGTGTTCAAGAACGGCTTCTCCCATGTCGTGCTCGGCCTGTCGGGCGGCATAGATAGCGCCGTGGTTGCCGCCATTGCCGCAGATGCCTTTGGCCCGGACAAGGTCCATTCGATCATGCTGCCCTATCGCTATACGTCCGAGGATAGCCTGCGCGACGCCAAAGATTGCGCCGATCGGCTGGGCATTCGCTACGACATTGTCGCCATTGGTGACCCGGTGGATGGCGCGTTGCGGGAATTGCAGCCTGTTTTCGGAGATCGCCCTATCGATCTGGCAGAAGAAAACATCCAGTCGCGCATGCGTGGCACTATCCTCATGGCTGTATCCAACAAGCTCGGCTCCATGTTGCTGACCACCGGCAACAAGAGCGAAATGGGCGTTGGCTACGCCACCATCTATGGCGACATGAATGGCGGCTACAATCCGCTCAAGGACATGTTCAAGATGGACGTCTATGCGCTGGCCGACTGGCGCAACAAACATATGCCGGGCGATTGCCTCGGGCGGGCGGGGGAGGTCATCCCTCAGTCGATCATCGACAAGGCGCCAAGTGCCGAATTGCGCCCCGACCAGAAAGATCAGGACAGCCTGCCGCCCTATCCTGTGCTCGACGATATTCTCACCTGCATGATCGAAGATGAAATGGCCCTGGGCGACATCGTTGCGCGCGGCCATGAACCGGCGCTGGTCAAGCGCATCGAGCATCTGGTCAATATCGCGGAATACAAGCGCCGCCAGTCGGCACCCGGCCCGAAACTGACCCCGCGCGCCTTTGGCCTTGGCCGCAAATATCCCATTACCAACGGCTATAAGGACGCAAGTGTCGGATGAGTGTTATTGTACGCTGGGCTCCCTCGCCAACCGGCAATATTCATCTGGGCAATGCGCGCCCGGCGCTGCTGAACTGGTTCTTTGCGCGTCGTCACGGTGGCAAATATGTGCTGCGCATGGACGATACCGATCTGGCGCGTTCCACCCGCGAATTTGCCGATGGTATTGAAGTCGATCTCAACTGGCTCGGCATCACGCCGGACCTGCTTGTCCGCCAGTCCGAACGCACCGCACTCTACGATGCGGCCCGTGACCGGCTGATCGCCGCGGGACGTCTCTATCCCTGCTACGAAACCGAAGACGAACTCGACCGCAAGCGCGCCCGCGCACGTCTGCTCGGCAAGCCGCCCATCTATGATCGTGCGGCGCTGAGCCTGTCCGAAGAGGACAAGGCCAAGCTCGAAGCCGAAGGCCGCAAGCCCCATTGGCGCTTCAAGCTCGATGGCCGTGCGGTGCAGTTTGAAGACGTCATCAAGGGGCCACAGACGGTCAACACGACCTCGATGTCCGATCCGGTGCTGATCCGCGCCGATGGCTCCTATCTCTATACGCTGCCTTCCGTAGTCGACGATATTGATCTGGGCATCACTCACGTGATCCGGGGCGAAGACCACGTTTCCAATACCGGCACCCAGATCGAGATTTTTGAGGCGCTGGGCGGCACTGTGCCCGCCTTCGGCCATCACAATCTGCTCACCGATGCTGCGGGGCAGGGCTTCTCCAAGCGTCTGGGCTCCCAGTCCATCGCTGATTTCCGCAATGAGGGCTATGAGCCGCTTGCCATCGCCATCATGGCGTCGCTGACCGGCACCAGTCTTTCCGTCGAGCCCTATGACAGCCTCGACGCGATTGCGGAAATACTCGATTTCTCGATGATCTCGCATGGCTCGGCGCGTTTCGATCCGGCCGAACTCAATGGTCTCAACGCGCGCCTGCTGCACAAAATGAGCTATGCCGAAGCCGCGCCGCGCCTGTCGGCGCTTGGGCTGGAAGGCGAGGCCATGTGGCTGTTGCTGCGTGAAAATCTCACGCGCTTTCCCGACATCGCCGAATGGTCAAAGCTGGTGACAGGTCCGGTGCAATCGGTGGTTGCGCCTGATGATCAGGATTTTATCGCATTGGCCAAAGCGCTGTTGCCGCCCGAGCCCTGGGACGAAAACACCTGGGGCCAGTGGACCGACGCCCTGAAAACCTCGACCGGACGCAAGGGCAAGGCGCTATTCCTGCCGCTGCGCATGGCGCTGACCGGCCGCCACGACGGGCCGGAGCTTAAGTCCCTGCTCGTCCTGCTTGGGCGTACGGTGTGTCTGGACCGACTACCCTGACGGCTTTGTCGCCGAAATGAACGATCCGCATGTCCGGCGCCGCAGGCGCTTCCGGGCGGCGGGCGATTTCGCCGGGGCCTGATGGGCGCGGGCGGGGCAGGGGAATATCCACCAGCGCCACTGCGGCCACGGTCTCGACTTCGGCCTGAGCCACTTGCACCGGCACGATGCCGCGCGGATCGCGCAGGGGCAGCGGAATGCTCACCCCGTTAATGTCAAGCATCGATCGGCTGCTGCCATCCGCGGCACTGGTGATACGCACCGCGCCGTCGGCGCTGCGTGGTGCCGTGCAGGATGCAGCCTCGTCGAATTTGGTGCGATAGGCAAAGGCATTGGGCAGCGAGGTATAGGACATGCCGGACAGATTGCGCATCTGCTCCGGTTCCTGCCCCGGATTGTCGTAGTAATAGAGCTCCACTTGCGTATTCGGGCACATCTGCTGGCAGGTGGTCGAATCCTGCCCCAGATAGTCGGGCAGGGTTGAATAGCTGATCGGCCAGAAATAGCCGTCCGACAGGCGCACACAGACCGAGCGAACGGTCTGATAGCCCTGATAGCCCCAGTAATCTCCGCCATCGACGAAATCGCCATTGGTGAAATCACCATCCGAGCTGGAGCCGAAAATGCGGTCGAAGATCGACTGGCGGTCCTGCGTGAAGGTGGCGCTGGATCCGGCATTGCAGCCAAAGCGTGCCATTTCCTGCAAAATGGCCTCGCGCTGCTGGGCTACGGCGTGCCCGGTTTCCACGGCCTGCGCCACCGCAGCATATTGGTTGCGCAGCGAAATCACTTCGCGCGCTACACCCTGACATTGCGGCGTCAGCGTGCGGCCGGCACGGGCATCGTCGTTACAACCCTGGCGGATATACTGGCTTTCAGCGTCCTGCACCTGCCGCGCCAATTGGCGGGCGGCATTGCTGTTGTCGTTGACCTGCCGGAACTCGCCATTGCGGTCGAACTGGGCAAGCGCGCTTTGCAGCCTGCCGCATTGATTGGCCTGCGCATGAGCGCTTTCGACATCGAGCGCCAATGCAATGGTCGCAACGATCAGCAGTGCCAGAGCCCGAAGGCGGGAAGGGTAGAACGTCACCAGAATTCCTTATATGCGGGCCGCAACCGCTTTGTGTCCCTGCGCCTTAAGATATCGCTAGGGGCAATGGCAACATTATAGCTGTGCGCGTAGATTCCTCCTAGCGCGCCAAGGACACACAAACCGGAGAGCGAAGGCGTCATGAAACTCGCTAGTCTGCGCAATGCGCGCCCCGATGGTCAGCTCGTCGTCGTCTCCCACGATCTCGCCCGCTATGTTTCCGCCGGACGCATCGCGCCCCATATGCAGGCGGCGCTGGATGATTGGGAGCAGGCGGCTCCCGCTTTAGCCGCGCTTTCGGCGCAACTGGATGCGGGTGAAATCGCGGGCCAGCCCTTCGATCCGGCCTTGGCCCACGCGCCCTTGCCGCGCGCTTATCAGTGGATCGATGGTTCGGGCTATCTCAGCCATCTCGAGCGGGTCCGCTCGCTCAAGGGCAGCAAGGACGAAGAGCTGCAATCGGCCCGACCATTGATGTATCAGGGCGCCTCCGATTCGCTTTCGGCCCCGACCGACCCCATTGTGATCCCCGCCGATGATCTGGCGCTCGATTTCGAGGCCGAAGCCGCCGTCATCATCGGCCCGGTGCCGATGCGCGCCACGCGCGAACAGGCCGATGCGGCCATCCGGCTCGTCACCATTCTCAACGATGTGTCCCTGCGCAAACTGGTGGTCGATGATCTCCAGAATGGTTTCGGCTTTTTCCATGCCAAGCCGTCCACATCCTTTGCGCCGGTGGTGGTAACGCCAGCCGGGCTGGGCGAAGCATGGCGCGATAATCGCCTGCATCTGCCGGTGCGCGTCGAGGTCAATGGCACGCTTTATGGCCAGCCGAATGCGGGCATCGGCATGCATTTCGACTTCGCCGACCTGATCGTCGAAGCCGCCCGCACCCGCGCGCTGGCCGCAGGCACCATCATTGGCGGCGGCACGATCTCCAATCCGCATGATGAAACCCTGCCGATCAAGCGCGAGGGCATCGGTTTTGCCTGCATTGCCGAAGCGCGGACGGCGGAAAAGGCCAAATATGGCCGGGCGCGCACGCCTTTCCTCAAACCCGGCGATGCGGTGCGTATCGGCGCGCCGGGGCCGGATGGAAAATCGCTCTTTGGCGACATTAACCAGAGCGTCCAAATCCTGTCCAACTGACGGATAACATTCCCGTGTGACGGTTGGGGCCGTCATAAACCCATGTAAGTGTCCCGCTATCGGTTGAGGGACCGGCAATGGCAAACATATTGACCCAGGTGCTTATTTGAATCTGATCCGTAAGGCTCAAACCGCCGCTATCGCCGCAATTCTGGTTGCGGGCACTCTCGCCGTCGTCGCTCAGGATACCTTCACGCCCCCGGCCACGCCGGAAGAGGCGATCGCCATGCGCGAAACCATCATGAAGCAGAATGGTGGCCTGCTGCGCTCTGCGGGAAATCTGTCCGGCGATCAGGCCGTTTCCGCCGCGCAGATCATTTTCGACAATTTCACACATATGGCCGAGCTTTTCCCCGAAGGGTCCGAAGGAGGGGAGGCGCTGCCCGCCATCTGGCAGAATTGGGAAGCCTTCACCGCCATCATCGAAACCGGCCGCGCTGGCGCCGAAGCTGCGTTGAGGGCAGCGCGGGCGGGTGACAGCGCTGGCTATGGTGCGGGTTTGCAGATCGTCATGGACACCTGCGGCCAGTGCCACCAGCAATTCCGGTCCTGACCTGCGGTCCGGAGGAATAATCGCTCCAGTGGAGCGATTTTAGCGGGGCAGGGCCATGAGAGCTATGCTCGAATGGCGACCCGTACCAGTTTACTATCGCCTCCAAAGCGATTGGGGCGGCCTTCGGGTCGCCCTCTTTTTTGTTTTCGCTTGATTTCTTGCTGTCGTCCGGCCAATCTCCGGCACCATGAAGACCAAGTGCACCATTACCTGCTGCATTATTACCTGCTAACCGAGCGTTGGCGGAGCAGTCTTCTTCATCCCGATAGTTTGAACGGATAGAGGCTCCCCCGCCAGAGCACAATCATGTCTGGCCCACAGGACTCTCGATGAACACGGCAAAGCCGCAGCTCAATTTCTACAATACGCTGACCCGCTCCAAGGCCCCTTTTACGGCGATGGACGAGAACAATGTGCGCCTCTATGCCTGCGGCCCCACGGTCTATGACTTCGCCCATATCGGCAACGGCCGCGCCGCCATCGTTTTCGATCTGCTGTTCCGCGTGCTGCGCTATACCTATGGCGAGAACAACGTCACCTATGTCCGCAACATCACCGACGTGGACGACAAGATTAATGCCCGTGCTCTGCGCGACCATCCCGACCTGCCCCTGAACGAGGCCATTCGCAAGGTCACCGAAACCACTGCCGCGCAATATCAGAAGGATGTCGCGGCGCTGGGCTGCCTTGAACCGACGGTACAGCCGCGCGCCACCGAAAACATCGCTGAAATGCAGGCGATGATCGAGCGATTGATCGCGCGCGGCAATGCCTATCAGGCGGGCAACGAAGTGCTGTTCCGCACCCGCTCCATGCCTGATTACGGCAAGCTGTCTGGCCGCAATCTCGAAGACAATCTCGCCGGCGCCCGCATCGCCGTCGATGCCCATAAGGAAGATCCCGCCGATTTCGTGCTCTGGAAACTATCGAGCCCCGAAGAGCCCGGCTGGGATAGCCCCTGGGGCCGTGGCCGCCCCGGCTGGCATATCGAATGCTCGGCAATGTCGGAGCGCTATCTGGGTGAAACCTTCGATATCCATGGCGGCGGACTCGACCTGATCTTCCCCCACCACGAAAACGAAATTGCCCAGTCGAGATGCGCCCACGGCTCCCACGCCATGGCCAATGTGTGGATGCACAATGGCTTCCTCATGGTGGAAGGCCAGAAGATGAGCAAGTCGCTGGGCAACTTCTTCACCATCCACCAGCTTCTGGAAACGACGGATTTCGGCGGACGGAAGTGGCCCGGCGAAGTCCTGCGCCTGGCCATGCTGATGACCCATTACCGGGAGCCGATTGATTTCACGGTCAAGCGGCTGGAAGAGGCTTGGCGCATCCTCAAGCGTTGGAATTTGGCTGCTGAAGAGCAGGAGGCTCATGTCGATCATCTGCCGGATCCGGTGGTCATCGCGGCTCTGGCTGATGACCTCGATAGCTCTGGTGTCGTTGGGCGGCTGCATGAAATGGCCCGCGAGTCGCATGATATTGGTTCGTTTACGGCCACGCTGAAGCTGCTTGGCCTCTATTGGCCGAACTGGAAAAAAGCCGATCAGGAAGCGGCAGCAACTATGCTGGCAGCGCTCTCCGTGCCGGAGTCAGAAATTGAAGCGCGCGTAAAAGCCCGCCTCGACGCCCTCAACGCCAAAGACTTCGCGGAAGCCGATCGCATCCGTAATGAACTGGCCGAGCAGGGTATCGCCCTGATGGACTACAAGGACGAAGCCGGACAGCGCGCCACCAAATGGGAGGTGAAGCGTTAGATGTCTGCGCAAGCGGATAAAACCTCTCACCCGTCTCGGCCCTTGGCCGATCCACCCTCTCCCTCAAGGGGAGAGGGGAAAATCGAGTTTGCCGCAGGCTCGCTTCTTCCTTCTCCCCTTGAGGGAGAAGGTGCCCGAAGGGCGGATGAGGGGTTTGCGAACCCTAAGCGCGCTCGGACAGAATGGCGGACAACCAAGACCCCTGTGCTTCGCGTGTTTGCCAAGCGCATGCGTCACGCTCCCACCGAGGCAGAAACCAAGCTTTGGACGCTTCTGCGAAATCGCCGCTTTGCCCAATATAAATTCCGCCGCCAATTGCCTGTCGGCGATTATGTCGTTGATTTTGTCTGCCTGTCGCACAAGCTAATCGTCGAAGCCGACGGTTCCCAGCATGCTGAAAATCTGCGCGATACCATTCGTGATGCCTATCTAGCTGGCCAGGGCTTCCGCCTCCTCCGCTTCTGGAACAACGACATCCTCGCTCGTCCAGTATCCGTCTCCGACGCTATCTGGGTTGCTCTTGCGGGAGACGCGTCATGAGTTGCGCCGCCATGTCAGCAGCCTTCCTGACAGCGCCTGTCAGGGCCGCGCGTTCAAACCATGTCTCCACACCAAAGGAGACATTCCAATGATCGATCATGTCGGCATTCTCGTCCGTGACTGGGCGAAATCCCGCGCCTTCTATGACGCCGCGTTCGCTCCCCTCGGCTATTCCCTGCTGGCAGAAGTGCCCGAGCAATATACTGGCGGCCTGAAGGTCGGCGGCTATGGCAAGGCCAAGCCTGATTTCTGGCTGACCGAAAGCACCGAGCCGGGCCCGGGCCGACACTACGCCTTTGTGGCAGGCTCAAAAGCTGAGGTTGACGCCTTCTATGCTGCTGCAATGGCCAATGGCGGCAGCGACAATGGTGGCCCCGGTCCGCGCCCGCATTACCACGAGCACTATTATGGTGCCTTCGTGTTCGATCCCGATGGCAACAATGTCGAGGCAGTTTTTCATGGCGGATAGAGAAGCCCATACGGGCGGTTGCCAGTGCGGCGCGGTGCGATTCAGGGTGACCCGACTGGGTCGCCCGTCCATTTGCCATTGCCGTATGTGCCAGAAGGCATTTGGCGGGTTCTTTGGCCCGCTTGTTACCGCGCATAATGCTGTGTGGACCCGAGGCGAGCCCAAATGGTTTCAAAGCTCAAATGCCGCGCGCCGCGCCTTCTGTGGCGATTGCGGCACGCCGCTGGCTTATGAAACCCGCTTTGGGCTGGAACTGGCCATTGGTGCCTTCGACGAGCCCACCGTCGCTGCCCCTGAAATCCAGGTCAATCTGCATGATCGACAGCCCTTCTTTGCGGAGCTGAGCACATTGCCGGAGCGCCACGAAGTCAGCGACGAATGGCGCGACTTCATGGCGGGCATCCACTCCAATCAACATCCCGATCATGACACTGCCGATTGGCCGCCCAAGGAGCAAAGCTGATGGACCGCTATAAAATGGAAATCAGTGGGGGCTGCCAGTGCGGCGCGGTGCGCTATCACGCCACCGAGATGATGGATAATTCCCACATCTGCCATTGCCGCATGTGCCAGAAAGCCGTGGGCAATATCTTTGCGGCGCTGGTTGCCGCTCCGCGCGAAGCGATCACCTGGACACGCGGCGAGCCTACTCGCTTCCGCTCGTCTGATCATGTGGACCGCGGCTTCTGCGCCAAATGCGGCACCCCGCTTTTCTATGAGGACGTCAACGGCAATCGGGTGAATTTCACCATCGGCTCGCTTGACCATCCAGAGCTGTTTCCGCCCGGTGCCAATACCGGCACCGAAGGCATGGTGCCATGGTTTGAAACATTGGTGACCATTGAAAATGGTGGTCCCACTGAAAGTCCGGACCGCAAGGATTGGTGGAGCGCCATTCAAGCGTCCAATCACCAGCATCCCGATCATGACACGGCCGTCTGGCCACTCAAGTAAGCGTCAAATATCTTTTCGAGTTAGGCCCCCTACATGTCCCGCGACCGCCTCTATCTCTTCGACACCACCTTGCGCGACGGTGCCCAGACCGCCGGCATCGAATTCTCGCTGGAGGACAAGATTGCCATTACCGGCCTGCTCGAAGAATTGGGCGTCGACTATGTCGAGGGCGGTTATCCCGGCGCCAACCCGGTCGATAGCTCTTTTTTTGAACAGAAGCGCACAAGGGCGGCGATCTTCACTGCCTTCGGCATGACCAAAAGGGCAGGGCGCTCTGCCGCCAATGATCCCGGCGTCATGGCTCTGGTGAATTCGGCGGCCAGCGCCACCTGCTTTGTCGCCAAGGCCTGGGATTATCAGGTGGAACTGGCCTTGGGCTGCTCCACTGCGGAGCATCTTGAAGCCATTGCCGACACGGTACGCACCGCCATTGCCGGCGGCAAGGAAGCGCTGATCGATCTTGAGCATTTCTTCGACGGTTATAAAGCCAACCCGACCTACGCGCTGGATTGCGTAAAAACCGCGCTGGAGGCGGGGGCTCGCTGGGTGGTTCTGTGCGATACCAATGGCGGCACCATGCCTGCCGAAGTGCGGCAGGTTGTCGGTGAGGTGCTCAAGGTCGCGCCCGGCGACAGGCTGGGCATTCACCCTCATGACGATACCGGGCAGGCCGTCGCCAATGCGCTTGCGGCGGTGGAGGCGGGCGTGCGCCAGGTTCAGGGTACGCTCAATGGCCTTGGCGAGCGCTGCGGCAATACCAATCTGGTGACGCTCATCCCCACTCTGGTGCTCAAACCCTATTATGCCGAGCGTTTCGAGACCGGCATTGATCCGGCCCGCCTCGAACGCCTCACCCATATTTCCCGCGCTTTCGACGATCGGCTCAATCGCGCTCCAGCGCGGCAGGCGCCCTATGTAGGCCGCTCGGCCTTCGCCACCAAGGCGGGCATCCACGCATCGGCCCTACTCAAGGATTTTTCCACCTATGAGCATGTGCCGCCGGAAAGCGTGGGCAATGAACGCTCGATCATGGTCAGCCAGCAGGCGGGCAAGTCCAACCTGCTCACTGCTCTCGCTCGCCACAATATCACACTGGAAAAAGACGATCCGCGCCTCGAAAAACTATTGGCCACGGTCAAGGATCGTGAAGCGCGCGGCTATTCCTATGATGGTGCCGACGCATCCTTCGCCATTCTGGCGCGGCGGGTTCTGGGCACCTTGCCGGAGTTTTTCCAGGTCGATCATTACCGGGCCATGGTGGAGCGTCGCCACAATGCGCAGGGCGAAGAGGTGACGGTCACCGAAGCCGTGGTCAAAATCGTCGTCGAAGGCGAGCGCCTGATGTCGGTGGCCGAGGGCAATGGCCCGGTCAACGCACTCGATCTGGCTTTGCGCAAGGATCTGGGCGTCTATTCGACCCGAATCGAAGACCTGCAACTGGCCGACTTCAAGGTGCGTATTCTGGACGGCGGCACGGGCGCGGTCACCCGTGTACTGGTCGAAAGCCGTGATGGCACGGGAGAACGCTGGGTAACCATCGGTGTTTCGCCCAACATCATTGATGCGTCCTTTGAAGCTCTATATGAATCCATCACATACAAGCTGTTGAAAACCGAGGCGGCCTGAAGCCGCCTGACGCATGAAACTCTGTGGAGGGCAAACTGGCCGACACCGCTCCGAAACGTCCTCTCGCTCTGACTATTGGAGCAGCGGCAGCTACTCTCCTCGTCATTCTCGGTGTCCTTTCCGGCCCCGCCATTGTCTCCTGTTTCAATAGCGAGGATGGCCTTGGGCTGTGTTTGCGCGGCAAGATGGCCGATGTCGGCCTTGCGCCGCCCTTGCCCGCGCCCGCCGTTGCCGAGGCCGAAGCGCCCGCGCCTGATGCCGCCACCGTTGCCGCAACAGAAGAAGCGGTGTCGCCCGAGCCTGAACTCGACGTTACTCCACCCGTGCAAGCTGTTGATACCGCTGCCGTCGACGGCGTCATCGCGGCAACCTTCGGCCTGTTGCGCGCCGAGCCCGATGGATCGGTGGTGATTGCCGGTAGCGGCACGCCCGGCAGCAAGGTCGAGATTTTCGCCAATGGCGATCTGCTCGGCGCCGTCGATGTCGAGCCGAGCGGCGACTGGGTCTTCGTGCCCGAAGCGCCGCTGGCGCCGGGCGATCTCGAAATCACGCTGGGCGAAGAAGGCAAGGCCGGCACCGCCGAGCAGGCCTTTATCGTGGTGCTCAACGAGGACCGCACGACCCAGCCGCTCGTCGTCGCCAGCACGCCTGGACAGGCCAGCGAGGTCATTCAGGGCCTTGTGGCTGCTCCCGCCGCCATTACGGAAGTCGCCGCCGCGCCTGAGCCAGTCATTGCCAGCGAGCCTGTGCCCGAACCTGCGGCCACGCCCGAAACCACCGAAATTGCCGCCGCGACGCCTGCGGTTGAGCTTATAGCCGAGCCGGAAACGGAGGTCTCCACCACCACCGAGACACCGGAAGCGCCTGTGGCAGAAACCCCGGCCGTTGCAGAACCGGCCCCGGTTGAAGCCGAGCCTGTTCCTGAAGCAGCGGAAGTTGTGATCGCTGACGCTGAACCTGTTGCGGCTGATGCTGAGCCCGTTGTTGCCGACAGCGATCCCGTTGTGCCGGAAACAGAGACACTTGTCGCTGCCACGCCGGAAAATGTGGTGACGGAAACGCCCGCCATTGCCCCGGTGCAGCTTGCCGATGTGCAGCCGACTATCGATGCCATCGAAATCGAGGGCGACAAGACATTCTTCGCCGGTAGCGGGCCCGATAATGGCCTCATCCGGCTCTATGTCGATGATGGTTTCGTGGCTGACACCAATATTGCGGAAGGCCGTTGGCTGATTGAGGCTGGTCCCGTTTTGAGCAAGCCGAGCCAGCGCGTGCGCATCGATCTCATCCAGCCCGATACGAGAAGTGTTATCGCTCGCTCCGAGGTCGATTTCGTTGTCGATCTGCCCGCAGCGCCGCAGGATAATGTCGCCATTGCCGATGCAGACGTTCCGGAAGTGGCTCCAGCGCCTGCTGAAGAGGTTGCGCCTCCCGCAGCAGAGGCGATTCCGCAGCCCGCACCGGAGCCTGCTGCCTCCGAAACTGCACCGGAACCTGTCGTCACCGAACCCGCCGCAGAGCCTGCTCCCGCTGCACAGCCTGCTCCCGAGCCCGTGGTTCCAACCATGGTTGCCGTGTCGCTTGGCGATCCGGATGCCCAGCGCTTCGCGTCGGGCAAAGCAATCATCCGCCGGGGTGACAATCTGTGGACCATCGCGCGCCGCGTTTATGGCGACGGGGTGAAATACACCACCATCTACGAAGCCAATAATGGCCAGATCCGCGACCCCGATCGCATCTATCCTGGTCAGGTTTTCGACCTGCCCACGGCAGACTAGCACTGATAAAGCGGCGCTCCTCGAGCGCCGCTTCCCTGCTGGCTATTGATTTTCAGTTCAGAACGCCCCATCTTTCATCGCAAATAACCGATCAAGCATGATCCGCGCGCAAGGCCCCTTCTTCGCTGCGATCCTGCGCAAGCGAGCCATCTCATGCACGATGATGATATTGCCAATACGATGCGGGCTCTTGGCCATCCTGTGCGCATCGAAATCCTGCGTATTCTGGCCACCCAGCAGCAGGGCCAATGCTGCTGCGCCGATGTCACGGAAAGCCTGACCCTCGCGCAATCCACCGTGTCTCAGCACATCAAGGTGCTGCTCGATGCGGGGCTGATCGAGCGCAAGCCGCATGGCACCCGCAATCGCTATTGTATCCGTCAGGAAAAGCTGACCGAAATCAGCTCCGCCTTTGGTTTTCTCTTGCAGGGCTTGGCCCCTGCCGCTGCTCCGGAAGCGGAACTGGCCTGATGTCCATCGACAATGCTGAAAAGAAGCCGTCCGTCAGCGCGGACGAAGGCTCCGTGTTTTCTACGATCCGCAATCTCTGGTCCTATATGTGGCCGCGGGATCGGGCCGATCTGAAACTGCGCGTCGTTCTCGCCATTGCGGCCCTGCTGGCGAGCAAGGTGGCGACGACGCTGGTGCCCTTTGCCTATAAGGGCATTATCGACAGCCTCGATGGTTCCGCTCCCGATGGTGCGCTGATCCTCGGCCTTGCCGTGCCGGTGGTTCTGGTGATCGCCTATGTGCTGGGCAACATCATCGATGCCGGTTTCCAGCAATTGCGCGACGTGCTGTTCGCCTCGGTCGGCCAGCACGCCGTGCGCAAGCTGGCCCTGCAGACCTTCCATCACATGCATCGCCTGTCGCTGCGCTTCCATCTGCAGCGGCGCACCGGCGGGCTCTCCCGCGTCATCGAACGCGGCACCAAGGGCATCGAAACGGTCGTGCGTTTCGCCATGCTCAACATCATGCCCACCATCGTCGAATTCGTGGTGGTGGCGATCATCTTCGTGTGGATGTTCGGCGTCAGCTATCTCGGCGTGCTGCTGCTGATGATCTGGGCCTATCTCTATTTCACCATCAAGGCATCCAATTGGCGCATCGCCATTCGCCGGGACATGAACAATTCCGACACCGATGCCAATGGCAAGGCCATCGACAGCCTGCTCAATTACGAGACGGTGAAATATTTCGCCAATGAGAAGATGGAAGCCGAGCGCTACGACGCCGCCATGGCGGGCTATGAGCGCTCCGCCGTCCGCATCTGGACCTCGCTCGGCTGGCTCAATTTTGGTCAAGCGGTCATCTTCTATGGCGGTTTCCTGATCATTTCGATCATGGCCATTGTTGGCGTGATGAACCGCACCATGACCCTGGGCGATTTCGTCCTGCTCAACACCTTCCTCATGCAGGTCTACCGGCCGCTCAACTTTATCGGCTTTGTCTATCGAGAGCTCCGGCAGGGGCTGACCGATATCGAGGAAATGTTCAAGCTGCTCGATCAACCGCCTGAAATCACCGACAAGCCGGAGGCCAGCCCGCTGGCGGTTACAGGTCCGGTGATCCGGTTTGAAGACGTTACCTTTCACTACGATCCTGAACGCCCGATTTTGAAGGGTGTCAGTTTTGAAGTGCCGGAAGGCAAGACGATCGCCATTGTCGGCCCCACGGGTGCAGGCAAATCCACCATTTCGCGGCTGTTGTTCCGGTTTTACGATGTCACCGGCGGCCGCATTACCATCGATGGGCAGGATTTGCGCGATGTGACGCAGGAAAGCCTGCGCTCCACCATTGGCATGGTTCCGCAGGACACGGTGCTGTTCAATGACACGATCGGCTACAATATCGAATATGGCCGCCCCGGTGCCTCCGAGGCGGACATTCGGGAAGCCGCGCGCATGGCGCAGGTCGGCTCGTTCATCGAAGCGCTGCCCAGAGGTTACGATACTCCTGTCGGCGAACGCGGTTTGAAGCTGTCAGGCGGCGAAAAGCAGCGTGTTGCGATTGCACGCACCATCCTCAAGGCGCCCTCCATCCTCATTCTCGACGAGGCCACGTCCGCGCTCGATACCAAGACCGAGCGCGACATTCAGGCGGCGCTGGACGAAGTCTCGCGTAACCGCACGACGGTCGTCATTGCCCACAGGCTGTCCACGGTCGTCAATGCCGACGAAATCCTTGTCCTGCGTGAAGGTCTGGTGGCCGAGCGCGGCAATCACCATGCCCTGCTGCAACAGAATGGTCTCTACTCCCAGATGTGGAGCAGGCAGCGCGAAGCAAGCGAAGCAGCCGAACTGCTGGCCCGCACGCAGGAAGACACCGAAGGCTTCGTGAAAAGGGGCATTCCGGCTGGAGAATAGTGCCCGCGCATAATCTTCCTTCTCCCCTTGCGGGAGAAGGTGCCCAAAGGGCGGATGAAGGGTAATGTGGGGCAATGAGCGTTCACGTGCCGCCCCCGCGCACCGTTCATTTCGACGAGGATGAGTGGTCATTATATGCCTTCCACGCACTGGCGTAGCTTAAGGCGCTGTGATCAAATCTGCCTGCTTTTCCGCGGGGGCGGATTGTTGAGCGGTGCAATGTGACGACCACGGATCAGACCAGCCAGACGACGGCGCCTCGCCGGGCAGATGGACCGAAAGGCCTTCCTCTCCTCGGTCACTTGCTCGAAATGAGCCGCGATACGCTGGGCTTTTTCGAGCGCAGCGCCCGCGAATATGGCGATATGACCGCCATCCAGGTCGGCGGCTTTCCGGCCGTCATCGTCAATCATCCCGATCTGATCGAACAGGTTCTCGTGCGGCAGAGCGAGAATTTCACCAAAAACCGGGTGTTCTGGCGACAGCTTGAAGCGCTGATGGGCAATGGTCTTTTTGTTGCCGAAGGCGAGGAATGGCAGCGCCAGCGCAGGCTGGCAGCGCCCGCTTTCGCCACAGTGCCGCTGTCGACCTATGGCCCGCATATGGTGGAACTGACCGAACGCAAGCTGACCCAATGGCGCGATGGTCAGGAAATCGACATGCACCGCGAGATGATGGCTCTCGGTCTGCAGATCGCTGCCAAAACCCTGCTCGATGCCGATGTCACCGACGATCTCGAAGCGATGGAACAGGCCGCCTATTGGGTGATCGACGAGGTGGCCGCGCGCTTTTCCCGTCCTGTCGTCGTTCCTGATTGGGTGCCGCTGCCCGGTCATCGCCGCTATTTGAAGGGCATCGCCCATATCGAGCGGCTGGTCTATCGCGTCATCGCTGAAAATCGTGCTGGCAAGAATGCCTCGCCCGGCTTTCTGTCATTGCTGATGTCGGCGCGCGACGAAGACGGCAAGCCGATGACCGACAAGGCGCTGCGCGACCAGATCTGCAATATGCTGCTGGCAGGCTACGAGACCTCGGCTCTCAGCATGGCCTATGGCTTTCACCTGCTTGGCCAGCACCGTGATATTCAGGATGCCATTGCGGCCGAGGTCGAGGCTGTCGCGCCCGGTCGGCCGGTGACCCCCGATGACCTGCCCAATCTGAAGCTGACCGAACACACCGTCATCGAAATGCTGCGGTTGATCCCACCCGGTTGGGCTATCGGCCGCGAAGCAAGCGTCGATGTGCGGATTGGCGATTACGAGGTCAAGAAGGGGACAACAATCGTACTCAGTCCCTGGATCACCCAGCGCGACCCGCGCTATTTCGAGGACCCGCTTGCCTTCAAGCCCGAGCGGTGGGAAGGCGATTTCCGGCGTCGCTTGCCGCGTTTTGCCTATTTCCCCTTCGGCGGTGGCCCCAGAATCTGCATCGGCAACCGTTTCGCCATGATGGAGGCAATGCTGATGCTGGCCACCATCGCCCGGCGCTTTGATGTCGAACGGCTGACCGAAAGGCCGGTCACCTTCCTGCCTTCGGTTACCTTGCGGCCCTCTGGCGGGATTTGGGTTCGGCTGCACGAACGGAAACGTCCGGCATGACCTGCCGCTTCTCGGCCAGATAGGGCCCGGGGAAGCGCAGCGCCATTTCGCTGGCAAAGCGGTTGAGCAAGACATTGAAGCTGTTGGGATGCGACAGGAACGGGGTATGTCCCGCGCCCTCGATCACATGTTGCTGGCCTTCCCACAAATTGCCGTAGCGCAGTGTTTTGAGATAACTCAGACGCAGCACGGGATCGTTTCGGCCATTGATCATGGCCAGCGGTATCGATGACTGTTCCACGACCCGTCGCTGATTTGACGTACCGTTATTGGTCAGGCTGCGGCTAGTCTCAGGCCGCATTCTGCCATCGGCGCGCAGAATGGCCGCGAAATGCAGGCCATCGGGATTGGGTCCGTAGCATATGTCCTGCCAGCGCCGAGCATCACTCGTGGAGAAGTCCGGCTTACGCGACAGCAACAGATTGGGGCTGGCATGGAAGGCGCGCATCAGGCCGAGCGGCCCGCGCGCGAGGGGCGGTGCGCCGATATTGACCACGCCCGCCAGCCGTTCTGGAAAGCGGTCCATCAATTCCATGGCGATATGACCGCCCAGTGACCAGCCGACAATTAATGCGCGTTGCAGGCGCAGGTAGTTCATCACATCGAGAGTGGTATTGGTGAGCGCGCGGATCGAATAGCTGGCTTTGGGGTCGTCGGCATCATCAGAAGCGCCATGTCCCGGCAGATCGAAGGCAATCAGCCGAAACCGGCGCGTCAGCGCTTCGGTGAACTGATGCTCGAACACTTCTTTGCTGCCGCACACGCCATGCACGAAAACCAGCGGCAGTCCTGTACCGCCGCTGTCCCGATAACCGATATTTCCGCTGGCAAGATGCATCACTGCGCAAGGGGCAGTCATGGCTGTACTCCTAAATCAGGCGTACATTATGCGCCTGAACTCTATAGGAGCCGTTTCCGCATTCGGTTAAGATAGCGTAGCTTTTGTAATCGTGCGTGTTGGGGGATTTCGCATGGAGTTCGTATTTGACGGGCTGGTAACCGTGGTCGGTGGCGGCGTTGTGGGGGCCTATATCTGGTCGGTGCGCAACCATTTCGTCTCCGACAAGATGCCGCCGGGCGCCTGGATTATTTCCGCATCGGTGACGGCAACCACCATTCTCATGCTGGTGCTGACCTGGTTGCTGCCACAGCCGCTTTTCGCCCATATTGCCGGGCTCGCCATTCAACTCGCCAGCCTCTGGATTTTCTACTCCGCCATCAAGGCCTCACGCCGCGCCAGATTGCGCTTCGTGTTCGACCCCGAACATCCCCATTCGCTGGTCAATGAGGGGCCGTACCGCATTGTGCGCCACCCCTTCTATGTCTCCTATTCCATTTTCTGGTTCGGCTGGGCCGTGGCCACATGGTCCATCTGGGCCGTGCCCAGCGTCCTCATCCTGCTCTGGCTCTATGTCTCGGCCGCGCGCATGGAGGAAAAAAACTTCGCCGCCTCGCCGCTCTCCGCCGAATATGCCGACTACAAAGCCCGAACCGGTTTTTTCCTGCCGAAACTGGGTTAGGGGGCCGACGGGCTGGCGTGGCTGCGCAACCAGCTTTCGAGAACATCCTTTCGGAATGTTCCTGCTTCAAGATTGGAGTATATGAAAGCAATCCAGTCATCTTCCGACCCGACAGGCTCCAGCCCATTGAGCTGCAAAAAGATGATTGTCGCGGCAAATGCGACCCTCTTGTTGCCGTCGACAAAGCCGTGGTTCATCCCCAGACTTTCCCAAAGCGCGGCAGCTTCTTCGATAATGTCTGAGTAATAGCCGGTTTGGGCGCGCAACAGCGCAGACTCTATTAGCCCAGCGTCGCGCATACCGGGAGCGCCGCCATATTCGCGGATTTGCTCCTTGTGAATCCACAGAACATCATCCATCGTGAGATAGACGCGCGCCTGCATCTGCTATTTCGCCAAGGCGTCGTAAACCTTGCCCCAGCGTTTGATGCTCTGCCGGTGTAGCTGTTGAACGAGCGGATTGACCCTTGGCGCGGTAGCCTCTCGCTGCAAAGCTGCATATTGCTCGGCCGAAACCACGACGGCAACGTCGCGGCCGTTCTTCTGGATACGCACCGGTTCAGCCTGAGCCATTTCAAGCACCTGACCGAACTTGTTTTTTGCGTCGGTTGCAGAAATCTCGCTCAAATCGGCCTCCATTGGCTATTTTAGCTAATTCATATCTAGATGTTCTGGCCCAAAAATAAAAGGCCCGCATCGCTGCGGGCCTTTTTGTCTTGGCAAGGGCAGGGGCTTATTCCGCTGCGTCGCGTCGGCTGACGACCGTGACGCCATTGGCCTCCTTGGTCTCGGTCAGCCCGGCCTCTTTCGACACGATATAGCGCTTGGAGCTGTCCGCGTCGTCCGGAACCTCCAGAGCCATGCCGTCAAATCCGGCAGGCATGGCCACGGCCTGGCCCCGGCGGAAGGGGCTGGCGATCCAGGCGATAAGGGAAGCAAACAGCGCCCCAAGCCACTTGATCTGCTTCCACATCACGGTCGGCGCGGTGATCATCACCGGAACCATGACCAGCGTCAGTGCGGTGGAGAAGAACAGGCCGGAGACCAGCGCTGCCGACAGGTGCACGAACCACGACCCGGCCAGACCACCGATGACGATCTCGCGGCGGATGAAGTCGAATTCGACATTCGCCCACATCGGGATCACGCCAAGTGCCGTGAGGAACGCCGTCAACAACACCGGACGCACGCGCTGCGCTACGGTCAGCAACATTGCGGTCACGGCTTCCACCTGCTGGTGCCGGTGGTAATCGTTATAGGTGTCGATCAGCACGATGCCATTCTTCACCACGATACCCGCCAGGGCCACGATGCCCAGCCCGGTCATGATGGCCGAGAAGCTCATGCCCGTGATCAACATGCCCAGCAGCACGCCAGCCACCGACATGATGACGGTCGAGAGCGTCACCATCACCTGGTAGAAGCTGTTATATTCGAGCAGCAGGATGAAGAAGATCAGCGCCATCGCCATCAGCATGGCCTGCCCGATAAAGGCATTGGCGTCGCCCATCTGCTCCTCGGCACCCCCAAAGGCCACCGTGACGCCCTGCGGGAAGTCCTGCTTGGCGATCCAGCTTTGCAGCTCCTGCACCTTGTCTGCGGCATAGACGCCTTCGGGCAGATTGGTCAGGCCAGCCGCGACCGGCATCGTATAGACCTGATTGCGGCGCTGGATGCTGGCCACCTTTGGCACGGCGGTCCGCTCGATGAAGTTCGACACCGGAACGAGGCCCTGCGCCGTAGCGATCCGCATGGAATCGAGGGCGTCGAATGTGCGTTCTTCGCGGGGCAGGCGGACACGGATATCCAGCTCGTCGCCGGTTTCCGCATCCCGATAGGTGCCCAGCTTCACGCCCGAAGTGATGAGCTGCACATAGGGGGCCAGTTCACGCACGCCGATGCCATATTTGCCAGCCTCGGCGCGGTCGATAGTGATCTGCCAATCGATACCGGGGGATGGACGGCCATCTTCGATATCCACCGCTTCCGGCCAGCTTTCGAGATGGCTGCGGATAGCGGACACGACAGGCACCAGATCATCGTAATTGGTGCTTTCGACGCGCAGATTGATATCTTTGCCCGCCGGCGGACCATTTTCCGCTGCCAGGATCTGGATATCGAGACCAGCAAAACCGGCAACACGCTCGCGGATATCCGCAAAAATCTCGCTGGCCGGAACGCGATGGTTCCAATTGGTCAATTGCAGCTGGAAATTGCCGATCGTATCGGGCGGCGTCGTGCTGAATGCGCCTGTCGAGCCAAACTGCATGATCAGGTCCTGAACGCCCTTGACCTGCAATAGCTCGGTTTCGATTTCGGCCATCATGTCGCGGATTTCTTCCGGCGAATAATTGCCGCGACCCACCACGGCCACCGTGGCGAATTCAGGCTCGGAGGCCGGGAACGCTTCGGTACCGGTTGGGTTCGTCGCATAGGCAACGAAGATCATGGCGATAAGGCCAAAGCCCACGGCGAGGGTCGGCAAGGGCCAGTGCAGCAGCTTGTCCATGATGCGGACATAGATGCCGGTCAGGCCCGAGACCTTATCGACCGAGAACTTGTCGGGATACATCACGACGTCGGCCTTGGCCTTTTCCTTCTCGTCCACATGCGTCGAGGCAATGATCGAACCGATCACCGGCATGAAGATCAGGGCGGAAATGAACGAGGCCACCATCACGATGATCACGATCATCGGCAGATAGCTCATGAACTTGCCGATAATGCCCGGCCAGAACAGCAGTGGCACGAAGGCGCCCAGCGTCGTCGCCGTAGCGCCAACCACCGGCACGAACATCTTGCGCATGGCCATGATGAAGGCTTCCCGCTTGGGCACGCCTTCCTGCAGTTTTCGCTCGGCATATTCGACCACCACCACGGGGTCGTCCACCAGCACGCCCACCGCGATCACCAGCCCGAACATCACCATCATATTGATTGTCATGCCCAGCATGTCGGCAACGAGGAATGCCATCATGAACGATAGCGGGATGGAGAGGCCAATCATGATCGCCGGGCGCACGCCCAGAGTGGCGATACAGGTGATGAGCACAAGAGCCACGGCGGTCAGCACTGCCGCTTCAAGCGAGCGGAACAAGGCCGTCGTCGTTTCTGCCTGATCGAGGAAGAACGAATAAGTCACGCCCGAAGGCCAGCTCTTGGCGACCTCTTCAGTCGTCGCACGCACCTTTTCAGACACGTCGATGATATTGGTCCCAAGCTTCTTGGAAACACCGAGAATCAGGGCAGGGGAGCCGTTGACCTGTGTATATTCGGTCGCATCGGCCAGCGTGCGGGTAATGCTCGCCACCTCGCCAAAGGTAACGATGGTGTTGCCATCGGTCTTGAGCGGCAGATTGTAGATGTCTTCCGCCGTGGTGATCAGCCCCGGCACTTCGATATTGAACGAGCCCTGTCCGGTATTGATCGTGCCGCCGGGCACAACCATGTTGTTCCGGCTAAGCGCGTCAAAAAGCTGATTGGCCGTCAGCCCATAGGCTTCAAGCCGCAACAGGTCGATACGGACTTCGAGTTGTTCTTGCCGTGCGCCCGAAAGCGTGGCTTCTCGCACTTCGCCAATGCCTTCCAGGGCGTCCTGCAATTCCTCGGCCCGGCGCACCAGCTCTTTTTCGGGCGCAGCGCCATAGACGGCTACCGAGATGATCGGCATGCCGATCAGGTCGATTTCATGCACGCTCGGATCGTTGGCGTCGCTCGGCAGCTTTGCCTTGATCGCGTCCATCTTGGCGCGCGTATCCTGCAGCGCCTGATCCTTGTCGGTATTGATATCGAATTCGAGGAACACCGAGGCGTGCCCGGTGGTCGAAGTCGAGCTGATATTCTGAAGCCCCGGCAGATTGGCGAGTTCTTCTTCCGCCGGTTTTGCCAGCAGATTTTCCGCGTCGCGGGGTGAAACGCCCGTCTGGCTGATCGAGACGTACAGATAGGGCACGTCGATGGCCGGGAAGCTTTCCTTGGGCATTGCCGTATAGGCACCCGCGCCAGCCACGAGGATCAGCACCATGATCGTCAGGACGACCCGGGGCATCCTGAGGATTCGTTCGATGAAATCGAGCATCTGGGTAATCCCTAGCTGGCAGTGGGTTCAGTGGTTGCTGTAGCGGGGCTGGCCTCGACATGCTGCCCCGCCGTCACGTTTTCTTGCCCGATGGTGATCACATCGGCGCTGATCGGCAGGCCGGTGACCCAGATGCCTTCGCGCGTGTCGCTGACAATGGTGATCGGATAGAAGGCAACCACGCTGTTCTCAACGGTGCGGACACCCAGAACGCCATCATCGTCCAGCGTAAGGACAGATTGCGGCAGCAGGTGGCCGGGGGCAGTGCCGATATCGACGATGGCTTCTGCGGTCACACCATCGCGGATGGCATAATCGTCATTGGCGATTTCGATTTCGGCACGGAAAGCGCGGGTGGCGTTGTCGGCAACCGAGGAAATATAGGTCACCTTGCCATCAACGCTCTGGCCAGTCATCGTCTTGATCCTGGCGTTCAGACCGGTGCGAGCCAGCCCGATATGGGCTTCGGGAACCATGCCGGTGAAGACGATGGGATTGAGCTGCACGATTGTTGCGCAGGGCGAGCCGGGGTTGAGCATCGCACCGGCCGATGCCAGCGGATCCTGAACCAGACCCGCAACCTTTGCCTTGATTTCGGTACGATCCAGTTCGGCCTGTGCATTGTCCAGCCCGGCCTGTGCCTGCGCCAGCGCCACTTCCACGGCATTTGCCGAATTGGGCGGCGCGAGGCCACGGTCACGCAGGTCGATATTGGTGTCAAAGCTCAACTGCGCCTGTGCCAGCGCGGCTTTCGCCTGTGCCACGGCAGCGGCGCGGGTGCCCTGATCAAGCGTGCAGAGCAGGTCGCCTACGGCAACGCGCTGGCCCTTGGTGACATGCACCACATCGACACTGCCTGCGGTTTCAGCCACGGCGGTCACGGTAGCCTTGGCCTCGGTGCGGCCACGCAATGGCACTTCGATGGGCATTGGCTGTGCGGTGAAGGTCTGGGTGCGAACGCTCTGCAACGGCGCAGCGGCGCCGGTCGTGGCTTCATTGCGCTGGGCAATGGTCAGGTTCGGATCGACTTCCGGCGCATGATGCTCGGCCAGCAGACCTGCATTGCCAAGTGCATTGGCAATAGGACCATGATCTTCGCCTTCGATGACCGAGACAATCGCCTTTTCGCCATTGCCCGGGCCTTGTCCGCCCTGAACCAGCGTTCCGGTCGCAAACCATGCCCCTGCAAAAAGCAGGATCAAAAACGCGAAACCATAAGAGAAAAGTGCACGCATCTAGATTTTTATCCCTTATTCCGCCGCGTCTTTGCGTGGCTCGGCTCGCGCCATTGTGATCAATTCGTCCATATGGGTACGGAAATATTGCTCCGCAACCTCCAGTACCGCGCGACCATAACCAACGAGCCATTGGTCGGCTTCGGTGAGTCCCGTCTCTTCGCAGGCGCTCTCAAACTTTGCGCGTCCGTCCTGCGCACGGGCCAGAAACTCATTGCAGCGCTGTTCCACCAACTCCCGTGGGAGAATGTGGGCGAAGCGCGCAAACATCAGGAAAGGGCTGCGGAACATGTCCTGTCCCAGTGGCTGGGAAAGCTCATCCACAAATGCCAGTCGGCCAGCGTCGGTGATGGAATAAACCTTGCGGGCAGGCTTTCCTGCCTGCTGCTCGCTACGGCTGACGACACAGCCTTCTTCCTCGAGCTTGGCAAGGGCTGGGTAGATCGAGCCATAACTGGCCTCGACGAAGTAAGCGAATTGCTCATCCGTACACATCCGGCGGATGTCATACCCGCTGGCATCGCCGTTATAGAGGATGGATAGGCACAGCGTCCTGACGTTCATAGCCTTCCTGCAAGCATATGTTTGTCCAATATATGATGGGCCTATATATTCTGGTCCGTCATATCGCAAGCTATACGCAGGAAAGAAACGCGCAGATCAGTTAAGCGCTCATTGCAGATCGGCAATCTAAATCGCTTCGGACCGTTGAGCGATCCGGTTTTCTGCATGGCTGGTGCGACAAATGCACCTAGGACAGCAGGTTCCGCATCTCTTGGGCGGCCTGCTGCGCCAGTTCCATGCTTGCAGCGGCCACGAAATAGGGATTGAGAAAACCCAATTCCCCCTTGCCGTAACGCATGCTCTCGCCGTCCAGCGTAACCACTGCGCCGCCAGCAGCTTCAAGCACAGCCTGCCCAGCGGCGGTATCCCATTCGCAAGTCGGGGTAAAGCGAGGGTAAAGTTGGGCATCCCCCCGCGCCAAAAGACAGAATTTCAGCGATGAGCCCACGGACACATCGCTTTCGACGTCCAGCGTCTGGCAGAGCTGGTCCAGCGCCGCATGTCCATGCGACCGGCTTGCAACGATGCGCAGACGCGGCATGAAACCGACATTGATCGGGCGCCGTTCAGAAATGCCACCCCGCTCGTTCATCAAGCCAGTCCAGGCCCCGCTTTCATCGCCGACAAACACGTCGCCACTCGCCGGCGCCAGCACCACGCCCATCACCGGTCGCCCATGTTCCACCAGTGCGATATTGACCGTGAACTCGCCGTTGCGCTTGATGAATTCCTTGGTTCCATCGAGCGGATCGACCACGAAATAGCGCTCGCCCAGCACCGGAATGATCCCCGCCGCCACGCTTTCTTCGCCCAGAACCGGCAGCCCGGTCTGGCGCAAATGGTCGACAATCACCGCCTCCGCCGCCGCATCGGCCTCGGTTACCGGCGACCCATCGCTCTTGGTTACAACGTGTATAGGCCTATGATAAACCTCACAGATTACCTTGGCCGCGGCGATTGCCGCCTCTACTGCGAGGTCAGTCAGCGACATTGTGGCGACGCTCACTTCGCGCGTCCGATCACGACATCCAGCCCCAGATCGAGCGGCTTGGCGCCCATGGTAATCTGACTGGTCGAGATATAGTCGACACCCGTTTCCGCAATCGAGCGCACCCGATCCAGCTTCACCCCGCCAGACGCTTCCAGCTTTGCCCGCCCGCCATTGATCGCCACCGCCTGCCGCAGCGTGTCATTGTCCATATTGTCGAGCAAAACCACCCGCGCCCCCGCCGCCAGCGCCTCTTCCAACTCAGCCAGACTGGTCACCTCGATCTCGATGGCGACCAGATGCCCGGCGAAGGCTTCAGCGGCCTTGTATGCGGCAGTGACGCTTCCAGCGACGGCGATGTGATTATCCTTGATCAGAATGGCGTCGCTAAGTGCATAACGATGGTTCGCTCCGCCACCGCAGCGCACCGCATACTTTTCAAAAGCCCGCAGCCCCGGCGTGGTCTTGCGTGTATCGGCAATCCGCGTGCCTGTGCCTTCTACGGCATCGGCGTAAATGTTCGTCAGCGTAGCTATGCCGCTCAGATGATTGAGAAAGTTGAGCGCCACCCGCTCGCCTGACATGACCAGCCGTGCGGGCCCTTTAACCACGGCTACGACGCCACCGGCCTCGATCCGGTCACCATCTGCCACCCTTGGCTCGAAGCTGACGCCATCGCCGACCAAACGGAAGGCTGTCGCGGCAAGATCAAGTCCGGCAATAACGCCCGGTTCGCGCGCCGAAAGCGTCGCCTCCGCCCATGCATCGGGCACCAGCGTTGCCTGGCTGGTCAGGTCGCCCGCCAGTCCCAGATCTTCCTCAAGCGCAGCAGTAACGGCGCGCTCGACGAGGAGGCGGGATAACTGGGCGGGCGGGGCGGTCATGGCAGCTCACCAATTCTGGAAGATGCCGGTGCTTTACGCTGCGCCTTGGACGCTGGCAACCGTAACAAAGGGCATGGATTTGCCGCGAAATGACCTATCGCAACAAACTCTGCCCGCCATCGATCCAGATGGGCGTGCCTGTCACATGCCGAGCTGCATCCGAACAAAGAAACAGGATCACATCAGCCACATCCTCTGCCTTGCCCGGCTCGCCGCCGGTGAGAGGAATATCTCCCTGCGGAAACTCAACCGGCACTTCCGTCATATGAGTGTCACGGCGTTCCGTATTGTCATCGATCTGGCTTGCGATGGCCCCGGGGCACACGGCGTTCACGCGGATATTCCGTGAGCCCAGTTCAAGCGCCAATTGTTGGGCCATGGCCAATTGCCCCGCCTTGGTCGCCGAATAGGCGCTGGCGCCGGCCGAGGTGAATGTACGCGTGCCATTGATCGAGGAAACGATGACGATAGACCCGCCGCCCGCCTGTTCGAGCGCCGGAACCGTGTGATGAATGGTCAGATAAGTGCCCTTGAGATTGATGTTGATTGTCTGATCCCATTCCTCGGGCGTAATTGTTTCAATCGGTGCCCAGACGCCGTTGATCCCGGCATTGGCGACCACGATATCGAGGCGCCCGAATTTTTCGAGGGTTTCGGAAACGAGCGTCTTCATCGCTTCGTCGTCGGTAATATCTGCGCTGACCGCCCAGGCTTTGCCACCAGCCGTTTCGATCTCGGCAGCAGTCTTGTCGACCTCGTCCTGTGTCCGGCTCATCACCACGACAGCAGCACCTTCGCGGCCCAGAGTCAGGGCGGTCGCCCTGCCAATTCCTGAACCGGCGCCGGTCACCAGCGCTACCTTGCCCTTCAATAAAGCCATTGCCCGCTCTCCATGTTGCTTGCAGGGGCAACGCGAAGAGCGGGCAATGGTTGTGAGCTGCATGCAGGCTTAGTAGCGCGGACCGAGTTCGTCGCCTTCGATGATCGCCTTGGTCAGGCTTCCGACAGGCGGATAGAGCGGGATCAGACAGGCTTGCAGTGCGTGGTAGATATCGGGCTTGCCGACGAAAAGACGCGCCGTCGGCGTCAAATCTTCCTTGAGCTCGCTCGTCCAACCGCCCCGCTCGTGGTCGATCACGTGGTTTTCGGCAAAATCCCAGAGCTTGCGGTACCACTGCTGGTAATAAGCGTTCTTGTCATAGGCGCCGATAAAGGCGGCAGCGCCGATGGCTTCGGCCACCGGCCACCACAGCTTTTCGCGCATGATCGGCTGGTTGTTCCAGTCGAGCGTGTAGAAGAAGCCGCCATGGACCTTGTCCCAGCCCAGCTCGATCGCATTTTTGAACAGCCCGCGCGCCGCCTCGGTCATCCAGCCATGTTCTTTGCGGCCCAGCACGAAGAGCTGGAACAGGAGACGCGACCATTCCAGTGCATGGCCCGGCGTTGTGCCGGAGGGGCGGAACATTTCCGAACCCTTGAACTCCTTGTCGAGGCTCCAGTCCTCGTGAAAATGCTCGGCGACGCGATGATCGAGCCCCACCGCATTGCGGCGGATGATCAGGTCCGAGATGCGCGTAGCCTTTTTGATATAGCTCTGCTCGCCGGTGGCTTCATAAGCCGCCATCAGCGCCTCGGTGAGGTGCATATTGGAATTTTGTCCGCGATAGGTGCTGATCTGGCTCCAGTCATTGCCAAATTCCTCGCGCACGGCACCGACCTTGTCGTCCCAGAAACGGGTCTCGATCACTTCGCTCGCATCGGCCAGCACCTTGTCGGCCAGCGGGTGATTGACCAGCTTGGCGCTGGCGCCCGCCAGCAGCACGAAGGCGTGACCATAAGCCTGCTTGCTTGCGTCAGTATGGCCGTTGTCATCGAGGCCCCACACGTAGCCACCATGTCTGGCGTCGCGGTGCTTCTCCCATAGATAGCGCATGCCATGGTCGATCACCTCATCCGAGCCGGGACGGCCCAGCAGGCTGCCGATCACCGCGCAGTGGATCATGCGTGTGGTGACGTGAATCTGGCGAGTGGCATTTTCCGGGTTGAGCGGAGCACCGTCGTCGCTCAGCTCGTAAAAGCCGCCCTTGGGATTGATCGATGCGGCCTCGAAGAAATCGAACAGATTATTGGCCTGCCGCATCAGATATTGCCGGTGGAACGGTCGGCTCTGCCACGGTCCGGCATTGGTCTTGGGCAGGGAAAATTCAGCGTCGCTCATCTTGGCTCCCTTCCGGGGGCACCCCGGCTCAGCGTCGGGAGCGTTCTAGCCAAAGGGTGAGAACGTTGCAAATGCTCTCGACAGGTTGCCGAACGGCATAGCGGGCAGGGACCACTACGCTTTCGCGTACCTGGCCTCCACCCGCGATACTTCCTCTGCCGAACCCAGAATGACCGGAACGCGCTGATGAATGTCGGTCGGCGCCAATTCAAGAATATTCTGCCGTCCGGTGGTCGCGCGCCCACCGGCACCCTCTACCAGCCAGGCCATGGGACTGGCCTCATAGAGCAACCGAAGCCGCCCGCCCTTGCTCACTGTTTCGCTGTCCAGAGGATAAAGAAAAATACCGCCACGCATCAGAATGCGGTGAATGTCGGCCACCATCGATCCGACCCAGCGCATATTATACCGCTTGCCCGCAGGACCGGTTTCGCCCGCCACGCTTTCGGCAACATAGCCGCGCGTCGCGCTGTCCCAGAAGCGCTCGCGTGCCGTGTTGATGGCGAATTCGCCCGAAGCTTCCGGCACATTTGCTGCTGCAACGACAAGTAGCCAGTCCCCGTTTTCGGCCAGCGTAAAAATGCTCGTTGCGCCCTTGATCCGCAGAACGAGGCTGGTTGCCGGGCCATAAGCGACATAGCCAGCGGCCAATTGCGCCACGCCCTTCTGCAAGGTGCCGCCAGCAGCAGGCAGAACCGAGAAAATCGTGCCCACAGTGACATTTACGTCGAGATTTGAAGACCCGTCCAAGGGATCGGTAGCAACAATGACCGTTCCCTGACTCGACAATTCAACAGCTTCATCCAGCTCTTCTGAAATCAGAATCGATACTGCCGGATTTGCCCGCAAGTGATTCAAAACAATATCGTTCGAGATCACGTCGAGCGCCTTTTGCGCCTCGCCCTGGACATTGGTGGCGCCAGCCAGTCCAGTCTGCCCGGTAATCGGCGCCTGTCGCAACACAGCGGCGATTTCGGCGCCCGCGACAGCCATTGAGGTGATGACGCTGGCGAGGCCCTTGTCGTCGGTTTCGGCAGCAAGCCATTGGGCGAGGTCGGTCATGAAAGGCTCCTTCGGGATGCCCTTCAGTGTCCTAAACCCTCGCCTCCAGACAAGGCCGACTTTCGGGTGAGAAGGATGTCTCCCTCACCCGATTGGCTCCGCGTGACGATGCGGATAAGGGCCTCACCGCTCCTGCGCCAGATCCGCCAGAAGCCCCGCCGCCACGCTCAGGCGCGAGACAGTTACCCCGCCTTCGGTCAGTTCTTTCACCGCCGCAATCGTGCGTGTGATTTCGGTTCTGCGCAGCGCCACGAAATCCTCCACTGATCCTGCCGCCAATGCGTCGGCCACCAGATCGCGCAGCGCACGCATGACATTGGCCATGGCCCGGTCCAGCGCCATGCGCTCAAACCGGTCACTCAACACGATTGCTCGCCCGCCCTCGATCACGCGGAACAGGTCAAACAAACCGGCAATGGCAAAATAGGCCTTCGCTGCCTCGGCGACATCGGTGCCGCTGCGCTCGGCCACCAGCACGATATCGCTGCTATGCCCGATAAACGGCAATTCCCCGATCCGCTGAGCAAGTGTCTTCTTGATACCCAATTCAACCAGTTCTTCGACGCGTGCCTGCAACAGAGCTTTCTGCGCTTCTGGCAGCAGGCCCTTGGCTTCGCGCAATTGATTGACGCCCGCCCGATGTTGCTCAATCAGGCCGGCAATCCCGTCCCGTACGGCGGCATTGCGCAGGAACCACAGGGCTTCGCGCCGCAGCAGCGCTTCGACCTGTCCATAAAACTCCAATTGCACGGTGCCCGGAACCTGACCGTCCAGCGCGTCGATCCCTGCATTCAATGTAGCCAGATCATACGAATCCCGCACCGCCGCATAAGCGAGTGCCACTTCGCCGGGGCTGGCGCTGGTCGCCGCTGTCAGCTCGGAAACAAAAGCCGGCCCGCCGTGATTGATCATGTCATTGGTCAGAACTGTAGCGATGATCTCTCGCCGCAACCGATGTTGCTCAACCGCATCCGAATAGGCTCGATGCAGCGTGTCGGGGAAATAGCGGAACAATTCGCTGGCCAGATAGGGATCGTCGATGGACGTGCCTGCCAGAAGGTCGTCGAACAAGGTGAGCTTGGCATAGGCGAGGATAACGGCCAGTTCGGGCCGTGTCAGCGCCTTGCCGTCGGCCATGCGCGCATCAAGCACACTATCGCTGGGCAGGAATTCCACGCCCCGGTCCAGCAGACCGCGCACCTCCAGCCCTTCGATCAGCACGCGATGGTCGGGCAGTTCCGACAATCCCGCCCGCTCGGCCAGCGACAGGGCCAGTGTTTGCAGATAATTGTTTCGCAAACACAGCGCCGCCACCTCATCGGTCATGCTGGCGAGGAAACTGTTGCGCGCCGCCATATCCAGCGCGCCCGACACCAGAACCGGCGCCAGCGCAATCTTGATATTGACCTCAAGGTCCGAGGAATTGACCCCTGCGGAATTGTCGATGGCGTCGGTATCGATCCGACCGCCATTAAGCGCAATTCCAATGCGCCCCTTCTGCGTCACGCCCAGATTGGCGCCTTCGCCAATAACTCTGGCGCGCACCTGCCCGGCGTGTACACGGATTGCGTCATTGGCGCGATCACCCACCGTGGCATCGTCTTCATCCGCACCCTTGATATAGGTGCCGATACCGCCGAACCACAAAAGATCTACCGGTGCGGACAGGATCGCTTTCATCACTTCGGCAGGCGTTGCCACCTCCTTGTGAAGCTCCAGCAATGTCTGCATTTCCGGTGTCAGCTGAATAGCCTTCAGCGCCCGCGAAAATACGCCCCCGCCTTTGGAGATCAGCGCCTTGTCATAGTCCTGCCAGCTGGAGCGGGGCAGGGCGAAAAGCCGCTGCCGCTCGGCAAAGCTGCTTGCAGTGTCGGGCGTTGGATCGATGAAAATGTCTCGGTGATCGAACGCTGCCACGAGGCGGATTTGCCCACTCAGCAGCATGCCATTGCCGAACACATCGCCGCTCATGTCACCCACGCCGGCCACATTGCACGGCTCGGCCTGAATGTCATGGTCCATTTCGCGGAAATGGCGTTTAACGGCCTCCCAACCGCCACGGGCGGTAATGCCCATCTTCTTGTGGTCATAGCCTGCGGAGCCGCCCGAGGCGAAAGCGTCGCCCAGCCAGAAACCGCGAGAAATAGCGATGGCATTGGCCGTGTCGGAGAAGCTTGCCGTGCCCTTGTCGGCGGCCACTACCAGATAGGGATCATCCCCATCCCGCCGCACCATATCCTGCGGCGGCGCCACGACGCCATCCACCAGATTATCGGTGATGTCGAGCAGAGCGCCGATGAAGATTTTGTAGGCTTCGGTTCCTTCGGCCATATAGGCATCGCGCGCCATGCCTGCCGTCAGCAATTTTGGCACAAATCCGCCCTTGGCCCCGACCGGCACGATCACCGCATTCTTCACCTGCTGTGCCTTGACCAGTCCCAGGACTTCGGTGCGGAAATCCTCCGGTCGGTCCGACCACCGCAGCCCGCCGCGTGCAATGGCCCCAAATCGCAGATGGACGCCTTCGACGCGCGGCGAATAGACCGAGATTTCCCGATAGGGCCGGGGTGCAGCCATGCCGTCGACTTTATGACTGTCGAATTTGATTGCCAGTGCCGGTCGGCGTCCGCCCTCGGCGTCGCGCTGCCAGAAATTGGTCCTTAGGGAAGCCTCGATCAGGTTCTGAAACCGCCTGATGATATTGTCTTCGTCCAGAGACGAAATTGCCTCCAATTGAGCCGCAATGGCCGAGCGCGCCATGTCCGCCTGCGCTGCGCCATCCGCGTGCAACGGATTGTGCAATGCGTCGAACAGCAGAACCAGAGCCTGCGCCGCTGCTTTTTGTGTCACCAGTACCCGCGCTACATAACGCTGCGAATAGGAAATACCCACCTGCCGCAGATAGCGTGATAGCGCCCGCAACAATGCGGTCTCGTGCCAGTCCATACCCGCCAGTGTCACGAGGGAATTGATCTGGTCGCTTTCGGCTCGCCCCTGCCACACGGCGGCAAGCGCCGTTTCGATTGTGCTGGCGCGCGCCAGAACCGATGCTACATCCTCATTGCCGAGGTCCAGCGCCATGTCATGCAGATAACGCTCCACGCCGTCGCGCGGGGTCAGCACATAAGTCTGCTCGTCAATGACGCGGAAGCCGAAATCTTCCAGCACCGGCACCCGATCACTAAGCGGAATGGCCGTGCCCACATGATAGACCTTGAGGCTGACACCACCCTCCGGGCCAGCCGTAAGCCGCAAGCCGACGCCGTGGTCTTCGAGACGCTGGAAAACTGCGATATCCGCAAGCGCCTCGCTGATCGCGTGGCGACTCTGATAGGCTGGTGAAAAGGCCTGCCGCCAGTCGCTGATCGCGGCCGGTTCAGGAGCCGAGGCCGCCAGCATATCGGCAAAATCGCGGGTGAGCGCTTCGACATCTGCCTCAAGTGCCCGGCGGTCCGGTTGCGGCGTCGGCCCGCCATTGCGCCCCACGATCACATGCAGGCGCACCAGTTCGCCCTCGGGGAAATGCGGATAAAACGCTGAAACTCGGCCATCATAGGCATCAGCGAGATAGCGAGTAATCCGCGCCCGAACTGCGCCGTCATAACGGTCGCGCGGCACATAGACGAGAATGGAAACAAAATTGTCGAAGCGGTCGATGCGCGGCAGCACGCGGACGCGCGGACGGTCATAGAGCCCGGCAATCGCCTCGGCGAATTCGGCCAATTGCCCGGTTTCGATCTGGAAAAGCTCGTCGCGCGGATAGGAGTCGAGCGCGCCCAGCAAGGTGCGCCCGGCATGGCCCAGCGGATCGACGCCGGACCGACGCATCACATCGGCTATCTTGCGGCGAATGATCGGCACATCCGTGTGGGGCGTGGTCAGCGCCTGCGCCGTATAAAGCCCCACAATGCGCAATTCGCCCTGCGCCGATCCATCGGCACCGAACAGCTTGACCCCCACATAATCCATATGGGCGCGTCGATGCACCCGGGCCCGCACATTGGCCTTGGTCACGAGGAGCGGTTCCTGTCCTTTGACGAAAGCCACCAATTGCGGCGTGCTCTCCACATAATCCGGCCCGCTGCGCAGAACCTTCAGCCCCTCCTCGCGCAGAATGCCAAGCCCCGATCCGGACACCGGCGTCAGCGCGTCACCGTCGAGCCGATACTCGCGCAGGCCCAGAAAAGTGAAATTATGGGCGATCAACCAGTCCAGAAAGCTCAGTGCTTCCCCGCTCTGCGTTGAGGGGAGAGCCTTGAGCCCCTGCATGGCCCGATCCAACCGCTCCAGCATGGCCCGCCAGTCGCCCGTAGCGTGAGTGACATCGGCCAATGTGGCACGCAGCTCGTCGATTAATGCCTCAACGCCTGCCACAGGGTCGCTGTGAATGTGCAAGACGCTCATCGCCACGCCGCCATTGGCGGTCACCGTGCCATTCGAGACATGCAGCACAGGATGCGCGAACAACCGGATGGCGCCGCCCATGGCGCGCAGGGCGGCCAGAGCGCTATCCACGATGAACGGCATGTCAGGGCAGATGATATCCAGCACCAATGGGGCGCCCGGTGCGTCCGGCTGCGTGGCGAAAATGCGTGTTTCATCCAAGGGGCCGGAAAGTAGCCGTTCATGGCTTTGCCGCAGCGCTGCAATCAAGGCATCGGGCGCCTGCCGGGCGAGATCATCGGGATCGATGGCCGCCACCGCCTCGCCGAGAAACCGCTCCAAGCTTTCGTTGCCATTCGCGGCGGTTTTGATCGCTTCGGTGATGCGTTTCGATATCGTGTTGGACATGCCCGGCTCCTGAGACTCGCATCAGCAGTCTAGGCCGGGATTGTGTAAACTTTCACGTCCTGCTTGTACCCACTTTGGTCGCACCTGCGCAGCACGCAATTTCACGAAATGGTCACGATCGGGCAAAGCGTTTCCGGACGAACCGGGCGGAGAGTGGTTTACACCTTGTTAAACTCGATTGATGTGGTAGTCTTTCAGTCGGTCCCAATGCAGGTGCATTTCATGCCCAAGCTGTCCCAATACGTCTCCTACGCTGCGCTTGCAGCGGCGCTGATTTTTGGTTTTGCCGTCACCGCCCATGCCGGGGCGTTTTTCTGATATTACCTGTTCACGCTGAGCTTAGTGCAGCCGCGCCGGCTCCACGGGCGAGGTGCTGCCAGCACCCACTTTTGGCCCCGCCCAGAACACCACATAGAGCAGGTCGTGTCCTGCGGCGTCGGTGATCTCGATTGAGCGGGGCGCGTTCATTTCCCCACCTTCGCCCGCCACCTTGTCGATAATGGCGCGACCGATTTCAGCTGCCTTGTGCTCAGCCGCTTCGAGATTGCTGTGTTCGCTGCCCGTTTCGTCGCGGATCAGGCCGTCATCAGTGCGGTAATGGAAAAAATAGCGCGGCATGGATCTTCCCCGTCATCAGGGATCAACTCCGGACACTGCAAAAAGTGCCACCTGAATCGTTTCCACTGTGCCATTGCCGCCTGTGTTAGTCGACCCCGCCGCCGAGCCCTTGATAGCCATGTCGGTGCCAGAGCAGGGGGGTAAGGGCAGTATCGGTTTCGGCCTCGATTACGGCGCCTGCAAAAAGCACATGCGTCCCGGTTTCCATCGAACCGATCACTTCGCAGTCCAGCGCGATTGCCGCGCCCTGCAAATGCGGGTGTCCGGACGGCCAGGCATTCCATTGCCCTATCTTGAAGCGGTCTGCCGCCTCAACGCGTCCGGCAAAGGCGTCGGCAATATTGTCCTGGCCCATGGCGAGCGTCGCCAGAGAAAAGCTGCCAGTCTTGGCGATGATGTCGGCCAACCGGCTGACAATGTCGATGGAAATCAGAATGGCCGGCGGCTGCGCGGATAGCGACAATACCGAGGTCGCAGTACGTCCCACGCGTTCATCGCCGCGCTTCGCCGTCACCACATGCACGCTCGATGCGATCCCGGCCATAGCCGCGCGAAATTCAGCCGCGCTGACCGTCTCGCGGCGAAGAGGCCTGAGGGCCATGGTGTCGGGCAGGTCGAAATCGGGCATGGGAATAGTCATCGCGTAGAGTCGCTATGTGTGCAATGGCGGCTTTGATCGAAAAGACGACCAAAGCCGCTTCATTGGTTCACTGCGCTTTTTCGGCCCATCTGCCACGCTGACAAAAGGGCCGAAGAATGCGTCACTGAAAGGGCCGTGTTTAGCCGAGATTGGCTTCGGCAAACTCGTAATTGGCCAGCTTGTCGAGGAAGTTGCTTACGTAATCCGGGCGGCGGTTACGGAAATCGACATAGTAGGAATGTTCCCACACATCGAGACCCAGAAGAACCTTGCCTTCGCCGGTGGCCAGAGGGTTCGAGCCGTTCGGGGTCTTGGTGGTCTTGAGCTTGCCGTCGCTGCCCAGAACCAGCCAGGCCCAGCCCGAGCCGAACTGAGTTGTGGCGGCAGTCTTGAAGCTATCCTTGAACGCGTCGACCGAGCCGAAATCTTCCACGATCTTGGCTTCGAGCTTGCCACCGAGCTTGCCCCCATTGGGCGAGAGCGCCTGCCAGAAATGGATGTGGTTCCAGTGCTGACCGGCATTGTTGAACACTGGAGCGAGCTCGGCCTTGTCCTTGGCGAAAGCCACGATCTCTTCGAGCGACTTGCCCTGAAGATCTGCAATTTTTTCGACGAAGCCGTTCAGGGCCGTGACGTAAGCCTGGTGATGCTTGCCATGGTGCAGCTCAAGCGTTTCCTGGCTCATGCCGCGTTCGGCAAGGGCAGCGGGAGAATAGGGCAGGGTGGGGAGAGAGAAGGTCATGTTGTCGCTCCTTTCGGGACTGGGGTGGACAGGTTTGACCGGATTGTTTAATTTCCAAGCAATGGCTTTGAAAACCCTTTCCGCAGATATGTCAAGTTCCGGCTTGGAAAATGCCGCATGGTCGCCGCGCAATCCCGCGGAGCGCGTTCTTATGGCGCTCAAGATGCAGGGTAGCCTTTCCGCGTCCGCCCTTGGCGATCAGCTCGGCACGTCGGGCGAAGCGGCCCGCCAGCAACTCGTCCGTCTTGCAGAGGAAGGATTGGTGGAGGCGCGCAGCAGCGCGGCGGGCGTGGGACGGCCAACCCAGCTTTGGAGCCTCACCCCGGCGTCGCAATCGCGTTTCCCCGACACCCATGCCGCGCTCACCGTCCAGCTTCTCGATATTGTCAGGTCGCAATTGGGCGATGCGGCGCTGGACGAGATCATCGCCGTTCGTGAGGCCGATACCAAACGGGCTTATCACGCTGCCGTCGCGCCCGCGCTCGACCTTAAATCCCGAGTGGCCGCACTGGCCGACCTGCGCAGTCAGGAAGGCTATATGGCCGCCTGGACCGAACAGCCCGACGGCTCGATGCTGCTGATCGAAAACCATTGTCCGATCTGTGCAGCGGCCACGGCCTGCCAGGGTTTTTGTCGCGCCGAGCTGGAAGTATTCCGGTCGGTTCTTGGTCCCGACGTGTCGGTGGAGCGGCAGGACCATATCGTCAGCGGTGGTCGTCGCTGCACCTATTCCATCAAGGCAATTTCTCATGTCTGAGCCACAAAACACGCCCACCCGCCTTACTCGCATCGGTTGGGAAACGCCCGAAGGTCTCGATGAAAAGCTGATCCGCGCTATCGTCGAGGTGTTTTATGCCCGTGCGCGCCGCGACGATGTTGTCGGCCCGGTGTTCAATCGCGTCATTCCAGAGGCTGAATGGCCCGCCCATCTCGACAAGATTTCCGATTTCTGGAGCGCGATGATGCTCGGCACCGGCCGCTATGACGGTCGCCCCATGCCCAAGCATATGGGCATCCCCGAATTGTCCGATGCCCATTTCATGCGCTGGCTGCGTCTGTTCCGCGAAACCGTGGACGAGATCTGCCCGCCCGACATCGCCACAATGTTTATCGAGCGCTCAGAACGGATCGCCAATTCCTTCCGCATGAACATCTACATGCGCCGCGGCGAAGATATTACCCAGATGGGGCCGCTGAAACGCGAGGCCGCAGCAACATGGACCCCCGGCTGACGCCGGTCGTTCCTGCGCTTTTCGGCTAAGATGCCGCGCGTTTAGCGCGGCGCACCGGCTTTGTTGGTTTTGTCTAGCACATAGGCCAACACCACGGGCCAATAGAGATCGAGCCCCGCGCGCATCGCAATCAACAGGATCAGGCCGAACAGGCCGCTTCCCAGCAGCATGACGCCCCATGCGCCGATGATGATCACAACCTGCATCACCACGATCCGCATATAAAGGCTGGCGATGACCGGCGAGAGCGAATCTGCGTTGCGTTCCTCCCAGAAAATTGCCGCGCGATGTACAAAGACGAGCGCCAGCATCGGCCATAGTTTTTGCCCAATGAGGAAGGTTTCCAGAAACACCTCTGGCGAGCGCAGATGGCCCGGCCAGTCGCCGCCATAAAGCGCGCTCATCAGAAAGAGATGAATAGCCATGAAGAAGCCGGAGTGCACGAGCACGAAGGCCGGTCCACCCACCGAGAACCCCGCGTTCCTTTGCGTTGGACCATCAAATGTCCATGTCTCCAATCCTGTATGAAAGGCCATCGTCATCACCGTCCAGAAGGCGATGATCGCAGTTTCCATCCAGTAGAAGATCAGCAGGGTGTAGATATCCCATCCTGCCAGCAACACCCCCAGAAGCGGCAGGATATTGCTAAGGACGACGAGGGCGAGATTGTTGGCGCGAGGCATATGCATGTTTCTGCCCTATCCCGAAACGGCAGCCTTCACTGCCCCTGAACAGGGTATGCCGCTAAAGAAATTCTACGCTAGCGTGTAGAAAAACCCCGGGGGCTGAGCGCCGATGAACATTCCAAGTCTCTGGCTTGCCATTATCGCAATCGGGGCGTCGCTCCCGGCTCATGCTGCCGATATCAGTCTGCAGTCAGGCTATTTTTCGGCCAGTCACCCCGTGCCGCAGCTGAGTTTTAGTGGCCCGGTCGTTGAAGGCGACGTCGAACAATTGCGCGCTGTATTTGAGGCGAATGCGTCCTGCAATGTGGATGAATTGCCTGCAGATGGCGGCAATTGCGCGATCCTCACACTCGCCAGTCCCGGCGGCAATTATGTCGAGGGCCTTTTGCTGGCCCAGTTTCTGCGTGACCACAATATTGCCACCCTGATCGAGCCCGGCGCCGAGTGCTACTCGGCCTGCGCTTTCGCCTTCCTTGGCGGCACGGGCTATTCAACGCAGGCTGGCATTGGCGCCTATGTGGACCGCATGGTGGCCCCAGGCGCCATTCTCGGTTTCCACGCGCCCTATTTCGCCCCTGATTCCCTTGATGGGTTGGTCGCTGAATTTGGTCTCGATACGGTACTCGGCGCCAGCCGGGACGATATTTCGCTGATGGTCCGCGAACTGGTCAACTGGAATGTCGACGCCAATGTGCTCGGTTACATCGTCTCCATGGGGCCGGACGAAACCTATGACATTGTGACGGGTGAGGACTATTTTCTGACGCGCACCGCGCTGCCGCCGGAGCTGGTTTTCGACGAAACGACCAACGTCGCCGATGCTGTCTACAGTGCCTGCATCTATCTGCTGGCAGAGCATGAGCGCCAGTTCCCCAGCATGCTCGTTGATCGCATCACCGCGACGTCCATGACCAATATCGGCACTGGTTCATCTGGCGACGCGATCACCGGCTATCGGCTGGGCCCTGACGATCCGCTCGGGCTGACCTTCTGCGGCATGCCCGACGCGCAGTTTGAGGGGGATGGTCAGGCCGATATCGCGCTCTATACGGGCGCCGGTATTCAGGGCGATATTCGGCCCATGCTGACTTTTTTCCTGCGCCCTGACGGTTGGTCCAGCCTCGGCAGCACCGGCAATATCCGACGTGCCATTTTCCAACGAGGAGCGATGAACGCCATGTTCCTTGATCCTTTGAGGACCGTCGACGCCAGCCTGTTTGAGTAGCCAGCCAATAAATGCCTCGTAATATTCGGGAATTTCGCCTTTCTTCGGTCGACTCTTTCCGGCACCATCACCGCGCCGCCTGTGGGAGAGCAGTGGCAGGTGAGGAGGAAGACGGTGACATTCAAGGCATTGCTGACGCGCAAATCCGAGGACGGTTTTATCGCTTCGGCGGTCGAAATTCTCGATGATGATCGCCTTCCTGAAGGTGACGTGACGGTTGACGTCGATTGGGCCGGCCTCAATTACAAGGACGGGCTGTGCCTGACAGGGCAGGGCGGGCTGGTGCGCAATTACCCCCATGTCGCGGGTATCGATTTTGCTGGCACGGTGGCCGATAGCAGCGATGATCGCTATCGCAAGGGCGATGCCGTGGTGCTGACCGGCTGGCGCGTCGGGGAAGCACATTGGGGCGGCTATGCGACGAAGGCGAGGGTCAAGGCCGACTGGCTGGTCCCTCTGCCCCAGGGGCTTTCAGGCCGTGACGCCATGGTGATCGGTACTGCGGGGCTGACGGCCATGCTGGCCATCAATCGCCTGGAGGCGCTTGGACTGCACCAGAACAGCGGAGAAATTCTGGTTACCGGAGCTGCTGGCGGCGTCGGCTCCATCGCCATCGCGCTGCTGCATCGTCTGGGCTATTCCGTAACCGCCCTTTCCGGCCGCCCACAACACGGCGATATGTTGCAGGCATTGGGCGCAACCACCGTCCTCGATCGCTCTGAATTCCTCGCACAGCCAGACAAACCGCTCGAAACGGCGCGCTTCGCCGCCGCCGTCGATTGTGTTGGGGGCGATATTCTCGGCAAGCTTTTGCGGCAGATTGGCTATGGCGGTTCCGTCGCCAGCCTCGGCAATGCCGCGGGAATTGGCCTGAACACCAATATTCTGCCCTTCCTGCTGCGCGGCGTGAACCTGCTGGGCATCGACTCGGTCATGCAGCCATTTGATGCGCGGGTCGCCGCTTGGGCACGTCTGGCCGGGCTATTCGATTTTGCCGCTTATGCCGATAACGTTGAAGAGATCGCGCTTGAAGCGCTGCCCGACAAGGCGTCACAGATCCTGCGTGGCGAAGTGCGTGGCCGGGTCATCGTGCGGCCCGAATAGTGACGGGTCTTTGTTTCTGCTCTCCCCAATCCGATCAAAGGAAACACGGGAAAGTAACCCCGAGGTCAAAGCTCCTGCTTGACTTGTATGGTAGTCTTGGCGATGCTGCATTGTCTGAGTGGGAATAGCCTCTCAGGAACGGCCGGAGACACGTCATGGACCTCGAATGGTCCAGCCAGGGTATGTGGTTAAGCGTGAGCTACGCGGTACGTCTTCTGTCTGACCGATCTGAAACCGGACAGATGCTCGTATCGACCTTCTGAGTTGCCCGCTAGAAATCAACCGTGCGGTCGCGGTTGGGCGGAAATTACCCCTCCTGCAACCGCATATACTCACCCCTGATGGGGCCGCGGGAGGACGAATGCAGCCCAAGACAATCATTGGCTTTTTGGCATTGGACGCTCGCGCCTAGCTATCGTCAGGGATCGAGTTTGCCCTCCGGCAACCGGAGGCATGAGGAGTAAGTTATGCGTGCCTCAAAAAGAGGTACGTAAATCAGAATGCGACCCAAAGGAATAAAAGGGCGCATTCAAAAACAGTGCTCAAGGGAGGAACATATGAGCAAACTATCCAGAAGAACTTTTCTTGGAGCGGCAAGCTCCGTCGCTGCCTTGGCGGCCATGGGTCGCCCGGCCTTTGCCCAGAATGCGCAGGTGCGCCATTTCTGGTGGGGGAATCCGGAGCGCGACCGGCGCACCTTTGAAGTGATCGACATCTTCAATGGCAAGCACCCCAACATCAATGTGACCGGCGAAACTCTTGGTTTCGCAGACTATTTCACCAAGCTGACCACCCAGATTGCGGGCGGCAACATGCCAGACGTGATCCAGCAGGGTTATGGCGTGCTGTTTGAATATATCGCCAATGGCGCTGTCGTGCCGCTCGACGACTATGTCGGCAAGAGCCTCGATATCTCCAAAATGGACCAGAGCGCCATTGATGCCGGCACGGTTGATGGCAAGTTTTACGCCCTCTCGATTGGCGCCAACAGCCATATGGCCATCTACAATACCCGCCTGTTCGAGGAAGCTGGCATCATCCCCGGCGAGACCTTCGATCCCTATGGTTACACCTATGACGAGCTGGCCGAATTCGCAGCCGCCATCAAGGACGCGACCGGCATTGCGGGCACCGACGACAATACGGCCGATTACCAGAACTTCTCCGACTTCATCGTGCAGAAGGGCGTAAGCATCTTCAATGAAGATGGCTCCTATGGCCCCACCCAGGAAATCGTCGAGGAATATTGGGCGACCTGGGAGAAGATCCGTAACGCCGGTGGCACGCCTCCCGCACAGGAAACCGCGGGTCTGGCGGGTGTCGCCGAGCTAAGCCAGCAGGGTATCGTGACCGGCAAGTCGGCCATGACCTATCTTTGGTCCAACCAATTGGTGGGCGTTCAGGGTCTGGTCGAGGATGCGCTGGGTGCAGCCATGTATCCAAACACGCCCGACATGATCCCCGGCTCCATCATTCAGCCGAGCCAGTTCGTGTGTCTGACCCGCGACAGCGCCGATCCGGTTGCCGCCACCACCTATATGAGCGCCTTCGTCAACGATCTCGACATGACAGCGGTGCTGGGTCTTGAACGCGGCATTCCCAGCCAGAGTGATGTGCGCGCTGCTCTGGAACCAAATCTGACCCCGGCCGAGGCTGTGTCCGTTGCCTTCTTCGATGGCATTCAGGGCAAGACAGCCACCTTGGCTGCGCCGCCGCCAAGCGGCTCCAACGAGGTCGAGCAGACCTTTGAACGTCTCGCCGTCGGCGTGCTGCTCGGCGAGCGCTCCATCCCCGAGGTCGCCAGCGACTTCCTCAATCAGGCCCGCGCAATTCTGGCTCGCGCATAGGGTCTGAGCCCCGGTCCGCCGCCCTCCCGTTGCGGCGGATTCCTCCCTGGGCCCGAGGCGGCATCTGCCTGGCGCATGGCAGATGCCGCTCCGCTTGATTGCCCTGGGCGCTGTCTATTGAGATTTTGGAGCGACGAGTGCTGAAATTCTTCCGCCGCAACTTCGCGGGTTACGCCTTTCTCTCGCCGTGGCTGATCGGCTTTTTCCTGCTGGCGATCGGGCCGATCCTCGCCTCGCTCTATCTTAGTTTTACCAAGTACAATGTCGTGCGCCCGCCGCAATGGATCGGGCTCGATAATTACGCCTATATGGTCCAATACGATCAGCGGTTCTGGAAGGCGCTGCAGGTCACCTTCCATTTCGTCGTCGTCTCGGTGCCGCTCAAGCTCATCTTCGCTCTGGGCGTCGCTATGGCGCTGGACAAGGGTGTGCGCGCCATCGGTTGGTATCGCGCACTTTTCTATCTGCCCTCGATCCTTGGCGGCTCCATAGCCGTCGCCATTCTCTGGCGCCAATTGTTCAATTATGACGGCGTTATCAATGCCATTCTGGCGCTTGTCGGCATCGATGGTCCCTATTGGCTGTCCGATCCCAATTATTCACTCTGGACGCTGATCATTCTCGCCATGTGGCAGTTCGGCTCACCCATGCTGATCTTCCTCGCCGGGCTGCGCGCCATTCCTCAAGAGCTTTATGAAGCCGCCGAGATCGACGCCGCCGGGCCCGTGAAGAAATTCTTCGCCATCACAGTGCCGCTGCTCGCGCCGGTCATCTTCTTCAATCTGGTCTTGCAGATGATCGAGGCCTTCAAGAGCTTTTCCGGTGCCTTCATCATTTCCGGCGGCTCCGGCGCGCCGCTTGATAGCCTGCTGTTCTTTACGGTCTACCTTTACAACGAAGCCTTCAGCTTCCTGCGCATGGGCTACGCCTCGGCATTGGCCTGGGTCTTGCTGCTGGTTATCGCGCTCTTCACTGCCATCGCCTTCTGGACCAGCAAATATTGGGTCCACTACGAGAACGAGAAGGGCTGAGCCATGAGCACCGCAGCAATCACCCCCTCACAAACCAATGCCGAAATCGCCCGTGCCTATCGGGAAGCCAAGGCAAAGCGGGCCAAACGCGCCGCTATCCTCAAGCATGTCTTCCTGATCGTCACTTCACTGGTCATGGTCTATCCGCTGATCTGGATGTTTGCCTCATCGCTCAAGCCCGATAACCAGATTTTTGGTAATCTGGGTCTGTGGCCGACCGAGTTTCAATGGCAGAATTACTGGAACGGCTGGCATGCCCTGCCCATCAGCTTCACCACCTTTTTCTGGAACTCGACAGTCGTCACCGTGCTCTCGGTAATCGGCAATGTCATCTCGTGTTCCTTCGCCGCCTATGCCTTTGCGCGGCTGGAATTTACCGGCAAGAACATCTGGTTCGCGCTGATGATGATGACGCTGATGATCCCCTATCACGTGGTGCTCATCCCCCAATATATCCTGTTCCTCAACCTTGGCTGGGTGAACACCTACCTGCCGCTGATTGTGCCGAAATTCCTCGCGGGCGAAGCTTTCTTCGTCTTCCTGATGATCCAGTTTTTCCGCCAACTTCCACGCGAATTGGATGAGGCGGCAATGATCGATGGCTGTTCGCCCTTCAAGATTTACTGGGCCATCATCATGCCGCTTTCCCTGCCGGCCATGGCCACGGCGGCAATCTTCTCCTTCATCTGGACCTGGGAGGATTTTCTGGGGCCGCTCGTCTATCTCAACGACATGAAGGACTACACGGTGCCTCTGGCGCTGCGCAGTTTCATCAGCTCCGATGGCGTCAGCCAATACGGCCCCATGTTCGCCGTTTCGATCCTGTCCATCCTGCCCATCATCCTGTTCTTCGTCATCTTCCAGCGCCTGATCATCCGCGGCATTGCGATGAGCGGATTGAAATGATGGGAACGGATATTTCAGTCGACACCCTCCCCCTTGCGGGCTTTGAGCCGTCCGAAGGTCAATCGCTCCGGGGGAGCGATTGGAGGGGAGAAGGCCATGAGAGCTTTGCTCGAATGGCCAAAAATCAAGGGTGGGGGACCGGGGCCCGGATGTCGTGGCTCTCAGCACCCCCTCCCAACCTCCCCCGTCAAGGGGGAGGTGCTGTCCGGTGGATTCGACGCGATCCAGCCCACGCCCAATTTAAGGACTGACCCAATGGCATCTGTAACCCTCACTGAAGTCCGTAAGGCCTATTCCGGCTTTGAGGTCATCCACGGCATCGACCTTGAAGTGCAATCGGGCGAATTTCTGGTGCTTGTCGGTCCCTCCGGCTGCGGCAAGTCCACGCTGCTGCGCATGATTGCGGGGCTTGAAGACATCACCGACGGCACGATTGCCATCGGTGGTCGCATCGTCAACGATCTTCCGGCCAGCCAGCGCAATCTCTCGATGGTCTTCCAGTCCTACGCGCTCTATCCGCATATGACGGTGCGCAAGAATCTCGCTTTCGGCCTGTCCAACCTGCGCATGCCCAAGGATGAAATCGCCCGCCGCGTTGCTGACGCTGCCCGTATTCTTCAGATCGAGGAATTGCTGGAGCGCAAGCCGCGCCAGCTCTCCGGCGGCCAGAAACAGCGCGTTGCCATTGGCCGCGCCATTGTCCGCGAACCGCAGCTTTTTCTGTTCGACGAGCCGTTGTCCAATCTCGATGCGGAACTGCGCGTGCAGATGCGTGTGGAACTGGCGAGCCTCTATAATCGGCTGGGCACGACAATGATCTATGTCACCCACGACCAGACCGAGGCCATGACCATGGCCACCCGGATTGCCGTGTTGAACAAGGGCAATCTCGAACAGGTTGGCACGCCCTACGAACTCTACAACACGCCCAAAAATCTCTTTGTCGCCAGCTTCATCGGCTCGCCCAAGATGAACCTGCTTAAAGGCCAGTCAAACGGCTCGAGCATCGAATTGACTGGCTTTGGGCGGCTGGCGACCGCAGTGCAACAGGGTGAGGTGACCATCGGCATCCGGCCGGAGCACCTGCATATCAATCAGCCGGGAGAAGTTCAGGTCGAGGGCACAATCTCACTGATCGAATATCTGGGCAGCGAGCTTTTCGTCTATGTCGGTCTGCCCAATGGCGAGACGATGTTGGCGCAGGCACCGGGCAGTGCAAAATACAGCCGGGGCGACAGGGTCAATCTGTCCTTTAACGCGCCGGACGCTCATTTCTTCAACAAAGATGGTCTGCGGATCGAGGTCCAGACGTGACGCACGAACTGCTTGAGGCTTTGCGGCGGCAGGATGTCGGCGCGGAAATCGGCCCGTTGGCCAAGCCTGCCGATGCGGCTTTACTGGACGAATGGTACGGGTCTGGCGTGCGCTTCGTGTCGAGTGCGCCGCGCCTGACCAAGCGCTATTACGATGCCGTGCGCGAACTGTTCGACTGCATCGCGCCAGCGGCGGACGAGGTGCCCATTCTGCATGAAGGCGGCATCTATCACGGTTGCTGGCTCGAAAGCACCGGCACCATCAATGCCGAATTGCTGAGCCGCTTCCTGCCTTCGGTGACCACCGCGACCTATTCAGCTTTTGTCCGCTATCAGCGCGATGATGGGCTGTTCCCCTATAAGGTTACGCCGCAGGGTCCGGCCTATAATCAGATTCAGCTTGTGACGCCGCTGGCCCGAGCGGTCTGGAACCACTTTGCCCTGAACCGGCTCGACAATGACTGGCTGAGCGCCATGTTCGGGGCAATGTCCCGCTATGATGTCTGGCTGGCACGCTACAGGAATACGCGCCAGACCGGGGCGGTGGAGGCATTTTGCGCCTATGATACCGGCCACGATCTGTCATCGCGTTTCTGGCATGTGCCCGATAGCCCCTTCGGCAATGACCCGACGCGATACGATCCGGATAATCCGGTTCTGCCCTTCATCGCGCCGGACCTGACCGCCAATGTCGCCTGCCAGCGCGATTATCTCGGGCGCATTGCCGACACCTTGAAGGGCGATGGCAATATTTGGCGAGACAAGGCCGATGCAAGCCGCAAGGCCTTGTTTGAACAATGCTTTGATGCCGACGATGACTATTTCTATGACAGGGATCGTCACGGCGGGCTGGTGAATATCCAGTCCGACCTGCTGCTGCGGGTGCTTGCCTGCGAGCTTGGCGATGGCGATTTTTTCCGTACGGCTCTTGAACGCTACCTGCTCAACACGCGCAAGTTTTTCGCCAAATTCCCGCTGACCTCAATCGCTTTGGATGATCCTCGGTTCGATCCAACGTTCGGACAGAATAGCTGGAACGGACCCACAAATTTCCTGACACTGATCCGCACCCCCCATGCCTTCGAGCATCACGGGCACGATGTTGAACTGACCTGGATCATGCAGCCAGTGCTGTCGGCGCTCCTTGCTGCGAACCGCTTCCCGCAGACGCTCAATCCGCACAATGGCGAGGCTGGCTTTACCGAAAAATACTCGCCCTCAATCCTGTGCCTGCTCGATTACATCGAACGCCTGTCCGGCATCTTGCCGCGGCCCGATCGCACAATCTGGCTAACGGGATTGCTGCCAAAGCCTGCAACGCACCGCTATGAATGCTGGGAAACCGCCTATTCCCGCACCATAGATGGCGCGATTTTTGAACTGCTCAACACGCTCGAGGAGAGCTTCGTTTACCGCGATGGAGACTTGATCTGCCGTTTCCCGGCGGGCCTGCGATTGAAAATGGATAGGGCAGGGACTCTGCTTGCGATTGAAGGCCTGTCGAGCAGAACCGTAACCGGAACGCTGAACTATGATGGGCGATCGATGGAAATTGCTATCGGCCCCAACGAGATACAACGCTTTACGGGCAGCGCTTTTGAAGCCGTGGGCGGTCCGGGGCTCGTTTTGCCCACCTATGAATGACACCAAAGGCGTACGAGCGGCTCTGCCTCGTGACAGGACGGTGACAGGGAGCGTGCTTAATCTCTCCTTTACGAACGCAATGTCGTTCGCATTGTTCGGGAGGAAATATGAACAAGCTGCTTCTCGCGGCGCTGGTCTCCAGCGCCCTGTCCGTGTCCGCCTATGCTGCGGATTACGCAATTCTCGCTCCGGCCGCACCTGGCGGTGGCTGGGACCAGACCGCCCGCACCATGCAGGAAGCCCTCGTCGGTGAAGGCATTTCCACCAATGTGCAGGTCACCAATGTTCCCGGCGCTGGCGGCACCATTGGTATCGCCCAGTTCGCCACCCAGGAAAACGGCAATCCCAATGCCCTGATCGTCGGCGGTTATGTGATGGTCGGTGCCATTCTCACCAACGCCTCGCCCGTGACACTGGCAGACGTCACCCCCATCGCCCGCCTGACCGGCGAAGCCGTGGCCATTGTGGTTCCCGCCTCGTCCGACATTCAGGACCTTGATGGCCTCGTCGCCAAGCTCAAGGAAAATACCGGCGGCGTGTCCTGGGCCGGTGGCTCGGCCGGTGGTGTCGATCACATCACCGCAGGTCTCATCGCCAAGACCATTGGTGTTGATCCCACGCAGGTCAATTACATCGCCTATTCTGGCGGTGGCGAAGCCCTCGCCGCTATTCTCGGCGGTCAGGTGACCGTGGGCATTTCCGGCATCAGCGAATTTGCCGGTCAGATCGAAGCCGGTGAACTGCGCCTGATCGCCGTGTCGTCCGACGAGCGCGTGCCGGGCGTCGATGGCCCGACCCTCAAGGAAGCCGGTGTTGATCTCGCTGTCCAGAACTGGCGCATGGTTGCCGCTGCTCCCGGCATTACCGACGAGCAGAAGGCTGCCATCACTGCGGACATCAAGGCCATGGCCGAATCCGCAACCTGGCAGACGGCTCTCGAAACCAAGGGCTGGGTCGATACCTATCTCGATGGCGAAGCCTTTGATGCCCAGCTTGCCGCTGACATCGCCGCCACCGAGACGATCCTGAAAGACATTGGCCTCGTCCAATGACAATAGGCTCCTCCAAGCCCGAGCGCCGTCCCGATGGGGCGGCGCTTGTCATCGCTGCGATCCTCGCGGGTATTGCCATCGTCATCTTTTGGCAAACCAGCCAGATGCGTGTCCCGCCGATCCAGCAGCGCATGGGCCCCACTGTTTTTCCTTACGTTGTTGCCACGGGCCTGTTGCTGCTCGCCGTCGGCACCGTCGTCTCCGCCATGCGCAACGGTTTCCCCGAACGCAGCAAGGACGATTACGGCCCCATTTTCTGGATCGTCGGCGGCCTGATCGGACAGATTTTGCTTCTGTCTACGGCGGGCTTCTCCATCGCCACCGGCGTACTCTTTGCCTTCACCGCCAAGGCCTTCGGACGCGGCCCGCTCTGGAAAACCATTCCAATCGGCACTGTCTTCGCCTTTGTCGTCTGGTTCATCTTCGCCAAGGGCCTGCAACTCTCGCTGCCCGCCGGTGTGCTTGAGCGCCTGCTCACGACGGGGAGCCCGTTCTGATGAATACGTTTGAACTTCTCGCGCAGGGCCTCGTCGCCGCGCTGCAATGGCAAAATCTTATCTACGCGCTGATCGGCGTGACGCTGGGCACCGCCGTGGGCGTGCTGCCGGGCATCGGCCCGGCGCTGACTGTCGCGCTGTTGCTGCCGGTGACCTATAAGCTCGATCCCGCCGGTTCGCTGATCATGTTTGCCGGTATCTATTACGGCGGGATGTATGGCGGTTCGACCACCTCCATCCTGCTCAATACACCCGGTGAAAGCGCCTCCATCGTTACCGCGCTCGAAGGCAACAAGATGGCCCGCAAGGGCAGGGGCGGTCCGGCCCTCGCCACCGCCGCCATCGGCTCTTTCGTTGCCGGTCTTCTCGCCACGCTTGGTCTCGCCTTCATCGCGCCCTTCGTGGTGAAATTCGCCCTGTCCTTCGGACCGGCTGACTATTTCGCGCTGATGGTGCTGGCCTTCGTCACCGTCTCCGCCGCCTTCGGCGATTCCGCCCTCCGCGGCCTTACAGCTTTGTTCATCGGCCTAGGCCTGGGTCTCATCGGCATCGATCTGCAATCGGGCCAAACCCGACTTGCCTTCGGTGTCATGGACCTGCTCGACGGCATCGAAGTGACCACTCTGGCGGTTGCGCTTTTCGCCATTGGCGAGACCATGAAAACCGCGTCCGACCGCGAACAGGTCGCTGCGCAGGTCATGGCGGTCAAGGGTTCGGTGTGGATGACGCTTCAGGACTGGAAGCGGAGCTGGGCCTCCTGGCTGCGTGGCACGGCCATCGGCTTCCCCATTGGCGCCATGCCAGCGGGCGGGGCAGACGTGGCCAGCTTCCTCTCCTATAGCGCCGAGAAGAACTTCTCCAAGCACCCGGAAGAGTTCGGCCACGGCGCCATCGAAGGTGTGGCGGGACCCGAAGCGGCCAACAACGCCTCCGCCGCTGGAACGCTGGTGCCGCTGTTGACGCTGGGCCTGCCGACCACCGCCACGGCCGCGATCATGCTTGCCGGCTTCCAGCAATTCGGCCTGCAACCGGGCCCGCTGCTGTTCGCCAACAATGCCTCGCTGGTCTGGGCGCTGATTGCCAGCCTGCTCGTCGCCAATTTCATGCTGCTGGTGCTCAACCTGCCGCTGATCGGTCTTTGGGTGAAGCTGCTCACCGTGCCAAAACCCTGGCTCTATGGCGGCATTCTGGTCTTCGCCACCTTGGGTACGCTGGGCGCAAACGGCGCCATGTCCATGGGTATCGGTCCGGTTCGTATCTCGTTTGAACTGGTCCTGCTGCTGGCCTTCGGTGTGCTCGGATACTTCCTGCGCCGTTTCGGTTATCCGATTGCGCCTGTCGTGGTCGGTCTGATCCTTGGCCCCATGGCCGAGCAACAGCTTCGCCGCGCGCTCGCCATCAGCCAGGGTGAACTGGGCATTCTTGTCTCCTCGCCAATTTCCATCGTGCTCTATATTGCGGCAATCATCGCCGTCGGCCTGCCGCTCATCATGCGGCTGCGCGGCCAGGGCAAGGTGCTGGGCCAACTGGCCAGCGACGAGGATTAAAGGCGTCCCGTCTTGCTGAGGCGCCTTGCCCTTCGTCGTCACCACCCGGTTTATCCGGGTGGTCCATCCGATGCTTCGGCAGGGATGGATTGCCGGGACAAGCCCGGCAATGACGAAGAGCGATGGGATGGAGCCCGCGCTTTCGCCGGAATTTGAAGCAACGGAAGGTTGCCATGAAAAGAAAAAAGCCCGGATGCCAGGGAGGGAACTGGCATCCGGGCTTTGTCATACCGGCAGATCCGCGCAAGCCTCAGAGGGAGGGGCCTTGGCTTGCACTTGAGCGGTTCAGACGAACCGCGAGCTGAGCTCTTTAGATCTTGCCGATGTTGCGGAACGCGACCGGGTCGATGCCCAGGCTTTCAAGGTGCTTTGCCTTGGGCGCCCGTCCGGCATCGACAGCCGCCGACACAGCAGCAGCGCTGCCGAACACGGTGGCGAAAGTGTCGAGGGTCGCAAAAAACTTGTTCTTGCGCAGGGTGCTCATGGTTCAGTCCTTCTTTTGGCGCCGGGATCATCCCGTCTCGCTTCCATGCACCCTAAATGGTCCTATACCCCCGCCTTCGGTAGAGGGGCTTTGCTCACCCCAGCCATGCGCTGGGGGCAAATCTTCTGGACCTGACACGCCCCCTTCTCGGCTCGGCAAGCAGAACTCAGGCGTGGCGGTAGAAATCGACCCGCCTGACGCAATTGCCCTTTGTACTGGTAAATTCGAGCACGAACGCAAATGCCACGGTCTCGCCGTTCACAACAGCCTCGCCATTCGCCGCGCCGATACGCCCATGGCTGATGGCGTGCAATATGGTGAGGCTGGTCGCGTTTTCGAGGCTTATATCGGGAAGCCGGGCATCCTGGCTCAGCCGATCTCCCGGATCGACGCCGAGAACCAGCGCGATTATGAAATCCTCTACAAAGGCATTTTTGGGGGAATTGCCGCATTCTCCGCTGCGGGTCACCTTCATTGGCTTCTCCTCAGGGCTTGGGCGAGACGATTTCTTGCCATGTGTCGAGGAAACGCTGTCGCCGCAGCGTATCGAGCGCCACCAGCAGCCCGGGCCCCAGTGGAATAGGCTGGATCACGCCACGCCCACGGGCCGCAATGGCCTCGCTGGTCCATTCGCCGCTTCCCTGCGGCACCACCGCGCCAAGGGCTGTGGGGCCGGCGGCGATGGCCTGCCCTGCAGGCGAAAGCGCAAAATCGACGAAAGCGCGGGCAAGATCGGCATTGGGCGCGTCGCGCGGGATCAGCATGGAGCGGGTCAGGACCAGCACATAATCGTCTGGCACGACGATTTCGATGGGCGCGCCTTCGGCCTGTCGAGCGAAGGCATATGATCCAAGCACATTATAACCCAAAGCCAGCGAGCCATCGGCCACGCCATTGAGAATGGCAGGGCTCGACCCCGAAAACTGCGTATTAAGCCGCCCGAATGCGGTTGTCAGCCTCCAGAAGATGGACGAAATGGTCTGGTCCTGTGCCGCCAGCAGATAGCCCACCCCCGACACACCAATATCATAGGTAGCGATCTTGCCGCGGAAGCGCTCGCTCTGGGTCTCCAGCAGTTCGGCAAGAGTGAGATGGGTGCGTGGCACTTCGGCCGCCGCGATCTGATCGGGATTATAGATGATGACGGCCGCCTCGAAGGTGAAGCCGAAAACCTCGTTCCGCCAATGTGCCCAGTCGGGAAGCGCCGCGAGATAGACGCTGTCATGAGCCAGCGCATAGCCATCATTGGCCAGCTTCAATTGCAGGTCGGAAGCCGAGCTGATCAGCAGGTCTGGCGTGGAGCCCAGCGAGCCGTCGAGAAACCCTTCATAGAGCGGGCGTGAATCCCATTCTTCATAGACGATGCCGAGATCTGGTCGTTGTCGTTGAAAGCCGGCAATGAAGAACTCAAAGAGCGGCGTGTCTGTCGTGCCCAGAATTGTGAGCACTTTGTCGTCGCTCCCGTCGAGGGCCGGATAAAGGCTGGGGGCGGCTTCTGCTGGATTGTGCGGCAGAAGCAGTGCGCTGGCGCAGAACAGGGCGGCCGCCAGTCCTATCAAACCGCTATTGGCGCGGCGGGGCAGGGGTAGTGAAATGGAGACGATCAAGCCTCCTCCCTCGCGGTCTTTAAGGGTCAAGCGCCCCCTATGCGCCCCGACCACGCGGGATACGATGGATAGACCAAGGCCCGATCCCACGGTGCCGGTGCTGGTCTTGCCGCGCTTGAATCGTTCCAGCACGCTCGTCTTCTCCGCATTGTCGATGCCCGGCCCCCGATCACGAATGGCGAGAACCACGCTGTCGCCGGTCACGTGCCCGGATATGTCGACCATGTCCTGCGAATAGACCAGAGCATTATCCACCACATTGCGCATCATCTCGCGCAGAGCCACGCGGTCGCCGCGGATCAAGGCAGTTTCGGCATCGCTGGTAAGGTCGATTTTTAACCGGCCGGACTGGTCTGGGTCGAGGCGCTGGCGCACATCCTCGATGACCGCCGCCAGTGTCGTATTGTCGTTTTCCTGATTTTCCATGCGGTGGGAAATTGTCGCTTCCATCAGCAATTGGCTGACCAATTGGCTCGCCTGCACCGCCCCTGTATGGATGCGACCAACACGGCTGCGCAGCGCGTCGGGGTCTTGCTCGTCCATCGCAACCTCCGCCTGCGCCCGTAGCGAGGCAAGTGGCGTCCGGACCTCATGTGCTGCCTCTGCGACAAGTCCACTGACCCGTTCCATGGCATTGCGCAGGCGGGACATGAAGGCATTGAGCGCGGAGACAAGGTGATCGACCTCGACGGGCACGGGTATGGTAAGCGGCGAAAGATCGTCTGGCGAGCGCGATCTCAATTCATGTTCCAACGCGGTCAGCGGCGCGAACATGCGGGAAATGCCGAACCAGACAAGCCCTATGGCAAGCAGCGTCAGGGCGATAACCGGCAGCACGGCATTGGAGAGGATTTCATTGGATAAAGCCTCGCGCTGGTTCTGTGTTTCGGCGACATGGATCGTCACCCAGCCGGTATCGCTGGGCGTCGAGATCAGTCGCCCCACGCTGGCCACACGCACATTTTCCCCGCGATACATGACGTCAACAAAACTGGGCTCCGCCGAAACGGTCTCGGGCATTTGTGCTGCCAGATCTTCATAGCCGGTAACGGTTTGCGCATCGGGGTCTTCTACGGCGTAGAAGACCCGGTCCTGTCCTGAAAACATGGCGAAGGCGGCAAACGGAATTTCGACCACGACTGCATCGCTTTCCACCTGCACGGCACCGGCAATTGTCAGGGCAGACGCCGCCAACAGGCGGTCGAAAGCGCGGTCCGAGGCCCGTTCGGCATAGTCGCGGATGAAGACGATCAGGATCAGTGCGGCCATAACCAGGAGGCCGACTGCCAGCGCAAAAATGCGACGGCGCAGGGAGAAGGGTTTGCGGGTGGACGTGGGCACTTATCCAATGACCCGCAGCAGATAGCCGACGCCGCGCACCGTGCCGATTTCGACATTGGCCCCGTCCAGCTTTTTGCGCAGGCGGGAAATGTGCAGTTCCAGCGCGTTGATGGAGACGCTTTCGTCGAAATTGAACAACTGGTTCATCAGCCGTTCTTTTGGCACGACCTTGCCGACATGGGACACGAGAATTTCCAGCAGTCGAAACTCCCGCCGCCCCAGTTCCAGTGCCTTACCCCCGACTGAAGCATTGAGTGCTGCCAGATCGAGTGCCAGATTGCCGACCTCGATTGAGCTGGAGGCCTGTCCGCCGGAGCGGCGCAGAAGCGCACGTAGACGCGCTTCCAACTCTCTGAGATCAAAGGGTTTTACCAGATAATCGTCGGCGCCGAGATCGAGCAGGCTTACCTTGTCGTCGATTTCGGATCGGGCGGTAATGACCAGAATGGGCGCGTTGAACTTGCGCTTGCGCAGCTCTGCAATCAACCCGATCCCATCGCGGTTGGGCAGCATGAGATCGAGCGTAACAGCGTCGAATTGGTCGCTTTCGGCGGTTGACACGACGTGATCGCCGTCTCGTACCCATTCCACCGAATGCCCGGCGCTGCGCAGGCGCTTTTCAATCGCCTCGCCTAAATCTTCATTGTCTTCGACGAGCAGAATTCTCATTCATCCATCCCCTCCAGGACCCTAAAGCAGGGGCGCCAGAGAGGGAACAGAATTCTCCTATGCAGGGTTCTTCTGCGGAACTTCCTTCAGTTTTTCAAGGAGATAAGCATGCGTAGCCGGGTTGGCGACGATCATCGCGCCGGTCGTTTCATAATAATCCGCCCCACGCCCCCACCAATCCGTAACCACCCCGCCAGCCTCTTCAACGAGCAGAATGCCGGCCGCTGTGTCGACAAAGCCGGTTTCTTCGTAATAGCCGGTGAGGCGACCGCAGGCGACATAGGCGCAGGAATTGGCGGCGCTGCCGACGATGCGGACGCCCCCGATGGGCGCGCGGATGGCGTCGAGGCGGGCGTAAGCCCCTGGGTGCAATAGCAGATTTGGTGTCGGCAGGCCGGTGCCAACCGCCATCAATGCAACGTCCTGGCTCTTGCTGACATGGAGCTTTTCGCCGTTGAGGAAAGCGCCGCCGCCTTTGATGGCGGTGAACATCTCGTCGCTGACCGGATTATAGACCAGTCCGCACAGCGTTTCGCGGCCATGCCGGAGCGCGATGGTGATGGTATAATGCTGGCCGTTCAAGAAGTTAGTCGTGCCGTCAATGGGATCGACGAGGAAACGATAGTCCTGATTTTGACCTTCAACGGGTGGGAATTCTTCGCCGGTCAGGCTCCAGTCGGGATAGCGGGTGAGCAGGTGCTTGCGGATCATCTGCTCGGACTCGCGGTCGGCATCGGAAACGAAGTCGCCGGGACCTTTGATGCCGATCTCCAGATCACGAAAACGCTTGAAATGAGAAAGGGTTAGCGCGCCAGCATCGCGGGCTGCGGCAACCATGTCGGCGAGGATTTTATTGAGGTCTGTCATGGGTTGAAGGCCGCTGCCAGCCCCTCCGGATCGTCTGTTGTTATCTGGTCAACCTTCAGCTCCAGGAGCCGGGTGACTTGGGAAATTGTTGTGGAATTAACGTGGTTTATCGTCCAGGCATCGACCTTGCGGCCACCGGAATGGACGGCCCCGATCATGTCGAAACCCGCCGTGTCGGCGGCGAGGATGATTTCGTGGTGGATATAGATGAATTTGGCGTCGGGCGCGGTATCCAGGGCCCCTTTGATGAACGACTTGTGGTCGCCCGTCGCCTTCAGCCTTTCGAGGGACGCGCCGTAGCACGGATCATAACCACTCATGAGCCCCGGCGTGGAATTCGCTAGCAGACTGATAGCGTCGAACGCCCCACCGGACAGGATAAGGTTACGGACGAGCGGAGAAACCGCTAAAGCGAAGTTTTCAGCGGTCAGTGGATCGAGCGCTGAGAGGTCTTCCTTGAAATCGAGCTGCAAAAGCGCGTCGGGATGCGGCGGGTTTTTGACCAGCAGATCGCAGAGGTCTTCGAGCAGGAGGACATGGTCAGGCAGGGGCGTGCCCTCATTGTCGCGCAGGTGAAGCTGGCGCAACGTGTCCGCCTCTGTGTCTCTAACCAGACCTGATCCCGTTGTCTCACGATCCAGCACCTTGTCATGGAGCACGGCGCAGCCGTGATCGGCATGGATGACCAGATCGACTTCGACACTGGCCCCCAGCCGCATGGCTTCAAGAATGCGTGCTGCGGTGAACACCGGGTCAGACGCCTGGCGGCGACCACGATGCCACTTGATCCACGTTCGATGACCGTTGCGGTCGATATAAAGCGGATCGCTCATGCCTGGCTCTGATGGATCAGCACATTGTCGCGGTAGGCGGCGATGGCTTTAGGCTTCAGATTTGCGCCCTGGCCCGGTTTGAAGAGGTCGGGGTGGGAGACCATGGCCTTGACGCGCAGGCCATCGGGCAGATCGAGGTCGACAAGACCATGCGTGCCGAAATCGGTGATGCGGTGGACCTTGGCCTGACCAGGCTCTGCGGCTTCGAGATCAAGCGCTTCTGGACGAATGGCGAGGGTCGCGTTTCCATCGCCGACAGCGAGGGGCAGGGTGAAGCCGGCATGGTTGAACTGGCCGTTCATCACCTCGCCTTCGATCAAGTTCATCGTGCCGATGAACCCGGCGACAAAAGGCGTCTGCGGCTTACGATAGACCACGTCCGGGCGGTCGATCTGCTCGGTGCGGCCATCACGCATGACCACGATACGGTCGGCCATGGACAGGGCTTCGTCCTGCCCGTGGGTGACGAAGAGGGTAGTGATCTTGAGGCGCTGCTGGATGTCTCGGACTTCTTCGCGCAGGCGCTCGCGCAAATGCTGATCGAGACTGGCAAACGGTTCGTCGAGCAGCAGGATTTTCGGCTCCAGAACCAGCGAGCGGGCGAGGGCGACGCGCTGTTGCTGCCCGCCGGAAAGCTGGCTGACATGGCGATTGCCATAGCCGCCAAGACCGACGAGTTCGAGCACGGCTTCCACCTTGCGCTTGATCTCATCTGCCGGAACCCGGCGCAGCTTGAGGCCGAAGGCAAGGTTCTTGAACACGTTCATATGCGTCCACAGCGCGTGGCTCTGGAACACCATGCCGGTCGGGCGCTTCTCGGGTGGCAGATGGGTGATGTCTTCGCCGTCGATGGTGATGAGGCCTGAGCTTGGGCGCTCAAAACCACCGACCATGCGCAGCAGCGTGGATTTGCCGGAGCCGGATGGGCCGAGAAGGCAAACGAGTTCGCCATCGGCCACATCGAGCGAAAAGGTATCGACGGCCCGGACATTGCCGGAGGCGAAAACCTTGGTGACGTCTTTGATATTGAGAACGGACATTTTTTACTCCCGGTCCATGCGGATCGGTTGGGAATCTTGGATTGAGGCTATGGCGCTGGGTGCAGCCAGAAATGCGGTGTGACACCCTCCCCTTGACGGGGAGGGATGGGGTGGGGTGTGCAACACGCTCGAACATCGGGGCTTTCGCACCCCCTCCCATCCTCCCCCGTGAAGGGGGAGGTGTTGGGCCGGTGCATGTGAAGGCAACGTGCTCACGCCCCGAACCCCCGCGCGAAGGCGCCGCCGCCGATGACTTTGCGGGCGAACATGAGGGCGATGAAGCTGGGTACCCAGAGCATGACCGAGAGCACGGCGCCGAACTGGATGACCATCTGGTTGTTGATGAAGGAGATCATCAGCACCGGCATGGTGCGGATGCCCGGTGCGCCGATGAGCCATGCGCCTTCGGTTTCGTAGAAGGTGCCGACAAAGCTGAGCAGGACGGCCGCGGCAATGGTTGGCCCGGCCTGCGGCAGGGTGACAGACCAGAAGACGCGGAAGGGACCGGCGCCAACATCGCGCGCGGCTTCTTCCATGCGGCGATCGACGGACTGGAAAGCGGCCACCGGAATCCAGATCATGAACAGCAATGTGCCCACGAGCTGGATCAGCACCACGCCCCAGAAGGTGCCGATGAGATTGAGCTGGAGGAAAATCGCAGCAATGGCGATGAGCAGGCCGAATTTGGGGAAGGCATGCCCGGCGAGGAAGGAGAAGAACAGGAAGGACCGGCCGGGGAAATCCAGACGGGCAAAGGCATAGGCCGCGGGCAGGCAGATGGCCGCCGAGAGCAATGTGACCACGGTGGACAATTGCAGGCTGAGCGTCAAAGCGGACCAGACATCGGGACGGCTAAGCGTCTGGCCCCAGAAACGCAGGCCAAATTGCTGGGGGATGACATTGGGATAGCGCCAGACCTCGGTGAATGCCCAGGTTGCGACGACGATCAGGGGGAAGACGATGGCCGCTGAAAGCAGCACGCCGAAGACGATGCCGGTCCAGTCTATCGGAGCGCGGCTGGGTTCGACCTTGGCTGGACCAAAAATGGCGGGGATGAAGCGTTGCATGTCACTTCCCCTGATTGCGTGCGACCGAGCGCACATAGAACAGCCCGAAGGCAATACAGAAGCAGAAGGTGATGACCGCCTGCGTGATGGCATTGAGTGGGTCGTTCACCTCGCGGAAGGTGCGGTTCATGAACGGTCCCATCATCTCCGGCGAGGCGGGGCCAAGCAGATAGGGCAGGGTGAAGGACGAGAAAATGCCCAGCACTGCAAAGGAAATGGCGACCAGCACCGAATTGGAGATGCGCGGCAGGATGATGTACCAGAAGACCTGGAAGCGCTTGGCGCCGACATCGCGCGCCGCCTCGATGGCCTGATTGGAAACGCTGCCGAGACCGGCAAGCAGGATCAGCACCGTGAGCGGGATATTGTCCCAGACCAGACCGATCACCGGACCCCATGGCGTGAGATAAGGCGTGCGGATTTTGGGCAGGCCAACCGAATTGAGCAGGATGTCGACCATGCCATTGGGGCCGAGAACGCGAATGAACGCATAGGCCAGAATGATGGATGGCACGAACATCGGAAAGATCGCCAGCGCCTGCACGTAAGCGGGCAGGCGACCGCTCGAAAAGCGCAGATAGATGGCGATGGGCAGGCAGATGATCAGCAGGAACAGGGCGCACATGGCCGTGGTCCAGAGCGTGATCGTCAGATTGTTGATCGAATATTGATCGGAGAAGAAGAAAACGTAGCTGGAGAGGTTGAAGCCGTAATCGCCATTGGCATCAGGGCGCCAGACGGTGCGGCCAAAGGCGTTGAAAATCGGCCAGATAATCAACCAGGCCATCAAAAGGACAGGCACGGCGACGAGCAGGAGGCCTGTGGGCCTCCTGCTGCCGGACTTTTCGATAAGGGGACGTGCCGCCCCTTCCGTCGCGTCGGTCATGAATTGCGATCGACGTTCGGAGCAACGTTACGATACCAGCCATCATTGATGGCAGCTTCCCACTGGCCACCTGGGAAGGTGGGGATGGACTGCGGCACGATATCGGCAAAGCGCTCGCGCAATTCGGCGGAAACGTGTTCCCAGGAAACGCCGGGGAAGCCGCCGAGTTCGGTGAGAATGGCGCTCTGGATTTCTTCGGAAAGGACGAAATCGGCAAGCTTGAGGGCGGCATCGCGGTTGGTGCCGGTTTCGAGCACGACGGCGCGGGAGAAATTGCCCACAAGGGCCAGATCCTGGAGCTGGACGAGGCCGGTCGTTTCGGGCAGCACGCCCTGATCGATAGCCTGCAGGATCTGGTCGGACCAGACCGGAGCCATGGTTACGACGCCCTGCGCCAGAAGCTGGATCGACTGGGTATTGCCGGACGAATATGCGCCATTGTCATAAAGGGACGGGGCGATGTCGTTGAGGATTGCCCAGGCCTTGCCCAGTGCTTCGTCGCCGAATTCCTGCGTGTAATTGTCGACGGTGAAGGCAGCAGGATCGAGGCCATTGGCCTGATGGATGGCGCGGCGCACGAAATTGCCGCCCGAACCGCCCTTGTCGGGACGGTTATAAACGAACTGGCCCGGATTGGCCTTGATCCAGGTGACGAGTTCGTCCCATGTCTTGGGCGCATTGGCCGGATCGAGCTTGGTGGTGTCATAGGCCAGCAGCACCTGCGAACCGCGATAGGGCAGGGAATAATCGGACTGGATGGCCAGCGGATTGACCTTGGAATAGTTGGAAAGGCCTGCTTCCTTGAGATTGGTATAGATGCCCGCATCAATGGCGCCAGCGGGAAGCAGCGGATCGGCGTGCTCGAAATAATCGGCCTGCGGATCGGTATTGGTCTGCTTGGCGGCCATGGCGCGTTCGCCAATGGCGATGATGCCGGCGCCGTCGCCAGCGTCGACCAGATTGAGACCAATGCCCGGATGCGCAGCCTCGAAGGCGGGCTTCACCACATTGGTCCAGAAATCGAGGATATTGCTGTCCGAGCTGGTGTACCAGTCGATCGTGCCTTCAGCGGCATAGGACATGCGGGGCAGCGCGACCATGCCGGCAGCGGCGGCAGCGGTCATCATGAATGTGCGGCGTTTCATTTCAAATCTCCCATAACGTGACCCGGTGAGCCACGGCGCTTTCAAAGCCGATGCGGAGGCAGCGTACGGTGGGACACCGAATGACACGCTGGATCGGCACCAGCCTGCCCGCCTCATGGGCCTCCTCCCTCTGTGCAGCGACAGGCGGAAGGACCTCCCAATCTTGTGTTGGGTGCAGTCCAGCCGCGATCTGTCATCGCTGCAACAAGACAACACCCATTCTCGCTTGCACACAAGTGCAATGTTCAAGAAATTCGATTGGGTTAGTAGCGCCGGTGCATAACGCTTTTATGACAGGCGCACTATTGCGCACGTGTGCAACGATTTGTGCAATCAGGCTGGGCCGGGGCGGACCGATTTGCGCCAGCGCGGAATCGGCTCGAAAAGAATACGGCCCGAACCGGCAGAATCGGGGTCGTGCAACAGCGCAAGAACCTGATCGGCCATGGCTTTCAGCGGCTGGGTGAAGGTCGTTAGGCGATAGGATTCCCACCCCGCCTGTTCAATATCGTCAAAACCCACGACGCAGAGATCGTCGGGAATGGAAATGCCGAATTCATGGCTGGCGGCGTCCATGAAGCCAAGGGCGAGCAGGTCGGTGACGCAGAAAACGCCATCGGGTGCATTGGAGCGGCCAAAAGCGCGGCGCCCGGCCTCGAAACCTGATGCGTAGCCGGTTGGGCCGGCCTCGAATACCGCGACATCGAACCCTTCGGCGCGGGCGGCTTCGATGAAGACGCGCTTCCGCTCGACCAGGCTGGCCGTATTGGCGGTGGAGGTGACGAGGCCAAGGCGCTGGCAACCCGCACGACGCAGCAGGAAGAAAGCCTCGCGGCCCGCCATGGCATTGTCGACGCCCAGATTATGGCTGCCCACCAGTTTGTCATCGCGGTTGATCAATACCACCTGCTGGCCATTGGCGAGGCAGGTTTCAATCAGCGAGGCGGGCGGGGTGCCTGAGAGCACGACGGTGGCGTCGGCGCGGTAATTGAGGGTCTGGCGCAGGGCCTGAGACACGCTTTCGGTATCGGCTTTGGTGTTGATCACCATGGTGATCTTGCCCGAGGCCTGCAGCTCGCGTGTCAGCACATCGACCATGCCGGCGCGAATGGGCGTGGTCATGTCGGCGACGACGAGGCAGACGATATTGCTGCGCTCGCGCAGGCCGCGGGCCAGGTGATTGACGTGGTAGCCCAGCGCTCCGGCAGCATCGAGCACCCGGCGGCGGGTTTCCTCGGAGACGCTGGCGCCGTCGGTAAAGGTGCGGGAAACGGCGGAGCGCGATACGCCGGCCTTTTCCGCCACCATGCGGGCGCTGACGAAAGAGCGGGTCTTGCTGTCGGTCATCAAAATATCCCGGAAGAAGCGGCGCGCAATCGTGGCATGGCCGCACGATCCGGTCCAGACGCAGCTCAGGCGTCTGGAGTGGGTTCGCTGGTAGTGGAGCGCTTCGGTACGCCGTCATTGCCCTCCACGCGATCGCGGAACAGGCTGGCGCGGGCCAGCAGCATCAGCGTCACCGGGGTGGTGATGGTGACGAAAAAGAAGATCACCATTTCATGCACCACCAGCCGGTCGCGGGTGATGGTGAAATAGATGGCCGACGCGAGAAGGATCAGGCCGCCGCCCATCGACGTGCCCATGGTGGGCGCATGGATGCGCAGGTAAAAATTCTTGAGCCGCACGAGGCCGAAACAACCCGCCATGGTGAGCAGCGCGCCCACGACGACAAAGACGGAAACCAGAATGGACAGCCAGAGGGGAAGGTCCTCGATCATTCGATCACCTCGCCGCGCATGAGGAATTTCGCCAATGCCACCGTGCCGACGAAGCCGAGCAGGCCAATGAGCATGGCCAATTCAAAATAGACCTGCGAATTGGTGCGGATGCCGAGCGTGACCAGCAGCAAAAGCGCCACGACATAGAGCGCGTCCAGCGCCAGAATACGGTCCTGCGCGCGGGGGCCGACAACCATGCGATACAGCGTCGCCAACATGCCGATGCTGAGCAGGAATTGGGCTGCGAGCAGGCTCCAGTGCAGAATCTCTACGCTCATTGGAAGATCTCCAGCAACAGGGTTTCGTAGCGGTTCCGGATGGTTTCGATCCACTCATCGGCGTCGACCAGATCGAAGACGTGGATCAGAACCGTGCTGCGCTCCCGGTCATATTCGAGCCAGGCGCTGCCCGGGGTAGCGGTGATGATGCAGGCCAAAACGGCGAGGCCGAATGTGTGCGTCAACTCCAGCTTCATCTCAATGAAGTCGGCTTCCGGTTCAGGATGCGGGCTGAACAGGATAGCCATGACCGCCAGATTGGAGCGCACGATGTCCGCGCCCGCCACCACGATGAACTGCAATACCTTGAGCGGCTTCTTGATGATCAGCGGCTCGGGCAGGATCAGGCTGGTGGCCATGGAGGCGAGCACGGCGATGACACCGCCGAGCAGGATATGCCCCAGCCCCGCAGACTGCTGGAGAATAAGCCAGAAGACGAGCAGGAATGCCGTCAGGATCGGGTGAGGAAGGAGCCGTCTCATGATGCGCCTCCCACATTTGGCATGACGATGTCGATATAGCTCTGCGGCGAGTGAATGAAGGCGGCGGTTTCGGCGAAGAAGGTCATGGCCGGGCCAGCAGCGATAGCCATGATTACGCAGAGTGCCAACAGCATGATGATCGGCCCGATCTCCATCGTGCGTATCCGCAGGACGCCATCCTCGGGGAGCGAGGTCCAGAAGATATTGATGCCGTTACGCACCATCGAAACCAGCACGAACAGGCCCGAAATGATTAGCGCGCCCGTGACCCACCATGTCGCCACGGTGGGGGCATTCTCGGCGGCGAAGGCGGCTGAGATTATAGCGAATTTGGAAATGAAGCCTGATAGCGGCGGCAGGCCCGCCATGACCAGCGCGATGATGGCAAAGCACAGGCTGATCAAGGTCGCTGCCGCCGGAATGGTTCGGCTGACTTCCTGGTCCTCATCGATCAGTTCTTCTTCGTCACCATAAAGCTCGAGCGACACGGCCAGCACCTGCGCTTCGGCAGGCAGGATCTGGTCGATAATGTCCTTGAGCAGGAACAGCGCCCCGGCGGCAAGGGTGGCAACGACGACGTAATAGAGCGCGCCGGTGGTCACGCCCGGCGAATTGTAGCCGACGGCAAGCAGGAGGGTGCCCGCAGAGACCAGAATGAGATAGCTGGCCAGCCGGTCCAGAGCCTTGCAGGACAGCGCGCCAATAGAGCCATAGGCAAGCGTTGCTACGCCAAGCACCAGCAGCACATTCTGCCCGAAGGCGACTTCGGCTTCAGGCGCATTGGCGAAGACCAGCATCCAGAGGCGCAGGATGGAATAAAAGCCCACCTTGGTCATGACGGCAAAGAGCGCGGCAACCGGCGGCGCGGCCGAAGAATAGGTATTGGGCAACCAGAAATGCAGCGGCCATGAACCTGCCTTGATAAGGAAGGCAATGCCAAGAATGGCGGCGCCAGCCTCGAACAGCCCGCGGTCCTCGGCGGCGATGAGCGGCACGGCGCGCGCAATGTCGGCCATATTAAGCGTGCCGGTCGTGCCGTAAATCAGCGCAACGCCGATCAGGAACAGGAAAGAGGCGACCAGATTGATGACGATGTAATGCATCGCCGCGCGAACTCGATTGCGTCCACTGCCGAACAGCGCAAGGCCATAGGACGCTGCCAGCAGCAGCTCGAAAAAGACGAAGAGGTTGAACAGATCGCCGGTGAGGAACGCGCCATTGAGCCCCATAGTCAGGGCATGAAACAGCGGGAAGAAATTCGGTCCGCGATTATGCCAGCGCGCGGAGGCGTAGATGATCGCCGCCAGAGCCAGGATCGAAGTGGTGAGCACCATGATCGCGGCCAGCCGGTCGGCCACCAGAACGATACCGAACGGAATGGGCCAGTTGCCCAGCGAATAAACCGCCGCTGCTGGCTGATCCGTTTGCGCCAACACCACAAAGAGCAGGATGGAGACGAGCAGGAGCAGGGCGCTGAAGCCGATATTGAGCCCGATAACGCGCGTATTGCTGCGCTGATCGCTCATGATCAGATTGGCAATGATGGCGATCAGGGGGATCAGGATCGGCAGGATGGCGAGGTGGTTCATGCCGGTCATTTCAGTTCCCCTTGCCGTCGACGTGGTCGTTGCCGGTTAGGCCACGAGCGACCAGAAGCACGACGAGGAACAGGGCCGTCATGGCGAAACCAATGACGATGGCGGTCAGCACCAGCGCCTGAGGCACCGGGTCTGTGTAATCGGCCGGATTGGCATTGGCGCCGGACAGGATCGGGGCTGCGTCCATGCGCAAACGGCCCATGGCGAGAATGAACAGATTGACGGCGTAGGAGATCAGCGACAGGCCGACAATCACCTGAAATGTGCGCGGGCGCAGCACCAGATAGACGCCGGATGCGGCGAGAACGCCAATGGCGATGGCCAGTGTCAGTTCCATTTGTCGAGGCCCTCCCGCACCTTGGGTTTATTCGAACCGGCCGGTTTGGGCCTGCGGATGGATTGGTGGGCAAGGGCGACGAGCATGAGCACCACTGCGCCCACGACAAGGGCAAAGACGCCGAGATCGAAGAGCAGGGCGGTGGCCATGGGCACTTTGCCGATCAGTGGAATATCGGCGTAAGCAAAGGCCGAGGTGAGGAAAGGCGCACCGAGCAGCATGGCCCCGAGGCCGGTGAGGAGCGCAAAGAGCAGGCCCCAGCCGATCCACAATACGGGCAGGATGCGCAGGCGCTCTTCGACCCACCGCGTGCCACCCGCCAGATATTGCAGGATAAAGGCCAGCGACATGATGATGCCGGCGATGAAGCCGCCACCCGGCAGGTCGTGTCCGCGCAGGAACATATAGACGGCCACCACGATGACGATGGGGAACATCCAGTTGATGATCAACGCAGGAATGCGCAAGAAATCGTCGGCCACTTCCTGCCCGGCGCCCGGCGCATAATCATCGAGCACGCGCTGTTGTTCCGGCTTGTCAGCGCTGTCGGCAGCGGGACGGAAGCGGCGCAGCAGGCCGAAGACGACCAGCGCAACAACGCCAAGCACGGTGATTTCGCCCAGCGTATCAAAGCCGCGGAAATCGACCAGCATGACATTGACGACATTGGTGCCGCCGCCCTGCGCATAGGCATTGGCGAGGAAGAAGTCGGAAATGCCATCGGGTGCGGCGCGAGTCATGATCGCATAGCTGGCGACGGCAGTGCCAAGGCCGACAAGGACGGCAAGACCCACATCGCGGTAGCGGCGGAACTTGACCTGCCAGGTATGCTCATCGGCAACCGGCGTGCGCTTTGGCAGCCAGCGCAGACCCAGCAGGATCAGCACCGTGGTGGCGATTTCGGCCAGAAGCTGGGTAAGCGCCAGATCGGGCGCAGAGAACCACGCAAAGGTGAGGCAGGTGGCAAGGCCCGCGCCGCCCAGCAGAATGAGCGAGGCAAGGCGATGGAACTTGGCCTGATAGGCGGCAGCGACCGCGCTGACGCCACCCAGAACCCAGACCAGCGCCAGAACGGGATCGAAATTGGACGGCATGGGCAGGTTGCCCAGCCGCGCCCAGCCTGCGCCAATGCCAGCGGCAGCGGCGAGGAAGATAACGGTGAAAACCTGCGGTTGCAGCCGCTGGGTGCCGAACGCTTGCACGACGCGGCGGGCCCAACGATTGGTGGCCGTGACCAGGATGCGCTCGAAAATACGCTGGCCGCGCAGGCCACGCGTCAGCGGCACGCCATCGATGTTCAGCAGGCGGCGGTAATAGGGGACATAAATGATCGCCCCGCCCACCAGCGCGATGATGCTCATCACCAGCGGCAGGTTGAAACCATGCCAGATCGAGAGGCTGTAATAGGGCGTTTCCGGCCCGAGAACGGCGTGGACGGCGGCGGCGAGATAGGGGCCGACCGTGATGGCGGGCACGATACCGACGGCGAGGCAGACCAGAACCAGGAACTCGATGGGCCGACGCATCAATGCAGGCGGCTCATGCGGGACTTTTTCCAACTCTGTCGGTGGCGGTCCGAAGAAGACGCCATGCACGAACTTGATCGAATAGGCGACGCTCAGCATGCCCGCGAGAGTGGCGCCAATGGGCAGCGACAGGTTGATGAAGACATTGGAATTGAACTCCGCCGTTTCGGTGAAGAACATTTCCTTGGAGAGGAAGCCATTGAGCAGCGGCACGCCCGCCATGGCGGCGCTGGCGATGATGGCGAGGGTGCCGGTAAACGGCATGAACTTGATCAGGCCGCTGAGCTTGCGCACATCGCGCGTCCCGGCTTCGTGGTCGATAATGCCCACTGCCATGAACAGCGACGCCTTGAAGGTGGCGTGGTTGGCGATGTGGAAGATGGCCGCGACGGCGGCGAGGGGAGTGCCCATTCCGAGGAGCGTGGTTATCAGCCCCAGATGGGAAATGGTCGAATAGGCCAACAGGCCCTTGAGGTCGCGCTGGAACAGCGCGGCATAGGCCCCGAAGATGAGTGTTGCGAGCCCTGTATAGGTGACGAGCCAGAACCAGAGCTGGCTGTCGGACATGACCGGCCAGAACCGGGCCAGCAGGAACACGCCAGCCTTCACCATGGTGGCCGAATGCAGATAGGCCGAAACCGGGGTCGGCGCCGTCATGGCATTGGGGAGCCAGAACTGGAAGGGGAATTGCGCGCTCTTGGTGAAGGCGGCGAGCAGGAAGAGGATCAGCGTGACCGGATAAAGTTCGCTGTCGACCAGCGTGCTGCCGGAGGCAAGAACCACGTCAAGCTCGTAGCTGCCCACGATATGGCCAACCAGCATCATGGCGACGAACAGCGCGAGGCCGCCCGTGCCGGTGATGATCAGCGCCATGCGCGCGCCGTCGCGTGCATCGCCGCGGTGATACCAATAGCCGATCAGCAGGAACGAGACCAAGCTGGTCAGTTCCCAATAAATGGCGAGCTGAATGATATTGCCAGAGAGCACGAGGCCGATCATGGCGCCCATAAAGGCCAGCAGCAGCGAATAAAAGCGCGCGATCGGATCCTTGGGCGACATATAATAGCGCGCGTAAAGCACGACCAGAAAACCGATAACGGTAATCAGCACCGAGAACAGCCACGCAAAGCCGTCCATGCGCAGAACGATATCGAGACCGAGCTGGGGTATCCATTCAAGGCGCGTGGAAATCACGCCGCCATTGGCCACCATCGGGAACAGGCTGATGGAGATGAGGCTCAACACGCCCGCGACGACCGCCGCTATCCAGACCGCCCCCTTGTTTCCTCTGCCCGGTAGAGCAAGAACCAGCGCGCATGCCAGAAACGGCAGCGCGGCTAGAAGGGACAGGGCAAGATCGGTCGATATCTGGGGCAGGGGCCGGTCCTCGCAAAAAGAATCTCGTCTAAACGTATAGGGTTAGAGATGCATCTTGAGAAGGCCGGTTTCAAACCTCTTGGCGCAGATGGCATGATTCTTTTGTCGCATTGTCGTGATCGAGGTCGCCCGATGGATGGATTTCGGGTCGGCGGCAGCGCGACTTCTGTTGGGGCGGCGACATGTTGATCTGCCGCCGCCCCATTGTGTTGGATTCTGCTGCTAGAGCGGCAGATGCATCGTGCCGGTTCGGCTAATCTGCGCAGTGAGCGGCAGATCGGCGGAGGACTGGCCGACGCGCAGGGTGAAATCGCCGGGCTCGACGAGCCAGCTCTTGGCGTCCGCGACGAAAAAGGCGAAGGCGCGCGCATCGAGCGACAGCGTTACGCTGCGGCTTGCACCAGCCTCCAGCTTCACCTTGGCAAAGGCTTTCAACTCCTTGTTTGGGCGCGGGGCCCCGGAGACGGCGTCGGACACATAAAGCTGCACCACGGTTGAGCCGGTACGCTCGCCGGTATTGGTGACATTGACCGTGACGTTGACCTTGCCTTCGGCCTCGAAATTGCTGGCGTCGACACTCAGGTCACTGAGCGCGAAGCTGGTATAGCCGAGGCCAAAGCCGAAGGGGTAAAGCGGGGTCAGGCCCAGCTTGTCGTAATGGCGATAGCCGACGAAGATGCTTTCTTCATAACGCACCTTGCCCTCAAGGCCGGGATAGACTTCGCGGTCCTGACTATGGGCCGGATTGTCGGCCCAGCGCACTGGGAAGGTCTGGGGCAGGCGACCGCCAGGCTCGGCGGCACCGGTTAGCACATCGGCAATGGCATTGCCCGCCTCCTGACCCGGATACCAGGCGGAAATGATGGCCGCGACCTTGTCGGCCCATGGCATTTCCACCGGCCCACCTGATTGCAGTACGACGACAGTACGCGGATTGACGGCGGCGACGGCCTCAACCAGCTCGTTCTGGCGTCCGGGGAGCACGATTGCGGGCAGGTCGCTGCCTTCGGTGTCCCATTCGCCATTGCGGCCGATGAAGAGCAGGGCGGTTTCGGCATGGCGCGCCGCTTCGACAGCCGCCGCAATCGCGTCATCGCCGAGCGGATGGCCAATGCCGCAGGCGAAAGCGGCGAGGCCCAGCGTGGCGAAATCCTTGGTACTGAACTCGATGGTCACCTCATAAGCCCGACCGGCCTCAAGCGCGATCGTGCCCACCACTTCGTCGCAGCCTTCCTCAAAGAAGGTGCGGCCCTTGGTCCAATTGGTCCAGGCATCGGCAACCAGTTTGCCGTCAACATAGACCTTGGCAAAGCCGGCGGCATAAATGCCGACCCTATGCTCGCCGCTGGCTTCGGGGGTGAAACGTCCCTTGATACGGGCGGAGAAATGCAGCGCATCGACCTTGCCCTCGGCCACCTGACCAATCCAGAAGGTCTGTGCGTCCTCGATGGTGCCGCGATGCACAGGTTCGCCTGATAGCGTGAGATTGTCGAAATAGTCGACATCCAGCACACCGCGCAGCAGCGGCTCGAAACGGTCATTGGTGCAGCCCTTGGCATAGGTCAGGCGCTCTTCGCCGAGCGCGGCGACAAGACCCTGCCAGGGAGAAATGCGGTAATGCGCATTGAGCTGGGCGCTGCCGCCGCCCATGATCTGCGCGGTCTTCGTATTGGGGCCGATCACCGCGATCTTGCCTGAACTTTCTAGTGGCAAGACGCCATCATTCTTGAGCAGCACGGAGGCTTCGGCACCGGCGCGACGGATGAGGGCGCGGTGTTCCGGGCGGTCTTCGGCCTTTTCTTTATGGGGGCGATGATCGTCCAGCGAACCGACGCGCTCCATCAGGCGCAGCATGGCCAGAACGCGCCGGTCGAGCGTTTCGAGCGACACCTCGCCCGCATTGACCGCATCGACCAGTTTCTGCCCGCGATCACGGGTAGGGCCGGGCATTTCGAGATCGAGACCGGCATTGACGGTTTCGGCGGTGGAATGGGAGCCGAACCAGTCGGACATGACGATGCCGTCATAATGCCATTCATAGCGCAGCACATGGCCCAGCAGCCAGTCATGCTCGGAGGTGAAGGTGCCGTTGAGCCGGTTATAGGAGCTCATGACGCCCCATGTATGGGCCTTTTTCACCGCCCATTCAAAGGGGATGAGATAGATTTCGCGCAGCGCGCGTTCGTCCACTTCGCTCGAAATCGTGGTGCGCTCGATCTCGCTTTCATTGCCGACGAAATGCTTGATCGTCGCGCCGATGCCTTGTTCCTGAAGGCCGGTGATATAGCCCACGGCCAGTTCGGCGGAAAGGATTGGGTCTTCCGAATAGCATTCGAAATTGCGGCCATTGGTGACCGAGCGATGGATGTTGACCGTAGGCGCGAGCAGCATATGCGCGCCCTTGGATTTGACTTCATCGGCTAGCGCCGCGCCGATTTCCCGAACCAGCTCAACATTCCAGGTCGAGCCGATGGCGATGCCGACCGGGAAGCTGGCAGATTTGACGCCGCCGATCAGCGACCCACCGCCACGCGCACCATTGGGGCCATCCGAGACGCGCAGCTTGCCAATACCAAGGCGCTCGACGGCGTGAACGGACCAGAAATCCTCGCCCGATAGAATGGAGACCTTTTCCTCAAGGCTCATCTGCCCGAGAAGTTGCTGAATGCGTGTTTCGGTCATGTCGTTTCCTCCGCCTGCGACCAAGCCTTGTTCTCGTATATGGTGTTATAGGTCTGGCGCAGCAGATTTTTCTGTACCTTGTTCATGCCATTTCGCGCCAGCTTCTCGTTGAGGGCGGTCATGATGTCGCTTTCGCTGCCCGAGCTGTCACTGCTGTGGACGACGATCGATGTTGGCTGGGCGAGGTCGCCCGTGCATGATTGCCATTTGGCGCACGCATTCTTTAGATCGCGCCAAGTGAGACATTTCCGCAAGTGCGGCTCATGGTGGCCCGGGAATCTATAGACGTGCGGCTTTTGCGGTCAATGTAAGCTGTCTGGCCCGGATTATTGTTGTTCTCGATATATCGAATGCAAAACCCAATATGCCTTTGGGCGTGGGTTCTTGTAAAATGACCTTAATGCTTCGCAAATTGTTGCGAAGATTCTGGAAGTCGCCTAATGACTTTGCGTCACGCGGATGCGGGGCGATGGGGCTGTGCCCGGACGCTTCTGCTATGCGTGTCGAACTTGGGGGCGAAATATCATCTGCCTGAGAGGTAGCGGAGTTCGCGTCATGCGCTGATGCAAACTCCCTGGGGCAGATTGATCGATGTCGCAAATGCCGGCGCATTTCATGCGCTTTGACGATCCGAACGACGGCTGACCAGCGCCGTTTCCGTTTGCGGTCGTCAGGCTGTGCGCAATTTCCCCCGCAAGTATTGAGGGATATGCGAGGGCGATATGAATTTCAGGTCTGTTCGTACATGGGTCTACGGCACTGCGCTGGCCAGCATTCTGGCGCTGCCCTCCTATGGCATGTCCCTGCGCGACGCAGTGAATGTGGCGCTGACCTCAAATCCCGAACTCGGGCAAGCCATTCAGAACCGCGAAGCGGTGGAGTTCGAGCTGCGACAGGCGCTGGGGCTTTACGCGCCGCGCCTCGACCTTGAAGCCTCGGCCGGTATTCAGCGCCTCGACAGCCCGTCGCGCCGCGCTGCCGGTTTTGCCGACGATACACTCACGCCCGCTCAGGTTGCGCTGGTGGCCACCTTCGATCTTTTCGATGGCGGCTATCGTGATGCCGAAGTCGCGCGGCAATCCGCACGCATTGACAGCGCTTCGTTCCGCCTGCTGGAGCGCAGTGAATTTGTCGCCCTGCAGATTGCCCGCGTCTATTATCAGGTTGTCTTGCAGCGCCGCATTCTTGAGCTGACTCAGGAAAATGTCCGCTTTCACGAATCCATGCTGCAGGACGTGGCAGCGAGCATTGAAAGCGGTCAATCCACCGAATCCGAGCGCTTCCAGGTTATCGAGCGTCTGGCCGCGTCCCGCGCCCGGCTCACCGAAGTTGCGGTAGAACTTGAGGCCGCGCGCATCGAATTTGAAATGTTTGTTGGCACGGCGCCGGGAAATGTTTCCGCGCCGCCGAGGCCGGGTGCTGCCATGCCGCGCTCGCTTGACGCTGCCATGAATGCAGCGCGCGTCAATAGCCCGATTGCCCGCATTGCCGAGGCCGATATTGACGCCGCCTCTGCGCTGGTGCGGCAGGCCGAAAGCGCCTTTGCGCCAAAAGTGCAGTTTGAGGCACGGGCTGCGACTGGCTTTGATATTGGCGGCGTGTCCGACGTGACCAATGATCTCAGCGCGCGCGTGTCGCTGCGCTGGAACATCTTTGATGGCGGTATCCGCGAAGCTCAGGTGCAGGAACAGATTCGCCGGGAATCCGAAGCGATCTATGCTCAGGCCCAGGCATATCGTGAAGTTGACGAGGCTGTTCGCACCTCATGGCTGCGCCTGCAAACGCAGGGTGCGCTGGCCGCAACTTATAATGAGCAGCTTCAGGCTTCCGCGCAGTTGATCTCTGCCTACCGGGAGCAGTTCGGCGTTGGCGAGCGTTCGCTGCTCGACGTACTCGACGCACAAAACACCCGCGTCAACGTGCAGATGCTTCAGGAAACCGCATCTTACGGGGTCAGGTTTGCTGAATACCGGCTCCTCGCTTCCACCGGCGACCTTCTGGCATTCATGGGCGTGAGCGCCCCGACACAGGCAAATGCCTATGCCCGCGACGCCTTCAACGTGCCGGTTCTCGGCGTCTCCGATCCTGCGGACCGCAAACCGCTGGACCTGACGACATTCGTACGCTGAAGCTTTCGGTAAAGAGCCGATAAAGCGTTGATTGGCCTGTTCATAGTTAAGGCCGGTCGGAATTTACCTTGTCCGTCTGTTTATTTCGGGCCTTATTGCTGGCCCGAGCAGATATGTTGTATTTGCACGGGGCGGAAACCTGCCAGTCGGGTTTTGGAGGTGCGGACCGCTCATCGGCGGACGACAGGGGGAATGTCGCTGTGTTTGGAGTCAATTCGGGAGGCGTGGCCGGGACGACCGAGGCGCCGCCGTCTCTGACCGAACGAGAGGCGGTATCTGCCAGGTCAGCCGTTCACGGGCCTGACCAGATCCTTTCCGCACTGCAATATCTGGCGCGGCTCTGGCGCAAACCAGACTCCCGCGCTTTCCTGACGGCCGGCCTGCCACTGGTCGACGACCGGATGGTTCCCGAACTCATCGCCGCCGCAATGGCGCGGATTGGCGTGACGACAAATATTCAGCACCGCTCTCTGAACGATCTGGCTGATTTTGATTTTCCGGCAATTTTCGCGGGCCCCTCAGGCAATATTCTGGTGTGTCTGGGGCGGTCGGGCAATGGCGCCTATCATTGTTTCGATGCCGCGCTGGGCGAAGATCGGACCATTGATGCCGCGCTTCTGAACGACAGATTATCGCGCGACATGATCGTGCTGACGCCTAATTTCGACATGGTGCAGGAAAATTCCGGACTGCGTTTCGCGCGGTCGGGCCATTGGCTTTGGTCGTCATTGCAGGGACATGGGCGCAGCGTTCTCTACGTTCTGGCGGCGGCGACCTTCATCAATGTCTTTGCCATCGCCTTTCCGATTTTTACCCTCAACGTGTATGATCGTGTCCTGCCCAATGCCGCGATTTCGACCCTCTGGGTGCTGGCAATCGGGCTGATACTGGTGTTGATCTTCGACGTTGCGCTGAAACTGGCGCGCGGCGCGATCATTGACCATGTTGGCCGCAATATCGACTTCCGCCTGTCTTCTCTGTTGTTTGACAGGGTGCTGAACACACCCATGGAAGCCCGGCCAGCCTCGACCGGCGCCTTCGTAAACCGCATCGGCCAATATGAGGTTGTGCGCGAATTTCTCGCATCGAGCACGCTGGTCATGTTTGTCGACGTGCTGTTCCTGGGCATTTTCGCCTGGGTGATCACGCTGCTGGTGGGCTGGCTGGTGATCTTCCCACTCCTCGCCGGTGTTATTGCGATCATCGTAACGCTGGTGGTCGGCTGGATGTCGGGCAGGGCGGTCGAGTCCGCCCTCAAGGAATCCTCCGCGCGAAACGCGGTGCTGGTCGAGGCGCTGACCGGCGCTCAATCGGTCAAGGCGGCGCGGGCCGAAGGCCAGTTGCTGCGGCGCTGGGAAGCAACGGTGCTGGCGTCTTCGGACACGCAGAACACCATCAAGTGGCTGCAATCTCTCTCGACCAATGTAACGGCAACGCTGGCGCAATTGTCGATGAGCGGTATCGTCATCGGCGGAACCCTGCTGGCGGCCAATGGCGAGATCACGATGGGTGCGATTGTGGCGGCGATGATGCTGTCCAATCGCCTGATCGCGCCGATTTCGCTGATCGCTTCCCTGCTGCTCAAGACCAGGACGGCGCTCGAAGCCTATCGCAGCGTGGATGCGATCATGACGCTGCCTGACGAGCGCAGCAATAATGATGGCTTTTCTGCCCGCAATGTCAGCCAGGGCCGCATCACCTTCAACAAGGTTCGCTTTAGCTATCCGGGCAGCAAGAGCTTTGTGATCGATGGGGTGAGCTTTGCAGCTTCGCCCGGCGAAAAAATCGGCATTATCGGGCGGATCGGCTCGGGTAAGACCACACTGGGGCGCTTGCTTGTCGGGTTCCATGCGGCCAGTGAGGGTGAAATCCTGATCGATGGCGCCGATATCGCGCAATACCATCCTGCCGACCTGCGGCGGGGGGTGGGGCTGGTCTTGCAGGACCCCGAATTGTTCAACGGTACCGTGCGCGAGAATATTCTGATGGCTGATCCGACGGCCAGCGAAGAGCGCATGCAGATGATTGCCAAACGTGCCGGCGTCGAGGAATTCGTCGCGCGTCATCCCCAAGGCTATGATATGCAGGTCGGCGAGCGCGGCATCCTGCTGTCCGGCGGACAAAGGCAGGCCGTGGCGCTGGCGCGTACGCTGCTGGCCGATCCAAAAATCCTGTTTCTGGACGAGCCTTCAAGCTCGATGGATCTGGCGACGGAACGGCAGCTTATCACCAATCTTGAAGCCAGCCTGACGCCGGAACAGACGGTTCTGGTGGCAACCCATCGCTATAGCGTGCTGTCGCTGGTGACGCGGCTGATTGTCCTCGACAATGGGCGGATCATGGCCGATGGCCCGCGCGATGAAGTGCTGAACCATCTTAAGGCGCGGGGGAGCGTCGGATGAACGCGCCCTTCCTGATCCGGCAGAAATCCGAGCCAACGCTGCTGAGTGCGCCACAGCCGCCCAAGGCATGGCTCTACGTGATCATTATCATCACCATCTTTTCGCTGGTCGTACTCATCTGGGCCTCATGGGCCGAAGTGGACGAGGTGAGCCGGGCCGATGGTCGCGTGATCCCATCGGGCAAAACCCAGATCATTCAGGCCGCCGAAGCGGGGGTGGTGACTGACATTCTGGTGCGGACCGGTGAGCGGGTCCGGCAGGGCCAGCAACTGATCCAGCTCGATGATACCAATACCACGTCCAGCGCGGGAGAGGTGCAGGCGCGCGTTCTGGCGCTTCTGGCGCAAACCACGCGCCTGCGGGCGGAAAGTCAGGGGCAGGGCAGCGATGCATTCCTGTGCCCCGCCGATATTGTCGCCATTGCGCCAGATGTCTGTCAGAGCGAAATCGATCTGATGGATAGCAGGAGCGCCAGCCTTGCCCAGGGCATGCAGGTCCTGGCGCAGCGGGTCGAGCAGCGTAAGCGCGAATTGGGTGAGGCCGATGCCAACTTGCAGCGCATCAGGGACAATCTGGCCATCGCGGAGGAGCGCAAGGCCCTCATGGCGCCGCTGGCCGAGCGAGGCCTCGTGGCCCAGACCTCCTATCTCGAAGTGCAGCGCGAAGTGGGCGATTTGTCGGGGCAGATCGCGGCCATCACGGAATCGCTGGCGCGGATCGAGGCGGCGCTAAAGGAAGCGCAATTGCAGGTCGATCAGGCCACGCTGCAATTCCGTCAGGAAGCGCTGGCGGAACTGACTGTGTCGCTGGCCCAGCTCGCCAGCACGCAACAGCAATTGCGCGGCGCCGAAGACCGCGTGCGGCGCACCGATATTCGTTCGCCCGTCGATGGGGTGGTCAACAGCATCGACATCAATACAATTGGCGGTGTGGTGGCCGCTGGCGCAAAGCTGCTCGATATTGTGCCGATCTCTGACACATTGCTGGTTGAAGCCCGGCTCAAGCCTTCTGACGTGGCCTTCATTATCCCCGGCCAGGAGGCCCGCATCAAGCTCACCGCCTATGACTACTCGATCTTCGGCGGGCTTATCGGGCACGTCACCAATGTCTCGGCCGACAGCATGGTGGACCCCAATACCCGCGAAACCTATTACCTTGTCCAGATCGAAGCGGACCGCGTTTCGCTCGAATATCGCGGGCGCGAATTGCCGGTTCTGCCCGGCATGGTCACCAGCGTGGATATTCTGACCGGCAAGCGCACAGTGCTGCAATATCTGCTCAAGCCCATCAACAAAGTCCGGCAGGAGGCTTTTGGTGAGCGATAACCTGGCCGTGCAGAACTACGTCGTTGCGGACGATGACGATCTTGTCAGCATCATGCAGCCCGAATTCCGTACGCTGACCACGGGCGCCGGCCGCACTGGCGTTCGCCTGGAGCGGGTGTTCTGGGATGCGTTGAGCCATCTCAGCGCCGAGGCAGGACAAAAACGGTCGCGTTTCGTCTCGCAAATCGTGGAGACTGCCAACAAGGCAGATGTGAATGCAACTGGCGCTATTCGCAGCACCACCGTTGATTTGCTGCTCAAGGATATTGGGCGTCTACAATCCCTGCGGCAAACCTCGACAATGATAGCACTGCTGCAGGCCGGGCCTTCGCCCGCCTTTGCTCTGGATCATCGCAAGAGACTATTGCAATCCAACCCCGAATTTCTGCGCTATCTGCGCTCGGTGGCGGGATTGAGCGGTGGCGCCGCCATTGCGGACGCAGCGCAATTGTCGATGGAGCGGCCTTTGGAGAAATTGTTCGCCGAGCTCGGTCCCGGCGAAACCACCGAATGCGGCATTTCCATCCGCTGCGGCAATCGGGAGCGTCGCACCACCGTTCGTATCCTGATGGTGCCACCCGGTCCGTCTCAGGCACTGGTCGGATATATCCTGTCGTGATCTGGCATCCGGTAAAGCGCCTGCTTGGCCCACTCGTCATCCTTGCAAGTTTGGTTCTGGCCGGGTGCAGCACGGTCGGGCCGCTTCAGCCAGCCAGTCAGAATGCAGAGACTGTGCCCGCGAGTGCGGAGACGATCGGGGCAGGAAAGCTGGTCATTGGCGTTGTCAGTTTCTCGGAGCCGGGCAACCGCTCGGGCGGAGTGCACGACGCGAGTCAGAAGGCGGCGCGGCTGGCTGCTGAATCGGTGCCAGCAGGCACATTGACCCTGCTGGTGCAGCCAGAAACGGGAAACAATTCGGCAGCGCTTGCAAGACATTTTACCCAGGCGGGAAGCCGTGTTGTTCTCGGTGGCGCCGATGCGCGCAATATTGGAGCGCTCAGCCGGGCGCTGGCGCCTCAGAAAATTGCCACCATCACACTTGCGCCTGCTACGGACACGAGCATGCAACTCTATAGCGCTGCTTTATCGCCGCGCGCTGAGGCGCGGACGCTGGTGGAAGAGGCAAAGCGGCTCGGCTATGGCCGGATCGCTCTTGTTTCGGGTACTGAAGCCGAAAGTGTGGGTCTTGCAGCGGTCATTGCCGAACTGGCGCTGGAACAGAATATTGCCGTGCAGCAGATTGACGGCAGGGACGCTGCCAGCTTCGCCACCGCTCTTGCGGCTTCAGCCAATGCCGGCGCTGTCGATGCCATAATCTTCACCACCGATCCACAACGCGCAGAGATGTTGTTGCAGCATGGAAATGGGACCGGCGCCAGGATTGTCGGCAATGCCGGATGGGCGCTTGCGGAGCCTCTTCCTCCCGCATTGCGGACGTCCTGGTATCCGTCATTGCCACGGGAAGGGCTGAACAAGTTCCTCACTCGTTTCCGTGCTGCCTATGGCGAAACGCCAACGCTTTCGGCTGCCATTCTCTACGACCTCGTCGTCTTGACCGCGGTTCTGGAGCAGACGATGGACGCCGAAGCGTTTTCGGCGACGAGCCTGCAGAGTGATCCCGGCTTTTTCGGCTTTACCGGTCCCTTTGCGTTCGGCGCTGCCGGTCTTGTCGACGGTCGCCGATACGAAATTGTTTCCGGGCGTTGATCGCATAACAGAATATGCATTGCGGTTAAGGTTAAAGTAATCGCCGCTATATCTGCTATAATTGGTTATGCCTCAGCCGTACTTCATGTTTGCTGCAAAGGTCTAAGCCACCCTATAAGGGGGTTAAACAAGTTTTAACCCTATTTGTCAGGTGTCTTATGGCTCTCCGTGTCGATACTTCTGTGGTGTCTGCTTCCGAAACGCCCGCCATTGACGACGCCATCCAGCAACCTGCGGTCATGGTCGCACAGGCCGGGGCCGACAGCGCACCGGCTCAGCCGCTGCCGGATAGGGTAGTCGAGATTGCCGAGGGACAGATCTTGCGGCTCCCCGAGGGGACAAGCATCGACGAGCCGCGCATGAATGGCGCCAACCTTGAATTCGTCCAGCCGGACGGCTCGGTGGTGATCATTCCCAACGGCGCCGTGAACGGCCTGACCATCTTTATCGGTTCGGTCGAAATCCCCCCGATCGCCGTTGCCGCCTTGTTTGAAGCCAATGGCATCGAAGCGGCTGCAGGCCCGGAGTCCAGCACCCATCGGAGCTCCGGCGGCGACTTCTCCCGCCCCGTGGGCGATATCGGCGACGCCCTGAACTATGGCGGCCTGCTCGATGACAGCGCCTACAACACGCTGACTGGCGCGGAAGGCCCGCAGGACTATGTCAGCAATCTTGCGCCCATGTTTGCACTTCCGGGTTTCATCGAAGCGCAGCTTTCCGAGAAGGATCTGGTCGGTGTTGAAGCGCCCGGCAGCGCGGTCATCACCCTGCCGCTCAATGCATCCGACCCCAACAATGATCCGCTCACCTTCGCCTTTGGCACGCCCGCATCGGGTCTGACATCCAATGGCGTGGCGCTGAGCTGGACTGGCGTGGGTACCGATTCCCTTACTGGCTGGGCCGGGCCCAATCAGGTGATTACCGCGACCATTTCCGGTGGTTCGGTCACGATCACACTGCTTGCGCCGCTGGATCATCCCAACGCGGGCAATGACTCGATCGTTTTCGATCTGCCCATTACGGCGAGTGACGGGCAGGGGGGCAGCGCCTCCACCTTCGTTCGGGTTACCATCGGCGATGACAGCCCCAATCTGGTAAGCGCCGATGATGGCCGTGTCGAGGAGAGTGCCGTTCTGGCGCCTGCCGAGAGCCCCGCGAGCGGTCTGAAAACCGCATCTGGTGAGCTCGGTATTGCCTGGGGCGCGGACAGCGGCAATAGCCAGCCCAATGCTGGTGATACTGGCGCTCTGGGTGACCGCGCCGTCGTTTTCTCTGCGACAATCGGGGCCGATCTCCTGGCGCTCGGTCTGTCCTCGGGCGGCACCGCGCTGAGCTACGCGCTGGACAGCACTGGCACGAACCTGATCGCCTCCGCGGGCACGCGGACGATCTTTACCGTGGCGCTCTCGGATGAGGGCTTCGGTGGATATGTCTTCACTCTCGTCGGCAATCTCGATCACGAAGATGCTCTCGATCGAAACGAAGTGTCGATCTCCTTTGGATTTACGGCCATTGATGCCGACGGTGACAGCGTCCCCGGAACCTTCAAGGTGGTCATCGTCGACGATGTTCCAGTCGCCAGTGATGTCCTCGCTGATATGTCCGAGAACCAGACCCTGACCGTGACACTGGTCGAAGGCGTTGACTACAGCGCTGGGGCCGATGGGAGCTCAATCTCCCTGGGTCAGGCTGAAATTGTTGCAGGCAGCACGACGATCGCCGGGCTTGCCCTGCCCGGAATTACCCTTGTCGGCAATGTGGTCACCGTAACCCCCGGAACGGCCTTTGACGCTCTTGCCAAGGGTGAAACGATAACGCTGCGCATTCCCTACACTGTTACGGACGGCGATCTGGATGAGGTGACGCGCGAGATTATTGTCACCGTCACGGGGACCAATGACCGGCCGGTGCTTTCGGGTTCGGTTGTCGAGGTGATCGAGATTGAAGGCCAGACCCTGTCTTTGGCTGCGCAGACGGTTTCTGGTTCGATGGTGTTTACCGATGTCGACCTGAACGATGTCGGCCACAGCGCCACGATCACCGGCGTGACGCGGGGCGGAGAGTCTGATGGCCTGCCCTCCGGTTTGCTGGGCACTCTCTATCTGCGCTCGCTTTTGTCGATCGATACGGTGACCAAGGCTGCCGGTTCGGCAGATGGTGCGGTGAACTGGACGTTCTCGGCGCCGGACCTGCTGTTCGATTATCTGAGCGCCGGGCAGACGGCGACGCTGACCTATGCGGTGCGTCTGTCGGATGGTGATGGCGGGTTCTCGACCCAGAACGTGACGGTGACGATTGTCGGCACCAATGACCAGCCGCGCTTTGTGGCGGGCGATCTGCGGGTTCTGACCGAGGTCGTCGACCAGACCGATGGCGATACGGCGCGCACCGCCTCTGGCACGCTGCTCTTTGTCGATGCGGACCGCGACGATGCGGGTCATCAGGCGAGCGTAGAGAGCATTTCGGCGAGCGGCACGACAGCCGGTCTTGACGCGTCGGCCCTGCTCAACGCCCTGACGATCACCAATGTGTCGACCGCCGCCGATCAGGTGGGCGGCTCGGTGTCGTGGTCGTTCTCGGCCTCTGACCGCACGTTTGATTATCTGGGTCGCGGCGAGAGCGTGACGCTGGCCTATCAGGTGAAGCTGGATGACCGGGTTCAGGTTGCCGATGGCAAGAACCTGACCGATACGACCACCATCTACATCACCATTGTGGGCACCAATGACCGCCCGATGATCGGTGCGGGCAAGGACGTTGCGGCGCTGACGGAGACGGCGCAGCTTTCGAGCACCGGCACGCTGGCGTTCACCGATGTCGACCTGACCGATACCCATTCGGTGAGCGAGCAATTGACCGGCGCGCAGTGGAGCGGCGGGACGTTCGAGGATCTGCCGCAGGCGACGCGCGCCCTGATCGCCGCTGCCTTTGAAGCCGAGATCAGCAATGCCGCCACCGGCGACGGCATCGGCGAGATCAAATGGGACTTTGCGCTTACCGGCCAGGCGGTCGATTTCCTGGCCAGGGGCGAGACGCTGACCCTGACCTATCGCATTGCCCTGCGCGACGATTCCGGCGCCTCCAACAATGTCGCCTATAAGGATGTGACCATCACCGTTACCGGGACCAATGACCGGCCGGTTGTGGAGAGCAATTCGACCGCTGGGTTCAACGAAAACACGGATACCACGCTTTCTCTGGCGTCAAATGGGGTGAGTGGGGTCGTGAATTTCACCGACCTCGATCTCAACGATACGCACACCGCCAATATCGTTGGCGCGCGTGCTGAAGGCGTGACCGGTGCATTGCCAAGCAATTCGATCTTGCAGGCTCTTGCTCTGGCACCGTGGATTTCGCTCGGTGATGTGAGCCGAACCGCTGCAGGCGCTGAGACGGGAACTGTTGAGTGGACATTCGCCGCGCCGGATCTGGTATTTGACTATCTTGGCCAAGGCGAGACGCTGACACTGATCTACACCATTCGCGTCCGCGACAATAATGGTGGCCAGCATCAGAACGAGCTGCGGATTACCGTCACCGGCACGAATGATCAGCCTGTTTTTGCGAACGCCTCGACCGTGACCATCGACGAAGTGGCCGATCAGACTGGCGTGGCCACCCCCATTTCGACCAATGGCGTTCTCGTATTCGCCGATGCCGATATAAACGACACCTACACAGCCGAGCTCATCTCCACCGAGGTGACGACTGCTGCCGGCAATGTTCCGGCCAACATTCAGGATGCCGTCACGTTTGCTCTGGGCACACCACAGACGACCAATGGCGCGCCTGGCGGATATCTGTCGTGGTCCTTCGATGCCGTGGACAGCACATTTGACTTCCTGGCCCAAGGCGAAACGCTCACATTGACCTATACCGTGGCGATCAAGGACGGTTCGGGCGCAGCCAATGATACGGCGACGACGACTGTTACGGTCACGATCACCGGCACCACTGATGCGCCGGTGATTACGGTCGAGAGTGGTGACAGCGACTATCGCATGTTGCTGGAGACAAACGAGGGTCTGACCGCTTCGGGCACGCTGACGGTAACCGATCTTGACGTGAGCGATGTGGTCGAGGCTCGCCTGCTCTCGGTCACGGCGGAGGGCTCGGGCATCGAGCATCTTTTCACGCTGGACGATTTCAAGAGTTTCTTCAGCTTGAATACAAATCCCGTGATCGCCAGCGGCGAGACAACCGGGCAGATATCCTGGTCCTTCGACTCTGGAAACGAGGCATTCAACTTCCTGCCAAAGGGCTGGGAATCGATCCTCGAATACACGATCGAAGTCTTCGACGGCAAAGGCGGCACGGCCAGCCATGTCGTGAAGATCAAGATCCAGGGCACGAACGACGCTCCGGTGATCACCGTACCGACGGGTGAGAGCACGATCCTGTTCGCTGGCGAGACGGCGGTCTCGCGTTTCATCAGCGAGACCAATGATCCGCTGACGGCCTCGGGTGTCCTGACGGTGAAGGATGCGGACAACGGCAGCATCGTCACGACCCAGGTCGTTGGCGTGAGCGGTGGCGGCGGAGCCTATAACATCGTCAATGCCGCGAACTTCCTGACGCTGACCCCCGGCTCGATCAATGATGCGGGTGAGACGGCCAACAATCTGAGCTGGACGTTCAATTCCGGCTCTGAGACCTTCGATTTCCTGCCGCAGGGCCACCAGATCAGGCTGACCTATACGATCCGGGTGACGGATCAGCATGGGCTGAGCGATGACCAATTGGTCACCATCCTGATCAACGGGACCAATGATGCGCCGGAACTCTCCGTTGTTGGCGCCGACGGCACTTACATCGAGAACGGTGCCGCGGTTGCAATCGCCAGCACGATTGCAATCACCGACGTGGATGACAGCCATATCGAAGGCGCGACCGTCCAGATCACCGGAAATTTCGTTGTCGGCCAGGACGTGCTGAACTTCGTCGACCAGAAGGGCATCACCGGAAACTATGATTCATTGACGGGCGTATTGACGCTCGCCGGCTCAGCCACCAAGGCAGACTATGAAGCGGCGCTGAAAAGCGTGACTTACCTCAATAGCTCTGAGAATCCCTCTACCGCGGAGCGGACAATTACCTTCGCGGTCGATGACGGAAATGTTTCGAGCAATGTCGGCACCGCGACGGTTTCCGTCACGGCGGTGAACGACGCGCCGATCTCTACGGCTGACAAGATCGAGGTCGACGAGGGCGGCACAGTGACCATGCTGGTTGGCGGGGCGTCGAGCGTCCTGACCAATGACGCAGATGCCGAGAACGATCCCCTGACGGCGGTTCTAGTATCGGGTCCGGCGAATGGCAGCCTCACGTTGAATGCTGACGGCACCTTCTCCTACGCACATGACGGGTCGGAGACCACCACCGACAGCTTCACCTATCTGGCGAATGACGGCACGGAGAACGGCAATATCGTCACGGTGTCGATCCAGATCAATCCGGTCAACGACGCGCCGGTGATCACCTCCAATGGTAGCGGCGATACGGCGAGCATTTCGATCAGCGAGAATACGAAGGCGGTGACGACTGTCACGTCGACGGATACCGATGGCGGCACGCCGGTCTATTCAATTCTCAATACGGCTAACACCGATTTCGCCTTGTTCACTATCGATGCGAATACCGGCCAGCTTAGCTTCATCAATGCACCGGATTTCGAGAATCCGGGCGATGTTGGCGCCAACAATGTCTATGAGGTTGATGTTCAAGTTTCGGATGGCAACGGTGGCACTGACACCCAACGGATTTCGGTTTCAGTAACGGACGTGAATGAGGTTCCCCTCATTCCAACGCCGCAGGATTTCACAGTTCAAACGAACATTCTCAATAATGAAATAAGAATTCCAATAGCGGCTATACTGGCAAAAGACGGCGTTTTGGGCACTGGCGTGAGCTTGGTTCTGGTCAGCGGCGCCACCTTGAGCGGGCAATTCCTCGTTCTGCCAGGCGCGGGTTCAGGGACGTCTGCCAATATCGTCTATAAGTTGACGGACGGTACGAACACCACGGGCGAAGCAACCTTCATCGTCAGCCGCGTTAACCAGTTCCTCCAGGGGGATAGCAACGCCAATTTCCTGATCATGCGGGATGCGGGCGAGACTGTGGGGGGCGGCAGTGACAATGATATCCTGATCAAGGCAGGGGCCACGCTGAACGGTGATTCTGGCGACGACTATCTGTTCGGTGTGGGCGGAAACAACATAATAAATGGCGGCACCGGAAACGACTATATCGTCGGACAACAGCCCGGTGGTGGCGGCAGTAACATTCTGTCTGGAGGCACCGGAAACGATTATATCATTGGTCACGGCGGCTACAATGTTCTTACAGGCGACGCTGGCGACGACATCCTCTTCGCTTCACCAACTAGTGGTCATACCTCTTTCCTTGATGGGGGTACAGGCAACGACACCCTGCATTCGGGGCACGTAAACGGAACGACGACCCTCACGGGCGGGACGGGTACGGACACCTTTGTGTTCCACACTTACTCCCTGCCTACCGGGAATGGCGGTGCCACCAACACCATCACCGACTTCCAGACTGGCAGCGGTGGCGACATCATCGACCTGAGAGATCTGCTGCCAGACTTGGATACGCTGGACCTTGAGGAGCTTGTTCGGTTCAAATATGCCAATAATACCACAAGCGGACTTGGAGATGCGCCGCAGAGTGTCAACGGCGATGTTGTCCTTCAGGTGAACCTCAGCGACAATCAGTGGACGAATGTTGTCATCATCAAGGATACAGGAAGCAACCTGACGATCGGCGCCGATATCATCAATATCATTCTGGATGATAGCGGAACGAAGCAGTACGATATCTAGTGATGCAATAACAGTCACGGTCTGGTCTGTTCCGGCCCCTCTCTATTGCCTTTGAGTTTTCTTTACATCCCCGATCCCGGCGCTACGGTCGACAAGTCCTTGGGCATGTCCGCCACGTTTCTGCTGCTGGCAAAGCCGTGAATGTAATTCTTGCTTCCCGCAAAACTCATGATCGGCTGATACTGCGGGTAGGCGGTGTCGGCCAGCAGGCGGTTGCTGACATTGTCCAGAACATAGGCCCCCGAGGCGGTGTGGACCACGAGCACTGCGTGGAAGAGCTGGCGGCGTGTGTCTTGTAGCACCACGAGTTGCATCTGTTCATCAAGCAACCCCAGGCTCCGCAACGCCCAGTATTTTGCGATAGCAAAATCCTCGCAATCGCCTGCACCCTGTTGTGCCATTTCCACGGGCGTTGCCCAATAATCATCGACGCCCCAGATTGCCCGGTCAGATTTATATATCATCGCGGCGTTGACTGTACGATTGACGCGATCAAGCAGGGCTGCCCCAGAAAGCCCGCCCGCTTGCTCAGCAAGCGCCTGAATTTTCATAACGAAGTTGCTGTCACAGCCCTCGAAGCCGGCATCCACACATTCGGGGCCAAACATCGCGCTGTAATCGGTCTGCCGTGAATCCTGCCACCTGCTGGCAGCGGGCAGGCTGGCGGCCGAAATCGCCACGGACTGAAAGACGCCAAAATCGGCGCGGGGCTTTTCTGTTGCCACCAATGCAGGAGCGAGTGTCGGTGCGGATACGGTTTCAAACGGCAATTGGACCAGTGAGGCGGACGCCGCACTGATCTGCGTTGCTTGAAGCAGATTGATCTGCCTCGCGTAAGCATGGAGGTCGCTCATATCTTCTGTTGTACCAGCGAGTGTTATTGTCAGGGTGCTGGCAATTATGAAATTAAGAAGCAAGATGGCCTCCTGATTGAATGTCAGGAGATTGCAGCAATCAAAATAAAATTTGACAAACCAGCAAAGTATATTTGTTATTACTTATTTTGATAAAATTTTATGCATCTATATTTGAATGAAATGCTTGTGAATATGATCTCTAAAATTGCAGCTTTTTCTGTCAGTGGGTTTTGATAGGTCGAGTGCAAGCTGGGTGCCTCAACGTCCCTTGGGGGGTATCGAAGTGGCAAGATCGTGGTTTGAGTGGCTGACTGGCGCACGCAAGGACGAAGCAGAGCGTCGTGCGGAGGTTCCGTCTCTGCATACGGCAATTGGGGCGCAGGATATCGACCCGCTGACCGGGGCGCTGCGGTGGGAGCGGTTTCAGGCCATGCTCGATATCGAGCAGGAGCGGGCTCCCGGTGTCTTGCTGGTTGTCGATTTAAGTAAGCATTCCAACAATATAGCCATGCTCGCGGCCGAGCGTGATGGCGATATCGTGCCATGGTTGGCGCAGGCTATTCGGCAGGCTATCCGTGCCGATGATCTGATGGCTCATGTCGATGGACATCGTTTTGCGGTTCTGCTTCGCGGCGCGCCGCAGGATGTCGCGCAGGGCGTCAGCGAGCGTATTCTTGAATCGGTGGACGACACTATTTTCATGACGGCAGAAGGGATTACCCAGATTGATGTGGTGATCGGCGGCGCCGTGTTTGCCCCTGCATCCGGACGCGATCCGTTCGGGGAGGCGACTGCTAACCTTGACCGCGCGCGGAACATCAGCCCTTCGCTCTTTCTGCAATAAGGTGGCCAGGACCCCTTTGATGAACAGTTCAAGGGCTGGCTAAGCGCGCCCACGCGCATCTCCCTCGAAACGAGGCAATATCACCGTGACTTTGCGCCTGCGCCGCGCAAGGCGACAAGAATTTCTACGGGGCCGGGGAACGGGGAAAGGCTGGGTCTTTTCAATCACGACTTATTTGATAGGATTTGTGTAATATCAAATAGGAGGCGTGTATGCAGCGGACGAACAGACTCATCGGCCAGCTACTCCTCGATAGCGGAGAATGCTGACATGGTGCACTTCTTCGGAATTCTGAATCCCGGAAAGCTGTTGCGAACCTTCGCAGAAGAGGCGCCCGAGAAAGCCAATTTCTTCGGTGGTCTTCCTGACGCGGCTCTGGGGGCGGTGCCATTGTCGCGGGCGGAGCAGGACGCGTGTTATCTCGGCGGCAAAGCGCCTGAACCCGAAACCGTCGAGCGGTCCGATCTCGGCTTTGACGAAATGCCGGAGCGATGACACGGGCTTTTCTGATCGTTCCGGGCCTCAATGGCTCGGGTGATGGTCATTGGCAGCGGCATTGGCTGGCCGATCATGAAAATGCGGTGCTGGTCGAGCAGGCGAATTGGGGAAATCCGCAGGCTGGCGATTGGCTGCATCGGCTGGAAGAGGCGGTGAAGGCCAATCCCGGCGCCGTGATTGTGGCGCATAGTCTGGGCACGATATTGGCGGCGCGTCTTGCCACCAGCCCGGTTTCTTCCCTGGTGGGCGGTGCGCTGCTGGTCGCGCCCGCTGATATAGAACGCACCTCGGCACTACATGCCCGAACCTATGAATTCGGCAGCATACCCACAGCATTGCTGCCCTTTCCAGCCATGGTCGTGGCGAGTCGCAATGACCCCTATATGCCGCTGGGCAAGGCGAGATTGCTGGCAGGCGCATGGGGCGCGCCGCTGGTTGATCTGGGCTTTGCCGGTCATATCAATGTTTCAAGTGGCTTCGGCCGCTGGCAGCGTGGCTATGAGTTCGCGCAACAATTGACCGTGCAGCGGGATAGGGATGTGCGTATCCACCCCGCAGCGGATGGACGCGAGCCCTGGAGCCTGCATAATGGAGAGCAAGACGATACGAACAGGGTGTGGGTGGCCGGTAGATGACGGCTCAGGCAAGATCCATTGTCATTGTTGGCGGTGGTGCAAGTGGCGTTTTGCTGGCAGCCCATCTTCTGCGCAGCCCTGATCCCGACCTGCGTGTCACGCTGATCGAACGCAAGGGGCAGGTGGGGCAGGGGCTGGCCTATTCGGCCCGCCAGCGCCAGCACCGGGTCAATGTCCCTGCGCGTGGCATGAGCGCTTTTGCCGACGATCCCGAACATTTCTGGCGCTGGCTGCAGCGGCGCGAGCCGGGCAAATATCCCTCAAGCTGGGTCTTCGTGCCCCGGCGTCTCTATGGCGTTTATCTGGAAGACGTTCTGCGCGAGGCAGGGCAATATATTCCCGGCCGTCTTGTTGTTCTGAACGAAGAAGCAGTGGCCATGAATGAGACACGTAACGGTGTCGAAACGCAATTGGCCAATGGCACCAGCCTTGTCAGCCGTTGGGCTGCGCTGGCGGTTGGCCATGAAATCCAGCCAGCCAGAGGGCGCGGTATTGCGGTGCGGGCCGGTTCGGATCGTGACACGCCGCTCGACCCGGATGCGCCGGTGATGATTCTCGGCTCGGGCCTGAGCATGGTCGATGCCTGGGTGTCTCTGGCCGATGCGCAGCACCGGGGCAATATTGTCGTCGTTTCGCGCAATGGCCTGCTGCCTACCGGGCACAAGGATGTAAGGCCGATCAATATCGATGCGGCTGATGTCCCCTTCGGCACCAGCCTGACCTATTTCGTGAGATGGTTCCGCGCGCTTGTGGCGGATGCCGAGGCGCAGGGTGGCGATTGGCGCTCCGTGGTCGATGGGCTGCGGCCCTATAATCAGCGGCTTTGGCAAAGCTGGCCGGAACGCGAGAAACGGCAATTCCTGCGTCATGTGCGGCCGTGGTGGAATATCCACCGCCACCGTCTGCCGCCCGATCTGTTCGATGACCTGCGCCACGCTGTCGCCAAAGGGCAGGTCTCGCTTTTGGCGGCTGAGTTCATCGAGATCGAGCGCAGCGGCGACAACGTGCAGGCCACCTTGCGCCCAAGGGCAACGAACCAACGGGAAACTGTCACCATAGCGCGGGTTTATGATTGTGGCGGCGTAAGTGTCGATGTGCGGGGAAGCAGCAATCCGCTGGTGCGCCATATGGTGCAGTCCGGCGCGGCGCGACCGGACAAATTGCATATCGGCCTCGATATCGACGATAGCTGTGCGCTGATAAATGCGGATGGCGAGGTGTCGTCTCGCGTCAGGGTGGTGGGCCCGCTGACGCGAGGCAAGTTTTTCGAGATCGAAGCCGTGCCTGACATTCGCGTTCAGTGCGCCTCGATTGCCGCTTCCTTGCTGGCGATCCGGTAAACGGCCTCAGGCGGTTTTGGGCTGTAGCGGACGCAGGATACGGGGGAAGCCGTGCCGCTCCGCCAGCAATTCAAGAATCCTGTCCGTGTCGGAGACGAAGAGAACATCCCCATGCTGCCGCGCGTCCGCCGGCGGGTTCTTGCCCACAATGAGCACCGGGAGCGCCTGATTTTCTTCCCCCAACAGAGCGACGACCGGCGCGCGGGGGCGCTGAAACGGTACGCGGATCACCTCGATATCGAGCGCGAGCTGCGGAAAGCTGGCCAGCAGGCCTTCAATCTGGTTGCAGAAGGGGCAGACGAAGGGCCCATCGGACCGGCCGGGAACCTCGAAATCGGGTTCGATGAGATAAAGAATGTCGTCGGCCAAAGCGGGCTCCAAAAATGCTTGAAAGGACAGGTTTGGAGAGCCTATCGCGCATAAATTATAAGTCTATAGAATTAGTAGATATATATTTCCCGACAGATTGGCTCGGTAACAAACTGTGCTCCGCCGCAATCTCCCTTGGCGTGAGCGTGAGCGCTAGTCTTCTTTGGCGCTGATATGGCGCATGATTTTTGGGAGAGGCTCGTTGTCGATCGTTGATCTAGCAAACTTTCTGCCACCCCGTAAGGAAACGGTGGATGCCAGCGAATTCAAACTCGCCATGCGTAACCTTGCCGGTGCGGTCAATGTGATCACCGTCGGAACTGGCCTCAATCGGACCGGCTTCACCGCCACCTCCGTCTCATCTTTTTCCGCAGAGCCGCCTGTCGTGCTGGTGAGCCTCAACAAGGATTCCTCGTCCTGGCCGGTCTTGCAGGCCGCCGGCGCCTTCGGCGTCAACGTGCTTAGCGATGCGCAGAGCGCCGTCGCCGACCGATTTGCCGGGCGTGGCGGCATCAAGGGCAATGATCGCTATGTCGGCTGGGAATGGGACGAGCTGAGCAGCGGTACGCTCGGATTGCAGGGGTCGCTTGCCGTGCTCGATTGCGATATTGACGAGATCATCGAGCGGCATTCTCACGCGCTGGTCTTTGGGCGCGTGCGCAGCGTTACGCTGTCGTCCACCGGTGCGCCCTTGCTCTATTGGCGCGGGCAGTATCAGCAGTTCCTTGGCAATTACGACCCGTTCAGCAACTAAGCTGACCCTCAGAGACATTTAGCCTGGGCCTCCATGTGAGGTCCGGGCTTTTTCATGCGCGTCCTTCGGGCGGCATTGGCGATTGCGCAGATGATCAAAAAATTAGGCCCGCATCGGTGAAGATGCGGGCCTGCGCCGATGACTTAATGGCCCCGGTGTCAGTCGGCGAAAGTCACATCCAGCAGCTTGGGAGAATTGTCGGGCTGGATGGCGATGTTGATATTGTCGCGGAACGCCCAGGCGACCACCTGATTATGCAGCGGTAGATACAGGTGCTCGTCTTTGACGAAGCGCCACAATTCATCGACCGTAGCGTCGCGCCTGGCTTCATCCACCTCGTTGCCCAACGATTCAATCTTTGCGTCGATCTCCGCGTCGGAGAAGCCGGTGGCATTGAATGTGCCGTAGCGCTCGGTTCTTGTGTGGATCAGATCGTTGAAATTATAGGCGCTGTCGAAGGTCGGCACGCCCCAGCCGAACAGGAAGAAGTCGCTTTCTGCATTGACCAGCAGCGGCGAATGCTGGGCGAAGGGGCGGGAGGCAAGCGTCACCTCGACGCCGATCTGCCCGAGGAAGCCGACAACCGCCTGCGCAATGGCTTCGTCATTGACGTAACGGTTGTTCGGAGCGTCCAGTGTGATGGTGAAACCATCAGGATAGCCGGCTTCGGCCAGCAATGCCTTGGCGCGCTTGATGTCCTGTTCGGGGTAGGCGTCGAGGTCTTCGGTCCAGCCGCGAACGAAGGGCGGGACGATAATGCCTGTTGGCACGGCATTGCCGCGCAGCACCACCTGCTGGATTGCATCACGATCAACCGCGAGATTGAAAGCCTCGCGCACCCGTACATCGCTGAGCGGATTTTTGTCGGTGATGTTGGAGGATTTGAGCGGTGTTTCGTCCAGACGATAACCGAAGAAAATGGAACGGTTTTCAGGACCGGTCTGGATATTTATGCCTTCGCTGGCTGCAAGCCGCTCGATATCCTGCACCGGCACGTCCTGCACGAAGTCGACTTCGCCCGAAATCAGCGCTGCGACGCGCGTCGCATTGTCGTTGATCGGCAGATAGATGATCTCGGTGATTTCCGGCAGCGTTTCGGCCCAGTGATTATCATTGCGAGTCAGAATTGTGCGGACACCTTCCTCGCGCTCCTGAAGAATGAAGGGCCCGGTGCCGTTGACGTTGCGGACCGTGTAGGCTTCGACACCTGCAGAGGCATCGACGACCTCGGACGCCCCATTTTCCTCGGTCCAGTCCTTGTCGAGAATGAAGGTGCCGGTCACATTGTTTGGATAGACCAGGCTTGGCCCGTTGAGGGTGACCTCGACGGTAAAGTCATCCGCAGCGACCACTGATTTGACGTCGGCATGCAATTGCCGAAGCTGCGATACTGGTCCGCGCACGCGCTCGAACGAGAACACGACGTCTTCGGCGGTCAGAGCTGCTCCGTTGGCAAAGGTGACGCCCTCCCGGATTTTGAAGACCCAGGTATTCGGATCGCCATCCTTGAGGAACCATTCGGTGGCGAGACGCGGCTGCAAGGCGCCCGTTTCATCGCGCCATAGCAGGGTTTCATAAACCTGATTAAGCAGCGTAGCGGAAATACCCTCGTTCTGGCCGTGCGGATCGAGGGTCACCGCATCGGCGCTGCGTGCCCAACGCAGGGTTTCAGCCTGTGCAGCAGAGGTGAGAAGCGTGGCGGCAAGTAGGGTCGTAACGAGTTTTCGGGTGGGGAATGACATTGGAAATCTCATAAATAATGTGAAAGACCGGCTCGCAAAGCGAGCCGGTCAGAAAGAGCAGGATCAGGTCTTGGGCAGGCCGGGAGGATTGGTCTGGGACTGTTCCACCGCTTCAGCGGACACGTTCCAGCGCTCTAGGGTCTGCGCATAAAGGCCATTTTCGATGAGGCCATTGATGGCGATGGTCAGCGCGTCAGCCAGACCGGAATCCTTGCGCGTGGTTGCGGCGATTTCCGCCTTGACCGGCCAGCCGCCGCTCTGCACGCCCACGAGACGGGTGTCGCCCGTAACGGCCGAAGAATAGGAGAGGGTCGGGTTGGGGTTGAATTCAACGTCGGCGCGGCCGGACTGGATGGCCAGCGTGGCTGCTGCGGTGTCGTCGTAATACTGGATTTCAACTGGCGTCAGGCCCGCTTCACGGTTGAGGCGATCCCATTCGAGAATGATCTTTTCCTGATTAGTGCCAGAGCCGGTGATGACTTTGAGGCCCGCAATGTCCTTGGGTTCGCTGATGGACTGGATGGCGCTGTCATTTCGCACATAGAAGCCCAGAACGTCCTGACGATAGCTGGAGAAGTCGAATTTCTCCTTGCGCTCCTCGGTGACGGTCACGTTGGAGATCACCGCGTCATACTTGCCCGAGGATACGCCAAGCGGCCAATCGGCCCATGCGGTTGCCACCAGATTGAGCTCAAGTCCCAGCGCGTCGGCGATGAGCGAGGCCAGATCGGGGTCAACGCCGACCACGGTTGCGCCATCGGTGGCATAGGTGGCGATCGGAGGATCCCAGGGTGAAACGGCGACGGTAAACTTGCCTTCTGAGGCAAATTTGAAGTCGGCCGGAATGGCGGCAATTGCCGCCGGATTGGCCTCGGCCTTGAGGCGGCCGGGCTGCTCGGGGCTGAGGTCGAAGTCAGCGGCATATGCGCTGGCGGTCACTGCGACGAGCGCAATGCCAGCGAGGAGATTTTTTAATACAGGTTTCATTTCACTTTTCCTTGCGCGTCGGGAGGGTGGATAAGCCCGGTGCCGCGCCCGCACCGGGCCGGAATTACTCGGCGGCAATTGCCGTTTCGGGAGGCGACCAGCCCAAGGCGGGCGCGATGCGCTCGATGGTGTCGGTCAGGATTTGCTCGTATTCGGCCAGCTCGAATTCATAGGGCAGCTCAAGCCGCAACTCGCTGACCAGCGGCAGCACCGGGTCTTCGAGCAGCCATTCGACGATCTGTTCGGCGGGGCCGACGAGATCGCGCGGAAACAGCGTGCGGCGGTCACCCTGTGGCGTGAAGGTGCGTTCAAGGCGGCTGGCGGCATAAGCCTGGTACTTGGCGATGCGCGCTGGCGAGGCGGAATCGGTGGGAACAATCACCCGGCCAAGCGCAACACGTCCCTGTCCGCCGCCAAGCGCCTGACGCCATGTATTGATCAGATTGACCTGCGCTTCGTGAAAGCTGTCGGTGCCTTCGCCGGAAATCACATTTCCGGTCAGAAGGTTAAAGCCGTTTTCTCCTGCCCAACGGGCGGATCGTTGCGAGCCGCCGCCATACCACAGGCGATTGGCGAGGCCGTCGGCATAGGGTTGAAGGCGTGGACGCTGCGGGCCAAATGGCGTTTGCACAAAAGTCTGCTCGTCGCCGAGATAGGCGCCGCTGAGATTGTCGGCAAAGCGACGGATACGCTCATGGCTGAGGTCGTGCTGCGTCCAGTCGCCATCGTGAATACGGTGGGCGATAAGCTGGCTATGCGGCGGAACGCCTGCGCTCAGGCCCACATTGAGCCTGCCGCGCGAGAGTATATCTACCATGGACAGGTCTTCGGCCAGCCGGAACGGGCTTTCATAGCCGATCTGAATGACGGCGGAACCGAGCTCGATGCGACTGGTCCGCTGACAGGCGGCCGCCAGAAATACTGCGGCAGAACCGATGCCGGGCTCCAGATGGCGCTGACGAACCCAGGCGCTGTCAAAGCCGAGCTTCTCGCCAAAGGCGATAAGGTCGAGCGTGCCCTCGATACCGGCATAGGGAGCGGCATTGTCGAAATTGCCGGGGGTCAGAAACCCGATTTTATTGATGTGCTGGGCCATCTGCTCTGTTCCGAATTGAAAGGTGGCGCGGGCAGGGGAGAAGGTCCGCCCGCGCCATGCGCTCAGGGCTTGGGAAGCCCGGGCGGATTGGTGTGCGACTGTTCGACGCCTTCGGGCGTGAGGTTCCATTGCGCGAGCAATTCGGCATAGGTGCCGGTTTGGATCAGATGATTGATGGCGGCGGTGAAAGGCTCTGCCAGCCCGCTATCCTTGCGCGTGGTGACCCCGACTTCCGCCGGATTGGGCCAGCCCGAGCTGATGATGCCAACCAGCTTGGTCTGCCCGGTCAGCGCCGCCTTGTAGGCGAGGGGACCGTTTGGGTTCAGCTCGACATCGGCCCGGCCGGAGGCGATGGCCAGTGAGGCGGCAGCGTCATCGTCGTAATACTGGATTTCGACCGGAGCCAGACCCGCGTCCTGATTGATCTGGTCCCATTCGAGCGTGATGCGCTCCTGATTGGTGCCGGAGCCGGTGATGACGCGCAGACCGGCAATATCCTTGGGTTCGGTGATCGCCGTGATGGGGCTGTCGATCTTGACGTAAAAGCCGTGAACGCCCTGGCGATAGGTGGAGAAGTCGTACTTCTCCTTGCGCTCTTCGGTGACGCCGACATTGGAAATGACCGCATCATATTTGCCCGCAGTGAGGCCCAGCGGCCAATCGATCCAGGCAATGGGCACGATCTCGACATCAAGGCCAAGCACCTCGCCGACGAGACGCCCCAGATCCGGGTCGAAACCCACGACTGTCAGCCCATCTGTGGCATAGGTGGAAATCGGCGGAGCGCCAGCCGCGATGCCAATGCTCAGCACGCCATCCTTGGCAAAATCAAAATCGGCGGGGAGCAGAGCGGCGATGCTGTCGACTTTTTCCGCATGCAGCCGGTTTGATGGATTTGGGCTGAGGTCGAATGCCTGAGCAAAGACAGCAATCGGGGCTGAACTGAGCAGCAATGCCGCTGTTGCGCCGACAATAAAAGAACGTCTGGGAAGCATTTTTAAGCTCATTTTTGGGTTTTCGGGACGAGCGCCATCCTGCCGCTGACCGACATGGAATTTGGAAGGAATGGCGTTGACTGGAGGGAGCTAGAGAACCTTGGCTAGGAACTCTCTGGTTCGCGTTTGCGTCGGGGCGCTGAACAACCGTTCCGGCGGGGCGATTTCTACGATCCGGCCGCTCTCCATGAAGACGATGCGGTCGGCCACTTCGCGGGCAAAGCCGATCTCATGGGTGACGATCACAAGCGTGGTGCCGGATTTGGCGAGCTCCTTGATCACATCAAGCACTTCTCCGACCAGTTCAGGGTCGAGCGCCGAAGTGGGCTCATCAAAGAGCAGGACCTTGGGCCGCAGTGCCAGAGCCCGGGCAATGGCGACGCGCTGCTGCTGGCCGCCGGAGAGATGGCGCGGATAGGCATCTGCCTTGTCGGCAAGACCAACGCGGGCGAGCAGGTCGCGTCCCTGTGCAACGGCTTCGTCGCGCGGCACACCAGAGACGGAAACCGGCGCCTCGATGACGTTTTCAAGCGCCGTCAGATGCGGGAACAGATTGAAGTTCTGGAACACCATGCCGACGCTGGCGCGGCGGCGACGGATCGCCGGTTCCTTGAGTTCATAGAGAGTATCGCCACGACGCTCGTAGCCGATCAGCTCGCTGTCGATGGCGACGATGCCTGTATCGACGCGCTCGAGATGATTGATAGTGCGCAGGAGCGTCGATTTGCCGGCGCCCGACGGGCCGATAATGGCGACGACTTCGCCGGAGGTGATCGTCAGGTCCACATCGTCCAGCACCTTGTTGGTGCCGAAGAACTTGTTGACCGCATGGATTTCGATTTCGCCACCGATGCGGTCGCTCGCAAAGCTGACGAGAGGCGTGCGGTCGGCCGATGCGGTGCCTGCTCCGACAGATGTTACGGCTTCCGGCGATTTGCGGGCAATGACGCGGAAGAGCCGATCCACCAGAGGTGGCAGCGCTTCTCGATTGGCGCCACGGGAGTAATATTGCTCGATCAGGTACTGAAAACCCGACAGCACGACCATGATGATGAGATACCAGACGGTCGCTACCAGCAGCAGCGGAATGACTTCCAGATTGCGCCGGTAAATGACCTGCACGGTGTAGAACAGTTCGGGCAGGGCCAGCACGTAGACAATGGACGTTGCCTTGGCGAGACCGATGATTTCGTTGAAGCCGGAGGGCAGGATGGCGCGCATGGCCTGTGGCAGAACGATATGGCTGGCCTGCCGCCAGCGGCTGAGACCAAGCGCGGCGGCCGCTTCGTGCTGGCCCTGATCGACCGACAGAATTCCGCCGCGGATGATTTCCGAGGAGAATGCTGCCTGGTTGAGGCTCAGACCGATTATCGCCACGGCGAACGGGCTCAGGGTTTGAACAGTATCGAACTGCGCCCAGAGGATTTCGGTGAAGGGTACGCCAATATTGATGCTGGCATAGAGGTAACCCAGATTATTGAGCACCAGCAGCAGCACGATCAGCGGAATGGAGCGGAGAAGCCAGATATAGCCCCAGGACAGGCCTGACAGGAGCGGCGATTTCGAGACGCGGGCAAAGGCCAGAATACCGCCCAGAAGGAACCCGATCACGGCGGAAATGCCCGTCAGAAGCAGGGTACGACCCAGCCCGGCAATGACCGGCTCCGAGAAGAAATATTGCGCAAAGACCGGCCAGCCCCACCGTTCATTGGTGAAGATCGAATGCAGCGTGATGGCAATGACGGCACCCGCAAAGATTGTGCCTACGACACGCCAGGGGTGTCGGGCAGGCACAATCTTTAGCCGATGCAGATCACGCGGCGCGGACCGCGTTTGCGCTTCAAGGGCCGTTTCGGTAATGGAAGCCATCATTTGCACCTTTAGTCTACAGATTTAGTAGATATTAGATTGTAATCGGCGCGGTTGAGAAGTGACGCCATTCTGAGTTTGGGAGGTGTAGGAAACTATTTGCCCGTTGAAAGGGCCGCAAACGCATTGGCTTTCCCAGTGGGGGCCAGCGCTGCGGAGGGCAACAAGGTCTTCTCAAAAGCCAGAATCTGGATGCTTTCCGGGTCGGCTTCGAGGTCAAAGAGTGCGCTGTAGCCGGTGCGCAGATAAAGCTCCCGCGCCTCGGGCTGGCGGAAGCCGGTCGTGAGATAGACGCGCTGATAGCCGAGGCGGTTGGCCTGCTCTTCGAGCTCCACCAATACCTTGCGCGCAAGACCTTGCCGACGGTGGTCACGGTCTGTCCAGACGCGTTTGAACTCGGCGGTTGTTGCGTCATAGCGCATGAAGGCGCCCCCGGCGATCGGCTTTCCGTCGCGCAGCAACAGCACAAAGGCGCCGTCAGGCGCGCCGAAGCGCTCGGCCGGATAGCGGTTCATTTCCACCGCAGCGCCGCCTTCCTCGAAATAGTCGCCGTAGCGGGCCTGGTATTCCTCTGTCAGTTGCTCGACGAGGGGAAGGGCAACGGGGTCGGTGGGGAGCGTATAAAGAAAGCTGTCAGTCATGACGAAGCCTCAGGGCGATTGTTTCCGGAAAGAAAATCCTCAACCAGATGCACCCAATATTGGGCGGCGTCGGGGATGATGGCGTCATTGAAATCATAGCGAGGGCTATGCAGATCGGCGCTGTCGCCATTGCCGAGGAAAAGATAAGCGCCAGGCCGCTCCTCCAGCATGAAAGCGAAATCCTCGCTGGCCGTGATGGGGCGCAGACCTTGCTCGACACGTGCCGCGCCGAAATGGCGTTCGGCAATGCTGCGCGCAAAACCGGTCTGCACTGCATCATTGACAAGAACGGGGTAGCCCGTGGGGTAATGAAGCTCTGCAGTCGCCCCAAAGGATGCGACATGGCTATTGACGAGCGCCGTAATGCGTTGGCGGATCGATTGTCGAACCGCCTCGTCAAAGGCGCGTACGGTCAGCTGCAATTCGACGCTGTCGGGAATGACATTGGGCAATGTGCCGCCGTGAATGCTGCCCACGGTAACGACCGCGGCCTGCAACGGATCGACGTTGCGGGAGACTATGGTTTGTAGGGCGAGCACGAGGCTGGAGGCCACAACCACTGGGTCAATAGCCAGGTGCGGCTTGGCGCCATGCCCGCCTCGGCCTTGAATGCGGATAATGGCCATGTCGACCGAGGCCATTGCGGGGCCTTCGATAAAGGCGAACTGACCGGTAGCAATGCCCGGCCAGTTATGAAGTCCAAACACCGCATCGACCGGAAAGCGCTCGAACAGGCCATCGCGGATCATGGTTCGGGCGCCGCCGCCGATTTCTTCGGCAGGCTGGAAGATCAACCGAACCGTACCCGAGAAATCGCGTGTGGCAGAAAGTTTCTGGGCGGTGGCGAGCAGGATTGTCGTGTGACCATCATGGCCGCAGGCATGCATCTTGCTCGGATTGAGACTGGCATAATCGAGGCCCGTGACCTCATCTATAGGCAGGGCGTCCATATCGGCGCGGATGCCGACAATACGTTCACCCGGCCCAACGCGGAGCGTGCCGACTACGCCGGTGCCACCAATGCCTGTTTCGACATCATAGCCCCAATCGCGCAGATAATCGGCAACGAGCGCACTGGTTTCATGCTCGGCATAGGCCAGTTCGGGACGGGTATGCAGATAGCGGCGGAGGGCAATGAAGTCCTCCGCCGTTTCGGGCCGGATCGGGGCCGCGTAGGTCATCAGCCAGCCGCCTTTTCCTGGGGCAGGGCATAACGGCTCTCGCGGAAGGGCAGGCCGAGGTGATCGCGCAGCGTGCTCCCGATCTGCTCGCGCACATGCCGACCGCGCTTTTCGAGAATGGGCAGAACCTGCTCGTCAAAATCGGTCCAGCCCTGCGCCGACACCGGGAAGCCGAGTACGAAGCCGTCGGCGGCGCCGGTGTCCACCCATTCGATGATCTTGTCGGCGATATGTTCCGGCGTGCCGTGGAATTCGCTGCGTGATGTGGTCTGTTCGAGCGCGACCTCGCGCAGAGATTGACCGAGTTCCTTGGCGCGAGCCTTGATCTTGTCCGTGCCGGACTGGAAATTCTCGCGCCCGATATCGCCCAGTTCGGGGAATGGCGCGTCCAGCTCATACTGGCTGAAATCGTGGTGGTCGAAATATCGCCCGAGATAGGCCAGTGCCTCCTCGACATTCACCAGCGCTGCGATGTCCTGATATTTGCGCTCGGCCTCCTCCTCGGTGGAGCCGACAATGATGCCGATGCCGGGGAAAACCTTCAGGGCGTCCGCGCCACGGCCATGTGCCACTGCGCTCTGCTTGAGCTTCTGGGCGAGAACGCGGTTTTCCTCGATGTCGCCCGATGCCGCAAACACCGCATCAGCGTGGCGCCCGGCCAGTTCGATGCCCGCAGGCGAGCCACCGGCCTGAAACAGAACCGTCTGCCCTTGTGGCGAACGCTGGATGTTGAGCGGACCTTCGGCGGAGTGGAACTTGCCTTTGAAATTGAGGCGGCGCAGCTTGGCGAAATCGGCGAAACGGCCTGTGGTACGGTCGCGCACGAAAGCATCGTCGTCCCAACTGTCCCACAGACCCTTTACGATCTCGATATGCTCGCCCGCGATTTCGTAACGCAGGGCGTGATCCGGGTGCTGCACCCGGCCATAATTTCTTGCGGAGCCTTCGAGTGGCGAGGTCACCGCGTTCCAGCCGGCGCGGCCATTGCTCAACAGGTCGATGGAGCCGAACTGGCGGGCCACGGTGAACGGATCGCTATAGGAGGTGGACAATGTGCCCACCAGACCGATTGCGCTGGTCGTTGCCGCCAGTGCGGACAAAAGCGCGATCGGCTCGAAGCGATTGAGGAAATGCGGAATTGACTGCTCGTTGATGTAAAGGCCGTCAGCAACGAAGGCGAAAGCGATGCCGGCGGCTTCGGCCTTGCGGGTCTGTTCCAGCAGAAACTGGAAATTGACCGATGCGTCGGCGGGACCGCTTGGGTGCTTCCAGGCATTCATGTGGCCGCCAGGGCCATGCAGCATCAGACCAAAGGGAATGCGTTTCTGGCTCATTGTCTGTCTCCAGTAAGATCAGGCGGAAAGGGCGTGCGGCGCAGCGGCGGCGTCGCGGGAGGCGGCAATCAAATCGATGCCTTCAAGGCGCGTGTCACCGGGATTGAACAGGTCGAGAATGAACTCCTCGATGCCGAAGCGTTGGGCCAAAGCCTCGATTTCCGCGATGATGTCGTCACCGTTGCCAGCCAGAACATTGGCCGCGCGCTTTTCGGTCGTGTAATCGGTGACGCCGGCCTGACGGGCATATTCGGCGGCCTGTTCTTCGCTGCCCACCGTGACGCTCTGGCCATTGGGTATGGTGACCTTGATCGGGGTGAAGCCCGAGGCCGTTTCCCGCGCCTTGCTGGCATCACGATCAACGATCACCGCCAGGGCCACGATGGGCGCTGTCTGTGCGAGGTCACGATAGGTCGAAACAGCCGACGCCAGAGCGACATCGTCGCCATTGAGGTGACGGGCGAAGACAAATTTCCAGCCAAGCTCTGCGGCCAAGGTGGCGCTCTCGACGCTGGCTCCGAGCAGGAATTTTTCGCTCTCTGTGGAGGGGGTGGGCGTTGCCGCCAGGCCATCAATGCGCTGCGCATTGCCAATGCCGATATAGGCATCGAACTCACGGAGCTGACTGGCGAAGTCTCCGCGCTGCTCCTGATTGTAACCGGCCTGCAATGCCTTGGTGGACAGTGGCAGACCACCCGGGGCCTTGCCGATGCCGATATCGATGCGGCCGGGCGCCAGACTTTCTAGCAGGTTGAAATTCTCGGCAATCTTGTAAGGGCTGTAATGTTGCAGCATCACTCCGCCGGTGCCCACGCGAATAGAATTCGTAACGGCAGCGATGCTGGCGATAAGAATTTCGGGCGAAGAACTGGCCAGCTCCGCCGTATTATGATGTTCGGCTACCCAAAACCGCCTGTAGCCCAATGCCTCTGCGCGTTGCGCATAGGCGATGGTGCGGCGCAGCGCGGTATTGGCGGACTCGCCCTTTGCAATAGGGCTCTTGTCGAGCAGGCTGAGGTCGAACGGCATGGATTACTCCCGTCAAAACAGAACCTCAACATAAGTCTACTATTTTTATAGATAAATAGGTCAACGTGTCGTAACCCTCATATTGGCAAGCCTTTTTCCCTGCCCATGATCAACACCTCCGCTGGTTTTTGCGCTTTGGTGCGGGGGAGAAAGAATGTGCTTCTGGACCGGGAATAAAGAGCATGGCGCCAAATGCAGGGTTCGATGCGCCGTAAGGACACAGAGGGAAGGGCAAATCATTGAGCGAAAAGATGAAAGTTAAAATCATTGGTGCCGGGATCGCTGGTCTGTCACTGGCCTGGGCTCTGCGGCGACGGGGCGTCGACGTAACAGTTTTTGATCAGGGCGCGATTCCAAATCCTGTTTCGTCCTCGTTCGACGAGCATCGGATCACGCGGCATACCTATGCGGGCCTTGATGGCTATGGCGCGTTGATGGTGCCGACATTTGAGGTGTACGAACAGCTATGGCGTGATCTCGGTCGTTCCCATTATTTGCCGACCGGCATGGTCTATATCTCGCGCGTCATGGGCGATATCTATAGCGCCGCAGCCACCGAGCTCGACGAATTGGGCATTGGCCATCGGGCGTTGCAAGCGGCAGAGCTTGAGCATCGATTTCCCTTTCTCAACTTCGACAACGTGCAATCGGCCTTCGAGGCAGAAGGCGCAGGCATGCTCTTTGCCAGCCGTATCGTGAGCGATCTTGCCGCCTGGCTGGCCGATAATGGCGTTGATTTGCGACCGCAGAGCCGGGTTACAGAGGTCGATATCGAGGCGGGTACGGTAGTTGCCGATGGACAGCGCCACCATGCCGATGTCGTCGTGATTGCGGCGGGTGCCTGGATTAGTGATCTGTTGCCCGGATACGCCGAACGCACGGTCGCGTCTCGACAGCTCGTGCTCTATCTCGATCCGCCAGAGCAGCATCGGGCGGCGTGGGCGAATGCACCTGTGCTGGTCGATATCGCAGACGGCCACGGGGCCTATATCCTACCGCCGCGCGAGGGTACGCGGCTCAAGATTGGTGATCATGTGTTTACCCGGCGCGGCCATGGCTCGGATGATCGGGTAGCGAGCGAGGCTGATATAGAACCCGTCGCCAAGGCCGTCAGACGCGCCTTCCGTGATCCGGATAGCTATCGCGTGCTGGAGCGCAAGGTCTGCTACTACACGGTAACCGCAGACGAACGGTTTGTGGTCGAGCCTATTGGTACAAAGGGCTGGGTACTCAGCGCCTGTTCGGGCCACGGCTTCAAGCTTGGCCCGTTGGTGGGTGACAGGCTGGCGCGCACATTGCTGGGTGAGTATCTGCCCGCGGAAACCACGCGGTATCTCGCCGGTCTGGGCGCATGAACGACAAGACCCGGTATTCAGCAATACCGGGTCTTTGGTTGTGCATTATGCCGGGCGGATGGCGGATTTGACCGCACCTGCGATCCAGAGGCTGGCGAGAATGCCCAGGCTCATTGCCACAAGGAAAACCCAGCCTGAAAGCGATCCTGCCTGAATACCCGAGAGCAGGACACCCACTGTGCAGCCCAGCGCCGTCATCGCGCCCCAGCCGAGAAGCACGCCGCCGGAAAGGCCGCGCAGGACGTCGGTGCCGGTCAGGCGACGCGGCTTGAACTGATCGGCCAACAAAGAGGTGATGAAGCTGGCCGCGATCAACCCGATGACGAATAGGCCATTATTGGATAGCAGCGCTTCTTTTATGATCGTGGCGCAGCCGCGCAGCCCATCGAGCCCGAACAGGGTGGAGGGCACGATGCCCCAGCCTGTGCCTGCTGTCCGCGCGATACTGCCCAACTCGGCCGTCACGCCCAGTGGCGCTACGCGGAAATAGGCGAGGGTGGCGATAATGCCGACGAGGGTTCCGGCAATGACCGGAGGCCACCGGCGCAGGAACAGCACATTGATCGCCTCACGCAGCGTCAACGGGGCAGGGGCCTCCTGTGTTTTGGGGCGAGCCCACCACAAAGCCAGCGCAGCGAGCGCTGCTACCGGCACCAGTGTTGCGATCAGGCCGCCCGCATATCCGAGATGGTGCGGCAGCCAGAAAATGAAGGCATTTGAGGTCATTGCGAGGAAGATCGGATTCCAGGTGAGAAAGCCGATGCCAAATCCCAACAGGGCGCCGATAATGGCGAAGGGAGAAATTACCGAGCCCTCTGCAAGCCTGTAAAAATGGGCTGACAGGCACGAGCCTGAAATCGCCATGCCGATGCCAAAGGCGAAAGATGCAATGACCAGCGTTATGCTGACCGGGCCGATATGGGCGGTTGGGGGCAGCCGCTCCAGCGCCGGTGTCGGCAGCCATGCGCCAAATATCGTGGTGTAGCCAATCGCGCCGACGGCGAGGGCGACGAGAATGGCGATGACCCCGCCGGCCTCGCGTTTCTCGATCAGATCGCGGAAATTGCAGTAAAAGCAAAAGCGGCTGCGTTGCAGAACGGCGCCGAACGCTGTGCCCAATGCCAGAGATACGGCGAGTGGCCGCCCCTCCGGTCCCTGCGCATCCAGCGTGACAAATCCCCATGCCAGCGCAATGGCGATCAGGGCAGGCAGGCCAAAGCGGATAGCCTTATGTGTCATTGTCTCTTCCCCAAAACAAAACGGGCGCCGTGAAGCGCCCGCCATTTATGTGCCGATTCCCGGCTTTGCGTCAGATCTTGCCCCAGACCGTGCCCGAGGGATTGTCGATCGGCACGCCAACGGCATTGCCATATTCGGTCCACGAGCCATCATAGTTGCGAACCTCGTAGCCAAGGATACGCGACAGCACGAACCATGTGTGGCTCGAACGCTCGCCAATGCGGCAATAGGTGATGATCGGCTTGGAGCCATCAATGCCGATGGCGGCAAAAGCGGCCTTCAGTTCTTCGGCGGATTTGAAGGTGCCGTTTTCATTGACAGCACCACCCCATGGGAAGTTCACCGCGCCCGGTATGTGGCCGGCACGCACGGAGAGTTCCTGCACGCCTTCCGGCGCGAAGATTTCGCCGCTGAACTCCTTGGGCCCACGAATATCGACCAGCGATACGTCAGCGCCACCCTCCACGACTTCGAGCACGTCGGTGAGACGGGCCCGCAACGGAGCAAGTTCGCCCGGAAGATCGATTGCGGATGCCGTATATTCCGGCGTTGCCGTATCAAGTGGTAGGCCTTCGGCTTCCCAGAGCTTGCGCCCGCCATCGAGCAGCTTCACGTCATGGATGCCATGGATGTCGAATACCCACGCGCCCCAGGCAGCGAACCAGTTGTTGTTGTCGCCATAGAGCACCACGGTGGTGTCTTCGGTGACGCCTGCAGCTTGCAGGATGGCTTCAAGCCCGTCACTCGAAACGATGTCGCGCCGCACGGTGTCCACCAGATCGGTGTGCCATGCGAGGTTGACCGCACCCGGAATATGGCCGCGCTCATAAACGCCGGTATCGACGCTGACTTCAAAGACGCGGACATTCGGGTTCGTCAGATTTTCTTGCAGCCAGTCAGCCGTTACCAGCGGGCCGTCCTGGCCCAGTGCCACGGCTGGCACGGCGGCGATGGCGATAGCGGTGGCCACAGCCGTCAGGCGCTTGGTCAGAGCATTCATAATATGCCTCGTTCGCTTCCAGTCGCGGCCCCTTGCCGCGTGTCACAATCATGGAGAAATCAAGGCAAGATAATCAAAGCACCACGAACCAAAATCCTGAAAGGAAAGCAAAAATGGTCTTGTTGCTGAATTGATTGGCGGAATTTTTGTCTACCCACCTGATCGTGGTTGCCTATCGGGAATGGTCGGTTTTGCGCGAATTCTGCGTTCATCCGCCGGTTCTGTTTGCATTGGCGCAAATTCAGAGAAAAAACGCCCGCCTGAAGGCTGTTTTGGGCTCAAAAGTGCCTTGTTAAGAGATTTGATCGACATTATGAACGCGCTACGCGACCCATCCTTTGCCCCATAAGGTCTTCGCTATGCTTACCAATAAAGGCAAATACGGCCTGAAAGCCCTTGGTCATCTCTCGGCGCTGCCGCCGGGCGAATTGGCCATGGTGGGCGATATTGCCGCGACCAATGCAATTCCCAAGAAATTTCTCGACGCAATCCTGTCGGAACTGCGCAATGCGGGCTTTGTCTATTCTCGCAAGGGAAAGTATGGCGGCTATTATCTGGCCCGCCCGCCGCAGGAAATCATGATCGGGCACGTGGTGCGTGTTCTCGATGGTCCTCTGGCGCCGATACCCTGCGCCAGCAAGACACGCTACCAGCCCTGCAGCGATTGTGATGTCGACACCTGCAGAGTGCGCCACCTCATGCTGGACGTGCGCAATGCCATTGCCGAAGTGCTCGACAATACGAGCTTGACCGACATGCAGGCATCCGGCGGCGTCGCCAGTCTCGACAGCGGCATGGTCGCCTGAAGTTCGCTATGACCCAATTGTGGCTGTAGCCAGCCGCGCTGCAGATCAAGCGTACAAACGGCGCATCAAAACGCACGCCCTGCCGACAAACCCTGTGCCGAAACGGCGCCTGATCGGCACGCGTCGGACGAAATCTGCGGAAAATCTATAATTTGTTGAGAATTGGCTGGGGAACCTGGATTCGAACCAAGATCGACGGAGTCAGAGTCCGCTGTTCTACCATTGAACTATTCCCCAGCAGAGCCTGCTGGCTGGCGGCGCGGGCAGCGGGGCTGCGTTGCGGCGCGGGGTCTCATTAGACAAAGCGGAATAAGATTGCAAGCGCCTCTGCGCACTCTTTGGGGGACATCGTTTGCATTGCGCATCGGGCACCCTTGCTCTACCTTGGTTTTCGACAATGCAACATATGTGCGCTCGGGCGCGGCCGGTAACCCCGGACCAGCGACCGCGCATGAAGGAGACAGACGTGACCGATACGAATCGGTCCGCCGCCGCTTCGGCCCTATTGGCCGATGCGGGGTCTGGTGCACCCTCCGGTCAGACCCGGAAGGACAGGGGCGGTGTATCTCCGCCCAGGCTGGACCAGCGGACGCCACCCGCCCCGAATCCGCGCCGTTCTCGCGGCCCGCTTTATGCGGCGCTGGATCTTGGTACCAATAATTGCCGCCTGTTGATCGCGCGCCCGCATGAGCGTGGCTTCCGGGTGCTGGACGGGTTCACGCGTATCGTTCGGCTCGGGGAGGGCGTTTCCGTCACCGGGCGCCTGTCTGACGCGGCCATGGAGCGCACGATGGATGCCCTGCGCCAGTGTCGCAACAAATTGCGCGATCACCAGCCGACGCGCATGCGCCTTATCGCCACTGAAGCCTGCCGCGCTGCCGAGAATGGTCCTGCCTTTCTCAAGCGCGTAAAGGATGAGATCGGGCTCGATCTCGAGATCGTTGATCGGCGCACCGAAGCCGAACTGGCCGTGACGGGCTGTGCCGATCTGATCGACAGCGAGGCGGAAGGCGCGCTGATGTTCGACATCGGCGGTGGCTCGTCCGAATTGGCATGGCTGGATTTTCGGGGCGGGCGACCACGCTCTCAGGGGCGCATGTCGGCCTCTATCCGTTCCTGGCAATCCTTGCCCGTTGGTGTGGTATCCATCGCGGAGAAATTCGGCGGGGTGGATGTGACCAAGGATGTTTTTGAGGCCATGGTCGCCCATGTCTCCGAGCATCTGCGCCAGTTCCGTGGGCGCGAAAAGCTGCGGCAAATGATCGGCACCCACAAGGTGCACCTGATCGGCACCTCAGGCACGGTGACCACACTGGCGGGCCTGCATCTCGGGCTTGAGCGCTATGAGCGGCAGAAGGTCGATGGGCTATGGATGCGGCGCGAGCAGGTGGACGAAACCATGCGGGCGCTGCTCAGCATGCCGTTCGAGCGGCGGGTGTCGCATGCCTGCATCGGCAAGGATCGGGCCGACCTGGTTTTGCCCGGCTGCGCCATTTTTGAGGCCATTCGCCGTGAATGGCCGACCGAGCGTGTGCGCGTGGCCGATCGTGGCCTGCGCGAAGGTATTCTGATTTCACTCATGGACGCGGATCGGACACAGCGCCGACCGAAGACCTATCCGAGGAGGCAGGGCAATGGCCAATAACAAGGCATTGGGTACAGGCGGCCGCAAGTCGGACAGGGATCTCAAGATCCGTGTGAAGACGGCCAAGGGGCGCACTGTCGCCTCGACCAAGTGGCTGCAGCGTCAGCTCAACGATCCCTATGTGGCCCGTGCACGGTCCGAAGGTTATCGTTCCCGCGCGGCCTTCAAGATCAAGGAAATCGACGAAAAGCATAAGCTCTTCAAGAAGGGCATGCATGTGGTCGATCTGGGCGCTGCCCCCGGCGGTTGGTCGCAGGTGGCGGCCAAGGCCGTTGGCTCCAGCATTGAAAAGCCATTGGTGGTTGGGATCGATTATCTGGACATGGATCCCATTCCCGGCGTCGTGCTGTTGAAGAAGGACTTCACCGAAGAAGACGCCCCCGCCATGCTCATCGAGGCGATGGGCGGCCAGGGTGCGGATGTGGTGATAAGCGACATGGCCTGGCCCACCACCGGCCATCGCCCGACCGACCATTTGCGCATCGTTCATCTCATCGAGATTGCCGCCGATTTTGCCATTCAGGTGCTCAACCCGGGCGGCTCTTTCGTCGCCAAGGTGTTTCAGGGCGGCACCGAGCATGAGCTTCTGCATATGCTCAAGCGCCACTTCAAGACCACGTTCCATTCCAAGCCGCCAGCCAGCCGCTCCGATTCAGCCGAAGCCTATCTGGTTGCAAAGGGGTTCAAGGGGCGGCAAGGCATCGAGGCGGACGAGAGCGGCAACGAGGAATAGCGCCCATCTTCGGTAGGCGATTAGTTGCCGACGAGTTCGATTATGGAGCGCAGGACCGTTCGCGGCCCTGCAAACGCCAGCCCCGCTCCAAAGGCAAGACCGAGTGCCCCTAAAATCAGCGCTCCCGCAAGGTTATAGTGCCAGCCGAAATAGGCCCCGGCCGTCGCGCCAGCAATCGCGCAGAATATAATCCAGAGGCCGCGGAAAAACGCTTTCATCGTCCAGATGTGGAATGCGCCATCGCCTTCGGCAAGGCGATCAATCGAGCCTTGGTTAATCGCGCAAGCCCGGTCTCAATGCGCCTGCTGGCCGCCCATCAATTGGTGGCCAGCATTTTTCGGCAGTCGCAGGAACAAGAGCGTCGCCACGGCTCCGACTCCCGCAACCACATAAAATGCCATGTGGAAGTCCGACAGCGCCAACGCATCGCCGCCGCGCAGACGGTGCATCAGTTCAAGCGTGCCGCCGCCCAGAGCCACGCCCATGGCGAACATGAGCTGTCCCCAGACCTGGCTCATCACATTGGCCTGTCCAGCATCCTTGTCCTCGATGTCGGCAAAGGTGAAGGCGTTGGAGCCGGTCCAGAAGGTTGATTGCCAGAAGCCGGTAAAGACCAGAATGGCGAGCATCAGCGGGATCGGCGTGCCGGGCACGTAAAAACCCATAGCCAGAATGCCCGCCGCCGAAATGGCGGTGGATATGACCAGCGGATATTTGAAGCCCCAATGCGCAAAGATCCAGTTGGCGACGAACTTTGCCACCAGCGCGCCTACGGCACCGGCAAAGGTCACCATGCCGCTTTCAAACGGGCTGAAGCCGAAGGCCAGTTGCAGCATGAGTGGAAACAGGAAGGGTGTGGCGCCCTGACCGAGCCGGAAAAAGGTGCCCGCAACAATGGCAATGCGGAAATTGCGCACTTTGAGCAGCCGCAGGTCGAGCAGCGGATATTCCGTGCCAAGCGCGTGGCGGGTGTAGATATAGCCGAGCCCGATGCCCATGGCAGCGGCGATGATGCCATAGATCGGGGGCAGGGCGGGCAGGCTCACGACCGAGCAGCCAAAGGCAAAGAGCGCGAAGGCCAGCCCCGCCAGCACAAAGCCTTTGCTGTCGATATTGCGCGGTCGGTTGCGCGTGTCATTGGGGAGGGCAAAGCCGACCAGAACCATCCCCAGAACGCCGATGGGGATATTGATGATGAAGATCCAGTGCCACGAAAAATAGGTCGTCAGGAACCCGCCGAAAGGCGGTCCGACGATGGGGCCGATCAGGCCGGGAATGGTCAGCCATGCCATGGCGTCGACAAGTTGGTGGCGTGGCGTCATCCGGACGAGGACGAGGCGCGCCACCGGCCCCATCATGGCGCCGCCCATGCCCTGGACGAAGCGAGCGACCACGAATTCGCCGAGCGAATTCGAAAACGCGCAGCCCAGGGACCCTATCATGAACACTAGCATGGCCAATCTGAACACGCGCCGCGCGCCGAAGCGGTCGGCCATCCAGCTCGAAATCGGGATGAAGATTGCCAAAGCGACGAGATAGGCGGTCAGCGCCAGTTTCAGTGAAATCGGGTCGGTGCCGATATCGGCAGCAATCGCCGCAAGCGAGGTGGCAATGACGGTCGAATCCATGTTCTCCATGAACACGGCGGTAGCCAGGATCAACGGAATCGTCCGAGACACTTTTCCTCCGGGTCGACCTTGCTGGTCGATTATTCTCTGTGCGCCACGCGGTGGCCGGAAACATTGTTGCCCGCCTCGGCAGGCAGGCGGAAATAGACGATGCCCGCAAGTGCGCTGAGGCCGCCGACGGCGAAAAAGGCGATCTGGAAATCGATCAGTGTCAGTGCGCCGCCATTCAGTGCGCTGGAAATCTCGATTATCGCGCCAGCCACGGCAACGCCGAAGGCGATCGACAATTGCTGGCTTACCGCCACGATTGCCGTCGCCTGGCTGGCTTCTTCGTCGGAAATATCGGCATAGCCGATGGCATTGGTGCCAGTGAAGAAGATGGAGCGCAGCACGCCACCCACAATCAGCACCAGCATCATCACCGGCACTGACGTCTCTTGGGTGAACAGGCCCTGCGCCGCGATCAGCAAGCCGCCGAACACGGCGGCAAAGCCGAGCACGCGTGGGAAGCCAAACCGGGAGAAGATTCGCTCCGCAATGAATTTGCTCATGATGGCGCCGATGGCCGAAACGAAGGTAATGGCGCCGGATTGGAATGGGTTCAGCCCGAATCCAAGTTGCAACATCAGTGGCAACAGGAACGGCACCGCGCCCACCCCGATGCGGAACAGCGACCCGCCGGTGATTGAGGAGCGAAACAGCTTGTGGCGGAAGAGCTTGGGATCGAGCAGGGGATACTTGGTTCTGCGGGCATGCAGCAGATAGAGCAGCGCCGCAATGATCCCGATCGCCAGCGTCAGATAGCCATAGATGATCGGCAGCGCAGGCAGGCTGACCACGGACAGACCGAACACCATGCCGGAAAATGCGACGGCCGCGATGAAGAAACCGATCAGGTCCACCGGGCGGGGCGTGCGTTCATCGGGCACCTGCAAATAGATGCTGGCCAGAATGATACCGGCAATGCCGATGGGAATATTGATCCAGAAAATCCAGTGCCAGGACAGATAGGTGGTGAGAAACCCGCCGATCAGCGGGCCAGTCACCGGCGCGATCAGCGCGGGAATGGTCAACCAAGCCATGGCCGACACCAGCTCGTTTCGCGGCGTGGAACGCACCAGCAATAGCCTCCCAACCGGGGTCATCATCGATGAGCCGATGCCCTGGAAGAAACGCGACATGACGAAGGTTTCGAGCGAAAACGAAAACGCGCAAGCCAGTGAGCCGAGCATGAAAACAAGGATGGCGAGCCGGAATATGTTCTTGGCGCCGAACCGGTCTGCCATCCAGCCGCTGACCGGGATGAAAATGGCGAGCGCCACGAAATAGGCCGTCAGCGCCAGCTTCAGCGCAATCGGTTCGCTTCCGATATCGGCAGCGATTGCGGGCAGGGATGTGGCGATAACGGTGGAATCCATCTGTTCCATGAACAGGGCCACCGCCAGAATGAGCGGGGTAACGCGGATCGAAGGCATCGGGGACTGGAAAACAACGGCCAGAAGTGAGCCGTGTGAGCACTATGGACGCGTTTGCGGCGCTTGACCAGCCAAACCCCATGCTTATTGCACGTGCCCGCTCCGCTGTCTTCCCGGAAAAAATGCAAGCGTTTCCTGCGTCAGGTGGCGAGCCTGCCCCTATGCAAGTGCCCGGCCCGGTGCTATTGACCCTCGCCAACCTGAACCCGCGCCAACCGTGGCCGGTTCATATTCCAACATATCTGGTTTCTATCAGAAGGCAGGAAGGGTCTGGCCTTGGCGAAGATTATTACTACCATCACTGGCGATGCCGCGCTTACGTTCGATGACGTGCTGCTGCAGCCCGCGCGCTCCGACATCCTGCCCACCGAAACCGACATTTCTACCTATGTCACCAAGGACATAGCGCTCAACCTTCCTATCCTGTCTTCGGCCATGGATACGGTCACCGAAGCCAATATGGCCATAGCCATGGCGCAGGCCGGTGGCATGGGCGTCATCCATAAAAACCTGACCGCTGCCGAACAGGCCGAACAGGTGCGGATGGTGAAGTCGTTCGAATCCGGCATGGTGGTGAACCCGATTACCATCGGCCCCGATGCGACTCTCGCCGATGCCCACTCGCTCATGCAGAAGAGCCGTATTTCGGGCATTCCCGTGGTTGAGAACGGTGGTCAGGGCGGTCGCGCCATTGGCAAGCTGGTGGGCATTCTCACCAACCGCGACGTGCGCTTCGCCTCCAACCCCAATCAGCCGATTTCCGAGCTGATGACGCGCGAAAATCTCATCACCGTGCGCGAAGGCGTCTCCAAGGAAGAGGCCAAGGTGCTTCTCCATCGCCACCGCATCGAGAAACTGCTGGTGGTCGACGAGGATTACCGCTGCATAGGCCTGATCACCGTCAAGGATATCGAAAAGGCCCAGCTTCACCCCAATGCCGTCAAGGACGAGCAGGGGCGCCTCCGCGTCGCCGCCGCCTCCACCGTTGGCGATGGCGGTTTCGACCGCTCGCTGGCGCTGATCGATGCCGGTGTTGACCTGCTGGTCATCGACACTGCCCATGGCCATTCCGTCCGCGTTGCCGAGGCCGTCGAGCGCGTCAAGCGCGAGAGCAATTCCACCCGCATCGTCGCAGGCAATGTCGCCACCGCCGAAGCCACCAAGGCGCTGATCGATGCTGGTGCGGATGCGGTCAAGGTCGGTATCGGCCCCGGCTCGATCTGCACCACCCGCATCGTTGCTGGTGTCGGCGTTCCCCAGCTTGCCGCCGTCATGGGCTGCGCCGAAGAAGGCGCAAAGCAGGGCGTGCCGATCATCGCCGATGGCGGAATCAAATTCTCAGGCGATATGGCTAAGGCCTTGGCCGGTGGTGCTTCTTGCGTCATGGTCGGCTCGCTGCTGGCGGGCACCGACGAAAGTCCCGGCGAGGTCTATCTTTATCAGGGCCGTTCCTACAAATCCTATCGCGGCATGGGCTCGGTGGGCGCAATGGGCGCGGGTTCCGCTGACCGCTACTTCCAGCAGGACGTGCGCGACCAGATGAAGCTGGTGCCCGAAGGTATCGAAGGCCAGGTGCCCTATAAGGGTTCGGTAGGCGCCGTGCTGCACCAGCTCGCCGGTGGCCTGCGGGCCTCAATGGGCTATACCGGAGCGCACAATCTCAAGGATTTCCGCGAGAACGCCACCTTCGTAAAAATCTCTGCCGCCGCTCTGGGCGAAAGTCACGTTCACGACGTGACCATCACCCGCGAAGCCCCGAACTATCGCAGCGGGCGGTAAAGACGCCGCAGCCTTCCCCTCTCCCCTTGCGGGAGAGGGACAGACTTTTCGCGTTCAGCGAAAAGTCAGGGTGAGGGGCTTCGAGCCGGGCCGCAGGCAAATTCGCTCCGGTGGAGCGAATTTAGGCGAGAAGGCCATGAGCGCTATGCGCGAATGGCTCCCCACGCTCAATGTCCGCTAAAGATCGCAGACCCCTCATCCGCCCCTTTGGGGCACCTTCTCCCGCAAGGGGAGAAGGGAGGCGGTGCATCAGGCATGACCGAACCTGTCACCAGCCTTGCTGCCTTGCCCCTGTTTTGAGTAAGGCTGATCTTCAATGTCACTCCAGAGACCCCGCCCATGCGTTTCCCCGGCCGTCTGTCCGCCGCCATCGATGTTCTGACCGATGTGGAACAGCGCAAGCGTCCCGTTTCGGAAGCGCTCAAGGCTTGGGGGCTGAACAATCGTTTTGCCGGGGCAGGGGACCGCGCTGCTATCGGCAATCTGGTTTATGACGCCCTGCGGCGGCGCGCCTCACATGCCTTTGTCATGGGCAGCGATAGTCCGCGGGCGCTGGTCCTGGCCGTCGCCATGCGCGATTGGGGCGAAACGCCCGAAGGGCTCAACGAAGCCTTCTCCACCGATACCCATGCCCCTGCCGTTCTCACCGAGGAGGAAGCCGGGGCCGCGAAAACCGATCTTTCCGCCGCGCCTGCCGTCACGCGCGCCGATTTCCCGGAATGGCTCGCGCCTTCGCTGGAGCGCGCCTTCGGGACGGATTGGGTGGCCGAAGGAGAGGCCATGGCTGCCCGTCCCTCGCTCGACCTGCGCGTCAATGCCCTCAAGGCAACGCCGGAAAAGGTGATGAAGTCGCTGGCGCGCTTTTCGCCTCAGCCCGCCGCCATCGCGCCTTTTGGCCTCACCATGCCTGCCGGGCCACGCGATGCCCGCACGCCCAACGTGACCACCGACGAAGGCTATCTAAAGGGCTGGTTTGAAGTGCAGGATCAGGGCAGCCAGATCGTGGCCGCGCTGGCCAATGTCCGCGAGGGCGAGCAGGTACTCGACCTCTGTGCCGGGGCAGGGGGCAAGACCTTGGCCCTGGCGGCAAATATGGGCAATTCCGGCCAGATTTTTGCCTATGACAGCGATCGCTCCCGTCTGGCGCCGATTTATGATCGCTTGAAGCGGAACGGTGTGCGCAATGCACAGGTGCGAGCCCCCAATGATGGTGCGCTCGATGATCTCGTCGGAAAAATGGATCGCGTTATTGTCGATGCGCCCTGCACCGGCACCGGAACATGGCGTCGCCGCCCCGATACCAAGTGGAAGCTGACGCCCGAACTGCTTGCCCAGCGCCAGTCCGAACAGGCCGCGCTTCTGGTGGAAGCTGCAACTTTTCTCAAGCCAGGCGGCACGCTGGTTTATATCACCTGCTCCATTCTTCCCGAGGAGAATGACGATCAGATCACCGCTTTTCTCGCCGCCAATCCCGGCTTTGAAACAGCCGACATTGCACGGGCATGGCGTAGCGCGCTTATCACCGATTTGCCGGAGGGCCTTGCCACCGCGGCGGGCGGCATCTGCCTGACGCCGCGCCGAACCAATAGTGATGGTTTCTACCTGCATCTTCTGCGCAAGCAGTGAACCAGCGGGCATCTGCTGACGTTGATGAGGTAATCCCTCACGCTGGAGCGTCAACATGCATGCCACCACTACGGACTACCGCACCCCGCAATCGTGGGTCGCGCTTGCCATTTTCCTTGTGATCGTCGTGGGTGTCGGTGCCCTGATCGGCACGCAGTCGACACCCGGGGTCTGGTATGAGCAATTGCAAAAGCCGCCGCTCAACCCGCCAAATTGGGTTTTCGGTCCGGTATGGTTCACCCTCTATGTCATGATTGCCGTGGCCGGCTGGCGCATCTGGATGATTGCGCCCAAATCGAGCGCGATGAAATTCTGGGTGGCGCAGATGCTGCTCAATTGGGCCTGGTCACCAATCTGGTTTAATGCTCAGATGCCGTGGCTGGCCTTTGTAGTCATCGTCGCCATGTGGCTCTGCATTGCCGGTTTTATCGGCGCAGCCCGCCATCGGGACGCACTCGCCAGCTGGCTTTTCGTGCCCTATCTGGCCTGGGTCAGCTTTGCGACCTATCTCAATTTGTCCATTGCCATTCTGAACTAACCATAAGAAGGCCCGGGTGAGCCGCCCGGGCCTACGCCTGATGCATGGCTTGTCTCCCAACGCCCCGCTTGCGGAATCCGCGTTCTGGAGCTAAAGCCCGGACATGCAGCACCCAGACACTTCCGCCCGCAGCGACACCATCCTGATCGTGGACTTCGGTTCGCAAGTCACGCAACTGATTGCCCGGCGTATTCGGGAAACCGGTGTTTATTGCGAAATCCATCCGTTCCAGTCGGCTGGCGCTGCCATGGTGGCGCTCAATCCCAAGGGCGTCGTGCTCTCGGGCAGCCCGGCTTCGACGCTGGATGAAAACGCGCCAACCATTGATCCTGCAATCCTTGCGGCCAATGTGCCGGTTCTCGGCATCTGCTATGGTCAGCAGGCGCTATGCATGGCTTTGGGCGGGCAGGTGGAAGCAGGCCATCACCGCGAATTCGGACGCGCCGAGCTGACACTGCAAAAGGCGAACTCTCTGTCCGAAGGCGTCTGGGACATCGGCACCGAGCATCAGGTCTGGATGAGCCATGGCGATCGTGTTGTGGCGCTGCCCGAGGGTTTTGAGGTCGTTGGCACCTCACCCAACGCGCCCTTCGCCATGATCGCCAATGAAGCCCGCCGTATCTGGGCCGTGCAGTTCCACCCCGAAGTGGTGCACACGCCCGATGGCGCAAAGCTCTATGCCAATTTCGTGCACAAGATCTGCGGCATCGAGTCCAACTGGACCATGTCTGCCTATCGCCAGAAAATGATCGAGAAAATCCGCGATCAGGTCGGCTCCGGCAAGGTCATTTGCGGCCTGTCCGGTGGCGTCGATTCCTCGGTTGCTGCCGTGCTCATCCACGAAGCCATCGGCGATCAGCTCACCTGCATCTATGTCGATCATGGCCTGATGCGTCAGAACGAGAGCGAACAGGTCGTCACCATGTTCCGCGATCAGTTCAATATCCCGCTGGTCCATGTCGATGCCTCTGCGAAATTCCTGGGCGAGCTGGAGGGCCAGTCCGATCCGGAAACCAAGCGCAAGATTATCGGCCGTCTCTTCATCGAAGTGTTCGAGGAAGAAGCCAATAAGCTGGGCGGCGCGCAATTCCTCGCGCAGGGCACGCTGTATCCCGACGTCATTGAATCGGTGTCGTTCACGGGCGGCCCCTCGGTCACCATCAAGAGCCATCACAATGTCGGTGGCCTGCCCGAGCGCATGAATATGCAGCTCGTCGAGCCACTGCGCGAGCTGTTCAAGGACGAAGTGCGCGTCCTTGGCCGCGAACTGGGCATTCCCGATAGTTTCATCGGCCGCCATCCCTTCCCGGGCCCCGGCCTCGCCATTCGCTGCCCCGGTGGTATTACGCCGGAAAAGCTCGACATTCTGCGTCAGGCCGACGCCATCTATCTCGATGAAATCCGCAAGTCGGGTCAATATGACAAGATCTGGCAGGCCTTTGCCGTGCTGCTCCCGGTACAGACCGTGGGCGTCATGGGCGATGGCCGCACTTATGAGTTTGTCTGCGCCCTGCGTGCGGTGACCTCGGTCGATGGCATGACGGCCGATTTCTATCAGTTCGACATGAACTTCCTCGGCAAGACCGCGACCCGCATCATCAACGAAGTCCGCGGCATCAACCGCGTCGTTTATGACGTGACCAGCAAGCCGCCGGGCACGATCGAGTGGGAATAACCCTTCTGGGGCTAACCTAGAAAATCCTACCGGCTCGCCAAGGCGAGCCGGTTTGCATTCCGGGGGGCGCATGATAAAGCTGCCCGCAACTTCAGAACCTATCGACGGCGCCCATGTCCAACGAGAACATTTTCCGCGAAATCGACGAAGAACTGCGCTCCGACCGCATGCGCGCAATGTGGCGCCGTTTCGCGCCATTTGTGATCGGTGGGGCGATCGCCATCGTCGCTCTGGTCGCCGTGAACGAAGGCTGGTCCTGGTACACCAAGAGCCAGTCCTCTGAGGCCTCCCAGCAGCTCTATTCCGCGCTCAATGCTGCCGAACAGGGTGACCTGACCGGTGCGCAGGCACAACTCGATGCGCTCGCTGCCAATGGCTCGGGTGGCTATCCGGTTCTGGCCGAATTCCGCAAGGCGGCGCTGCTGGTTGAAGAAGGCGATGTGACTGCTGCCGTTGCTGCCTATGATTCCCTCGCCAATACCCAATCCAATCAGCGCCTGCGCGAACTGGCCTTGCTGCTGGCCGGCAATCTTCTGGTCGATAATGGCACGCTGGCCGATGTCGAAGCGCGCCTTGGCACGTTGGCGACCGACGATAGCCAGATGCGCCGCATCGCCCGTGAATTGCTTGGTCTTGCCCAATACAAGGCCGGTAATTTCGCTGCCGCCGAAACCAGCTTCCAGGCTGTTCTCGATGACCCGCTGGCCACAACGACGTTGCGCACCCGCATGGCGTTCTACATGGCGCAGATGCTCGCAGAGGGCACTGTGACCCTGCCGAGTGACGATGCAGCCGAAGCGACAGCGGTTGACGAGCCCGTCGCCGAATAATCCGGCTCTGCCGAAGGGAACACCGCCATGACGGTCACACTAGCCATTGTCGGTCGTCCCAATGTGGGCAAGTCAACGCTGTTCAACCGGCTTGTGGGTCGCAAGATCGCGCTGGTCGATGACACGCCCGGCGTCACCCGCGATCGCCGCGAAGCCGAAGGCCATATTGCCGACCTCACCTTCAAGGTGCTGGATACTGCTGGCTACGAGGATGTCCGCGACGGCAGCCTTGAAGACCGCATGCGTCAGCAGACCGAACTGGCCATCCGCGAAGCTGACATTATCCTGTTCATGATCGATGCCCGGGCCGGTGTCGTGCCGCTCGATCAGCGCTTCGCTCAGGTGCTGCGCAAGGCCGGAAAATCGGTGCATCTGGTTGGCAACAAGGCCGAAAGCAAGGCGTCCGAGGCCGGGTTGGTGGAAGCGTTCAAGCTCGGTTTCGGCGAGCCAATCCCACTATCGGCCGAACACGGGCTGGGCCTGTCGGAACTCTATTCCATCGTCTCCGCCGCCATCGACAAAGCCAACGAAAAGCAGGCCGAAGAGGCCGCTACCGATGCGGCGAGCGATCTCGACTTCATGCCCGAAGTCGATGTCGACATCACGCCTGATATGCTTGAAGGCGAGGGCGAAGACGCCACGCTGCGCTGGAATCCGCGCCGCTATCTCAATGTCGCCATTGTCGGTCGCCCCAATGCTGGTAAATCCACACTGGTCAATCGCATGGTGGGCGAAGATCGCGTGCTCGTCGGTCCCGAGGCCGGCATCACCCGCGATTCCATTCTTGTGCCGTGGGAATGGGAAGGCCGCACCATCAATCTGGTGGACACTGCCGGTATTCGTCGCCGCTCCCGCGTGCAGGAAAAGCTCGAAAAGCTGGCCGTGGGCGATAGCCTGCGCTCCATTCAATACGCCGAAGTGGTCGTGCTGTTGCTCGATGCCACCATTCCCTTTGAAAAGCAGGATCTGGCGCTGGCCGATCTGGTGGAGCGCGAAGGCCGCGCCATGGTCATTGCGCTGAACAAGTGGGATCTGATCGAAGACAAGAACAAGGCCCTGGCCGAGCTGCGCGAAGCCTGCGAGCGCCTGCTGCCGCAATTGCGCGGCGTGCCGCTGGTGACGCTGTCGGGCCTGACCGGGCGCAATATCGACAAGCTCATGGACGCCATCTTCACCATCGAGCGCAGCTGGAATGCCCACGTTTCCACAGCTCGTTTGAACCGTTGGCTGGCTGGCATGCTCGAAGGCCATCCGCCTCCGGCTGTTTCCGGTCGCCGCCTCAAGATGCGCTACATGACGCAGGCAAAGACGCGCCCGCCGAGCTATATCGTCTTCGCGTCACGCCCGGATGCCGTGCCTGCATCCTATCAGCGCTATCTCGTCAATGGCCTGCGCGAGGCCTTCGACATTCAGGGTACGCCGATCCGCCTATGGCTGCGCGGTGGCAAGAATCCATACGCCGACAAGAAATGATCGACGCCGTAAAGGCGTCTGTCATGATCTATTCATCCTAAGGCCTATTCACATTCGGGCCGCGTGCCCTATATTGCCCGGCGTCGTAGCACCCCGCCATTGGTAGCGGCGTGTCAACATTGCACTTTGTTGCTTACAGAAATCATCATCGTTGTCGTTCTGATTCTCGTGAACGGCGCTCTGGCCATGTCCGAACTGGCCGTCGTTTCTTCCCGTCCCGCGCGTCTTAAAGTCCTGGCCGATCAGGGTAATAAAGGTGCCGCCACTGCCATCAGGCTGGCTGAGGACCCGGGCAGGTTCCTGTCTTCCGTACAAATCGGCATTACCCTTGTGGGTATTCTTTCGGGTGCCTTCTCCGGCGCCACCCTTGGCCTGCGCTTGGCCGAAGCCCTGCGTGACGCGGGCATGGCTGCCAATCTGGCCGATATTTTCGGTACCGGCGTGGTCGTCGTGGCCATCACCTATGTCACCTTGATCTGTGGCGAACTGGTGCCCAAGCAGGTCGCGCTGCGCAATCCCGAAGGCGTTGCCTCGCGCGTTGCTGGCCCCATGTCCGTGCTGGCATTGATCGGCACGCCGATTGTCTGGTTCCTCGATATCTCCGGCAAGACCGTGCTGCGCCTTTTAGGCCAGAGCGGGCAGGCCGAGGAATCGGTTACCGAAGAAGAGGTGCGCACCATCATCGCCGAGGCGACCACCGCTGGCATTTTCGAGACTGAAGAGCACTCGATGATTTCGGGTGTGATGCGTCTTGCCGACCGCTCTGCGCGCGGCATCATGACCCCTCGTCTCGATGTGGAAGTGATCGATGTCGAGGATTCCTTCGAGGAAAATCTCAAGATCATCACCGCCAGCAACCATTCCCGCATTCTGGTGCAGGAAGGGGACGCCGACTCGATCCTGGGCGTTCTGTCGCTCTCCGACCTCCTGCCTGCGCTCGCCATCGGCCAGCAGCCTGACCTGCGCAAGCTGGTCCGGCCGGTGCCGGTGGTCATGGAACACGCCGACGCGCTCGACGTGATCGAGGCTCTCCGCAAGGCCTCGGCGCAGCTTGCGCTGGTGGTGGATGAATACGGCCACTTTGAAGGCATCATCACCTTTGGCGATGTGCTTGAGGTCATTACCGGCGTCTACAATGAAGAACCGGGTGACGAGCCTGCGGTTGTGCAGCGCGCTGACGGCTCCTGGCTCGTCGCAGGCTGGATGCCCGTCGATGACTTCCGCGAGCGCTTCAAGGTGCCTGTCCCCAAGGATGCGCGCTATGAGACCTTGGCCGGCTATGTGCTGGCCAGTATCAATCATCTGCCCGCAGTTGGCGAAACCTTTGAACGCGATGGCTGGAAATTTGAAGTGGTGGACCTTGATGGTCACCGCATCGACAAGGTGCTGATCGCGCCTCTGGTCATCCCCAGCTAAACAAAAGGCCCGGAGCGATCCGGGCCTTTTTCATAGTGTCATGCCAAACCATACGGCGCTGTCTTCGCGCAATTGCCTGAACCCGCCATGCGTCCAGAACGCTATGCCGCCTTTATTGCTGGCGCTGGCGCCGAGATGAATGCCTGGAACGCCATGGGCGCGGGCATGGTCTACCCACATGTCGAGCAAGCGTGTGCCAATGCGCTGGCCGCGCAGACGCGGTAGCAGGTTCATGTGAATGTGCGCGGGATATTCAGCCACCAGATCAGTTGGGGAGCGATGTGGCCGATTGATCGTGTCGATCCGGTCCTGATCGGCCTCTGTCATGCCGTGCGCATCGGCATAGCGCGCCCGCAAGGACGGCCACCATTCCGTTTCCAGCCGGTCGAAAAACCGATCCGTGTCGAACGTGCCGACGATATAACCGGCCACGCCCTGATCATCCTCTGCCACAAAGGTATTTTGCGGCTCCAGCACGCCATAGGGCGCCGCGTAGATGTGACCAACCAGTTGCGGGTCGGAATGGAGGGGAGAGGCATCCGCGCCCGCTGCGCCGGTTTGCAGGCAAATGGCGTAGAGCGCGTCCAGATCGCTTGGCGAATAGGGACGCAACTCAACCATATCAGATTTCCTCGAACTGGCCGCTGGCCATGTCAAAAAGCCGTCCCTGTTCGTTGAGCGATGGGCTCAACAGCTCGACCAGTTTCGGTGCGATTTCGCTGGGCTGCGGCAGGGTTTCAGGGTTTTCGCCCGGCATGGCCTTGGCGCGCATCGCGGTGCGCACGGCGCCGGGATAGAATATATTGGCCCGCACATTGGTCTGCGCGATTTCCCCGGCATAAGATTTGACCAGGGCGTCCAGCGCGGCCTTGCTTGCCGCATAAAGCCCCCAGAAGGGGCGTGCCGAGCGGGCCGAAGATGACGACACGAATACGGCGCGGCCAGCTTCAGACTGACGCAAAAGCAGGTCCAGAGACCGCAGCAGCCGGTAATTGGCCGTCACATTGACCGCAAGAACCTTGTCGAAATCGGTCGGCTTGATATGGGCGACGGGGCTGAGAACGCCGAGTTGCCCGGCATTGGCGATCAGCCCGTCGAGATGTCCCCAGCGCTCGAAAATCGCCGCGCCCAGCCTGTCGATGGCGTCGCCATCCCGCAGGTCCATGGGCACCAGCGTCGTCGAACCGCCAAGCGCAACGACGGCATCGTCCAGCTCTTCCAGCCCGCCGACGGTGCGCGCTACAGCGATGATATGGGCGCCGCGTCGCGCCGCTTCGAGCGCCGCCGCATAGCCAATACCCCGCGAGGCGCCGGTGACCAGGACGACTTTTCCGGCCAATTCACTATTTTCGGTCATTAACCCGCTTCCTTGAGCAGCGAAACCTGCTTGGGGCTGCTCTTGGTCCCGCCATCGAGATCGGTCAAGTGCGTCGGATAGTCGCCAGTAAAGTAATGGTCGGTGAATTCTGGCGCCGCCGGACTGCGCTTCTTGCCGCCGACCGCCTGATACAGCCCGTCAATGGAGAGGAATTGCAGCGAATCCGCGCCGATAAACCGGCACATTTCATCGAGGTCCGCATATTGATTGGCCAGCAGCTTGTCCGGATCGGGCGTGTCGATGCCATAATAATCGGAATGGAAAATCATCGGGCTGGCGACGCGGATATGCACTTCTGTCGCACCCGCATCGCGCATCATCTGCACGATCTTGACCGAGGTCGTGCCGCGCACGATGGAATCGTCGATCAGCACGACACGCTTGCCGGCGATTTCCGCCCGATTGGCCGAATGCTTCAGGCGAACGCCAAAGGCGCGGATCTGCTGCGTCGGCTCGATAAAGGTGCGGCCCACATAATGGTTGCGGATAATGCCCAGCTCGAACGGAATGCCGCTCTGTTGCGCAAAGCCGATAGCCGCAGGCGTGCCACCATCAGGCACAGGCACGACAACGTCGGCTTCGACCGGCGCTTCCTTGGCGAGGTTGATGCCCATATTCTTGCGCGCCGTGTAGACGGAGCGGCCTGAGACGATGGAGTCCGGCCGGGCGAAATAGACATATTCAAACAGGCAGGGCCGCTCGGGCACATTGCGCGCTGGCTTGCGCGCATCGATGGTGATCGAGCCATCGGGCTGGGTTTCGCAAATGATGACTTCGCCATTCTCGACGTCGCGCACATATTTTGCGCCCACGATGTCGAGCGCACAGGTTTCTGAACAGAAGATCGGCTTGCCGTCGAGCTCACCCATGACCAGCGGACGGATACCCACCGGGTCACGCGCCGCAATCAGCTTGGTGCGCGTCATGGCCAGCATGGCATAGCCACCTTCCATCTGCCTTATGGCGTCGATGAAGCGGTCGGTGCTGGACGAATGGCGGGAGCGCGCGATCAGGTGCAACACCACTTCGCTGTCCGACGTGGACTGGCAGATGGCGCCGGTAGCGATGATCTGGCGGCGCAGCGTCAGCCCATTGGTGAAATTGCCATTATGGGCAATGGCGATGCCGCCCACTTCCAGTTCGGCGAAAAGCGGCTGCACATTGCGCAGCGCCACTTCGCCGGTGGTGGAATAGCGGGTATGGCCGATGGAGATATGGCCGGGCAGCTTCGCCAGAACGGCGGGGTCGGTATAATGGTCGCCGACCAGCCCCATGCGCTTTTCCTGATGGAATTGCTGTCCGTCGAAGCTGACGATGCCCGCTGCTTCTTGTCCGCGATGCTGCAGGGCATGCAGGCCCAGGGCGGTCAGGGTCGAGGCATCGCTATGCCCCAAAATGCCAAACACGCCGCACTCTTCATGCAGCGTGTCACCATTGAGATCGAAATCATCATCGCGGGGATGTGTCACAGGGGGCTCCGTGAAAAATACGGCGAATGGCTTGCTCGCCAATAGCGCATTTTCCTGCCGGCCACCAATGACAAGTGTGGTCGGCAGGTGTGCGGCGGATGCGCAGCCCGCCTTTGTCGGCGTCGTTATCCCTGTGGGTCGATCACAGGGTCGGTAGGATCGACCGTGCCATCCTGCACGCCGTCAAGCGGTGCAACAGGCGCTGCCGGGTCGTCGGTCAGATTGGCGCCGCCACCCTGCAGGATATCGGTCACCTGCTGCTCAAGACCTTCTGGCAGCATGGAAATCAGCGTTTTGCCCATATTGTCGAGATGGGGCAGGGTCTGCGCATTTGCTGCCCAATCCGGCAGATTGTTGGGCAAGAGCCACAGGCCGAAAATGGTGATGACGATGGCGATCAGGATGCCGCGCAGCACGCCAAAGACAAAGCCCAGCGTACGATCGATCGGCCCGATGCGGCTATCAACCACAAAATCGGCAATGCGCATCGTCAAAAGATGCAGCACGATCAGCGCGACAATGAAGGTGACGACGATAGTGGCAATATCGGCGACGACCTGCTCGGCAATATATTGCTGAGCGATCTCAGGATGATACTGCCACATGTAAACGGCAATCGCCGCAGAACCGGCCCAGGTTGCCAGCGAAAGCACTTCGCGCGTCAGGCCCCGCGCGGTCGCAAGGATCGCGGAGATCAGAACCAGCACACCCACACCAACGTCGAACGCTGTCAGCATATGTTTTTCGCCTGTTTTCGAGCCGCCCGGCTAATTGCGGCGACCAATAAACACTTTACTGCACAATGCCAAGACCAAGTAACAAGTGAGCCTCCGATCTCCCCGGAAACAATCTGTTTACCACGAATCGGGCTCTGGCTCCGGCATCGGACGCTTGCCCTGCGCCGCGATCCGGCTGACCATCTCGCTCAATTGCGCATATTCGGTGACATCAAGCCCATTATTGCGATCGGCCTTGCCCAGTTTTCCCGTGACGACCGAACCAAAACCGAGCTTTTGCGCTTCCCGCAGGCGCAATGCTCCATGCACCACAGGCCTTATGCCGCCAGCCAGCGAAATCTCGCCGAAATAGACCGCATCGGCCGGCAAGGGTGAACCGGTCAGGGACGAAATCAGCGCCGCCGCCACGGCAAGATCGGCCGCCGGTTCATTGATCTTCAGCCCGCCTGCGACATTGAGATAGATATCATTGGCCCCGATGCGCACCCCGCAACGGGTTTCCAGCACCGCCAGAACCATCGACAGACGGGCCGAATCCCAGCCTACGATTGCGCGGCGCGGCGTGCCGAGCGGGGAGGGGGCGACCAGTGCCTGAATTTCGATGAGCAATGGCCGCGTGCCTTCCATGCCGGCAAATACTGCGGAGCCCGCCGCGTCCTTGTCGCGCTGGTCGAGAAACAGCGCCGATGGATTGGCGACCTGCTCCAGCCCCCGCTCGGTCATGGCGAAAACACCAATCTCGTCCGTCGCGCCATAGCGGTTCTTCACCCCGCGCAGAATGCGGAAGGTGTGGCTGCTGTCGCCTTCAAAATAAAGCACGGCATCGACCATATGCTCGACCACGCGCGGCCCCGCAATCTGGCCGTCCTTGGTGACATGGCCGACCAAGACCACTGCGGCGCCGGTCTTCTTGGCCAGTCGCGTCAGCGCCTGCGCCGACGTGCGCACCTGCGTCACCGTGCCGGGCGCCGAATCCACCCGGTCGGTCCACAGCGTCTGGATGGAATCGATGATGACCAGATCCGCTGGTGGTCCGTTTTCCAGCGTTGCCAGAATGATCTCGACATTGGTTTCTGCCGCCAGCAATACACCGGCCTCGCCCAGTCCGAGTCGTTGCGCACGCAGGCGCACCTGCGCCACCGCTTCTTCGCCCGAGACATAAACCACCCGCTTGCCCTGCGCGGCAAGCGCCGCAGCCGATTGCAGCAGCAGTGTCGATTTGCCGATCCCCGGATCGCCGCCGACAAGGAGCGCGGAGCCTTTGACGAACCCACCGCCGGTAACCCGGTCAAGTTCGGTGAGGCCGGTCACAACGCGCGCTGCGCTTTCGGTTTCTCCGGAAAGCGGCACCAGATTGGCCGGTCGGCCATTGGCTTTCGCGGCCTTCGGTCCGGCGCCAACACCCGAATCCACCATCTCCTCAACGATGGTGTTCCATTCGCCGCAGGCATCGCATCGCCCTTGCCAACGCGTGGAAACCGCGCCGCAGGACTGGCAGACAAAATTGGAGCGATTCTTGGCCATTTACCTGCTCTCCCGCGCCGCACAACGCTCTGCGGTCCGGCGAACGCTGTTCCAGTTCCGAGCGGTATTGAGACCGCAATTCTTGTCGATCAGCCGGATCAGCCGGCTGGATTTGGCGACATCCTGGTTGAAATCCACAATCAGGTGATTGTCCAGGATATGGATCGTCTCCGGTCCCGCATATCGTGCCAGCCAGCCGAAATCCGGTTGTGGTGCCGCAAAGAAGAACACGCCGGTTTCCGCCGGGCGGTCCTGCGCGGTTTTTATCGGATCGGCTGAGAGCAGCTTTTGCAACAGGGCAGGGGAGCGAACAATGGGGGCAACATTCTCACCCAGTCCAAAAGTGGCCAGAACAGCCTTCATCGCCTCTGCCGCCGCCCCGTCTTTCCCAGCAAAACCAGCAATCATATTGCCCGTGTTCACCAGCGTTTCCGGCGCCGCAAATCCGGCGCGTTCGGCGGCATCCCGCCATTGAGCCATGCTCATCAGCTTATGCGTGGCCGGGCCGATGGCGCGCAGCAGGATGACATAGGTTGAGCGGGCGTCTGGCATACCGATCCGGTAAAATAGCTTCGCCGGACGCTAGCATCGCGTCAGTGTTGCATCAAGAACAAAAAGAGAACTATGCCGGCGTAACTTTGTGATGGAAGTACCCCCACCTAACCTCCCCTGAAAGGGGGAGGGACCGACCGCACTCTCGGAGCTATCGGCACTCACCTCTTCTCCTCCCCCGTCTTCAAGGGGAGGCCGGGTGGGCGTTCTTCGGAGCGTTCCGCCTAATCCGGTAGCCGCCCATCGCCGACATAGATGCGATTATACCGACCCTTGAGGCTGGTCAGCAATTCGTAGCCGATAGTGCCTGCCGCGTCGGCCTGATCATCCACCAGCACATTCGGTCCCATCACCTCGGCCCCTTCGCCGGGCATGGGCAGGTCGGAGCCGAGTTCGGTCACATCCACGATGGTCATATCCATCGAAATCTTGCCCACGACTGGGCATAGCTTGCCGCGAATGAACACCTTGCCCCCGGGCCGCTGATTGGTGCCGGAAAGCGAGCGGAAAAACCCGTCGGCATAGCCATAGGCCAGCACTGCGAGCTTGGAATTGCGATTGAGGGCATAGCTTGCGCCATAGCCCACAGTCTCCCCCGTGCGTCCCTCGGTCACCTGCAGGATTGGCACATGCAGCGTCACCACCGGCTGCATCGGGTTTTTGCGGGCATTGACCGCCCGCCCGCCATAAAGCGCAATGCCGGGCCGCACCATCTGGAAATGATAATCGCGCCCCGTCATCAATCCCGCCGAATTGGCCAGCGACGCCGGAATGCCCGGAAACTGCGACAGCACGGAGCCGAACAGCGCCAATTGCGTGCGGTTCTTTTCGTGGTTGGGCGTATCGGCACAAGCCAGATGGCTCATCACCATTTGCGGGGCAAAACCCAGCTTGCCGATGCGCTCGCGCACATTGGCCGCTTCACTGAGGCGGAAGCCAAGCCGGTTTATGCCAGTGTCGAAATGGAAAGCGGCTGGATAGGCCTCGTTGCGCTCGATGCATTTGTCGAGCCATTCCTCCAGCATCTGGATGGAGCCGATCACCGGCATCAGATTCTGCCGAATATAGAGATTGGCCGCGCCTGGATAGAGCCCGCCAAGCACGAAAATATGGGCGTCCGGAACGGCGGCGCGCACCGCCATGCCTTCATCGACCGTTGCGACGAAGAAGAACCGTGCCCCGGCAGCATGCAGCGCCTTGCTGGCCATTTCGATGCCGGTGCCATAGGCGTCGGCCTTCACCACGGCAGCCGTCAACGCGCCCGCGCTCACCTTGTCCAGCGCGCGCCAGTTTCGGGCCAATGCGCCCAGATCGATGCTCAATTGGCCACCGAGGCCAGAGGTCAGCGTCATGCCTATTCCATGCGTTCAGGCAGGTAGTCTGCCCGAGCAAGGTTACCAAACCGGGTAAATTGCGCCTCGAAGCTGAGCTGGACGGTGCCGGTAGGGCCGTGACGCTGCTTGGCGATAATCACTTCCGCCTTGCCGTGCACTTTTTCCATTTCCCCCTGCCAGGCCAGGTGCTCGGGCGTACCCTCTTTGGGTTCCTTGTTCTTGAGATAGTATTCTTCACGATACACGAACAGAACCACGTCCGCGTCCTGCTCGATAGAGCCCGATTCGCGCAAATCTGCCAGTTGCGGATGCTTGTCGTCGCGCGCTTCCACCTGACGGGAGAGCTGGGACAGCGCGATCACCGGCACTTCCAGCTCCTTGGCCAGCGCCTTGAGCGTGGTGGTGATTTCGGTCAGTTCCTGTACGCGGTTCTGGCTCGATGCCTTCGATGAGCCGGACAAAAGCTGCAAATAGTCGACGATCAACAGGTCCAGCCCCTTCTGCCGCTTGAGGCGGCGGGCGCGGGCGGCGAGCTGGGCGACCGAAATGCCGCCTGTATCGTCGATGAACAGCGGCACCTTGCTCATCATGTTGGACACGTCCACCAGCTTGGCGAACTGGTTATCGTGGATACGGCCACGGCGAATATCGGACGAAGAGATTTCCGCCTGTTCCGCCAGAATACGGGTGGCGAGCTGTTCGGAACTCATTTCGAGGCTGAAAAACCCCACATGACCACCATTGACCGTCTTGCTATGCCCATCCGGCGTGATTTCGCCGCGCCAGTTCTTGGCCACGTTATAGGCGATATTGGTGACGAGCGAGGTCTTGCCCATGGCGGGGCGACCCGCCAGAACGATCAAGTCGGAACGCTGCAAGCCACCCATCTGCCGGTCGAGATCGTGGAGGTCCGTAGCAACGCCTGAAAGCCCGCCATCACGCTGAAAGGCTTCGCCCGCCATCTGGATCGAGGCGCTGAGCGCAGTGCCGAACGATTGGAAACCGCCGTCATAGCGACCCTTCTCGGCCAGCTGGAACAGCTCGCCTTCCACCTTTTCGATCTGCTTGACCGGGGTCATTTCGACGTCGCTGTCATAGGCGACCGAAACCATCTCCTCGCCCACCTGGATCAGGTTGCGGCGAATGGCGAGGTCGTAAATCGCCTGCCCGTAGTCGGACGCATTCAAAACCGTGGTGGCCTCCGCCGCCAGCCGCGACAGATATTGCATCATGGTGACGTCAGGCAGGAGCTGATCGGGCAGGTGGGTCTTGAGCGTCGCCGGTTCTGCTGCCTTGCCGGCGCGGATGATCTTGCCCGCAAGCTCATAGATTTCCCGGTGGATCGGTTCGTAAAAATGCTCCGGCATCAGGAAATCGGCGACGCGATAGAAGGCGTCATTATTGATCAGGATCGCGCCCAGCAGTGCCTGCTCCACATCCACATTGTGCGGCGCGGTTCGGAAGGTCTTGTCTTCGGCGGGGTGAATGCGTGCGATCTCGGCCATGAGGGTTCCTGAGGGGTTAACCTTTCTTAATCATGCGACTCGGGCAGGAGTCTTTGGCTAATGGCGCTGCGGTTAATGTAGTGCGAATGCGCCCTGTGAACACCGGGGACAATGGGGATTTTGATCATCCGGGCTTGTGAGCCCCTCCGGCGATTCTGCGCCCAGTCCGCAAGTCATTGTCCCGCGCAAAGAAAAAGGCCGGGCACATGGCCCGGCCTTCAAGAATGTTGAACCGGCGAAGATCAGTCTTCGAAGCGGTCGTCCTGTGCGGCGTCGGCCTGACCAGCGGCGAAATCGCCGGCTTCGTCAGCTTCGAACGTGTGCACGGTGACGTCTTCACCCGATGCCTGACGCTCGGCTTCATCGGCCGAACGGGCAACGTTGACGGTGATCGAGACTTCGACTTCGGCGTGCAGCGACAGGGCCACAGTGTGGACGCCGACGGTCTTGATCGGGTCTGCGAGGTCGATCTGGTTGCGCTGGACGGTGAAGCCGTCATTGGCAAGGGCTTCCACGATGTCGCGGGCAGCAACCGAACCATAGAGCTGGCCAGTTTCACCAGCCTGACGGATCAGGACGACGGTGGCGCCGTTGAGGCCTTCAGCAATACCGGCAGCGGCATTGCGGCGCTCTTCGTTGCGCTGCTCGATGTGAGCGCGCTCGTTTTCAAAACGCTTGCGGTTGGCTTCCGTGGCGCGCAGTGCCTTGCCCTGAGGCAGCAGGAAGTTACGAGCGAAGCCGTCCTTGACGTTGACTTCGTCGCCGATCGTGCCGGTACGGCCGATGCGCTCAAGCAGAATGACTTTCATGTCTTTTATCCTTTGGCTGTCCCGCCTTTGCGGCGGTTAGGAGAAGCGAACCATTCGCGTCCCCAACGTTGACGAAGTGAGAGCGCGATGCTCCCACCATCGTCACCACCGGCCTTGTGCCGGTGGTCCATTTCGCCATCCTCTGGATTGCCCGGACAAGCCGGGCAATGACGATAGAGGAGGGGCTCAGTTCTTACTGCACCGCATACGGCATCAGGCCGATGAAGCGGGCACGCTTGATGGCGCGAGCCAGTTCACGCTGCTTCTTGGCAGAAACGGCGGTGATGCGGCTCGGCACGATCTTGCCGCGCTCGGAAACGTAGCGCGAAAGCAGGCGCACGTCCTTGAAGTCGATCTTTGGCGCGCCCTCACCCGAGAACGGGCAAGTCTTGCGACGACGCTGGAACGGGCGGCGGGCCTGGGAAGTGGTAAGGTCTTTAATAGCCATTTTTGAGTTCCTCAAAGCGTTTCCAGGCGAAGTGGATACCGGTTCGCCGTCCGGAAACGCGTCAGAAAAAGAGTCTTAGAAGCGGCGCGGGCGGCGTTCGCCGGAGAAGCCACCACGGTCGCCACCTGGACGGCCACCGCCTTCGCGGTCGTCACGGTCGCGCTTCTGCATCATGGCAGACGGGCCTTCTTCCAGCTCGTCAACACGCACGGTCATGAAGCGCAGGATGTCTTCATTGATGCGCATCTGGCGTTCCATCTCGGCAATGGCAGCAGCCGGTGCGTCGAGGTTCAGCAGGGTGTAGTGCGCCTTGCGGTTCTTGCGGATGCGGTAGGAGAGACCCTTGAGGCCCCAATATTCGTTCTTGGTAACCTTGCCGCCACCCTGAGCGAGGATTTCGGTCAGGGCCGTGGTCAGTTCTTCAACCTGCTGCTGGGAAACGTCCTGGCGAGCGAGGAAGATGTGTTCGTAGAGGGCCATTGATGCGCCTTCCTTTCGAGTTTCACTCAGCAATGTCTGGCGCGGAGCCCCTTCGAAGCCGGAAAGGCGTCAAAGCAGTCTTGCAAAGAGCGGGAACACGGGAGGCCGGGTCCGAAAGACCCTATCTTTCCAAAAGGAAAAACCCTCCGTTCAGCCCCCGGCCAAACGAATTGCTGGCGTCGCTATAGGCGAATGCACCGAAATTGGCAAGTCAGTAGGCTGCGGCGGTCCTCGTCGCCGGGACCACACGATTGCGGCCATTATCCTTGGCTATGTAGAGCGCGCTATCGGCCGCGCTGAGCAATAGGGACATATCATCGCCCTCATGTGCTTCCGCCACCCCAATGCTTATGGTCAGTCCGATGACCTCGCCAGATGGTGTGGTCAGGCTGAGTGAGGCCGCTTCCTGCCGCAGGCGTTCGGCTAGCGCCATCCCGCCTTCCGCCAGATTGCCTTGGGTGACGATGATGAACTCTTCGCCGCCGATCCGCCCTGCAAAATCGGTCGAGCCCAGACGAGCGCGAATGATTGCGGACAACATTTCGAGCGCCTTGTCGCCGATCGGGTGTCCATAAGTGTCGTTTATGGTCTTGAAGCGGTCGATATCCAGTATCAGCAGGCTGAACGGCGTCTTGCTGCTGGCCAGTAGGGCGGCAAGTCTGTCCATGACCGCACCGCGATTGAGCAGCCCGGTCAGCCCGTCATGCGAGGCCACGTGACGGAGATCGGCATTTATTTTGCGCCACGCGCCATTGATTGCCGAAACGGCAAAGGCGCCAATGGCGATCATGCCAATGGACAAGCGGAAGGATGTAGCGTCTGCCGGGGTCGCCAACTCATATTGCAGCGAAAACAGGCCAAGCGGCCCCCCGATCAGAATCCATGTGCAGGTCGCAGCAGTCAGTAGGGCACTGGCAAAAGGACGGAACACAATACCGCACCACAATAGCCCCGGAACGACATAGGCCGGAGCGCCGGGCCCACCAATGCCGCTCATCGATAGAATCAATGCCATGAGGCAGCAGAGGGCGGCGATCTGGTGCAGCCGAAGCTCGCCGTTTCGGGAAAAAATCCTCAGCGAACCAGATCCCGCCGCGAGCAGGATCGGCAGATAGATGCCGTGATTGACGAACTCTGCGGCCAGCCACAGGCCGAACGCACTGCCCGCATGCATGTCGAATAGCACAGGCCCCGTCAGCCCGCCCATCAGCGCGGTGCCGATTGATGCCGTGGCAATGGTGATAATGGTCATCACCACATCATCGGGCGAGTACAGCCCCAGCGGCACGCGCCCAAGCACGCGAACGACTGTGAAACCGGCGACAATACCGACCACGTTCGCCGCATTGAGCAGGATAATCTCCAGCGGCCCCGAACCCGCCGAAAGATCGGCCAATACATAGCCCAGAATGCCACCGAGCCAGACGACGGGCTGATTGGCGCTGGGGCGCAGGAGCAGCCAGCCCAGAAACAGGGCATTGGCGGGCCAGACACTGGCGAGGGAAAATAGAAGTCGTGATTGAATGCCCACCATACAGGCGGCAAAAACCAGAATGCAGACGGCGGCAGCCTCGATCCAGCAATTGTTCAGGTCAAGTTTCCAGAACGGTCGCTGCAATACTCTGTCCAGCATGGTTCGGCCTCTCCTTGCCGAACCATGACGCCTTTCCACTAAGAAAGTGTGGGTGAAGCGCCTCAGGCTTTACACGCCTTGACTCTGCCACAACCAGACTGCAAAGCCGCTTCAAAGCGTGCTCTATAGTATGAGGAGCGACGCAATCAGGTAGTTAGAGGGGGCGATCAATGTCCATTTCCGCATTCACTTTCCCGGGGCAGGGCAGTCAGGCCGTTGGAATGGGCAAGGAGCTTGCCGCCGCCTATCCCGAGGCTCGCGCCGTTTTTCAGGAAGTTGATGAAGCTTTGGGCGAACGCCTGTCTGCGGTTCTGTTTGAAGGCCCCGAAGATATTCTGCGCCTCACCGAAAATGCCCAGCCTGCTCTGATGGCTGTCAGCGTTGCCGTCATTCGCGTGCTGGAATCGAAGGGCGTTTTCCTCAAGGACCACGCCAAATATGTCGCTGGCCACTCGCTCGGCGAATATTCCGCTCTCTGCGCCGCCGGAACATTCTCGCTCGCTGATGCCGCACGCCTGCTGCGCACGCGTGGTCAGGCCATGCAGAAGGCCGTTCCGGTCGGTCACGGGGCCATGGCCGCTTTGCTCGGGCTTGATCTTGACACGGCCAAGGCCGTTGCCGCCGAAGCGGGGCAGGGCGAAGTCTGCGATGTGGCCAATGACAATGCGCCCGGTCAGGTCGTCGTCTCTGGCGCCACCGCCGCTGTCGAGCGCGCCGTAGAGATCGCCAAGGGCAAGGGCGCCAAGCGCGCCCTGCTGCTGCCGGTCAGCGCGCCGTTCCATTGCTCGCTCATGCAGCCCGCCGCCGATGCAATGGCCGCTGCGCTGGCCGAAGTGACCATGAATGCCCCGGTCGTTCCCGTCGTCTCCAATGTGCTGGCCGCCCCGATTTCCGATCCTGCCGAAATCCGCCAGCGTCTGGTCGAGCAGGTCACCGGCGTCGTGCGCTGGACTGAGTCTGTCACCTGGCTCACCACCACTGGCGGCGTCACCAATCTGGTTGAACTCGGCACCGGCAAGGTGCTGACCGGACTCGCAAAACGCATTGCTCCCGATGCCTCGGCGCAGGCCATTGGCACGCCCGCCGATATCGACGCTTTCGTCGCCCAACTCACCGCTTGAATCTGTCTCTCAAGCGCTTGATTCAGTTTCTCTCGCAAGAGGCCCTAAATGTTTGATCTCACTGGTAAACGCGCCCTCGTCACTGGCGCAAGCGGCGGTATCGGCCGCGAAATCGCCAAGGCGCTTGCCGCTGCGGGCGCCACTGTTGCACTGTCGGGCACCCGCGTTGGCGCGCTCGAAGATACCGCCAAGGAAATCGGCAAGGATTGTCCGATTCTCCCTGCCAATCTCTCCAAGCTGGATGAAGTCGATAAGCTCGTCCCCGCCGCCGAGGCAGCGATGGGTGGCGTCGATATTCTCGTCAACAATGCGGGCATGACGCGCGACAATCTCTTCATGCGCATGAAGGATGAGGAATGGGATGACGTCATCGCCGTCAATCTCACCGCAGCGTTCCACCTCAATCGCGCCGTACTGCGCGGCATGATGAAGGCCCGCTGGGGCCGCATCATCGGCATTTCCTCGGTTGTCGGCGTCATGGGCAATCCGGGTCAGGGCAATTACGCCGCGTCCAAGGCCGGCCTCATCGGCATGAACAAGGCGCTGGCCTACGAAGTCGCTTCGCGCAACATCACCGTCAACTCCATCGCCCCCGGCTTTATCGCCTCGGCCATGACCGATGAGTTGAACGACAAGCAGCGTGAGTCGATCCTGTCCACGATCCCCGCCGCCCGCCTCGGCAGCGCACAGGAAGTGGCCGCTTGCGCCGTGTTCCTCTCGTCCGACGCAGCGGCTTACATCACCGGTCACACGCTCAATGTGAACGGCGGTATGGCGATGCTTTGAGCCGTGCGAAGCAAATTCGCTCCGGTGGAGCGAATTTAGGCAAAAAGGCCATGAGAGCTATGCTCGAATGGCGGTTAAGGCCGAAAGCCTTGGAAACCGGGCAAAACCCGGTTGGCTATTTGTGAGGAAACGTGTTACCTCGCGCCGCGTTTACCCTTGCCTAACCGCCTTGCGGGTGCCTTTCGAGGCGCTTACATTGCCAGAGGCAAGCCAACAGTGCTTGAAGAATTGGCTCATCGCCAATAAGAAGCGAAACGAAACTTCGATTTCTAAAAAGGGAAGTCAATTATGAGCGATGTCGCTGATCGGGTCCGCAAGATCGTTGTAGAACACCTCAATGTGGATGCCGAAAAGGTCGTTGAAAAGGCCAGCTTCATTGACGATCTGGGCGCAGACTCCCTGGATCAGGTCGAGCTGGTTATGGCTTTCGAGGAAGAATTCTCGGTTGAGATTCCCGACGACGCCGCCGAGTCGATCCAGACCTTCGGTGATGCCGTCTCCTTCCTGACCAAGGCCACCAGCTAAGAGCTGGGGCTGGGCCTGACCATGGAATTGCGTAGAGTCGTCGTAACCGGACTCGGGCTTGTCACGCCGCTCGGCTGTGGTGTTGAGCCCACATGGGCCAACATCCTTGCCGGCAAGAGTGGCGCCAAGCGTATCGACGACTTTGAAGTCGACGATATTGCCTGCCAGATTGCCCACCGTCTGCCGCTTGGGGACTATGCCGATGGCAAGTACAACCCCGACGAGTGGATGGAGGTCAAAGAGCAGCGCAAGGTTGATCCCTTCATCGTCTATGCCATGGCTGCGGCCACTCAGGCTATTCAGGATGCAGGTGTCGAACCCAAGACCCAGGAAGAGCAGGAACGCACTGGCGTCCTGATCGGCTCTGGCATTGGTGGCTTGGGCGGCATTTATGATGCCTCCGTCACGCTCCATGAAAAGGGTCCGCGTCGCATCAGCCCCTTCTTCATTCCGGGACGCCTGATCAACCTGGCCTCTGGCCATGTGTCGATTCGTTTCGGCCTGAAGGGCCCCAACCATTCGGTGGTCACCGCCTGCTCGACAGGCGCTCACGCCATCGGCGACGCCGCGCGTCTCGTTGCCCTTGGCGACGCGGATGTGATGGTTGCCGGCGGCACTGAAAGCTGCATCAATCGCCTGTCGCTGGCTGGCTTTTCCGCCGCCCGCGCTTTGTCGACCGGCTTTAACGACAACCCGACCGCCGCCTCGCGGCCCTATGACAAGGACCGCGATGGTTTCGTCATGGGCGAGGGCGCTGGCATTGTCGTTCTCGAAGATTACGAGCGGGCCAAGGCCCGTGGCGCCAAGATTTATGGCGAAGTGGTCGGCTATGGCCTTTCCGGCGATGCCTATCACATCACCGCGCCGTCTTCGGATGGCGATGGTGGTTTCCGCGCTATGAAGGCGGCGATCAAGCGTGCTGGCATTTCGCCGGACGAGATCGACTATATCAATGCCCATGGCACATCCACGCCGCTGGGCGACGAGATCGAGCTGGGCGCGGTCACCCGTCTTCTGGGCGATGCCGCATCCAAGACGGTCATGAGCTCCACCAAGTCGGCCATTGGCCATCTGCTTGGTGCGGCCGGGTCCGTGGAAGCGATATTCTGCCTGCTAGCCATGCGTGACGGCATCGCGCCGCCCACGCTTAATCTCGACAATCCTTCCGTCGAGACCGAGATCAATCTTGTGCCCCACAAGGCATTCAAGAAGGAAATCAATGTTGCCCTGTCCAACAGCTTTGGCTTTGGCGGCACCAATGCGTCTCTGGTGATGCGCAAGGTTTCCTGATCAGCGTGCAAATTTGATGGGGGCACATGGCAGTTCGCTGCCCTGTGCCCCTTGTCTTTATTGGCGCTTGGTCACACTTTGACGCAAATTGGAATTGAGAACGGCCGGACCTGTTCTGAAACGGCCCTTTTGCGAGTGAAGCCAGAACCATGAATGACCGCAATAAACGGCGCCGCCGCCGTTCCGGCAATGCCTTGATCGATATTCTCAATGGCCTTCTTACCCTGCTGGTCATTGGCCTTGTCGTGGTCGCTGGTGGCTTCATCTATGTCGCCAGCCAATATTATGGCGAGGGGCCGCTCAACGAAGAGCGCATCTTCCGTGTCGAAACGGGTTCGTTCCTGTCAACGGCGGCTACGCGCCTTGAAGAGCAGGGGATTATTTCCAGTTCGCTGATCTTCACCCAGTTTGGCACGCGAGTCGAACAGAACACCGTCATCAAGGCGGGCGATTTCCGCATTCCCGCCAATGCCAGCATGGCCGACGTCTATAAGGAACTCACCGAGGGCAATCCGCTGCGCTATGCGGTTGTGATCCCAGAAGGCTGGACCGTCTGGCAAGCCATTCAACGTATCAATGCCGATGAACGGCTGACCGGCGTCATCGGCCAATTGCCGCCCGAGGGCTCGATCCTGCCCGGCAGCTACGATTACATGCCCGGCGATACCCGCCAGTCGGTTCTTGACCGGATGCAACTCGCCATGACGCAGGCACTGGCCGAAGTCTGGGAGACGCGGCAACCAGACCTGCCGATCAATTCCCCGGCCGAGCTTCTGATTCTGGCATCCATCGTCGAGAAGGAAACCGGCGTCGCTTCCGAACGCCCCCAGATCGCGGCGGTTTTCGTCAATCGCCTGCGCGTGCCGATGCGCCTGCAATCGGACCCCACGATCATTTATGGCATCACGCTTGGCCAGACGACGCTGGATCGCGGCATTCGTCGTTCCGAGATCGAAGAGCGCACCGCCTATAACACCTACCAGATCGACGGCCTGCCGCCGACGCCGATTGCCAATCCGGGCATCGAGGCTTTGCGTGCCGTGGCCAACCCGGATGAACACGCCTATCTCTACTTCGTCGCCAAGGGCGCGACGCCGAGCGAGGGCCATGTTTTTGCCGAGACCTATCCCGAGCACCAGCGCAACGTCGCGTCCTATCGTGCCATAGCAGCTGAGGCGGCTGCGCAGGCCGAGGCGGACGCCGAAGCGGCACGACAGGCGCTTGAGGCTGAACAGGCCGAAGAGGCCGGCGAAGACGCTCAGCCTTGAGCGGCGCGCTTTCCAGCATGACCGGCTTTGCCCGCGCCGAGCGGCAAAGCGGGGCCACGCGCCTCAGGGTGGAAATCAAATCGGTAAACGGGCGCGGGCTTGATCTGCGCCTGCGTCTGTCCTCCGGCCTCGATGCCTCCGAAATCGCCCTGCGCCAATTGCTGTCCAAGGCGCTGAGCCGCGGCTCCGTCAATCTGGTTGCCAGTCTGGATCGCTCAACAGCGTCAGGCGCTGTGCGCGTCAATCAGCAGGCACTCGATACGGTTCTTGCCGCCCTGGCCGATCTTGCCCAGCGCGTCGATGCCGAAAAGCCGCGCCTCGACGCCATTCTGGCGCTGCCCGGTGTGCTGGAAAGCGAAGACGGGGCAGGGGCCATCGATGCGGATGAACTCGCCACCCTTTTGCTCGACTGCGTCGGCGAAGCCGTAGAGCAGCTCAAGGCCGTGCGGCGGCAGGAGGGGGCGGAAATCGCGGCCGTCCTGCTCACGCAACTGGATGCTATCGAAGCCCTCACCGCCCGCGCCGCCGCTCACCCTTCGCGTGCCCGCGAAATGTTTGAAGCGCGGCTGCGTGATCAATTGGCATTGCTGCGCGACGATGCCAGCCTGCCCATCGACCGCATCGCCCAGGAAGCCCTGCTGCTGGCCACCAAGGCCGATATTCAGGAGGAGCTGGATCGGCTCAGCGCCCATATCGTCGCCGCCCGCAAGCTTATTGGCGAGGGCGGCCCGGTAGGCCGTCGCCTCGATTTCCTCGCTCAGGAATTCAACCGCGAGGCCAATACGCTGTGCTCCAAGGCAAACGCGGTGGAGCTGACCGCCATCGGTCTTGACCTCAAGGCGACTATCGATCAACTACGCGAGCAGGTTCAGAACATCGAATAGAGTAGCGAAATGGATTTTCAGCGTCGCGGCGTCATGCTCGTCATTGCCTCTCCCTCGGGGGCCGGAAAGTCCTCCATATCGCGCTCGCTGTTCCAGCAGGATCCCAATATCCGCCTGTCCGTCTCGGTCACCACCCGCGCCCGCCGCAGCGACGAGGTCGAAGGCACTCATTACTATTTCGTCGATATCCCCACCTTCAATCGGATGAAGGCCGAAGACGGCCTGCTGGAATCCGCCGAAGTGCACGGCAATTTCTACGGTACGCCACGCGCCCAGGTCGAAGAACAGCTCGCCGCCGGCAACGATATCCTCTTCGACGTGGACTATCAGGGTACGCTCCAGCTCTATGAAAAGTGCCGTGCGGATATGGTGACCGTGTTCATCCTGCCGCCCACCATTGCGGAACTACGTGCGCGGCTGGAGCGGCGCGCGCAGGATAGTGTCGGCACGATCGAGAAGCGTCTGCGCAATGCCCGGATCGAGCTCGATCACGCGAGCGAATATGACTATGCCATCATCAATCACGATCTTGAGCAATCCGTGCAAAACGTCCGCTCGATCCTCGCCGCAGCGCGCCTCAAGCGCGAGCGTCAGACCAATTTAGCAAGCTTCGTCAGTGACTTGCAGGCCCAGATCGATTCTCTTTGAGAAGGTGAAGTCGTAAGGCTTCTAGCGGACGCCTGACCCGGCTTACCTCAGGCCGGGCAGCGCCCGCGCCATTGCCAGAAAGGCTTCGATCGGCAGTTCTTCCGCCCGTTCGTCGCCTTTGAGCCCGGCTGCGGCCAGCAGGCCCTCAACCGGCACGCCCAGCGATTTCAGCGATTGCCGCACCATCTTGCGCCGCTGTCCGAACGCCGCCTTGGTGACCTGTTCCACCAGCTTCACCGGCAGGCCTTCTTCGACCGGCTTGGGCACGATATGCACCACCGCTGACGTCACATTGGGGGGCGGCACGAATGCCTGCCGTCCGACATTGAAGGCAATCCGCGCCTCGCTACGCCATCCGGCCAGCACGCCCAGCCGCCCATAGGCATCATCGCCCGGCCTGGCCACGATCCGCTCGGCCACTTCGCGCTGAAACATCAGCGTCAGGCTCTCGAAAAATGGCGGCCATGGCTCCATCGTCAGCCAGCCGGTCAAAAGCTGCGTGCCGATATTATAGGGCAGATTGGCAATCAGCCGCGTCGGCCCCTCAGCCAGCGTGCGATAGTCGATTTCCATGGCGTCGCCGCCGATAACGGTCAGCCGGCCCGGATAGGCGTCGGCCACCTCGGCCAGCGCTGGCAGCGCCCGTGCGTCGCGTTCGATGGCGATGACTTCCTTTGCGCCCTCGGCCAGCAAGGCCCGCGTCAATCCGCCGGGCCCGGGGCCGACCTCGATAACGCGCACGCCTTCGAGCGATCCGCCCACCCGGGCGATGCGCGCGGTCAGGTTCAGGTCGAACAGGAAGTTCTGTCCCAGTTCCTTTTTGGCGCGCAGGCCATGTGTGGCGATGACGTCGCGCAGCGGCGGTAGATTGTCGATCTGGCTCATGGTCTTGGCGTGCTCATCGTGTGGGCCATCTCGATAGCGGCTGCAAAGCTCGATGGCGAGCCCTTGCCTGTGCCCGCAAGGCCAAAGGCGGTACCGTGGTCCGGCGATGTCCGCACGATTGGAAGACCCAGCGTGACATTGACCCCGGCGTCGAAAGCGACGGTCTTGATCGGGATCAGCGCCTGATCGTGATACATGGCCAGCACCGCATCATAGTGCCGCCAATGCGGCGGGAAAAACAGCGTATCGCCGGGCAGGGGGCCTATGGTGTCGATTCCGGCGGCCTTCGCCTCGGCAATGGCGGGCGCAATCACCTCGATTTCCTCGCGCCCGATAGCGCCGTCTTCCCCTGCATGCGGATTAAGACCGGCCACGCCAATGCGCGGCGCGGCAATGCCGAACCGGCGGCGCAGGTCGCGTGCCATCACGCCCAGCGTGTCCACGATCAATTCACGCGTCACAAGTTCAGGCACCTGGCTGATCGGAACGTGAATGGTCAGCGGCACGACGCGTAAATCCTCATGCGCCAGCATCATCACCGGCAGGTCCGGCTTGCCATCGACAGCGCAGAGTTCGGCCAGAAATTCGGTATGTCCCGGATGTTTGAACCCGGCATGATAGAGCGCGCTTTTGTGGATTGGTGCCGTCACCACGGCCCGGCATTGCCCGGCCAGCGTCGCCTTCACCGCCTCTGCGATAGCTCCGATCACCACTGGCGCCGCGCTGGCCTCCGGCTCGCCCGGTATGTCTGAAACTTGCCCCTCAATATGCACGACCGGCAGCGCCGAGCCGAAAATCTCGCTTGCCCGCTCGACGCTGGTTTCCTGCAGCACAATATCGAGACCCAGCCGCTTGGCCCGCGCGGCGAGAAACCCGATATGCCCGAACACCACGAAAGCAGGCAATCCCCGCGCCACGCGCTGCGCATAAAGCGCCAGCAGCAGGTCCGGCCCGATCCCGGCGGGTTCGCCCATACTCACAGCCAGCGGCCTGTTCATGCTGCCCCCAAAAGCGAAGCAGCCGCATGTTCTGCGGCTGCATATGCACTGTGTTAGGCGGGGCGAACGGCCCCAGCCTCTCTTAGCGGATGATCTTGGCGTTGGCGCGCAGCCGATCGAGATAGGCCTTCACTTCGCGCTCATAAGCGCCGCTGCCCACTTCATTGCGCAGATCGCCCTTCACGAAGGTCAGATCCTGCGCCTGCACTTTTTCGCAGACGGCGAGCATGGAAAGCCCCGATTCAATTGCGCGCGGCTTGGTGATGCCACCCACATTGAGCCCCGCCAGTTCCCGCGCGATGGCGTCAGGCACCTGTGTCGCATGGCGACGGCCAACATCGACCACGGCAACATCGTTGAAGGTGAGCGACAATTCGACAGCCGTGTCACAGCCAGCAAAGCTGGAGCGATAGCGGTTTGCCTGCCCCGAGCGGCCATTGCCGATAAAGGTCACTTCCTTGAGGATATAGTCGAAATTCTGGTAATCGGCGACCTTCTGGGCGGCCTGCTGATCCAGTTCCAGCTCGGAAATCCGCACATTGGGCCGGATCGCCTGATCGGCAACCGCATTCCAGGCAATGGCAGCGCGCAAACGCGCCTGCAAGGTGTCGCTGCTCACGCCGCCCTGCTGCAACATCTGCTGAAGCCTGTCGCGGCTGACATTGAGATTGCGGGCAATTTGCAGAAAGGCTGAATCGACCTGCGCCGTGGATACGGTGATGCCCAGCCGCTTGGCTTCCTGAAGCTGGATCGCTTCGGTGATCAACTGTTCCATGGCACCGTTGCGGCCGGTATTATTGCCTTCCATGCGGAACAGGCGCAGCCGCTGGTCGACCTGCACGTCGCTGATCGCTTCGCCATTGACCGTTACCACCGTCGCTGCATAGGCGGGCAGGGCGGCGCTGGCCACCACGCTGAGGGCCAGGAAGAGGGCGGCGGTTATGCGCCGGAAATCAGCAAATGTCATTTTCAGGTCCGCTCATTTTGTAACGCCTTCAATGCGGCGTCCGCTCCTTGCTGTCAATTGGCCGACGAATACGGCTGAAATCCGATATTGCTAAGTCCAGCCGTCTTCTTTGTAGAGAAGTACCGTCAAACCGATCACAATTGCGACAATTGCCGGGCCTGTAGCTGCAAAAGCGGGGTCAAGAACGCCTGTTGTTCCGGCACGGTCTGCCATCTCCGTGATGACGAAAACCAGAAAACCCAGCACCATGCCGTAAAGGACTGAAGGCCCGAACTGCGAATGCCGACTATATCCCGCCGTAAAGGCAAAGGCGATCAGCAGTGATCCGGTCAAAACCAGCGGTAGCGCCAGCAGCTTGATCAGCCGCATCATGGTTGCCGTCTGCACAACCGGGTCCGCGACACCGCGTTGCAACAGCTCGGCCAGCTCGAAAAACGTCATGTCTTCGCTTGAGCCGGTCTTGAGGTCGATTTCCGCTGGCGATGAACTCGTGGGTATCCGCACGTCGAACACCCGTCTGGGCGGTGCATCGGCGCTTCGCACCGTGGCAACGGGCATGTGCCAGAATCCGTCGCCAAGAATGGCCTCGCCTGCCTCCAGCCGCGGCACATCGCTTTCGCCCAGATGAAACAGGGTGACGTCGGTCAGTATGGAGCCGCGCGACGCCATGCCTTTGGCCATGATCACATAGTGAAATTCACCGCCGCGCTGCTCCAGCCAGGTTTCTCCTGCGGGCGTCAGGCGCGATGAACTTCCGGTGGGGGTGGGGCGCAATTCGCGGTTGATCTGCGTGCTGATCGTTTCTGCGCCTAGTGCAATCACGAAGCTGATCAGCACCAGTGCCGCCACCGGTGCCCGCAACAGCCGCCAGATCGAGATGCCGCTGGCCTTGATCACCGTCATCTCATGGCGCGTCTTGAGATCGACCAGCCCGAGAATGGCCCCCAACAGCACGGTTACGGGCAGCGTCTTGATGGTCCAGCGCACCGCGCTCATCGCCACCATGAGGATTGCGGTCGGCAATCCGCGCTGCGCGCTGACATAGTTGAACTTCCAGGTATCCAGCGATTCAACCAGCGCAATAAGCCCGTAGAAAATCAGCACGGTGACCAATACGCGGCTGCCGATCCGGCCCAGCACCAGCCTGTCGATGCGGTTCATCACAACGCCACCTCGGCCAGTGGACGGCGCGGCCAGACGCGGATGGCCAGCAGGATCGATGAGAGCGCGATCAGCAACACCGCGCCGGTGCCCATGCCCAGCGGGCTATAGGAGCCAATGCCGCGCTCGATAAAGGCGACGATCATCACCACGGCCTCTAGCGGCAGTTTTATGCGCGTTCGCTTGCCGCTCGGAAACCCGGCAATGGCCAGCACGAATAGACACAGCCCGACAACCCGCAATGCTTCCGCAGAGCGATCAAGCAGGGCTTTCACGACGCCCGCCGGCCAGTTTCCGGCCTCAATTGCGTCGGCCAATAGTGCGAAACTGCTCGTTTCGCTCACCCGGCGGTCGGATGTGCCGGACTCGCTGAAACTCTCCACATTGATGTCATATCGGGCGAAGCGGATTTCCGAATAGCGTCCCGCCTGACCCAGATATTGCAGCACGCCATGCTGCAATTGCAGAATATATTCGTCGTCCAGCGCCACCACGCGCGCCGTTTTGGCGATATAGGTGCGGCGTGTGCCCGGGTCGCGTCGATCGTCGGCGAAAAATTCGGTAATTTCCCCATCCCGCCCGCGCCCGCCAATCAGCATGACCACGCCGGGCGTGGCCTGCGTGAAGCGGTTGGGTTGCAGCGTCGAGCTGACGAGATCGGCAGCAATGCTGGCCGACAGCACGCTGATCTGCCGATTCGCCAATGGTTCGATCACATGCGAAAGCAGCAATGCGGCCAGCGAGGCGGCGCCAATCGTCGCCGCCGTGGCCCGCCACAATCCAGGCAGGCCGTGGCTGGTGTGGATGATGTGCAATTCATGGCTGTTTTGCAGCGCCGTCAGCGCGCGCACCATGCCAATGCCAACACAGATATAAAAGAACGACAGCGCCAGCGGCGGCATGGTGTAAAACGCTTGCACCGCCAATACGCCGAAGCTCTGGCCCTTCACCGCGATCACGTCGAACGAGCGCAGGCAATTCACCAGCCACAGCAACACGCACACGATCCCGAACAGGATCATCGCGTCCATGGCAATCAGCCGTGTCAGATAGGCGGTGAGTCTTCTCATCAGCAACCGTCAGGACAAACCGCCGGCACCTTGCTTGAGTTCGCGTGGCGAAACAATGGCCAAGACAAATAGAGATTGCCGCCCGCAGACTTGACCGGACCTCTATGTGTTTCAAAAGGCGCATGATTTCGCTTGATTGTGAAACGCTCTAGCCGAACCACCCCCGCCAAAGCTATTCTCCCGGCCATGGCTGAAGTCCTTTTCTATCATCTTGAACCGCGCCCGCTTGAGGCGGTCATTCCGCTGCTGCTGGAAAAGACCCTCGAACGGGGCTGGCGCGCCGTGATCGAGGTCGGATCGCGCGAGCGCGCCGAGGCGCTGGACAGCCATCTCTGGACCTTTCGGGACGACAGCTTTTTGCCTCATGGCATGGCGGGTGATGCGGAAGTCGACGCGCTGCAGCCAATCATCCTCACCACCGACGAGAGCAATGCCAACAGCGCCAATGTGCGTTTCTTCGTCGACCGGGCCGTGCCGCAGACGGCAGCGGGTTATGATCGGATCGTCTACCTGTTCTCCGGCCACGATCCCGATGCGGTGGCCGAAGCCCGCCTTGCATGGCGCGCCCTGCGCGATGGCAATGAAGTGACCTATTGGCAGCAGGAAGAGACAGGGCGCTGGGTGAAAAAGGCATGACGCCAGACCTTGCATCGCCCAGTCATCACAAATGGTACGAAGACATCTTTGCCATTTTCATCGGCACGACGCTGGTTTCTTTGGGCATCGCCTTTTACGCCGAAGCGCAATTGGCGACGGGCAGCACGGCGGGCCTTGCCCTGCTCATTCAATATGTCACCGGCATTCCGTTCGGCTGGCTGTTCTTCGCCATCAACCTGCCGTTCTATCTCCTCGCGCTCCTGCGCATGGGCTGGCCCTTTGCCATCAAAACCATGGCCAGCGTCGCCATTGTCTCGCTCTTTGCCGGGCAATTCCCCGCCTGGATCGGCATTGACCGCATCGAGCCGCTTTTCGCCGCTCTCGTCGGCGGCGGGCTAATCGGGCTGGGCATTCTGTCCCTGTTCCGACACAAGGCCAGCGTCGGTGGTATCAATATTCTGGCGCTGTTTCTGCAGGATAATTTTGGTATCCGCGCTGGCTATTTCCAGCTCGGCGTCGATGCGGTGATCCTCGTCGCCGCATTCTTCATCCTGCCCTTCGACCGCGTTCTCTACTCGATCCTCGGGGCGCTGGTGCTCAACATGATCATCGCCCTGAACCATCGCCGCGATAGGTATGTCGGGTTCAGTTAAGGCCGGATAGTCGCCCTCGGGCTTCGCCCGAGGGTTGTGTTGAAGGCTGAAGCTGCCTCAGCTCAGCATGCCATAAAGTTCGTCCAGCATCCGCGCCACCTGCATGGCCGAGTAAATGCTGCCGTAATTGATATTGCCATTGGACAGAAGCATTTTGCCGCCCTCTACCGGTGGCAGACGCTGCCAAAGCGAATTGTCCTGAAGCCCGGCCAGATCCTCCGGCGTGTCTGTGACAACCAGCAGCCCATCCACGCCAGCCAGCGTGTCTGCGAAGGCTTCTGCGGGAATTTCATCGCTATTGTAGCGCTGGTCGGGCAGGGGCGGGATCGTCTTCGCGCCAAGATCGGCAAGCACCTGCGGTTGCAGCATTTTGCTGCCATTCATGACATGGAACAGGCCGTCGCCGGGCTGAACAGCCACGATGACCTTGCTGGCAATAGCGGCGGCATGGCGGGTCTTTATGTCGGTGATAAGCGCTTCATATTCGGCAATCGCCGCTTCGCCTGCGCCGTCCATGCCCAGCAGCGAAGCAAGACCACGGAAAGCCTCTTTCCAGGAAACCTGCGTATCGGTAGGCACCAACGGGGCGAAGGTGCGAAGACGGTTTGCAGGCCACCAGGCGCTGTCCGGATTATAGGCCGCGCAGATGATCAGGTCCGGTTCGGCAGCCAGAACCTGTTCGACATTGACCTCACCGCCAAAGAAAATAAGCCCCTCGGTATTGGGAACCCATGATGCGGGCTCGGAAAGACCGTGGCCGATCACCGGCAGGCCCAGTGCCAGAGCCGGCTGCAGGTCCAGCCGCGAGTCGATTGCCACCACCCGCTTTGGCGCTGCGGGAATGTCATAGGTGCCATATTGCGTTGTAACGCTACGCATTTCTTGCGCATACGCGGTCTGGGGCAGGGCGACGGTAAGGCCCAGCGAGGCGCTGCCCAGCATGAATGTGCGGCGGCTAGTCTTGAACATCTGGAGAAAATCCGGAGAGAAATGACCCTCCGGTTCTGCTTGTTTAAAACATGATCGTCAAGATCATCTTTGCTTTAGTTCGCCGTGTCGCCCCAGCCAACGATGTCATAGAGATACATGTAGAACATCTGCTCTGCCATTTCGTAGCAATAGATCACTTCGCTCGTGCTGGGATCGTAATAGGCATTGGCCTCGCCGCACTGCGTCGCGCGGAAGGTGACCGGTTCCGGCAGGGCGAAGCTCATGGCCACCGTTTCGGCGGCATATTCCATGATGCCATAGGTCTTGAGCGCCTCGGCATATTCAGCATAATCGCCCGCATCATCGTAAATCACCTCCACCTCGGACACTTCATCGTCCTCGGTGAAATAGGGCTCCAGCAGCGTCATCCATGCGGTAAATGTCTGCTCATAGGTATAGCCGCAGGCCTCCTGCTGATCGGCGTCGATCTCGTAGATATCGGCTGTTTCCTCGAAGGCTTCCGGGTCCTTGCCCACCATCATGCAGACCATGGCATAGGCGCGCTGAATATCGAGGCTATGGTCCGAATAATAGGACAGCTCTTCAACGCCGTTGCCGGTCGAATTGACGGCATTGAAATACCAGCCATCTGCCGCGCTCACCAGCGCGTCATAGCTGTCCTCGCCTTCATCGAACTCCAGCAGCCAGATGGTGGCCAGAGCATCGACAGCGTCTTCTTCCTTTCCCAGCACCGGCAGGCCCAGCTCACCCACCAGTAAATGGCCGATTTCGTGATACATGGTGAACGCTGCGTCATGCATGGCAAAGGCCATGGCCTCGCCGAGAATTTCATTCTCGCTCTGTTCGGCAAGAACCGGCCCGGCCATCAGGCCAAGCGAGACGGCCAGTGCCGCCATGATCGTCTTCATTGATAATTCCCCCGGTAACGCAGCGCCCCCGCCGCGTGAAAGCTAGTCTGGCCGTCCCCGAATAGCGGGCAATTCGTCCACATAGAGTTCGAGAAAGTCCTGCACCAACTCGTAGCAGAAAATCACTTCTGTCGTTTCAGGATCGTAAAAAGCGTTCGGCTCGCCGCAACGTTTCGCGCTGAATTTCACGCGCCCGCTGAGTTTGTAGCCCCGGCGCACTTCTTCGGCGACCGTGTCGAAGATGCCGCTATGACGGAACACGCGCTCCGCCAGCTTCAGCCGCCGCCCGGATTCATGGTACTGCACATCCACCCGCGTGCCGCTGCCCGAATTTTCCAACAGGCCGCGAATTGAGCGGTCGATGACTTCATAGTCGAAATGACAGGTCTGCTGGCGGTCCGGTTCCATCGAAAAAGAATTGGCCACGCGCCGGAATGCCGAGCCATCCGCGCCCACCATCATGCAGACGATCTGCATCGAGCGATGCCGGTCCGGCGTATATCCGGCGGCGTAATCATCATCGTCATAATCGCTGCCATAGATCATGCCGGTCATCATCCAGCCATGCGCCGCGTCTTCCAGCGCCTCATTGGCCTCGGGCGTGCCCTTCTGCAACATGATCCAGGTGGCAATATTGTCCGCCGCGTCTTCCTCGCGCCCCAGAAGCGGCAGCTTGAGCTTGTCGATCAGCAGATGCCCCACCTCATGGTAAAGCGTGAACAGGCTGTTATTGATGGCGAAGCGCAGCGTATCGGCGCGCTCCTGCTTGCTGAGCCCGGCCATCGGATCGGCATAGGCGGGGGTGGCGAAACCGACGAGGAGAGCCGTCAGCAGAAAAAGCAGGCGTTGCATAAGTCCCCTCGGATGGTCACGAGCCCCAAACAAAGGCCAGTGCGCACACCCTGTCAACGGCCTCTCGGCTACGTGGTTACCCGCGCTTTGTATCCCGTTCGTGACCCGGACGACGCTACGCCTGAACCTTCTCCGCCTCTTCCAGTTCAGCGCTCAGTTCCAGCCACTTCTCTTCGATTGCGGCAAGGTCGGTGCCAAACCGCGCCTTGTCCTTGCCCAAGGCAATCATTTTGTCCGGTGGTCCGTTATAGACCTTGGGATCGTTGAGCTGTGCCTCGATCTTGTCGATCTCGGTCTTGAGCCGGTTCATCTTGTTCTCGGCATCGGCAATGGATTTCTTGAGCGGCGCCAGTTCGGCCCGCCTGGCCGCGGCTTCCTGCTTGCTGGCCTTGCGTGCGCCGGAGCCGCCACCACCGCCCTTGCTCTCCTTGTTGGAGGTAATGCTGCGCTGGTAGGAGTCCAGGTCTTCATCCAGTTCCCTGATTGTGCCGCCCTCGGCAATCCACAGCGTATCACAGGTCGCTTCGATCAAATGCCGGTCGTGGCTGATGATCAGCACCGCGCCCTGATAATCATTGAGCGCATGAACCAGCGCATCGCGGCTATCGATGTCGAGATGGTTGGTTGGTTCGTCGAGGATCATCATCGATGGGCCGGTAAAGGTGATCAGCCCCATCAATAGCCGCGCCCGCTCGCCGCCGGACAGGTTCTTGGCCTTGGTGTCCATGCGCGAAGTGGTCAGCCCCATCTGCGCCAACCGGCTCCGGCGCTTGGCCTCATTGTCCAGCGGCATCAGCTCGGTCACATGCTCCAGCGGCGTCTGCTCGGGCTTGAGCTTGTCCATCTGGTGCTGCGCGAAATGCGCGATATTGAGCTTCTTGTTGATCTTGAGACTGCCATCGATCACCGGAATGTCTCCGGCCAGCAGCTTGGCAAAGGTCGACTTGCCGTTACCATTGACGCCAATCAGTGCAATGCGCGCATCCGGGTCGATCCGCTGGGTGACATTGCGCAGGATCACCTTGTCGCCATAGCCGGTGGACACACCATCCATGGTGATCATAGGCGTCGGCAGTTCCACCTTGGGCTGCTGGAACTGGAACGGCGCGCCATGTTCGTCGAACATCGCTGCGGGCGGCTTCAGCTTCTCGATCATTTTCACGCGCGCCTGCGCCTGCTTGGCCTTGGTCGCCTTGGCCTTGAAGCGATCTACGAATTTCTGCAAATGCGCGATCTGGTCGAGCGTTTTCTCGCGGCTCTTGTTGTTCAGCTCCATCTGCATCCGGCGCGTTTCTTCAAACGTGTCGTAATTGCCCTTGTAGAAAGTCAGCTTGCGATGCTCGAGATGCACGATGGAATTGACCGCCTTGTTCAGAAGGTCACGATCGTGGCTGATCAGGAAGACGGTATAGGGATAGGTGGCAAGGTATTTTTCGAGCCACAGCGTACCCTCGAGATCGAGATAGTTGGTCGGCTCGTCGAGCAGCAGCAGGTCCGGCTGGCTGAACAAAACCGCCGCCAATGCCACGCGCATGCGCCAGCCGCCCGATAGCTCGCGGGTAGGGGCATTCTGCCGTTCATGTTCGAACCCCAGGCCCTTCAAAATCGACGATGCCCGCGCTTCGGCGGTATGCGCGTCGATGTCGGCCAGCCGCGTATAAATCTCGCCGATCCGGTCTGGATCAGTCGCTGTTTCGGCCTCCGCCATCAGCGAAGCACGTTCCTTGTCGGCGGCCAGCACCACGTCCAGCACCGTCTCTTCACCGGCCGGCGCTTCCTGCGCCACCGCCCCGATCCGGGCTTTTTTGTTGACTTCGATAGAGCCCGAATCCGCAGCGATATGTTGCTGGATCAGATGAAACAGCGTGGTCTTGCCGGTGCCGTTCTTGCCCACGAAACCCGCCTTGGCGTTGTCCGGCAAGACAAAGGACGCATCTTCCAGCAGCACGCGGCCCTGAATGCGATAGGTCAGGTTATTGATACTCAACATGGCAATCGATCAATCCGCTGGCGTCGACCCCGCGCGCACCAGAAGGGGCAGGGGACGCATGAAAACTCTTGTGCAGGGAATTAGGGGCATCCACAGGATAAGGCAACCGCGCGTCACTCTGTCGCCCGAATTGCACGCATCCATATGCGCGGGCGGACGTTTATCGCCAAAACATCAGACGAGGTTCTTCATGATCGCCAGACATATCGCCATCATCGCCCTGGCAGGCGCCGCCTTCACCCTGCCTGCCATCGCCCAGGACCATGGCAAATTCGACGATCTCGACGCCGACCGCCTCAACGCACGACAGGTTCTTATCGAGTTTGAATACGACGGCGGCGCCTGTGAACAGGTCGGCGCAGCCCAGCTCGGCGAGATCACCAACGGCACCATTGCCGTGACCTTCCAGATCGAAAACACCGCCGAAGTCTGCATCATGCAATTGGTCGAACACGACATCAAGGAAGCTATCGAAGCCGGTGAAGACGTAACCAGCGTAGACGTAACCCTGCTCGCACCCGACGGCCAGATCATGGCTAAAGGCACGCGCAAGATCGACCTCGATTGATTAGGGGCGGTTGACCGCCTCGATATAGTCCTGATCCACAACAAGATCCTGTCCGGCCTCGGGCAGGATCTCCGTCCGGCGATCCTTCCAATTGGTGTTGATCGCCCGGAAATGCCGGTAAAACACGCCTTCTGGCGTTGATTTGGAAAAGAACGGCCGGTTCTCGATCCAATGCATATAGGGATGCACCTTGAGGTTACTAACCCAGCCCCGGCTCGGGTCGAGCGCCCACTTTTTCGGGCGCGAAGTTGCGAGCTTGGTATCTGCTAGATAGCGCGAATAATCCCGATGATCGCCGAACAGCGCGCCATCATTTGGCACTGGCTCCATATACCGCCCACGCATCACGATCAGTCCCTGAGGGGATTGTTGCACGAGGTCATAAATAGTTTTGCCAGCTGGCGTCGCCACCAATTCATCGACATCGCAATTGAGAATGCCAGCGCTCGCCATGCCATAGCGGCGCAGCACCACGCTCATCGAAGCGACCTGCAAAAATTGCGTATAGAATGGATTCAGTCGCACCGCTGTGTCTGGCGCGCCATAGATGTAGGGCCAGCTATGCACCGCAACGCGCCCGATACCTTGATCTGAGATAGTCGCCGCGATTTCGGTCATCTCGTAGCGCGTCGAGCCATTGTCGAAAAATACGACCGCGTCCGCGCCATGCACCCGAGCATGATAACGCGCCCATTCGGCGATCCAGGCCAGTTCATTATCCTTGCTCATGGTGAACAGCAGCCGTGCACCCGACAGCTCCGCAACCGAGGAAGGTTGAACGGGCAGGTCAAAGCGCTCGCCGCTATCAACTAAAACCTCGATCGCCGTTACCTCGGCAGACACATTGGCAAGCCGCGTGATCACCACCGATTCCGAGCGATAGGTTTTTGCATCGAGGCTGGCCTTTCCTGGCAGGCCGGAAAATCTTGCGCCCCCCAGCCCATAGGGCGGTGGCCCCACCAGCAACACGTCACGCCCGCTGCGGAAACAGTCGTAGTAGAGCACCCGCTGCTCATATCGTTCATAAAAGGATGCCGGGCGTGCCCGTCCGGGAGCCCGCGTTGTGCGGCGTAGCGGCGAGTTCTCGTCCAGAATGGCCGGCGAATGTGCTCTCAACACTGATTCAGTCATATGCCGCCCATCTCAAATTTCAGAATGCCCTAGCCCATCTCTCCCTTAGCCTCAATATCTCCACCAATCTGGGCTGGCAAAACGCGCTGTGTGCTGATCTTTCGCACTGTCTTGCTTCGTTCGCACTCTCCCGCTAAAAGGCCCCACCTTTCCCATACTAATGCAGGACTGACCGCCATGGCGATCGAACGTACCTTCTCCATCATCAAGCCCGATGCCGTCCGCCGCAACCTGATCGGCAAGATCCTCACCAAGTTCGAGGAAGCCGGTCTGACCCCGATCGCCCTCAAGAAGATCCACATGACCCGTGCGCAGGCCGAAGGCTTCTATGGCGTTCATAAGGATCGCCCTTTCTTCGGTGAACTCGTCGAGCAGATGATCGCATCGCCGGTCGTCGTTCAGGTTCTCGAAGGCGAAGGCGCCATCCTCAAGAACCGCGAAATCATGGGCGCAACCAACCCTGCCAACGCCGCTGAAGGCACGATCCGCAAGGAATTCGCCCTCTCCGTTGGCGAAAACTCCGTCCACGGTTCGGATGCTCCCGAGACCGCTGCTGAAGAAATCAAGTTCTTCTTCTCGGACGAAGAGCTCGTCGGCTAAGGCTGGCGCGTCACACTGAATGCGAAGGCCGCCCGCCGGGCGGCCTTTTTGCTTGTTTGTGCTATAGTGCCAAACACTGACCGGTCCGCGCCATGAGGCCAGGACCCCTTTGATGAACACCATTTTTATGTCGGAGCACCCTGCATGAACGGGGACACGGCACCCATGGTGTATCCCGCTCCGAAAGAATGACATTGTCCCTGCCTGAAAATATTTCCCCCCCGATTGCCCGCGCTCTTGAGGCCAAGGGCTATGAGACCCTCACCCCGGTCCAGTCCGCCATTCTCGAAGACAATACCGCAGGCCGCGATCTTCTCGTTTCCGCCCAGACCGGCTCGGGCAAGACCGTCGCCTTCGGCATGGCCATCGCGCCGACGCTTCTGGGCGAAGCCGAAATGCTGCCGCCGCCCGGCGCGCCGCTGGCGCTGGTGATCGCGCCGACCCGCGAACTTGCCATGCAGGTGCAGCGCGAGTTGACCTGGCTCTATGCGCAGACTGGCGCGCAGACCGCGCAGGGCGTTGGTGGCATGGATCAGCGCAGCGAACGTCGGGCGCTCGAACGCGGCGCGCATATTGTTGTCGGGACGCCAGGCCGTCTGCGCGATCACATCACCCGCGGCGCCCTCGATATGTCTGCCCTGCGCGCCGTAGTGCTCGATGAAGCCGACGAAATGCTCGATCTCGGTTTCCGCGAAGACCTTGAATTCATTCTTGCTGCTGCACCCGAAGATCGCCGCACGCTGCTCTTTTCGGCGACGGTGCCCAAGCAGATTGCCGAACTGGCCAAGACCTTCCAGAAGAATGCCCTGCGCATCAGCGCTGCCAGCACCGGCCAGCAGCACGCCGATATTGAATATAAGCTGATGGCCGTGCCCGCCGCCGAGCGCGAAAATGCGGTCATCAACACGCTGCTCTGGTACGAAAGCACCAATACCATCGTCTTCGCTTCAACCCGCGAAGCCGTAAAACACCTCTCGGCCCGGCTGCACAATCGCGGCTTCGACGTGGTGACGCTTTCGGGCGAGCTGAGCCAGGCCGAACGCACCAGCGCGCTGCAATCCATGCGCGATGGCCGCGCCCGCATCTGTGTCGCCACCGATGTCGCCGCGCGCGGCATCGATCTGCCTAATCTCGATCTGGTCATTCACGCCGACCTGCCGATGAATGCCGAAACCCTGTTGCACCGTTCGGGGCGTACGGGCCGGGCAGGGCGCAAGGGCACCTGCGTCGTGATCGCTCCAGCTCATCGCAAGCGCGTCGCGCTCTCCATCCTGCGCACCGCAAAAATCGAAGCAGAAATGATCGCGCCACCCTCAGCGGAGGCCATCGACGCGCGCTATCGTGAATCCATTCTCACCAATGCACTCCTGAGTGACGCTATCACCGAAGATGAGAAGGTCAGCGTTGACAGTCTGCTGGCGAAATGGGCCCCGGAGGCACTTGCCGCTGCCTATCTGCGTATGCAGCTCGCCGCTCGCCCTGTGCCTGAGGACGTGACCGCAATTGCCGATGATTTTGGCGAGCGCACCCCACGGACACGCGATGCTTTTGCTGGTGGTTCCTGGTTCAAGGTCTCGATCGGTCGCAAGCAGCGTGCCGAGCCACGCTGGCTGCTGCCGATGATCTGCAAGGCCGGTGGCGTCACCAAATCCGCTATCGGTTCGATCCGCATTTTCGATACCGAAACCCATTTTGAAGTCGCCGCGGACAAGGTGGATTCCTTCCTCCGTTCTGTCGGCAAAAATGGCACTGGCGAACGCGGCGTCCACATCTCCTCCATTGACGGCCCCGGTGAACGTCAGGAGCGTCCGCAATCCAAGCGCCGTCCGCCCGGCCCACCAGAAAAATACGATCCGATGGCGCCGCGCCCCGAGCGCGCTGACCGCAAGGAACGCTACGCAAAGCCCAAGTCAGACGATTTTGAGGCGTTCATGGAAACGCCGCGGCCAGTACGCGAAGCCAGGCCAGCAAGAGCCGAAAAGCCTTTTGTTGCCAAGGACAAGCCGGTGTCCAAGGACAAGGGCAAGCCGAAATGGTCCAAGCCTGTTGCCGAAGGTGAGGCGCGTCCGCCCAAGAAAAAAGTGGCCAAGCCCAAGGACCACAAGAAGAAACGCACCGAGGACTGATCGAACAATTATCCCCGCCTTATGGCGGGGATTTTTTATGCTTGAGACCCTACGCCGCCGCAGGCTTTACTGCGCCCAGCCTTGTGAGATTGCCCAAAGCCATGATCGCGGCGCCGAGGACAGAAATGCCCGCTGCGATCATCAGCACAAAGCGGTAATCGCCACCCGCCGCCAGCAGCCCGAACGCCACCGCACTTAACAGGTTGGCGCCGATGGCGACCACATCCATCAGCGACGTCGAGAGCCCGACGCGCCCTTTGATCGCGTCCTGCACATAGGGAATATTGACGCTCATCAGCGCGGCTGTGCCCAGTCCATTGAGGATCAGAATCCAGAACAATTCGGTGACGCTGGACAGCATGCTGGTAAGGCCAATGAACACGGCCATGACCAGCCCTGCACCGGCGAGCAGCGTTTCCTTGCTGACCTTGGTGGTGAGATAGGCGAGCAGCAGCATGAAGGGCGCTTCGGTGGCAGCAGTGATGCCGGCATAGAGCCCCACATCGGTCAGCGAGCCCCCCAGATCGGTGACGATGAACAGCGAAATCGTCAGCGTCAGCAGACGCATGGCGCCAATCATGACGATAAGGCCCGCGAGCCCGGCCAGAATGCCCGGCTGCAATTGAAACATGGATGCCCATGAGGAGCCCTCGACCCTGACGGGCGGCGTGATTTGCACGGCTGTCGTCCTGTCGCCGATCAGGACTGCAAAAATCACCGCTACTGCGGCATAGCTTAGCGACGATACGAGATAGACATCGAAAATGCTGAACGTCGCCGCGATCCAACCCGCCGCAGGCGGCACGATGATCCAGGCCAGCGTGAACACGGTGCGCATCGCCGTGACCATGAAGTCGGCGCGGGCAGGATTATGGGTGAGATAATAGACGCGCAGATAGCCGAAACACTGCCCATAACAGGCGCCAGCCAGCGGCATGATCAACCCCATGGCAACGGCAAAACCGATCTGGGTAGGCCAGAAATAGATGAGGCCGTGCGCCACCATGCCCGCAGCACCGGTGAGCAGCACCAGAAAACGCCGGTCGGGCAATTTGTCCGAAATATATCCGAGCCCCAGCGACGCGAAGGTCGCCAGCACCAGTCCAGTCGCCATGATCGAAGCGAAAAGGGCAGGGGAAAGCCCCAGCGTGTCCACGCCCACCAGCGAGGCATAGGGCATGGTGGCGGCATAGGTTACGCCCAGGAAGAACATGTTCATCCCGAGCAGAGCCGTCACCGGCAAGCGCGCTGTCGTCATTTCCGTTCCCCTCCCGAACGGCCAGACTGCTAGCGGATATGCTCTATCCTGTCCATTAAATCGTTTTCATCGCCGCGATCACGCCGCAACGCCCGATTTTGCACCTTGCGGCGAGAGGGCATCGATCTCAGTCGCATATTTTTCGACGCTGGCGTCGATGCCGTCCATCCAGGTTGCGTATCGCTTCAGCAGGGGCACGAAGGTTGCCAGGTCCTCTCGGCTCCAGGTGCCGAGAAAATCACCCATGATGAGGTATTTATAGGCCCGAACGGCCTCGACCACAGCATGCCCCTGTTCTGTCAATTCGATTATGGTGCGCCGCGCATCCGCCTGGCTCACCGTGCGGCGCGCAAAACCCTGCTCCACCATTTCGCTCACCAACCGGCTTGCCCGGGACGGATCAATATTGAGCCGGTCGGCAACACTGGCCACCATGGTCTCGCCCAGACCTTCGCCGAATTCGGGGCGTGGCCCCTCTATGGCCACCAGCACGTCGAACTGCGCCAGATCGATGCCTATGCGCAGGTCCACCAATGCCCGCTGGCCCAGTTCGCGCTTCATCGCCCGCCGCCGCCATTGCTGAAGCAAACCATCAATGTCCATTACCGCTTCGGCGGTGGACGCATCGATACCTGCCTTGCGCAACAGCGCATTGAGTTCGCTCTTGGTGTTCAGAGGCATGGCAGCCCTCATGAAATTGCATGTCATCAACAATTGCATGCTATTGACATGTAATTGCTGAAAGCACATGTATGCCCGCAGAATTGATTACGCAAGGGCCGACGCAGGACGCCGACCCTCTCTTTTTGAGGATTGCCCCAATGTCCGAACCCATGCAACCGGCCGATGTGCCGCAGGAACAGTCCGTGCGACTGGTTATCGGCGCTGTTGCCGTTACGCTTCTGCTGGCCTCGCTCGGCCAGACCATCGTCTCCACAGCCCTGCCGACCATTGTGGGTCAGCTCGGCGGGCTCGATCACCTTACCTGGGTGGTTATCGCCTATCTCCTGAGCTCGACCGTCGTCGCGCCTATCTATGGCAAGCTCGGTGACCTCTATGGCCGCAAGATCGTGCTGCAGGCGGCTATCGTCATCTTTCTCGTCGGCACCACGCTCTCGGCCATGGCAACGTCCATGACCTTCCTTATTATTGCCCGCGCCATTCAGGGCCTGGGCGGTGGCGGCCTGATGGTCGTCGCCATGACCGTGGTGGCGGACATCATTCCCCCGCGCCAGCGCGGCAAGGTCCAGGGCCTGTTCGGAGCCGTGTTCGGCGTTGCCACCGTCATTGGCCCGCTGGCTGGCGGCTTTATCGTCGAGCATCTGTCCTGGCAGTGGATTTTCCTCATCAACCTGCCGCTGGGTCTTCTGGCGCTTGTGGTCATCGGCCTTGCACTCAAGCCGCGTGCCGAGCGGGTCAAGCACTCCATAGACTATGCCGGTTTCGTGCTGCTTTCGGGCGGGCTGACCGGCTTCGTGCTGGCCACCTCGCTGGGCGGCAATACCTGGCCATGGTTCTCCTTGCAGATCATCGGCCTCGTGGTTTTCGCCATCGTCGCGCTCGGCGCTTTCCTCTTTGTCGAATCCCGCGCCGCCGAGCCGGTTCTGCCGCTGACCCTGTTCCGCAATAACACCTTTGCGGTGACCAGCGCCGTCGGCTTCCTCGTCGGCATGGCAATGTTCGGCTCGATCACCTTCCTTCCCATGTATCTGCAATTGGCCAAGGGGATTTCCCCCACCGATTCCGCCTTGCAGCTCGTGCCCATGATGGTTGGCCTCATCGGCGCATCGATGACCTCGGGCTTCCTCATGACCCGCACCGGCCGCTACAAGCTGCTGCCGACTTTGGCGACGTTCGTTCTGACCATTGGCCTGCTGCTGCTCGCCAATATGCAGCTCGATACGCCGGCCTGGCTCGTTGCCATCTACATGTTCCTCGTTGGCGCCGGCATCGGCCCGGTCAACAGCGTCAGTGTGACGGCCACACAGAATGCGGTGCCGCGCGAAGTGGTTGGCGCGGCGACGGCCGGAAACACCCTGTTCCGGCAGATCGGTGGCTCCATCGGCGTGTCCATCTTCGGCGCCATCTTCAGCAGCGGTCTGGCATCGCGCCTTGGCGAGGTGATGCCGGCCGGCAGCGGAAGCGGCACCGGCAGTTTCAGCGCCCAGGCCGTTGCCGCCTTGCCTGAACCGGTCCGCAACATGGTGCTCGAGGCGTTCGCCAGCGCGCTTCATCCGGTGTTCTACACCGCTGCAGGTGCGGCCATCCTCGCCTTCGCCCTGAGCTTCCTGCTCGAAGAGCGTCCGCTCGCCACCACCCTGCGCCAGGAGCCGGAAGCGGAAATCAACGCCGAGGAACAAGCGACGGCCGCCATGGTCGGCGCGCCCATTACGGTGCGCTAAACGCGAACAAAGCGTTTCGATACAAAGGGATAGGGGCGCTTGGCGATTCAAATTGCCAGCGCCCTGACTCTTTTTATCAAGGCGCGCACTGTGCTCTCCTCGCCACGGTTCCACTTATGGCGAAATTGTGAATAGCCAAATCGCTGTGTCTCCGTACTTTTGTGAGATCAGCTTTGCCGAACTCGCGTCGCCGGCCCGCACCCTGGAGAGAACAAGAGTGCCCTTGCGTTGGCAGGAAGTGGCTTTGCCACTCATCACGATCACCCTTCTGATTATTCTCAAACATGTCCCGGCTACTGCTCATCTCCCGCTTGCTCGCGTGGCGGGCGTTGTGGCCTTCGGCTATGCCGCCTTTCTTGCCCTGCGTCTGGTGCAGCCGGAAGAGGGTTTCATGGTCGATGGTGGCTGGGCCGAATTGCGGCCATCGCTGGTTGAATATTTCGCCTGTTACGGCTCGGCCGCTCTGGCAGCCATTCTGCTCTTTGCGGTGATTGTCGCCGGAAGTGTCGCCGACACCACGCAGCTTGTTGCCACTTATATGGCGGTCTTGCTGCTCGCGGGCGGCTCCCTGAGCATCGGTGTGGCGGGCCTCTTCACCTCCACGCGCTGGGACAATCGGCAGGTTCACCACCGCTCCGCCACTGGCCGCGAAACTGTGCTCGACTGGTCCGATGTGCGCGCGGTCCGGCCCAATTGGCGCGGCATCACCATCATGGCCCCCAATGGGCGGATTACGTTTTCGCAGTTTCATGGCGGCGCGGCGCAACTGGCGACGCACGCCGCAACAAGGGCAAAGCGCAATGCGGAAACGGCCACCAAGGCTTTTGCCGCCTGATACGAGATTTTGCGGGCACCGCGTAGGCTCAGGCGCTTCCCCACTCTCGATCGTCACCCTCGGGCTTGACCCGAGGGCGCTTCACTTTTCTGAACCTTCAGCAAGTATAGTCCCCTCGGGTAAAGCCCGAGGGTGACGCGCTGTGTTGGGCGCGCAGTGCAGGAGCAGACCGCTTATAGGTAGCAGGGCCAAACAAACCCATCACACCCTCTTATCCCTCCCATAACCACATTCCGTTTGCGGCCATGTCCCGGCTGAATTAGCGTTCGCGCATGAACGCCCCAGCCCCTGCCCATACGATCCGCTCCGTCTGTCCGCATGACTGCCCCTCGGTCTGCGCTCTCGATGTCGATATTCTTGCCGATGGCAAGGTTGGCCGCGTGCGCGGCGCCAAGGATGATCCCTATACGGCAGGCGTCATCTGCGAAAAGGTGGCGCGCTATGCCGAGCGCATCCATCATCCCGAGCGGCTGATGCACCCCATGCGCCGCACCGGGCCTAAGGGCGCGGGGCAGTGGCAGCAGATTTCCTGGGATGAGGCCCTGGACGAAATTGCCACCCGCTTCCTTGCGGTGGAAACCGAACACGGTCCCGAATCCGTGTGGCCCTATTTCTATGCCGGCACCATGGGTCATGTGCACCGCGACGGCATCGAGCGGCTGCGCGCCGTTCGCGGCTATTCCCACCAATATGATACCATCTGCATCGGCCTCTCCTGGCCCGGCTATATCGCGGGCACCGGCATGCTTGGCGGCGTCAATCCCGAGCAGATGGCGGAAAGCGATTGCGTGGTGATCTGGGGCACCAATGCCGTGCATACGCAGGTCAATGTGATGACCCACGCGATGAAGGCCCGCAGACAGCGCGGCGCGAAAATCGTCGTCATCGATATTTATCGCAATGCCACCATGGAGCAGGCCGATATGGGGCTTGTTCTGCGCCCCGGCACCGATGGCGCGCTGGCCGTCGCTGTCATGCGTGTGCTGCTGCGCGATGGCCTTGCCGACCGCGAATATATGCGCAAATTCACCGACTTCTCGGCAGAGTTTGAATCACATCTGCAAACCCGCACGCCGGAATGGGCGGCTGAAATCACCGGCCTCAGCGCTGCTGAAATCGAGGCCTTCGCCCATCTCGTCGGCAAGACGCCGCGCAGTTTCTTCCGTCTCGGCTATGGCTTTTCGCGTCAGCGCAATGGCTCCACCGCCGTGCATGCGGCTCTGTGCATTCCGGCCATAACCGGCGCTTGGCAACATCGCGGCGGCGGCGCGTTTCACTCCAATTCTGGCACCTGGGCGCTGGATAAATCCCGTCTCGAAGGCACGCATCTGCAAAAGGGCAATCCGCGCCTGCTCGACATGTCCGAGATCGGTCCGATCCTCACCGGCGACGCCAAGGCTTTGCAGGGCGGCAAGCCTGTCCACGCCATGATCGTGCAGAACACCAATCCCGCCGTGGTCGCGCCAAATCAGAAACGCGTCCGCGAAGGCCTGATGCGCGAGGATCTTTTCCTCGTGGTCCACGAGCAGTTCATGACCGAAACGGCGGAGCTGGCCGATATCGTGCTGCCCGCGACCATGTTCCTTGAACACAATGATTATTACACGCGCGGCGGTCATACCCGCGTGCTCTATGGGCCTGTCGTGGTTGATGCGCCGGGCGAGACGCGGTCCAATCACGAGGTCATCAATGCCATCGCCCTGCGGCTGGGCAGCGATGATCCGAGCTTCCACATTTCCGACCGCGCCGTCGTGGCCGACACCTTCGCCCGCTCCAATTATCCACCGCTCGAAGAGGTGGAAAAGACCGGCTATATCGACCGCGAACGCCCCGACGATGCCGCCCGCTTCGCCAATGGTTTCGGCTGGGCCGATGGCCGTTTTCGCTTTAGCCCCGACTGGCAGGAAGTCGCTACCCGCAAGGGCTATCGCTGGTCCTGCGACCCCTCGGACATGCCGCGCTTTGCCGATCATTGGGCGGTCAATGAAGCCACGGACGAAGAACACCCGTTCAAGCTGGCCACCAGCCCGGCGCGGGCTTTCCTCAACTCCACCTTCAATCAAACCCCCGGCAGCCTCAAGCGCGAAGGCGAGCCATCGGTATTCATCCATCCAGAAGACGCCACGCGCCTTGGCATCAGCGAAGGCGACGCGGTTGTGGTGGGCAATCGGCGGGGGTCGGTGGAACTCACCGCACGCCTGCATAATGGCCTTTGCACCGGCGTGCTGATCGCCGAGGGCCTGCACCGCAACAAGGCGCATCGCGGGGGCAGGGGCATCAATATGCTCACCAATTCCGACCCCGCGCCGCCATTTGGCGGGGCGGCGTTTCACGACGCAGCGGTGTGGATCAGGAAGGCGGAATAGCGCGCAATTCCAGCACGGTTCCCTCGATCTTCGTCATCACCGGGCTTGTCCCGGTGATCCATCTTTCCATCCCCTAAGGCGTTTCATGCCGAAATTGCATCACCCACGGACTGTCACCCCGGCGACGGCCGGGGTCCATCTCCCGATCTCGTGATGGGCCCCGGCCGTCGCCGGGGTGACGATCGAGATTGGGGGCGGTTCAGATCAAAAGTGAAATGATCTAAAACATGGATTGCCCGGTCCCCGGATCAAGTCCGAGGATGGCCGGGCAATAACGAAAGAATGGGTTTGCCGGTGAAGCGGGGGGCTTGCCGCCCACCAGGCGTCGCCCTCGGGGTGACGACCGCGTTTGGGGAAACACTCAAGCGAAATAGGCGGTCCAGAAGAAATAGCCCGTCATCCCGATCCCATAGACGATGACGCCGGTGCGGATCCAGTTGCGCGGAATATGCCGGGCCAGCCGCGCCGCCACATAGCCGCCAATAGTTACGCCGACCAGCGCAATCGAGCCGTGATACCAGTCGATCCGGTCGTTGAATGCAAAGCGCAATACGGCCACCAGCGCCACGATGGATGATACATAGAGCTTCAGCCCGTTCATGGCGTGAATGTCGGTCATGCACGCCATGGCGAGGAAGGCCAAGAGCAGGATACCCAGCCCGGCATTGAAAAAACCGCCATAGGTGCAAACTGCTGCCAGCAGCACCAGCAACAGCACCGCGCCAACGAGTTGCATACCCCGTTTGCCGCTGCTGCGCGCCTTGATTGCCGCATTGAGCCGATTGCCGAATATGAACAGCGTCACCGCAAAGCTCATCAGCCATGGCACGACTTTGGAAAACTGCTCGTCGGATACCACCAGCAGCAATTCCGCACCGATATAGCCGAATATCGCCGCGATCAGCCCATAGATGATCAGCTTGTCGCGGTGTGGCGCCATCGCCTTCCAATAGCCGAATGCGCCGCTGGCATAGCCGGGCAGGGCGGCATAGGTGTTGGAGGCATTGGCAAGGATTGGCGGCACGCCGGAGAACAGCAGCGCCGGGAACACGATGAACGAGCCGCCACCGGCAAGCGAATTGACTGCACCGCCCAAAAGGCCGGCCACCAGCAGCAGAATTTCAGTCATCGTTGGTCCTCTTCAGCCTCTCCTCCTAACCGCACCGGCTCGGTTCGCCCAACACAATTGTCTGATCATGCCATCACCGCGATTGATTGGCCCAACCTTGACTTCCCGCTATCGAGGGCGCATTTCTGCGCCCGGTTGCTGGCGCCTGCCGCCCGCGGATCGCACGATCCTTGGTGAAGTCCAGCATCTATCCCTGATCCCTTCGGTTGTTCTCCCAAGGCGCATCATGGCAATGCGGGCTCCCATGCAGAAAGTCGCCTCTTTTCGGAGAGACCCGAACATGTCTTTTTCCCTCGATACCCCCTCCGCCCAGACGCTGAAGTCTGAGGCCAAAAACCTGCGCGACGAGCGCGCCCGTACCGGCCAGATGCTGACCCATAGCGCCGCGCTCGAAGAAGTTGCGCGCGCCCATGGCTATCGTGACTGGAACACCGCCCGCGCCAGTCTGCCCGATCGGGTGGTTGTACCCTTTCAGGTCGGCATGCGCGTCAAGGGTTTCTATCTCGAACAGCCCTTCAAGGGCCTGCTGATCGGCGTCCAGCTCAGCAATAATATGCAGCTTTATACCGTCACCATCCAATTCGATGAGCCGGTCAATGTGACGCCCAAACTGATGTTCGCCGCCCATAGACAGCGGGTGACGGCCACCGTCGATGCGCGTGGCATCTCGCCCGCGCTGCGCGGCAATGGTCAGCCGCAAACGCGGCTGATGCGCGAATAGGGCAGGGGGGAGCCTTTGGTTCTTACGCCAAAGGCTCCCCCTGCTGCATTTCAGCAATGTGCGGATCAGTCCATCATCCGTAACGCAGGGCAGACCATTCGATCCGGCCCGGACGGCCCAGCAGGAAGCCCTGCGCTTCCGTGCAGCCTTCAGCCCGCAGCACATTGAGCTGCTCAGGGGTTTCGACACCCTCCGCCAGCACCGGCACCGACAGGCTTTTGCCGAGCGCCAGGATAGCGCGCACGATAGCCTTGGCCTGCTCGTCATGCTCGACCTCGTTCATGAACGAGCGGTCGAGCTTGATCTTGTCGAACGGAAACGAGCGCAGCGTATCGAGCGAAGAATAGCCGGTGCCGAAATCGTCGATGGCGATGGAAACGCCCAAGGCCTTGATTGCCGCCAGCACGGTCAGCGCCCGATCGCGGTCCGCAATGATCGCGGTTTCGGTCACTTCCAGCTCCAGCCGCTCCGGCGCGAGACCGCTGTCGTCGAGCACCACCTTGACCAGATCGATGAGGTCGAGCTGCGCCAGTTGCAGGCCGGAAACATTGACCGCAATACGGTGCTGCTCGGGCCATGCGGCGGCTTCGCGGCAGGCATGGGTCAATACCCATGAGCCAATGGCATGGATTGCGCCGCATTCCTCGGCCAGCGGGATGAACTCGGAGGGCGGAACAGGTCCATAGCCGGGCCGATTCCAGCGCAGCAGCACTTCATAGCCAGTGGTCTGGCCGGTCGTGACCGATTTCTGCACCTGATAGGCCAGATGAAACCCGTCGGTTTCCACCGCCGTCCAGAGGTCTTTGGCCATGGCCCGACGGGCACGCGCGGCCTCGTCCATTTCGTGTTCGTAATAGCAGATGCGCTGGTCGGTCTCGCCCTTGCCCTTGGCCCTGTATAGCGCCAGATCGGCATTGTTCAGCAGCTTGGAGCCATCCAGCCCGTCCTCCGGGGCAATCGCCACCCCGATACTGCCGCCCAGCGTCAGCATATTTTCGCCATAGGCAATTTTTGTGCTGATGGCCTGTTCGAGGCGCGCCAGGAAATCACGCAGCGCGGTCATGCTGGTGAAGGCCTTTGTCGCGGCAAACTCGTCGCCGCCCAGCCGGGCAACGCTCTCGCCCGGCTTCAACACGGCGCCGAAGCGCAGCGCCAGTTCCCGCAGGACGTGATCGCCCGCAGCATGCCCATAGACGTCGTTGATGTCCTTGAAGCGGTTGAGGTCGAGCGCGATGACCGCCAGCTTTTCTTCGTCGCCGCCCAGATCGGTCAGCGCTGCGCCTAGAACCTGTCCGAACCGGGAACGATTGGGCAGGCCGGTGAGCGAATCATGGTGCGCGAGATGGGCAATCGCTGCCGCATTGCGTCGGCTTTCGGAGACGTCTTCCACGGTTGTGATCCATGCGCCGTCGCCCGCTGGGCTGTGCTGAATGCGAAAAGCCCGTTCCTCGGAAACAAGCTGAACGATTTCGCCCCCGCCTGCTGCCAGCAATTGATGATATTCCTCGGCCAACGCTGCTGCCCGGCTATTGGCGTCCGCTGCAACAGCGCCCAGCCCGACCATGCTGCGCCGCAAAACCTCTTCCAGACTGTTCCCTATCAGGTCGGTCTCGCTCTCCAGACCCAGCAGATGTACCAGTCGTTGATTGTGCAGTTCCAGCCTGCCGTCCTGCCCGAACAGGGCCAGCCCCTGACCCATATGGGCCAGAGCCAGATTGAGCCGATCATTGGCTTCCGCCACGCGCGCCGCATCTTCAGCGCGCCGAGCGTCTTCGCGCGCGGTCCGGCGCCGGTCAGCCTCATCCAGCACCAGACTGCCGATTGCCGCCGCCAGAACCAGAACCGAGATAAGCGCCACCACAAGCGACATCAGTCCGCCATCGATCTCGGCGCCTGCGCTTGCCGGCAGGCAATTGCTGAAATCAGCGGCCGCCATGGCGGTGAAGTGCATAGCACAGATGGCGATGGTCAAAAGCCCGGCGGCCAGCAGGTTCCAGCGCCAGCCGCGCCGCAGGCTTGCTGCAAAGGACAGGCCCGCCAACACGATTCCGGCCAGAATGGAAATGGTCACAGCGCCGGATTGCCAGACGATCTCGCCATCCAGCATCAGTGCGGCGATGCCGGTGTAATGCATGGTCGAAATGCCGACGCCGACTGTGGCACCGCCCAGAATACGGTCAAGTCGCGCCTTGCTGTGTGCCGCAAGGCCAATGCCGCCGCCGCAAACAATCACGGCAATCAGCAGCGACAGGGCCGTGAGGCCGAAATCATAGGAGAATGCAAAGCCGGGACGGAAGGCGAGGACGGCAATGAAATGGGTGGCCCAGATGCCCAGCCCAACGGCCAGCGCCGAAACCCCGTTCCACACCAGTCGCATCCGGCCCTCTGACCGGCGCGCGTGCTGCATCAGTCCGATACAGGCATAAGCGGAAATCAGGCAGACGACAGCCGCCAGCAGGACAAAAGGCAGATCATGGCCTGCAACAAAAAACTCAATCACCAAAACACCCGAAAGGCACCTGTCGAACAGACTGCCTGACATAGGAAAAATCGGTTACAACTGCCTTTACGGGGCGGGATTATGCCGCCGGACCAACCGCAAAACCGTCAAATGGTATACAAGCCGCTACATGCAGCGCCCAAATTGGGGCGACTTGCCTTGGTGCATGCCAACACAGCCAACCGCCCTTGGGGACGACCCGGCATCCCTCGGCACTGGGGATATTCCGCCTGATCGCCACAAACCCCTTGCCTTCCATCATTGTTCGCCTGTATCAGACCCTCGCCGGAGAGGTGGCCGAGTGGTCGAAGGCACACCCCTGCTAAGGGTGCAGATCGGGAACGGTCTCGAGGGTTCGAATCCCTTCCTCTCCGCCATTTCCCCTGCATATTTCCCGCTAAAGCCTTGAATTTGCATGACTTCGTAAGAGGGGGGCTTTGCGATGCCTGCGCCCGTCTCGGTGAAGGCGCCCAATGCGAAATCGCTCGTAGCCGTGACATGGCGCACGCTGTCGAGGCTCGCGGTGCTGTAGCCAGCGAGCTCGTCGACGAAAACGCTCGCCCCAGAAGATGCGATGCTGGTCGCCGCATCCCGAAACGCCACCTGCAGGGACGCTGGGAAAAGAATGTTGTACGAATATTTGAGATGATTTCTGCGCTTCATTTTAATGTGAATCCGCGCTTTATTGGATTGGGCCGATCGCCAGCGACCGATAATGCGTAGCGATCTCTGAGGGGCGGGCATGAAGACTATCCGGCATGGCGATATCGTCTTCGAGGAGACGTTTCTGTTCGCGCGTCGCGGCAAGCAGGAGCTCAGGTTTACGCGACATGAGCGGGCACTGCTGCTCGCCTTCAGCAGCCAGCCCAGAAAGCTCCTGCGCCGCGAGCAGCTTCTTGACGTTATCGCCCCTTTTGGTTCTGAAACATCGGACCGTAATATCGATTTTCTGATCAATCGCCTGCGTGCCAAGCTCGGCGACAGCGCTCGCAGTCCACGTTTCATTGCGACGCAATATGGCGAGGGGTATGTCTGGATAGCCGAAGCTGCCGATGCACCGACAACGCGCTCGCTCCTTGTCATCGGTCCCGTCTTCGGCCTCGACGCAGAGAGCAATGAGCCCGCGAGTCGAGCCTTCCTGCTACGCCTGCACGAAGTCATAGACGCGGAAACGGCTGCGAACCAATCGGTTGTGCTAGTTGAATCCTGGCATCCGGGCTCTTCAGAGGCGGCGCACTTTTCGCTGGAGATCAGCTTTCATGCCGATGGGAATGTCGTTCATTGCGCCGCGGTCCTGCGCGAGACGTCGTCGCGGCACGTTATCGAAGCATTTCGTCTCCAACTGGATGCGACCGACCCTGAGCAAATGGAACAAGAGGTGTTGCATGTCTCTGGCGCTGTAAGGGACTGCATGTGGCGCCAGCTCACCGCGATTTCGGCGCGACCGGCCGCGCCCACAGACACGCCGATGGAATTGCGCCTGCACGATGCCGCGCTGCTGCTCGGCGGGGATGAGCGCAGCTGGCTTGAAAGCGGGGCCAGGCTGGCGGCCGCCCGCCGCGACAAACCGGATTGCTCGCAAACGGCGCTGATGTGGGGCATGCACCTCTATGCTCGCCTTTTACTTGAAGGGCCACTTACGGGCGGAACCCAGATCGACCGTTTCAGGATGGAGAGTGAGATCGAGGCGCTCGTTTTCAAGGTGCTTCCCCAGATCCGCGGCGATTCCATCATGGAATTTGCAGCGGCCAAGTTGCTGTTCTTCATCGATCGCGGGCATCTTGATCTGGCCGAGGAGATGACCGAAGCCGCTTTCGCTAGAACCACTGCTTTTGCGGCTGCCTTCGCCATGTTGGGTCAGGTGCGGCTGGGGCGCGGTCGCCTCGGGGAGTCGATCGGCTTCTACGACCGAGGCATCGAACTCGCCGAGCAGGGCTCGCCGTTCCACATCTATCTTCTGGTCCTCAAATGCGGCGCGCTGCTTGCCACCGGTGATCGCGGGGCTTTTCTGGACGGTCGCCAGGCACTCTACGCCGCCAAGCCGGCTTCACGAAACGACGTTGGCGCCTATCTGGTTTTGCCCGAAGAGAGCCTGCCTTCCGACATAGCAGCGATGCTGCAGATGTCCGGAGAGACCGGCGCCCATGCCCTGCTCGATGGCCTCTATTATTCGCAGGCGCGCCACTGCGGTGTTCAGCTCCACCGCGAGAATGTCATGCGCGGCCTGATAGCCCATGTCGTCCGCCGCTTCGGAGCGGGTATCGTACCGCAGCAATTGCAGGTCGCGCTGCCCGGTCTGTTCGTCGAGGGGGCTGGCTTGCCAGATTTGCTGGAGCAACGGACCCCATAAGTGGCTCACACGCAGGGCATCAATTGTTCTCGCCATATGCAGAGCCCGACAGTTCCGTTCTGCCGTTCAGGAAATGCGGCGCCGCTGCGATGTCACAGCGCGCGGGCCACCTCTTCCATCTGCGTTGCGCATTGTCCCCAGCCTTCGTGGAATCCCATCTTTTCATGGGCGTCGCGGTCGGCGGCATTCCAGTGGCGCGCGATAGCCGTGTAGCGGGTTTTGTTGCCTTCGGGCTCGAAGGTCAGAACGCAGGTGAAGAACGGTTTTTCCGAAGGCACCCAATCGCCCACATAAGCATCGGTAAACACCAGTTTGCGGTTTGGAACCACTTCGAGATACTGACCGGGATTGGGATATTCATTGCCGTTTTCATCGGCCATCACCACCATCGAGGCCCCGCCGGGACGCACATCCAGCGTGGCGCGCGGCGTGGTCCAGGGCCTGGGCGCGAACCATTTGGGCAAGATGGATGGGTCGGTCCAGCAGCGATAGACCGCCTCAGGCGAGGCGTCGATCAGCCTGGTCAGGACCAGGTCGCGGTTCGTGTCAGTCTGTGCTGTATCGGTCATGCGCGTTCTCCCTGAGGCTGAACCATTCTGCCCTAACGACGAGCGTTCAAAAAGGCTTCCTGGCGCGGTGACTAAATTTTGCCGGCGCGCTTTATAGCGACGCGTGGGGGCGGTTTGAGGCCCTGACAGCTTGATCGGCTTCATGTATGGAAGCGCTGTTTTATTCCAGAGGCTTTCCATGCGTCAGACCCGCCCGCTTGATACCTTTTGGCATTTGACCTGTCTGGGCGGTCCCGGCGTACGGCCCGGCCTTCCTGATGCCATTCCGGCCAATGTTCCGGGCACGGTGCATACCGATCTGCTCGCCGCCGGATTGATTCCCGATCCCTATCTCGATCTCAATGAGATCAGCGTCGACTGGGTGGGCCGTTGCGACTGGCGCTACGACAGGCGCTTTGACTGGCAGGACGATGGCGCCGAATTTGTCGAACTGGTTTTCGCCGGGCTCGATACCTTTGCCGAGATTGTCTTGAATGGTGTCGTCATCGGCCGCACCGCCAATATGAATCGCACCTATCGCTTCCCGGTGCGAGAGCATTTGCAGACAGGCGAAAACCGTCTCTCCGTCACTTTTGAGTCCGCGTGGAAGCGGGGTGAGGCTTTGGCGGCGCAATATGAGCCACGGCCCAATAATTACCCGGGGCCGGCTAATCTCATGCGCAAGATGGCCTGTAATTTTGGCTGGGACTGGGGCCCGACATTGGTTACGGCGGGGCTGTGGCAGGGCGTTTCGCTGCAAAGCTGGTCCGGTGCGCGACTGGGCCGAATTCGGCCTGAAATCACGCTGGCCGGCGCCGATGGCAAGGTGAGCATTCATGCCGATATCGAAGGCGGTGGCGACGCGTTGACCCTGCGCGTTTCTGTTGCCGGAGTAACGGAAGTGCTACCGGTTGATTGTGCTGCCGTCAGCCTTGATCTACTGGTAAAAGCTCCCGAGCTGTGGTGGCCGCATCATCTGGGCAATCCAAAACTCTATGATCTCTCGGTCGAATTGCTGTCGGGCGATGTGGTGCTTGATCGCTGGAGCCGGGCAATCGGTTTTCGCTCCCTGCGTCTCGATACGGCGCCTGATGAGCATGGAACGCCCTTTGCGTTCATAATCAATGACGTGCCGGTCTATATCTGCGGCGCAAACTGGATTCCCGATGACTGCTTCCTGCCGCGTGTGACGCCGGAGCGTTACGCCGCGCGCATCGAGCAGGCCAAGGGCGCCAATATCAATCTGCTGCGCGTCTGGGGCGGCGGCATTTACGAGACCGACGTTTTTTATGAGGCCTGTGACCGCGCGGGCATGCTGGTGTGGCAGGATTTCCTTTTCGCCTGCGCCGCCTATCCCGAAGAGGGGGATCTGCCCGCCGAGATCGAGGCCGAGGCGCGGGACAATATTGTGCGCCTCATGCCCCATCCCTCGCTGATTATCTGGAATGGCAATAACGAGAATATCTGGGGTTATTTTGACTGGGGCTGGCAGGCCGCGCTTGAGGGGCGGACCTGGGGCGAGGGCTATTATCTCGATCTGTTGCCGCGCCTTGTTGCCGAGCTTGATCCGACGCGCCCCTATTGGGCCGGCTCACCCTATTCGGGCTCGATGGACATTCACCCCAACGACCCGGCGCATGGCTGCACTCATCTCTGGGATGTGTGGAACGAGATCGGCTACGAGCATTATGCCGACAGCGTTCCGCGCTTCTGCTCCGAATTTGGCTGGCAGGCTCCACCGACCTGGGCAACGCTGACCCAGTCGGTTCACGACAATCCGCTCACCGCCACATCGCCCGGCGTCTGGCATCACCAGAAGGCGACGATTGGCAATGACAAATTGCTGCGCGGTCTGGAGGGGCATCTGCCCGAGCCGCGCGACATGGACGATTGGCATTTTGCCACCCAACTCAATCAGGCGCGCGCGATCAGTTTCGGCATTGCTCATATGCGCAGTCACCGTCCGCTCAATATGGGCACCATCGTCTGGCAGTTGAATGATTGCTGGCCGGTGACGTCATGGGCGGCGATTGACGGATATGGTCGCAAAAAGCCGCTCTGGTACGCTTTGCGCACGGTCAACGCCAACCATCTGCTGACAATTCAGCCGCGTGCGTCACGATTGGCTGTCATTGCCGTCAACGAAAGAACATTGTTCTGGCGTGGTCCGGTGACGATAAAGCGCATGCGCTTTGATGGTACGGTGCTGGCCGAATGGACGCATTGGCGGCTCTGCGCAGATCGGCTCTCAGCCGCCGAAATGCTTATACCTCAAGACCTTGCTACGCCCGGAAACCCGCGCGAAGAAGTGCTCATTGCCACCATGCACGACAGCACGGCCATTTTCTGGTTCAACGAAGATATCGATCTCGATCTGCCCGCGCCGGAATATGATATTGCCTTGAATAAGCTCGGCAATTCCCGCTGGGAGCTGACTGTCATCGCGCATTCACTGCTCAAGGATCTCTGCATTTTCGTCGATCGCCTCGCGCCAGACGCGGAAATCAGTGACATGCTGGTGACGCTTTTGCCGGGGCAGAGCCATAGTTTCATCATTGAAAATATTGATGAAATCGACCCAGCGATCATTGGCTCCGCGCCGGTTCTGCGCTGTGCCAATCAATTGGTGCGTTAGCGCCGCACCGCCTGCAAGGCGGTCCGCAACAGACCCCCATGGCGCTCAAGCAGTGCCATGGCCTCGGCTTTATCCGCGCCCGCTGCAATCAACACGGCCGGTTTCACGGCGCCTGCACTGGCCTCCAGCGCGCGGACGGCCGCTTTATCGTCCACCTTTGCGATCGCCGCCACGATACCGCGTGCCCGGATTCTCAATTTCTCATTGTCAGCCAATAGGTTGACCATAAGCCCGTCATGCACGTGACCCAGTCGGATTGCCATCAATGTCGAGAGCATGTTGAGCGCGATTTTCTGCGCCGTGCCAGCACCCATCCGGGTTGAACCGGCGATCACTTCGGGCGGTGTCGGCAGAAAAACCGGCACATCGACAATGGAAAACAGCGTCGCGTCCGCATTATTGGCAATGCCGATTGTCTTTGCACCACGGGCACTTGCCGCGTTCGCCGCTGCGATAGGGTAGGGCGTGTGGCCGCTGGCTGTAAGCGCAATCAGGCAGTCATTGGGGCCGGGATCAAGCGCCAGAACCGCCGCTCGTGCTGCCTCGCCTTCGTCTTCTGGCCCGCCTTTCATATCGGTCAGCGCCGCCATGCCACCGGCGAGCAGTACCACGATCTTGTCGCGCGCAATGCCATAGGTTCCGGGCAATTCCAGCGCGTCAGCCAGGGCCATAAGCCCCGAACTGCCTGCCGCAGCATAGATCAGCCGCCCGCCAGTTCTGATGCTGGAGGCCGCCAAATCTGCGGCCTGGCCAATTGCCTGCGCTGCTTGTGATACGCAGGCGGCGGCGTCTGCCTGCCCCTCAGACAGCAAGGCCAAAATTGCCGCGTCCGATTGCAGATCAAGCTCGAACGCTGCGCCATGGCGTTTTTCAGTCTGTTTCTCTGCCATGTCGCCTCCCTGCCGCGATAATGCCAAAAAAATACCACTTGTCCAGTTTGGTTGTGATCGGCATAAGAAGGAAAAGAAAAAGAGTAGTTTCCACAAGGGAGTGGTGGAGCCGTTTGCCAGAGCACAAATGGGCTTGGGCAAATGGTACGTTATTGGTATTGTGCGCTTATGGCTCGTGCTGCGCCGATTATATCGGTGGGCATAGTCCTGGCGGAGGGAAATGTGACTGACCAGTCCGGGAACATGTTTGGCGATAGTCCGCTGGTTCTGCCCGTGGGCGGTCCGCTTTATCTCCAACTCAAGCGCTGGATCGAAGATGCCATAAAACGCGGCACGATCAAGCCCGGCGACGCGCTGCCATCCGAGCGCGATCTGGCATTGCGCGCTGATGTATCGAGAGTGACCGTGCGCAAGGCGGTTCAGCAATTGGTGCAGGACGGCGTTCTGGTGCAGCGCCACGGCTCGGGCACCTTCGTTGCCGCCCAGACCCCGCGTGTCGAGCAATCCCTGTCGCAACTGACTTCCTTCACCGAAGATATGGCCCGGCGCGGCATGTCCGTGCGCGCCGAATGGCTGGACCGTGGCGTCTACGCGGCCTCGCCGGAAGAAACGGTCATTCTGGGCCTCAGCTCGGGCGAGCAGGTGGCGCGCATCGCCCGCCTGCGCCTCACCGGCGACATGCCGCTGGCCATTGAACGGGCAAGTCTGTCAGCGAGCGTTCTGCCCGAACCGACGGAAATCGGCGATTCTCTCTATAAATATCTCGACCGCTTCGGCGTCCGCCCGGTGCGCGCCATCCAGCGCATTCGCGCCGCCAATATTGCCGAAGCCGACGCGCACCTTCTGCAAGTCCCGGTCGGCTCTGCCGGCCTGCATATCGAACGCATTTCCTATCTTGCGACGGGCCGCGTCATCGAACTCACCCGCTCCATTTATCGGGGCGATACCTATGACTTTGTTGCCGAACTGCGTCTCGGCGACCCTAGTGCAGGAGCTAAGCCATGAGCCAGGCCATGAGCGCTCAAACCCATATGCGTCAGGAAGTTGACCAGATTCCCGAAGTGGTCGCTGGCTTTCTCAAGGCATCTTCGCCTGTTCTCGATGATGCGGCAGCGCGCCTGCGCAGCGTCGGTCCATCACTGATCATCACGGTGGCGCGCGGCTCCTCCGACCACGCCTCGGCTTATCTCAAATACGCTATCGAGCTGACGCTGGGCCTGCCTGTAGCTTCTGTCGGCCCATCCATCGCCTCGATTTACGGCAAAGACCTCAAACTGAGCCGCGCCGCCGCCATTGCGATTTCCCAATCCGGCAAAAGCCCCGATATCGTCGGCATGGCCCAATCCGCTCGCCGCTCCGGAGCCACCACGATTGCCATTACCAATACGATGGGCTCGCCGCTTGCCGAAGCCAGCGACTTCACCGTGGATTTGCATGCGGGCGTCGAGAAAAGCGTTGCTGCCACCAAAACTTTCGTCACCTCCGTTGTGGCAGGGCTGGCTCTGCTGGCGCGCTGGAGCGGCGATGCTGAATTGCACAGAGCCGTTGAGGCGCTGCCCGAATCTCTCGCCAATGCCGTCGCTTGTGATTGGTCGGACATGATTCCCGCGCTCGATGGCCAGTCTGCCCTTTATGTGCTTGGACGCGGCCCCGGTTTCGCCATTGCCAATGAAGCTGCGCTCAAATTCAAGGAAACTTGCGGCATTCAGGGCGAATCCTACAGCGCCGCCGAGGTTATGCATGGCCCGGTTTCCATCGTGACGCCCGGCTATCCCGTTCTTGCGCTCGCCGCCCGCGATGCTGCCGAAGCCTCGGTTGCCGATATGGCCCATAAGCTGGCGGGGCAGGGCGCACGCGCGTTCCTAACCAGCGACCGCCCCGGCGCAGCCTCGCGCCTGCCTTTTGCTGCCACTGGGCACCCGATCACCGATCCGCTGGCCCTGATCGTGTCTTTTTATGGCTTCGTCGAAGCGCTGGCCCGCCATCGCGGCCTCAATCCAGATGAGCCTCCCATGCTGCGCAAGGTGACGGAAACGATATGAGCGACCTTCTCGCCATTGCCGGAGCGCGAATCTTCGACGGCGAGGGCTGGCACGACAATGCCGCCCTGCTGATCGAATTCGGTTTTGTCTCCGGCATTGTGGCGAGCGCCGCCATTCCCGACCATGCCGAGCGTGTCGATCTCGACGGCGGCATGCTCGTGCCGGGCTTTATTGATTTACAGGTCAATGGCGGGGGCGGGGTGCTGTTCAACAATGCCCCCAGCCTCGATTCCATCCGTACCATCTGCCGCGCACACGCCCAGTTCGGCACCACTGCACTCCTGCCGACGCTGATTACCGATAGCGTCGCGGTCAATATCGCCGCCATCGCCGCCGGCATTGCCGCCCATGAGCAGCGCGTTCCCGGTTTTCTCGGCCTGCATCTTGAAGGCCCGCATCTGTCACTGGCGCGCAAGGGTACCCATGATCCTGTCCTGATCCGACCCATGGATGACGCCGATCTGGCCCGTCTCATCGAGGCCGCACAAACACTGCCCGCACTCTTATGTACTGTGGCCATTGAATCGGTAACGCCTGACCAGATCGCTGCGATCGCCGCTACCGGGGCCGTCGTCAGCCTCGGCCATACCGACACCACCTATGATGGTGCCAAAACGGGTTTTGCCGCCGGTGCCAATATGGCCACCCATCTGTTCAACGCCATGAGCCAGCTCGGCAATCGGGAGCCGGGCCTTGTTGGCGCAGTGCTCGATAGCCCAGCTGTCTTTGCCGGTCTCATCGCCGATGGCATTCACGTTCACCCCGCCGCCATCGCCGCCGCGCTGCGCGCCAAACAAGGGCCAGGTCGGATTTTCCTCGTCACCGATTCCATGTCGCAGACCGGCACTGACCTCACCAGCTTTACGCTCAATGGCCGCACGATAACTCGCGCCGATGGCGCATTGCGTCTGGCCAATGGCACATTGGCCGGTGCTGATCTCGATATGATCGATGCCGTCAACTTCATGATCGACACGATCGGCCTTGCACCGGACGAAGCCTTCCGTATGGCCTCGCTCTATCCGGCGGAAGCAATGGGGCTGGCCGAAACCCACGGACATTTGCACCGCGCCGCACTGGCCAATTTCGTGCATCTATCGGCTGATCGGCAGGTGCAATCCACCTGGGTAAATGGCGAGAAGGTGTGGGGATAGAAGCGCTATAGCGTGGTCGCCACCGGCCCACCCCTCGCCCCTTGCGGGAGAGGGTGGTTTTTCGCGTTCAGCGAAAAACCGGGTGAGGGGCTTGGAGCCATCCCGCAGGGCAAATCTCTCCTGTGGAGAGATTTGAGGCGAGAAGGCCATGAGAGCTATGCTCGAATGGCGCCGGTGCCTGCTTCCCTCATCCCCGCCCGATATAAGGCATTCCCGTCGCCATCACCGTCATGAACTGCACATTCGCCGACAGCGGCAGCCCCGCCATATAAAGCACCGCCTCCACCACATGCGCGACATCGAATGTCGGCTCCGCCATCATCGTGCCATTGGCCTGTAGCGACCCCGAATTCATCGCGCTGGTCATGTCCGTGGCCGCATTGCCGATATCGATCTGCCCACAGGCAATATTGAACGCGCGCCCATCGAGCGAAATCGCCTTGGTCAGCCCGGTCATTGCATGTTTGGTCGTCGTATAGGACGCAGCCTGCGGCCGGGGCACATAGGCCGAAATCGACCCATTATTGATGATCCGGCCACCTTGCGGACTCTGCGCGCGCATCAGCCGAAAGGATTCGCGCGCCACATAGAAGGCGCCATTGAGATTGGTGTCGACCATATCCCGCCAGGTCTCGACCTCCAGATCGCCAAACACCGCAGCAGGCGCAAAACGCCCGGCATTGTTGAATGTCAGGTCCAGCCTTCCATGCCTGGCCCTGATTTCCGCAAACAGCGCGGCGACGGATTCGGGTTGCGTCACATCACAGGCAATGCTTGTAATCCCCTCCATCTTGTCCAGTTCGGCAATGCGGTCGGCCCGTCGTCCACAGGCCACCACCTGCCAGCCCGCAGCCGCCAGCCCAAGAGAAACCGCCCGGCCAATCCCCGAAGTCGCCCCTGTCACCAGTGCAATACCAGCTTCACCCATTCCCGATCTCCACACTCTCGCCACACAAAATCACCAGCCAATCCCGCCCCAAACGGCCCCGATGTCGGCATTGACCTGCATTTTAACGAAGTCTTTAATCGGGTTAACAGGGCGTTTCCATCTGTGTGCTGAATCTGCAACAACCGCAATGCAACCACATTGTGGCAGGCCCAAAACCCCCATGCCGAGATTGCGTCAGGTTTTTCTGTGCGTAGAGTGGGTCTTGCGAATCCATGCATGGGATCGTTTGTCGGTCGCAACGCGACGGCAACACACAGCACCACGAATTGTGTGGTCGCGTTTCGACAAACCGCTGGGTAACCGGCACAAAGAATGACTGACTTTGGAGGTCAACTAATGAAACTCAAGAGCCTTATCCTCGGTTCTGTTGCTGCCGCTGGTCTTTCGACCGCTGGCTTCGCTGCCGATCTCGGCGTCCTCACCTCGCTGGACGTTTGCGACTCGCTGGGCATCTCCGGCCTGACCATCTCCTCCTCGACCAACTGCCTCGCCATCACTGGCAAGGTTGCCTATGACTTCACTTGGGGCGACTACGAGCCTGTTATCGGCGCCACTGATTCCCTTGATTGGGAATCGGAAGTTGAAGCTTGGGTTCAGTTCGTTGGTACCGCTTCGTCTGACTTTGGTCCGGCTTCGGCAACCATCCGCATCGGCGGCACCACCACTACTACTGTGGTTGACGAGACCGTGACTGCTGGTCCTGCTTCTATCGATCCGACTATTTCGCGCGCATTCGTGAGCATCGGCGACACCACCGTGATCACTGCTGGTCTGGTTGGCGATGAGCTGGAAGGCAATGGCGACTTCGGCGAGATCTTCGGCTGGTCCGATCTCTACGACGACAATGATGGTTTCTTCTCCTCCAGCAATGTTAAGGGCATCACGACTGGTGGCCACGCCATTCAGGTGACGTCGACTCTTGCGGATGGCGTTAAGGCTGGTGTTGGTATCGAAAATTTGGGTGGCGAGATCGGTGTTGATACCGTTGCTGGTCCTCCGGTTGTTGTCGGTTCTGCCGGTGCTGGCACCCTCGTTGGTTTCGTAAGCTATGCAGGCTCGGGCATTGCTGCTAGCGTATATGCTGCTGCTGGTGGTATTCTTGAGGGTGAAGTTGATGCGTGGCTGGTCAATGCTGACCTGGCTGCAAACTTTGACAACTTCAACGTTTACCTTGCAGGCCACTACACTGCAGACGACCAGAATGCGTCGTTCTACAGCTTGCTCGCAGCTGCTAGTGCAACCTTCGACATGTTTACCCTTGCCGGTAACGTTGGTGTGAACGGTGGTGAGGATTTCACTGGTACCGCTCTTGCTAATGGTTTGACCTTTGGTGGCTCGATCGGTGCCAAGGTTACAGATACCGTTGCTATTAACCTGGCTGGTATCTGGATCGATAACGACACTTCGACGTCGAATGACGAAGATTACATCCTCGCAGTCCAGCTTGTTGCTGATCTGTCCGATGCAATCACCCTCACCACTGAAGTTGGTTTCGAGAGCGATACAGCTTCTCCTGCTACCACCAACTTCTACGCCGATGCCGAACTGGAATGGACTCCAGGCGGCAACTTCGAATCGTATGTTGGTGCTCGTTTCGAACAGACTGGTGCTTACTCGGTTCGCGTTGGCGCATCGAAGGAATTCAAGTAATCCTTGGATTACTGCTGAATTGGGAAAGGCCCGGCTCTGCCGGGCCTTTCTTTTCGCGCATGCGGAGCCACGCCGATCGACCGTCACTCGCCCACAAGGGAGAAGGAACGACTCAGTCGCCCCTCCTCGTTTGAGGGGAGGCAATCGCATATGAAGATTGGTTTATCCGGGATGTCTCAGTCGTCACCCTCCCCCTTGCGGGGAGGGATCAAGGGAGGGGGATGAAAGCCCGTATATCGGGGGCTCTCCTCACCTCCTCCCAACCTCCCCCGTGAAGGGGGAGGTGCCGTCCGGCGGTAAACTAGCCACCTGCTACCATTCCACCAAAACCATATGCGATTGCCTCCCCTCAAAGTGGGAGAGCCCCGATCAGTTCCCTCCCCCTTGAGGGGAGGGTTAGGGTGGGGGTGCTGAACGATCCGCAGTGCAATCGTTTGTTGGAACCGCGGCCCCCCACCCCAGCCCCTCCCCACAAGGGGGAAGGAGCGACTCAGTCGCCCTCCTCCTTTGAGGGGAGGCAATCGCATATGAAGATTGGTTTGTCCGGAATGTATCAGTCGTCACCCTCCCCCTTGCGGGGAGGGATCAAGGGAGGGCGATGAAAGCCCGTGTATCGGGGCCTATCCCAACCCCCTCCCAACCTCCCCCGTAAAGGGGGAGGTGCCGTCCGGCGGGTAAACTTGCCACCCGCTACCATTCCATCAAAACCATATGCGATTGCCTCCCCTCAAAGTGGGAGAGCCCCGATCAGTTCCCTCCCCCTTGAGGGGAGGGTTAGGGTGGGGGTGCTGAACGATCCTCAGCGCAATCGTTTGTTGGAACCGCGGCACCCCCACCCCAGCCCTCCCCTCAAGGGGCAGGGTGCCCATCGGTGCTCACCAAATTCAGCCTAAAGCCTGACATTCATCTCCGTCCCCCACCATCGCCATTTCCCTTTGTCCCGTCGCGCAAATCATCTACCTTCGACAAAGTTGCGGTTTTCCAATGGATTCGGGATGATCAGGGACCTCCTGAAATGGGCGGCGCCGGGTGCGGTGACAGTTTTCACCGGCACACTTGCCGCTCTGGTAATGACGACGCCAAATGCGCTCGCCGATCTGCGCGGGCAGGGCGATGCCTCACTAGATGATAGCGGCCTGTCATGGGCGCATATCGCTCTCGATGGCCGCGACGTTCTTCTCACCGGCACCACCGATACGCAGGACAGCCGCGATCAGGCCATTGCGCTGCTTGCCAGTATTCCGGGCATTCGCACCGTTATCCAAAATGTCGCCATTGCGCCCGCGATGAGTCCCTATCGTATTGACGTAAAAGTCGAGAACGCCGCCATAAGCCTTTCCGGCGGCGTGCCAAATGCCGATTTTCTGAGCCTGCTATCCGCGCAATCCGATCTGGATATTTCAGGCCTCGCGCTGCGCGCCGGCCTGTCTGACGAAAAGCAGTTTCTCTCCGGTCTGCAATTCGCTCTGGCACAGGCTGAACTGATTGAGACCGGCACGATCAGCCTGTCGGATATGACGCTGGCCATGCAGGGCCGCGTCAATTCCGACCGCGCCTTGGGAGCGCTGCAGATCGCTCTCGCCACATTGCCCGAAGGTCTCGCATTGGGTCCGGTGGACATGGTCCCCGTTCTGGCCGCGCCATATACATGGACGGCTGAATTTGATGGCAAACGCATTGCTGTTTCCGGCCACGTGCCCGAACAGGCGCTGGTGGAACGCATTCGCACCGCCGATGTTTCCGGCCTGCCCATTGCCACCGGCCTCGCACTCGCCTCTGGCGCTCCTGATGGCTTTGCCGAGCTGAGCCGCACCCTGATCGAGCAATTGGCGCGACTGGACCATGGCAGCGCCAGCATCGTCGACGGCGTCAGCCGCATTTCCGGTGCGCCGCCCAGCCTTGAGGTTGCGCAGGCTGTCACCCAATCTCTGCCCGGCTCCATCGTCCAGCTCGCCCCGCCACCCGTCAGCGACTATTGGGTGAGCGTCACCAGACAGGAAAGCGGCGTGCTGGTTTTTGACGGCTATGCCCCCGATCAGGCGACGGTCACCGCTTTTGCCGAACACGCAAATGCCGATGTCAATTTCCTCAAACTCGGCTCCGGCGCGCCCGCGCTCTATCAGTCCGGCGTTGATTTCGGCCTCAGCCTGCTCGATCAGATGGCCGAAGGCCGCTTCGTGCTGAACGAAAATATCCTGACTCTGTCAGGCCTTGCCGATGCATCTCCCGCCTATCAGACGATCCTGACAAGCCTCGAAAATGACCTGCCGCAGGGCCTTCAACTCGCCGCCATCGAGATCAGTCCGCCGGCGCTCGACACCTACACATTCTCCGTGCAGCGCGACGAGGGCGGTGCAATCACCCTTTCCGGTTTCGTCCCCGATCCTGCTTCTAGAGACAACCTGTTAGCCCTTGCCGGACCGGGCAGCACCTCCAGCGCCGATTACGCCTCTGGTCAGCCGGACGATTTCCTCGCATCGGCGGAGCAGGCTATGGATCTGCTCAAATGGCTCGACAAGGGAGCGGCCGCTTTCGACGGCACCTCCTGGACTGTTTCCGGCACGCCATCGACGGCCCTCGATAAAGCCTCATTGGAAACCGAATTCGCGGTCAAGCAACTGGCCGAACGGGGCTGGCAGCTCGATCTGTCCGAACGCGCCCCGCCGCCGGAAGCGCCTGCGACGGAAGTCGCACCGCAGCCCGAGCCCGCCGCTTTGCCTGAGGCAGAAGCAGCGCCTGTTGAAGACGTGATGCCAACTCAACCCGTGGCCGAAACGCCAGAGGCTCCTGCCGTCCCCGCGACCTCGCCCGCCCAGCTCGCACTGTGCCGCGACCGCGTTGCCGAATTGTCGGCGCATAACGCCATCCTGTTCCAATCGGGCAATGCCATAATCGCCGACAGCGCCGATGCTGAGCTCGACCGCTTCGGTGAGGCGCTTGCCCTCTGTCCCGACACTAAAATCTATGTTGAAGGCCACACGGACAGCGATGGCGATGACCAGCGCAATCTGGCGCTTTCGGTGGCGCGGGCCGAGGCCGTGGTCAATGCCCTGATCGAGCGCGATGTCGATCCTGCGCGCCTCTATGCCATCGGCTATGGCGAGTCCCAGCCAATCGCGGATAACGCGACGCAGGACGGCAAGCGCCAGAATCGGCGGATCGTGGTCACGATTGATACCGACAATGAGTAAAGCACCGCCCCATTTCGGCAGGAATCGCTAGACCGCAACGAGGAAAGGTCTCGTGCAGAATTTTTGGGCATCGTTGATCTTCCTCGTGAGCGTCTATTGGCCCTTCATGGCGGCAGCGCTTGCAATTGGTCTGATCACCGGCTGGCTTAGCCTGCCACGCGTCCAAAGGGGCGGGAAATGATCAGTTTTGATCATGCCGCCGAGATCGCGCTGCTGCTGCTCGCGGCCTATCTCTGCGGCTGCATCATCGGCTATTGCGCCCATCGCATGCTGCGCAATTCCGCCCCGCGCCCGGTCATAGCGGCAGCACCGCAAATGGTGGCGGCGCCACAAGCAAAGCCCTCCGGCGCGCGACGGCTTGCTGGTATCGCCGAGCGCGATGTGACACCGACCGCCGCGCCGCCCCGGCAGATTAATCGTCCGCCGGAACTGCCCGCCCCTCGGGGCGGCAAGCCGGATGACTTGCGGAAAATCAAAGGCATTGGCGCCAAGACAGAGGCTGCGCTCCACAATCTTGGCATTTATCACTTCGATCAGATCGCTGCCTGGCATTCCAGCAATCTGGACTGGCTGGAGGGGCGCATCGCGGTCAAGGGGCGTATTCGCCGCGAGCAATGGGTGGAGCAGGCCGTGCTGCTGGCCACCGACACGAGCGTTAATGCGGGTTGAGCGCCGTCAGGCCGCCTTGCTCACGCCCGCGCCGATCCCGAACACGAATTTTGCCACCGCCTCGATTTCCTCACTCTGATCGAACAGGGCAGGGGAGCCTTGCCCGGCAATGGTGAAGGCCACGGCATCGGGGCGTCTGCGCACCATTTCCTCAAATGTCTCCCGGCGCAATTGGTCGGTCAATTGCGTGCGCAGTAACATCAGCGGTGCGCATTTCAGTGCATCATAAAATGGCCATTGGGCGACCAGAACATCGTTGAAGCTGAAATCCTTGAGCAGTTCGATCAACCTCAAATCGAATAGTGGGCGCGGGCGTCCTCGCGTGTCGAAATAATGGGTTTTGAGGGCAAGCGCATCGAGCGCCTCATTCGCCAGCCCCGGATGATCGCCCGCCAGCATGCGCCGAAATCCCGCCTGAACGGCCTTGCCGCGCAGGCTCATCAAATGGTTGAGATTGTTGCGGAGCCGCACAATACCCCGCGAATCCGTGACCGGTCCGGAATCGAGCAATATTGTGCCGCCTACCATCAGCGGATGCGCCGCCGCAAACGCCATGGCAACCTGCCCGCCATGCCCCTGACCGAGCAGAATAGCGCGCCCGATTCCCAATGCTGTCAGAATATCGAAAAGGTCGCGTGCATCGGCGAGGGATCCATAATCACTGATAAGCGGGCGATCATCGGCTCGTCCCCGACCGGGTAAATCGATCAGCATAATTGGCCAGTCATTGGGCCGTAACCGCCCGAAATAGGCGAGGAAAGCGGCGAAATCGCTCATATTGCGGTTATAGCCGGGAACGCAGACCAGCGGCATTCGGCCCGGCGCAAATGTGCCGCGCATATGCACCGCCGCCCGTGTTCGCGCATCGTCCAAAAGGATATGGCGCACGTTCAGCCCGGCAAAGGCCGCGTGATCTTCCGGTGTCGTTCTGGGCCGTTGCAGAAGGGGCATCATGGCCTCATTTATGGGCGCAACAGTGCGAACCACAAGTCGTTTCACGCGCCTTGTGGCGCGCCACCGATAAAAGTATGGTGCGCCTGTTCGGCACCGGCGGGTTCCGGACCAATTCAACATCAAAAATGCCAGGCCCCCTATGCCGGCACCTATCGAGGAATACCGACAAATGCTGCGAGGTTCGATTACGGCGCTCATCACCCCCATGCGCGATGGGGTCGTGGATGAGAAAGCCTTCGCCAGCTTTGTCGAGTGGCAGATTTCCGAAGGCACGCACGGTTTGGTGCCGGTGGGCACCACCGGCGAGAGCCCCACGGTTAGCCATGAAGAACACAATCGTGTCGTCGAAATCTGCATCGAAGTGGCCAATGGCCGCGTGCCGGTGATTGCAGGCGCGGGCTCCAATGCCACCGCCGAGGCGGTGTCGCTGGCACAGCACGCCGAAAAGTCCGGCGCCGATTACGTCCTCTCGGTTGTGCCCTATTATAACAAGCCCAATCAGGAAGGCCTGTTTCAGCATTTCTCGGCCGTGGCGCGATCTGTGGGCATTCCGGTCATTCTCTATTCCGTGCCGGGGCGCACTATTGTCGATCTGAGCGTCGATACGATTGCGCGCCTTCGTGAAGCCCATTCCAATATTGTCGGCGTAAAGGACGCGACGGCCGATATGGGCCGCGCCAGCCTGCAGCGCGCCAAGCTGGGCCCTGATTTCATCCTGCTTTCGGGTGAAGACATGACGGCTTTGGGCTTTAATGCCCATGGTGGTCATGGCTGCATTTCGGTGACGTCCAATGTCGCCCCCAAGCTGTGCTCGCAGATGCAGGAATTGTCGCTTTCTGGCGATTTCAAGGGCGCTCTGACCGTGCAGGACAAGCTGGTGCACCTGCACAAGAACCTGTTCCTCGAGCCCAATCCGACCGCAGTGAAATATGCCGCGAGCCGCCTCGGCCTCTGCGAAAACGAGTTGCGCCTGCCTCTGGTGCAGGTTTCCAGGGACACGCAGCAGGCCGTGGACTTTGCAATGGCCCATGCAGGTCTTATCTAGATCTGATGAGCAGCAAGAACGACAAGAACAAGAACGGATGGATCAGTCACGGCCTCGTGGCTGAAAACCGTCGCGCGCGATTTGATTACGAAATCGGCGACACGCTGGAAGCGGGCATCGTACTGACCGGCACCGAGGTGAAATCCCTGCGTCTGGGTAAGGCGCAGATCGCCGAATCCTACGCGTCTCCGGAAAGCGGTGAGCTTTGGCTCATCAATGCCCATATTCCCGAATATTTGCAGGCGAACCGCTTCAATCACCAGGAGCGCCGTCCGCGCAAATTGCTGGTGTCGAAAAAGCAGCTCTCAAAGCTTGATCAGGAAGTGGCCCGCGCCGGCAATACGATCGTGCCGCTCAAACTGTTCTTCAACGACCATGGCAAGGCCAAGCTTCTGATCGGCATTGGCAAGGGCAAGAAGAATTTCGACAAACGCGCCACCAGCCGCGACCGCGACTGGAACCGCGACAAGGCCCGCATCATGAAAGAGGGCGGGCGGGGCTAAGCTCTGCTGCCATTTCATCGGCTTCAAAGAGCGTTCTTTAGCGCAGAGACGTGGCGAGATGCCGGACGGCCGTCGGCCTCCGGGTTTGCTTTGAATGCCGAGGTCAAGAAGACTGCGGCATGGGGCGAGGTTCGCCTCGGTGCCGGTCGTCCGGCGGATTGGTATAGGTGAGGAAAGCCTCGCCCCATGCACCGGAGACTCGTTCAGACGCGCTGGGCGGGCGGATTTGCGTCCGCTTGCCATCCATGATGGACTGCTTCGTCTTCGCCCTGCTGGCGACGCCTCTGCCATTCGAGCATAGCTCTCATGGCCTTCTCAGCTAAAATCCTTCCACTGGAAGGATTTTGCGTGCCGCCGCCTCGAAGCTGCCGTCCGGTGCAGCCGGAACGGCCCGACATGGTCTCCCCGGCATTGCTGGGTAAGGCCCTCCATACGCGCGAACGGAAGACAGGCGACCCCATCCTCATCCGGTCCCCCGCACCGATTGTTCGTAGCGACCGCGCAGCCTGTGCAGGGGTGAGGACAATCTGCATCAGGTAACGCTTGGCGGGGATAAGTTTAGTGCAACGAAGCTCCACCCAAACGCCTCAAGCTGTTGTTGCACTTCGTTTGAGAACTCAGGCGCCGGGGTGACAGCTGGTGGGTGGGAGGGCAGGTTCAATTCCGAGGGATGGCGAGCACTATCCGCATACTCGATCCGGCACCCTCCCCTTGACGGGGAGGGCTGGGGTGGGGTGTGTCACACACTCGGATATCGAGGCTCCCACACCCCCTCCGAGCTTCGCTAAGGCCTGACGGCCAAGCTGTGCTACCTCCCCCGTCTAGGGGGAGGTGGGCATCGAGTGCGCTACGGAATGTGCGACAGTCTGGAGTAATATGCCTGTGCAGGGCACGGCCAGGGGCATAAGTTTGTTGCTCTGGCTCCAACCCATCACAAATCGTCGCCCTCGGGCTTGACCTGAGGGGTTTGAGTTTCGATGTGGCTCAAAAAGTGAAGAGCCCTCGGGTCAGGCCCGAGGGTGACGAGCGGTGGGCACGCTCCGATCGCTAAGCCTCAACCGGCCTTTGCGTTTGCGGACGGCCAACCGTCTTGGCCAGATCGGCGACGTCGATGAAGAAGTCGGCTTGCCGCCGCAGATCGTCCGAGATCATTGGTGTTGCAGTGGTCAGCGTCGACACCACGGTAACGCGCTTGCCCTTGCGTTGCAGCGAGGCAACCAGGGCGGTGAAATCCCCGTCGCCCGAGAACAACACCAGATGGTCGTAATAGGGTGCAAGCTCAAGTGCATCGACGGTCAGCTCGATGTCCATATTGCCTTTCACCTTGCGCCGTCCGGCAGCGTCGGTGAATTCCTTGGCTGGCTTGGTGATCACCGTGTAGCCATTGTAGTCGAGCCAGTCGATCAGCGGCCGGATGGACGAATATTCCTGATCTTCCACCAGCGCCGTGTAGTAATTGGCGCGCAGCATATAGGCCTTGCCGCTGAACTCGGTCAGCAATTTGCGGTAATCGATGTCGATTCCGATGGCCTTGGAGGTCGCATAGAGATTGGCGCCATCAATAAAGACCGCAATTTTCTCGCGGGGATCGATAGCCATAAGAAAATCTCCAAAACCAAGCGAGCGAGCCCGCTATTCAATAGTCTCGCGCTGAAATCGACGCAAATAACGCCGCCGCGATGTTTGTCTTAAATTCGGTGTTCGCACATTTCCGTGAGACCGACAAGGCGCTCTCGAAGCAGGTCGGGGGATGGTAAACCTTGTCAGACCCGCTCCCTTGGTGTATTGCGAGCCTTCATCCCCCTTATTGTGGAGACGTTCGTGGCACGCGTCACCGTTGAAGACTGCATTGAAAAGGTCGAGAACCGCTTCGACCTCGTCCTCATGGCCGCACATCGCGCGCGCATGATTTCCTCCGGCGCACAGATCACTGTTCCGCGTGATAACGACAAGAATCCAGTCGTTGCCCTGCGTGAAATTGGTGACGGCACCATTTCGCCCGAGGATTTGCACGAGGATCTGATCCACTCGCTGCAGAAATATGTCGAGGTCGACGAGCCCGAATCCAGCGCCGCCCCGCTCATCGAGAGCGCAGGCGATGATGATTCGATCAATTTCGACACGATCAGCGAAGAAGAATTGCTGCGCGGCATCGAGAGCCTTGCGCCGCCGGAGCGGCGCGACGACTAAGCTTGCGCATCACGCAGTGATATTTATATCAGGAGCGTCCGGTCTGCACCGGGCGCTCTTTTCATTTCCAATACAGGCGCTAAGCTCACCTTCTGTAGCGAGCGACTAAATCCATGATGCGTCAGTATGAACTTGTCGAACGTGTTCAGGCTTACAACCCGAACGCCGACGAGAATTTGTTGAATAAGGCCTATGTGTACGCCATGCAGAAGCATGGCTCGCAAAAGCGCGCCTCCGGCGACCCCTATTTCAACCATCCCCTCGAAGTTGCCGCCATTCTGACCGAGCTCAAGCTCGACGACGCCTCCATTGCCGTCGGCCTGCTGCACGACACCATCGAGGACACCGACGCCACCCGCGCCGAGATCGATCAGCTTTTCGGACCTGAAATCGGCACCATTGTCGATGGTCTGACCAAGATCGATCGTCTCAATCTGGTCTCTCGTGAAGAGGCGCAGGCGGAAAATCTGCGCAAGCTGTTGCTCGCCATCAGCCAGGACGTGCGGGTGCTGCTGGTCAAGCTGGCCGACCGGCTCCACAATATGCGCACCCTGCAATATATGCGCGCCGACAAGCAGCAGCGCATTGCGCAGGAAACCATGGATATTTATGCGCCACTGGCTGGTCGCATGGGTATGCAGGACATGCGCAATGAGCTGGAAGACCTCAGCTTCCGCATCCTGCAACCGGATCATTACGCCGCGATCACTGCTCGTCTTGAGCAGATGCAGGCCGACAATCAGGAAACCATCAACACCATCACCACCGAATTGACCGAGCGGCTTGCCGAAGCTGGCATAACGGCGCGGGTCAAGGCGCGGGTCAAATCGCCCTATTCGATTTTTTCCAAGATCGAACGCAAGTCGATCGCGCTCGAACAGCTTTCCGACATGATCGGATTTCGCGTCGTGGTCGGATCGGTCGAGCAATGCTACCGCACGGTGGGCCTGATCCATACGCAGTGGAAGCTCGTTCCCGGTCGCTTCAAGGACTATATCTCGGTCCCGAAACACAATGATTACCAGTCGATCCACACAACCATTGTCGGACCCAGCCGACAGCGCGTGGAATTGCAGATTCGCACCGAGGAAATGGACCGGATCGCTGAGTTCGGTATTGCGGCGCATGCGCTCTACAAGGATGGCGCATCGGCCAATCTGGGCCGTATCGAGCTGGAATCGCACGCCTATGGCTCGCTCAGGCAGACCATTTCCCACCTGACCTCGGGCATCGCTTCGGAAGATTTCCTCGAATACACCAAGCTCGAACTGTTTCAGGATCAGGTCTTCTGCTTCACCCCGCGCGGGCGCCTTATTGCGCTGCCCCGTGGCGCGACGCCCATCGACTTTGCCTATGCGCTGCACACCGACATTGGCGATACCTGTGTCGGCGCGAAGATCAACGGCCTGATCCTGCCGCTGGTCACCCAGCTTCGCTCGGGTGATGAGGTCGAGATTCTCCGCGATCAGAACCATCGCCCCCCCAGCAACTGGATCGGCATTGCGGCAACCGGCAAGGCACGCGCCGCCATTCGCCGCGCCGTGCGTCAATCCGCGACCCAGCGCGCCCATGCCCTGGGCGAGCATGTCCTCAACATGATGCTGGAACGCGAAGGCGTCATGCTGGATGACAGCGAAGCGCTGGCATTGGCGGAGGCTCTAGAGCAACCCTCCAAGCGCGAGCTGCTGATCGCTCTGGGCGAGGGCAAGATTGGTTCTGACCCGTTGGGCAATGCGCTGGCGCAGATCAAGGGCCTGCGCAAACGCCGCCGCAAGCTCGACCTGCCGGTGGCGGATACGGCCGATGGCTGGTTCGCGCTGCGCGCCACTGACCAGTTCCGGTTCCGCGTGCCCGGCGGCCAGCATTCCGGTGAACAGGCCAAGGCCGCGCTGGCCCAGCTCGATTTCCATACCCCGGTTCATATTTCGGGGGAGGGGGTTGTGCCAGGTGACAGGCTTGTCGGCATTCTTGAGCCCGGCCAGCCGCTCACGGTTTACCCCATCCATTCCGACGCCCTGATCGCCCGCCACGACGCCGATCTGGCATGGGTCGATGTGCGCTGGAACCTGCAGGGCAAAGAAGATCGGCTTTTTGCCACGGTCATTTCGATGGAATCGGTCAACCGCCCCGGCTCGCTGGCGCAGATTTCCTCTGCCATCGCGGCATGCGACGCCAACATCAACAATCTGGTCATGCGCATGATTTCGCCTGACTTCCACCAGATGATCTTTGAAATTGAGGTGCGCGACCTTGCGCAACTCACCGATGTCCTGCAAACGCTCAAGCGCAGCCCGGGCCTATCCGCCGTCCAGCGGGCGGGCCTCCGCGAGGCCGGGATGATCTCCACCCTCGAATGGGACGGCAAGGTGGACAGGAGTTTGCGCGATGACGAAAGATGAGGTTCTCGACATTTTCCGCGAATGCGGCGCCATGCTGGAGGGGCATTTTATCCTCTCCTCGGGCCTGCGCTCGCCGGTCTTCCTGCAAAAGGCCAAAGTGTTTCAATACGCCCACCAGACCGAAAAGCTCTGCAAGGCGCTGGCCGAGCGCATCCGCGCCGAAGTGCCCGGCGTGACCAAAGTGGTCTCTCCGGCCATCGGCGGCATCATTCCGGGCTATGAAACCTCGCGTCACCTGAACGTGCCGGCGCTCTATACCGAACGCGTCGACGGTCAGTTCGAACTGCGCCGTGGCTTTGAAATCGAGCCCGATGATGTGGTGGTCGTGGTCGAAGATATTGTGTCCACCGGCCTTTCCATCCGCGAATGCGTCAGCGCGCTTCGCAATATCGGGGCCAATGTCGCCGCCGCGGCCTGCCTGATCGACCGCTCCGGCGGCGAAGCCGATGTTGGTGTGCCGCTGGTGCGATTGATTGAGTTCAAGGTTCCGGCCTATCCGGCCGATGACCTGCCGCCCGAACTGGCTGCTATTCCGGCTGTAAAGCCGGGCAGTCGCGGCATTCAGGGGGTGAAGTAGTGAAATCTGCCCCGCTCACCGTTCTTCCCCTCGCCCCTTGCGGGAGAGGGGAAGAAAAATCCGCGTTCAGCGGATTTTTCAGGGTGAGGGGTTCTCTCCGCACGCGCTGTGGCGGTGGCGAGATCACATACCCCTCATCCGCCCCTGCGGGGCACCTTCTCCCGCAAGGGGAGAAGGAAGAAGGGTGGCTCCCATGATCATCGGCCTTGGCTCGGACCTCATTCAGATTCATCGCGTGCAGGAAACGCTTGATCGTTTCGGCGACCGTTTCGTGCAGCGCTGCTTTACCGAGATCGAGCAGAAAAAATCTGACCGCCGGGCGCAGCGCGCTGCCTCTTATGCCAAGCGTTTTGCCGCCAAGGAAGCCTGTTCCAAGGCTTTGGGCACCGGCATTTCCTGGGGTGTTTATTGGCGCGACATGGGCGTGGTCAATCTGCCCTCGGGCAAGCCCACCATGCACCTGACCAATGGTGCGGCCAAGGCGCTGGCGCGACTTGTGCCCCCGGGCCATGAGCCCCATATCCACCTCACCATCACCGACGATGCCGGATTGGCTCAGGCCTTCGTGATCATCGAGGCGCTGCCTATCAAGTCCGTTGACCCGGCTGGGACAAACGCCTAACCCTTCCGCACCGCTGAACCGGGGAAAACCATGAGCCAGCCTGCCGACAAGACGACCAAGAAATCCGCGACCAATGAATGGGTCGAAACCTTCGTCGTTATCGTCGAGGCGCTGCTGATTGCCATCGTCATCCGGTTTTTCCTGTATCAGCCGTTCTCCATCCCGACGGCGTCGATGCAGCAGACATTGATGATCGGCGACTATTTCGTCGCCAATAAATATGTCTGGGGCTATGGCAAGCATTCCTTCTCGCTGGGCCGCTACGGCGATTTCGCCCTGCTCGATTTTGAATTGCCGATCAATAACCGCATTCTGGGGCGCGAGCCCAATCGTGGCGATGTGGCGGTGTTCCGGCCCGTTCCGCAGAACATGGAATATATCAAGCGCATCGTCGGCCTGCCGGGAGACAAGATTCAGATGCGCGAAGGCCGCCTCTATATCAACGACGTGATGGTGGAGCGCGAGGAAGTCGGCAAGGCGCTCGACACCGACAGCTCCGGCGATACCCGCGAAGTCACGGTCTATCGTGAGACCTTCCCCGAAGGCACGACGCATATCATTCAGGAAATCGGCGACAATCTTTCGCTCGACAACACCCCTGAATATCTCGTGCCCGCCGGTCACTATTTCATGATGGGTGACAACCGCGATCGCTCCGCCGATAGCCGCGTCTTGAGCCAGGTCGGCTACGTGCCATATGTCAATCTGATCGCCAAGGCAGAAGCGCGCTTCTTCTCCATCAAGGATAATCTGCCGCCCTGGCAGATATGGCAGTGGCCGGCCAATGCGCGCTTTGACCGCATGTTCCAGTCGGTCTATGGCGACGTGCCATATGAGGGCGTGTCAGCCCCGTGAGCCGCCGCGACAAGAATCACGAAAAGCTCCAGGTTCGGCTCGGTTACAGTTTTTCCGATTCCGACCTTCTGGAGCGGGCGCTGACCCATTCAAGCGCCATTTCGCCCGCCAGACGTATCGACCGCTCCTATCAGCGGCTGGAATTTCTCGGCGACCGCGTGCTTGGCCTCGTGGTTGCCGACATGATTTATCGGCTCTATCCCAAATCCAACGAAGGTGAATTGAGCCGCACGCTCAATACCCTAGTGCGCAAGGAAACCTGCGCCGATATTGCGCGTCGGCTCGATCTGGGCCGGGAAATGATCCTCGGCGACAGCGAAGCGCGTTCCGGCGGCGCTGAAAAGGACGCCATTCTGGGTGACGTCACTGAAGCGGTGATCGGCGCCATTTATCTCGACGGCGGGCTCGAACCGGCGCGGGCGTTCATCGAAAGCAATTTTTCCCAGTTTCTTGCCGGTGGGCAGGCCAATCGGGCCGATGCCAAGACCACCTTGCAGGAATGGGCGCAGGCGCGGGGGCTCGAACCGCCGTCCTATGTGCTGGTAGAACGACGCGGCCCGGATCACGCGCCTGAATTTACCATCGCCGTGGAACTTGCCGGTTTCGACAATGTTCAAGCTATCGGTGCCTCCAAGAAGATCGCCGAGCACAAAGCGGCCGAACTCTTCCTCGTTCGCCAGCAGGTCTGGAAGGAACAGCCATGAATTCACCCGAAGAACTCTCCGAAACCTCCTGTGGCTTCATTGCGCTGGTCGGCGCACCCAATGCTGGCAAGTCGACCCTGCTCAATTCGCTTGTCGGCACCAAGGTTTCCATTGTTACCCACAAAGCCCAGACCACCCGCAGCCAGGTGCGCGGCGTGCTGACCCTGGAACAAGCTCAACTGGTGTTTATCGATACACCCGGCATTTTCGCGCCCAAGAAGCGACTTGAACGCGCCATGGTCGACAATGCCTGGGGTGGGGCAGGGGACGCTGACCTCGTTGCGTTTATTCTAGATGCTGACAGGGGTTTAACCCCGGAAACGGAATCTCTGTTTGAGGGGCTGGAAAACATCCGTCAGCCCAAAGTGCTGATCCTCAACAAGATCGACACGGTCAAGCATGAGAGCCTGCTGGCCCTGTCACAGACGCTCAACGAGCGCCTGCGCTTTGAAGCCACTTTCATGCTTTCAGCCCTCAAAGGGCATGGTGTGAAGGACTTCATCGACTGGTGCGTCAAGCATATCCCGCCCGGCCCGTGGCATTTCCCCGAAGATCACCTGACCGATCTGACCATGGCCATCACCGCCGCCGAGATTACGCGCGAAAAGCTGTTCCTGCGCGTTCACGACGAAATTCCTTACAATTCCACGGTCGAAACCGAATCCTTCAAAATTCAGAAGGATGGCTCCTACAAGATCGATCAGGTGGTCTATGTCGCCCGCGACAGCCACAAGAAAATCGTTCTCGGCGCAGGCGGGCAGACCATCAAGGCCATCGGTGCGGAAGCGCGCAAGGAACTGATGGCCATGTACGAAGTGCCCATCCACCTGTTCCTTTTCGTCAAGGTCCGCGAGAAATGGGCAGATGACCCGGAGCGGTACCGGGAGATGGGACTGGAGTTTCCGAGTGGGAAGAATTAGCGGCTCCTTCCTCCCCTCGCCCCTTGCGGGAGCGGGTAGATCGCGCACAGCGGGAGACGGTTGAGGGGGTTGGGCCTTTCCAAACTCTCGATGCCGTGGAGGGGCCGGAACCCCTCATCCGCCCTTCGGGCACCTTCTCCCGCAAGGGGAGAAGGGAAGGAAGAAGCATGGAATGGACCGCTGAAGCCCTGCTGATCGGCTCTCGTCGTCACGGCGAATCCAGCCTCATTGTCGAGGCCTTGGTCGTCGGTCGCGGCCGTTGCCTTGGCATTGTTCGAGGCGGCCGCTCTCCAAAGCTGGCGGCTACGCTCCAGCCCGGCAATATTGTTCATCTCACCTGGCGCGCGCGTCTCGAAGACCATCTCGGCGCTTTCAGCATCGAGCCGCTTCGCAACCGTGCCGCCGAACTAATCGCGGATCGCAAGCGCCTCTATCTCGCTCAGACCCTGTGCGAACTTCTCCACCTGCTGCCCGAGCGTGAGCCGCAGGATGGCCTTCTCGGCATGGCGCTGGAGCTTATCGACAATGCCCCGGATGGCATCGCGCTGGCGCGCTTCGAGCTGGCCTTGCTCGACGAACTCGGCTTTGGCCTTGATCTGGAAAGCTGCGCCGCAACGGGCGTCACGACGGACCTGACCCATGTCTCGCCAAAATCGGGCCGCGCTGTTTCGCGCGCTGCCGCTGAACCCTACAAAGACCGCCTGCTACCGCTGCCAAGCTTTCTTAATGCGCGCGGCAATGCCTCGCCCGACGATATTCGCGCCGCCTTGCGGCTGACGGGCCACTTCCTCGATATGCATTTCTGGTCGGCTCGTCGGCTCGATCCGCCCGCGACCCGTGATCCGCTGATCGAAATGCTGGTCAAGGACTGATCTCGCTTGCGCAAATCTGGCGCGGAGCTAGCATCACCAAGAGTTCAGAGAGGGAGACTCACCATGGTTGCCAAGATTGCCTACTGGGTCAGCACGATCCTGTTTGTCGCGCTCTACGCATTCAGCGCCTATAACTACATTTCAAACCCTGCCGGTTCCGCCGAGCAATATCTCGGCATGGGCTATCCGGCCTATCTGGTGCAGGTGATGATCTTCGTAAAAATCGCCGGCATCGCGGCCGTATTGGTGCGTCGGCCTGTTGGCCTTGCTCAACTGGCCTATGCGGGCTTCTTCTATCATTTGTGCCTCGCCATCAGCGCCCATATCGCTTCGGGTATCCCCGGTGTTGAAATCGGCGTGGTGGCGCTCATTCTGGTGATCATATCCTGGTTGTCCCAGAACGCCGCTCGCGGGCCGGGCGCTGCCTATGTGCCCAATTGGTTCGATCGGTTCGCCTGATTATCCAAACGTGCCGCGCTGCTTTTCAGTGCGGCACTTTTCCCCCAGCAAAATTGCTGAAAATCTAGGGTTTCTGCGCCTGTCGCTATACTCTGCTCCTGATTCGTTCTCATGAATTGAGCAGCCAATGTCCGATGCAGATACCCTCCCGCCAGCCGACGATCAGCGCATCGTCGATCTCAAGCAGGCGCTCGAAGAGCGGTATCTGAGCTATGCGCTCTCGACCATCACCCAGCGCGCTCTGCCCGACGCGCGCGATGGCCTCAAGCCCGTGCATCGCCGCATCCTGCATGCCATGCGCCTGCTCAAGCTTGATCCCAATCAGGGTTACAAGAAAAGCGCCCGCATCGTCGGCGACGTGATCGGTAAGTTCCATCCCCATGGCGACCAGTCGATCTACGAAGCGCTGGTCCGTCTCGCGCAGGACTTTGCCCTGCGCTATCCGCTGGTCGATGGGCAGGGCAATTTCGGCAATATCGACGGCGATAGCGCTGCGGCCATGCGTTATACCGAAAGCCGGATGACCGAGGTCGCCACGCGTCTGCTCGAAGGCATCACCGAAAATGCCATCGACTTCAAACCGACCTATGACGGCGAAGATGAAGAACCGGTCGTTCTGCCATCTAACTTCCCCAATCTGCTTGCCAATGGCTCCACCGGCATTGCCGTGGGCATGGCCACATCGGTGCCGCCGCACAATCTGGTCGAATTGTGCAATGCCGCGCTCAAGCTGATCCACAACCCGGCCGCTACCACCGAAGAGCTGGTTCATGCCGATCTCTCGGCGCTGCCCTCCATGGATGATCTGGTGCGCGGGCCCGATTTCCCCACGGGCGGCCAGCTCGTCGAATCCCGTTCATCTATCGTTCATTCTTATGAGACAGGCCGCGGTTCTTTCCGCCTTCGCTCCATTTGGGAGAAGGAAGAAAAGGGCAGGGGCGTCTATCAGATCGTCGTCACGCAAATCCCCTATGGCGTGCAGAAATCGCGCCTCGTGGAGAAGATCGCCGAACTGCTCCTCGCTAAAAAGCTTCCGCTTCTCAAGGACGTAAGAGACGAAAGCTCCGATGACATCCGCCTGGTTCTCGAACCGCGCGCCGGCACCGTCGATGCCGTCATTCTCATGGAGCAATTGTTCAAGCTGACGGAACTGGAGCTCCGGTTCAGCTTGAATCTCAATGTGTTGGACAAGGGCACCGTCCCCCGCGTCATGAGCCTTGCCGATGCGCTGCGCGCCTGGCTGGACCATCGCAAGGTCGTGCTCGTCCGCCGCTCCGAGCATCGGCTCGACCAGATCGCCGGTCGCCTGGAAGTGCTCGAAGGCTATATCATCGCCTATCTCAATCTCGACGAGGTGATCCGCATCATCCGCGAGGAAGACGACGCCAAGGCGAGCCTGATCGCGGCCTTCGATCTCACCGACAACCAGGCCGAAGCCATCCTCAACATGCGTCTGCGCTCCTTGCGCCGCCTCGAAGAAATCGAGCTGCGCAAGGAACATACCAACCTCACCGAGGAAAAGGGGCGTCTTGAATCCCTTCTTTCTTCGGACAAGCGTCAATGGGGCGAAATCGCCAAACAGGTCGAAGCGCTCAAGAAAGCCTATCCGCTGTTCGAGGCTGATGGCACGACGCCTCACGCTCTCGGTGCGCGCCGTACTATTCTTGGCACAGCCCCATCTGCCGACGCTGCCGAAATCACCGAAGCCTTTATCGAGCGCGAGCCGATCACCGTCATTCTATCGGAAAAGGGCTGGATTCGCGCGCCAAAGGGCCACAATGCCGCTGTGGATGAAAAGGGCTTCAAGTCCGGCGATCGGCTCAAGCTCGCATTCAACTGCGAGACAACCGACAAGCTGCTGATGCTGACGACGGGCGGAAAGGTCTACACGCTGGGGGCGGATAAACTCCCGGGCGGTCGTGGGCAGGGCGAGCCGGTCCGCATCATGGTCGACATCGAGGAGGGGCAGGATATTGTCGAGCTGTTCGTCTATCGACCCGGCAAACAGCGCATCATCGCCTCGTCCTCCGGCTATGGCTTTATCGTCGCCGAAGACGATCTGGTCGCCAATACCCGTAAGGGCAAGCAGATTCTCAATGTGTCGCTGCCCGATGAAGCGCGCCTGATCATTCCAAGCGAAGGTGATCGGGTGGCCATTATCGGACAAAACCGGAAGCTCTTGGTCTTCCCTCTATCGCAGCTGAGCGCGATGAGCCGGGGCAAGGGCGTCCGTCTCCAGCGGTACAAGGATGGCGGCGTATCCGACATCAAGGTGTTTTATGCCGCCGACGGCCTCACCTGGACTGATAGTTCGGGTCGCACCTATACCAAGCCCGCCGAAGACCTCACCGACTGGCTCGGCGACCGCGCGACAGCCGGTCGTCAGCCGCCGACAGGCTTCCCTAAGAACAATAAATTTGTTGGGTGAGGCGCGTCCGCTCTGCGGAAAATCGTTCCGGTGGAGCGATTTTAGCGCCGAACGCCCGAAGAGCTATGCTCGCAGGGCCGGCATGGTCTGGATTCAAAATCTGAACCTGTTTCGCTAAATCCTTACGGAGACTCGAGAAAATGATCCGCCACTGTGTTTTTGTTCGCTTTCGAGCCGATGTTTCCCAAGGCGAACGCAACGAGATTTATGCGGATCTGGCAGCGCTGAAGGCCGTCATTCCCGGCTTCCTCGCCATCAGCTATGGCAGGAACGTCTCGCCCGAAGGCCTGCATCAGGGCTTTGAGGACGGTTTCGCTATAGACTTTGCCGATGACGTCGCGCGCGACGCCTACCTTATTCACCCCGGCCACAAGGCGGCTGGCGCACGCCTCGTTGCCGCCCTCGATGGCGGTCGGGAAGGGCTGATCGTGTTTGATATGGTCGTCTAGCGACGAAGGCCGTTAGGGCAGCAGTGCCTTTCCCGACATGGTGGGGAAGGCCTTAATCCTCGAGACGTTTCCAGCCCTGCGATGCGCTTTGCACTTCGAGCGGGCGATAATCACCCTTATAGGCCATTTTGGGCGATGAGGGGACCCAATAGCCGAGATAGACATAGTCCAGCCCGGCAGAGCGCACCTGCTCGATATGGTCGAGAATGAGGAACGTGCCGAGGCTGCGATAGGCCAGATCCGGGTCGTAGAAGGAATAGACCATGGAAAGCCCGTCAGGCATGACGTCGGTCAGTGCTACGGCGACCAGCGGTTGGTCCGGGAGGTCACGGAAGCGATATTCCACCAGCACCGACTGCACCGGCGTATCTTCGACCATGTATTCATAGTCCTGATAGCTCATTTGCGTCATGCCGCCGCCTTCGTGCCGCGCACTGAGATAGCGCTTGAACAATTCATATTGCTCGAGCGTCGCCTCGGTCGGTCGCACTGTAACGATGAGGTCGTTATTTGATCGCCGTACCCGGCGGAAGCGTTTGTTGGGCGCAAATTGCCCGGCCACAATCCGCACCGACTGGCAGGCGCTGCATCCCTCACAGGCAGGGCGGTAAATCAGGTTCTGGCTGCGGCGAAAACCGTTGTCGCTCAACAGGTGATGCAGCATGGAGGCACGCCGCCCCGACAGGTGCGTGAACAATTTGCGCTCCATGCGGTCCGGCAGATACGGACACGGCATGGCTGCGGTCAAAAAGAGCTGGGTTGTTTCCGGCGTCTGGTCGGTCATCGAGGACCTGAAATGAAGCGAATTCGCCTAGTCTAGCGCCGCTGACGCCGCCGGGCAACGATTCACTCGCCGTCGTGATAATCGTCGTAGGAATGTGCGCTCCGCCAGTGCTGCATCATCGGAGATCGGCGGACCATCAGCGTGCCCATGATCAGATCATGGATCATCTGCCGACGTGGGGTGAACAGCGCGAACAGGATCGTCACTGGCCATGAAATCCAGAACGTCACCCAGAACAGCAGCGCGTGAAAAACCGCCATCCAGCCATCCAGGGGCTGACCGCGGGTCGGGGTCAGCACAATGTCCATGGCCTGCATGCCGACTGTCGCGCGCTTGGGCGAGCCCAGCGTAATGCCGTAATAGATGACGATAGCCGCAGGCACGACAAAGGCCAGCGACAGCAGGCTGAGGCCAAATGTGAACAGGCCCAGCACAATGGCGATGAGGCTCAGCGCCAGCGTGATTGCGCCGATCAAGGACGCATCAATCAAATAGGCAATTACTCGACGCGTCAGCAGCCCCTCGAACAATTCGGGAGCGGTGGCTGGATCGGGCAGGTATGGGCTGGCGGCGGCATCGTGGCTCATGAGGCACAAATTGTCACGATGGCCCTGCATTGCAAGAGCCGAATTTGCAGATTTGCGGCTGGGCCTGTTGTTGGCGCTTGGCTGGGGCTACACTGCAGTTCAGCCCTACGCCTCATCGAGTCGCCGTCCTTTCGGTGACTATCCGGAATTCTTCATGTCCACGTCCGAATCCTCCGCGCCGCTGACGCATCAGCCCCTGCGCGGTCTCGTCCTCATTTTGGGCGCGACTTTGCTCTTTGCCTATAACGACACCACCAACAAATTGCTGATCACTGAGTACAATGTGCCCATGGTGACGGCTATTCGCTACATCACCCATTGTCTGCTGATGCTGGCCATTGTCGCTCCGTTCCACGGGCGAGACATGGTGCGGACGCAACGAACCGGACTGGTTCTCGTGCGCGCGGCCAGCCTGGCCGTTGGCTCTTTTCTCATGAGCCTCGCCCTGCAGCGCATGCCAGTGGCTGAAACCACCGCCATTATTTACCTATGCCCGGTTCTGGTCGTTCTTCTGTCCGGCCCGCTGCTCAAGGAAAATGTCGGTCCCGGTGCCTGGGTCGCGGCCCTTTTGGGCTTTACCGGCGTGCTTATGATTGCGCGACCGGGCGGTGGTCTTGATCCGCTCGGCGTCGTGTTTGCACTGGGCAATGTGGGGCTGGCGCTGGCCTATAATCTGCTCTCGCGGGTTCTGGCGCGCACCGAGCGGACCATGACCATGCTGTTTTACTCGGCGCTGGTCGGCGCAATCGGCTTTGGAATTTTCCTACCATGGACCTTGCATGGCGCTGCGCCTACGCCATTGCAATTGGTGCTATTCGCCGGTCTCGGCGTTTCCGCATGGCTCGGCCACTACCTGTTCACGCTGTCCTATCGCTACGCACCCGCCGCTCTGGTCGCACCGATGACCTATATGCATCTGGTCTGGGCCGGTATTCTGGGCTGGCTCGTTTTCAACCACGCGCCCGAGCCGCTGGCTATCGGGGGCATGGCGCTTGTCGCCTGCGCCGGCATTGTCAGCGCTATCCGGCCCCGGCGTGGCCAGCGCCCGGCTCAACTCGCTGCTGAAGACGGCACGACCGAGCGCGCTGGTTAGCCGCCCAGCTTGCGCGCCATTTCCAGCGCGTAATAGGTCAGCACGCCATTGGCTCCGGCGCGCTTGAAGGCCCAAAGACTTTCCAGAACCGCGGCGTCGCGGTTGATCGCGCCCGCTGCTCCGGCCAGCTCGATCATCGCGTATTCCCCGCTCACCTGATAGGCGTAGATCGGCACGTTGAACGCATCTTTCGCGCGCCGGACCACGTCCAGATAGGGCAGGCCGGGCTTGACCATGATGCTGTCGGCACCCTCGGCAATATCCTGCTCGATTTCGCGCAAGGCCTCGTCGGAATTGGCATAGTCCATCTGATAAGTGCGCTTGTCGCCCTGGAGGCGGCTGCCGGAGCCGACGGCCTCGCGGAACGGACCATAGAAGCACGAGGCATATTTGGCGGCATAGGACATGATCTGCACATGCTCGAAGCCCTCATCGTCGAGCGCTGCGCGGATGGCGGCCACGCGCCCATCCATCATGTCGGAAGGCGCGATAATATCCGCACCGGCCCGCGCCTGCACCAACGCCGATTTGACCATGGCCACAACGGTTTCGTCATTGAGAATTTGCCCGTCGCGGACCAGCCCATCCTGTCCGTCGCTGGAATATTCATCCAGCGCCACATCCGCGATGAGCCCGATTTCGGGCACGGCATTCTTGATGGCGCTCAGGGCGCGGCACATCAGATTGTCCGGATTATAGGCCTCGGCCGCATCCTCGCTGCGCAGAAGGTCCGGCGTATTGGGAAAAATTGCCAGCGCCGGTATGCCGGCGTCGTGCGCTGCCTTGGCCGCCGCCACCATGAGATCGATCGACAACCGCTCCACGCCCGGCATGGTCTTGATTGCGGTCTTCTCGTTCTGCCCTTCAATCACGAAAAGGGGCCAGATCAGATCGCGGGGCAGGAGTTCGGTCTCGCGCACTATGGCCCGGCTCCATGACGTAGCCCGTGTCCGCCGCAGGCGGCGCCCGGCCAGAAAAGACATGTCGTGCTTGGGCCAGTTCTGACTCATGGTGCGTCTCCTTTTGGGGCTCTAGTTAACAGGGGCGAACACCGGCTCCAAGGCAAAGCTTGTCGCAGCCCTCGGCGCGTATTATCAAGCTCGCCATGCTGTTTCAGGCGCCAAGTCTTGCCCTCTATGTTCGCATCATTGCCGTTTTGGCCCTGTTTCTGGGCCTCAGCGATGCTGCGCGCCTGCTCGGCGTTGGTACGGGGGCAACCAGCCCCATTGCCGTCATGGGTTTTTCGGGATTCGCCTATCTGGCCGTTTTTTGCCTGGCGCGACTCTTCGCTGCCGTCGGCCTTTGGATCAAGGCATCGTGGGGCGCCGTGCTGATCGTCGCTGCGACAAGTGTGGAACTGGGTCTCTACATCATGGGCAGTGCCGATATTCGCATCACCGCAATTGGTTTTATCCTGCGGGTCGTGCTCCTCGCCTCCATCATTTTGATCTTTGGTCTCAGCCTGCGCCTCAAGCGAGCCCAGGCAGACTGATTAGTCCGGTACGGGGTGAAACTGTTCTATGGTCACCTCTTCCGCCAGAGCGTCCTGCGGCCCTCCGAAGCTCGTCACAGTGGTAAACCAGCGCGTGACCTTGCCCCCAATTTGAAATTCGAGTGGCAGCAATACAGCGTGTTTTGTGACGGCAGATGATTGGGCCAGCGCCGCGACGCCATCCTGCCGTTGCGCATGAACCAGCATTTTCGCCGCTGATGAGGCTGGCCCATGCCGCCGCGCGACATCGCGCAATCGCTGGATCAGATAGCTTGCCACGTCTTCCCAATTCACGATGGCATCTCGCACCGGGCCGGGACAGATGACCAATTCCACCAGATTGAGCCGGACTCCATTTTCTGGCGCTCCACCGATCAAGGCCCATGCAGCGTCATTGGCGTCGAGAATGCCGAAGGCGGCATCCAGAACCAGGGCGGGGTAGGGGCCGTGTGCCCGCAGCAGCAATTGCGCCGCCTGGCGCACTTCGCTCATTTGTGGGCTGAGCCAGTCGCTGTCCCCAAATTGCGGCGCAAAGCCTGCGGCAACCAGCATGCTATTGCGCTCCCGCAGTGGCAGGTCCAGCGCCTCTGCCAGACGCATCACCATGCCGGAACTCGGCTTGGCCCGCGAAGATTCGAGAAAGCTCAGATGCCTTGCGGAAACATCGGCCGCCAGAGCAAGCGTCATCTGGCTCATACCGCGCCGATGGCGCCATTCCCGCAAGATCGTCTCGAACATGGTTGTCCTCCCCTTGCGACCAATGCCGCAATGCGGGCGGCAATTCCATTACCTGCGAGATAATTGTTTTCATGACGAGGTGGCGACGAGGATGGCGCATCTTCCCGCAGCCCTGAAAGGCCTCGACATGACCCTCGCCGCTTCCCCTGTTGATTTCCGGTCCCCGAAACAGATCTATCGATATGATGCCGTCATGTCTGGCGTGACGGGCATCGGCCTCGTTGTTGCGGCCACGACACTGGCCGATTTTGTAGACTGGCCTTCAGTAGCAGGGTTCCTCAACGCCCTCGGCGCTTTCCTGCTGTCCTGGGCGCTATTTAATTACGCCATCGGCACCGGCGCTGGTCCCGGGCGCTCGACGGTGTGGATCAATATTGTCGGAGACAGCCTATGGGTCGTTCTCAGCGTGTTTCTGCTCATCACCCATGCAGCCCAGATGAACCTGTTCGGCCAGATTGCAATGGCGCTTCAGGCCTTGCTTGTTCTTGGGGTTGTGACGCTAAAACTGCGCGGAGCATCGGCCCTGCTCAAGGCCTGACGGCTGGGCTTTGCAGGTCGTTTACACCTCGGAAAGGTTACAATTTTCTGACCTTGTGTAAGGCCCCGTTAAGCCAAATTCTCATTGCTTTCCAGTAAGATAGTTTTAAGCCTGTCGCTTAGGGCGATCTTAGTCCGACCGCCGTAGTTTGGCCTCATGAGATGCGAAAAATCGCACACAACGTCACAGTGAGGCACACAAATGGCAATGAAATCGAATGCGGCAGAGGCGCTGGTTCCAGAACGCAGCGAAAGTCTGAAACCACTCTATCTCGAAGCAGTTTCCCGCGTGGAGCGTTTGCATCGTCGTCTGCTCGACCTGATCAAGGACGAGTTCGACCGTATGGGCTGGGATGACATCAATCCTGTTCAAGCCCTGCTGATGTTCAACATCGGCGATGCCGAGCTTACCGCTGGGGAACTGCGTTCGCGGGGTTACTATCTCGGTTCGAACGTGTCCTATAACCTCAAGAAGCTGGTCGAAACCGGCTATATCTTTCAGGAGCGCTCGCGCACCGACCGTCGTTCGGTCCGCATCAAGCTGACCCCGAAGGGTGAAGAAGTGGCTGAAGTGATCGACGAGCTTTATGATCGTCATCTCAAGTCCATCGATAAGGTCGGTGGTTTGGGCGACGAAGAGTTCGATGGCCTGAACAAGGCGCTCGCTCGCCTCGAACGCTTCTGGGTCGACCAGATCCTCTACAAGCTCTGATCCGGGCAAACCGGACGAAGATTTCGGCACGTGGTGGTGTGTTGCCTCCATGCCACAACTGCTGACAAGCGCCGGCCTTCGGGTCGGCGTTTCTTATTTGTGCCGCAAATAACCGGCAGCCCTTTTACAAGGTTTATAACCTTTTCCTGCCAGAAGGGGTTTGAGGCAGAGTTCACAAGCCGTTGACTATATTGTGAACCCGAGCCTGCAATGCTATCGGCGAAATATTGCGCTTTAGGGTCTCGGGGTTGACTGAATGCGGCTGAACAGACGTAATTTTATCTGGTCCATGGCAGCAGCCGGGGCGAGTTCGGCTTTCCCGGTCATGGCGCAGGAATCGCTGACCGACATGTTCTCGCGCAATTCGGTCCTGCGTTCGGCCGATCCGAGCGGCAATACCGCTGCCGCTGCCGCGCTCATTGCCACCAATGAACCGATCCTGTCTTACGACACGCTGTATAATCTTCAGCTTGCCATCTCCCAATATGAACCGTTCGTGGCCGCCGGTGGTTGGGAAGAAGTGCCGCAGGGCGCGTTCCGCCTGAGCCTCGGCAAGGCCGATTCTGCCGTCGTGCAACTCAAGCGCCGCCTGATCTCCTCGGGCGATATGCCGCTTGTCGAATTTGCCAGTGACGTTTTCGATGCCGACACCGACCGCGCAGTCCGCGTTTTCCAGGCGCGCCACGGCCTGGTGGTCAATGGCAGCGTTGATGAAGCCACCTGGTATGCGCTGAACGTTCCGGCCCAGACGCGCCTGCAGCAGCTTTACCTCAATTATACCCGCGTCCAGAGCATGGCGCCCCAGCTCACCGAGCGCTATGTGGTGGTCAATATTCCGGCAGCCACGATCGAGGCCGTTGGTGGCTCGATGGTCGAACAGCGCCATACCGCCGTTGTCGGTCGCGTGGACCGCGCCACGCCGATCCTGACCAGCAAGATCCATCAGATCAATTTCAATCCCTATTGGCATGTGCCGAAGTCTCTGGTCCGGCGTGACCTGACCAAGTACATGCTGGAAAATCCGGATTATCTCGCGCAGCAGAATATCTTCATCTATGACGGCAGCGGTAATACAATCGATCCGTCGACAATCGACTGGGCGAATATCACCGACGCTCAGGTGAATTACATGTATCGCCAGGAGCCCGGCGCCGAAAATTCGATGGGGCACTGCAAGATCAACTTCTACAACAAGCACGACGTCTATCTGCACGATACGCCGTCAAAGGCTCTGTTCGGTGAGAACGCGCGCTTCCATTCGTCGGGCTGTGTCCGCGTAGAGGGGGTCAACGAGCTGGTGACATGGCTACTACGCGACAATGGCGACTGGGATCGCGGTCGTGTCGACCAGACCTTCGACTCGCTCCAGCGGCTCGATGTGAGCGTGAAGGCACAGGTGCCGATCCACACCACCTACATCACCGCCTGGGCCAATAAGCAGGGCACTGTGAGCTTCCGTGACGACGTCTACGATTTTGACGAGCAGGGCAAAATCGTCTTTGAAGGCTAACCTCGTTTAGACGCGAATTGAGGCGGATCAGCTTTGATCCGCTTCCTGCATGGTGAGGAAGAACGCCTGAATCTTGTCCAGGTTTGCCTGCCGCTGGCTGCTCCATTCCAGTGCGCTGCTATAGCTCGCGCGTGCCTCTGCCATCGCATCGAGATAATGCTGGTCGACATCAAAATCGGCGTACCAAGCCGCCGCGAATTCCCGTTTTGTCGGTGAATTGTCCGCGTCATATTCGATGAGATCGAAATCGCCTCTCGTCTGCGACAGCGATCTGCTTATTTCACGAAGCAGGTGGTCGATACGTTTTTGGCCCTCAAGGCCCAGGTCGTTGGCTTTGTTGGCAATGACCTGCAAAAAATCCCCGTTGCTATGGGTCACCATGGTGCCGTCAGTGTTGACATAGCCAAGGATTTTGTCGCCGGAAGTAACGACAGCGCGCACATTGGCGCTGCTGTCTGGATCGTGCGCGGCCAGGCGATCCAGATTTTTCTGCGCCATCTCCAGATGCCGCTCGCTGCTGGCATGGATGGTCTGCTGGAAGTTCATCCATTCGTCAAAACTGACCAATGCGTCTGCTGTGAGCCTGAGGGGCGTGAACGTGGCGGTTTGCCCGTTCGGCAAGGTCATCTCTACGTCCCTGTATCCCGCATTGTCCCGTGCCTCGAGCATTGCCCGTGCCTCCGCCTTTTGATGCTCGTAATATTGTTCCAATTGCGGGCGCATTGCTGGATTGGAGAAGATTGATGCATTCAGCTGCAAGGCCAGTCTCCGAAACGTTTCCTGCTAAAATAAAAGCAAGCAATGTGCCAAAGGGGTGGCATTGAATTTTTAGATGTAATTGTCCTGTTGCGCGGCAGGGGCGGGCTTGTTTTGCCCGTCGGGGGAATTAATTGCCTATTGCATAAATTGAGGGGGAGCGGCCTCACCGCTTCCAGATTTAGCGAAAGACCACTATTGTCGCTCCTCGTAGGGGCATGGAGGTTCCATGAGCGAAGGCGCGGTTCTGTTTGAGTTTGTCCAGGTCGGCCAACAGATGCGCGTCGCTGCAATCGATGAAGCGACGGGCATTGAAGTCGTCGTCATCGCGCCGCTCAATGCCGCGCGCGGGCACATGGAACGCCTTGCGCTATCAAAACTGCGCAGACGCCTTGAAGCGGAAGCGCCGAAGCCAACCCCGCCGTCGGGGAAATTTGCCTGAATGTAAATTGCTGTTTCAGTGAAGCGAGCAAGTCCTTTGGGACTTTCCCTTCACGCTGATTTGGGCCATAAAGAAGCCGTTCGCGCGACTGGCGAGAAAAGATGGGGAACCATCGGGGAACGCGAACCTTAGTGAGCCGCTCGCCTGGGCACCCATTTGTCACTCAGGGGAGCCCCATGACACCATCCCAAACCTGTCGCTCTTGGAATCGCGCTTTGCGCCGTGATAAGAGCGCGTCCACGCCTGTTTGCTCCGTCTCTTGCGAGGTCTTTTTCTCATGAGCACCACCACATCCTCGCTGTTCCCGCAGTTTTTTTCCAATTCGGTCGCACAGACTGATCCTGAACTGGCCGCAGCCATTCAGAGTGAACTGGGCCGCCAGCAGCACGAAATCGAGCTGATCGCGTCCGAAAACATCGTGTCGCAGGCTGTGCTTGAAGCGCAGGGCTCTGTGCTGACGAATAAATATGCCGAAGGCTATCCGGGCAAGCGCTACTATGGCGGCTGCGAATTTGTGGACGTGGCCGAAAGCCTCGCCATCGACCGTGCCAAGCAGCTTTTCGGCACCGCCTTTGCCAATGTGCAGCCAAATTCCGGCTCCCAGGCCAATCAGGGCGTCTATCAGGCGCTGATTCAGCCGGGCGATACCATTCTGGGTATGTCGCTCGACGCTGGTGGTCACTTGACCCATGGTGCCAAGCCCAACCAGTCCGGCAAGTGGTTCAACGCCATCCAATACGGCCTGCGCAAGCAGGATGGCCGCGTCGACATGGATCAGGTGCGCCAGCTCGCCCGCGAGCACAAGCCCAAGATGATCGTTGCCGGTTTCTCGGCCTATTCGCGCGTGATGGATTGGGCGGAGTTCCGCGCCATTGCCGATGAAGTGGGGGCAATCCTGTTCGTCGATATGGCCCATGTGGCCGGGCTCGTCGCAGGCGGGGTCTATCCTAGCCCGTTCCCGCACGCTCACGTTGCCACCACCACGACCCACAAGACCCTGCGCGGCCCGCGTGGCGGCCTGATCCTCACCAATGAGGAGGATATCGCAAAGAAGATCAACTCTGCGATTTTCCCTGGCATTCAGGGTGGCCCGCTCATGCATGTCATCGCGGCCAAGGCTGTCGCCTTCAAGGAAGCGCTGACGCCCGAATTTTCGGCCTACGCCAAGCAGGTCGTGGTCAATGCACAGGCTCTGGCCGAAACGCTGGTCAAGGGTGGGGTCGATATCGTCTCGGGCGGCACCGACAATCACCTCATGCTGGTCGATCTGCGTCCCAAGGGGCTTACCGGCAAGGCGACCGAGGCGGCTCTCGGCCGTGCCTACATCACCTGCAACAAGAATGCTGTGCCATTCGATCCCGAAAAGCCCGCCATCACCTCAGGCGTGCGGCTTGGTACCCCTGCGGGCACGACGCGCGGTTTCGGTGAAGCCGAATTCCGCGAGATCGGTGAACTCATCATCGAAGTGCTGGATGGCCTTAAAATCAACGGTGACGACAATAACGGCGCCGTTGAAGCTCAGGTCCGTGAAAAGGTGAAGGCGCTGACTGCGCGCTTTCCCATCTACAGCTAAGTCAAAGGTAAAGGGTAACAATGCGCTGCCCATATTGTGGCGATGACGATACCCAGGTGAAGGATAGCCGCCCGACGGAAGATTCGGGCGCTATCCGCCGCCGCCGCGTGTGCAACGCCTGCGGCGGCCGCTTCACCACGTTCGAGCGCGTGCAATTGCGCGACCTCACCGTGGTGAAGAAGACCGGCCGTAAAGTCCCGTTCGACCGCGAGAAACTCTCGCGTTCGGTCAATACTGCGCTGCGCAAGCGCTCGGTTGATCCAGAGCGCGTCGATCGCATGATTTCAGGCATTGTTCGCAGGCTCGAAAGCCTTGGTGATGTGGAAATCACCTCGGACCAGATCGGCGAGTATGTCATGGAAGGGCTGAAGAACCTCGATGACGTCGCTTTCGTCAGGTTTGCCAGCGTTTACAAGAATTTTTCCGCAGCCGACGATTTCCGTTCTTTCCTCGCTGAACTGGCACAGGATAAGCCCGGCTCGGTCGAAGAAGACGATTGATCCTCGGGCTCCCTCCCGCTGCAGGAAGTATTCCTTCGTCGCGTTGAGAACCGCCTCTGCCGCCTGCCGCGAACTTGCGCTACTATCGTCTGGGACAGTCTGGTCGGAGGGCTTGAATCATGGATTCCTACGGTGAACGGTTTGCTGTTCCGGAAGGCGCGGGCAGGGGCCAGCATTTTCTGGTGGTTGAAGGGCGCGCCTATTCTGCGATAGCCGATGAAATGAAGCGCGGCGCGCTCGCGGCTCTGGACGCCGCAGGGGTAAGTCACGAGGTGATTGCTGTCCCCAGCGCCATGGAAGTGCCGGTTGCCCTTGCAATGGGCATTGAAACTGGCCGGTTTGACGGCTATGTCGCCTTGGGCTGCGTGATCCGTGGCCAGTCCAATCATTATGTGGCGGTTGCCGGTGAAAGCATCCGGGCCCTTGCCGAACTGGCGGTTGTCGATGCCCTGCCACTTGGCATTGGCATTTTGACCGTCGAAAACGAAGCTCAGGCCTGGATACGGGCCAATGTAAAAGATCAGGACCGGGGAGGGGACGCTGCTCGCGCGGCGCTCGTTCTCTCCGGCATAAAAGCGAAGCTGAATGACTGACCATCCGAAACGCGACTCCACCACTTCTCGCGCCGCCAACCAGCGCGGTGCCGCGCGTCTTGCCGCCGTGCAGGCGCTTTATCAGATGGATGTGGGACGCGCTTCGCTTGAAGACACGCTGGCGCAGTTCGGCTCCTTCCATCTCGGACGCGAGGTGGAAGGCGAGCAATATCTGCCCGCCGATGCGGATTTTTTCCGTCAGATCGTGAGCGGCGTAACCAAACACCAGCTTCAGGTCGATCCTGCCGTTGACAAGGCGCTTGCTGAAGGCTGGCCAATCGAGCGGGTGGACGCCACGCTCCGCGCCATCCTGCGTGCCGCCGCCTTTGAATTGCTGCGCCGCAAGGACATTCCGGCCAAGGTGGTTATTTCGGAATATGTCGATGTCGCCCGGGCATTCTATGAGGACGACGCCTCCGGCCTCGTCAATGCCGCGCTGGACGCCATTGCGCGCAGTGCGGGTTCAGACCTGGTCTGACCGGCTGTTTCTTAGGTACCCGCATAAAAATAAAGCCCCGGTCGCTGGACCGGGGCTTTTGAATTTCTGACGACAGGAAGCGATCAGAACGATTCCAGGATCGACTCGATGAACGTCTTGTCCTGGCCGAAGGATGGGGTGCGGCGCGTTTCCACATTGATGGCACGACCATCTTCAAGGCCGTAAATGGTCCGGTCCGTAACTTTCTTGTTGCGGTCGAAATAGACCGCCAACACGGTACGTTCCTGGATCATGGTCAGGCCAAAGGCAGTCTGGTTCACCTTGGTCTCAACATAATACCAGGCGCTCTGGTCGCCGAACGTATTGGTCGATTGCGGCGAGCCCAGCACCATCTGCACGAGCTGCTGGCTCTGGCCGGGGCGGATTTGCTGCAGCGCGGAATCGGGGATTTCGTAACCTTGGGTGCGCTTGGATACGAGCGACGTGCTGCTGGTGCAGCCAGCGAGGGCGACCGCAAGCACGGCTGCAGCGACGGAGGCTTTGGCAAGACGCAAGGGCATGAATTTGACTTTCCCGATGGCTCTCGACTATAGGCGTGACAACAAGGCGCGTGCCCCTTGGCCGCTGGAATGTGTAGCTGTCAACCAGCTGATCTGGCAAGCTTGCATTGATCCAGTGACCATTGTCGACCGTGTTTGACCGATACCGACGCCGAGTGCAATCCCATGATATTGTCTTTGTTCCGTAAGAACTCTGCCACCGAGCCGGTTTATGCCGTCTATAATTCTATTGTGGCGCAATCCCGGCAACCCGTTTTTTATGCAGATTGGGGCGTGCCCGACACTGTAACCGGCCGCTTCGACATGATCAGCCTGCATATGGCGCTGCTGTTCCGCCGCCTGCGCAATGGTCCCAAGGAAGGCAAGGCATTCAGCCAGTCCGTCTTCGATCTGTTCTTCAAGGATATGGATCGCTCGCTGCGTGAAATGGGGGCCGGCGATCTTGGCGTTCCCAAGAAGATCCAGAAGATGGGCAATATCTTTTTCGGATTGCTCGCCGCGCTGAACGAAGCCATGGATCGCAACGACGAAGAGGCTTTGGCGGCCGTCATCTCGCGCAATGTCTTTGATGGTACCGATAGCCCCAATGTGCGCGCTCTGGTCGCTTATGTTCTCGAGCATGACGCGATGCTTTCCGCCCAGTCGATGGAAGCCATAATTGCTGGCGATGTGCGCTTCGAGGCGGCAGCGTGACTGACAAAGACGTTCCAATTTTTGATGCCATCGTTCGCATAGACAAGCTGCCCGCTTCCGGCCGTTCGCTGAATGTCGACGCCGATGAAGCGACCCGCGCTGCAATTGCGAGCGCTATGAATGTCCTGTCCGTCGAGCGCTTTGTTGCGCAATTGACGATCTCGCCATTGCGCGGCGGGCTGCGTGCGCTTGGACATCTTGATGCGTCCGTAACGCAGGCCTCCGTGGTCAGCTTTGAAGCCGTTCCCGAAATCATTTCTGAAGACATCGATCGTGTCTTCATGCCCGCGCCGCGTGATCATCAGGCCCCGACGCCGGGTTCGGAAGTTTTCGTCGACCTTGAAGATGACGATTTTCCTGATCATATCGATGGGCCTGAGGTTGACCTGAGCGCTCTGCTGCTGGAAACCCTCGCATTGGCGCTTGACCCTTACCCCAAGCATGACGGTGAGTCGTTGGAGCAATTGGGTGTTGCGCTGGACGCTCCAAAGGAGGGGCCCTTCGCCAAACTGGCTGCCCTCAAGGGCAAACAGGACGACAAGGACTGACGCGGCGGGGCTTGCGCACTATAGTTGATGTTATATGTTTGCTGGCTTGCCCCAGCGGGCCAAAAAACGGGCTGAAATGACCGATTACATTACGATTTCCGTGGACGCTATGGGTGGCGATCATGCCCCTCGTGCGGTGATCCATGGGGCCCATCTGGCCCTCAAAGAGCGCAAGAACACGCGCTTTATCTTTCACGGCATCAAGGACCAGATTGACGCCCTGCTCGACGAATATCCTGCCCTGAAACCGGTTTCGCAGGTGCGCCATTGCGAAACGATCATCGCCATGGACGAGAAGCCCAGCCAGGCCCTGCGCAAGGGCAAGGGCACGTCTTCCATGTGGATGGCCATCGAGGCGGTCAAGAACAAGGAAGCCGATGTCGCAATTTCCGGCGGCAATACCGGTGCACTCATGGCTATGGCGACCTTCTGCCTGCGTCCGATGGAGGGCATTTCTCGCCCGGGTATCGCCGCGATCTGGCCGACGCTTCGCTCCGACATCGTTGTGCTCGATATGGGCGCCACGATCGGCGCCGACGCCCGCCAGCTGGTGGACTATGCCATTCTGGGGTCGGCTCTGGCCCGCTCGCTCTTTGATTCGGATAGCCCCAGCGTCGGCCTGCTCAATGTCGGGACCGAAGAGGTAAAAGGCCTCGAATCCATCAAGGAAGCCGGCAAGATCCTGTCTGAAGCCAGCGGCGCTGGCTTCTCCTATCACGGCTTTGTTGAAGGCGACGACATTGGTAAGGGCACCGTCGATGTGGTGGTGACCGAAGGCTTTGTCGGCAATATTGCTCTCAAGACCGCTGAGGGAACGGCCCGGCAGGTCGGCACCTATCTGCGCAATGCGCTCAAAGCCAATCTGATGAGCAAGATTGGGGCGCTGTTCGCGTCGTCCGCGCTCAAGGCCTTGCGCCGCAAGATGGACCCGCGCACCGTCAATGGCGGTGTGTTCATGGGGCTTAATGGCATCGTCATCAAGTCGCACGGCGGCACCGATGAGATTGGCTACAAGAGCGCGCTGGGCCTTGCCTATGAAATGGCGCGCAGTCGGCTGATCGATAAGGTCAGCGACACAATGCAACGCTTTCCCCTTCACAAGGCAGAACCCGCGCTGCCGACCGAGACCGAGGCCAATTCGGCGTGACCAGAACCCGTTCCGTCATTCGTGGTGTCGGCAGCTATTTGCCCGCCAGAGCAGTAACAAATGCCGAGCTGGCTGAAACCGTCGATACGTCTGACGAGTGGATTCAGCAGCGTGTCGGCATCAAGCAGCGCCATATCGCCGCCGAAGGGGAGTTCACGTCCGATCTCGCCACCGCGGCGGCACGCGCTGCTCTCAATAATGCGGGGCTGAGCGTCGACGACATCGATCTGGTAATCGTCGCCACCACCACGCCGGATTATACGTTCCCGTCCGCTGCAACTCTCGTGCAGATGAAACTGGGCATGCACCACGGCTTCGCCTTTGATATTCAGGCGGTCTGTTCGGGCTTTGTCTACGCCGTTACCACGGCTGACAGCTATATTAAGAATGGCCTCGCTCGCCGCGTTCTGGTTATCGGCGCGGAAACGTTCTCGCGGCTGCTCGACTGGAATGATCGCACGACCTGCGTCCTGTTCGGTGACGGTGCCGGCGCCGTCGTCATGGAACGAGTCGACCTGGCTGATGGTGAGCCCGAGCGCGGTGTGTTGTCGTCGGCCCTGCGCTCCGATGGTCGCCATTGGGACAAGCTTTACGTCGATGGTGGCCCCTCCACCACGGGCACTACGGGCCATGTTCATATGCAGGGTCCAGAGGTCTTCCGTCACGCAGTCGGCAAGATTACGGATGTGGTTTATCAGAGCCTCGAACAGGCCGGATATGGCGTAGACGATCTGGACTGGTTCGTGCCGCATCAGGCCAATCGGCGCATTATCGATGGGGCAGGGGCCAAGCTCGGCCTGCCAGCGGAAAAAGTGATCGTAACTGTCGATCAGCACGCCAACACGTCCGCCGCCTCTGTTCCGCTGGCGCTCAGTGTTGCCGTGGCCGATGGCCGGATCAAACAAGGCGATCTGGTCATGCTCGAAGCCATGGGTGGCGGCTTCACCTGGGGTGCTTCGCTCATTCGCTGGTAGCGTCGTTTCTGCGCATTGACCTCAAGCGTTTCAAAGCGTTAGTCTCCATATTGGTGGAGGGCGCGCTGGTGCAATTGCCTTTGGCGATGGCACTCTCGTGCAGGCAGGCAATTCCTGACGAGCAAAAAGCCGGGGAATGCAGACCCATTCAACAAGGGGGCGCGAATGACGCAGAAAACGGTAACCCGGGCTGATCTGGCCGAAGCAGTTTATGGTTCGGTCGGGCTGTCCCGAACGGAATCGGCTGAACTGGTTGAGCGGGTCCTCGAACTGGTTGCTGATGCCCTGGTGGCCGGAGCCAATGTGAAGCTCTCCTCCTTCGGTTCCTTCCAGGTCCGATCCAAGAATGAACGGATCGGCCGCAACCCCAAGACGGGTGAGGAAGTGCCGATCCTGCCGCGGCAGGTTCTTGTGTTCAAACCCTCCAATGTGTTGAAGTCCAAGATTAACAAGTCTATGGTTTCCGCTGGAAAGTAAGGCTTTCTAGCGAGGGAGAGTCGCGGTTTGGACAAGTCGCCAGACGCGTTCCGCACCATATCCGAGGCGGCTGAGGAGCTTGATCTTCCTCAGCACGTCCTGCGTTTCTGGGAGACTCGTTTCCCCAATATCAAGCCGCTGAAACGCGGCGGCGGTCGCCGCTATTATCGTCCCGAAGACGTTTTGCTGCTGCGCGGAATCCGGCACCTCCTTTACGAGCAGGGTTTCACCATCAAGGGTGTGCAGCGCATCCTTAAAGATCAGGGGCCGCGCTATGTCATCGCCGTGGGCGAGGGCAAGGGCCTTGATGAAATTTTGCCCATGATCGAAGAGGCCGAAGCCGCTGGCGATGAGGCCGAACTCGAAGAAGCTGTAATGCTTGCCAGTCCTGCGCTCGACCAGGAATCACGCGACAAGCTCTCTGAGGTTTTGCGCGAGCTGCTGGAATGCAAGCGCATCCTTGAGCGGGCGCGAGAACACTGAGCGGGCGGCCTGCTTTCAGTGCGCCGGTCGTCATGAGTGGAATTTCTGTTCCAAAACACTAAATTTTCGTCTATTCATTCCGCTGTAATTCCGGCTGGGTAACGCCCGGCCTTCAGGGTGGAGTTTCCCGCAAATGACAGTCCGTTTTGGCCTCCTCGGCGCAGGTCGTATTGGCAAGGTTCACGCCAAGGCCATCACCACCAATTCCAAGGCAAAGCTCGTCGCCGTCGCCGATGTGATGGCGCAGGCCGCCACCGACCTTGCCAGTCAATATGGCGCTGAGGTTCGCAGCATAGATGCAATCGAGGCTGCCGGAGATATCGATGCGGTCATCATCTGCACGCCGACCGACACCCATGCCGATCTGATCGAGCGCTTCGCCAAGGCGGGGAAGGCCATTTTCTGCGAGAAACCAGTCGATCTTGATGTTGAGCGCGTGAAAGCCTGTCTCAAGGTCGTTGACGAAACCGACGCCACGCTGATGGTCGGCTTCAACCGCCGCTTCGATCCTCATTTTCAGGCCGTCAAGGCAGCCATCGCCGAAGGCCAGATTGGTGACGTGGAAATGGTCACCATTGTTTCGCGCGATCCCGGCGCCCCTCCGGCAGATTATGTAAAACGCTCCGGCGGCATCTTCCGCGACATGACCATCCACGATCTCGATATGGCTCGCTTTCTGCTCGGCGAAGAAATCGAATCCGTATCGGCACAGGCTTCGGTGCTGGTCGATAAAGCCATCGGGGAGGCAGGAGATTATGATAGCGCTTCGCTGATGCTCTTCACCGCCTCGGGCCGTCACGCCACCATTTCCAATTCGCGCCGCGCCACCTATGGCTATGATCAGCGTATCGAAGTCCACGGCTCCAAGGGGGCCGTGTCTGCCGAAAACCAGCGCCCGGTTTCCATCGAGATTGCCAATGGCACCGGCTATACGCGTCCGCCGCTGCATGACTTTTTCATGACTCGCTATACCGAGGCTTATGCCCGCGAAATCAGCGCCTTCATCGATTGCGTTGAATCCAAATCTCCAGCCTCGCCCAGCGGCACCGACGGTCTGATCGCATTGGCGCTTGCCGACGCGGCACTGAAATCGGTCAAGGAGGGCAGGGCGGTCAAGGTCAGTGAAGTGACCGGTCCGCTAGCCGACAAGTCGGTGTTCCAAGGCCGATAAAATCAAAAAGGGCGCCGTGAGGCGCCCTTTGCTATTTCAGCATCCACTCATGTTCGGGTGCATTGTGGAATTTCCACACGCGCTTGGGGCCTGCCATGACGTTGAGATAATAGAGATCATAGCCTGCCGTTGTTGCCACGGGATGGTAGCCGCGCGGCACGAGCGTAACGTCCTCGTCCTCAACGGCCATCGCCTCATCAAGGCTCCGGTCGTCAGTATAGACGCGCTGAAACGCGAAACCCTGTGGCGGGTTCATGCGGTGATAATAGGTCTCTTCCAGCTGGCTTTCGTGCGGAAGATTGTCCTGATCATGCTTGTGTGGCGGATAGGATGACGTATTGCCTTCCGGCGTGATGACTTCCACGACCAGCAGGGCATTCGCTGATCCATCGTCCTCAGGCATGATGTTGTAGACATGGCGCACATTGGGGCCTTTGCCGCGGGTAATGCGTGGATGAGTACCCGGGGCGATGACCTTGGCGTGGAAATCGCCGCCGCCCGGCGCTGAACAGATCGCCAGTTCAAGGTCGGTACTTGCGTCGACTGCCCAATTGCGCCCGGCGGGCACATAAAGTGCCCAAGGCGCGCCCTCGAACGGGCTCATGCGCTCGCCAAGTTCGCCGAAATCCTCACCATCGACAGCAAAGCGGCCTTTGCCGGAAACGAGGACGAGGCAGACTTCGCGCTCGCCCGTGGCCTCGCCATAGGCTTCGCCTGGTGCCAGCTTGTGCAGGCCGAAGCCCACATGCGTCCAGCCAGCCGAAGCCGGCGTTACATCATGAATCTTGCCGGTCTTGGTCGTCGGCCGGACGAGGAGGGGGGATTTGCTCATTTTGGGACTCCTCCTTGGGGAAGGCGTAGAAGAAATTGTAGAGCGAATAGGCCAGAGCCGCGCCGACGAGGATCATCCATAGCTGCTCGCCGGTGAAGAACACCTCCCAGCCCAGCCATACGGCAAGGAAAACAACCACCGCCACCCGCCGCCACAGCGGGCGGAACCAGTTCAAATCGTTTTCCTTGAGCGCCATGCCAAAATCTTCCCACTTGATTCAATTCGAAAGGCTTTTAGCACAAGCGCTTCAAAAGATTCAGTCTTTCGGGAATCCCTGAGTTTCCACTTTATAGCCCGCCGCGTTCATGACGCGCATCAGTTCGGCATGGCCGACCTGCGCCATTTTGAGCGGCGGATTGGCGATCGGGTCCTGCTCGGCCTCGACCACGAACCAGCCCTCATAGCCGTGATCGGCGAAACGCTGCACGATCGCGCCGAAATCCAGCGAGCCATCACCGGGCACAGTGAACGCGCCAAGCGCCACCGCATCTAGAAAACTCTGCTTGCTGCGGTCCAGCCCATCCACGACCGACTGGCGGATGTCCTTCACATGGACATGGTTGATGCGGGCATGATGATTGTCGATGGCGCGCAGCACGTCGCCACCAGCAAAGGCAAGATGGCCTGCATCGAGCAAAAGCGGAATACCTTCGCCGGACGCAGCCATGAAGGCGTCGAGTTCCGGCTCGGTTTCTACCACAGCGGCCATGTGGTGGTGGTAAGAGAGGGGCATGCCCTGTTCGGCGCACCACTCGCCAAAAGCGGTGACCTTTTTGGCATAGGCCTTCATCTCGTCATCAGAGAGTTTCGGCTTCTGCGCCAGCGGTATCTCGCGCTTGCCCTGAATGGAGCGGCCAACTTCGCCATAGACGATGCAAGGCGCGTTCACGGCCTTGAACAACTCGATCATCGGCGCGATGCGGTCCTTGTTGGCCGATAGCTCCTCATCGACCAAGGTGCCCGAAAACCATCCGCCGCAAAGGGTGACATCGGCAGCCTTGAGGATGGGCAGCATGACTGCAGGATCGTCGGGGAAGCGGCGGCCCTTCTCCATGCCGGTAAAGCCTGCCGAGCGCGATTGGCGCAGGCATTCTTCCAGCGATACGTCATCGCTCAGTTCGACCAGATCGTCGTTCCACCAGGCGATGGGCGACATGCCAAGTTTGGCTTTCATTTTGTTCTCCAATTGCCGCCACTTACCCCTCGCCCCTTGCGGGAGAGGGACAGGAAATTCTTCGTCCAGAAGAATTTCCAGGGTGAGGGGTTTTCTCCGCACATTCGATGTTCTTGGTCGGATCGCGGACCCCTCATCCGCCCCTTCGGGGCACCTTCTCCCGCAAGGGGAGAAGGGAGACCGCGTTCTGCTGATATCATCCCGCTCGCTGCGCCTTGAGCGCTTTCACATACGCCTCGCGCGCCGCATTGACGCTGGGCCGCTCGCTGACTTCAGGCACGGCCACATCCCACCAGTGGCCTCCGGCCTCGGTGGTGATCAGTGGATCGGTGTCGATGACGAAGACATGCACGCCCGGCGCGCCTTCAGTCTCGGCCAGCGCGGTCTCCAGTTCATTCACCGAAGCGACCTTTTTTGTCTTTGCGCCCATGGCCGCAGCATGGGCAGCGAAGTCCACATTGGGCATTTCGGTGTGGTAGGTGTCGCGGAACAGATTGTTGAAATTTGCCCCGCCGGTGGCCATCTGCAACCGGTTAATGCAGCCAAACCCGGCATTGTCGAGGACAACTATGGTGAGCCGGACGCCCATCATGACGGCCGTGACGATTTCCGAGTTCATCATCAGATATGAGCCGTCGCCGACCATGACGACGACATCTTCCTTGGGTCGGGCAATGGCCACGCCTAGTCCGCCCGCAATCTCGTAACCCATGGTCGAGAAGCCGTAGTCGAGATGGTAGGAGCCGGGGCCATCGGCACGCCAGAGTTTATGCAATTCGCCCGGCAGACCGCCCGAGGCACAAACCAGAACGGCTTTGCTGCGGCCGCGCTGTACTGCGCCGATCACCTGCGCGTCTGACGGCAGTTTGACATTACTGGCCGCCCGCGCCGCATCGGAATCCCTGAGCCAGTCTTCCTTGAGTTTCAAAGCCTTATGCGTCCAGGTGGAATCAACCTGCCAACCCATCAGTGCTGCATCTAGGGCCTCAAGCCCCACCCGTGCATCGGCCACAAGCGGCAGAGCATTGTGCTTGTGTGCGTCGAACGGCTGAACATTGAGCCCGACGATTTTGAGATCTTCGTTCTTGAACAACGCCCATGAGCCGGTGGTGAAATCCTGCAGGCGCGAGCCTACGGCCAGCACCAGATCGGCTTCTTCGGCCAATATGTTCGATGCTGATGTGCCGGTGACGCCGACGCTGCCCATATTGAGCTCATGCACATGGGGCAGGGCGCTTTTGCCCGCCTGCGTCTCCATCACGGGGATGCCATGTTCCTCGGCAAAGGCGGCGAGGGTTTCGGAAGCCTCCGAATAGAGCACGCCACCCCCGGCGATGATAACAGGTTTTCTGCTCAGCTTCAGCGCAGCGGCGGCGGTGGCGAATTCATCGGCATCCGGCATGATCCGGCGCGGCACCCAGACTTTCTCGGCAAAGAAGCTTTCGGGATAATCATAGGCCTCCGCCTGGACGTCCTGACAAAGGGAGAGCGTGACCGGACCGCATTCGGCGGGGTCCGTAAGAACCTGCATGGCGCGGCGCAGGGCCGGAATGATCTGTTCGGGCCGGGTGATCCGGTCGAAGTAGCGGCTGACCGGCTTGAAGCAGTCATTGACCGTCACGGTGCCGTCACCGAAGTCCTCGGCTTGTTGCAGTACCGGATCGGGCAGGCGATTGGCAAAGACATCGCCTGGCAACAGCAATACCGGAATGCGGTTGACATGAGCGAGGCCAGCAGCCGTCACCATGTTGAGCGCGCCGGGGCCGATGGATGTTGTTGCCACCATGAAACGGCGACGGAAATTGGCCTTGGCATAGCCGATGGCCGCGTGGGCCATGCTCTGTTCGTTCTGGCCACGATAGGTCGGCAATTCGTCTTTGACGGCGTGCAGGGCCTCGCCGATCCCGGCGACATTGCCATGACCGAAGATTGCCCACACGCCGCCAAATATCGGCAGGGTTTCGCCGTCGATGACAGTTTTCTGTGCGGTGAGGAACCGCGCAACGGCCTGCGCCATCGTTAGTCGAATAGTTTTCTGGCTCATTACCGCTCCCAAATCTCCACCAGCGCCCCGAACCGTTTGGCCATATCTGCCACGGCCTCTTCGTCGCTCATTTTTCCATCAAGCCATGCCTTTGCTGCGTCGGCAAAGATTGTGCGGCCCACGGCAAAACCTTTGACCGTCCGCGCCGTCTTGGCAGCCCTAAAGCCGGCTTCCAGCTCGGCCTGCGGAGCATCAAGGCCCAGCAGGACCACGCCTCGGCACAGGGGATCGCGTGCCTCGATGACTGCGTCGGTGAGCGACCATGCGGCTGCATTGGCCTGTGGCTCCAGCTTCCACCAGTCCGGCTTGATCCCGGCATCGTAAATCTCGGTGAGGGCGCGCGCCACTGTGTCATCATGCAGCGGGCCATTCTTGCCTGCGATGACTTCGATCAGGATTTCCCGGCCAATTTTGCGGGCCGCGTCAAATGCGGAGCGTAGTTTTTCGATTTGCTCGTGACGCAAGGCGTCTGGATCGTCGGGGTGGAAGAAGCACAACACCTTGATGCAATGATCCACCGGCCACTCCACCAGCCGCGATCCAAGGTCCTGGGTAAACTCGAATTGCAGCGGACGCGAGCCGGGCAATTCGATGGGTTTGGCAACCCAGAAGTTTTTGAAAGCGCCGGTGGCATAGAGTGCGTCGCGGCCATATTTGTCGTCGATCAGCATGCCGAAACCATCGCGGCCATTGGCGATCTGGGCGGCGGCTTTCACGGCCAGCACCTTGAACTCTGGAACGCGGGCGAGCTTCTGTGCATCGCCATTGGCCATCTCTTCGAGCTGCAGGCGGTGGTCGATGGCGAGCGCCATGAGCTTGGGAATGTCGCGGCGGCGGGTTGTGGCCCAATGGATGTGATTGATCTCCGCATCCTTGCGCAGGGCGTGTTCCTTGCTGCCATGTTCGAGGAAATATTGCAGCTCGGTCCACGTGGGAATTTCTGGTGCGCAGAGCAGGCGGGACACGGCGAAGGCTCCGCAGGCATTGGCCCAGGTGGCGCTGATGGCATGAGACTCGCCACGCAGCCAGCCACGCAGGAAGCCGCTCATGAAGGCGTCGCCAGCGCCCAAAACATTATAGACTTCAATAGGAAAGCCCTTACCGACGATCCCGTCTTCGAGGTCGTTCGGGATGTCGCCATCATAGACGATACACCCCATAGGGCCGCGCTTCAGGACGATCACGGCGGAGGACAAGGACCGGATCGTCCTGAGCGCAGTTTGCAGATCGTCGGCACCTGCCGCGATCAGAACTTCTTCTTCGGTGCCCACGATCAGATCGCATTCGGGCAGCACGGTTTTGAGGTGAGCGGAGACCTCATCGGAGGCGATGTAGCGGCTGTCGCCGGCGTCGTGGCCCGCCAAACCCCACAGATTTGGGCGATAATCGATGTCGAAAACCACCCTGCCGCCGTTCTCTCGAGCGATCCGCATGGCCTTGCGCTGGGCCTTGTCGCTATGCGGTTTGGCGAAGTGCGTGCCGGTGACGAGGACGGCCTGGGCCTGCTTGATGAACGGTTCCTGAATGTCATCTTCGTTGAGAGCCGAGTCCGCGCAATTGTCGCGGTAAAAGATCAGCGGGAACGACTTGTCGTTCTCGACCGAAAGCAGGACGAGCGCGGTGAGGCGGTCCGGGTCGGTGACGATACCGCTGGTTTCGACGCCTTCGCGCTCAAGCTGTTCGCGGATAAAGCGGCCCATCTGCTCGTCACCGACGCGCGTGATCAGCGCCGATTTCAGGCCCAGCCGCGCCGTGCCGACGGAGATATTGGTGGGGCAACCGCCAACCGATTTGGCGAAGCTGCCAATGTCTTCGAGTTTGGTGCCGATCTGCTGGCCATAGAGGTCCACCGAGGCACGGCCAATGGTGATGACATCCAGCTTCTTGTCGGTGATTGGATTTGGGCTGGTTGGCACTGCCATACTCCTCCGGAAATTCGGAGGTACTGAAACACAAATTCTATAATCATTCAATATGGAATGAATGTTCTATTTGTGGAATATCACCGATGCCGACGTTTCTCCGCCACAGAGACGGTGAGGGCCATGGCAAAGGCCATGCTGGCCGAGAGAGAGCGGAATCCGGCATGGTCGGCTTCGGCCAATTCAAACCAGACATTGGCGCATTCTGCCAGCGGCGACAAAGCCGAGTCGGTCAGCACTACCAAGGGAATGCCACTAGTCGCCAGATTGCGGGCCTGCACCGCGCTTTCCGAGGCATAGGGGGAAAAGCTGACTGCGAAACCGGCATCGTTCGGCCCCGCCATTGCCAGCAATTCATCGTCTATACCCGAGGCAGTGCCGACCATCTGGCAGCGCACCTTCAGCTTGCCAAAGGCATAGGCCATATAAGTGGCGATGGGGAAGGAGCGGCGCTTGGCGATGAGATAGATCGTATCTGCCCGCGCGAGGATATCGACGGCGCGCTCGAATTCTGCCGGATCGATGGCGCTGGAGAGGGCATCGAGGCTGGCATGTGCCGCCGCCACGAAACTGCTGAAAATTGCCGCACTTTCTTCGACGGCATGACCATCCGAGGCCAGCTTGCGCAGGCGCTCTTCATAGGAAGAGTTTCGCTCGCGGAGCCTGGCGCGGAATATCTGTTGCAGGCCGGAAAAGCCTTCAAAGCCGAAGGATTGCGCAAAGCGGACCAGAGTGGACGGCTGGACGCCAGCGGATGTGGCGATGCTGGCGGCGGTGCCGAAGGCGATTTCGTCTGGATGATCGAGCGCATAGGCCGCGACCTGCACCAGACGTTTCGGGAGCGTGGAGCGCCGCTCAAGAATGGCGGCGCGCAGGCTGTCAAAATCTTGTGCGACTGCAATGCTGGTGTCGGTCAATTCTGACTCCGGCGGAATGAACATTCCACAAATGGAACAGATTGTGACAGAGCGCAAGAAAAAGGCGAAACCGCATGCAGCGATTTCGCCCGGATTGTCAGATCGCTTGAATAGCCGGTTTTATGCAGCGGCGAGACGGGCAGGGGGATTGTTTTTCTCCGCCCAGAAAATGAACGCAGAAGCGGCAACGATCATCAATGCGCCCGGCCAGAACCACAGCGACGGTTCCTGGCCGAGGGCAATCCAGCCGATCACGCCGCCCAGGAACACCTTCACATCCGAGAAAGGCTGGAGATAGGTTGCGTCGGCACTGCGATAGGCAAAGGCCAGCAGATATTGCGCTGCTGCGGTCAATGCACCGAGGATCAACAACAGCACAAGGCCATTGCCTTCGGGCAGGGCGAAGGGGAATCCTGGCGCCATGCCTATCGGCAACACACCGGCAAACGCATTGGCCGCGAGTAGAATTGCGAGATGGTTCGGCGTCATCAGCACAAGCAGGGAAATTGTCAGGGTTTCCGGGCTCTCGCCCTTGCGGGTGAGGTGCTTGGTCAAGACGTCAGTTGCCGCCCATAGCGCAGCAGCAGTAATCGGGATCAGAGCCTGAAGTCCGAGATTTTCTGTGCCGACCCCCGAAATGATGATGGCACCGGCAAAGCCGAGCAGGGCAGCCGTGACGCGCGCCGGAGATACCTTCTCGCCGAGGAACAGCACCGAGCCGACAATGATGAACAGCGGGCCGGTGGCGAGGAGCGTGACCATCTGCCAGATCGGTACGCCCGAAGCGTAACCATAGACAAACACATGCACGCCGAGCGCCGAGACCAGGGCGCGTATTTCGTGCGCAAGGGGATGGGCGGTGCGCAGGTTCTTGAGGCCGATCCGCAGGATGAGGGGCAGGGCCAGCACCGAGGCTATAAGATATTGCCAGAAGGCCATGCCGGTTGAACTCATACCCACGCCGCCATATTCGACCGGAGTGGGCAGGATAGACTGCAAGGTATTGGAGCCGGCAAACACAAGGCTTGCGGCAAGCATAAACAACGCCCCGATATTTGCGGCATTGCTGGAAGAGGAAATCTGGTTCATTCGTCGTCCTTTCCGTAACCAGTTTCCTCAGGGTTACGGGAGACGACATGCCGGATAGGCGCAGGCGCAATAGCCCACGCGCGCCCGGCAAGGCGCTTGATCCCGTTCTCTTTCATCCGGACTATGACCGTCGGCTCCGGAATCACACCGGATCTGCTGACCCCAAGGACCGTAAGGTCCGAAGGCGCTCGCGGGCTTGGCATTGCTGCCTTACCGCCGGTGGGGAATTTCACCCCGCCCTGAGAACAATGCAGGCGAACCTGCGAGACTGAATTTAGGGAAGGGCGCTGTTTCGCACAAGTACGCACAGGGGTGTAACTGTGCGCATTTTGCGAACGGTAGGGAAAATCTGTTCGTGAAGAAGCGTTCTGTCTGCAGGCCGTCACCCTCGGGCTTGACCTGAAGGGGACGATCTGGCGGCGAAAGTGAGGATGGATTGCCCGGACGAGCCGGGCAATGACGAAGGGTGGGGATTGCGTTTCCGCTAAAGCCGAGTGGCCGTGGGGCGTGTCGGCCGAGCTGCCCTCCCGCCTCGTCAAGGGAGAGATGCGTAGTCGCTTGTTCAATCACTGCTCGTCACCCTCGGGCTTGACCCGAGGGCTCTTCACTTTGCAGAGCGCATCAAAACACAACGCCCTCGGGTCAAGCCCGAGGGTGACGAGCGGTGGGTGGGGATGTTTGCGGGGAAATGCCACGTACTCGATGCAGCACCCTCCTCCCTGCAGGGCGGGATGGGGAGGGGGATGGCGGGCAGGGTGCTCGGACCAAGAGTGACCTGTGTGTGAACACCCCCTCCTAGCTTCGCTAGGCCTGACGGCCAAGCTCCGCTACCTCCCCCGTCTAGGGGAGGTGGGTATCGAGTGTGCTGCGGCATGTGGGGAAGTCTGGAGTAAACACGCCGCCTGTGCAGGGGTGAGAGGGTCGGCGGCGGGATAAGTTTGCGGGGGAAGCGCCACGAACTCGATGCAGCACCCTCCCCCTTGCGGGGAGGGATGGGGAGGGGGAGGGCGGGCAGGGTGCACGGACCAAGAGTGACCTGTGCACCCCCTCCTAGATTCGCTAGGCCTGACGGCCAAGCTGCGCTCCGCCATTCGAGCGTAGCTCTCATGGCCTTCTCCCCTCAAATCTCTCCATTGGAGAGATTTGGCCTCCGGCACGGTTCAAAGCCCGTGAAGGGGGAGGTGGGCATTAGGAGCGCTGAGCGGCCGGTTAAAAATCCTGCACAAATTTCAGGCAAAACCCGCTTGCTTTCCGGCGGAAAGAGATTAAACAAGAAAAAACTTGTTTAATGGATTTTCGCTCATGTCAGATATTGTTGAAGGCCGGTGGGCCGAGATTTTCGGGCCGCGTTATATCGCCGTCACAACCATTCTGGCGCTGGGCGTCACCCTGTTTGCCTTTAATGCCTTTCTGTCCTCGGCTGCTTTGCCTTCTGCTGTGCATGAGCTTGGCGGTGTGGAAATCATTTCCTGGGCAACGACGCTTTATCTGGTCTTTGCCATTGTCGGTGGTGCGGCGGCGGCGCTGCTGAAGCGACGGATGGGGTCGCGCGCATCTCTGATTGGTCTGGCGCTGGTTTTCCTTGCAGGCACGCTTATTGCGGCCATTGCCGGAGACATGCAGCAGGTTCTGATCGGCCGCGCCATTCAGGGTTTTGGCGAAGGGGTGGTGGCGGCGCTTTGCTTCGCCCTTATTCCCGAGCTGTTTCCGAGCCGATTGGTGCCTAAGGTTTTTGGCATGCAGGCTGTGGTCTGGGCCGTCGCCGCGTTCGGCGGTCCGGCGGGGGCAGGGGCGCTGACCGAGCTGATTTCATGGCGCGCGGCTTTTCTTATCAATGTGCCCTTCGTGCTGATTTTCGTAACCATGGTGTTGCTGGTCGTGCCGCGCGGCACCAAAACGACGGAAGTACACGGCTTTCCCGGGCTGCGGCTGCTGACGATTGGCGTCGGCACTATGCTGGTGGCGCTGGCCGCCGTTGCCTCGCCTGTTCAGGCGGCGTTGCTGCTGGTCGGTGCCGCCGTGCTGCTCACCGCAGTTGTCTGGCTGGATCGGCGCTCGGGCGAGCGACTGATGCCGCCGGACGCATTTTCCCTGCGCACGGCGGTCGGCTCAGGTCTTTGGGCATATCTGCTGATGCCGGTCGCGGGTGCCGCAACGGCTGTCTATCTCATCATGCTTTTGCAGCAGCTTTGGGGTTATGGGCCGACGCAGGCGGCAATAGTGGGTGCCGTCATGGCCATCGGCTGGAGCCTGTCATCGGTGACGGTGGCCAATGTCCGCCAGCGCTCGACGCGCCGCATTCTGATCCGCACCGGCCCCTTGCTATTGGCGCTGGGTCTGGTGCTGGTCCTGTTGGGACTGGAATGGACGCAATTGCCGGTCTTGCTGGTGGGGCAGATTGCCATCGGCATGGGATTTGGCGTCTCCAACGGCTACATCATGCTGACCATAATGGAGGCAAGCTCAGACGCCGAGCGCGACCGGACCTCGGCTCTGTTGCCGACGACGCAATCGGCAGGCAATGCTCTGGGTGCGGCGCTGGCAGGTGTGGCAGCAAATGCTGCGGGATATCCGCAGGCGGTAGAAAATGCCGATGTGCTTGCCTCGATCATTCCGCTCTTCGTGATGGCGACGGGCTTTGCGCTATTGGCATTCTTTGCCGCGATGCGGCTGGTTCAGCTTGCAAAGGTGACGCCGCTGGCGACTTTTGCGGAGGAGTAGGGGCTTGGCGCTCAATCTTTCGACGGCCACTGGCGCGGCACCTCCCCCTTGACGGGGGAGGATGGGAGGGGGTGTGGGGAGCCACGATATCTGAGCGTGTTGCACACCCCACCCCAGCCCTCCCCGTCAAGGGGAGGGTGCCCATCGAGTGAGTGGCAGCATCTTGCCCTCACGCACGGAGCCGGGCAGGAGAAACCTTCAGCCCTCCAGCCAAGCGACCTGTTCGGGCGTGAGCTTGATTTCAAAGGCCTTGAGGCTGTCTTCAAGTTCCACCAGACGCCGTGGTCCGATCAGCGGAATGCTGGGGAATTGCTGGGCCAGCACATAGGCCAGCGCCACATGGATCGGCGAATGGCCGAGCTTGCGTGCCAGCTCGATGGCGCGGTCGCGGCGGCCAAAATTCTGCTCATTGTACCAGACGCGCACCAGCTCCTCATTGTCGCGCTTGTCACGCCCGGCAAGCTCGGTGAAGAAACCGCGGGCCTGGCTCGACCAGGAGAAATTGGTGACCTGACGGTCAATCAACCATTGCTTGAAATCCGGCGTCGAGGCGGTCACGCAGCCGTCCCAGATCGGGTCCAGCATTTCGGCCAGTGCGAAATTGTTGGAAAGCGCCTGCGGAGCGGTCTTGCCGTTTGCCTTGGCATAGGCAATGGCCTCGTCCATGCGTTCCTTGGTCCAGTTTGACCCGCCAAAGGGGCCGCGAATACGTCCGGCCTTGACCTCGGCATCCATGACATCGACGAATTCGCCGACGGGGACATCAAGATTGTCGCGGTGCATGAAATAGACGTCGACATAATCGGTCTGCAGACGGTCTAGCGACTGAGTGAGCTGCCTGGCGATGACATCGGGATAGACGAGGGGGGAGTGTGCGCCCTTGCCGATGACGACGGCATCTTCACGCACGCCGCTTCGCTTCTGCCATTCACCGAACAGCTTTTCGGTGTAGCCGCCGCCATAGATGTAGGCGGTGTCAAAGACATTGCCGCCCTTTTCCCAGAAGGCGTCGAGCAGAATGGCGCCGGACGAGAAGGTGCGGAAATCCTCAAAGCCGAGGGCGACCGCCGAAGCCTGCTTGGAAAGGCCGGGAATCGAGCGCTTGGGAATAACGCCACTATTGTGCGCGAGCGTGCGGTTATCGAGGGTCTTGGTGCGGGTGGCGGGCTTTTCGACCGAGAACTCGATCCCTGCATCGGCGCGCCACTTGTCCAGCACGCGCAGATTGCCCAGCGTGTCGTTCCAGCTCATGCCCGGAGCGTCGAATTCCTGCTTGCCCGCAATGATGGCGAGCGAGGCGGCTTCGGCCTCGAAGGAATAGACATGGGCGCTTTCATTGACGCTGATGCTCTCGGTCTTGCCGCCCTTGACCACTTCGATCTTGCCCAGGCCCTGATCGCGGTTGCCACCGGCGAACCAGAAATCGGGCACATCGATACGGCCTTCCGAGCCATGGATGCGCAGCACATTGTCGAGATTGGCCATGACGGCGCAGGAGACCTGCGCGACGACGCCATTCTCGAAGCTGAGGATAGCGGCAGCGAAATCGTCGGTGCCTTCGGCATTGAGCTTGGCCGTGCCGGCAACCTTGACCGGATCGGCAAAGCCCTTGCCGATGACGGCGCCGACCAAAAGGCGCGCCATCGACACCGGATAGCAGCCGACATCCATGATGCCGCCGCCAGCAAGAGCCGAGGCGAACAGGCGGTGTTCGGGCTGGAAGCGGCCCATGTTGAAGCCGAAGCTGGACTGGATCATCCGGACTTCGCCGATGGTGCCTGATGTGACCAGCTCGAGGATTTTCGCCGTCTGCGGATGCAGGCGATACATGAAGGCTTCACCGGCAAAGGTGCCCGCCTTGCGATGGGCGTGGAACACCGCGTCGGCCTCATGCGCGGACAGCGCCAGCGGCTTTTCGACCAGCACATGCTTGCCCGCCTCGGCGGCCTTGATGGCCCATTCGGCGTGGCCGGTATGGGGCACCGCGATATAGACCGCGTCGATGTCCTTGTCGGCGAGCAGGGCGTCATAGCCGTGCACGATGCGCGCGCCGGGGAAGTCCTCGGCCAGACCCGGGCGGTCGGGATTGCGCGTGGCGATGGCGGCCAGTTCGCCGTGCTGGCTGCCCTTCAGACCATCGCGGAAGGCCTTGGCGATGCTGCCCGGCCCGATAATGCCCCAGCGGATTTTCGTCGTCATTTTGTAGTCCTGTCAGAAGAGAAATCTAGCGGAGCCGCTGGCCCTGCTTGTCAAAGAGATAGGCTTTGTTCGGATCGATGGAGACGGTGATGCGCGCGGCGCCGACCTCGTTGCGCGATTCCTCGCGCTCGATAATCAGTGGTTCGCCATCGGTGCGGGCGTAAACGTAGGAGGTGGTGCCCAGATGCTCGGCCACATCGATGTCCACGCTGATATCGGTTCCGCCGCTGCCAGCCGCGCCGAAATGCTCCGGCCGGACGCCCAGCGTGACCTCCTGCCCAATATCTGGGCTGGTGAGGGGCAGAATGACCTTGGCATCGGCAAATTGCGGCAGGGCGATGGTGACGCCTACGGGCGATTTTTCGACCACTTTGGCGGCGATGAAGTTCATCTTGGGTGAGCCGATAAATCCGGCCACGAACTGATTGGCCGGATCATCATAAAGATCGAGCGGGCGACCGACCTGCTCGATCATGCCGTCCCGCAGCACCACGATCTTGTCGGCCAGCGTCATGGCTTCAACCTGATCGTGGGTGACGTAGATGATCGTGGTCTGCAATTCCTTGTGCAGGCGCGCAATCTCGATGCGCATATGCACGCGCAGTTCCGCATCCAGATTGGAGAGCGGCTCGTCGAAAAGGAACACCTCGGGATTGCGCACGATGGCACGGCCAATGGCGACGCGCTGGCGTTGGCCACCGGAGAGTTCCTTGGGGAGCCGGTCCAGCAGCGGCCCGAGCGCGAGAATGCGTGCGGCGTCGTCAACCAGCCTCTTGATCTCGTCCTTGGGCACTTTGGCGAAGCGCAGGGCAAAGCCCATATTTTCGCGCACCGTCATATGCGGGTAGAGCGCATAGGTCTGGAAGACCATGGCAATGCCGCGCCGCGAGGGATCGACATCGTTCATCCGCGCGCCGCCGATTTCCAACTCGCCGCCGCTGATGGTTTCGAGCCCCGCGATCATGCGGAGCAGGGTGGATTTACCGCAGCCGGAAGGACCGACAAAGACGACGAATTCCTTGTCCGCGATGTCGAGATCGACACCCTTGATGACATTGACCGCCCCGAAGGACTTGCGGATACCCCTAAGTGATACACTGCTCATGGGTTCTGAACCTTATTTGACCGCACCCAGCATGCCTTCGACGAAGCGGCGCTGGAGCAGGAAGAAGATGATGAGGGTGGGCAGGGTGGTGACGATCGAACCGATCATGACGACGCCGAAATCAGGCGAATAGCCCTGAGAAAGCGTGGCAACGACGAGCGGCAGGGTCTTCATCTCATTGGTCTGCAACACGATGAGCGGCCAGAGATAATTGTTCCAATGCGTCATGAAGACGATGATGGTCGCCGCCGCGTAGGTTGAGCGCATCACCGGCATATAGACGAACAGGAAAATCTGCCACTCCTTGAGCCCGTCAATCCGGGCAGCGTCGCGCAGTTCATGCGGGAATGCCTTCGTCGCCTGCCGGAAATAGAAGATGATGAAGATTGACGCCACGGCGGGCAGGATGACCGCCTGATAGGAGTTCATCAGCTTCAAATTCGCCATCAGCATGAAGAGCGGGATCATCAGTGCCGCAAAGGGCACGGAAAGCATCAGCAGCATGACTGCGAAAATGCGCTCCTTGAACCGTGAACGAAAAATCTCGAATCCGTAACCGGCCAGCGACGAGACCAGCAGAGTGAGTGCGGTGCCGAGCCCGGCGATGAAGAACGAGTTGAAGAACACCCGTGGCATATCCGCCGACGCGAAGAATACTTCGATATTGCGCCAGAGCGCCTCGCCCAGAGACGACTTGCCGCGAATGATGTCGGCATTGGTATTGGTGGCGCCGACCAGCATCCAGAAAAAAGGGAAGACCGACACGAAGGCGGCGAGGGACAGAACGAGATAGGTCGCGCCGCGCCCTATGAGTGCGAGTGGATTGCTCATGCGCGCCGGTCCCTTGCTGCGAGAAACTGCAGGAAGCTCAGAATGGCAACCAGAACCACGATGACATAGGAGACCGTGGCCGCGTAGCCGAAGCTGGGCATGAACTTGAAGCTCAGATTGTAGATATACATCGAGAGCGTCAGCGTGGAATCGGAGGGTCCGCCCTGCGTCAGCAGATTGGGCTCGTCGAACAATTGCAGCGTGCCGATGGTGGAAATGACCGTGGTGAACAAGATGACGGGCTTCAGCATCGGTACGGTGAGATACCAGAACCGCGCCCAGGCCGGTACGCCATCAATTTTTGCCGCTTCATAGATGGAGCGGTCGATGTTCTGCATCGCGGCCAGATAGAAGATCATGTTGTAGCCGGTCCAGCGCCAGGTGATGGCGGAAATGACCACGACCTTGGCCCAGAATGGATCGGCCAGCCACGGAATGGGCGCGCCGATGATATGCAGGCCCATCAGCATCTGGTTGATGATGCCTTCCTGCGCGAACATGGCCTTGAAGGTCACCGAATAGGCCACCAGCGAGGTCACGCAGGGCAAAAAGATCGCCGTGCGGAAAAAGCTGCGACCCCAGAGCTTCGTATCGTTGAGGGCATTGGCGAAGAGCAGGGCCAGGATCAGCATGATCGGCACCTGAACGGCCAGGAAGATGAGCGTATTGCTCAACGCGCGCAGGAAAACCGGGTCCTGCGTCAGGCGAAGAATGTTTGTCAGCCCGCCGAAGCTGAAGGCCATACCGCGTCCGACCTGAAAGCTCATCCAGAGCGACCACAGGATCGGGAAGATCATGAAAATGCCGAGCAGCACCAGAGCCGGCATGACGAATGCCCAGCCATTGATCCGCTCGCCGCGCGCCATATGCGATTGCGCCATTAGCTCCCTCACTTGTCCTTGCACATCACCGTAAAGGCCGACGAATCCGCGCCCAGAGACGCGGATTCGCGGGAGGCCGGAGGAGACTGATCTCCTCCGGTAACTGCGTGCTTACTGGATCTGCTGGCGAACCTGAGCGTCGATGGCGGCGATGATCTCGTCGACATTGCCACCGCTGGTGATAGCCGGGATCTGGGCCGCGACAGCGGAGTCAGCTTCGTTGGTGAAGATGCCGTAATTGACCGAGGGGATAGCGCCCAGCCAATCGGAGAAGTTCTGCCACACGGCCTGACCACCGAAGAACTCGTCATTGGCCTTGTAGGCTTCGCCTTCACGGGCAGCGAGGAGCGAGCCGACGGCGCCCTGATTGACGAGGATCTTCTGGTAGAAGTCCACGTCCTTGCCCCAGATTTCGGCGAGGAAGTCGATAGCTTCGGCCTTGTTGGCCGAAGACGCCAGAACATACCAGCTCGAACCGCCGAGATTGGAGGCGTTGGTTGCCCCTTCCACACCGTCGAGGGCCGGGATCGGTGCAACGGCCCACTGGCCGGACTGATCGGCATTGGCCTTGATCGTTGCGGTCATCCACACGCCGGTAAAGGTCGATGCGGTATCGCCAGAGGTGAACGAACCGGTATATTCGGTCCAGCCGGCAACGGGCTTGGTGATGCCCGAAGCGATCAGGCGCTGATAGGTCTCGACCGCAGCCTTGAAGATTGGGTTGCCGACAAGGGTCGGGTTGCCATCGGCGTCGAAATACCACGAACCGGCGGACTGCAGCAGAATGCGGAATACACCGGCATCATTCGGGTCGATCGGCAGCAGAATCTGGCCGGTCTTTTCCTTGACGTCCTGGCCGATTTCGATGAGGCGGTTCCAGGTGATGTTTTCGAGGTCTGCGGCGGTGTAGCCAGCGTCGCCCAGAATGTCGGAGCGATAGAAATAGCCGGTGACGCCGGAGTCGAAGGGCAGTGAATAGGTCAGGCCATTCACCGTGGCGAGTTCGACCTTGTAGGGCGCGAAGCCGGAATAATCGACAGCGTCATTCAGCGGCTCGAAGGCGCCGGGGAAGGACTGGAGATATTTCTGTGCGCCGTAATCTTCGATCAGCACGATGTCGGGCAGGCCATCGGTGGTGCCCGAAGCGAGCTGGGTTTGCAGCTTCTGCTCAAGCGCGGCCTTGTCGTGATCGACAACGGTCAGCTTGAAGTCGGGATGGCTGGCGGCATAGCGGTTGCCTGCTTCGACCATGGTCGCGCCGTTGAAATTCGGATCCCAGGCCCAGACAGTGATTTCGGCGGCTGATGCTGCGGCAATGCCGAACATGCTGGCACCGGCCATTGCAACTGCAAGCGTGCGGGTCCACCGCGAAGTGATGCGGATCATAATAGTTCCTCCCTTTTCATTTGCTCTTCCTCTGAGCGCTACCTAAGCTAAACGTCCGGCTGAAGCCGTCGCGCTCATTGGGTATCTCGATTTGGCGGAAAGTAAGATTAGTCGTACTTATTACGAGCCATTGGTGGACGGTGTTGAACGCCTGCCAACCGAATTGCAGATGTTCCATGCCTCGCCCCTGGTTATGCGAGGCCCCCACTGGCACGCTCAGGTGGAAGTCAATTTCATCGTCAGGGGCTGGGCGCACTACAAGATGAGCGGCCACGAGGCGACCTTCTCGCAGGGTGATTTAGCCTTGTTCTGGGGCGGTTTGCCCCATTGGATGGACGATGCTTCGGACGATCTGATTTATGCGGGCGGGCATTTGCCGCTGGTGCATTTCTTTCGCCTGCGCCTGCCGACCGACGTGCAGGCCCGGTTGATGCAGGGGGCCACCCTGCTTACCCAGTCGACCGATGAATCCGACCCCATCAATTTCGCGCGATGGAACAATTATGCGCGCTCGGGCGATCCGATGAAGGCCAGCCTGGCGGTGGACGAATTGCTGCTGCGGATCGAACGCATCCGTTTTTCGCCCTATATGCTTTTGCCCGATAGCCAATCGGTTGCCGATAGCGGGGGGCTCGACCACCACACCTCGCCCATTGTCGTGCGGATTTGCGAATATATCGCCGACAATTTCCGTGAAGATATCGACTCCGTCGACATCGCCGTGGCGGCGGATATTCATCCCAAATACGCCATGACCGTGTTTAAGAAATCGACCGGCATGACCCTCAACGACTATATCAATCTCATGCGTCTCTCTTATGCGCAGGCCCTGCTGATGCGCGATGAGGAGAATGTGCTGACCATCGCCATGGCCAGCGGCTTCGGCTCGCTCAGCGCCTTCAACAAGTCATTCCGCAAGATTGCGGGAATGTCGCCCAGCGACTTCCGCCGTGATGTCAGGGGACGACCGGCGCTGCAGACCGTTGCCCCGCCTGCCACCAGCACCTCCTTTTATTAAGCGCATGGGCAAGAATTTCTGGCTGGCCCTACTTCTTGGCGGTCTCGTCCTTGCCGGGCTGACCCTGCTGCGCGCCGCTGACCCCTATGCGGTGCAGGTGGCGCGCGAAACCACCTTTGATTTTTTCCAGCAGCTCAAACCGCGCGAAGCGCCGGCTGACTTGCCATTGCGTATCATCGATATCGACGAAGCATCGCTGGCCGAACTCGGGCAATGGCCCTGGCCGCGTTCGATCATGGCGGAAATGGCGGAGCGCCTGACCGAACTGGGGGCGGCCTCCATCGCCTTCGATCTTCTGTTCAGCGAGCCGGACCGGCTTTCTCCGGCACGGATCATCGGCGGCGCAGAGGATTACGATGTGACCTTCGCTACGGCGCTGGCGGGGGGACCAACAATTCTCAGCCTCGCCCAGAGCGGCAAGGCGGCGCAAACCAGTCTGGAGCCAAAAACCGGGCTGGCGATGACCGGTCTGGAGGCTTTGGCCAAAGTGCCGTTTCTCGGCGGCGCGGCGCAGCCTTTGCCGCTATTGGCCGAAGCGGCGCGCGGCCTTGCCATTGCCAGCCTTCACCGCGAAGGGGCAGGGGTAGCGCGCAGATTGCCGCTGCTCTGGCGCAGCAATGACGCCGTGCTGCCCACCTTGTCGGTGGAAGCCCTGCGCGTAGCGCTCGACATTTCCACGCTGGTGGTGATGGGTGATAATGAGGGGGCCATCGAGGGCATTCGGATCGGTGATCGCGCGGTGCCGACCGGGCCAAGTGGCGATCTCTGGCTCTATTATCGCCATCTCCCGCCCGAAATTTATGTGTCGGCGCGTCATCTGCTCTCCGATGATTACTCCGATCTGGCCCCGCTGATTGCCGGGCAGATCGTGCTTGTCGGTGCGTCGGCAAGCGGGTTGCTCGATATTCGCGCCAGCGCGCTGGGCGTTCCGGTTCCCGGCGTGTCCATTCATGCCCAGGCGCTGGAGCAGATGCTGACCGGCACCTATCTTAACCGCGCCGATTGGGTGGGTGGGCTCGAATTGCTGATGTTTGTGCTGGCAGGGGTCTTGATCATCTTCGCCGTCATTTTGACCGGACCCATGCCGGGATTGGTGGTTTCACTTGCCATTGGCGGGCTGCTTGTCGCTGGAAGCTGGTGGGCCTTTGCGCGGGCCGGTTTGCTGATCGATCCCAGTTTCGCGGTGTTCGGGGCCTTGGTGCTCTATGCGGTCATGGCGTTTTTCCGTTTTGCCATTGCCGACAATGACCGCCGCCGTATCCGTGGCGCCTTTGCCCATTATGTCGAGCCTTCGCTTCTTGCCCGTATCGAGGCGGATAATAGTCTCCTCAAGCTCGGTGGTTCGGAGCGCGAGTTGAGCGTGATGTTCTCTGACATTCGTAATTTCACCAGACTGGGCGAAAACATGAGCCCCGCCGAACTGATGGCCATTCTCAATCGGTTGTTTGCCGTTCTGGGTGGAGCGATCATCGAAAAACAGGGCACGATCGACAAGTTCATGGGCGATGCGATCATGGCGTTCTGGAATGCGCCCGTCGCTATCGAGCGCCATCCCCTGCAAGCCTGCCGCGCGGCACTGTCCATGCGCGAGGCCCTGCTGCGGCTCAACGCCAAGGGTGGTGAGCCGGTCTCCATCGGCATTGGCATTGCCACTGGTCCGGCGCTGGTGGGTAATATGGGTTTCGAGCAGCGCTTCGACTATTCCTGCGTCGGCGATATCGTGAACGTTGCCAGCCGCATCGAAAACGCCTGCAAAAGCGTGGGGCACGATATTCTCGTCACCGACGCAGTTGCCCGTGCCGCTCCCGAACTGGCGTTCCTGCCGGCTGGTCTTCTGGCGCTCAAAGGCATGAGCGAGCGCGAGCCGGTCTATATTCTGGTGGGTGACGAGACGGCCAGATCAAACCCGGACTTTGCGGCGCTGCAGCGCGCGCATGAGAATTTGCTGGTCTGTTTGGGGCAGGGCGCCGATCATGCGCTGGAGCTGGACGCCTGCCTGCGTCTTGCGCTTGCCGTCGATAGCCGTCTCGGGGATTTCTACGCGGCTTGTATCGGGCGGCACATGGATTTTGCGCCACCCGAACAATCGGTTGAAGCCGGTTAAACCCGGCTCTGGCCCAAATATGCCATCGTCAGCAAAGCGACAGCGCCGAGCACCCAGATGCCGACGGCCAGCAGGCTGAAGCCGCCGATGAAATTCAGTTCTTTGTCGTTGTCATTGGCCATTGCTGCTTCCCCATATGATTGTGATGTCAGGTACTGACCTAACAGACTGAAGCGTCAGGCGCAATTTTGTGGGCCGGCTCTGGGGAAAATGCGCCCCGGCAGCGTGACGGCGCCGGGGGCTTTATCCTTTAGGCAGGCTGCGCTGCGTCGGCCGTTACGGCTTTCTTGCGGCGGCCGAGATAGATCAGGCCACCGATAATCAGAATGGCCACGGCGAAGATCACCACCGCGATCAGTGGACGATAAAAGAGCCAGGCGGTGCCGATGGTCAGCGCACCCACACCAACCCCCAGAATACCGGCAATGATCCCGGTGCCGAAGCCGAGGATGCTGCCGAGGAAGGGCAGAACGCTGGCGACGACGGAGAGCGGGCCAAGGATCGATGCGAAACCGGCAATCAGCAGGGCAATGCCGCCAATGCGCAGTGCCAGAGTCATAAGATTGTTGCCACTGGCTGCATCTTCAAACATCGCGTCTGCGGGAACCATGCCTGAGCTGACCATCAGCAGGGAATCGCCGCTTTCGGTCTTGTAGGGCGCGAGGCCGGAACCCCTTTGGGCCGCGATGATGCTGGCCTGAATGGCTGGCGTGAACTCATAGCTGATGCGGTAATCGCCGAGACGCGGCTCGCGTGGATTGCTGCCAAGATAGAGGGTGCCGTTAAAGATCGAGGCGCGCATGCCTACTCCAACGGCGGCCTGCACGTCGTCAAGAACGTCTTCGCCGATCAGATAGGGCTGGCTGTTGCCGATGCTGCCAATCGTGCTTTGATCGAGCGCGAAGGCGCCCAGATTGGCATTGGGGACGAGGAATGCATCACTCGCAACTTCCATCGAAGGGTTCTGGTGCTCAGCCGCTTCATGGAATTTCGAGGAGTCCTGCCCCTGCGTCGACCAGTCCTGCGCATAGGTATAGGTGGTCACCTGCGTTTCGCTGCCACCTAACTCGACCTTTTTCTCGGTCGAACTGCTTTCGATCCACTGGAACATTTCCACCTTGCGCTTGAGCTGCAAGGCATTGGCCGAAACCTTGAATTCGGTATCGACAACAGGCTCGGATGTGGTGACCTGCCCAGAGATATGGACGAGACGCCCTTCATTGTTGGCATCGACAGTGTCGGATGATGCCGAGACGACAAGGCCCGCGCCCTCTGCAAGAGAACGCTCGGTCTGAACCGCACGACCCTCATTCCAGAACAGCAGGCCGACCATGCCGACGACCAGCAGGAAGCCGACGACAACGCCGCCCACCGACTGCTTGATCCTGTCGAACCAGGAGATTGAAACCGTTTTTTGTGACACCATTTTTTACCAACCGGTCAAAGTGTTGGCGGTGAAGATCCGTGGCGTATCGGCCGCATCAAGCGACATCCTGTGATGGCGCCACGCTCTTTCCGCATGAAAATGCGCCCCGAAGTGCGAACACTTTAAGGGCCCTCCGCCTCTCGAATCGTGACGCGAGGCGCCCACCGGAAACGTTGGGGCCGAACTAAATTCATCATCTGGTGCAGAACCACTCCCCCAAAAGGGGGATATGGCGCGTGTTATGCGCTAACGCCTGCCGCGCCGCAGAGGCAGGTTGATGCGAGAAGCGTGGGCGGTGGTCGTCGGCCTGGTTTTAGCTCTGCCGTTCGGCCTTGAGAAAACGCACCGGGGCGGCTGGGTATTCGCTGGCTTGTTCGGCCCGTGCAAAGATCGCCATGACGGTATCCTGACCTTCAATGACCTCGCCAAAGGCGGCAAAGCCCTGACCGTCGGGATTGCGACGGCCGCCGAAATCGAGCTCCGGCTGGTCGCCAATGCAGATGAAGAATTCCGAGCCCGCTGTGCCGGGGGCAAGCCGGGCCATGGAAATGGTCATGTGCTTATGGAGGAGGCCGGTCGTTTCCGTCGTCTCATGCACAATATTGGGGAAGGGGGCCGACTTGTCGTCTGCGGTACGCATGCCCCATTGCACGACTTCGATCTTGTGCACCGTCTCTGCTGGCTGGTTGGCCATCGTCACGATGCGATAGGCGGTGGCGTTGTCGAGGTGTCCGCCATCGACATAGGCGAGGAAGTTCTGCGCGGTGATTGGCGCGTTTTCAGTATCGACCGAGAGGGTGAAGGCGCCAAGTTCGGTTTCGATGCGGACGGGAATAGCCAAGGTAGATACTTTCAGAAATGAGAATGCCCCCGCCCGAAGGCGGGGGCATGGGTCAGGTTACTCGCTGATTTCCGCGTCGCGGAAATAGGGTACGTTGAGCGGCGAACGCCAGAAGCCGGTCACCTTTGGGCTCATCATCATGTAATTGTAGCGATGATATTGCGGCAGGATGACGTGGTCATTCATCAGAATGGCTTCGGCCTTGCGCATTTCGTCACGCGAAGTGGCCTCATCGCTGGCCGCCTTGGCGGCTTCGATGGCAGCATCGAAATCGGCGTTCGACCAATTATTGAGATTGTTCGCGCTGCCGGTGACGAAGTTGTCGAGGAAGGTCATCGGGTGCGGATAGTCGGCACCCCAGCCCATCTGTGCGATCTGGTACTCGACCTTCTGCACTTCGGGATAGAAGACCTGCCACTCAGACGCCTGAATGCTGACGTCGATATTGAGGTTCTCCTTCCACATCTGCTGAATGGCTTCGAGCAGCTTTTCGATCGGCGGGGAGGAATAGGTCACATAGAGCGTCGAAGGGAAACCTTCGCCGTTCGGATAACCGGCCTCGGCCAGTTCGGCCTGCGCAGCTTCAATTTCGGCAACGTCCGAAAGACCGAAATTATCGCGGCCATCGGTGAAGTCCTCACCGCCGAGGCTCATGCCGGGAGGCACGAGGCCGATGGCAGGGGTGTCAGCCGATTGCAGCACGAATTCGATGATCTCGGAACGATCGATAGCCATCGAAAGCGCCTTGCGGACATGGATATTGTCCAGCGGTGCCTGATTTGGGTTGAAGAAGGCATAGGTGGTGCCCAGAGCCGGAACGACCATGAAGGCGTCCGATTCAACCGAAAGACGCGGAATTTCCGGGGATGGCACGGCTTCGATACCGTCAACATCGCCCGCTTCCATGGCGGCGAGCGCCGTTGCCGGATCGGGGATCAGGCGGAAGGTCAGCTTGTCGAGGCTGACAGCGTCGGCGTCGTAATAGTTCGGGTTCTTCTCGAACACGACCGACTCGCCCTGATTGAAGGCGGTGACGCGGAACGGACCGGTGCCGATAAAGGTCGCGGGATTGCGGGTCCAGCCTTCCGGATCAGCGGAGACGACATCTTCGCGGACCGGGTAGAAGGCCGGGTAGTTGAGCAGTTGCAGCATGTAGGGCACGCGCTGCTTGAGCGTGAAGCTCAGGGTCTTGTCATCGGCTGCCGAGATGGCGATGGCCGCAGCGTCGCCGCCTGCATAGGCCTCTTCGGCGCCAACGATGTGGTAGAGCATCTGCGAGTTCATCGCGCCGGACGTCGGATCGAGCACACGCTTCCAGGCATAGACGAAGTCCGAAGCCTTGACCGGCTCGCCATCGCTCCACTTTGCATCGCGCAGGTGGAATGTATAGGTCAGGCCGTCTTCGGAGATGTCCCAGCTCTCGGCAAGCGCAGGGACCACTTCGCCAGCTTCGTCCATGCGGACCAGGCCTTCAAAGGTATTGCCAATGATTGGCGCGGCAAAGGTCTCGGCGGTGGTGCCGGGATCGTACTTGGCGCTTTCGTTGTTGACCACATAGGTCAACTCACCTGCGGCAAAGACCCCTCCGGTCGTTGCGAGCAGCGCCGCGGTCATGAGCGGCAGAACCAGTCTGTTCATTGCGTTCTCTCCTGTTATGGGGCCGAAGCCCCGGTCGTCTCTTGCGCCAGTTCCTTGGCGAAATGGCAGGCCGAGAGATGTCCGCCGCCAATATCGGCAAGCGGCGGCTCGGCCTGGGCGCAAAGCTCTTTGGCCATCGGGCAGCGCGTGCGGAAACGGCAACCCGAGGGAATGTCGATTGGGCTGGGGATTTCCCCCTGCATGGGTTCGGCAGCGCGGGCCGCTTCCGGATCGGGGACGGGGATCGCCGAGAGCAGTGCGCGCGTATAGGGGTGCGACGGGCGATGATAGAGATCGCTGCTGGTCGCCAACTCGACGATCTTGCCCAGATACATTACGCCGATCCGGTTCGAGATGTGGCGGACCATCGAGAGGTCATGGGTGATGAAGAGGTAAGTGAGGCCCAGATCAGCCTGCAAATCTTCCAGCATATTGACGACCTGCGCCTGCACCGAAACGTCGAGTGCCGAAATCGGTTCGTCGCAAATGACCAGATCGGGTTCGAGCGCGATGGCACGGGCAATGCCGATGCGCTGGCGCTGGCCACCGGAAAATTCATGCGCAAACCGAGCCCGGGAATCCGAGGGCAAGCCCACGCGGTCGAGAAGTTCCGCAACCTTCTTACGCCGCGTGTCCGGCGTGCCGATACGGGCAATGTCGAGCGGCTCGGCAATCAGCTCGCCCACGCTCATGCGTGGATTGAGGCTGGCATAGGGGTCCTGGAAGATCATCTGCACGCGGCGGCGGAAGGCAGCGAGCTTGGCCTCGCCTGAAGAACCAACGGCGTCCCCGTCAAACACAATACTGCCCGAGGTGGGTTCGTGCAGGCGAATGACGGTGCGGGCGAGGGTGGATTTGCCACAGCCGGATTCCCCCACAAGCCCCAGTGTTTCGCCTTTCATCAGGTCCAGATCGACGCCATCGACGGCGCGCAGAACCGGCTTGGGGCCAAAGACCGGGCCGGGCAGCCGGAAATGCTTGTGCAGATCGCGCAATTGCAAAAGGGGCTGGGTCATGCGGCCACCTTATGCACTGTGTCCACCTTGGGGGCTTCGGGGTGCTGCAACCAGCAGCGGGATTGATGGGTCTCGCCGAATAGCGGCGGCAAGGCCGCAAGGCATTGCGCCATTGCATGGGCGCAACGCGGCGCGAAAGGGCAGCCGGGCGGTGGCGCAAGCATATTGGGCGGGCTGCCGGGAATTGGCGTCAGGCGCTTATGCGTGTCGTCGCGCAGATCAGGCACGGCGCCGAGCAGACCCACCGTATAGGGATGTGCCGGGCGAGCAAACAGGTGGCGCACCGGCGCAGTTTCCATGACGAGGCCGCCATAAAGCACCAGCACGCGGTCTGTCACTTCGGCAATGACGCCAAGATCATGAGTGATGAGGATCACCGACATGCCGAGACGCTGCTGCAGGTCTTTCAGCAAAGCCAGAATTTGTCGCTGGATGGTGACGTCGAGCGCAGTGGTCGGCTCGTCCGCAATGAGCAGTTTCGGGTCGCAGGCGAGCGCCATGGCGATCATCACGCGCTGACGCATGCCGCCGGAAAATTCGTGCGGAAACGATTTGAGCCGTGTCGCAGCGGAGGGAATGCGCACCAGCTCAAACAGCTCGATGGCGCGCGTCCGCGCTTCGGCGCGGCTGGCCTTGCGGTGACGCAGAATGGCTTCCATCACCTGCTCGCCCACGCTCAATGTGGGGTTGAGCGAGGTCATCGGATCCTGAAAGATCACGCCGATCCTGTTGCCGCGCAATTCGCTGAGCGCATTTTCGTCGAGCGAGAGCAGGTCCGTGCCCTCGAAATGGGCTGAACCGCCCTTGATACGGCCACCTGCCTTGAGCAGGCGCAGCACCGACATGCAGGTGATCGACTTGCCAGAGCCGCTTTCGCCCACAAGACCAAGCATTTCGCCGGGCCGGACATCGAAGCTGACGCCGCGCACCGCCTGCACTTCACCGCGACGGGTGAAGAACGAGGTCGAAAGATCGCGGACCGAGAGAATGGGCTGGTTCATCCGCGTAACCTCGGATCAAGGGCGTCGCGCAGGCCGTCACCCAAAAAGTTGAAGGCGAACATGGTGAGAGAAATCGCGGCGGCGGGGAAAAACAATTGGTGCGGATAGGCGCGCAGGGTTTCGACGGCTTCCGATGTCAGCGAGCCCCATGACGCTAGCGGCGGGGTAACGCCGAGGCCGATAAAGCTCATGAAGCTCTCGATGAAGATAGCCGAAGGGATCAGCATGGTCAGCGTGACGATGATCGGGCCGATGGAATTGGGCAGCAGGTGCCGCGTCAGAATACGGGCAGGGGACGCGCCCATGGTCCGGGCCGCCGCTACGTAATCCTGACTCTTGAGGCTCAATATCTGCCCGCGCACGATACGCGCCATGTCGACCCAGAACACCGAGCCAATGGCAATGATGATCGAGAGCAGCCCATTGTCGAAGACGACCATGAGCAGCACGACATAAAGCGTCAGCGGAATGGTCGAGATGATTTCGACAATGCGCATCATCACCGCATCGACCTTGCCGCCCATATAGCCGGCAATGCCGCCATAGAAGACGCCAACGAAGAAATTGACCAGGGTGGCGACGAAGGCGACGGTGAGCGAAATCTGCGCGCCATAGAGCTGGCGCACCAGAATGTCGCGCCCGAGTTGATCGGTGCCGAAAAGATAGGTGCGGTTCCAGCTCCAGCCGGATGGGCGCAATTCGCTGCTGTCGTCCAGCAGGAGCCGTGGCGGCAGGCTGGAAAAGTCGAGCGTAACAGCGACGTCGCCAAACTCGAAAGCCTGGCTCTTCTTGATGATGTCGCGGCGCTCGCCCCGAACCAGTGAGAGGACATGGCCAGCCTCATCAACCTCATAGAGATTGAAATTGGAGGCGTTGAGGAAGAAGCGCATGACCTCGCCGGTGCTGGTGGTCACCGAATAGGTTTCAAAGGCCGGAGGGATATTGGAGAGCTTCAGATCCTGTCGAAAATAGGTATGCGGCGACAGCATCGGGCCGAAAAAGGCGGCGATGACCAGCGCGACGATGAAAATGATGCTGGCCATGGCCGGTTTGTTGGCAAGGAGGCGGCGGCGTACTTCCTGCCCATAGGTCGGCGCAGGCGGTGGTGGAGCGGCTTGCGTCGCATCCGCCGGGAGCTTGGCCCACATTTCGGGAGCGATCTGGGTCATGCAGCGGCCTTGGTCAGCTTGATGCGCGGGTCGAGCCAGACATAGAGCAGGTCGACGATGAGGATCATCACCATCAGAATGGCTGCATAAAAGATGGTGATGCCCATGATGGCGGTGTAGTCGCGGTTGGTGATCGACAACACGAACTGCCGACCAATGCCCGGCAGGGCAAAAATCTGCTCGATGACGAACGAGCCGGTGACCAGATTGGCGACAACAGGCCCAAGCACGGTCACCACTGGCAGAAGCGAATTGCGCAACCCGTGTTTGATCAGGATTTGTGCGGGTTTGAGACCCTTGGCCCGCGCCGTGGTCATGTAATCCTGCTCAAGTGTTTCGAGCAACGAAGAGCGCGTCAGCCGGGACACAAAGGAAATCCAGAAGCCTGAAAGAGCAAAGACCGGCAGGATATAGCCGCGCCAATTATCCAGCCCGAAGGTGGGCACCCAGCCCAGACGCAGTGCAAAGACATAAAGCGCGACGGTGGCGATGACATAGCTGGGAATGGCAACGCCCAGCGTGGCAATGGCCATCACCGTCGTATCGGGCCAGCGATTGCGGTTAAGCGCAGCGATGATGCCCAGCGGCACGCCAACAGCGACCACGCAGATGACCGAGAGCAGGCCGGTTTGCAGCGTTACCGGCAGCCCGGCTGCGATCATCGAATTAATCGACACGCCCGGATATTTGAACGACGGACCGAGATCGAAGCTCAGGATGCGGCCGAGATAATTGAAATATTGCTGCCAGATCGGCAGGTCGAGCCCGTATTTGGCGTTGAGCGCAGCAGCGATTTCCGGGGCCAGCATACGTTCGGAAACGAATGGTCCGCCCGGCACCGCGTGCATCAGGAAAAAGGTGAGGGTGATGATGGCAAACAGGGTGACGGCCATCATGCCCAGGCGACGCAAAATGTAGGAATACATCAGTGGGGCTATACGGAACGGTTTGCTAAGAGCGGGGCGCTTCTGAGCATGTCCGCATTATGCACCAGCAAATGGGCGCATAATCAATCCACTAAATGGCGTTTGTAAAATTTTTTTACTGGCCGCAATCACGAGCCCCGTAAGGCCTGGCAATCAGTCACATATTCAGGGCTTGCCAATGCGGGAAGGCCCCCATATCAGGAGGGGGTCACGGTTCCGCCAATGATAGCGCGGATTAAAAGGGAACACGGTGCGGATTACCCATCAGGGGCCAAAACCGTGGCTGCCCTCGCAACTGTAAGCGGCAAGCGTGCGTCCGAACCACTGACCTTGAGGTTGGGAAGGGGACGCAAGCGATCGAGCCGCGAGCCAGGAGACCTGCCGAGACATCGACCAGTAAGCCGGACGAGGTGTTCCGGTGGGGAAATGGGTTTGTTGCCCTGATTGTGCCGTCGCGCGTGATTGCGCGGGGCCTTTGTCCTCATCATCCCTCGGCTGATCTGTTCGATCGTTTCGAACTGCATCACACGAGAGGTTTTGATGCGTCTCCTCACTATCGCCGCCAGCGCCACCATTGCGTTGTCCACCACCATTCTGCCGGTTCAGGCCGCAACCCAATATCCGCTGACGCTTGAAAATTGCGGCGCCGAAATAACTATCGATGCGGCGCCACAGCGCGCGGTTGGCATCGGCCAGAACAGCAGCGAGATCATGCTTTTGCTGGGGCTTGCCGATCGCATGGTTGGCACCGCCGTCTGGGTCTCGCCCGTTCTTGAAGAGCTTGCCGAAGACAATGCCAGGGTAACGCGGCTCGCCGACAACCAGCCCAGCTTTGAAGCTGTTGTCGGTACCAATCCCGATTTCGTTGCTGCTCAGTTCCAGTCGGCTATTGGCCCCGAGGGACGAGTCGGCACGCCGGAGCAATTCGCCGACCTGGGCGTGCCCACCTATGTTTCGCCCACCGACTGCGACACGACCGACAATGCCTCTGCTGACGGCAATCGCGCCAATCTCTGGTCTCCCGCACTTCTCTATCGTGAGATCGAAGAACTGGCGGCGATTTTCGACGTGAGCGAGCGTGGGGCCGAGCTGATCGCAGACTTTGAGAGTCGTGAGGCAGCGCTGCGGGCGCGCTTTGCCGGCAAGTCGCAGGATATCTCCATTCTCTTCTGGTTCTCCAGCTCTGAAGTGGCCGGTGACGCTTGGGTTGCCGGGAAGAATGGCGCCTCCGGCTACATCACCGACGTCCTCGGCGCGCGCAATGTCATCGATACGGATGCGGAATGGCCGCTGGTGAGCTGGGAAGCCATTGCCAGTGCTGATCCGGCCGTCATCGTTATCGGCACGATGAACCGGCGCACGCAGGCGGCAGACGACCCGGCGGTCAAGCTGGACTATTTGCACAATGACCCCGTGGCGAGCGAACTGACTGCTGTGAAGAATGGCCATCTCATCGAGATGGACGCACAGGCAATGAACCCCACCATCCGCACCATCAGCGGCATGGAAAAGGTCGCCGCCGCACTCGAAGAATACGGTTTTCTCGACTGATGACCAACATGGCCATGCGCCCAGCCAACCGGCTGGGCGTCTTCTTCGTCATAGCCATCGGCCTGATCCTGCCCGCGGTGATTGCACTTGGCGTGGGCATCGGCGAGATGCCGATTTCGCTCGAAACCACGGTTCAGGCGGTAACCAATCGCCTGGGCTTGACCAGCCATGAGCTGACCCGAATTCAGGAAAGCGTCATCTGGGACTATCGCCTGAGCCGATCTCTGGTCGCCGCTTTCTGTGGAGCCGGGTTGGCGCTGTCTGGAGCTATCCTGCAATCGCTGCTGCGCAATCCACTGGCGGAACCCTATGTGCTTGGCATTTCGGCAGGCGCGTCGACAGGCGCAGTCTGCGTCATGCTGCTCGGCCTTGGGGCTGGCGCCGTTTCGCTTTCGGTCGGCGCTTTTGGTGGTGCGCTGGTCGCGTTTGCCTTTGTGGTTTTGTTGACCTCCGGACCGCGGGGTGGTGCGGAGCGGACCATTCTGGCGGGTGTGGCAGCATCTCAACTGTTCAACGCCCTGACCTCCTATATCGTCAGCACCTCTGCCAATGCAGAGCAGGCGCGCAGCGTCATGTTCTGGCTTCTCGGCAGCTTTGCCGGTGTACGCTGGAGCGATGTTTCGCTGGCGGCCGTCGTGGTCCTGGCGGGGCTTGCAATCTGCATTCGCTATGCCCGCTCGCTCGATGCCTTCACCTTTGGCGAAGATGCCGCGCGATCTCTGGGCGTGCCGGTTCGACGGGTGAGGCTGGTGCTGTTCGCCGTCACCGCGCTGATGACCGCAACCATGGTGTCGATGGTTGGCTCCATTGGCTTTGTCGGCCTCGTTATCCCTCACGCGGCACGGTTTATCGTTGGTCCGAGCCACATGCGATTGCTTCCCGCCTGCGTGGTGGTCGGCGCGATTTTCATGGTTCTGGCCGACATCGTCTCGCGCATTATCCTGCCACAACAGGTGCTGCCCATTGGCGTTGTTACGGCGCTGGTCGGCGTTCCGTTTTTCGCCGTCATTCTCTATCGCGGGAAACGCGCATCATGACCATTGCCGCACAATCCGTGACCTGGAAGGCCGGTCAGAAAATCATCGTCGATGGGGTAACGCTTGCCGCCGAACCCGGCATGACGCTGGGATTGCTGGGGCCCAATGGCTCGGGCAAGTCCTCGCTGATCAGGCTTCTGGCCGGTCTTCGTACACCAGCCGCAGGCGATATCAGCCTCGACGGCGAGAGTATTGGTCGGTTTGCCCGTCGCAGGCTGGCACAACGTGTTGCCCTGGTGGAGCAGCACGCCACGACAGACGCCAATGTCACCGTGCTGGATGTGGTCCGTTTGGGACGCACGCCGCATCGTTCGGCTCTGTCTCCCTGGACCATTGAGGACGACGACATTGTCGAGCAATCGCTGCAACGAGCCGAATTGGACGAACGCCGTCACCAGCTCTGGCACACTTTATCGGGTGGTGAACGCCAGCGCGTGCATCTGGCCCGCGCGCTTGCCCAGCAGCCCACCGATCTCATTCTTGATGAGCCCACCAACCATCTCGATATCCAGCATCAACTCGAAATCCTCAAATTGATTGCTGGCCTGCCGATCACCACCATCGTGGCTCTGCATGATCTCAATCTTGCAGCCATGTTCTGTGATCGACTGGCCTTGATGAAAGATGGGCGCCTCGTGGCTGCGGGCAGGCCCGAAGAGGTACTGACGCAGACCATGATTGCCGATGTGTTCAAGGTTCACGCCCATGTGGGGCAGTCGACGCTGCATGGCGGACTGCACATCCAATATCTCGCGTGAGTGCATCATGAGAAATTACAATTTGCGCGATCAAATCCGTGACTACTGGTCCGTCCGCGCCGAGACTTACGACCTCGGGCCCGGCCACGGCATTGCCCAGCAGGGCGAGCGCGATGTCTGGCTCGATTTGATCCGCGACAAGCTTGGTCCCGCCAATGGCCGGAGCGCGCTCGATCTGGCGACGGGCACCGGTGAAATTGCCCAACTCATGCAGGCCTCTGGCTTTGCCGTGACCGGAATGGACTTCACCGAGGCCATGCTGAACAAGGCCAAAGCCAAGGCGGAAACCCGAAACCTGCCGATCCGCTATGTGTTGCGCGATGTCGAACAGACGCATGAGGCAAATGACACCTACGACATTCTCATCTGCCGCAATCTGGTCTGGACGCTGGTCGATCCGGCAGCCAGTTTCAGCGAATGGCTGCGGGTGCTCAAGCCGGGGGGCAGATTGATGATTGTGGATGCCGACCACATCACGAGGAATTGGGTCGACAGGCTGCATACGCTTTGGGGCAAGTGGTTCGGCGCAAAGCCGGACGGCCATTCGCTGCTTACGCCTGAGCAATGGTCCAACCATCATGCCATTGTTGAGCAGCTTCCCTACAAGAGGGGCGCACGTGCGGAAATCATCGCTTCGGCCCTGTCGGCTGCGGGTTTTGTCACTATCCAGACGGATACGAAAGTACCAAGCCTGCGCTCGGTTCAGGCCTCAGGGCAGGGCTGGACCGGCTGGCTGCGCAGTAAGGTGCGCCACCGCTTCGTGATCTGCGCATCCAAACCTGTGAGCAAAGGCGCTTAGTGCGCCTTCGCCGCCGGTTCCGACCGAGGCTATTTCTTCCTTCGCATGGCTTCGCTGAGCATGTCACCAAGCGAGCCGGTAGATGAAGTGGCCTGTTGCGGCGGGCGCTGGTTACCGCGTGTGGGCGGGTCACGGGGCCGTTCGCGGGGTGCGGAATCGTCAATCTGCTTGCGCATGGTCAGGCCAATGCGTTTGCGTGGCACATCGACTTCCACCACGCGCACTTTCACCACGTCACCAGCTTTGACGACCTCATGCGGGTCTTTGACGAATTTGTCGGCAAGCTGGGAGACATGCACCAGCCCATCCTGATGCACCCCAATATCGACGAAGGCGCCGAAGGCGGCCACATTGGTGACAGTGCCTTCCAGCATCATGCCGGGCTTGAGATGTTTGATATCGTCGACACCCTCGGCAAAAGTGGCCGTCTTGAAGGCAGGGCGAGGGTCGCGGCCCGGCTTTTCGAGTTCGGCAATGATGTCGCGCACGGTCGGCAGACCGAAGCGGTCATCGACAAAGCTTTTTGGATCGAGGCTGGACAGGGTTGATCTATCACCCATGATGGTGCGGAGATCGCGCCCGCAGGCGGCAACGATCTTGCGGGCCAGTCCATAGGCTTCCGGGTGCACGGACGAAGCGTCGAGCGGCTCGGTTCCATCAGTGATGCGCAGAAATCCGGCGCTCTGCTCGAAGGTTCGCTGCCCGAGGCGCGGCACGTCGAGCAAGGCCTTGCGCGAGCGGAAGGGGCCATTGGCATCGCGGTGCATCACAATGGCTTCGGCGACCGCAGGGCCAAGGCCCGAAATCCGCGCCAGAAGCGGCGCAGAAGCGGTGTTGAGATCGACACCCACCGCGTTCACCGCGTCTTCCACTACCGCATCGAGCGAGCGGCCAAGGCGGTACTGGTCGACATCGTGCTGATATTGGCCAACGCCAATTGCCTTGGGTTCGATCTTGACCAGTTCGGCCAGGGGGTCCTGCAGGCGGCGGGCAATGGAAATTGCGCCACGCAGAGAGACATCGAGGCCCGGAAATTCGGCAGCGGCCAGTTCGGACGCCGAATAGACCGATGCGCCTGCCTCGGACACGATGACCTTGGTGGGCTTGGGCGCCGGAAGGCGCTCGATCAGGTCATTGACCAGCTTTTCCGTCTCGCGGCTGCCTGTGCCATTGCCGATGGCAATAAGCTGCACGCCATGCTTCTTGATCAGCGCCTGAATGGCCGCTTGAGAGCCCATGACGTCGTTTCTCGGCGGAAACGGGTAAATGGTCTCTGTATCGAGCACCTTGCCGGTCGGGTCGATGATGGCGATCTTGCAGCCGGTGCGAATGCCCGGATCGATGCCCATAGTGGCCCGAGCGCCTGCAGGAGCGGCGAGCAGCAAGTCTTTGAGGTTGCGCGCAAAAACGCCGATTGCTTCCACTTCGGCGCGTTCGCGCAGCTCGACCATGAGATCGACCGAGAGCGTGATGCGCAGGCGGGTGCGCCAGGCCCAGCCAGCCACGTCGCGCAGCCATGTGTCGCCCGCGCCATTGCCTTGTGCATTGAGTGTTGCAGCGACAAGGCGTTCGGCTGGCTTTACTGGGTCGGCAACCTCTGCATCCACCTCGATGTCGAGGCCAAGAAAGCCCTCATCGCGGCCACGCATCATGGCCAGCGCGCGGTGACCAGCAACCTTGTTCCAGCGTTCGGAATGGTCAAAATAGTCGGAAAACTTCGCGCCCTCCTCCTGCTTGCCCTTGAGCACTTTGGCGCTGAGCATGGCCTTGTCACGCATATAGGCACGAAGCTGGCCGAGCAGGGTGGCGTTCTCGGAAAGTCCTTCGACAACGATGTCGCGCGCGCCTTCGAGGGCTTCCTTGGTGCCGGGCACATCGTCGGTCAGATAGGCTTCGGCGAGCAAAAGCGGATCGGCGGCGCGATTGGCAAGTATCGCCTCGGCCAGCGGTCCCAGCCCGCGCTCACGGGCAATTTCCGCTTTCGTCCGGCGCTTGGGTTTGAAGGGCAGATAGAGGTCTTCAAGCTCGGCCTTGGTCGCCGAGCCCATGATCGAGGCAGTGAGCGCACTCGTCAGCTTGCCCTGTTCGTCGATGGATTTCAGAATCGCGGCCCGGCGCGCTTCCAACTCCCGCAAATAGGTCAGCCGCTCCGCCAGCAGGCGCAATTGAGTATCATCCAGCCCGCCGGTGACCTCCTTGCGGTAACGCGCAATGAACGGCACCGTCGCACCGCCGTCGAGCAGGTCCACAGCGGCACGCACCTGATCTGGGCGAGCGCCGACTTCATTGGCAATCTGAGTGGCAATGCGGGTGTCGAGTTCGGACATGAGTCTACTTTTTTGGTTCAGCTGGCGCCGACCATAGTCGTCTCAAGCTTTCGGTCACAGCCGCAGCGGCACGATTTCCTCAATTGTGAGCAGGGCGGTGCGGGTTGCACGCGATCGGATGGCGATCATGAAAAAGCGCCGCCCGTCTTGTGAACGGGCGGCGCCATTAAGTTAGAGGTTCTGCCAGGAAGGCGCGATTGCGGTGCCTTTGCCCAAGGCATAGCCGAGACGGATGTTGAGCATGGCAACTGGCTCGATCAAGCGTGCCGCATCCAGCCCACCAGTCTTTTCGACCGCAAAACCGGAGGCCTGAACAAGCTGTTCCACGGTGTCGATCGCGCCCTCGTCATTGCCTGCAAGGAAGACGGGCACCAAGGCCGTTTCAGCGGAAGGCAGGTCGAATACCGTGGCGAAAATGGTGTTGTATGCCTTGACGACCTTGGCCGACGGAGCCGCAGCCTGAAGTTCTTCGGCAGCAGAGGTCGTATGGCCGATGCTAAGGCCAGAGAAGTCTGCCTTTACCGGGTTGGTGATGTCGACGACGATCTTGCCAGCAAGGGCGGGATTCTTCGCAATATCCAGGGCAGCGTCATAGGGCAGCGCGAGGATGACGACGTCGGCGCGGGCAATGGCGGC